>LIDZ01014570.1_pt7 | contig 240262 bp, 197 predicted proteins | sample 644651 | NCBI WGS metagenome assembly LIDZ01 (sample SAMN03856242, study PRJNA289617) | food metagenome | isolation source: wine grapes on drying loft during traditional withering process | host: Vitis vinifera cv. Corvina | place: Italy: Gargagnago di S. Ambrogio di Valpolicella | collected 2014-01
CCTCATAAATCGACGACCATTTCGTGTCTTTCGCGCCGTCGACTGCTTTATCGTTACTGACACTATCGGCTTCAGCGCCGGATGAAAATGTAGGTTTGTTTAACGCCAGGTTATCATTGGTATCCGCAAAAGCTTGCAAAGGCTTAGTCACATCAAAAATGACCGTGAGCAGAAGCATTATCACTAAAAATATCGAAAACATTTTTTTATTCATGTTTTCCTCCTCAGGGGTATTTTTCTTATTTTACTAACACCGTGGTCAAGTGGTAACTGCCGGCAAAATCACTCCTCTCATGAAATGAACAAAATCGAGTAGGAGGGGACGACTAATCCCCGACCTCTCACACCACCGGACGTACCGTTCGGTATACGGCGGTTCATGTTCTATTCCTCAATAAGTTGTACCTGTCCGTTAAATCCCTTAAACCATTAGACAAACAATATTGGTTGCCTAATGGTTTAAGGGATTCCTTACCTTCGTTCTTGGTAATTCCCACTGTTTCCACATACACATTCGCAGTCTCCTTCGTGTCCATTCATCCACTTCTTTAAAATCTCTTGGCGCGGATGTAAGCGCATTCATAATAACCGAGATAAACCTGCAAACCATTTCACTGCTAGCCTGATTAATGAACTTAGCTAAAGAACAGAACGTTGTCAGTCTTGAATGGCAACGTACACTATTTTGATCCTTATCGAAGCGCTAATGGAGGCTACACCCACGCCGAAATGGTTTGCAGCCTCCTCTCGTTGCCATGTCCATTTAAAAAAATCACTGACTATTATTGAATGCTATATTGGAACTTCTCCCAACCGTCGATTGAATCCCGGTTAGCTATTAACGGACTGCTCCCGCCATTCTCTGCGGTTACATACTTACCATTGGCGTTTGCTTTAAGTGAGAAAGAACCATCCGAATTATTCACCCATGTAAACTGTTCCCATCCTGAGAATGAATCTCGATTGGCGATGAGACTGCTTACACCACTGTTCTCAGCTGTAACATATTTGTTATTGGCTAATGCTTTAAGAGCAATAAACCCTCCACCAGCATCAACTACAATGAATTTCTCCCAGCCAGATACAGATGAACGGTTCGCAATCAATGGACTAACACCTGCATCTTCTGCACAAACATACAAATTATTAGCCAATGCTTTAATGGCGATCGTTGAACCTATCGGAGCTCCTGTTACGTTATTATTGCTTGCCCATTTGTATGTTCCGACGGTTTTTGCTGGCAAGGTTGCAAGAATTTCTTTACCTTCGGACAAAATTTTGAAGGATTGATCGGAGCTTGTTTGATTAATTACAACGGTTACTATCGAGTTGTCCGGGTTTAAGAAAGAGACATTTGTTACACTAGCTGTTGTCCCATAGTTGCTATCAATTCGCTTAGCTCCAGTCTTTACAAACTTTGCGTATTGAGCAATAAAATTAAATTCGGGTAACACCCAATACGTATCTCGGTTGGTCGGACTTTGAATTAACATGGTCGGATCCGGTACTCTTGTCCATCTTTCAGGTTCGATGTTCTGATCTAGCATCGTTACCCAAGCATCATAAGAAATGGCCCAGTTACGAAAATATTGTGCGATTCGATCTGCTCCGTTTGTTCCGAAAAGTGTACGTTCCGAAACTAACATATTTTTACTCGGATAGGCATTGTGTACATCCGTCATAGCTGTTGGTTCACCGCCATAATCATGGAAAGCTACAGCATCTACCGCAGCAAACGCCTCTTCATTATTATATATGCCAGAAACATATCCCAAAGCATCTGAAAAGTTATGGTCAAAAGACCACAATTTTGTTGAAATCCCATTGCTATTAAATTCATTTTTCATTGCAATAGTGAGATCTCGTTCATTATTTGAAGTCAAAAGCATGCTCGGATAATCCGGCGCAGAAAAAAGTGGTTCATTTTGAATCGTCATTGCATAAATCGGGATGCCACGACTTTCGTATTCTTGGATTGCTTTACGGTAATAAGTCGCCAGTTGATTAGTGAATTCACTTTTAAAGCTACCACCAATCAAGCTGCCGCTCGTTTTCATCCATCCCGGAGCTGACCAGGAACTTGCAAATATTTTGATTGGATTTCCCGTTTGATTACCAATTGCAATGGCTTGTTGAACCGTAGAGATAATGTTAAAATCTATATCTTTTTGGATTGAAAAACTTCCTTGTGTATCTTCATAAGTATAAAAAGCACGACTGGTAAAATCGGAAGTACCCAAAGTAATTCTGAAAATATTCATTCCCGCACCATTTACGGGATCAATAAGTTTACGAAGGACCTCATCTCGTTTAGTCGATGACATTCGTGACAAATTATAAATGGTTGATTCTTCTAAAGATGTTCCAAGACCTAGCATAGTTTGATATTGAATAGTTGGGTTAACGTTGATCGCAGTTACATTCGATCCGCTTGGATTACCTATTGTAATATCCGCTTGTCTACTCAATTGATATTGTACACCTGACATCGCATAAGCAGTATTACTATACCAACTCCTACTTATGGGTTCTGTATTACTAGATTCTGAACTTAAATAGACCTCGGCGCTTATAGCTGCATTTACAGTAGCATTCGGAGTGAAATTTACTGCAACCGATAGTAATAATAAAAAACAAAAACTTAAAATGAATATTTTTTGAATTAAATTATTTTTTTGCTTAACATTACAGTTTCTATCATTGTCCATTTCTAAACCTCCTCCTATTTTCTAGCAACCGAAAACAATTAACCTTTCACTGAGCCTGCCATCACCCCTTTTGTAATGTGTTCAGAGAACAGCAGGTAGATGAGAATGGATGGAAGGCTAATTAACGTCAGCACCGCGAATTGAGCTCCATAATTACTGGAGTAGAGCCCTTGGAATTGGATAATGGAGAACGGTAGCGTTTTTAGTGATTCCGAACTAATGAATGTAAGCGGATTAATATAATCGCTCCAACTGGACAGAAAGACCATGACGCTGATGGCAGCTAACGCCGGTTTGCATAGCGGAACGACGATATACAGCACCAATTGAACTACGTTTAGGCCGTCAATAACGGCGACTTCCTCCATTTCGCGCTGTAAGCTAAATAGAAACCCCGTTAGAATAAACGTGGAAATTGGCATAGCGAAAGCGATGCCTGGCAGTATCAGTGCCCAATAGGTGTCCAACATGCCAATGTTTTTAAAAATAATGAAATTAGCGAGCAGCGTTGTCTGAACCGGAATAATCATCCCGATCAAAACGATGCTAAGCACCACCGTTTTCAATCTCCAGTGCATACGTGTTAGCGCATAGGCCATAAAGAGAGAGATTAGTAACGTAATAACAATGGTTGTCGTGGTAACGAACACACTGTTGAGGAAAAAACGCGGTACTTTCCCATATTCGAAGGCATCGATATAATTCTGCCAATAAGCAGGATTTGGCCATTTCAGAATCGTTGAACCAAAGAAATCGATGCTGCTGAGCAAGGAGAAATTAATCATATAAACGAAAGGGTAAAGCTGAAGTACGACAATGCCCCCGATTAGGAGCCAAATCACTCCTCTTTTCAATACAGACAATCTCGCCATCATGCCACACCTGCTTCCGACTTCATGAATTTGTTCAGCAGATAGGTAATAAGAAGGCAGAGGATCACGAAAGACACCGAGACCGCATTTCCATAGCCGTATCGGTTTAGACTAAACGCCTCTTCATACATATAGGTAAGTGGCATATGCGTCGCCTTGAAAGGTCCGCCATTCGTCATCAGTTTCGTAATGTCGAACATCTTTAAGGAGGCAATAACCGCCAAGATTGTATTCACTTTGATAATGGGCATAAGCATCGGAAGGTCAATTTTTAGATGAATTTGCAGATTGGTTGCACCGTCTAGCTTGGCTGATTCATGCAAATCGACCGGAATTCCCTTAAGTCCCGTATAGTAGAGCAGGAATGCATACCCGAAGCCAACCCACATGGAGACGAGAATGATGCACCAAATGGCCGTCTGCGGGTCTCCAAGCCAGTCATGGACAAGAACCGACAAGCCGAAGATATTGAGCAATCGATTTAGCAAACCAAATTGCGTAGAGAAAATGTTGTTCCATATCATAGCCGCTACGACGGACCCAATAATGGTAGGCAAGAAATATACGGCACGAATCGCCCTTTCCCATTTCCCTAAATATTGGGCGAATATTCCTGCAGCAATGGCAATCGGATGCTGGACGATTAATAAAGCGAGCATTAAGAGAAAAGAGTTCCACAAGGAATGGTAGAAATCCTGATCGTGAATCAGTTCGAAGTAATTGGACAATCCTACAAAACGATAAGGCTGTACTAAATCCCAGTTAGTGAAGGAATAAAAGCCGCTATACAGTAGCGGAATAAGAATGAAACAAACAAGAAAGAGCAAGCCGGGAACTACGAAAAGTGCAATTATTCTTTTGTCTGACAGCATTTTGGTCAATTTTGTCACTCCTCTCCAACAATGAGAACGGGAGAGGAACTCTTTCTCCCTTTCCCGCTCGAATTGATGGCTATTTACTTATTTCTTTTCTACATTCTTTATTGCAGCATCTTCCAACGATTTCTGGAATTGCTCCGGTGTCGAAGCAGCAGCAAGCAATTTCTGAAGTGCGTCATAATATTCCTTTTGTTGCTCACCTAAAAGCGCGTTCTGGATAATATCGCTTGTCGTTGTTGCTTTGGAGAAGATGTTAGTGAGATCTTTCTGCAGTTCGTTCTCTTTGCCGGTAAAAAACTGATCATATTTCTGTGTAGGTATAGCCGTGCCGGTCTGCCAAGCATTTTTTGCCCAGTTCTCCGGTTTGAATAGCCATTTCAGGAAAGCTTTGGATTCTTCTAGGTGCTTGGAGTTTTTAGAAATGGAATACCCAGCGCCAAACCACATGGCTGTATCGGTTGACTTAGCCTTCTCGGATCCTGGAAATGCGAAGGCGCCGAATTCCTTGCGGGATTCTTCCGGAATCTTCGTATCCGTTGCTAACCCCATCTCCCATTCGCCAATTAGAAACATGGCAGCTTTGCCCTGCGCGAACATATTCTTGGCTGTATTGTAGTCATTATTAATAAATCCTGTACCAAAGTAACCATTCTTCGTCATTGCTTGAAAATTTTTGGCAGCTTCGATAACTGCAGGATCATTGAAACTGCCTGTCCGATCCAAACCCTTTTTCGCAACATCGAACGTTCCAGCAGCACGCTGGAGGAATAAATCAAACGTAATCCCCGCTTCCCATTGTTCTTTGCCCGCCAATGCGATAGGCACGATGTTTTTCGCTTTAAGCTTAGCCGATACATTATTCAACTCGTCTAAAGTTGTCGGTATTTCCAGTCCGTTGTCAGCGAATATTTTCTTATTGTACATCACTACCCAAAAGTCAGAGTTTTTAGGGATACCAAACAACTTCCCTTTTTTAGTGAATTTTTCCAGTGATCCTGGAATGAAATCCTGGCTCTTATAATCGTTAATATCTAGCTCAGCCAAAGCGTTGTTATTAATCATTGGCTCCATAAAAGCAGCATCGCCCCATGTAACAAAAACGTCTGGCAATTTATTTGAAGCGTTATACATTTTGAGTTTGTCTCCGTATGGTTCACTGGCCGTTTCCAATTCGATTTTGATATTCGGGTTCTCACTCACGTACTGATCCATCAGCTTCTGCTCCAGCAAACCCATTCCGCTTGTGCGATCCGGTGTATTGCTGAAAAACTTTAGTGTGACGTCTTTGACCGCAGGTTCCGTTGCAGTTGTGGAGGTGCTTTCTTTGGGAGCTTCGCTTACGCCTGAAGTTTTGACGTTCGATCCGCATGCTGACATGGATACAGCTAATATTGCTGCGGAGGAAAGCATTATACCTTTTTTATACCACCCTGTTTTCATTCTCATTCACCTCTATATTTATTATGTATTGCTCTTACTACGCTTCTAACTTTAGCACGTTCATGTTGGGTTGATAAGGGAGCAAATCAACGAATTGGTGGTCAAAACTCGGCAATCCAAACGATCCCCCACTTTGTCATTTACAGTCCAATAGTTTTGTTCTAAGATGATAATAAACAACAAAGGTTGAGCGACCATGATTCGATCCTTCTACTATAGACTTTCATTTCGCATGAAGCTGTTAATTCTCATCTCCGGGCTTTGCATGACGATTATCGCTGTTTTTGGGTACTTGGTGTACCGCATCGCCACGAACGAAGTGATCTTGAACAGCAAGACAAATATTCACAGCTTGATAGAGCAGACGATAGTGCATTTGGATTTCGTGGCACAGGACGTGTCGGACGCTTCGAATTTTCTCATCTTATCCCAAGACCTGCATAAGAGTCTTAAGATGAGCAGCAGCAACCAATGGGAAGCATCCTATCTGGAGCAGACCAACCAAACGCGGGAATCGATCAACCAACTCATAATCTCTCGTCACTACATTAAATCGATCCTGATCTATTCCGATAGGCTAAATCCGCTTACGTTCAGCAACTATTCAATGAATCCCGTCATGTCATACGACGAATTTAAAGATACAGCCTATTACCGGATCGCTAGCAGCAGTCCCGGCACCATGTTCTGGGGCACCTATTCTAATGTGAACCGGATATTCCCGGACGCCATCAACGGTGAACTGCTCATGATGGGCATGCTGATGAATGGCTTCACCGGCAAGAGCGACGGCTTTATCGTATTCGGTCTGGATGCAAAAGACCTCATCCCCCAAAGCTCGGGAAGCGGTGCACGAACTTACGTCATTAACGATCAGGGAGATATTCTGTCTGATTCGACGGGACAATCGACGGGCCGACTTGTCGGTGAACTTCCCTATTTCGGCGGGCAAACGATCGCTGACCTGAACCAGAGCGGATGGAGCGGTATCGAGAACGACTGGATAGTATCCCATTCGCAGTCCCGTATCTCAGGCTGGCATCTGTTAATTGCTCAGCCTCGTTCCGAATTAATTAGCAAGCTAGGGCATATCAAGACGATTACATTATTATCGATGTTAGTAGCTTTAGTACTGAGCGTTGTTATCTCTTGGTATATCTCGAACTATGTCGCGAAGCCGATCATTCGCATCCTCTCCTCCATTCGCAAATTCCAACGCGGAGATTTTGAGCAAAGCGTCAAGACAGAAGGCAAAGACGAACTCGCACAATTGGGTAAAGGTTATAATACCATGGTCAAAAGTATAAAAGATCTCGTTAATGACCAATACCGGAGCCGCTTAAAGCTGAAGGAATCGGAGCTTTCACTGCTTCAATCACAAATTAATCCACACTTCCTATACAATACACTCAGCACGATGAGCTACATGTCCCATCAGGAAGGCTCTCACAAAATAGCCGAAATGCTGTATTCTCTAGCCAAAATATTCAGAATCAGTCTGAGCGATGGGCAAGAATTCATTCCAATTGAAAAAGAAACCGAACTTATTCAGAGTTATTTATCGCTCCAGCAGAACCGCTTTCCCGACAAGTTTACTTTCGAAATCCACGTAGAGCAAACCGCACGCACCGCTTTGATTCCAAAGCTGACTCTGCAGCCTTTCGTTGAGAATGCTCTCATTCACGGCATCCAACCATCCGTTGATCACGGTTTCATCCGCATTCACGTCGAACTGATTGACCAAATACTGCACATCGAGATAACGGACAACGGTGTTGGTATGGCTGCAGCATATATCAAATCTATGGGAATTGGCACAGCCGGCATAGATACCATCGATGTGGAAATCTTCGATCAGGCGGAGAGACCGCGCAGCGGATACGCTATTCGCAATGTCAGACAACGGCTTCATCTCTATTACGGTGACGAAGCCACGCTCAACATAACAAGCAAGCCCGATTACGGGACATCCATCGCTATTTCCCTACCCCTTACCTCAGGAGTTGATCGTAACCATGTATAAGTTACTTATCGTCGAAGACGAACTTCCGATCCGAAAAGGGATTATTTCTATGGTCGATTGGTTGGCCTTAAATGTAAGTATTTGTGGAGTAGCCTGCAACGGCGCCGAAGCTTTAGCTCTCGTAGAGCAGGAAAATCCAGATATCATGCTGACAGACATTGAAATGCCACACATGAATGGATTGGACTTGATTCGTATTCTACGGGAACGGAAGCTGGATATAATTCCTATTATCCTAACGGGTCACGATCAGTTCACTTACTCCAAACAAGCAATCAAGCTCGGTGCTTTCGAGTACCTTCTTAAGCCTTGTCACCCAAATGAAATCAAGGAAGTAATTGGAAAAGTCATCGAGAGAATTAAGGAAAAATCGAGCTTGGAGGAAAACCTCCTTGTACTGGAGAAACATTGGCACCAATCCATTCCTCATCTGAAAAATCAATTACTCTTGCGATGGCTGCACTATCCGAAAAACCCAATCGAAGACCGTCTGGAAAGACTGTCCCACTTAGATATGCGTCTGCAATCCACCGGCTTGACGGTGTTTTTTATCCGTTTCGACTTAGAATCACTGGCCTTGTTCAATTACTCGGAGAGCGATACGGAATTGATACGATACTCGACTTTGAATATCGTACAAGAATTCACGAGTCAGCTATTAAGCCCATTAAGCGAAACCGTACGGGACGGGGATGACATTCTGGTTATCAGCAACGCGAATAATGACATGAACCCGGATCATATTTGGGAGAAGTTGAAAGAGCTTCAATCGCTACTACAAACCTACTTAAAGGTTTCCGTATCCATTGGAATCAGTCGCTTCACACACGACATCAACTCCCTTCATCTGGGTTGTTCGGAAGCCATACAAGCGTTAAGGGAGCGATTTTTCCACGGTACCGGAGGCTTATACTTTTACAAACGCTCGGAAGACGAAGTCGAAGAATCGCGTACCTCCTTATCCGAAACCCAGCTTATTGCCTTGGAAAACAAAGTCATCGAACAGCTTCGTGCTAAGAAATTCAGCGATGCTATAGACCATGCCGAGGAATGGTTCAATGCTCTGCAAGGGTTCGAGGACAAATCGAACGTGCAGCTTCAATCGCTGTCCTTACTTTCCAAGCTGATCCAACTGGCAGAGAAACAGAACATACAGGATACAGAATGGAGAACCCAGTTAACGGCATGGATGAAGAGCTATCAGCGGATTGATACGTTGATTGAGTTCTCCGCGCTCATATCCCAAATCATACATTCGCTCGTCCTACGACTGTCGACCGAAAGAAACATTCATAAGACAGCACTCTATGCGAGAAACATCATTGAATCCAAATATCAGACTCCCCTAACCGTTGAATCCGTCGCCAAAGAAATTTTTGTCTCACCCAATTATTTAAGCACATTATTTAAACAAGAGTTGGGCATCAAGTTTGTCGACTACCTCCATGAGTACAGGATCAACCAAGCCAAGAAGCTCTTGAAGGAGGACAAGGATATAAAAATATATGCGGTTGCTAAAGAAATTGGCTATAACGACGAAAAGCATTTTTCCAAAATGTTCAAAAAATGGACCGGTGTGACTCCAACTGATTACAGCAATGCCGACTGGGAATGAACTATTGTCATACAGCCACACCTTCCTGACGAATCCAATTCATAAAATGAAGCTACATCACGAGACGTATAGACATAGATGTTAAATCGGTAGATGTTTGGGTCTTGTAGCTCTTTTAGTATGCTACTGTGAATATTTCAGTTTTAAGTATAATGATGGCTTAATTGGTCTTGAACCTAAGACAGGATTGCAATCTCACTATCAAACTAAGTATCAGGCTGGAGGTCTGGTCGACAACAAATGATTGAGAGATATGGTGCTACTGCCATTCATAGTGCTGTACTTAGTGCAAAAGAACATATAGATCGTGTTGATCGCAGTAGAGTCCGAGTTTAAACTCTCCGTTGGACGCAGGAACAGAATCGTATTTACCGCTGGAATTCCCGCTTCATTAAATACCTTAGCCATATAGAGGGCATGGTCTACACTCACACTATGCGTGTATACCTGTGCTAGCTCCTCAAGATCATAGCCCTTTCTAGACCATTTCACCCGTGACAGATCCACATGATCGGTTATGCCAAAATATTGAAAAGGACAAGATGTGGTGGATAACCTTTACGAAAGAGCATAGCAAATAACTCAATGCCTATATGGCATTGAGTTATTTATATAGATTCCATATTCATTCTGCTGGGTCCCGTAATGGATTCCCCTTAGAGCATAACAATGCCATCACAGAAAAACCTAGGAACCTATATAACTGTAACGGTTCCTAGGTTTATTCAAATAAAGATTTTTGATAAGGATGGCGAATTAGAAGTAATTCAACGTGCTGTTTATCATAACGGTAAAACACTTTATATGGACTTCTCTTGTTGAACAAAATAATTCTCAATGACTACCACCAAATGTTCGCCAATAGCCGACTAACCGTTGTCTTCTCTCCATATATCCAGCTGGATTAATGACTGTAATGCCGTCTGCTTCCAAATGATATTCATCATTTCCTACGTCGAGCTAACTGCTCCAACACTTCTTCCTTTGACAAGGACAGGTTGTAACCATTAACCGCTTCTAGTACAAGCTTCTCTTCTTCAGGATCAGTGACATCGTAAAAAGCAGACTGGGCAACTTCCTCAATCTCAAACAACATAAACTTGCGTTTACCTACCTGAATATAAGCTTCTCCTTGCGTTAGAGTACTTGATAATTCTTCATTCTCAAGTTTGACGAGTTTCATTTGTTACTACCTCCCGTCGTTATAATAACTTTATTATAATCCTTTAAATAGTATTCGCAAAGATTCTATAAAAGAAACCAGCTAATAACTTCTGCGATGCTATATTATTAATAATTTGCTCATAGCGATTCTTGTTTATTGAAAAGTCTGAAAAACCATCCCCCTAGCGGAGCGATCTATCTCCTGTTATGTACATACAATTATTTTTTATTCTTAGGCATCCAACATACTCATTTCCTTTTTCAATAACTCTATAGGGTGGGCGTAGCCAAGTGTTCCGCAGAATAAACGGCCTGTCCATTTATTGAGTTCTACTAAATTGAGATTGTCATTTGGTATGTGTTCTTCAATTTCCCACGATATATGTAAATGGAAGTCACTAATTTGACTTAAAATACTTCTATCATGTGTCTTGGTATAAATAACTTCCCCACAATTAGCCATATAGGTATTTACTTGATTCTCTGGGAAACCTTCTGCAAGGAATGTTTCCTGTATCGCATTCAGAACAATAACATCAAACTTTTTGAAATGCTCAGCCTTTAATCCGTATAATACAATGCAGTATCGCGTCTGATTGTTCATTAGAATAACGCCTTTTCTTCGCTCGAACATAAATAAATTGGCATGCCATTCATAGAAGGGTTCGCGCTTGATCGGCGTAATATCATTTGTCTTTATTTTCATCGCATCAGCTAATTTCTTAGTACATTCTATAAACATACCTTCACCTTACCTCATATATAGATTGCCAAAATTAATAGCATATACTTCCATTAAAAATAATTACAATACTTCCCACAAGACTCCATCAATTAACATAAAAACCGAAAAACCCATGTAATAGGTATGGATTCCCCGGTTTATTGTAATCAATATTAATCCACTAATCTAATCAAACTATATTTCTTTTTACCTTTACGAATAATGATAAACCGACCATCGAATGATTTGTCTGCAGACACTTCTGTGTTTACATCCACTACTTTTTCACCATTCATGGAAATAGCTCCATTCGTAATATCTTCTCTTGCCTGGCGCTTAGATGGTTCGATACCTAGGTCTACCAACCAGTCCACAATATTCTTTGTTTCTTTGGTAGCTTCGAACGTAGGCATTTCTCTAAAACCTTGCTCAATTTCATCTGCTGTTAATGATTTAATGTCTCCGCTAAATAAAGCTGCTGAGATTTTAATGGCTTGTGCTAAAGCTTCTTCACTATGAACGAATTTGGTCATCTCTTCAGCAAGTACCCGTTGTGCTTCACGATTACCTGGTTCTGTTGTAACCTTAGTTTCTAATTCAGCAATGTCTTCTTTAGATAAGAAGGTGAAGTATTTCAGGTATTTAACCACATCACGATCATCTTGATTCAACCAGAATTGGTAGAATTCATAAGGTGAAGTTTTATCAGGATCTAGCCAGATCGCCCCGCCTGCACTCTTACCAAACTTCGTACCATCTGATTTCAACATTAACGGAATCGTTAATCCGAATGCTGTCGCTTCTGGACCTTCTTTTTTACGAATCAGGTCTAGGCCACTTGTGATGTTACCCCATTGATCCGATCCACCTATCTGTAATTGAACGCCTTCTGCTGTATACAAATGATGGAAGTCCATGGACTGAAGAATTTGGTACGTGAATTCAGTAAAAGAAATCCCACTATCTAGACGACTGGATACAACATCTTTGGCCAGCATCGAATTGATACTGAAGTTCTTCCCATAGTCACGCAAGAAATCGATAATGTTTAATGAATGCGTCCAGTCATAGTTGTTTACCATTTTCAGTTGAGCATCGTTATCTGTAACGAATAACTTCTTCATTTGCGCTGTTAGTGCGTTCACATTGTCTTGTACTTGCTCTAACGTCTGTAATTGACGTTCTGATTGACGTCCACTTGGGTCCCCAATGGTCCCTGTCGCTCCACCAATTAAGATAACAGGTAGATGTCCGAATGCTTGGAATCGTTTCATCATCATGAATGGAATGAGATGTCCAATATGCATGCTATCCCCGGTTGGATCGACACCACAGTAAAGAGCAATTTTTTTCTCACTCACTAATTCACGTAATCCCTCTGCATCTGTCTGTTGGTTAATCGCGTCGCGCCATTCTAGCTCATCAATAATATTCATGTTACTCATGATCATACATCCCCTTTTATAATAAGTTTGATTAATTCCCTAATTACGCAAAAAACGCCCCTATGTCTACAATAGACATAGGGACGATTAAATAACCGTGTTACCACCCAAATTGCATAAATAGCATTACAACTAACTATTCATACCACTCATAGCTATAATATCGTTAGCTAATCCGCTTAGTGTTACCTAAGATACTCCAGAGTGTAATTCGCAAGACTGTTTGTGCTAGGTCACATCGACCCCTAGCTTTCTGATTAACAGTGACAGTGTGCTACTTATTCCTTCAACGTATACCGTATATTAGATTAAAATCAGTATAGAGAATGACAAGGCCGTTGTCAATTCTCTTGTCTAGACATTCACTCGTAAGTCTGTTGTCTAGGAAATCAATTTAGCCTTAAGGGAATTATATTCGTCTTGTGTAATCATACCTTGTTGTAGGAGATTTGAAATTTTGATTAGCTCATCTGCAAGGGAGTTCTGGGGTTGTGGCTGTGTTTCTTGTGCTTGTGCTGTTGATGAACCTATGATGTTATGTATGTTAGTGGGTGACCCATCGATTCTATTTAGTCCTTCATTCGCTCTACTCATCATGACATTGATAATTCCAATCCAATGGTTCAGCTTAGTCTCAGCTTTTTCTAAATAAGGATGCCCTAGAGCCACTCCAACCGGACCATTATAAAAGAAAATACTGTAATATGGCGTCACCATATCTTTAACAGAAATCCTCAATTCAACTCGACTTATCTTACTGGTAGTTGTAGTAGTCGAGGATAAGTTACCAAACACGTTCTCTCTAGTTCTCGTATCGTGTGATGTCGATCCATGATTAATAGGTTGAATACCCAGAATATCTGTGATGTCGTAAGTCTTATTACTCTGTTCCGTAGTAAAGTTTATCTTCCCAGCATTTTCATCAATCGATAGAATGCATTTATGATCAGCTGACTTAAATTCTTGCGTTGGGGTATTCGTCAATTGATTCTTCATAGCTTGAAAATTGTTAGAAGATATTGTACTAGCTTCTTTCTTCTTTTTATATACTATTGGGAAATATATACAACCAAATACAACTAAAACAATAAGCATTATCAAATAATTCATACTTCATCCCCCATTCCAATATTACCTAAATTCTACCATGATTCGTCAAAATAGGTCTATAGCATGATGTGGTTTAGTGAATTAGATGAGATCAACAACTTCAGCACATCATTCATCCCTTGTCATGGCCACCGCGTTCATCGTACAATTAATCTATCTATTCAAATACAATATGAACTAATTCAACATAAAGGAGTTATGGAGATGAGCTTCTTAAAGAGTTTTGGTCAATTAGCAGGAGAAGTAACAGGTAAGGTGATCGGCGGTAGCGTTCGCGTGGTTGGCGAGTTAACGGGTAGCCCTTTCGTGAAAGAAATCGGTAACAGCGTTGAGAAGGCTTCGATTATGGCAGGAACAACGGCTGGTGACTTGGCAGGTGGCGTATATGACACCACAGCAGGTCTCATCACTAGCAATGAGGAACAATCCCGCAATGGAATGAAAGATATCGGTGGTGCCCTTTCTACAACAGCTAAAGGTGTTATAGGTTCTGTGAAATATACCTATGCCAATGGTAAAGAAGTGGTAAAAGGATTCTCCGAGGAGGATTATGATAAAGTTAAAAGCGGTGCCAAAGGTTTAATAAAAGTGGCTGCTGTAGCTACTTTAGCTATTGGTGTATTGGACCTCGTGGATGGACCTGATGCTATGGACGTTGCATCGGATGTCTGATGTGCTCTAACCGCTAACAAAGAAACCCGCCTCCTTGAAAGATGGAGGTGGGTTTCTTTGTATATCTTTATTTAATTAATAAATTGGATAGCTTGTAGCAGTTGTTTAAACATCACAGCGGCTTGTGCCCGTGTAACAGCCGCCTTTGGTGAGAACGCGCCATTAGCATCCCCTTTAATAATACCAGCTTGGCGGCAAGCTTCTACAGCATCTTGTGCCCACGCACTAATCTGACTAGCGTCCTTGAATCCGACAACCGTGCCGGAATCATCATACGATCCGAGCGTGATGGCAGTTTTTTTTGATAACGACACTCAGTGCGATATCCGTAGTAACATCGGAAATCGCTCACTAGGTAAAGCTCAACTAAACCCTTTAGGATTGAGTCCGTATTCATTATCTTCTACACTGTCTTGACATGTGAATACGAGTACAATAATGCCGCCAACTAAAGGAATAAAGCTAATCAAGTACCACAACCCACTTCTTCCGGTGTCATGTAGCCTACGAACTGCAACAGCTAAAGACGGTAATATAATGAACAAGGAGTAGAGAGTCGTGAATAATGGCGTTAGATTTGTGATGAACTGCAGCATCACAAGTACGAGGGAAATGATACAACTGACTAGCGTAAACATCCAATATTCTGTGCGCCTTGCTCTACCTTCAAATCCTACATAATTCTTTAACACTTTCAAATACCATGCCATTTACGTTCACTCCTAATAAGATCATTATTGTATTTAAGCTTTTCGTAAATTGGTTTCCCACATTGATATCGACATTAAGAATACATATTATTAGACTTATTGGAATTTTATTGAATGTGATGAATCCTTTCGATAACTAACGATCCCTTTCTTTGTTATAATGAAGACTACTTATGTTAATGGTAACTATTATTTGTGGAAATTAGGTGTTGGAATATGAAGAATAAGAGCATTATTTTTTTCGATATCGATGGAACCCTTCTGGATGATAATAAAGAGCTTCCCAAGACTGCTGAACAAGCGATCTTCTCTCTAAAAGAACAAGGACATGAGGTTGCCATCGCAACTGGACGAGCTCCTTTTATGTTTGAGGACCTTCGTAAACAACTTGAAATTGATACTTATGTTAGTTATAACGGTCAATATGTCGTGCTACAAGGTGAAGTCATCTATACAAACCCGCTAAACAGTGCGAGTTTGCACGATTTAACCCAAGAAGCACTTCTTCATGAACATGCGCTCGTCTACATGGACCATGAAGATATGAGAGCTAATGTGCCGAATGATGAGTATGTGGCCAAAACAATCAGTACGTTCAAAGCCGAAGTCATCCCCTCCCATGATCCTTTGTTTTATAAGCAACGGAATATCTATCAATCTCTGCTGATGTGCCGACCGGAAGAAGAACTCTACTATGAAAAGCTATTTCATGCCTTTAATTTCGTGCGCTGGCATCACAATGCCGTTGACGTCGTTCCGTCGGGCGGCTGTAAGGCTAAAGGGATCCGGCATATTACGGACAGGCTGGGTATTGCTGCAGAATTTCAATACGCTTTCGGGGATGCATTAAATGACGTAGAGATGTTATCTGCGATTCCTAATAGTGTAGCTATGGGAAATGGAATACCTGAGGCGAAGATCGCAGCGAAATATGTGACGAAGTCCGTGGAGGAAGATGGCATTTTACACGGATTACGAATGCTCGGTTTATTAAGTTAGACCCAGTAGAAACGGCTGCGCCGTCCTTCTCCAAGGACGGCACCCGTTTCAGCGGAAATACAAGGAATAGAGTATCAAGTGAAACTTATACTTTCTTTTATTTGAACAGAAAGGCTACCCAATCCTTCACTATTGACGATGAGTAGCCTTTTTTATAATTGAAGTGGAATGTTCAACAATCATGGCCCCAAACCACACTTTGCAACTCCCTCTCCAAACTTTATATGGAATCCATACGTTTACTACAAGAAGGATTCAATACGTATCAGTAACTGAACCCATGAGGAGGTACAACGTGAAGAGCTTAATAAGCATCAAAACTGTCAAAATAATGATCTCGCTCACAATGGCATTGTATATTATTTTCCCAAGTAAACTATCGTTTTCACTTGGATTTGTAATGATCATTGCAAGCATGTGTTATGACATTTATCAGAAACCGACTAAGAAAAAAATACTTTTATATACCCTTCTACTCCTCTTATTTACGCTCTATCTATGGATATTCCAACCGTCACAACAACTGTTTTAATTCATTCCTATATTCTTTGATCCTATGGACTGTCGGAATCGTGATATGATGTCGGTTAATTCGTTTTTTCTGCTTCAGTGCCCTTATGATAGGATAAGGAACCAGTAGCAACGTATGCAATACATGTAGATCCCCTTTACTTAAAGGACGTTTACTGTCATAGTACTCTATCCAGCGCAACATTTCATGTCCATGCCAAGCCAGGTTTCGATGCAAAATATGAGATAAATCCTCCATACGCACATGTAACGCCGTATTATCAAAATCAATCATATGCATGGATCCCGCTGTATCTAGAACGAGATTCGGATAATTATAATCTCCGTGTGTGAATCCCATGAGAGATTCTTCATCTGCGATGGCCTTTACGACTGTAACGTTGTCTAGATTATTCAAGGCCTCATTACAAATCGACGTCATTAACTTCATCTTCGGGTTGTCCGCAAGTAAAGTACGATCTAACGTAATATGTTCTTTCAGCTGATTGTATCTTATTCTTTCTAACGGAATATAAGGAGCATTAAACCCATCCGCTACGGAATGGAACTTAGTAAGTAGTCGAATACCTTTTTTGAAATGATCCCTACTCTTGAATCGTGGATGTTCACCCTTTACCCAGTTCGTAAGCATGTAGTGAACACCCTCTCTTGTAATCCAATAAGAATGGCTTGATGTATAGAGTACCTTGGGAGAGAATTTAAAGTCATTTTGAGACAAATGAGCGAACACTTGTGTAATGAAATGCATTTCTGCTTCTGTAATATTGTAACTTTTTAAACATAGAACCCCGTGACTTCGTGTAGATATTTGGTATACATCGCGAACTTTAATTATTTTTAAAATATAAATCCCATACTGTTGTTCAAGATCAGAAGTTAGACTCATCTCATATCACCTCATTTATATTTGATTGTTACCCTCACCGATTATTGGTCCCGCTTCGCCCATTCATCCAGATGACGTATGGCGTTCAAACGATCGTACCAGGTTGCTGCAAGTAACGTTAACTCCTTGTGACTTCTGCCTGAACCAATCTTTCGAGCTACATGCCAAGCTTCCCGGGGCAGTCGAAAAAGAGCGCAAATCAGTAAACGTTCCGATGAATTCAAGGACCTAATCGCTTCATATCCCTGTAAGAAGGCATCCATTAGAACAGGCTTATAATAGGTTGTATTTGAAAGCGTCTTTGCAACTTCGTAGTACTTTGACTCCGTCCTTAGGCAATCCCAATCAATGAGGAACAATCCTCTTGAATGAATCACAATATTAGGTATTGTAACATCACCATGAACCAATGCAGGATGCCATTGTTCTCTTAACAGAATACGTTTCACATGTGGATCATCGATAATTCTCCATGCTTCATGGGTCAATTGAACACAGCTATCACCATATCTCTCGAACCATCTGCTTGGCGTTGTTTTCTTTTTTTGGATATCCTTCAATTGTTGATGGAACAAATGACCTTGGCGTTTAAATTCCTTTATTCTCTCGTAAGTGTAGGAGGGTGTCGGCTTATGATGATCCTTGAGAAGATTGTGGAGATGAGCAAGTGCTCTTCCCAATGTTTCATAGTCGTGCACATCATCGGAGATCTTTCGCCCCGTAATCCATTCGGTCATATAGTAGGCACTCCCATGCCATTTCACTGAATACCTTCCTGATCTTGTCTTCAACCATCGTGGTGTATAGGGATATTTCGATGTCTTTAACTTACGGACATAGGCGAAGAATTTTTCTTGGGGTAATGTCTTACCCAAACTTTTAGTATTTAATGCTTTAACTAGAGACTTACCTTTGTTCGTTGTTGCACAATAAACGGCATTTTTCTTGTATAAAGAATCATGCGTTGTTATACGAACAAGATGTAATCCATATCGCTTCGTAATGGACCTGAATTTAGCCTTCTGGTATCGATTGGGCACGCCATGCTCCCCCGTCTCGGTTCAATATTAAAACTTATTGACAGTTTATTCTGCCACTTGTTGTGAAGTGTCTATTTAAACAGCCAATTGTTGATTAACGAATCCCCGATTTAACGCTATCCCATCCATTTTCATCCATTTACGTTTTTATTGATTTCTTTTTCTTTTTCGATCTAGTACTTAACTCATGTAATTTGGTAGTTTAGTCGGTATTTTGTCAGTTTAGTAGGTATTTTGGAGGATATAGAGGGTTTATAGCAAACCTTGTCGAATCTATTTCATTCAACTTTTAAACAGACAGGAGAGTTCCCATGTTTCGTTCTACTACTAATCTAGCTACTCATTCTACCCGCATTAAGTCCTTCTTCCTTCTCGTAGTTTGTCTTCTCGTTACCTCATTATGTACAGCACCTTTCACCGCGTCGGCGGCCGAATTTCATCCCAATATCGTAGTTCCAAAACAAATCTATACATATGAAGTCATGACACGAAATATCCAAACACTAGCAAAACAGTATCCCGACCTTATCAGCTACAGCTACAGCTCAGCCGGTAAAAGCGAATATAATCGCGATCTGTGGGTAATGGAAGTCGGACGCGGTCCGGTGAACGTGCTTCTGAACGGCTCTCATCATGCGCGGGAGTGGATAACTACCACACTGTTGATGGAGATGACGGAGAATATCGCCATTAGCGATCGCACCAACGCGAAGTGGGGGAATTACCAGATTCGAGATCTTCTGGACCATGTCACATTCCAGATTGTTCCGATGGTTAACCCCGACGGCGTGACGTTACAGCAAAAAGGACTAAGCGCTTTTCCTAAGCAAGACCATGCAGCGCTTCTGAAGATGAACGGGAACAGCCGCAAATTCAAGCGCTGGAAAGCAAACGCCAAAGGCATAGATTTAAATCGACAGTATCCTGCTGACTGGGAGCATATCAAATATGCATCTCCCGCTCCACATTACATGAATTACAAAGGGACGAAGCCCCTAGCAGCCAAGGAAACGCAGACGATGGTCAAGCTAACAACAGCACTTAAACCAGCAATTGCCGTTTCATATCATACGTCCGGTGAAATTCTATATTGGAATTACAAGACTCCTGCAAAAAATTTGAAACGTGATCAATCGTTTGCGAGAGCCTATGCAAATAAGACCGGATACAACATGGTGAAACCTGTGTCTCAGCCTTCTGGTGGAGGGTTTACAGACTGGTTCATTGAGAATTTCGGCCAGCCCGGTCTAACCCCAGAGCTTAGTCCACACGTTGGGGAGCAGAGTGTGCCTCTCTCGAATTGGGACCCGATCTGGAAGCTACATATTACAGACCCCTGGCTGATCGGCACCACAGCTGTGCAAATTGAGACGGACAAGCTACAAGCGAAGGAAGAGATCGGATGGATCGAGTTGAAGACGAAATCGACGGCCTACAAATGGCCGAAATTGAACTCCCTAACGTCCACCAAATTACCTATCGGCATTTATGCGGTCACACGTTATAAAGGAAGCTGGTTGGAGATCCAATCCGGTGATGGCCTTCGTTATTGGATATCGAAAGTGAATAGCCGGAAGCTGTCCAACGAAGAGGTAGCTGAACTACTGAATCCTCCGAAGAAGCCTGAAGAAGTGACAGTCCCAGAAGAACCTGTTCCTCCTATCGTTATTCCAGAATTACCCGATAAGAACCCTCCTACTGAAGTAGATGGTTCGGTGATCGAACCTACTGAAGTCGAAGGTTCCGTATCCGTACTCAGGGATATCGGTAAGACAACGAAATAACATATTAATACGATAATAGCATTTTACTGAACGCATCATTTTTAAGTATTATTCACTTTGAGGCATCTATACTAAGAAATGCTCAATGATATCACACCAATCCTTGGTATAATTGTTCGGGAATGCAGGTTTAATAACGTACACAAAAAAAGTCGACAATACATTCTGATTTTGAATGTATTGTCGACTTTTTGATTAGATATCTGATTGGTTTTAGAATGACGTAAATTTTACCATCGCTATTTTTCTTAACCCTTCATTACTTACCACTAGCAATTTCAGCTTCAATCGCTGCAACCAATTCTTCGTATGAAGAGCTAGGTAGTAACTTACCATTCACCATAAATTTAGGTGTACCGTTTACACCTAAAGAACCTGCAACTTTATAGTCTTCTTTTACAGCCAAAGCATCGGTGTGATTAACCAGATCCTTCTTGAACTGATCGTAATCGATGCCAGTAATGTTATCCTTTACGAATTGAAGAAGAAATTTCTCATTTGCCCAAATCTGTGTTTCATCACCTTGGTTCTGAAAGAGTAATCTTTTATATTGCCAGAAGGCGTCGTTGTTCTGTTTAGCAATACTTTCTCCCGCAGCCGCAGCAAGAATGGAATCTCGATCAATAAAGGCGAAATTCATGAAATAGAGATCAATCTTATTCGTATCCACAAATTCTGCTTTTAATTTATCGAGGTAGGTTTCGTCCCAATTCTTACAAGCAGGACATTTGAAATCAGCAAACTCTACGACCTGTATTCCCGTGGTTCCAATCCCTAAATGGGGTTGCTTACTATAGTCAATCCCGTCTAAGTTCATCTCTCCACGGATTTCTGTATAGTTCGGTAAACCTTCCAACGCTGAAGAACTCTGAGACTTGTTAAGTACAGCGATCAGCACCAACAACGCAATAAACACAGCAGCAAAAATAATGATCATATATTTAGATCCGTTTTTCTTCATAATTATCCCCTTTCTAAAACATAAATATGATTATCTACTTAACAAATTCCCTACATTAAGGACTGACCCTCACGGAACACATGTCTACAATCTTATCTTCCTTCCTCCATTCATTCCGATTCCTTGAAGATCCCACTTCATCTTAATTACTAAATATGTAATATAATTGAAAATATTATAACAGAATTGCGATCTTTCATTCTATAAAGATCGTCACAGTTTTACGGTAACGTAATCAACTTAAATTAACTCATCTCACTCAGCCCAAAAGTACCTTCTCAATAGGAGCAATATAAAAAGACGTCCCTCAAATGAATGAGAGACGCCTTTTTTTAATAGAACACTAGTTCAATCAGCTTTATGAACTCAACCTTTTCTACGCCGTTGTAACTTGTCCATCTTCACGTGCAAGACTCACGATCGCACGAAGAGCAGCTTGAATCTCGCGCTCTACTGCTAAACCAACCGCATCGGTATGCGGATCATACACTTCAGATAGTTCTGCATCGGCAAAGCCATCAATCGCTAGGATTGCGCCTGCACGGGCACCCCGAAGCGTACTCACGATGTACAATGCTGCAATTTCCATCTCAACTGCAATCGCTCCGGCCTGCTTGTATTGTTTATGAGGAATTTCAACTACACCAGTGAAGAAAGCATCGAGTGCTACCGTGATTCCTTTGGCAATCACACCCGGAACAGCACTGGCAGCTTCAAATAATGCATTGACTACCTGGCTATCGCCGACAGCTGGGAAACCTTCTGGTACCAATTGTCGCGTAAGCCCCTCTGCACGAACAGCAGCCGTACTAACAACAAGACTACCAGCCGGAATATCCTGTGAGTAAGAACCAGCTGTGCCTACACGGATCAACGTGTTCACTCCTGCACGAATAAGCTCCTCGAAGCACACAGCCGCACCAGCTGAACCGACACCATGGCTAACGACAGCCAACTTTACGCCTTCATATTCGCCTGTAAATGTACGGTATTCTCGGCTAAATGCCAACTCTCTTGTTCCTTCTAATTTCCCTGCGATCATCTCAGCTCGTTTAGGATCACCACATACAATTGCATACGGTGGAATGTCCTCCGAATTCACTTGCAGTATTGACATTAACATCTCAATCGAACTCCTTTCGTGTCCACTCATCTTCGGGAATGGGTATATTTTCTCCTGAGAAACGCTGTTCTAAGAATGGATCTGCGATATTATGAAATCCGTTTCTTTCCCAGAAGCCTTCGCGATCTTCCTTCATAAATTCAATCCCTCGTATCCACTTCGCACTTTTCCAGAAATATAAGTGTGGAACAACGAGGCGCAATGGCCAGCCATGCTTCAACGTCAAAGGCATACTATCAAAGTCAAAAGCAAGCAGTATATCATCCCTCATCAAATCTGCTAAGGGAACATTCGTATCATAATTAGGATCTGCATGAATCATGACATATTTGGCTTCTGGATTCACCTTAATCAATTTCAACAAATCCGTAAAAAGAACCCCATCCCAAGGTGTATCGAACTTCGACCAACGCGTCACACAGTGAATATCACAAACCACACGCGATTGAGTCATATTCTTTAGTTCGTCGTAAGTAAAGGTTCGTTCTTCCTCGACTTCCCCGAACACACGAAGATTCCAAGTTGCTAGATCATATTCAGGCACTTCTCCCTCGTGCAGAATCGGAAACTTCTCCGTTAAGGACTGTCCGGGAGGCAGTCGATGCTGTAGTGAACGATCTATAGGTTGTTGAATCTTAGGCGCTTTGGCCCCTTTCAGACGATCTGCCTTTCCATACATAAGGTATCCTCCTTGATCCTTCCTATTTTAGCGCGAACTTCCGCCCGCTTTCAGAGCATCTTGCATATAGCTACGATCTTTGAAGAAGAACATGGCAATCAATGTCACGACATAAGGTAACATTTGTGTGAAATGTGAAGGGATCGCAAGTCCTTGTAACCGAATACCGAATGCGTCCATAAATCCGAACAATAGACTGGAAGCCATTACACCAAGAGGGTTAGCCTGTCCAAGCATCGTAGCAACAAGCGCTATGAATCCACGTCCAGCCGTCATTCCTTCTGTGAACATGGTAACTTGTCCAAGGGACAACTGTGCCCCTGCCAAACCACATAGTACTCCACACGCTAGTACTGCACTGTACTGATGCTTTCGCACCTTAATACCGATACTCTGCGCTGCCACCGGATTCTCGCCAACCGAACGTAGTCGGAAACCTGATACCGTCTTAAACAAATAGAACTGTAGCACACCCATGAGTACGAATGCTACATATACAAGCGGACTTTGCCCAGAGATCACATCCCCGATCCAAGGGATGTCCTTGATCAGGGGGATATCCCACTTCGGTAGACCGACCATTGTGCTATCGTAGTAAGCTCCTTTCACATTGAAGATCGCTCGTAATAGAAAAGTCGTCATCCCTGTAGCTAGAAAGTTCAATGATATCCCGACGACGATCGGATTTGCTCGCAAATGAATACTCATATAACCGAAGATGAGTGAGAAGAACATCACGCATAACACTGCAAACAATACAGCTAACCATACATTTCCGAAAAGATAGTTACCCACAATCCCCGAGAAAGCACCTACAAGGACGAATCCTTCAAGTGCTACGTTGAACAGACCCACTCGAGAACAAAGTGCCCCACCTAAGGCAGCCAACAGAATAGGGGTTACCACGCGTAACGTGGAATTGAATAAAGCAGCATCAAGTAATTGTTCCATTCTTTGGTTTCCCCTTTCTGCGTTTCCAGAATGCATACCCTATTTTTGCGGACACAAACAATGTGAGAACGGCTTGGATGACACTTGCCACTTCTAGCGGCACGTCGGTATTACGTTCTACACCCATAGCTCCTGTCTGTAGTGCTGACAACAAGATTGCAGCAAAAGCTGTACCCAGTGGATGTGAATTCGCAAGCAACGTTGCCATAATCCCGCTCCATGCATAACTCGCTGATGAAAGCGATCCATCTAAGAATCGATACTGAGTCCCGAGCACCTCTCCCGCTCCAGCAAGACCTGCAAGTCCACCACTCGCAAGCATCGCAATCATCATCATTTTCCCTCGATGTACACCACCATAAGAAGCAAAGAGAGGATTACTACCTAGCATCCTAATTTCATAGCCCATGGTCGTCTTCTTCATAAAGAAGTGTAATAACACAGTAGCCACAATGGCAATAATAAACCCAGCATGAAGCCCCATACCTTGAAATAACTTCGGTAACCATACACTCTGGTCAATCATGGCAGATTGGGCCATTGCTGCAGAACCGGTCTTATCCATGAATGGGTAAGCTACCATATATCCTGCAAACAGCGTAGCAATATAATTCAATAATAACGTCGTAATGAGTAAGTTCATTCCAAATTTAGCATCCAACCAACCTGCGAAGAACGACCATAGTCCACCCGTGACGATACCAGCGATAATCGAGGCAACTAGGATTAGCCAACCTGGACCCGGGAAATACAATGCAGTGAGCGCAGCAGATAGACCACCTAGAACCATCTGTCCGTCGGCTCCCATATTAAAGAATCCTGCTCTAAAAGCGAGTGCTACGCCAAGCCCCGCCAAGATAATTGGTGTAGATCTAGCTAACGTATTGGTAAGGAAGTAGAAGCTACCAAAGGCGCCCTTCCACATCTCCATATAAGTCTCTGTTACAGAGCCACCCACGACTAGAATCGCGATTGCCCCAGCTATCAGTCCGATAATGACAGCTATTAATGGCTGTATTAACCCACGTAGACTTTGTTTAATAATACTAATACTCATGTCTGTCGATTCCCCCCTGACATCAGCAGACTGATCTTCTCTTCAGTTGCATCTGTTGCAGATAGTTCTCCTGCAATTTCACCTTCATACATAACGACAATCCGATCAGACAACTGAAGAATTTCAGTCAATTCGGAGGAGACGAGTAGAACGCCCACGCCAGCATCTCTTTTACGAATCAACTCGGTATGAATGGTCTCCATAGCTCCGATATCTACCCCACGGGTCGGTTCAGCTGCAATAAGGAAATGTGCATCATGTGCAAATTCGCGTGCTGCGATCAACTTCTGTAGATTACCACCTGATAAGTTCTGCACCTTACTATCAAGTGAACCCGCTTTAATCCCGAACTGTCGGATCCATTCGCTTACCCTAGCACGTGCCTCTTTACCCTTGACCATTCCTCTACGCTTAAGTGTCTGATGGTGACCCATCAGTCCATTATCAAGCACGCTCGCATCCTTCGCCGCTCCCCAGAGATATCGGTCTTCAGGAATATGCGCAAGTCCATGTTCACGGATGTCGCGTACAGCCATCCCTTTGATATCAAGTCCAGCGAGTTGAACCGTTCCTTCATCCACAGAACGAAGACCCGAAATAGCCTGAATCAGTTCCGATTGCCCGTTACCAGATATCCCAGCAATACCAACAACTTCGCCCGCCCTTACCTGAAGATGGATATCCTTTAAAAGAGCTTTACCCTTCCCCTTAGGTCCACGTATTCCAAGTCCTTGCACTTCGAGTACAGGTTCACCGACGTTTACCTGCTGTTTCTCGAGTGCGACAAGCTCTCTTCCCACCATTAAGCGGGATAATTGCTCTGCATCTGTATCCGTCGCTACAAGGGTTCCCGTTACCCGACCATCTCTTAATACGGTAATCCGATCAGCAACCTCCATCACCTCATGAAGTTTATGTGTGATTATGATGAAGCTTTTCCCCTGAAGAGCTAACGATTTTATATTTGCAAGCAGTTCTTTGACTTCCAGCGGAGTCAAAGCCCCTGTTGGTTCATCCAAGATAATGATATCTGCTCCCTGATATAATACCTTCAGAATCTCAACTCGTTGCTGCATACCCATCGGACATTCCGATACGACAGCCCATGGATCGACAGGCATCCCATATTGTTCTCCAAGCTTCTCTACTAGAGCTGCCGCTTTGGTACGATCAAATACACCACCCACTGAGGGCTCTCGTCCGATCACGATATTCTCTGCAACTGTGAAAGAAGGAAACAGCATGAAATGCTGATGCACCATCCCAATTCCACTTGCCATGGCACTCGCAGGATTATCAAAAGATATGACATTCCCCTTCATCTGCACCGATCCAGATGATGGCTGCTCCATCCCGTACAGAATACGCATTAGCGTCGTTTTACCTGCGCCATTCTCGCCAACTAGTGCATGTACTTCACCTTCACCCAGATCGAAGTTCACAGCCTGATTAGCGGTAACATTCCCATAATTCTTCGTTATGTTTTCCATCTGCAACAGCATAAACGCGCTCCCCCTTCTATCCCCGATTGACTCTATCAGTAACAACCAAAACCGGCCCCTTATTGGCAGCCGGTAATGAATTCCCATCCTACATTTCTGGTTCTAAACTATGGTTGCATCGGATCTTTAATTGTAATTGCACCTGCAATAATATCATCTTTAATCTTCTTCACTTTATCAATGTTTTCTTGACCAATAAACGGGCTAAGCGGAGATTTACTCTCGCGAGTTACAAAAGTCAGTCCTACCCCATCTTCTTTCAAGCCATAGTTCACTGCACCGTATTTGAAGGTACCATTCACGAAATCTTTTACTGTCTCGTAAGTCACGGTATCTGTTGATTTCAACTGTGACATTACGATGTGCTCTGGATCAATCTCTGTACGGTCTACATCTTGTCCTGATGTATAGAAGCCTTTTTCCTTCGCAGCTTCGAATACGCCTAGGTCACCTGTTGCTGCTGCTCCGGCAATGAAGTCAGCCCCCTTACCTAACTGAACCAATGCCAATTCCTTCGCTTTCGCTGGATCGTTAAATCCACCTACATAGTTCACAAAGAATTCTGCAGCTGGATTTGTTGATTTCAATCCTTCTCTAAATCCTTCTGTATATTTCTTAATCAAAGGAATGTCTACTGCTGCTATCATTCCTACTTTATTTGATTTCGTTGCCAATCCTGCTGTTGCTCCAAGTAGATAGGAAGCTTCAAACTCACGAAAACCTACGCTACGAACATTCGGTAGATCTACAACTGTATCCACAATCGCGAATGCTTTATCTGGATTCTCTGCTGCAACTTTCTTCAAAGCATCTTCTGCTTGGAATGTTGCTGTAATGATCAAATCATAGTTCTCAGCGACAGTTGCACGTAGATTTTGTTCAAACGCTGCTGGATCTGTAGATTCAATCGTTTTCATTTCAGTACCAAATTCTGCTCCAGCCTTTTTGAAACCATCATCCATTTGAACAAAAAATGGGTTGACTCCTATTTTTTCAGGTAAAACCAATGCGATTTTTTTCGCTTTCGCTTGATCTCCCGACTTTTCACTCGATTGTTCGTCTTTTGCACCATTATTCCCACATGCTGCTAACATAACAGACAACAAAACGATGGATAATACGAACGATAAACTTCTTTTCATATGAAATAGTCCCCTTTTAGCTGTTTGTGTTCATCCTATAAGAATCGTCGAAATTTGTCAACAGAAAATGAAATTAGTCGAAAAATACTATATTTCTATAGTATTCAGTCTCATGATCACAAAAAAGCTCATGCGAATCGGTACACATTTGTCTAGGGCAAAGCTGTCGTGAAATACAACACGTACCACAAAGAAAAAAGCAAGGTATGGAAGACGAATATCGGAAAAATCGACAATTGGACATTCGATCAAGATGAAGATAGCTGGACGTGTAAGGCAGATCAGAAACTTCATCTTCGTTACGAGAGTAAAGAGATCACGGAGATTGGTTATGAGTTGTGCCACCGACACTACCGAAGTGAGAGTTGCGCAGACTGTCCATTAAAGTCTGCCTGCACGAAAACAACAGGAAACCGGGAAGTGAAAGTGAGTATGGAATATCTTCGCTACAAGAATCAAGCACGAGAAATGCTACGAAGCGAAGAAGGGTATGGCCTATCTGTTTGACGAATGACAGAACCTGAAAGTGTGTTTGGACAAATAAAGAACAAACGGGGATTCCGGCGATTTCTGCTACGGGGCTTGCAAAAAGTTGGCCTTGAGGTCGGGTGGCTTTCACTCGCCCATAATTTATTGAAGCAAGCCACAATGGAGCAAAAATTAAAAATAGCAGGTCAAGGATCAAACCCCCTTGACCTGCTATTTTTAGTGAATCAGTCTCTTTTTTAGAAAATTAGGTGTCTCATCAGAAGATTAATCTACTGTTGGGACAGCCCCTTACTGTTATCCATTGAAATGGATTCTATCCGTTACACGTTATTTATTCATACCAAGTCTTAAAAGGACGCTAACATCTGCTTTAGTAGATCTATTAATATCAATGTTTGCGCAGAATCTGATGAAGTTGCTGGTACTACTGGTGTTGCTGGTGTTGCTGGTGTTGCTGGTACTAATGGCGTTGCTGGTACTGTTGATTCAATTGGTGTAGTACTGGTCTTACTCAAATCAAGGGAGAAGATTCCAAATCCCTTGTCATCTGTTTTATTCAAATATTTGATGTTACTTGTCAACTTAGCAAATGCTTCCGCTTTTGGAGAAGAAGTAAACGTAACCTTCACATCGCCGTTAATCGGTGCGATCGACCAGTTGTTATCAATAGAAGGGTTGATCTCTTTATTCGCTGAGATATAATCCATCAGAATCTGACGATTCTCATCTGGACTATCGATGATATAAGTACTTCCTTTGACACCTGGGAAGTTACCACCGCCACTTGCACGGTAGTTGTTCGTGATAATAACGAATTCTTGATCCGGATTCACTGCTTTACCATCATATTGAAGGTTCATGATGCGATTCGAAGTCGCTGCATTCACAGTGCCATCTACTTTGTATTTAGCTGGTTGTGTTACATCTACTTGATAAGTTACGCCATCAATAACGTCAAAGTTATATACAGCGAATGAAGAATTCAATAAGGATTGCTCTTCTTTGCTGGCAGGATCAATCTGATTGAATTTCCCTGCTGACATTTCCAACCACTCTTTAATAACCGAACCTTTTACAAGAATAGCTTTAAGCGTATTGTCGTACAGATAAAGATCGCCGGCACTCTTAATCGCTAATGGGCCTTTCGCAATATCTGTGTACTCTTCTACACCGTTACGTCCCGCTTTAAAAGGAGCTCCAACAGAGAGGATTGGCGTCTTCTCATATTTAGGAAGATTCTTCTTAATATAGTCACTTACATAAGCTTTCTGAGCATTCGTTACAATCTGAACGGAAGGATCATCTTGTACGAGTGCGAAATAACTATGAATAGATGACGTCGTCGTACCGATTGGACTGTTCGCATATTTAATCGTTGCTTCGTGATCAGCATATACCGCATCTACAACCGATTGATCCGGTTCTACCGTCGATTTCTTAGCTACGGCATCATAGATAGCTCTAGTAGAAGATTGCGTAGATTTGACAGCCCATTTGCCATCTTGTTTCTCAAGTGATAGATCGATAAGGCCTAAGTTAGCACCACCATAACCGGCTTGCACGGCAGCAACACCATTGATGGTTCCTTTGGCATTATCTACGCCTGGGTATAGTTTACCTGAACTATCTTTGAAAAGATTATCCAATGCTTTCTCACTTACCGCTGGGAATACTTTATGTGTATGAGAGAATGTAATGGCATCAATGCCAGGAACCTTACTTAAAGGTAGAATGGCGTCTTCTGCATTCACATTCGCTTGAGCACTACCATTAAAGCCGGAGTGAGACATTACGATGATAAGATCTGCACCCTTAGCTTTCATCTCAGGCACGAATTTCTCTGCTGTAGCTACAATGTCTTTGGTAATAACTTTACCTTCAAGACTAGCTTTATCCCATTCCGTAATTTGTGGAGTCACTAGCCCCAACACGCCGAGTTTCAACGTTTGTTCTTTGCCTGCTTCATCTGTAAATGTTTTGGTGATGATTTGATACGGCTTATACCGATTCACATCATTATCTGGATTCTTGTCTTTATCATCCACATATACGTTAGCATTAACATAAGGGAAGTTAGCTCCCTTGATCGCATTATCTAAGTAATCCAGACCATAGTTAAACTCATGGTTACCAAATGTTGCTACATCATAACCCATAAGATTCATAGCTTTATATACGGTGTGAACTTCTCCTTTTTTAATAGGAGCTACAAGTGCTTTGTAAGTACCTAGCGGAGTCCCTTGGATTAAGTCCCCATTATCTACTAAGAAAGTATTAGGGTTCTCTTTCCGTGCTTCTTTAACGATTGTTGCTGTCCGAGCAAGTCCTACTGTAGGTGCAACAGCACTTTTATAATAATCATAAGACATCATATTCGTGTGAATATCCGTTGTCTCCATAATTCTCAATTTAAGAGACGAGTTGTCCGATGCCGCTGCCGACACAAAACTACCTCCGATGGGCACAAGCAACACGCTTAAAGCCAAAGACGATGCTACGATTTTATGAACTTTATTCTTCAAAATCTTTTTCATCAAATATTTCATTCCCCTCATTGTTATACTCTATAACTCTTATGAGTTACCCTTCTATAATAGAGTAGATATAGGAAAAAATACACAGTTTTTTAAGAGCGATTACTTCGCTTTATCCCAAGTAAACCAAGGGTTAAATCTTTCTTTTCCACTTCACCGCAATACATTCACATCCATTATTTCGCTCGACTATTCCTGGATCACGTGTATCTTTTGGGTTTACTACATGTTTCTTGTATAATGTGCATACTAAGAGCTTTTCTAAGGAGTCACACCATGTCTAACAGAAAATGGAATCTGAGCATTATGATCCTATTTGTGATATTTGCTACGCTAATGCTAAGTTTCTTGTTCTCTATGCTCCGTATTCGCGAATTAATTCAACCATTGAAATCTATAGATAAGAATGATTCTGTAACTCGTCATGTCGTGTTGATCTCCCAAGAATTGGACAATCCCTACTGGCGTTCCATAGAAAAAGGAGCCCGCGCGGCCTCTCAGAAATATGACATAAATCTCGAATATGTAGGACCCTTTCGCATTAATCCTGATGAACAAATGACCCTATTAGAGAAAGCCATCGCTGCCAAAGCCGATGCTATCTTGATTCAAGGTATAAATGATCCCATATATCGTTCATTAATTGATAAAGCCATGGACCAAGGAATTCCTGTAATCACAATAGATACTGATGAACCCGGTAGTGGACGGTTGTCTTATGTAGGTACAGATAATTTTGCGGCAGGGAAAAGAATGGGAGAACTTGTCGTTCAAGCAACGGGTACACAATCCAATAGTATTGGTATCATAATTGGGAATGAGATGTCCTTCAATCAACAACAACGTCTACAAGGACTACGTTCAGTGATCCATCAATATGAAAGACTTACGATTGTCGAAGTCAGACCATCTAATATATCTCGTCTCCAAGCCGCTGAGCAAGCAGAAGACATTCTCTTCAAACATCCCAAAGTTCGCTATATGGTTGGTCTGAGCTCACTCGATGGGCTAGGAATCTTAGAAGCGACCCAGCGTATCCAGTTACAAGGAATCAATATATTCGCATTTGATGATTTAGAGGAGACCAAAGAAAGTATTACAACATGCCAAATCAAATCAACCATTGTGCAGCAGCCGAACCGCATGGGATATGACGCCATATCGCTCATCCAAGAATATTTCCAGGGCAATACTCTACAACAGCAGCATTTCACGGAAATTACAGTACTGGATCGAAGTGAATCTAGTGTTAAAGATGGAGTCCGTTGCCCATGACGATTCGTAAAAAGTTACTCCTGTTTATTCCACTATTAGTCCTGCTCGTCAATTCCGTCACCTTCTTTCTATTTGAAAGCGGAAAAACGGTTCAGCAAAGCTACGATATTATGATGGAACGAATACTCTTATATAAACAATCCTCCCAGAGTGCGGATCTTAATCTTAGGTTGCTTTATCGTGAAATGATCCATACTAAAGATAGTAGCGTTGCTGCACTAGAACAAGAACAGCACAATCTTGAGAATATACGGTCCATCCTTTCGAGCATTACGAGTCCCTCTCTCGCTCCTTCAGATATGACTAGTTATGTTCATATGGTGGAGACACTCATGGAACAGATGACATCTGCCATGGCTGCATCTGAAGCACAAACACCACGTATTGCATTTGCACATTACGAGGATGCAGAGCAAACAACTGGTTTTATTCGTGCGGAAGCGCAACGTCTTGTTGATTTAGAGATTAGCTTCTATCAACCCATTTATCGAGACATCCAACAAGAGAATACGCGTATGAATTACTTAAGTTCAGCTATATTTGTTATCAATACGCTGATCAGTATTGTCCTCGCTTACTGGATCTCTCGAAGTATCACCATCCCGGTCAGTCAACTTGTCGGTATGGCAAGAAGGATCTCTAAAGGTGATCTGCATGTCCAACCTCTTACGACACGATCTGGTGATGAGCTTGGCATATTGTCAGGAGCTTTTGAACAAATGACGAGCGATCTCTTAGTCTTTATTGAGAAGGATAAAGCAAACATACAACAAGAGAAGCTTATGAAAGAATTGGAGTTACAAGCATTACAGAACCAGATGAATCCACATTTTCTTTTTAACACATTAAATGTTCTTTCTCGATTGGCCTTACTCGAAGGTGCGGAGAAGACAAGCGATCTCATCGTATCTATGTCGAATCTCCTACGCTATAATCTGAGGAATTTAGACCAAGCCGTGACGCTACAAGATGAGTTAGCCATGGTGCAAGAATACTTTACGATTCAGCAAGCTCGGTTTAGAGATCGTATTTCGTTCGAACTAGACATTGATGAATCTACATTACAAGTGTCTATTCCTGCCTTAACTCTACAACCTATCCTAGAGAATTCTTTCTTACATGGGATTCAAGGGATGGAACACGGGGCTATCATCCGTTTGGAAATAGGAAGAGTTCCGGACGGCAGTGTACTTGTTAAACTATCGGACAATGGGTGCGGAATGAACGAGATAACCAAACAATCCTTGCTTCGAATGGAAGCAGGGCCGCAGAAGGAACACTCCACAGGCCTCGGCACTAAAAATGTGTTCAAACGTCTGGAATTATTCTATGGACAACAGGATCTTGTGAATATTCATAGTGCACCCGGGCGAGGAACAACCATTACTATCCTCATTCCACCTAGAAAGGAGGACGAACACCAACATGTATCGGATATTGATTGCGGATGATGAAGCATTAGAACGTGAAGGACTGGAATGGATCATTCAACGTATGATGCCTGATACGTTTCAGGTGATTCATGCGGATAATGGACGAACGGCGATTGAACGAGCGGAAGAACATCGACCGCATATCGTGATGATGGATGTCAATATGCCAGGGATCCAAGGCTTGGCTGCCATACGAGAGATTAAAGAGCGGCTTCCTGATACAAAGTTCGTATTAGTCACCGCTTACGATTACTTCGCATATGCCAAAGAGGCGCTAACACTGGGCGTGAAGGAATACCTTCTTAAACCAGCCAAACGTGAACAAATCGTTAGCGTGCTCGAGGAACTTATCACGGAACTAAAGCTAGAGAAAAAAAGGCGTAAAGATGAACTAGCACTCAAGCATAAATTGTCGCAACTATTACCTTTGGTCGAGAATGAGCTCTCCCTGATGTTCATGGTTGATCAGACATTAGATACAAACGCCGAGCAGTTATCTGAATGGCTCGACTTTCCGCTCGATCAAGGATGTGCTATTGTCGTCGCATTCCCAGAGCATGCTCACTCACAAACTCAACAGAAGATGTATGATATCATCCGAAGTTTCGCCAACACCAATGAATCGAGTTGTATCGTAAGTTCTTTAATCGAACGTCATATGGCGATCTTCTTAGGAAAAGGATTCCGTGTTCATGATGATCTATGGAAAGCGGAGATCATACGGTTCGGTGAAAAACTTGCCAAACTAACAAAACGCCAGTTTGAAAACGATGTTTCCATCGGAATTGGAACCCTTGGGAGCGGTGCGGAAGGGTTCCGCAAGTCTTATTTTGAAGCCGTATTTGCATCTACCTACGACGATCATCACGGTAACGTCTGCCACTTTGATGAATTGAAGCACGGGGTTTTTCATCCCCTATCCGAGTCAGTGAGCCCTTCCTTCAATGCTGAAACGGGTCATAGATCATATGTCATATCCGCCCTGCATCAGATTCGGGAAGAACGTGAGAAACAAACGCTAACGGTCCTCGACAGAGCCCAGGGATACATACAAGAAAGATTTACGGAGGATTTATCTCTTGAAGAGGTCGCGGATTTCGTCCATCTCAACGCCCACTATTTCAGTAAAATATTCAAGCAACAAACGGGCAGCACCTTTATTGACTATGTAACCAAATTGCGGATAGACAAAGCCAAATCCCTCATGAGTTCAGAGCATTTAAGCCTCAAGGAAGTATGCTATAAGGTGGGTTACAACGATCCTAATTATTTCAGCCGTGTATTTAAAAAAGTGACCGGAATCACCGCAAGTGAATTCCGTGGTCAGAACAAATCATAGAAGTCCATGTCCTTGCACATGGACTTTTTTGTGCTGCTTAGACATATTTGTGCTAGTTCTTCATCATCTAAATCCCATAAATGTCTAGTATGAATTAAATGCGGGAAGAACACAGATAAGTGAAGGTATTTCTTTCCTTAAACACTGGTTGTCCGTGATACAATGAGTACTCTTTTAGAAGGTCATTAAGTAGGTAATTTGAGAGGAGTTAACTTAAGTTGGAGAGTACAATAGAGAAAGAACATGAACACGTTAGCATGAAATTTGTAATACTAGTGTCCATTGTATCCGCTTTAGGCGGATTATTATTTGGTTTTGATACAGCCGTTGTGTCGGGTGCCATCGGTTTTATGGAAGACCACTTTCAATTAAGTCAGCTACAAGTGGGTTGGGCCGTATCCAGTCTAATTATCGGTTGTATTGTAGGGGCGGCATCTTCAGGGGTATTGAGCGATAAATTTGGTCGCAAAAAAATCCTGATTACCGCAGCGATCCTATTCATAATTGGTTCCCTCGGTTCAGGACTGGCAGATACGTTCTCTCTTTATGTTATTGCCCGCATGATAGGAGGCCTTGGTATTGGGATTACCTCTACCCTATGTCCACTCTATAATGCCGAAATAGCTCCCGCTAAATTTCGCGGCCGTCTCGTCGCATTGAACCAGCTTGCCGTCGTAACCGGAATCTTCTTCACCTATTTCATTAACTTGTGGATTTCGAATTCTGGAGATGCAGCTTGGGGTATAAGTACAGCTTGGCGTTGGATGTTCGGAGTAGGTGCCGTTCCGGGAATACTATTTCTAATTCTACTATTCTTCGTTCCTGAAAGCCCTAGATGGTTGATTAAACAAGGAAGACCAGCCGAAGCTTTGCCTATTCTACTTCGAATTCATGGTGAAGCATTAGCGAAGAAGGAAGTCGTCGATATTAAGAAGTCATTTGAGCAGGAAAGCGGATCGATCCGCCAACTATTCAAACCAGGCCTTCGCATGGCACTCATTGTGGGTGTTGTGATCGCAGTCTTACAACAGATTACAGGAATTAATGCGGTCATGTACTATGCACCGGAAATCTTTAAGGCAGCAGGTGCAGGTACCAACACTGCATTAACCCAGACGATTCTTGTTGGGTTGGTCAATTTCCTATTCACGATTCTAGCCATATGGCTCATCGATAAAGTTGGACGTAAAGCACTTCTCTTAGTGGGTTCAGGATCGATGATGATCTGTCTGATTGTCATCGGTGTAGCTTTTCAAACAGGTAATACCTCAGGCCCATGGGTTCTGATCTTCATACTGCTATATGTTGCTTCGTTCGCCGTATCGCTAGGACCGGTCGTATGGGTCATTATGTCCGAGATCTTCCCGAACCGTATTCGTGGAAAAGCTATAGCCATTGCTTCCATGGCATTATGGATAGCAGATTATGTCGTGTCACAATCCTTTCCACCCATGCTTGCATCTATAGGACCTGGCATTACGTTCTGGATCTTCGGTGCAATGTCCTTAATTGCATTCCTCTTCACTTGGCGTGTCGTTCCCGAGACTAAGGGCAAGACGTTGGAAGAAATCGAATTATTATGGTCTGCACCAAACAACCGTGAGACTCTTTAAGAGTCTTACGGTTTTCTTCTTTTCATAGACATTTTATAACTACATCTATAATCATTATTTAGAATTATTATAAAAAAGTATTGATTATATTTTGAAAGTTGTTATCATATAGATATGAAAGATTGTTTAACCGCATGTGACGGCTCTTAACAATCCAGCTTTTACAAACTATCCTATGAGGTGATTCTATTATTATGACTAACTCTAACAATAATCTTACAACCAGTTGGGGCGCTCCTGTAGGAGATAACCAGAACTCAATGACAGCAGGCCCTCGTGGTCCCGTATTAATTCAAGATGTGCATCTCCTAGAGAAATTGGCGCATTTCAATAGAGAACGTGTTCCAGAACGTGTAGTTCATGCCAAAGGCGCTGGAGCCCACGGTTACTTCGAAGTTACTAATGACTTATCTAAATATACTAAAGCTGCGTTTCTTAACACGGTAGGAAAACGTACGCCTATGTTCGCTCGTTTCTCCACCGTCGCTGGTGAACTTGGATCTTCCGATACGGTGCGTGACCCCCGTGGATTCGCCTTGAAGTTCTACACAGAAGAAGGCAACTATGACTTGGTGGGTAACAACACACCGGTATTCTTCATCCGTGACGCTATTAAATTCCCTGACTTCATTCATACACAGAAACGTCATCCACAGACACATCTGAAAAGTCCAAATGCCGTATGGGATTTCTGGTCTTTATCTCCTGAGTCTTTACACCAAGTATCTATTCTCATGTCCGATCGTGGTATCCCAGCAACACTACGACATATGCATGGATTTGGAAGTCATACATTTAAGTGGGTCAATGCTGAAGGTCAAGCCGTATGGGTGAAATATCACTTCAAGACTGAGCAAGGTATCAAGAACCTGGACACTGAGCTTGCTGCCAAACTTGCGGCTGATAATCCTGATTACCATACAGAGGATCTATTCAATGCCATAGACCAAGGTGATTTCCCAGTCTGGAAGCTACATGTTCAAATCATGCCACTAGAAGATGCGAATACGTACCGTTTTGATCCATTCGATGTGACCAAAGTATGGTCCCAGAAAGACTACCCACTCATCGAAGTAGGTCGGATGGTCCTCGATCGCAACCCTGACAACTATTTCGCCGAAGTTGAACAAGCAACGTTCTCTCCTGGCTCATTCGTACCGGGTGTTGAGGCTTCTCCAGATAAAATGCTTCAAGGTCGTCTGTTCGCATATGGAGATGCTCACCGTTATCGTGTAGGTGCGAACCATAATGCATTGCCAATCAACTGCCCGCATGCAAAAGTAATTAATAATCAACGTGATGGACTCATGCGTCCTGATAACAATGGTGGAAGCTCCGTATATTATGAACCGAATAGCTACGCTGGCGCTACAGAATCACCTAGACATGCTCCTCTAGCCTTTGAAGTATCGGGCCAAGCAGATAGCGTCGCTTATGATGAAGCTGATCATTACACACAAGCTGGTGACTTATATCGTCTTCTGAGCGAAGATGAACGTACCCGTCTTGTTCAGAACATTGTTGGCGCTATGACACCTGTAGATAAAGACGAGATTAAACTTCGTCAAATCGCTCACTTCTATAAAGCCGATCCAGACTATGGACAGCGTATAGCCGATGGTCTTGGATTGTCCGTACCAGAAGAGTAAGCATCAGCACTCATTCGATAAATACCACATATAAAAGCGGCTGTTCCATAGTAGATTTGTCTACTGACGGAACAGCCGCTTTTTTTCTTTTGTGCGAAAATTTATATATCTATGCACACGTTACAGTGGACAGTTATTCAAATGCAGGCACCGCAATTTCATCATATTTCTCTTTAAAAAATTGTTTCACTTCTGGACTTGTCATTCTCTCTGCTAACTTCTGAATGGGTTCTGAATCTACATTATCTTTACGAGCTACTAACGTAATGACGAAATCAGAATCATCACCTTCCGTAATCAAAGCATCCTTCTTAGGTGTCAGGTTAAGTGGCTTAGCATACGCTGGCGTCATGGCAACAAGATCAACATCATCTAACGTACGTGCCAACATTAACAAATCGACTTCTTTGAATTTGAAATTCTTCTTGTTCTCAATGATATCAGCTTGCGTTGCCTTAATACCCACGCCTTCTGTCAACTTGATCAGGCCCCCTTTTTCAAACATAACAAGTGAGCGGCCGATATTCGAAGGATCATTTGCGATCGCAATCGTTGCTCCTTCAGGTAGCTCCTCGATGGTCTTATATTTCTTGGAGTATGCACCATAAATGGCGTTATAGATAGGCTGCACAGGTACGAGTTCACTATTATTGGCCTCGTTGTACTGTTTCATATAGGGAACATGCTGGAAAAAGTTAGCGTCAACTTCCTTATTGGCTAAAGCATTGTTAGGTTGAACGTTATCAGACAGCACGACGATCTCTAGATTAATACCATCTTTCTTCAACATCGGTTTCACGATATCTAATACCTCTGTCATAGGCGGAATAAGCGTAGCTACTTTCAACGTAATTTCTTCTGATGTACCTACCTCAGCCTTGTTCTTGTTCTGTCCGCACCCTGCAATCACTAGCATGAATACGACCATTGTGATGATCATCATTTGTTTGTTTCTTTTCATATAAAATACCTCCGTTTTCTAATTGCTTATCTTTTATCTAACACCCTAGCAATAAAACTACCCGTATACTGTATAGTCTGCACCAGAATGAGCATGATGATAATCGTAAATATCATGATTTCCGTCTCAAACCTTTGATATCCATAACGGATGGCGAAATCGCCAATTCCACCCCCACCCACGATTCCCATTACTGTTGAATACGAGATGAAACTAATCGTAGAAGTGGTTAACCCTAACATGAGACCTGAACGTGCTTCCACATACAGAAATTTGAAGATCATTTGTAATGTCGATGCCCCCATCGACGAGGCCGCTTCTATTACACCTTTGGGAACTTCTAAGAGTGACTGCTCCACTAACCTGGAGTAATACGCTATCGCCATAATGGATAAGGGTACAGACGCTGCAAGCGTACCTAGGGCTGTTCCTACCACGAATCGTGTAAATGGAATCAAAAAGACTACGAGTAGTAGAAATGGAAACGACCGTACAACGTTAACAAGTATATTCATAATAGCGAACAAGCCTCGATTTTCATATAATTGTCCTTTGCCGCTCAAATATAATAATGTCCCCACCGGAAGGCCCAACGCTATAGCCGCAACAATGGAAATTCCTACCATGGTAAACGTCTCACCGATCGCATGCCATATTTCAGACTGGTATTGCATGATATAGTCAAACATCGGTCTGCCCCACTTTATCCCATGAATATCCAACAGACATTCTAGATACATCCTCGATCGAAATGGTATTCCCCTTATTCGCCTTGAACGTGTGGATCAAGCCACCGTTCTCCATCATAGATACGGTCGTACATATGCTAGTAACCACATTCATTTCATGCGTTACGATAACGACCGTAACTCCAAAACTACGATTAATATGTTTCAACACATCGAGGATACCTGCTGTCGTCTGCGGATCTAAGGAAGATGTCGGTTCATCACACAACAATACCTTCGGACGAGTCACAAGCGCTCTAGCGATGGCTACTCGTTGTTTCTGGCCTCCGCTTAAACGGGCTGGATATTCATCTGCCTTATCCAAAATCCCCACAAAGTCCAAGTACTCTCGAACTCTCTTTGAGCGCTCCTTCTTCGGTAACCCTGCCATTTCGAGTGGTATAGCAACATTGCCACTTACCGTTCGATTGTTAACCAGATTGAAAGACTGAAAGATCATCCCCATCGATCTTCGGGCTTCCCGAAGCTGCCTGTCGGTCATGGAAGTCAGCTCATTACCATCTACAATAACTTTTCCCTCGTCTGGTCTTTCCAACAGATTGATCATTCTCAAAAGTGTGGTTTTCCCCGCGCCACTGCTTCCGATGATTCCATGTATCTCTCCCGCTCCCACATGGAGTGATACCTCACCAACCGCTTGAAAACGACTGTTAGATGTAACAAACGTTTTACTCACTTGATGTAATGAGATCATCAAGATTCCCCTCCTTCTGTAGGGATTCATTCATTTAGCAATATCCAATCCATTCATGAATAAATATATAACCTATTTAAGTCTACACAAGAATAAGGCCCGCTAGACATAATGTCTAAGCGAGCAGTCATAACCACAATTAGTAATCGATTTCTATCAGGGTTCTAGGCAATGACATGCAGAAGTTAGTATACCACAATTTTCATTAATAGAATTTTAGAAACAATCTATTTCTCATATATCGTTCGTAATCATTTCATCGCTGTCATATCCTCTTTTCTTTTATAACCTAATCTTGTAGCAACTCCCTAATTTTGATATAATCCATTCAACTATTTAGTAATTAAGGGATGTGACATGATTCGTGTTAAAAGAATTTAAAGCTTTCGCGCTCAAAGGCAATGTAATGGATCTTGCGGTTGCAGTAATTATCGGAGCTGCCTTTGGTAAAATCGTAACTTCATTGGTAAATGACCTACTTATGCCATTGATTGGTTTGCTTCCTGGAGGGAAGAACTTTTCAGGATTAGTGATCCCATTAGGTGATGGTGACGCTGTTTTAAAATATGGCATTTTCATACAGTCCGTTGTTGATTTCATCATTGTCTCTTTCTCAATCTTCCTATTTATTAAATTGTTGAGCCGATTTAAACGCAAAGAAGAAGCCCAACCTTCTGCCCCCCCAGCTCCTTCTAATGAAGAAGTATTACTAAGTGAAATTCGAGACTTGTTGAAGCAACAGAGACAAGGTACGGATAACTAAACTATCTAATTCAATGAGGATGATTCGTTCTATACCGATTCTAATTCGGTCTAGAATGAATCATCCTCATTTGTATCTTTTACCTCAACCCTCTTCTAAACAAAAAACAAACACAATTTAGTCCGATAAGTCTAATCCAAACCTACAACTCTCTCATACATTGTTATCATCTCATACTAAGGAGTGATAGCAATGCAAGGGAATTTTTTCAATAACGGTGTTCGCCTCACCATGTTCTCAGGAGCGAACTTTACAGGTAGACGTCTCACATTTAGACGCGGAGGGGTAGCTGTTAGGAATCTAGGAGCATTTCGATTCAATAACGTGCTCACTAGTTTCAGACTTAGAAATGTATTATTTCCTTCAGCCGTAACGCTTGTGCTGTTCTCCCGTAACAACTTTCAAGGTTCATTTCGTATATTTTGTGGGAGAACAAATGTGGCTAACTTAAGCAGGTTCAACTTTAACAATGTGACATCTTCATTTATTCTCGTAGGTACTAGACTTACCGAACTTCAAGTCCTCGAAATTCAACGTACGGGCATCCTACCTTGTGATATGGTGGTTGTTACACAGTAAGCGATTTCGTTGGATTCAATATCCTGAAATCCAAAAATTCTGGAATAGCTATTCAAGCCGTTCCAGAATCTTTTTTTCAATTATTCATGTTATGGATTATTCTGTCCTCTAACTACTATAGATCTTTTAAACCTGTAAGCGTCTGAATAACATATTCAACAATCTCTGGAATATCCTCCATTTGGTCCTCATTTATTTTACGTTGGAACTTCAACTCGATAGTATCCGTATAGATCGCACGCTCTTGGCCATATACATAACTTAAGGTTTGTGTCTGCGTTGTCGAGGGCTTCCAAATTTGTTGAAGTATCTGGTCGATTTGACCGCACTGTGTCTCCACGTTCTCAATCTGCATATAAAATCGCAAACGTAACGTACAGGCTGGATTCTCACCAGGCAGTTCTAGTATTTCAGCCGCTAGATCTTTGAGTGAAGCCTCAAGAGCAATCTCTGCCGTAATCTCATTATGGTCAGCTAGTGCGAACTGAATAGCGAATTCTCTCGACATGACCGACATTTCCATGCGATCCATTCGATTCGTAATCTGGATTACGCCATCTAAATTATCCAAGTCGTACAACGTATTCTCAAAGGCAACCTTCAAATTCTCGTACACCGTAGGATCATACATATTAGATACGATCCGCTGGATACTGAAGCCCGATCTGGCGTCTAGCGTCCTCCATCACTTCGGCAACAGCTAATGAAGTCGCTAAAGAATTGATAGATCCGTCCCGTTGACCATTCGTAAGCAATCTAATGAATTCCTGAATTTCGTAATACATTGATTCATGTAATTGCGGTAGAGATAGATCCTCAATCGTACCGTCTCTATAATGAATTTTCACATCGTACGGCTGACTTATTTTATCAATAACCATCGTTCCATTCTCTCCCTGAATCTCTGCGGGTAAATAGGAATCTGTAATCTTAGAGTGCATAACAACCGCATCCATGTCGTTATATTTCATCACCATACTTCCCTCACCATCTACACCTGAGGATAACATCACACCCACAGCGTGAACAGCATCCGGCTTACCAAACAACGCCACCATCGGATAGATACAGTAGATACCTAAGTCCATTAAAGATCCGTTCGAATAGATAGGATTGAACGCATTCAGAACATTACCCTGCTTATAAGCATCATAACGTGAGGAATATTGGCAATAGCCTGCAAAATAACGCCGAACCTGACCTATTTTATATAAATTATCCTTCATAATCTTGAAATTCGGCATAAGCGTAGATTTCAAAGCTTCCATCAACAGCACATCGTTGTCCTTAGCAACGTTAATCATTTCTTGCATCTCCGTTGCATTCGAGGCCATTGGTTTCTCACATAGGACGTGCTTGCCATGCTTCATACATAGTATCGCTTGCTCCGCATGGAATGAATTCGGGCTGGCAATATACACTGCATCAAATTGATCACTCGAAGCCATTTCCTCCAGATCGGTGAATACCTTAGGATTGTTATATTTAGCAGCAAAGGTCTTGCCCTTCTCTTCCTTACGGGAGTAAACCGCCGTAAGAATGAATTGCTCAGTCTCTACCGCCGCTTGAATGAAACGTTCTGTGATCCAGTTCGTCCCAATAATAGCGAATCGTATCATAATTTAAGCTCATTCCTCTCTCTGTGGTCTTAGTACCATCATTCTCTCATTATCGATACTTCATGTCCAATTTCGATACCTATAAACTTATTACTGAGAATGAGCGATTTTTTTTGATGTTGATTAGATTCATTAAAACAATCGATTGCATTTCTGAAAATATAAAGGGAAATCAAGAAAAATGTCGAATTATTGTGTAAATTACATATGTGATTATGTGATCGAAATCATGATCTCAGTAGATTAGATATAGAAAATTGCAGCTTAGGAAGGTAGAAACCATGAAGAAACTCATTCATTTAAAAGTCTCATCCAAAATTTTAGGTTTATTGGTGTTAGCATTACTACTTTTGTGCCTTATAGGATTTTTAGCGTTTACGAATATTTCAAAAATCAATAACAATGCAAACCTTCTATACAATGAAAAAATGAAGCCTATTGATCTCACACATCAATTAATCACAAATCACGTCCTCATTGGTTCGAATCAACTTGAGTTAATGCTAACGAACAATACTACCGTTAGACAAAAGATAAATTCGAATTCTGACATGATTACTGAGAACAACCTCGCCTTAATGAAAGAACTTGAGCGCATTGGATTAACCTCAGAGTTAGAAGAGAAATACGCTTTTTTCAAAGAATTAATCAATCAAAGTGATGAAGAGTTTAAAATATTGCTTTCGCTATTGGAAGACGATAAAACCCAAGAAGCCTTTGCTCAGTATGATGTATATTTAAAACCTCTTAGAGACCAAATCATCAGTACTCTTACTGAAATCAATACAACTACTCAGAGTGACTCTCTAGCATTAAATGAGAGCAATCAAAAAGTTGCAAACTCCAGCAAGAGAAACACGATATTTATTTTTTTGGCAGCTGTATTTATTTGTGGTATAGGTGGTTTCATCATCTCAAGATCAATTACCAGACCCTTATCTGACATCTCTTCCTTAATGGTAAAAGCTCAAGCCGGTGATTTAAGCGTGCAAGGTCTCTATCAATCCAAGGACGAAATTGGCGTACTAACATCCAAATTCAACGAAATGGTCATAGGCCTTAGAGGCGTCATGACGAATATAAGTATGAACGCTGACCTACTTTCCGCAAGTTCTCAACAATTACTAACTAACGCCCAACAAAGTAGTGAAGCGAATGAACAGATTACGCTCGAAATTCAAGAAATCACTGAAGGATCGGATATCCAGTTAAGTACATCTCAAGAATGTGTTACGGCTATGGAAGAAGTCTCCTTAGGAATTCAGCGTGTTGCCAACTCAGCTTCACAAGTATCTGATATATCTCAGTTCGCAACACAAATAGCCCACGAAGGCAGTATTAAAATACGACATGTAAGTCAACAAATGGACTCTATTCTACAAACCTCTCAGGAGTCTACAATGGTTATTAAACAGCTCGAACAGCAGTCCAGCGAAATCGGGAATATTGTTAGTATGATTAAAGACATCTCCGGTCAAATTAATCTTCTAGCCTTAAATGCCTCTATTGAAGCAGCTAGAGCAGGAGAACATGGCCGAGGGTTCGCGGTTGTCGCCAGTGAGGTGAGAAAGCTCGCGGAGCAATCTAATCACTCCTCTGGGCTAATTTCTTCGATTATTGTGGATATTCAAGCTTCGACTAAACGAGCCGTTACCATCATGGAAAAAGAAAATAAAGAAGTTCACGTGGGTCTACTTGGAATGGGTGAGGCCAATGAATCCTTCCATAGTATCGTGGATTCTGTTAATGAAGTGAGCCAACAACTGGAAGAAGTCTCTGCAGCCTCTCAACAAATATCAGCCAGTGCAGAGGAAGTAATGGCTTCTCTTCATCAGATGCAGCAAATTTCGAATAATAATTACGACAGAACGCAGAATGTTGCTGCTGCTTCTGAAGAACAACTCGCAACCATGAATGATGTTAATTCGGCCGTTCATACCTTGTCTGACATGGCGCAAGAACTTCAGGAACAATCATCTAAGTTTAAGATGTAATATAATTAAAAAGATTAAAACACTCCGAATAAAGATCGTTGAATGTAATATAATGTCGATCAATTGTAATATTCCTGCAATCTAATTTTCATCTAGCATTAATGTAACAACGCTACAATGAAGTTACCCCTTTTAATAATATATAAATAAAAACCCACAGCGAGTCGCTGTGGGTTCCTTTTTTTATTTAAACCATCCTTTTTCCTTAAAACGTGTGATGGCTTCGATTCGGTTAGTCACGTCGAGCTTATCGAGAATAATGGAAATATAATTACGTACAGTTCCCGTTGTAATATATAACGATGCAGCAATTTCTTTCGTATTCTTACCGCCAGCAATCAATTGTAGAACTTCTTTCTCCCGCTCCGTTAGCGGACTTTCCTGACTATAAGCACCATCTACGAGTTCTGGTGCATAAATACGTCGACCCGCCATGACGCTGCGAATACTACTCGCAAGTTCCTCACTCGGGCTGTCTTTCAATAAATAACTACTTACGCCGGCTTTTAGCGCACGTTCGAAATATCCAGGTCTTGCAAACGTAGTTAGAATAATAACTTTGCAGTTGTATGCCTTCAATTCCTCGGCTGCATCTAGACCACTCTTCGCCGGCATCTCAATGTCCATAATACAAATATCCGGTTGGTGAAGGTGAACCATAGCTACAGCTTCCTCACCATTACTTGCTCTGCCGACAACCGACATATCCTCTTCCAAATCAAGCAGAGAAGCAAGAGCACCCAACAGCATCCGCTGGTCTTCAGCAATGACTATACGAATCATAACCCCGTCTCCCTTTCCGGTTTCTTGACATTGTTCGGTACTGTAATGACTAACAACGTTCCATGATCTGACACGACTTCAAGACTTCCATTAACGAATTCAAGCCGTTCCATCATGCCCCTCAGTCCATTTCCTCTAAAGCAATTGTTTCCTTCATCCATAGCAATACCGATCCCGTTATCCCTTACTCTGATAATCAGATCAGTTCGTGACGATTCAATTCCTATCGTACAAGAGGAGGCTTCGCTATGTTTCACCACATTGGTGACAGCTTCCTTGAGGCACATACTAAGAACATTTTCTGTAAGTAACGAGGTATATCTCAATTTAGGATCACCCTCAATGCTACATTCAATCTCAGCGGCCTTTAGAATCTGACTAACACGATAAATCTCATCTTCAACTCTTGTCCCTCGCATTTCAGTAACCATTTCCCGGACTTCCTTTAATGCGCTTCTTGCGGTTTGACGAACATCATTAATTTCAGCTTGAGCTTGTGCGATATTCTTAGTCATTAATTTGCTAGCTAGATCACTCTTCAATCCAATGAGGGAAAGCTTCTGACCCAATGTATCATGCAAATCACGGGCGATTCTCTGCCGCTCCTCTAGCTTTACGAGTTCAGATATTCGCTTGTTCGCATCCTCAAGCTGACCTTGTAGCTTATCACTTTTGTTTCGATTATAGGTATTAACCGGTAGCAGAATAACCCCGATCAGACTCATAACAATGAACGGAAACTGCGTAATGAACACAGGATTCTGTGAGACAAATCCATAATTGATACTTATAAATGTCGTCACAAGGTGAATGCAATACAGTGTAATGAATCCCGCTTTACTTTGAATATTGCCGATAAAAAGAGCTAAAAAGATAGCAAAATAGACATAACCAAACAGCAAGGTCATGCCTATAGAGATAACAATTTGCACGCTTGTCCAAAAGTATATCTGCCATCCTTTCGTTACAAACGACAGAACATAACATCCCAGAAAGACAATAGTCATAATAACGCCTGAAGCTACCTGATAAGGAGATGACGCGCGAAATATGAAATAAAAAGGGAGGATACAAAAGACGACCCACACATAAGGATTTAGTCCCGTATTCTTATGGAAAATTTGATACCATTTCTGCATGGCCGTCTCACCCTCTTTTTGTATGCCACTTGAATTTTGTTTAATATACTCTAATCTATTTTAGTGTACCACACTTCATTATTTTTCTTGTAAGTTAGGTTTAGTAACCTTCAATTTCTCTGCTACGGAATCCAAGTTACGAAGCCGACGTTTCAACTCACCAAAACCAATAAACGTTTTATTCTTCTCATCCCACAGGCGGAAGTTAAGTGATTTCAGACTCGTGCTAAGTGTAATGGTAGTCGCATGATGAAGTGGTGGCGTTGAATTATGAGCCTCTTCCAAATGATAGTTCGGTACCTTCGGACTCAAATGGTGAACGTGGTGGAAACCAATATTACCTGTGAACCATTGAAGAACCCTAGGAAGTTTGTAATACGAGCTTCCGTCCACTGCTGCTTTTACATAATCCCATTCATCTTCGTTCTCAAAGTATGAATCCTCGAACTGATGTTGGACATAGAACAACCAAATTCCAAGACATCCTGACACGAAGAAGACCGGACCTTGAACCAACGCGAATGCCTGCCATCCAATTGCCCAGATCAACAATGAATAAATAGCTACAAGGGAAATATTCACGACGTAGGTATTTACACGTTCTTTGCGTTTCGCCCCTTTACGGTTAAAGCGATATTGAAATAAGAATACACTGATCGGACCAAGTCCAAACATGACTAACGGATTTCGATAAAAGCGATACGCCAGTCGGCGCATCTTAGAAGCTTCTAAATACTCATCTATGGTAAGAAGCCACATATCTCCTGTGCCTCTTTTATCTAGATTACTACTGGTTGCATGATGCATAGAATGCGTGTATTTCCATTGTTCGTATGGAACCAACGCTACAATACCTGTAATCGTTCCAACGATCTTATTAGCTAGTTTATTTTTGAAGAACGATTGATGTGTACAATCATGGAAAATAATAAAGGTTCTGATTACAAATCCAGAAGTGACAATCGCCAATACTATTGTCAACCAATAAGAAACAGAAAGACTCAGATAGGCGGCATACCAGAACACTATCAAAGGTACCATTGTATTTATAAGCTGTCTAACACTCGATTTCATCTCGGTTTTTTCAAAAGGTGCGATCTTTTTCCGTAAGTTGACTTGTTTAGCCTCGGACATCTCGTGTTTTCCTCCTCAGATACAACGCTTTTTGGAACGTATCGCAACGTCAGCGTAGTTTACTCTTATTATTATAATGAAGTAACTCCGACCGTTGTAGTCATAAACGTCAAGTCGAGAGTATGACAAATGTCATGTTTGCTGGTAATTATTGAATAATCCTCATATTTATATGTGAATTATTCCCCTCTCTTATTGTAGATTAATTTAATACGTTATATACAACAAGACGCGAAGAACCTCCCCAGCTCGAATAGATCGTGGGGAGGTCTTCACATCTTTACAGTATTTTAGTGAATTTTGTTGAGTAAGTTCATCATGGCTTGAGCACTTTCTGCACGACTCGTGTCCGCTTGGGGAACGAATTCACTCTTGCTTTGTCCATTCAGCAATCCAAGTGTTGTTGCAGCTCGAACCTCTGCAATAGCCCAAGAGCTGATCTGTTGTTCGTCGATGAACGAAGGGCGCGAAACATTCGGTACCGTTGATGCTGCATTTCTCACATGATAAGCACGTAAGATCATCACGGCCATTTCTTCTCGTGTAATGGTTTCCTGAGGTGCGAATGTGAACTCATTCTTACCTTTTACCAATCCGCTGTGGTACGCTGTAGCAACTACGGATGCATACCAAGCACTACTTTTAACGTCCGTAAAGGATACACTACTACCTTGATCATTCAGGTTCAAGGCACGAACAAGCATGGCCGCAAACTCCGCGCGGGTCACCCGTTGCTCAGGACTAAATGTACTGTCCGTCGTTCCTTTCACCACATGTTTAGCTGCAAGTTCTTTGATAGCAGCTTCCGCCCAGTGGCCCTGTAAATCTGCAAACGATTTATTGAACTCCAGTACTACATACTTACCTGATTGGTTAACGTTTGCTTTTAGCTTACCATCCTCCCAATACCCGCCAACGTATTCCACTTTTCCATTGTCCCCAACGAAATACACACCAAGGAGCTTCTTATCCGCTGAAGGATCAACCGTAAATGCAATTGTTATTGGTGTTGAGTAAGTCTCTGTCTTCACTTCTTTTCCATCCTTCATTGTGACAGACAGACCGAGATCAAACATCTTACTTGCTAATTCCAGCTTCGTTGTCGAACTATCTGACTTCCCGATAAGGGATTTCGCTGCTGATGCATCCACTTCATCCATTTTAAAGGAGATCAAAGCACCCTCAGATTTTCCAACCGTTAACGATTCCTGAATGGCCTTCAGTAACGAAGAAGGAAGCTCAACCGTGAAATCGCCTTTATTGATTACAATCGGCTTGGATCCTACAAGTTCCGCCGATTTCAACGGAAGTAGAACCCCATTCTCATTAGCGCCAAGATCAATGGTTACTGTCTCTTTAGCATTCTTCAGCAATTCCTCACTAATGTTCCTCTGGGTCAATTTATTACTAGTACTTGTGCCATTTCCAGAACTGCCACCCGTTCCAGGTTCACTTGGTGTAGTTACTGGAGGATTCACTGGTGCAATAGCTGCAAGAATGACGGTTCCACCCTCGTTCATGCCTGGAAGACTAAAACTTACTTTGTTATCGTTCGTTACGTTGTAGACTATTCCGCTGTACTCGTCTTTGACTTGACTTCCAGCCTTAAACGGTACATTTAGGGAAATGTTCTGCGCAACTGTCTTCGTATTTATGACTGTGATGATATTCTCACTATTCAGATTTTTGTTGAATGCTATATATCCTTTTTCATTAGAAGCAACAATTGAAGTCCGTATTCCTTTGGAGAACAATTTGGAATACTTAGCACGGATGTTCAGCAACTTCTGGTAATGATCATGCAATGCTTTTTCGGTATCTAACTTATCCCATGGCATATCTGCACGATTCTCACTGAATTGTCCTTTACTCATATCGACTGCATTGTTACCCGAATGTCCTAATTCTTCTCCATAATAAATGACCGGTTGTCCTTTGGAAGTAATTTGTAGGGCTGCTGCGATTTTAAGCTTGCCCTTATCTCCCTTCGCATAATCCGTTAGGAACCCGTTCTCATCATGGCTACTTAGGAACTGCCCCATGGTTCTTGTGTTATCCATTTGTGCTTCTCGGCTAGCTAGGTAAGCTTCTACTAATTCTATCTTTCCATCCGCAAAGTCTCTTGCATTCTCATTGAAACTGAAATCAAGAAGACTGTCCATTTGACCGCTTTGGAGCGTACCTCCATCACTGTCTACGCTTGCACCGAAGTATTCGCCGATCATTTTGAAATCTGGATCAATTGTAGTCAATGCATTCTTGAACGCTTTCCATGTTGTCTCATCTACATGTTTCACCGTATCTACTCGGAAATAATCAATTGTATCTCCACGCTCTGTTTTTGCACGATTCAACCAGCCTGCTTGCCAATCAATCAACTGTTGGCGAACTACCGGATCTTCTGTTTTAAAGTCTGGAAGTTGTGCTAATTCTCCCTTAATTGGATCTTCATCTGATGTCATGCCATCAGTTCTCAGCATATTAGCGAAACGGTCCTTGTCATCTTGCGTGATGCCAGGGCGATTATCACCTTGCTTTAGTCCATATCCCGCATGATTTAGAACAACATCTACCATAATCTTAATGCCTTTATCATGCGCCGTATCAATGAGCTCTTTGAACGTTGCTAGATCTCCCAGATGTTCGTCAATCTTCGTGAAGTCCTTAGCCCAATACCCATGATAACCATACTGTTTACTGTTGAAATCAATACCTTTGTTGAAATCGATATTGTCAACGATCGGTGTAATCCACAGCGTATTAATCCCTAGCTGCTGCATGTAATCCAATTTGTCGATAAGACCTCTTAAATCGCCACCATGGTATGCTTCTAGATGATTTTTATCAACATCCTGATTGTTCGTTGTGTCACCATCCTGGAATCGGTCCGTTAGGGCGAAGTAAATCCGAGCTTCATCCCAATCGAAATCGAGTTCTCCAGTAGATGTTCTCGCTTTGACTTGTACGGTTACAGAATCAGTATGTTTGTTGCCATATTGGTCAACCAACGTTATTGAAATCTCTTTGATTCCAACAGCAATTGAATCCTTCACCGCAAACGTCTGCTCCATGAGATCCGTGTCAAACTTAACCTTAGAAGATCCACCCAATTGCGTGAGATCTAAATAACCTTCCCTATAGTTTATTGATAGATCTGATGTAACCTTTAATTTCAGTACCGCATTTTCGTTAGATGTGATTGACGAGGAATTGACTGTCGATTGAATATGCACTACAGGTAAACGGTATTCTACGACCGATTTCCCATTGACCGTATTGTACGGATCTGTTACTTCAGTCGTTTTGCCATCCTTAGTTACTAAGAAAGTGTACTCATGTGTACCTATTCCCGCATGAGTTAACGTATAACTAAACCACTCCTTAGCTGGATCGTAAGTCATAGCATATGCCGTACCATCCACTTTCACTTTTACATCCGAGACCTTAATCATTTGACCGCTTTGGAATAGAGCATCGTCTCTATACATAAACGTAACGTTTCCATCATTCAGAACAGGTCCTCTGATGCTAGGTAATATATCAAGTTCTTTGACCATACTCGTCACATTAACTTTGGTAAACATATCTCCAGGTGTCACAGGAATGGTGCGATCATCCTGAATATCCTGTTTAATTTTACTCCAATCTATCACTTTGCCTTTAATCAGAACGAATCCAACGCTTGTGGCTTTAGCTGCAATTTCAATCATAACATTCGCCACACCGTCTTCTACCTTTTCAAAGCCAATCTGGTCATTCTTTATGCCAGTGTTCCATACCCATAAGTTCCAATCTGTATAATCCTTATCTGGGCGGATATAGTTGATTTGAACGTAACGTTTAGCTGACTTCGGTGTAACGGTAACCGTAACATTTATCGTTTTTCCGCCATAAGTAGCTGTAATCGTCGCAGTTCCTTTAGCGACTGCCTTGACTAACCCTTTCGCAGTCACGGTAGCCACTTGAGAGTCACTAGAAGAGTACGTAGCTTGGTTCGTTATCGTTCTTCGGCTACCATCATCGTATTTCGCATACACGACTGTTTGACGCGTTGAACCAGCTTCTAATGAGTAGCTAGCTTTGTCTGCTTCTAACGATGTTATTATTGCTGCTGCTGCATCCTGCTTAATAATGACTGCAGTTAATGGGTCTAAGCTTATAGAGTTAGCCGTAAGATAAAATCCAGATTTGGTGGTAACCGCTTCGATCCCTGCCTCATCGTTATCTACTACGACCGTACCTGTAGTTAAATCTTCTGTAAGTGAAAGTGTTCTGTCTTTGTTATCTGCATTCACAAATACATAATAATTCCCTGTTCCATCTGTTGCTTTGTTCTTATAAGCGATAATGAGATCACTTGCGTTAACCTCCGGTGCTGAGATTAACGTGACATTGGAATTTACTAATGACTTATCACCTAATCTAAAAGCATCCGTTGATTTTCTTAATGCCATCAATCCTGCTGTATATTCTCTTGTTGTGTTGTTCACAGCATGTAGCCCATCTGCGTTCGTTGCTTTGTTCCAATCAAACATATTAATGGCATCGGAAGAGTCATAGGAATCATGTACAAAATATCCAAATACTTTTCCTGCTTCATCTGCTAATTCATGATATTTCTGTTCCGGCTTTCCTTGCCCCTTCCACTGTTTGGTACGGCCGTATTCTTGACCTGCATGGAGAAAAGCTGTACCTTGTGACGTTAATACCAGCATATTCCCAAGCCTCACACGTTTAAGAATTTCCTGGTCATTGGCTGGTATGGATGGGTCCTTCTTAATTGACTGAGCAATAATATCATATAAGGGTAGGTTATCGTGGGCTTCGATATATTGCACCATGTCACCCGGGTCATCATCAGCCGTATTGCTTGGCTGCGCTTTGATGTTATTGAGGATAACGTTGATGTCGCGCGCGCCACCTGTAATAAATCTCGGCTCACCTTCATTACCAAATCCAGATTTTAATTCATTTCTTATCTCGTCCGAGAACACGCCCACACTGTCGGTTTTATCCATCCAGTCCTGGTCTGCCCCTTTACCTGCTAACGAAGGATCTGATGCCGCTCCACCAAAAGTTCTCCAACCTTCACCTATAAATAGTGCATTAGGATTGATTGCTGCTGCTGCATCATAGGCATTCTGTACAGCATCATAGGTTGCATCACCCATCATGTCCCAGCGCATGCCATCAATTTTGTATTCGTCAAACCAATATTTAACGGAGTCTACCATTAATTTCTCAGCCATCTTATGGTTTGTCGCCAGATTATTTCCGAAGCCACCAATGTTATTTCCGTTTGCATCTTGGAATGCATAGTAGTTAGGAACGATATCATTCAAGAAACTTGCTTTAGCCATATGGGTATATACAACATCCAAAACTACACCCATGCCGGCATCATGAATGGCATCAATCATGTTCTTCAATTCTTTGATTCTGAGCTCTGGATCTGCAGGGTTTTCAGAGTACGCACCATCCGGTGAGAAATAGTTGTGCGGGTCATATCCCCAGTTGTACTCATTGAACTTCGTAGAATAGTTAAGTTCTCTTTGATCCATCTTCGCTTCATCCCCGTAATACCAAGCCATTACAGGAAGTAACTGAACATGAGTAACACCAAGAGATTTGATATAGTCAAGCTTGCTTTTAAAGGCATCGAAAGATCCCCATGTTGCACTGTTCAAGTCATTCTCAATAGATGGGTCCGATGTGAAGTCTCTCACATGAATTTCCCAAATGATTGCATCTTCTCTTTTTTCATAACCTTTAATATTAGCAAAATCAAAACCCTCAGGATCCGTTCCGCTCAAGTCCACGATAGCCGCTTTTCCAACAACATCTCCATCAGGGCCAACGTCACCTTTCGTATTGACTCTAAATTCAGCCATCGATTTGGCGTAAGGATCAAGCACGTTGGTGGTTACACCATTATTCGTTACTTCATACTGATAGAAATAGCCTTTAAGGTCTGTAATACTGGCACCTACCAGATCCCTTGGAGCAACCATAGCGGACCATAGACCCTTATCACCTTTTGTTAAGTTAATATTACCAACAAGCTGTACGGCATCATCTTTGTTATATACATTCGCAACAACAGAGCTTGCCTTAGGTGCCCAAAGTTTAAATGTTACACTCCCTGCTTCGTATGTTGCACCAAGGTCATCACCTTCATAATGATACATTTCGTCCATCATTCTCCAGCCTGAGGAAGCAGATACAGTCCTTCCCGAATAGGTGATACTTAACGGGGAATTCTCCACTTGAAATGGTGTTGTAATCACTTCAACCGTTGTTGGACTGGTTATTTTAACACTATTGACCGTTACGGCAGCACCCTTTTTGTCAGTAATAGTTAGCGCACTTTTTAATGCTTCCGCTTCCAGACCTTCGGTCATCGTAAAACCTAAAAGAATTTTACTTTCTGTTAATATTTCTGCGGACAAAAGGCCAGTAGGTACTTCTCCAAAAGGAGAAACGTATACGTTATTGTCTCCTTGTTTAATCCACAACTGATTGTATTTATCCAAAAGATTAAAGTTTCTGTTAACCTCTTTATCTGCATCACCTAAAGTTCGATGTACAACAAAGAAACTTATTTTTTTCGCATTTTCTTTGAGAGGAATATCAACATATGCTCCATATTTGTCTACTTGGCCCGCTGGGAATGGGGTTGCACCTGATGACCAGCTATCCGAAGGTGTTGCTACATCCTCCCAGTTCCAAATACCATAGGGGCTATAGTTGTTGTCTGCTCTTTGATAATGAACGCGAACCGTGTTTGCCGGAATATCAACAGGCTCATAGGGGGTAACTTGATCTGAACTCTCTTTAATCCACACTTCATTCGTAGCAGAAGTCGTAATTGAAATATTCTTGTCGCCGCCATCTTTAATCTTACTTACACGATTTACAACGATCGCTTTAATTGTTTTCGCTTCGCTTATGAGTGGAACATCCACAAAAGCACCATAGTTGTCTACCTGTCCAGCCGGGAATGGCGTTGCTCCTAATGCCCAATTAGTTGATGGTGTTGCAACATCTCCCCACAACCATAATCCAAGATCCGCATAGTTTCCGTCGGTTCTGTTGTAGTGGACTCGAAGGTGGTCCGCCGGCACAGTATCTGTATTACCGTATACATTGCCATATACTTCTTTGGTAACGGAGTAAACATTGTCAACATCGGTCTCATTGATGGTAGTCTGCACATCACCTATCGACCCAACTTCACTCGAAGCAGCTGCACCAACTTGTAAGGGGTAGAATCCTATGCTTGAAATAATAAGAACAAGAATCATAAAGATAGACAATATTTTCTTCACTCTAAGAACAGACCTCATTTAGGTAACACTCCCTAATTTAGAATTAGAATTCAAAAAAACTGCAAACGATTGCACAAAACAGCAGTATTCCTCCTTTTTAAATTTCAACTGATGAAGCCACTGCATTCATGTTAGTTAGCACCTATTGCAGACATTTCTAAATTTGATATTACGATGACATATCCAAGTATATGAAAGCGTTTGCACATTTATACTATACCGCTTTCTCCAAAACGTCAATTTATAATTTGATATTTTTACCTATTCCAAGATAATAGGAATGTACAAACTTACCTCTGCAAACTCTACAAAAATTCGCAATTATCTTTTGTTAGTTCTTAGTTAATCAAATTTTTCTATTTACAAAAAATAATTTATGGGTTATTTTAACATTAAGTATTATTCAAATGTTCTTATATTACATTTAACATTTAATGAGTACCAGGATAAGTTCATAGGAGGTCAACATGAAAGATCTATTAAATAAAAATATCAACTTTGCTTACAACGAAGCTATTGAATTGATTGTCTCCATGGGCATGGTCGCTTGTGAAGGCCAACTGCTCGCACTGGCAGAGGATTACAAACTTGAGCTAGACCCTCTCGCTTCGTCCTTTCATGATGAGGCACAGGCGAAATTATCACCTCATACACTTCGAGAACTTCAGTTTTTTTTTCAATATTCCTTTTTACACAAAGGACTAGATTTCGCTTTCTATGAATCGATCTGTTCATCAATGACACCGTACTCTGCCGAAGAATGGATTACGATCCTAGAACGGAGCCCCGCTGAAAGGGTCGTAGCACAAATGGCATACGGCGTATATTGGGATCAAATGGATGATCTTCTACAAGGACAAGATTGGGACACCGTTAAAATGGACCTTCGCATACTGTCTGAGCTCATAACAGATACGAAACCACAACAAGAGCTTATCAAAGCTCATGAACCCCTACTCGAATGTCTTGCCCACCCGGAAGAGACGAAATTACGATATATGCAACTTATACGTCTATTCTACAGTGATGCCTTTGTACACTGGCGAGAACGCTTCAAGGAGGAGTCAGAACGCGCTTCACTAATGTATCAAGCTCAGTTCCATGCCAATCCTGAGCGATTCATTCGTGATCTTAATAAAGTCGAACCTGCTGTTTATGACATCCCTACAAATTTTCATATTAGTTTCATATCACAAGTAGGTAACCACCACCTATCCTTTAATACCGGAACCTCTTGGAACGCATGGGTTATTTTTGGTATACATAACGATCGCGTATTCGGACCCGCTGCTGATCGAGAGAAGACCGAGTTGTTCTTAAAGGCATTCTCCGATAAAAGGCGTCTCGACTTCTTATTACTGCTGCAAGAACGTCCCCATTATGGACAGGAAATAGCGACAAAACTCGGCATTACGCCAGCCGCAGTCAACTATCATAGCAACTTCTTATTCTTCTTAAATCTTCTTGAAATGAAAAGGGAAGATCATCGCATGTATTACCATCTTAATATGGATAAACTCCATGAGTTGTTGGCTGTAACCAATAGAGTCATGCTCGGTGAGGATTACTAACTATATAGATTGAGCTAAAGTTTGCGCTCACAAGTTCAATCATTTCTATAGAGAATCATGAATATGGTGGTTCGTCTTTATTTCAATCTATATAGCCCCGTAAACAGTAATGAATCTGATTGATCATTAGGAGGATGTCACTTGAGCGAAGCAACAAACGAAGAGGTTGTACGTAACCGAGCCATACCAGCTACTTCTAGCACTTTGAAACGTCTAATGAAACTAGGTAAACCTTACTTGGGTCAGTATGTTATATTGTGCATCCTTGCGGCGGTCGTCTCGCTTGCGACTGTTGCCTTGGCTGAGTCTTTACGTCGTATTATCAATGCCGCCACAAATCATGATATGTCATTATTAGTGTCTAGTATCATATTTGGTGGCGTTATAGTCATCGTGGATGCTTGTGCAAACTTCCTCAGGACCTATTTATCAGGTGTGCTTGAATTCAAGTCGACTGCTACACTCCAAGCCTCTATTCTCTCTAAGTTATTGAAAGTACAAATGAAGGATCTAGACCGTTATCATTCTGCCGATCTCATAAGCCGTATAAATGATTCTGCTGTTGTTGCCCAACAAGGTATCAATCAAAAAACAATTGAGTTGCTAAGCAATCTGATGCAAATCACCCTCCTCCTTACCTACCTGTTATCACTCCATTATGTATTAACCTTAGGGACCGTGATCATATGCTCCTTGGTACCTCTAGTCATGATACCTTTCACCTCTCGTCTTCGCTCCATGTATGAGCGAAGACAACAAGTAGAATCCTCACAACAAGTGTTCATTCAGGATACTGTACAAGGTGCTGAAGTCGTGCGATCCTTCTCAATGGCTCCCAAACTTCAAGAACAATTTGCACAAAGAGTGAAACAATATTTTGAAATTCATTTGCCGATCTCTCGCATAGAAGCGGTGGGATATAACATGCCCCTTGCCGTTATCCTTGGTGGTCTGCTATACGTTCTCTCCTATGGTGGTTACCTTGTGATTGATGGTCGTCTTGATGTAGGCGCTATCGCAGCATTTCTCTTTTGTTTCGAGCAAATCACGAACCCCGTATCTCGCCTTGCCAACCTATGGACTGAGATGCAAGTTTCCTTGGCACAAAGCAATCGATTGTTTGAAGTCCTCGATCTGAAGGAAGAAGGTGTAGGAGTTGAGCATGAAACTGATCTTCATGTCCATTCTTCAAAAAAATCGACGGTGATCTCCGATCAAGTCATTAGTGGCTGTCACGCTATCGCATTCGAACAGGTTGGCTTCCGCTACGGAGATGATCACGTTTTGAAAGACGTCTCACTTACGATCGAACCCGGAAAGGTGACTGCATTTGCAGGTCCTAGTGGCAGTGGTAAAAGCACCCTTCTTAATTTACTTCTTGCCGTTTATGAACCCTATGAAGGCAGCATAAGTACCGGAGATGTATGCTTAAGCGCCATCCATCCTCGTGTCTGGCGTAAGGGTATCGCTTACGTGTCTCAAGAACCGTATCTATTCTCTGGTACGCTATATGAGAATATCGCATGGGGAAGATCAGATGCTACTCGTGAAGACATTATTAATGCTGCACAAAGCGCAGGTATTCATGAATTCATCATGAGAACGCCCTTACAATACGAGACCTTCATCGGTGAACGAGGACTAACATTGTCCGGAGGAGAACGGCAACGATTATCCATCGCTAGAGCTTTTGTCAGTGAGCCGAAGCTATTGCTGCTCGATGAACCCACAGCAGCACTTGATAGCCACAATGAAGCGCTTGTCCAACATGCACTTCAACAACTCATGTTCGATCGAACTACTGTAGTCATTGCCCACAGATTATCCACGATTATAGATGCAGATCGAATCTATTATATGGAGTCCGGATCTATTGTTGAAGCAGGTACACACCACGAGTTGATGGCATCAGATGGTAAATATCGAGCCATGGTTGAGACAACTTTTAAGAAAGAGAATGTCTCCGTTTCGGATTTGGAGGTCAAAGCATGAAAGTGAAAAGTTCTACCCCACAACCATTGAGGTACATTCTACCCAGATTGATGTCTTATTCGGTACCCTATCGTATTGGATTTATTCTTGCCATTCTCCTTCTGTCTGCCAATCTTGTGATAGACATCGGTATTGCAGTCGTTCAGCAGGTATTCATTGATACGATCAATAGTTCGAGTATGGACTCTCTTATGCGTGTAACGGTCATTTGTGCAATAGCTTGTGTCATTATTATCTGCTGTCTCATGGTACAACATTACTTTCGATTCGTTGTTCAGAGCCGTATGTCTTGGGATTTTCGTGCCAAACTTTTTGACAAGAGTCACAGAATCCCTTTCAGTCACGTCCAATCGATGCATTCAGGAGATCTCACCTCACGCAATAATAAGGATGCAGGTATGGCAATTGGGATGATAAATAGCATTGTATTTGATCTTGGGTACAATCTTCTTCTCTGCTTTGTTTCATTTCTATATCTAGCCCAAATGGACGTGTGGATCGCGCTTCTAGCCCTTGGTTCAGGACCGATTGTATTTCTTTCTGGCCGTTTCTTTGATCGAAAGCTGCGTAAATTATCCACTGAGATCTATAAGAAAGAAGCAGAATTACGTGGTTTATTGCAAGAAATATTACAAGGAATGAAGGTCGTGCGGGCGTTCGCCCTAGAAGATATTCTCCTAAATCGGTATGTTCTTGAACGTGAAAAGTTGAACCAGTTGCAACGAAAAAGGACGATAATAAATGGACTTTTGTGGCAGTCATCATCATTTGTCAATAATCTAGTCCTGATCGCTTGTGCTGGTTTAATTGCAATGTCTGCTATGAGAGGAGGAACGACGACTGGTGAAGTTCTAGCATTTATCATTTTGATGGGACGTGTGCAGTGGCCATTTGTCCACATGTCTCAAACATGGGGCGGGGTGCAAGAGGCTCTAGGTGCAGCTGATCGTGTATTCGCTATACTCGAAATACCCGACGAAGGGGTAGAGAATTCTTCACCACAACCTACCTCGTCCCCCGTGGCTTCAGATGGAATCGCCGCGTTATCCTTACAGGATGTCCATTATAAACATCATTCGCTTGATGGAAGTGAATCATCACTTTTTGCCGGAATCCATCTGAATATCTCCTCGGGGGAGACCATCGCTGTTGTGGGACCCAGCGGGTCAGGGAAGACAACACTTGTTCGATTATGTTGTGGTCTGTATCAACCGGATCTCGGTAACATTTCCATTTACGGAAAGTCTATTCATGATCAACTTGAAGAAACACGCGCAATGATTACGTACGTACCTCAGAACCCTTATTTGTTCTCAGGAACCATACGGGACAACATCGCCTTCAGCGCAAGCGATGCGACCGAAGAAGATATTCAAGAAGCAGCCCGACTAGCAGGCGCAGAGGAGTTTATTTCAAAAATGCCCGCAGGCTTCGACACGTTATTAGGTGAACATGGATCGACTTTATCCGGTGGACAAAAACAACGTATAGCCATTGCGAGAGCTTTCCTTCGTAACGCTCCACTTCTTCTTTTAGATGAGGCTACCTCCGCTTTGGATAACGAATCGGAACGAATTGTTCAGCAATCCCTTGATTTACTTATGAAGGATCGAACAACGTTAGTCATTGCACACAGACTATCCACGATACGAGAGGCTTCTAGAATTATCGTGTTAGATCAAGGTGCTATCGTTGAGGAGGGATCTCACGAATCATTGTTAGAAAAGAAAGGACTGTACGCCGAATTATACAACCTACAGTTTAGAGCATCAGAAAACGAAGTTGATGAAGCTGTTGGTGTTGCGTCTCTGCTTCCCTCTTAAAGGTTAGAAAAGGTGAGTTCCAAGTTAGTAGTATGGACAACTAGCGTCAGGCAGTTACTACCGTACCCGACCCATAATAAAAACGGTAGACCAAAACACTCTGGCCTACCGTTTTTTTTAATACCTATATTCATTTCATGAATTCAATTACACCATGATAAACTCACAGGAATTTCTTGAATACTCAGTACCATTAATTTGAACGGCTTCCACCGTAAAAGATTCTACTCTACCTAAAATGACTAGCTTTTGTTCAACCCACACTTCTATATTTCTTTGAAAGGTTATCGATCTTTGGAAATCGGTATCTTGTGAACAACTTTTTCTGATCATGACCATTCTCCCGTTCTTTTAGAAAACTCCGAATTGAAATGAATTCTTACAAGTAGTATATCATAATAAGACAAAAACCCCTTCGATCTTCTTGAAGGGGTCTTCATCTAACTCATCTAGCTCAACTGTACATGTTGATTACAGTGCACTTCCGCCGAATAAGAACCGCTTCTCCCAGTGAGTACCACCAATCTTACTAGTCGTAACACCACCTGATTCCTTAGAATAGGTATGAAGAATTTCTCCATTTCCTAAGTAAATCCCTGTGTGTGTAATTGTAGCTTTTGCTTTGTTCACATTAGAATAAGCTGACGAGCTCGTCCCTTTATAGGACATGAAGTACATCAGATCGCCGCGCTTCAGCTTGGTCCAATCCTTCTGAATCGTTCCTTTATTCTTCACGTAATCGCCTTGACCTTTTGAATCCGCTGGTAGCTTTATTCCAACACCATCAATAAAAGCCTGACGCACAAAATCAGAGCAGTCAAATGTATTCGTATTAGAACGGCTTGAACCATACTCGTAACGTGTTCCTAAATACTTCTTCCCCGCTGAAATCACTTTCTCAACACGATTGTTGACCGTGGTGTTATTATCCGTGCCTCCTGAAATTTGTTGCGTATATTTGGACGACGAAGAAATATAACCAACTTTCCCTTTCGTGTCCTTCACTTTAAGCCATGTTGTTCCGTATTTCCCAAGGACTCCGACCTTTTCACCTTTGGGGATCATTCGAATAATCGTTGACGAACTGGATGGAGCCTGACGTAAATTTACTCCCCAAGTTACTTTTGAAGTTGTTGTTGTAGCAGCCTCTACTTGTTTTACAAAAGCTGTCGTGGACAAGCTTCCGAACAGCATTACTGCTGTTAGTGATGCAGTTATCACTTTTTTACTAATCATCATGTTGTTATTACCTCCTGAGATGCTAATGTTCCTGCATGCTTGTCCCCATTGTAGAGTTCTTCCTGCCCATAGATAATCAGCCTTTAGTCTCAATTCACAATTAGCGATTCAGGTACAAAGAACTGTTACAAATAAATAAAAAGCATAAATATCCCAACAATTATCAAGTTAAAAGTTTGTAACCAAATGGTTAAATTATTGTAACCATTGCCTATATCAACATTTTCCCCTTCATATTTAAGTTAATTACGCATTCAAATGACATTAGGTCTTTTGACCTAGTTCCACTCCCTTCCTTCCTTTCTTATTACCAATAATTACTACCTAAATTACCCGCTTTATTAGACTGCTTTATAAAATAACACTACAATTATTAACAAATAATACATCGATGTATCCATGATAATAGACACTTCCCCCTCCAGATACACACAAAAAAAAAGGCCTTAGGTTATCCCTAAAAGCCTTTTTCTAAGTATATATGATACAAAATCTATTTCACTTCAGTAACTCCAGTTACAACACCTTTATTAGATACATCAAATGTTGATTTAAATTCTTCACTTGCAAAGTATACATTACCTTCAACCTTTGCATCTGCAATAGTGAAGCCATTAGCCTCTACATAAACATCACCTACAAAAGTTCCTCCTTGAATTTTTGCATTTTCACTTTTAACAGTTAACTTTGGAGCAGTTAGCGTATAAGTTGCTGTTTTTTTATGATCTGCATCTTGTGCATATAGAGCAATCTTACGTGCTGGTACTTCTTTGTTAATAAATTCGCCTTCTAATACAAGATCTTTATCAATCTTCATATCATTAAGTACGGCAATGATCCATGTTCCATCTTTGCTGATTGCATTCAGGAATGCTTCTTCCTTGTTTACTATTGAAGCTGTTGTTACCGCATCCGTTGTTGCCTCTTTTGCAACCGGTTCATTATTATTCCCACAAGCAGCTAATATCACAAACACTAATATCAATCCCAAACTCAACATCTTTTTCATGATGTTTCCCTCACTTCTATTTATTATAAATTCATTTTAACAAAATTTTAATAATTATGCACCTTTTTTCACAAAGTATACTTATTTTTGTTAATCTACCGCATTATTTATCGTTCTTGATCTACTTGTGAACTCGTTAACATTTACTTGTCGTTTAACCTGTATTACACTCAAACAAAGGATCTGAAACCTTTGGGATGATGAGGTGTATGGTATGAGCCAGAATATCGAAGAATTATCGACGAATGAAACTAAATATTTGATTACAGGAGACTCCATTTCCAAAGGCGTTATCTATGATGAAACAAGAAGCAAATATATCATTCTAGAAGATAATTACGTGTCTCTCCTCCAAAGTAAATTAAAGGGAGCGGTCCGCAATACAGCAAGGTTTGGAAATACGCTTTTCAAAGGACTTGGCAATCTTAAAAGGGACATATTGAAAGATAAGCCTGACATTGTTCTGATCGAGTACGGTGGAAACGATTGTGATTTCCATTGGAACGAAATTGCAGACAATCCAGACGCAGAACATAATCCTAAGACGGATTTTAATTTGTTTGAGAAGATGCTCAGAGAAACGATTGATTTTCTAAAAAGTCAGCAAATCACGCCTATTCTGATGAATCTCCCTCCATTAAATGCAGAGAACTATTTCAAATGGGTGAGCCAGAATAATCAGGTATCGGAAGCGAACATTATGCAGTGGTTGGGAAGTGTTACTAAAATTTATTGGTGGCAGGAACGATATAACTCGACGATTGTTAAGGTTGCGGAGAGCACCAAGACCAGAATCATAGATGTTAGAAGCGCCTTCTTACAGCATCCTGATTTCACTAAGTTTATTTGCTTGGATGGTATACACCCGAATAAAGAAGGGCACCGCTTAATATCTGATAAAGTCTTAGAGTTTATTAGGAGTAACGAATTTAATATATTGCTGAATCCTAGCGATTTGGCGACTGATCATTAGAAGAGACCTATATTGGGTCTCTTTTCTTTATCATAAGAATCTCTCCTGACACCAAAAAGGAAGGGGCTCCCAAACCATCGTCATGGCTTTTTCGGACATCCCCTTCCACATCACATCTAAATCACTTATACCTACGCAAATTGGCTGTTATATAGCTCAGCATACTGCCCACCACTCGCTAGCAACTGCTCGTGACTTCCACTTTCAACGACATCTCCGTTCTTCATGTACAGAATCAAGTCTGCTTCTCTAATCGTTGATAGTCTATGCGCAATAACAAAGCTAGTTCTACCTTCAATCATCTTCTGAAATGCTTTCTGAATACGTATCTCGGTCCGTGTATCAATGCTACTGGTTGCCTCATCTAGAATTAGCATTGGTGGGTCGACTAACATGACGCGTGCAATAGTCAGAAGTTGTTCCTGTCCTTGAGATAGACTTCGACCTGTACCCGTAATCAACGTGTCATATCCCTCAGGTAATCGCTTGATGAAGCTATGAGCATGAGCTGCTTTCGCTGCGGCAATGACGTCTTCGTCTGTCGCATCCTGCTTACCGTATGCTATATTATCCCGTATGCTCGCCCCATACAACCAGGTCTCTTGTAACACCATACCGAAATTTTGCCGCAAGCTATCGCGAGTGATCTCATTTATATTGACGCCATCAATCGAGATAACTCCACTGTTTACATCATAAAATCTCATGAGTAGATTAACCAATGTTGTCTTACCAGCCCCCGTCTGACCGACGATGGCAATACGTGTACCCGGTTGTACTTGCAGGCTGAAATTCGTGATCAGAGGGCTATCAGGGTGATATGCAAACTTCACCTTATCAAAAGTGATTGTCCCCTTACTATGTTCCAACTGAAGTGCCTTGGGATCATCAGGTTGTTCAGCCACCAAATCAAGAACAGAGAATATACGCTGTGATGATGCCGTTGCCGATTGAAGCTGTGTTAACACGCCTGTGATTTCATTAAACGGTTTAGCAAATAAGGTCGAGAAGATAAGAAAGCTAGATAGTTCCCCCACTGTTACGGTGTTTAGAATGACAGTCACGCTACCAATCATGGCAATAACCGAGAACGTAACATTGTTCACTAGGCGGGTCGCAGGATTCGATAGAGAACCAAAGAATTGGGATCGCATCCCCTTTTCATATAACTCTTGATTCTTCTTCTCGAACTGAGCAAAGGAACGCTCCTCGTATTGAAATGCCTGCACCACTTTTTGTCCGCCAATCATTTCTTCCACATAACCATTTAATCCACCTAGAATTGTGGCCTGCTCCCGAAATAGTTGTTGTGACCGTGTCGTAATAAACCGTGCCACATAGTACGATACTGGAGCCGAGATCAAAACAACAATGGTCATCAGCGGACTAATATACAGCATTAGCACAACAGCTCCCACGATCGTAATGACCCCTGTAAGCAATGTCGAGAATCCCTGAAGAAGTCCGTCTGACACTGCATCCATATCATTAACGAATCTGCTAATACTATCACCTTGTGGATGTGTATCGTGGTAACTCAATGGCAGAATATTCAGCTTGTCGAAGAGCTCGCGCCGCATATCATACACGGTCTGGTATGCAATTTTGTTCGTCAAATTGATTAACAACCATCCAAAGAGACTACCCATGACATATACGATCGCCAATATAACCAATAGCTTCCCAATCGCATCGAAATGAACTCCACCCACACCTATCATTTGATCGACCGTTTTACCAATCAACAACGGTCCAATCAGACTAGCGATAACACTAACTACTGCGCATATTACCGCCCAAATGGCGTTTTTTTTATATTGTCCGGCGTACGTTAAGAGTCTATTCCATGTTTGCTTATTATTCATTTGCGTGACTCCTCACTGGAAAGTTGGGAAAGGTAAATTTCTTTATATACCTCGCAACCGATCATTAGCTCAGCGTGTGTGCCTATGCCGGCAATCCGACCTTCCTCAAACACGATTATTTTATCTGCTTGCTGCACACTGCTGACCCGCTGTGACACCATCAACACAGTCGTCTGTACACAGTGCTCCTTCAATTCCCGTCTTAGTGCGGCATCTGTTGCGAAGTCTAGCGCACTTGATGAATCGTCTAGAATAAGAATGTGCGGCTGAGCTACCACGGCACGGGCAATCGTCAACCGTTGCTTCTGTCCACCTGATAAATTAATTCCGCCTCTAGACACTCCTGTGTTATAGCCCTCAGGAAGCTTGAGTATAAACTCCTCAGCCTGTGCAATAGCAGCTGCCTTCATGATTTCCTCGTCCGTCGCATGCTCATTACCCCAGCGAATATTATCAGCAATGGTACCCGTAAAGAGCAAAGCCTTTTGCGGAACAATACCTATCTGACTTCGTAATTGCTGTAATGAATAATCCTTCACATTGACTCCATTAATTCGCACATCGCCTTGTATCGCATCATAGAACCTTCCGATCAGGTTAACAAACGTGGATTTACCCGAACCTGTACTCCCGATTATCCCAATCGTTTCTCCTTGCCCAATCTCAAGTGATACGTTCTCAAGCGCAAATTCCCCCATCTTGTTGTAGCCAAAGGATACGTTATTAAATTGGATCGCAGGTGCGTTTATTCTGTTAGTACTGGTCAAACCAATATCGCCTAGATCAGGAATGGAAGTTGTCGTCGCAAGCACTTCATTAATTCTCGCTGCCGAGGAATATGCCTTCGTAAAAATAATGACGAGGTTCGATACGACGATTAATGCCAACAATATTTGCGTTATGTAGTTAATAAAGGCAACAATCTCACCCTGCGAGAGTTGACCTTCATTGATATGGATACCACCAACCCAAAGAATAGCGATAATAGCAGCATTGACCACGAGTGTTGTCATCGGATTCAATAAAGCAGAAATCCGACCTACACGAATAGCCGTACGCGTTAAATCCTCAGAGGATTCATTAAACCGTACTCGCTCCTGTCTGCTCTTAGCAAATGCACGAATAACACGTACACCTGAAAGATTTTCACTCAGAACAAGTGCAATTCGGTCTAACTTCTGCTGGTAAATTCGATAAATCGGTGCTGTACGTGTGATGATAAAGTATAAGATAACGCCAAATACAGGTGTAGCTACAAGTAAAATAAGTGATAACCTGAAATCTAATAACATTGACATGATAATGGCACCAACACAGATGAATGGCGCTCTTATGACTAGACGAATGAGCATAGCGACAGCCAATTGAAGCTGATTAACGTCATTTGTTATCCGATTAATGAGTGACGATGTACCGTACTTATCCATCTCCGCATATGAGAGTGAAGAGATATGTTTGTATAGTTTGTTTCGCAGTGTCGTGCCGAAACCTTGTGAAGCACGCGACGCATAATACTGACAGATCAATGAACAACCAAATCCCACGATCGATAGCCCTAGCATGAGTGCACCCATTTTAAATACATAAGAGGTATCTCTCATCCCTATTCCACGATTGATCATAAGCGCGACAATAGTTGGAAGGAGTAGTTCGAATATGGCTTCCAGTAGTTTGAAAATCGGACCTATAATGACCTCTTTCTTATACGCTCTTAAATATGTAGCTAGCTTAAACAACGATAATCATCACCTAACGTAAGTATTAGTTAAAAAAATAACTATGAGGAAGTACCGATTATGATTATTACACACCTTTTCTTATATTAAAAATATTCGATTCAAATCCATCTGATACATCTCAACATTCGTCTGAATAATTGGTCATATTGTGGTGAACCATAACGTTCATGATACCAAATAGGAGACACAAAGACGGAGGACATATGCACATCTTGAACATGACTCGAATACTAACTATATTCACTATAGCCAATCTATTCATTAACACTACATATGCGCAACCTCATGCTACCTTAGGCAAAGGAAGAGAATATTATGAGAAACGTGGTGATATCGTGTGGGAAGTGCCCACTCAGAACAAAGTCATTGCCCTCACCTTTGATGATGGACCCGATTATACAAAAACGCCACAGATCCTTAGTCTTCTAAAAAAATATCAGGCCAAAGCTACTTTTTTTGTTGTAGGAAATCGTGTAGAGAAATTCCCCGAAATTGTTAAGCAAGCATTTCTTGAAGGACATGAGATCGGTAATCATTCCTTTGATCATGCTTCTTTTCAGAATATCCCTAGGACTAAATTACTCAATGAATTAACTCGAACGCAAGAAGCTATATATAAAGCTACAGGACAAAAAGCAATCCTATTTCGTCCACCCGGTGGTAGCTATAGCGAATCTGCTGTAACCATTTGCAAAGATAATCAATTGTTAATGATTCTGTGGTCATGGGATCAAGACACAAAGGATTGGACGAGTCCAGGCGTAAACAAAATTGTGAATAAGGTACTTAATAACGTTGATAATGGCGATATCGTATTGATGCACGATTATGTCCACAACAGTGTACAGACCGTGGATGCCCTAAAAATCATTTTGCCAGAATTAATCAAGAGAGGTTATTCATTTGTAACAGTCTCAGACCTAATCTCTAATAAAGAAATATCCCGACAAGACATAAGAGTGACTCACTAACTTTCCAATATTCTAAACTGCGGCCTATCTTTTAAGAGATAGTAATGCAGTTTTTTTATTTAAGAAATAATCGATTGACATTAACGTTACGTAAAGGTGTACGCTTATGAAGTCAGGGAGGTGAGTACATGGAATATACCGTGCACAAGTTAGGATATATGGCAGGTATTAGTACTAGAACTCTAAGATATTATGATCAGATTGATCTACTTAAGCCTGCTAAAATGAACTCGTCAGGATATCGTATTTATGCTCAACCCGAAGTCGATCGGTTACAGCAGATTCTTTTTTTCAGAGAGTTGGGCGTGAGTTTAGACAGAATAAAGGAAATCATGACTTCACCTTCCTTTGATGGGAACACTGCACTGAGAGAACATCGTGCGAATCTGCTTGAGAAACGAGCACAATTAGATCAATTAATTAATAATATTGATACAACATTGTCTCAATTAGAGGGAGGACTAACAATGACAAACGAAGAGAAATTCGAAGGATTCAAACAGACTTTGATCGACGATAATGAGAAGAAATTCGGTAAGGAAATTAGAGCACAATATGGAGATGAACCCATTGATCTAACCAATCAGAAGATCAAAAACATGACTGAGACACAGTATGCTGATGTTGAACAATTAGAAGTCGCAGTCCATGAAGCTCTTGCTAAAGCCATTACTACAGGAGACCCTGCAAGCGAACTCGCACAACAAGCCGTAGATCTTCATCGGCAATGGTTGAGTTATTATTGGAACACGTACAGCAAGGAAGCTCACGCCGGAGTTGCTCAACTTTACGTGGATGATGAAAGGTTTACTGCATATTACGATGAGAAACAACCTGGCACAGCTGTATTCTTAAGAGATGCTATTCTAATATACACTGCGTAAAATAGTAATTTATTGTTAATGAAATATGTTATAATCAGGAATAAGTTGTAATGAGGGAGTCGGAGCATTCGGCTCCCTTATTCATGTACACGGATTGACACAGCCCGGTAGATGGGACAATTATCTAAACGGAGGTAACATATGGTGAATCGCAAAACATTATCGTGGAAAATAGTTCAATCATGGTGGCTCCTGTTAACCCTAATTTTGTTCTTACACTGGTCAGCCTTCTTCTATATTGCCATAAAAGTAAAAAATAGATCGTTTGCAACTTGGGGCTTAGTTTATGCGGCGTCCTGCTTTGGAGGAATTGCAATTTTTTTATCAGTTGAACCAACCAACAAGGTAGCTGCCGTTGGATTTATTCTTTTTATCTATGGTTGGATTTCTTGTATTATTCACGCTTTCTTGGTTAGAAAAAAATACATAATTCAATTAGAAGCATATCAATTATCTTCTATAAGAGTAGTGAATGAACTTAAACATAAGATTGAATCAGAGTACGAAGTTGACTTCAACCTCAATAAATCTGAGTCGGAACGATCAAAACGTCCTCGTCCTCAAGCCGTACCTACAAAGGGTAATTTAATTCGACAATCATCACGCATTGAGAATTACTAAATACATAGGGTAAAAATGTAGAGTATATATCTTCTCAGTGTTTCTATTCATATGAACGGGCAATAAGGATTACTTGGAGGTTTATCTATAATGAATAAGACGCGAAAAAGTTTATGGAATATAGCACAATCATGGTGGATTTTATTAACCTTCACCTTTATTTTGAATTGGGTTGCTTTTTTGTATATTGGTAAGAAGGTAAAGAACAAACGTTGGTCAATATATGGAGCAATCTATTCTATCCCCTTCATTTTCAGTTTCTTTGTTACACTGTATGATATTCAATCACCTAGCATTGTATATACTGTGTGGTCAGCTTCTCTTTTCATAGGTTGGTTGATCTCTATCATACACGCCTTCAAAGTTAGGAAAGCATTCCTAATTCGATTAGAAGCACGTCAATTAGCCAAACAACGTTTATTGGAGACTCTCACAAATCAGATTGAAGCTGAGTATAGACTGGATCCTGATCTTTCCAGAGATGTTCCATTTAATAGTCCTGTACCCACAACAGTATTCACAAAAGGCTCTCTTACTCGGCAATCTTAATATAACAAAAGAAGCTGAAAACCGGACAATCTGGTTTGCAGCTTCTTTTGTTATGCTACGGAAAACGATTAACACTAACTTATTGTCTAGACTTATTCGTAATATCTAATCACAGATCAGAATGTCAAAGGAGCAGACTTAGACTTTCTTTTTCTTATGACAATAAGACATGCAATCAAGATGATCACCGTAGCCAGAATACTTCCCTCTGCACCAAATTCTCCACCTGAAATGAAACTATTTCCTTGTGAGCTTATTGATATAATCGTTTTCGTGTCAGTACCTGAGACTGCAAATCCAAAAATATTTCCTTGGAAGAAATTCCATGTCAGGTGAAATCCAATCGGTAACCATATCCCCCCTGTCAATTCACGCGTAACCGCAAAAAATATTCCAATTAGAAATATATTGATTAGTGTAAAGGGAGTTGATAAAATCCCAGGATTCACGATATGGAGTAATGCGAAAAGGATAGAAGAATGGATAATAGCTATATTTGCCCCATAATGATTTCTTAATAATCCTTGAATATAACCCCGAAATAAGATTTCTTCACTAAATGCTACTAAAATAAACAAACCAAAGCTAATACCAACCGCCCGAAGTGTTTCGGAATCATATTGAATGGAGTTGATGTGTAACCCGTTGAACAGCCAAATTGCCAGAAAGCTTAAGCTTATTAATAAAATGCCTACCGTTAATCCTTGTACCGTACTTTTCACTGCATAGGACTGTTGTAATCCCATACTCCATTTATTCTTTTTCTCAAATATTGCATACGTTAGGAATGGCGCGATGATCATACTTACCGTTGAGATAAGAAGTGAAGCGGATGGAGTAATTTCTCCCCCGTTAGAAATAGAAAGTAACATCGATCCCAAACCTAATACAACAGCAAAGATAAGAAAGGTCAGTATAATCTTTCCGGTAATGACGGATCTCTTTTTCATTTGAACCTCCCTGAGATATGTATTTAATGCTAGTTAACCGAACTGAATAATTATATTATAAAATATTCCAACACTCCATGATTAAATAGATAAACTTTCTTTGGATTCCAATATTTATAGTAATTTCATGTTGTTAGACTTCTAAAAACCTAACAAAAACCCACCCTGGATTACGATCTCAGAGTGGGTTTCAACTTTTTCTCGTGCTATTAAAATAGATCCCTACTACATCTCAGCCGGTTTCAAAACAAAGTTCGCTTTCACGACACCAATCTTAACATTTCTCGCGTTCAATACAGGTGCATCAATATAATCTTTCAATAATTCGTTAGTTGTTTCATCACCGATTCCAAGCTGTCTCAACACTTCCATTGCCGCGACGCCTGCTGCACGATCCGTTCCATCTTCAGTCTTAATAGCAATGCCAATGCCTCGATCGACGATTCCTATACACTGTACCCCTTCAGCTCCTACTTTTGCGACGATGTTCCCTTTGAAAGTTCTCATCACATCCGTATCGAATCGTTTGGTCCCAGCTACCATCTCAGGACGCTCCATCATCGCATCACGGATGGTTTCAAGCGCTACTGATCTTCCCTCAGTTACTATTCCCTCTGGGTGCGCCAATCGAGCAAAGCCCAATGCAGCATTGTAGAGTGGGATTTGATGTACTGGCAGACCACAACCATCTACACTAATACCAATCTGTTCCTTCGGATACTGACAGACTTCTTCAATTACACCCAGAATCCGCTGTTGAACTGGATGCCCAATCTCAGGGTACGTGTGAATATCTTCATTCATATGCACCGCTGTAGCTAACATCCCAGAATGTTTGCCTGAACAATTACTGAATACTGGGGTTAGTTCCTTGCCTTCTCGAATCAGCTGTTTGTAACTAGCTGTATCCCTCGGAACATGGGTTCCACACATTAAATCACTTTCTTCTAAGTCAGCTCTTCCAAGAATACTCATCACCGCTTCACGATGATAGGGTTCCCCGCTGTGGGATGCACAGCTTAGCGAAATCTCAGATACACTATATCCCAGTGCTTTCGCTGTACCCGTTTCTACAAGAGGAACCGCTTGAAATGGCTTCATTGCCGAACGTGGGAACGTCAATCGGTTCGGATCTCCATATGAATACAGTAGCTTTCCTTCATAATTTACAATGGCTACGTGAATGTGATGTGAACTCTCAACAAATTCCCCTCTAAACACTTGGATGGCTTCAGGCATATATAATTTCTCCTTTTTGCTTATGCGTATCGCTATGCGCCGAAATAATACACACTTCCTACGCTGTCGCTCTAGTTACGCCACTTATCTCATCATAAACATTTTTACATAAAAAAGAAACACCAACACCTCTTATGGTATAAGATAAGTGAACAACATACTACATGTAGTGTGTCTAAGAGCACATTCATTATCTTTTCAATATGATATGCTCACTGTCGACACTTGTTTATATTAGAAATCGCTACATGTACAAATAATAATAGAGGGTGATTATTATGATAGTTATCAAACGAGATGGATCCGAAGTTGCCTTTAACCAACAGAAAATTATCGATGCTATTTGTAAAGCTATGGATCGAACAGAGAAGAAGGTTGATCTGGATATAGCTCAACGAATCAGCGATAAAGTAACTCATAAAATATCCAAATTCGAAAAGATTGATATTGAACATATTCAAGATGAAGTGCAATCTGCGCTCATGAATAGTTCGAGAAAAGATGCTGCAGAAGAGTACATAGGATATCGTGAGATTCGGACGCTGAAGAGACGTGAACGAGGTAGCCTAGACAAGAAAGTACAAGGTCTGCTCGATTTGACTAATGAAGAAGTATTGAAAGAAAACTCAAATAAAGACGGTTCTACGATTCCAACGCAACGAGACTTACTCGCAGGAATTATGGCTAAAGATTTTGCTCAGACCTATATGATTCCCAAAAGAGTCGTAGAAGCACATAATCAAGGTCATTTACATTTTCACGATCAAGATTATAGTCCTTATTTCCCTATCTATAATTGCATGCTAATTGATCTGAAGGGCATGTTAGAGAATGGATTTAAGCTGGGTAATGCTCAGATCGAAACGCCCAAATCCATCACAACCGCCACGGCCATTACAGCACAGATTATTGCCCAAGTCGCTAGTCATATTTATGGTGGAAATACGATAAATGAGATCGATATCATTCTTGCGCCCTACGTCACCCATTCTTTCAAGAAGCATTACAGAAATGGTCTTGAGTGGCTGTACTTGTTAGATTCCCATAAGATCGATGATCTGGACATTTCTTATGACAATCAAGATCTACATACCGAATATCCACGATGTTTCGATTATGCCAAGAAACTGTCAGAGAAGGAAACATTCGACGCCTTTCAATCCTTAGAGTATGAGATCAATACACTGGTGAGTGCAAACGGTCAGACCCCATTCAGCACCTTCGGATTCGGTAGAGGAACGTCTTGGGCAGAAAGACAAATCCAAATCGCTATCCTCAAGAATAGAATTAGAGGTCTCGGCAAAGACGGTAAGACACCGGTGTTCCCTAAGCTTATCTTTGGCATGGAAGAAGGAGTAAATCTAAAGTCTGACGATCCTAACTATGATATTAAAAAATTAGCTTTAACATGTAGCACACTACGCATGTATCCAGACATTATCTCTGTGCCCAAAGTTAAAGAGATTACAGGCTCCTTCAAATTCCCTATGGGATGCAGGTCCTTCCTAGGGGTCTACGAGGAGAATGGACAAGCTATTCATGATGGTAGATTCAATATGGGCGTCGTGACAGCCAATCTCCCGCGGATTGCCATTCGTGCTCAAGGTTCTGAAGAAGAATTCTATTCTCTACTCGATGAATTACTCGATACTTGCAAAGAAGGTCTGATGTATCGCGTACAGCGTTTGAAAGGCGTCAAAGCCAAAGTTGCTCCTATCCTATATATGGAGGGCGCCGCAGGTAGCCGACTTCAACCGGAGGATACGATTGATCATTTATTAGAGAACGGTAGAGCCAGTATCTCCCTTGGGTATATAGGTATCCATGAAACCATACTCGCCTTATATGGTAAACAACTGTTCGATGATCTCGCACTTCGCCAGAAGGGATTAGACATTGTGAAATATATGAGTGCTAGAACGGAGCAATGGAAGAATGATACGGGGTATGGATTCAGTCTGTATTCTACGCCAGCAGAGTCATTATGCTACCGCTTCTGTAAGCTCGATGAGGAACAATTCGGTGTAATTGAAGGCATCACGGACAAAGGATATTACACGAATTCTTTCCACTTAGATGTTAACAAGAAAGTGACTCCTTTCGAAAAAATCTCATTCGAGAAAGAGTACCCTCAACACGCGAATGGTGGATTCATTACCTACTGTGAATTTGACTCTCTCGTGAAGAATCCAGAAGCGTTAGAAGCTGTATGGGATTTCGCTTATGAGAATGTCCCTTACTTTGGTACAAACACCCCTACAGACAAATGTCTGGAATGTGGATTCGAAGGGGAGTTTGAAGCCACGAATACAGGATTCGAGTGTCCCAATTGTGGTAACCGTAATCCAAAGACATCATCCGTCATTAGACGCTGCTGTGGGTATTTATCTGAACCAAGTCAAAGACCATTTAATCAGGGTAAACAAAAAGAACTACTTTCCCGCGTAAAGCATATGTGACTTCATGAATATAGCGGATTATAAAAAATTTGATGTTATCAATGGAAAAGGGCTGCGCCATTCGATCTTCACATCTGGATGCCAGCATCACTGTAAAGGCTGCTTCAATCCAGTCACATGGAATTTCAATTATGGTACACTCTACACGTCAGCATTCGAGGATCAGATCATCCGTGATTTGAATATTGAATATGTCAGAATATCGGGGCTATCCATTCTCGGAGGCGAGCCCTTCCAGAATGTTGATGGATTATTGGGACTCGTTAAGAGAATAAAGAACGAATGTGTAGGCAAGGACCTCTGGATCTGGTCAGGATATACATTCGAGGAAATCATCGCAGATGAATCTCGCTTAGCGTTACTCGCGTATTGCGACGTACTCATTGATGGGAAGTTCATATTAGAACAAAGGAATCTGAAGCTACAGTGGCGAGGTTCTGAGAATCAACGTGTGCTCGACGTTAAGCAAAGTTTAAGTCGAGGGCATGCTGTTTGCTTAGCGTAATCTTAAACGAAGCCAAATAAAAGGGGATTTTGAGTTTAATCTCAAAATCCCCTTTTTCAAACTAATTACTACTATTTCCATGATACCAACATCTCATTACTGGTTACTCAGTTTCAACACTTTCACCATAGCTGTGATCATGCCCAAATGTAAATTCTCATGAGACATATTTAACGCTACGAGTTCACCAATCGTTTGTGCCTTTGCAAAGTTATCCTTTACGGCTACCGGTTCACCTAGTTTGCCATTAAGCGTATCTTGTAGTGCTCGAAATTGCTCACGCAATTGCTGAATAAGGGTATCCCAATGTGGAGGCTCGTCCTGCCAATCTGCAGGTTTAGTCCCGTTATCAAATAATTTTCCATATGAGGATGGAACCTTAGATTCAAAACCCCCATAACGAAGTGTGATTCCATCAGCAACCGTAATAATATGTCCAAGTTGCCAATGAAGATTGTTGTTGAACCCTGTAGGTACAACATTTCTTTGGGCCTCCGAGACATTTTCAACTTGGTGAATTATTCTTTCTCTTGCTTTACCAATTAGTCCGAACAAAAATGCTTCACTCATCGATGTTCCTCCTTCTTCTTCATATCACTTCAATAATCATGCTATTACGACTACATACTTCTATAGTATACTCTTGTTTCGCAGATTCCCCTCATTCCTCTTCACCATACCCAAGAAATTCTGGATCGATTATTTACGTCTCATCCATTGGATATAGATCGTGAGAATGATAAACGAGTAAATAAAGGGTACCATTAGCAACCAGACAATTTCAGCACCAGAATACGTTTCATAGTTCATTAACAGATTCATCGAATGAAATGTAGGCGGGAGAATCCAAGTCATCCATTCCAAGGAAGGACTCAATTGGCTTGATATGGCTCCTTGGCAAAAAGATAGAATGATTACGATCAAAATGCCTCCTATGGCGACACTTGGCCTACTGACAAATTTGCCTGTAAAGAAGACCGCTATCGCTATTCCCAGGAACGATAATCCCAAATGGGACAGCAAACCTACAATGATGTCCTCACATCCAACGGGTCTGTCAAAATAATCACCCACAATTGGATAAGCCATTGCAACAATAAGCAGAATTAGGTTCATTAGAACGATAGCTGAAAGTAAACCTATGTAGTATTTCGCTGGATTTCTCAGGTGTAACAAGGTTATTTCTTCTTGGACTGGGCTTTCCGATTGCATAAAACTATAGCAAATCCACGCCGTTACAATGAACGATAGCACCGAAGTAACCGCGAAACTCCCCATCACGGGGTTCGGTTTATAGGTGTAAAACATCCCTATAAAAATTAAATAGGTGAATAATGGTGGAATGAATCTATAAGAGCGGTTGTAGTTGCGGAGCAAATAAATCAATAAATCCTTATACAATTCAACTCTACCTCCCCTCAACTGATAAAAGAATCACTGGCGATCCATTGTTTGTGTTCTGCTGGAGTAACCGAACAAACCGACCCACGGCTATTTAAAATCGTTAGCAAAGCCTTGTCAGAGAATTCACTTTCAACATGTAAACGGTAGGTTCCATCAACCTTCTCCAATTTTGCCACCCCGCCTATTTGCTCTATACCATAGGTAGATATATCAGAAGGAAGCTTGAAATGAATGATGACATACAATTTCTGACCCTGTATGCTGTGTAATACAACTCGTCCCTGCTGTAAGGAAATGGTGCAATCCGCCAACTCGTCCAGTAGAACAGACTCATGACATGTCAGAATTATCGAGATATTCTGTCGTTTCATCTCTTGTAACACGTGTAGTAAATCTTGCTGCGATGCAGTATCCAAACCAGATAGAGGTTCATCCAATACTAGCAGTTCGGGTTGAGTAAGAATTGCCTGCATAATGTTAACTTTCTGAAGCATCCCTTTTGAAAAAAGGTTCATTCGTTTGTTCCTAGCCTCCGTTAACCCGAACTGTTCAATTAATTTCTGTATTCGACGGTTCAGAAATTCCTTATTCAATCCTTGGATTTTCCCCATGGATGATAAATACTCCTAAGTTGTTAGCCGAAGTTTAGGGAATCGCTCTGGTACATAACTAATTCTCGTCTCTTTGTCCAAATTGCTGTAAATCTTTCCGCTTGAAGGCCTTAATAGTCCACAAATGATACGTAATAGGGTACTTTTACCAGATCCGTTCGCGCCGATCAGAGCTATTGTCTCCTTGTGACCAATGGACAACGTCACATCTTGCAACACAGTCCTTTGATCAAAATCCTTAGAGATATGTTCTAGCTTAATTAAGTCCTCCATGTTAACCTCCATACTTAAACGATGAGTTATTCAATTCATTTTATTCTTAATTATTTCACGTGAAAAGGTTGAAATGGATAATTCATATATATATTTCATGACTTTGAGTCAATTCCATAAGCCCTACAGGATTAGAACACATCCAAGTCGAAGTCATAAAGACACCGTCGTATATATTAAGGAGCGTGATGCCCACTGATTGAAGAAGTCCGTAACAACAATGTTGAGCGCTTTGCTGGTTTTGGTACGCTGTACAATCAGAATCGCCCTAGTGCACCTCTGGAAGTCGTCGAGATCCTTACCACCTATTTGCACGGTAGCCCGCGCACAGTAGTGGATGTCGGGTGTGGCACAGGACTATCCTCATTTATATGGCTTAATACAGCAGATCACATGATCGGATTTGAGCCCAGTGATGATATGCGTGAAGTAGCGTTAGCCAAGTGGGAAGCTATTGGGAAGCCTTCTAACCTTACATTCGAGAACAGATTATCACATGAACTGGGAATACCCTTAGAGAGCACCGATATCGTGACCTGTTCCCAATCCTTCCACTGGATGGAGCCTCATAGCACATTGTGCGAATTCGCACGGGTTCTACGTCCCGAAGGGATATTCGCCGCGTATGACTATGACTGGCCTCCTGTCTGCGACTGGAAGGTTGATGACCGCTATCAGCAACTTATTACATATGCAGACAAGCGTGCAAACTTGTATCGAAAGCCTTTGCCGGGGAATCATGCGATATACTCGCAAGGATCTGCTAATAGAAATAGAAAAAACAGCCCACTGACAAGTAACCATGTCAGTGGGCTATTTCGTTTAATCATCAACATCTCTGTCGTTATTCGAATCTATCTCTCATAGAAATCTACAAGTTCTTTAATAATTTCTTCTTTATTATGATCAATAACCAGCTGATGTTGCGGTTTCGCGAACAACTGCTCAATCTCTGCTGGGAACTCCTGCTCGATGTCACATTGTGCGATCGCTTCATTGAATTTAGCAGGGTGAGCGGTAGCGAATGAGATACAGATCTCATCTTCACCATTGCATTCTTCATATGCTGCAACGCCACAGGCCGTGTGCGGATCTAATAAATAATCATACTCAGCTTTATACGTGCTGATCAATTGTAAACCTTGTTCATTGCTAGCTCCATGTGCTTCGAAATCATTTTGAACTCTCAATAAATCCTCTGCACTAATCACAATCTCTCCAGCGCTCTGGAGATTGTTCATGTAGGTTGACACTTTCTCTGCATCTTGACCCAAGAAGTAATAGAGATATCTCTCAAAATTACTTGCCACTTGGATATCCATCGATGGACTATGAGTACTCTTGAAATCGCCAGGTTTGTATTCGCCTGTCTTCACAAACCGCTCTAGAATATTATTCTCATTCGTTGCAATGATTAACTTATGGATTGGTAACCCCATCATCTTCGCTAGGAAGCCTGAGAAAATATTCCCGAAATTCCCTGAAGGGACACTAACGTTAACTTTCTTCGGTTGGTCTCCTTGCTCGATTTGGAAATAAGCGTAGAAATAATAAACGCTCTGTGCCAGGATGCGAACGAAATTAATGGAGTTAATCGCACGGAGATTATGCTTGCTTTTAAAGTCTAAATCAGCAAATTGTTCCTTAATAAGTTTCTGACAATCATCGAAATTCCCTTTAACGGAAAGGTTCAATACATTTTTATCTTCAACCGTTGTCATTTGTAGTTCTTGTACCTTACTTACTTTCTCATGAGGATGAAGAATACAAATCTTAATACCTTCTTTTCCACGAACCCCTTGGATCGCTGCTGCCCCTGTATCTCCCGAGGTTGCTCCAAGAATATGAATGATCTTATTCTGTTTCTTAGATACATAAGAATAGAATTCACCCATGAATTGCAAAGCTACGTCCTTAAATGCAAACGTTGGTCCATGAAATAACTCTAGAATATATAGAGAATCATTAAGTTTCTTAACAGGTGTTACTTCTGGAGAACGAAAACTGGTGTAGCTCTTGTCCACCATTTCCTTCAGATCTTCTTTAGGGATCTCTTCATTCGTGTAGAGAGAAAATATTTGAAGAAATAACTCCTTATAACTTAATGTGCTCCATTCCCTCAAAGTCGCTGCCGAGACTTGCGGAACCTTCTCTGGAATCATTAATCCCCCATCATCGGCTAACCCCATGAGTACTGTATCAATGAACCCTTGAGGCGCTACGTGGCCTCTTGTGCTTATATATTTCATACGTATCCTCCATTGATATCATTTAGAATAGTTGATTAAAATCCTCTACTTAGATAGATAGTTATATCTATAATACCTTCAGTTGCAGATATAGCCAATCCCTTATTTTTTGGAGAACCTTACGACAGTTCCTTATTTCAGTTGGTTTACACTTTGTCTATTGTATTTATTGTATGATATACCATGAATGACTCGAATGAAATCTCAAAATTTGTAATGAAAATGTTAGCCCAGTTTAAAAAGCCTTTGGCATACCCTGATTAGGAGGTTAATCTTAAAGTGATCACTAGAGCACAACTTGAGAATAAACAAATTTGGTTTTATGTCCTGTCTCTATTTATTGGGGCTATTATAGGAATGACGAGCCCTGCCTTAAGTTCCTTCCTGTATTTTACCATTTCCCCCATTCTAGCCATCCTTCTATACAGCATGTTCGCACAGATTCCCTTTCTTCATCTACGGGAGTCGCTATCCAATGGAAGATTTATCAGTGCGTTGCTCGTTGCGAATTTCCTTATCGTGCCCATTGTCGTGTGGTTGTTAACACAACTATTCCCGCAGTCTCCCCCTGTACTAGTCGGGGTGTATCTTGTATTACTGACACCATGTATCGACTATGTCATCGTATTCACCCAACTAGGACGTGGAAATGAACGGTTAATGTTAGCTGCAACGCCTATTTTATTCGTAGTTCAAATGATATTACTTCCATTGTATCTGTGGCTTTTTATAGGGGATGAAGCGGCTAGCATTGTGAAAACAGGTCCATTCGTAGAAGCTTTCCTAACCTTAATTGTGATGCCACTATTCCTTGCTGTATTTACGCAAGTCTGGGCTAAGCGCAGACCCCAAGGACAATCCTTACTAAATGGAACAGCTTGGTTACCGGTTCCCTTCATGGCGCTTGCCCTTATCGTTGTCGTATCATCTCAGATTGAGAAGGTATATACCGAGATTAGCGTCATTATTCACGTCATTCCGATCTATGGTCTATTTCTTATCATCATGCCAGCGATATCAAGATTAATCGCCAAGCTGTTCCGCTTGGATATCGGGGCAGGTCGAGCGCTTATTTTCAGTTCGGCAACACGTAACTCGCTGGTAGTGCTTCCCCTTGCATTGGCCTTGCCCGAAGAATGGGCTACCATCGCAGCAGCAGTTATTGTTACCCAGACGATTGTTGAATTGGTTGGAGAGTTAATATACATAAGACTAATTCCAGGGTTTGTTCTTCGGGACTGATAGAAATTCCTAGATATCAACCATTTTAAGATTCCTTAAAAATCTCCATAAGATACCTGAAATTCAATATAACGCAATATTCCCTATTCCCAAATAGCTCACAATGTCTTATGGTTATATAGGGGAAAAATCAAATAAAATTAATTAGAGGTGTAAATAAATGTCAGACTCACATGCGACACATGCGTCGCCCATGACCGGGAATTTATTCAGGAACCGGTTCTACCAGACGATACTCATTTCAAATTTATTCCTGCAAATTGGCATATGGGTCAGAAACTTTGCGATCCTTATGTTTGTCACGGATCAAACGAACAATGATCCAATGGCTATTTCACTCATTTCCGTAGTCGAATTCGCACCAATCTTTGTCTTCTCTTTCATCGGAGGTGCATTCGCCGATCGTTGGAGACCGAAACGAACCATGATTTGGTGTGATTTTCTCTCCTCCGCTTCAGTACTTATCGTCCTCGTTACGCTAATGTATGGTTCGTGGGAGATGATCTACTTGGCAACCTTCGTCTCCGCCATATTATCACAGTTCTCTCAGCCATCTGTTATGAAGCTGTTCAAGCAACATGTCCATCCTGATCAACTTCAACAAGGTATGGCATTGTTCCAATCACTTATGGCTATCTTTATGATCATGGGTCCTGCACTCGGCATATTCTCATATCATCAATTCGGTATTCATATCTCCATCGCCGTGATGGGTGTTGCCTTCTTATTATCCGCTGTCGTGCTCTTCCGTCTTCCAGCTGATGAAGTGCAAGCAACGACTAGCGAACAAAAGACTTTAAATTTACGTAAAGAACTGGCTGATGGCTTTCGTTATGTTTGGAAAAGTCCCGTCCTGAAGGTACTAGCAGGTGCATTTGCCATTGCAGGGTTTTCCGTAGGGATCATCCAAACTCTCGGTCTATTCGTTGTCACAGAGCGACTTGGTCAACCAAAAGAATTCCTGCAGTATCTCATGATGGTTAATGGTGTTGCTATGCTCGTTGGTGGAGCTGTCATCATGACACTTGCCAAAAAAGTTTCTCCACAAGTTCTACTAGCATTTGGTATGAGCGTTAGCGCCCTATGTATCGCCGGCATGGGCTTGTCCACTAGCATCCCGCTAACGCTAGCGTTGCAATTTATAAATGGCCTTACTATGCCGGCTATTCAAATTGGCATCAACACATTAATCCTACAGTGGACAGAACAATCCTATGTAGGTCGCGTGAATGGTGTGCTTAGCCCCATGTTTATGGGAATGATGGTCATCATGATGTCTTTATCAGGGGTTATAAAGGCGAATTTCCCTTTGGTTGAAATTTATTGTGTATCCGGAATTATCATGTTGTTGGGCTCTGTGATTCTTGTTCCCATCTTCAAACTTAAAGCTGATCCAGCCTTAACTACGGGATCACTGGAATCAAGCTAAGGCATAGAATATGCAAAAAAAAGTATTTCCTCACAATGGGGAAATACTTTTTTTTGAGTTTTAAAGCCTATTGTTTCACGTCCTTATATAAATCCCCAGTCACTCTTATTAAAATTATCCCTTTATCTCATTTTCCATCTAATTAATTTCAAGTATGTGTTGTATCACTAGAGCTAATAAGGCATAAAAACAGGCAGCGGACTCATGAGTCCGCTGCCTGTTTTTAGTACATTTCACACAATAGTTTTATCTCAGTCCCTCGAAGGCCTAAACCCTTCGTCCAGCAAATATTCCTTTGCCTCTTTTAGCGTTCCAAGCACCATTTCAATGTTTGGCCCTGTGTAGATATACCATAGATCCTCGTCACGTGTAAGCGTAAGCGATTCCCCATCCTTATTCATCCACACTTCAGTATCATAAAAAACACTTTCCTGACTCACGCTATCACTTACAGATTCGTTCTCTTCTTCATGAGAAGAGAGCGAACGAATCGAAGCATCTATAAGCGTCTTTAGTTGTTCCTCGCTGAATTCCCGGATATTCGCAAATCCCTTATCATCAAGGACATATCCTTGAAGGAGACCTGCATAGACGTATCCGTTACCATTCGGATGAAGGTGAAGGGCAACCGTCTTTTTATCAGACTGGCTCTCTTCATAGTGAAAGTTCACTCGTCCGAGAGAGACGTTCTTTCGTTGTAATTCAGTGTAAGATTCTAGAATCTCAAGTTTCTGTTCAAAGGATAACATATGACCTCCGGCGTGCGTTTATATAGTGTATCTGATTATATCATATCCGCAGGCCATTCCGAAAAAAGAACCCGGCTAAATTAAAAAAATTTGTTTCCCATGTTGATTATCGACCAAAAATGGATTGTCTTACTTTCGTTTTACTCTTGGCTTTACGGTTTAATTGTGACAACTCTCTTTTGTTAGCTATTACTTGCTGTCCAACTCTGAAGCATTCTGCCTCTTTCTGCAAGTTGATGAGATGCATTTTAACGATATCATCATAATTTTGATATAACAATTCTTAATACCCCATTTCTTAATTTGAAACCGCAACCCCTTCACCGCTATTCCAATATATCCCTATTTCCACTTCATAGTAAGGTAAACAATGGATTTAATTCTTTTTTCCGACAACAGCCTCGTTTCGTTGAATCACAATAAAACCTTCTGGAAACAAGCAAAAGCAGCCCACAAGGGCTGCTTTTTAAAGGTTATGACTGACTAGCGCGCATTAGTGCTTACCTACAGCGAGAAACAATACAGTACTCTACGGTGTGCTAACCTCTACCGGATCGGAGTTGATTCTCGTACCAACGGCTCTCACGACAAAATCATACTTCGTAGCTGTATTAATACTGTTAACCGTATAGGTGTAATCTGTTTTACCGGCTTCAACAGGCACATAAACACTCCAGTATGTTTTCACTTTGTCATTCTTCTCGTAGATTCTAAACCCTCTTACAGGCTCGCCCCCAGCTGCAGGCGCCTTCCATGAAATGATGGCTTTATTACTACTAACCACAACATTCGCAGCCTGCACCGTCGCAGGTTTAGTATCCGTTCTCTTAATACCGTAATGATCGTAAGCTTTTACGCCATTATCACCATTCTTCTCGTCACTTTTAGCTGCTGTATAAGCTGTAAATTGAAGTACATCGCTTGATACGGAAACATCTGTAAACATTTTTTTGTTTGGTTGAGTATTGATTACTGCAAAATAGTCATTATATCCTGGATACTTTGTATAGAATTTATCACCATATGCGTTGGACATAAGATAAATCGTGCCCTTAGGATTTATCGCGTTTCCTTGAGCGTCAAATGTCAATTGGTTTACAGGAATCGTCTTATCATTAAGCATTTGGAATGATCTCATGTACATATGATCATGGGCTTCAAATACCATATCAATCCCCATTTCATCAAATGCAGGAATAAGAATTTTTTTGTAAAACTGAACACGGTCATCCTCATATTCTCCAGCGTTGTCACCCGCTGAATAAGGTCCTTTGTGGAAGGTAACAAATTTCCACTTGGCACTACTCTTAGCTACAACATTCTTCATCCATTCCACCTGAGCCGTAAATTGTGGGTCTACGGATTGTACACTACCATTGCTCGCTAATTTGCCAGCATATTGTGAGTTAAAGACTAGAATAAGAGCATCTCCATATTCGAAGGAATACACGGATCCGTCATCCGTGTTGGCAATGACTTTTTTTGGCACGTTGAAATGATTGTAGAAGTTAGAATTGGCTGTTGTTTCATCTCCATCATAATCATGAACTTCATGGCCGCCCAGCACTGGAACAATCGGTACATTCAGTAGTTGATTCTGTGGAAGTCCTAGCATCCACTGCCATTGCTCCTCCAAATCGCCATTATCTACGAGGTCCCCTGCATTGATTAGAAATTTAGGGTCCCCAATGGTTTCAACTGCTTTTCGGAATGTATCTGCCCAAGGCTCAAAGGATGTTTTGCTTGAGGCCTGTGAATCAGATCCAGCTATAAAATGAAAAGGCTGATTGCCAACTGCATCGGTCTGGAACGAACCGATTGAACTCCAACTATCTGCTGATCCACTACCTACACGGTATTTGTACACCGTTCCAGGTATCAGATTATTGGCAATGACTTTATGGGTGATAAATTTCTTCTTCTGATTGGCCGTCCGATTGGCCTTTGTTACAAAGGTCTGAATTTCATCTGCACTGCCTCCGAATACCAAGGCTTCATTCTCTGGGAAATTACTTCCTTGAACTTTGCTAGCTTCTACGACCTGCACTACCGAGCTTGTCATGATATCTGTAAACCATGTGAAGGCACGGGTTGTCTTGGAATCCCCGTTAAATGTCATGTTAATGAGCTTCGGTACGGAAGGCGTAGTCTGCGCACCCTGTATTGTAAAGCTCCACGAAATATCATTTGCAAGTACAACCTGGTCATCTCTTCCCTTAATGAGTGCCTTAGGAACTTTGACGGTGTACGTCTTCCCGCTCACAAATGCAGGATGTTTGATGTTCAATGTATCGTTATTAATAATTTCAGAAGTAACCGAACCTAACGCTACATTGCTATTGTCCACAATCGTAACGCTTGCTCCCGAACTGATCGCGACAGGTTTATTGAAGGTTACGGTTACCGGGGCTGCCACAGCCACATTGGTTGCACCTGCTGTTGGCGTCTTCGATAGCACTTCGGTTGGCGTGACCACAGGACCACCCGTTATCGTAAAGCTCCATGAAATATCACTTACAGGTAGAACCTGGTCATCGCTTCCCTTTATTAGTTCCTTGGGAACTTTAACCGTGTACGTTTTTCCGCTCACAAATGCAGGATGTTGGATGCTCAATGTATCGTTATTAATAATTTCAGAAGTAACCGAACCCAATCCTACATTGCTATTGTCCACAATCGTGACGCTCGCTCCCGAATTGATCGCGACAGGTTTATTGAAAGTCACGGTTACCGGGGCTGCCAATGCCACATTGGTTGCACCTGCTGTTGGCGTCTTCGATAGCACTTCGGTTGGCGTGACACCCGTTATAGCGCTTCCAGAAACACGCACCTCTTTGATTCTGCTAGAACCAGTGCTACCAATACCACTCGTCCCGTTGGTGTTGGTATTTGAACGGACAATCCAGCGGATATACAGTAAATCCTGATCATTCGCGTTCGCTGGAAGAGGTACTTCTAGCAATTTACAAGTATTGCTTGCACAACTGAAATTAGAGACTACCATTTTCAAAGCCGTCGTGTTGGGTACATCCGTCCATGTGGTGTTGTTCGTACTGATTTGTACTTTAAAATCACGTGGACCTGTACCTGAAGAGTTCTGCTGTGAAGATAACGTGATATTGTCATACCCTTTAGTAGACATAGTCGCCTGCCAGTACTTCGTACCGTTGCCACTATTCCAGCCTTGATAACTTACCGCTTTTTGGGTACTGTCATAAGCCTCATAATATCCACCTATGTTCTTAAACGTAGATGTGGTCTTGAACGTCCCATCCGTTGCCGGGAATGCCCCATTTTGTCCTGCATTCGCAAAAATCCATTCTGCTAGTTTCGTCTTTTCCAGTACGGCTGAATCTGGAACTTCAGACCCTTCCGGGTTCGTTGGTGGGGTTGGAGGTGTCACTTCCAAAGGAGGTACCGTTTCCGTCAGTTCACCTTGAACCGAAATGCCGATCAGTTGGCTTGAACCTTGATCACCGATCGTCGCCCCTGTAGTGCTCACATTCGAATTAACAACCCAACGAATATACAATAGCTCTTGATTATTAGCTGTATCTGGGAGAGCTGCGTTAATCAACTTGGTCTCTGTATCTGGATTCAATACAAGATCCGGCAGGTCTGTGCCTTCACCTGTTATGTTGGTCCAGTTTTGCTGATCCGTGCTGATTTGAACTCTGAAATCACGTGGACCCGTAGTCCCCTTACCATGCTGCGTTGAGGATAACGTTATATTATGATAATTCTTGGTTGGAACAACCGTGAGCCAATATTTTTCCTTCCCTACTTCTTGTTGCCAGCCTTGATATCTTATCGCTTTAATATCATCATTCCAGTCATAATTCGTTCCAGAAGCGACAGGTTTAAGCGTTGAATACTCTTTATAAATGCCATCACTAGCGGGAAATATACCAAGATCAGTTGGGTTGGACGTGTATTTCCATTCCGCTAGCGTGGTCGGAGCCACGCTACCCTCAGCGAAAGTGAATCCGTTAAACTGTAATGAAAATAACACGGTAAACGCCATAAACAATGAAAGCATTCGCTTCGCTTTTCTACCCCAAATTATATTCATTTGCATCTCCTTCGCTTTTTCATAATGGGCTTTTCTGTTCCTGTCTTCCTCCACACCTCCCTTCAAAATAAAACCACTGCAAGCCACAAAGTTTAACCGCTTTAACTTTTAAGCAATTAAAACGTTGTAAATATAACAGTTGCTGTCATGCGCTTTTAATATATTGTGTTTCTCAAATAATAAGAACATGAATCGGATGTTCTTATTCCGATATTACCATATTTTACTATATTATAGTTTTATTTAAAGGTCACTCACATAAAAAAATACCACGCAAAAATGGTCAAGACCCCGTTTAGTGGACACTGAATGGGGTCTTGACCAAAATTCAACAGTGGTATTTATTCTCCATACAACCCTATTATAGAAAATCAAACTCGAAACAGTAAGCAAGAAATTATGATCCTACCTACTATTTTATGTCTATTGGATAGGGATTTTCGTCTGAGCTGTGGCCGGAGCGTAAGCATGTAGCATTTGCTGGGCATCCGAATTTTCTAACTCTGCTACTTGATAGTATCTATGTTTGTTCTGGTACAAGAAAACTTCATAGGCCATTTCGGTATAGTTCTCAACTTGAGCAGCTACAACACGACGAACTACCGGATTATTCACTTCAGCCGCTACCATAGTCAGAAGCGATGCATTCGTTTTAAGCGCTCCCAGCATAAATCCGCTAATCTGTTCATCCTTAATTTCATCTACAGATTGAATTGGTTTTTTCGGCTGACTTGGCGTAATTCCGTAGGTAATTTGATTTACTGTTTCCGGCATCGTATACATCGTAGTATCCTGACTTGGTTTGTTTCCCGATGTGTAACTTTCCACGGTCAAATTGTAATGTGTAAGAATAAATTGGTATTGACGGTTCAAAATAGTCAAAAGCTCGTTATCCTTAACCAAAGATCTGTAGATTACAAATTGATCTAGAACACCAATTGTATTAGATAATGCTTCGTGCATATCTAATAGCTCATGTCCCCCACGATTAATACTCGTTATGCCTGAAGTTTGATTATTCATTTGATTTTGCTGACTTTGATTCTGCATTCATAATGCCTCCTCTATTAAATGTGGATTGCTACACTAACCGACTTATGATGAGTTATTTAGTGCAGAATCATACATGAAAATATTGGAATACAGAGAATAGTCAACAGTAGAAGCACTCTATTTACATTCCTGTTATAGCCCTTCTGGTCTCTCCTTACCATCAAGCGCAGACCAATGGAGTACTTCTCTTGCTGGCTGGGAGAGTCCTTCCGCACAAATAGACACCTGCCAGTTCACTCCTCCAATGCCGTCAATCGTATCACCTTCTTGGATTACTGGACCATTCTGCATCAAGTAATTTGCAATGTTTCGTAAAAAGTCTGCCGCTTCGTTAGGATCATATATATTCCGGTCAAATACGATCTCCTGATCCTGCACATCCAACTGCTCCATTCCAACGGTATCCATTAACAACCAACCCTCTTGCGGTAAATTATACATACGGATATTGGACCACAGTTCCATCGGCGCAAGATTCGTCTGCTCATATCTCTCAAATAACTCATCGATCAAGGCGTCAGAAGCCAAACTTTCACCGCCTGGATTAAAGTAGCAAATTGCCTCAGGTAGATGAAGCAACTCCCGGGCAATAGCAGTTACCTGAAGTAACTCTGGAAAGGAATCGTAATCCTCAGGTAGGATAGGTGTTTCCTCATTTACACGCCCCGCCGCATAGGTTACACGAACACGAATACATGCGACATGCGCATCGGCAGCTGACTTTGCATCTGGAAATTCCCAAGCTTGTAGAGATGCCCGTTCAAGATTTCCTGGATGCGTATGCGGACCGAAATGCCCCATAGACCAAGCGCCGAAAAGTATAGCTTCTTCTTTGGGATCACCCATATGATCAGGCCACGGCCGATCTATCATATCTATGTTTATGATGCCATGTACTTCTGGGCGATACGCAATCATACAACTCGGCCCACTAAACTCCCATTTCTCTGATGACTCATTAACATTCATCACGTCGTATTTCTGTTCCAAAACTTCCTTAATCTTATGAATAGAAACCGATTTCGACAACAATACCGTAACGCCTTGAGAAAACAACCCTTTTGCCATGATAAACCCTCCATTTATTAGCTGTCTAGTATAGTTAGTTTGTAAAGTGAGCGATTCCTTAATCCTGCTCGAGCGTATCTTTCTTTGCACCATATGGCAGTGGAAGTCCCATGCTTTCCAGTTCATTAAGAATACGATCAATATGATAGTTATAAATAATAATTTGTGAGTCCTGATGAAGCTTATGTTCATCTCCACGTACATCACAGTTCTGATTCCCTAATCTCATCATGTTGTCCACACTCAGGATTTGTTCTCCGTCTAATTTCTGAATCATTTTCAAATGTTCATAGATCAGTTTATAAGACTCGAATTCATCGATGATATTCTCCAATGAATCGTCGCCGTCTTTTATCAAATGAAATTCTTCCTTCGAGATGTCCAGATACTTCTCTAGCGTCTTCAATTGAGCCCTTAGTTTCTTTCGATTAAACTCTTCCTTAGCAATCAGTTGATCCAAAATGTACACCATTTCTTTGGATAACAATCTACGCGCTTTACGAATGTTAAGTTCATACTTTGGAGGGAACACCAAATAGTTCACCATGACGGCTACACCGACACCAATCAGCGTATCTATGATCCGGTTAATACTATAATGAAACGGAGGGTCTCCTTTTAAATTCAACATAATCGCCAGAAATACAATGATAGCAATAGGAATGGATTTTTTCCACTTTAGCAGATTACATATATAAATCACCACTATGGTCCCAAAAGCGCATAACCATATATTCTCTGGTTGAATAGAAGCAAAAGCTAATCCCACACCAGCACCTACAAAGGTACCCATCACGCGATACTTTCCCGCTACGAAAGAGTTAGTCACAGAATTTTCCATCGAGATCACAGTCGCAATGGCGGCGTAAAATGGATACTGCAATTGAAGTAAATTGGCAATAAGCAGGCACAAAAATATAGCTATCGCTGTTTTTATATTTCGCATACCAATCGTTTGTTGCATACAGACACCTCACATTTTTACTTGAAAAGTAACTATTATACTTCGTATCTTCAAGTTCCGCAAGCACATAGCCTTTAACCAAGATCTGTTCATCATGTTATATCACTGTAAAAAACACAACCCAAGCATGTTCAGCTTAAGTTGTGTTCATATTGTATTTTAGCTTAACGTTTATCTTCCCAAAAGTTCACTGGTGTCATACCTGAGGTAATAATCTCGAATGAATATCCTTCCTTCTTAAGGGACGCGATAATCTGTGGGAGAGCCTTCAAAGTCGGTTTCTGATCATGCATAAGAATGATCGGTGTTGTCTTTTGCTTCTCTAATTTATGAACCTGATTCATAACGGTATTGTAGATTGAAGCAGTAGCCTCTTTATATTTCCAATCCAACGAATCTACATTCCAGTCCCACAAATGATACCCTTGTCCAAGAACTTTATTCCTGAAAGACTGCGTGAAATACGGCTTACTCCCATATGGAGGACGGATGAGTGTAGATCTAACCCCTGTAATTTTTTCAATATATTGATTGTCTTTGTCCATTTCAGCTAGCGCGGTGCTTGGAGATTTATAGAACTTGTTTTTCACATGCGTAACACCGTGCAAGCCGAGTGCATGGCCCTCAGATAATGTTCGCTTGACTGCATTAGGATATTTCTGAACATTGTTGCCAATCATAAAGAAAGTTGCCTTGACCTTATTTTTATTTAAAATATCAAGCAACTGTCCTGTCGTCGTAGTTGGTCCATCATCAAAGGTTAAATAAACGACCTTCCCCTGCGGTACTGTTGGTTTTACATTCGGTTTTACATTCGGTTTTACATTCGGTTTTACATTCGGTTTTACATTCGGTTTCACTATAGGTTTCACTATCGTCATTTTCGGTTTCAAATCTTCTGTGAACTTCGTTATAAAGTCAGCATTACTGAGAGTAGCCGTGCTGTCCTGTATCCTAAGTAAATTTGCTTGGGATTCATAAGAGATACTATATCCGAAATAGCTAGATACTACGCGCACAGGAATCATTAACTTACCGTTCCGCTTAAATGGTTGAATCATCTCTTCTCTTCCATCGGACATAACAGCCTTATTATCTTGTTGATACACGATCAACGAACCTTCATTTCCCGTAACCGTAACAATGTGTACCGTCCCTGACATCTCTAAATGTAGTGCTTCTGACAACTCTCTTAAAGGAACATAAAATGTATTATTCATCGATACTGCTTCAATATCACTTACTTTATCATTAATACTAAGTCTTAATGCAGGAGCATCGGATGCCTCCACGGTGTTCACCATACATAAACCAATAAGCAACATACATAGCAATAATAGCGGTGATTTTCTTAAAGACACAAATAATAACTCCTATCTATAGTAGATTCTGTATAGTAACCATACCATAGATAGATTCGTTGTAATTTGATAGATTGTAACCGCCGAGTAAAGGAATTGTTACCACTTGAAAAAGACAGCAAAAAAGAGCGCTATAATTACACTGATCCCGACACGACATATTCGCTAGAACACAAAAAAATCCCCTTGAAGAATTGTTCTCTTCAAGGGGATTTCCACATGATACGCGATTGGGGTTTAGAAATCATCTGGCGTGTTCTGCTTTTTAACAGTGGCATCGCCTTTATTGTTGTTGTTGTTCTTTTTAGCTTCAGCCTCTTTAGCAGCAGCTCGAATGGCACCGTAATTTTTTTTCACTACTAGTTTTTTATCCGTTTTATTCCAGCGAGTCCAACCTTTACTTCCTGTTCCTCTGCCTGTTCCACCCTTAGCTTTACTCATATCATCACTCCATTGTTTCTGTATGTTGAGTTACTTATTTCACCATCCATAGATTGAACTAAAGTTCTTACTCACCATACTCTATAATTCTAGAATACATCATGAATATGAGCGTTCGTCTTTAGTTCATTCTATCCAATTAGATATATTCATGACATCCTATATTCCTCTTTTTGCAACAAGTGAATTCATACTCTCTTCTATTATAGCATCAACTGACCCTTGACTTTGTATTCCTACAGATAAAAGATACATTTAAATTAAATTAAGGTTCATCCTTCTCAATAACACTGCCTTTACTCAATAGATTTTTCCAGTTCATTTTGCGATAATGAGACTTATTCATTCATTTCTTCATCCATAGGAGGGTATAACATTGAGCACTAAAAGAACTGTTACAGCAGAAGATTTACACCAAATGCACTGGGTTAGTGACCCTGTCGTCTCACCTTTAAATGGTACCATTGCCTACATCCTTAAATCTGTTGCAGAGAAACATGATGGTTATCAATCTCATATTCGATTAGTTCATTCGGATGGAACTGGTGATATTCCTTTCACTGCAGGCGAAGAGGATTCTAGTCCTGCCTGGTCACCGGATGGAACTAAGCTTGCATTCCTTCGTAAAAAGGGAGATTCCCGACAAGCATGGATTATACCCTCACATGGTGGCGAGGCTTCTTCTATCACTGATTTCAAACATGGCGTTGCCACATTCAAATGGTCCCCTGATGGACAATCTCTGTTAATTAAATCCTCCGTATCTACCGAGAAAGAATCACAAAATGAACAAGATAATCTCGAAAAATCCACACTCCCTGAGGAAACGATTATCAATCGTATGAAATATAAAGCCGATGGTAGTGGCTTATGGAATGGAAGACGATCTCACCTATTTATTTTCTCATTGGATAAGCGTGAATCCATTCAACTTACTTCTGGGGAGTTCGATGCGGGATCCTTCGCATGGTCTCCTGACGGACAGCATGTGACTTTCACAGCAACCATTCAAGATGATAATCAACCTGACCCCGATTTAAGATTAACCGATGACTTGTATATCGCTGATCGTAATGGAGATCACAGACGTCTATTATCTGTTGGGAAATTATCGATTGGGAGCATAACTTATACACCAGACGGACGATCCATTCTAGCATTAGCAGATGATTTATCTTGTGGATTTGCCACCCTTACTCGAATCTATTTATTCCCTGTTGATGGAGGGACTAACCGTATCATTCACGATCAACTGGATGTTCAACTTGGTCATTGCTGTGTCAGTGATATGCGTTCTGGTGCTGGAACCACACCTACTTTCAGCTCCGATGGGCAATCTGTATTTATCCAATTTAGCAAAGATGGCAATGTGAGTATTGCTCGATTCGCACTAGATGGTTCTGAGCACCGCACCATCGTTGGTGGCGATCGAGAAGTCTACCAGTTCGCTCTTACTCATGAAGGGAATTTCGTGATTGCAGCTGCTGACACACTTCATCCCGGTGATCTATTTACATACGATACTACTTCTAAAAAGGAAACACGTTTAACCGATTGTAATGCAAAACTATGGGATGAGATTGAACTAAGTGAACCTGAGGTTTTTCAATTTACAACGTCAGATGGATGCAGCATTCAAGGTTGGATTATGAAGCCTATAGGATTCCAAGAAGGTTCTAAGGTTCCTGCCATTCTCGAAATCCATGGCGGCCCTCAAGCGATGTATGGCAATACCTTCATGCAAGAATTCCAGCTTCTTGCGGCTGCAGGTTATGCCGTATTCTATACCAACCCTCGAGGCGGTCACGGGTATGGTCAGGCTCATGTCAATACGGTTCGAGGCGATTATGGGGGACGAGACTATCAAGACTTGATGGAGGCGACCAATCATGTCCTATCCACTTATTCTTATGTAGATGAATCACGACTGGGTGTAACAGGAGGAAGCTATGGCGGTTTCATGACCAACTGGATTGTTGGACACACACATCGATTCCAAGCGGCTGTCACTCAGCGTTCTATATCCAACTGGCTATCCTTTTATGGCGTCAGCGACATCGGCTACTATTTCACCGAAGATCAAATATGGGGCAACCCATGGAATGACCTTGAGAAGTTATGGAGTCATTCACCAATCGCATATGTAGAACAAGTAGACACTCCCCTTTTAATATTACACAGTGAACAGGACCTTCGCTGTCCGATTGAGCAAGGCGAGCAATTGTTCATCGCACTTAAACGTCTGGGCAAAGAAGCACAATTTATTCGCTTCCCTGGATCAGACCATAATCTATCTCGAACCGGACATCCCCATCTACGTGTAAGACGTCTGACACATATCGTGCGCTGGTTCGAACAACATATTGAAGTATAGAATATTTCCTTCCAGAAATATTACAAACACATGCTATCACTCATCATCAACAATTATAATGAAAAATGACCAGACTACCGTCTTTAATCGGATGATAGTCCGGTCTTTATGTTTTTGTATAATTTGGTTAATTGGCAACTTTACTCCAATTGTTACGTCTAATCTTCTAGAGCCTACACATCAAGTGGTGTATAAGATTAGAAACCAATAATACATGAGGAGTATGATATGAAAAAGTGGCATGTTTTCCTTAGCTTTGTCGTAGGTCTTACTTTAATATCGAGCATACCTGTCTCTGCAGCTGAAGCAGACAAAACTTCCAACATTCAATCCTTCGAACCTACCTCACTAGTTAAAAACGATGGCACCTATTGGGTATGGGGTGGCAATCAATCCGTTCCCACACAATTACACGGAATGACAGATGTAGAGACTTCATTTAGCAATAATTTGGTTATGAAGAAAGATGGCTCCATCTGGTATTTGGAAAGAAATCAATCGTTATCAAACACTCAAATTCAAAAGGTCAACGGCTTAAGTAATATTAGCACAATTTATTATTCCTACTGGAGTGAGTTATTAGCCTTAGACACCAATGGAAAAGTTTACGCTGCAGTCCATAGTGCTGACAATCTGGACCCTACCCAATTTGTTCAGCTTACGGGAATAGACAATGTAACTAGCATAAGTAGTTACTATGAGCACACTCAGCGAGGCGGAGAATGGCGTTCGATATTTCTGAAGAACGATGGTACGGTCTGGAAAGATAGGAATACATTACAATCTTTTGAACCCATGACATCCCTGAATGATATTACCGCCATTGACAAAAACTTCGCACTGAAGAAGGACGGAACCGTCTGGACATGGCAAAGTGAATTTAGCGCAGATATAACCTCCGTCGACACAACCCCTACCATAATAAGTGAATTACGTAATATTAAAGCGATCAAATCCAATGGTAACTCTACTCTAGCTATTGATGATCAATCCCGCCTGTGGTTCTGGGGAGCAACAATAACCGGCTCCTCTGATGGAACAGAATATCACATCGGGAAAATACCTGTATTATTAAACAATATAACAGACGTAAAGGATGCTTTCGTCGTTGAACGTTCCCTGATCGTGCTGACCAAATCTGGGAATGTCTATGAAACGTCCATCGAGCGGACATCATTGCCTGGGAATGCGAACTTCACGTTACTTACATCTAATGTTAATCTATTCAAGCAAGGCGACCGCTCTATCATCATGCAAAAAAGCGATGGAACGCTTTGGGGTTGGGGTGTCAATAAGGAAGGGCAGTTAGGTTACGGAGACTACGAATTTATGCATAGCACACCAGTCCCCGTACAAAAACCTATTTCAGTCCATTTAAATGGAGAATCGGTAGCTTTAAATAATGGTGTTATTATTCGGAATTCTCAAGCCTTCATTCCGCTTCGTTCCGTATTTGAGAAACTAGGGGCTACGATTACATTTGAGGAAATGAGTAAAGTCGTTACCATTAAACGTTCTGACGTCGGGACGCCTTCCCTTGTGATAACTATCAATTATAAGTCCGGAGAGCTGACCCTCAATAACAAAACTGTTAAACTTCAAAATGCTCCTTTCGGCGTAAATGGCACTTCCTACCTCCCGCTTCGTTTCATTAGTGAAACGCTCGGAGCAAAGGTCGATTGGATACAAAAAGAAGACAAGATCACGATTACTATGAAATAGACTTATTCAATCCATGCAATACCCAAAACGGCGAGCCACCCCCTGCTTCATGCAGGAAGAGCTTGCCGTTTGTTATTCGTATGGACAACATAAACGTGATCCGCTCTCATGTAAGATACACTCTTACTTAAGATACAAGAAATGAGTTTATGAGTTCTTCCTCATGAATTACAGTTGGTTTAGAATAGTGATTCGTCGTACTACACACTGAAAGCATATAATCTGAATTAACTTGCAATGTATTAAAGAAATATGTGGTATCATTCTCTTCTTTAACCATTGTAATTTCATTCCTATCATTGATGTCCATTGAGAAAGAATTCAAGGGAATATGTAAGCCTTTACCTACGGCCTTGATATAACTTTCCTTTAGAGTCCATAGTTTATAAAAATGAGTCCTTTGCTCTGCCGTGTCCCTTCGTATTAAATCATCATATTCTCTTGGTGTAAAAAACCGCTTCGCAATATCCAAATTACTATTTAACATTTGTTCAATGTCTATGCCAACGCAATGATGATCTATCGCGCAAGCCACCCATTCACCTGAATGGGAAAGATTAAACTCAAAAGTAGGATGGGATTGTAAAGATGGTTTGTGATATGTATTTTCACCAAATTTAATATCATGATTAGCAATATCTAGTTGATCGATGATGAGAGATCTTATTAATAATTCTGCAATGACTGATCTATGAACATCGTCAAACATTCTGAGTTTAGCTATTCTGTTCTGTCTATCTATGGATAGATAGGGTAGCATCTTTTTGATTACGGACGGATCTATCGCTTTATTAATATTCACTGTGTATATTCCTATCACTGTGTAATCCACCTCCGTCAAAAATTCTAAACTTCCTCCATCACCGTATTTAATAGCATTGTCGATAGTGTTATCTACAACTTCTACAAACTTATCTTTATTCCCTTCTAACAGCTGGTCTCAAAAATCCTCAAACTCACAGACCAACTAAAAAGGCACCTTAAATCGAAAAATAAACAATTCCTCCGATCACATAAACGCCTAATATTTCACAATCATTATTCCGATAACAACATAATAAGTAATTATATATATTTATTGAATATATGGGAGTTTGGAAAATGCGTTTAGAAAGAAAGCTAGTCCAATTTATCGTAGGAAAGTCTTTACTACCTGCTAAAAGAAACAAAACGGGTGAAATCGTTCTCCAGAAGAGTCGCTTTATCGTAGGGGCTGTATTTATAGGTTTCCTTCTCGTTTTAAGTGTCCTGCTTATCGAAATTGCAAGTGGATATTATAGTGCTGAAATTGGCGATTCTTTTATTTATCTCATGGTGTTCGGAATATTATTTTTGGGATATTTCACATTATCTTTCGCCTTTAACAAAACATTTGTAAGCGCAACTGAGATTCGCGTTCATTATGAACGGATCTAACCGTCGTATTACGATTCCCGCTGAAAACGTGGGAACTGCTGAATTCATCGCATTATTGACCGACAGAATAGGTGCAAATAATTGTGCACAGGCATTAAATTATATAGAAAAACGGAAAGAAGATATCCGAAAATTAGGTTGAATCGTCATAAAAAGGAGCTAACATCATAAAAGATGTTAGCTGCTTTAACTTATTAGATCATTGAACTCATAATTTTTCTGAATCCAACTGCTCGTAAAGCACTTGCAACTCTTCTTGCGTTAGGTCTCTCCATTGCCCTTGCTCTATACCCTCAAGGGATATATTCATAATTCGAATACGTTCAAGTCTTAAGACTCTATATCCGAGAGCTTTGCACATTCTGCGTATTTGAAGATTGAGACCTTGGGTCAGAATAATTCGAAACTCACACTCATTCATCCGAAATACTTCACAAGGTTTCGTCGTCACTCCAAGAATTTCTACCCCATTCGACATTTCTCGAATGAACTCTTCTGTAATCGGCTTATCCACGTTCACCACATATTCTTTCTCATGACCATGTTCTACACGCATCATTTTATTGACAATATCGCCATCGTTCGTAAGTAATATTAACCCTTCCGAAGCTTTATCCAATCTCCCAATAGCGAATATCCGAGAAGGATGGTTAACGAACTCAATAATATTGCCTTTAACTTGTGGCGCTGCTGTGCAAGTAATTCCTATTGGCTTATTTAATGCAATATACACAGATTCTTCTCTACTTGGTATGGGTTGACCATCGATTAGCACCGTATCCCCATCAACGACATCATCTCCTGGCTCACAAATGACATCATTGATTGTAATCCTCCCGGATGCTATTAATCTATCCGTTGCCCGCCTTGAACAATAACCCGTCTCGCTAATGAATTTATTGATTCTCACGGTTGATCAGATCTATACACGAGTTGAAATCGTTGACAAACAACAGGCATTTTCGGATTAAAACTACGATTAATATGTTGAAGTTCTTCCGTGAAGAATTCTTCATGAACATCACGCCAGTATGCCAATGAACGATCCCCCTCACCTTCGAGAAAAGCATGTTCCGCACTCACTTCATCATAAGGAACGACTTCCACAGATGTAGTGACTACAATGGACTTCGCAATGTCTTCACCATCAAGGATAATATTATATTGCCCTACGAATGGAAGAGGCTCATTCTCTATTTCATACAGAGCATAATTCGATGCTGTGGCTGTTTTAGTTCCTAATAATACTAAATCGGATAGCTCATCGGCTAATTCTTTCGTATAGCCAAATTTCCATGCGTCATAATGGTTAGGCGTATTAGGGTTCAGTGCCACATATCGTTCCCACAGCTGTTTCGCAGCGTTGTGCATTTGATTACCTCAATCTATTATTTTATTTAATCTTGTCATCTATATTAACACAAGAACGCCTCTATGATCGGAGGCCACTGAAAAAGTCCACACGCATTTGTGTAGGAGGCCGCTACGATAACGGATTGTCCTTCCGATCGCTGTTGCCCTCCGATTTCTTGATTATATACCGCATGGCGGTTGAAATCAGAGGGCAAGCATATGCTTTCGATGTAGCTTTCCTACGGAAATCTTGTAGGCGAACGCTTACGCTTCTTTAGGACAATTCCGTCACCTGCGCTACTTCGTACATTAGAACTTATTATCTGCAAGTATGGATTATGGATTTGAGGCCACAAAATCTTCTATTCTTACAAACATACACTTCTCCTCCAATACTTCAATATAGTGAACATATATCTACTATAATGAACCTACACTGACATCTATAGTCAGTGTAGGTTCATTATTTACTCATAAATATCAGAATCAACAGCAAATACCCCGTCTTGGCTTACGCCAATGACAGGGTATTGTCTTAATCTAATCCATTATTCATTCGCTGAATTAGATCATTATTTTACAAATATCATTTGTGAATTGTACAGGATCAATGACCTGCAATCCTTCGATCAACAACGCTTGATTGTATAGAAGGTTTGTATACAAACTTAGTTTGTCTTTATCATTAGCATAAGCATCTTTTAATGATTGATATACTTCATGATTAACGTTAATCTCCAACACTTTATCGGCTTTAGCGTCTTGGCCGTTAGCCATTCCCATTAATATTTTTTCCATTTCAATGGTTAGTTCGCCTTCAGAAGAAAGACATACCGGATGGGATTTAAGTCTCTTAGACGCTTTCACGTTAGTCACTTTATCCGTTAGAATGCCCTTCATCGCTTCAAAGAGTTCCTTGTTATCGTTCTCTTCAGCTTCGGTAGGCTTATCATTCTCATCAACTTCGATACCTAGATCACCGCTCGATACGGATCTGAATTCTTTTTCTTTATAACTCATGATCATCTTGATCGCGAATTCATCGATATCATCCGTGAAGTACAGAATCTCAAAGCCCTTATCCGATACGATCTCCGTTTGAGGGAGTCTATCAATTCTTTCCATAGAATCACCGGAGCCATAATAGATGTACTTCTGATCTTCAGGCATTCTAGCTACGTATTCATCCAAAGTGACTAGTTTTTTCTCTTTGGAAGAGAAGAACATCAACAAGTCTTGCAGCAAATCTTTATTCATGCCGTATTCATTGTACACTCCGAATTTCAACTGTCTACCAAAGGCACTAAAGAATTGCTCATATTTCTCGCGTTCATCCTTCATGAGGCTTTGCAATTGGCTCTTAATCTTATTCTTAATATTCTTCGCAATGAGCGTTAGTTGACGATCATGTTGAAGCATTTCGCGGGAAATGTTCAGAGACAAATCTTCTGAATCGACCATCCCTTTAACAAAGCTGAAAAAGTCTGGTAGCAAGTCTGAACACTTGTCCATAATCAAGACACCATTAGAATACAATTCCAAGCCTTTTTCATACTCTTTGGTGTAGTAGTCAAAAGGTGTATTCTCTGGAATGAATAGAATGGCATTATAGACTACGGCACCATCAGCACTAATATGAATATGTTTAAGAGGCTTATCGAAACCGTAACGTTTCTCAGCATAAAAGTTGTTGTAGTCATCTGCTGTAAGCTCATTCTTATTTTTGCGCCAGATCGGAACCATGCTATTGATGGTTTCTTCTTCAATAACTTCCTCTAGTTCATCTTCGCTACCTTCTACAGGTCGTTGTCCTTTTGCATCCATCTTAATCGGGAATTTAATGAAATCCGAGTATTTTTTAATGATTGATTTCAAGCGGTATTCTTCTAGATACTCATCATATTGATCATCTTCGGTATTCTCTTTGATTGTCAAAATAATCTCAGTACCTACGGTATCTTTCTCACATGGCACAATGGTGTAACCATCCGCGCCTTCAGATTCCCATTTGAAAGCCTCATCACTACCCAACGCCTTACTGATTACAGTAACTACGTCCGCTACCATAAAGGCTGAATAGAATCCAACACCGAATTGACCAATGATATTGTGTCCATCTTTTGATTCATTATCTTTCTTGAATGCTAATGAACCACTCTTCGCGATGACACCAAGGTTGTTCTCAAGCTCTTCTTGCGTCATCCCCATACCTGTATCAGAGATCGTCAACGTTCTGTTTTCTTTATCCGCTGTCACTTTGATGTAGTAATCTTCCTTGTTAAATACCAATTCCTCATCAACTAATGCTTTATAATACATTTTATCAATCGCATCACTCGCATTAGAAATGAGCTCTCTCAGGAATATTTCTTTCTGCGTATAGATGGAGTTAATCATCATTTCTAATAATCTTTTCGATTCTGCTTTAAATTCTTGCTTAGCCATGAATAATAGTTCCCCTTTCAATATGAAAAAATAGAGTTGTCTTCTAGATAAGAATACATGCTGTAAGTTTATACTTAATATTCGCTATTCAAACAATTAGCACTTCAATACCTAGAGTGCTAATTCTTATTTTTACATATAGTGATTATTGTTGCAACATCTGAATAGGGAATAATGAACAAAAATATATATTTTGTAGTTCCCAACCATCATGTTGAGGAACAATTCACGTATAACAAATCCCCTTCAAGTTAGCAGTAAGTATTTCTACTGTCAACCTGAAGGGGATCATGTTTTCTAATCTATAGGTTCAATGTCTGTTGTAAACTCTTTATTTCTTTGGTGTGAACGACCACATGCCCTCAAGCCACTTATCGAAGTCAGCGCCCTTATCACCTTCGTAAGTATTGTACACATCAACACGCATCTTCTTCAACTTCTCTTTGAACTCTTCAAAAGTATGACCTACTGGCAAACTCTTCTTAACTCTTAGAAGAATTTTATTTACACCTTTAAACAATTCGCGCTCTTTTCTTTGTGGCATCTCAACATCTTCGCCACATTCTTTCAATGCATGAAAAGCAGCCTCTTGTACTTTATAGACAGAATCGTTAGCCATGATACGTGTTAGGATACCAATGGCTTGTTTATCGTTCAATTTGCCTAGCTCTATAACAGCTTGTACACGTTCTTCCCAATTTGCTGCACCATTCGCAGCCTTTTTAAAATCATCAACCGTTGGAGCTAACTCCACAACTTCTTCATTCATTACTTCTTCAACAACAACTTCTTCATTATTCAAATAATCCAATCCCCTTCTATATGAAATCTATATCGTAATTATACCTTATCCGTGTCTATACGTGTCTATTATTGCACTACACTTTCAAAGCTAAACAGGAACATAAGGTTATCTGCTCGGTTTACTAGTCGGTTTACTAGTCGGTCTACTACTTGGTCTACCGCTCGGTCTGCCACTCGGTCTACTTGAATTGCTACTTGGTCTACTATTTGAGTTGCCATCAGATTTACTTCCTTTTGTAAACCACTCCGACTTAGGTTTCCGTGTAGGATTTGCCTTAGGATTTGCTGGTTTCGAAACAGCTACCTTCGATGATCCTGAAGCATTTTTTACAGGCTCAGTCGTAATCAACATCGGGAATGGATTGTCTTTCACTACGGGAATGGTCTTTCCGATTAATTTCTCAATATCCTTAAGAAATGGAATTTCTTCATGCTCACAAAATGAAATCGCAACCCCACTTAGTCCAGCTCTACCTGTACGGCCAATACGATGAACGTAGGTTTCTGGAATATTAGGGAGGTTGAAGTTAATTACATGCGAAAGTTCATCAATATCAATTCCTCTTGCTGCAATATCCGTAGCTACCAATACACGCGTTACACCACTTCTGAAATTACTAAGCGCTAATTGGCGTGCGTTCTGAGATTTGTTACCATGAATGGCCTGAGCCGGAACTTTCACTTTATCCAGTTCACGTACAACGCGGTCAGCGCCATGTTTCGTACGAGTAAATACTAGTGCTGAAATAATGGATTTATCTTCTAACAGGTGATTCAATTGTTTTTGTTTATTAGCCTTGTCTACCATATAAAGAGATTGCGTTATTCTATCCACTGTAGAAGACACTGGCGTGATTTCTACCTTCACTGGATTAGTCAGTAACGTTTTAACCATTTTAGTTATTTCTGGTGGCATCGTTGCTGAGAAGAAAAGAGTTTGTCTCTTCGCTGGCATTTTCGTGATGATTCTCTTCACGTCATGAATAAAGCCCATATCGAGCATCCGATCCGCTTCATCAAGTACTAATATTTGTATATATTGTAAATCAATACGTTTTTGATTAATTAAATCGATCAATCTACCTGGCGTTGCGATAATAATATCCGCACCATTATTTAGCGCTCGTTCTTGTACTTTTTGTGATACGCCACCAACGATAGCAGTACAACGCAAATCGGTGAATTTACTATACGCTTGAATATTGTCCGAAATCTGAAGAGCCAGTTCTCTTGTCGGTGTGAGAATCAATGAGCGAATACGACGTATCGTACTAGGTTTACTCTTCTGTGCGCTTAATAGTTGGATAATCGGCAACGAAAATGCTGCTGTCTTGCCCGTTCCAGTCTGAGCGCAGCCAAGTAAATCTCTGCCTTCTAATACAGCTGGAATCGATTGTTCCTGTATAGGTGTCGGTGCAGTATAATTCTCATTGCTTAGAGCCTTTAATATCTCTGGTATAAGTTTCAAATCATTAAATGTCATGTTGTCTCCTTAATTTTCAATACATATATTCTGGTTCACGTAACTTTCAACATCTCTTGTAGTATCCCCAGGAAACCGTTCATTTACGTCATAACATATAAGGATACCACAAAATAGCTCCCTTATGGTAACAAATCCTGATGCGTTACAACATCTTGTTCCTTAAACATACAAAAAAAGCGGGAGTTTACCCGCTTCATGGTTGCATTTTGCTACAATATATACCATTTATTCTTTCCTACCCAAACACGGATATACATATATCTTATTTAATATTTTCTAATTGTTCCGTAACGGATTCTATCATATTAACAAAAGCAGTTAATTCTTGAGAGCTTGCCGCCTGTTCCCTTGCGAGTAAAGTCGTTCTTTGCGAATCCTTCATAACCTCTTGAAGTACCGTAGAAATCTCATTTAATGTGAATTTTATTTTCTTTAGAGAATCTTTCGAATGTGAAGCTAATTTACGAATTTCATCTGCTACAACACCAAATCCTCTACCGAACTCTTTGGCATGTGCCGCTTCTATCGCTGCATTCAAACCAAGCAAATGAGTCTGATTCGATACTTCTTGTAATAAATCCCCTACAACCGCTATTTCACCAATCTTTGAACGAAGTAAATCAACTTTATCATAAGCTTGATCTTGGAGATCTGCCGTATTCGTAGCCGAATCCGCAATGGACTGACTGCTACCACTTAACTCTACCATCATCGATGCAAGTTCCTGCACAGCTTTATTTATTTTGATAAGGGTATTTTGTCGTTCTTCAGATAGTTCTTGAACCTTCTTCTTTTCATCATGTTCGTAAGATTCTAATACCAACTGAGAATCAAAATTAAACATTTTTGCTAGACTAAGCACAATTATCATCCATTGGTCAGGAGCAACTTGTTTAAGGCTTTGAATAGCGAGGTTCAAATAGGTCATATACGTTCCCAAGTACCAATTTGTCGTAAGTCCAATGCGTGAGTGTACCTTGCCGATAAACAGCCTTTTTTCAATAAACTCCATATCAATTTTGCCTTCTACCATGGTCATGAAGTACCATCTTTGCGTCTTCTTCAGACGCTCTATTGTGCTTGTCTCATTAATAATTGCCACAAGTTCAGGCTGATCATTAATATGAGCATATAGATGATCAACGACGATGTCCGTAATAGCTTCAAAATGTTCCTTCTGTTCGCTTAAGTATTGTAAATCTGCTTCAGTAATCCCTGTGTAATCCAGTTGTTTTTTTCTTGATTCTGTAACATGAATCATGATGTTTCCCCCAATGAACTTCATATCATATCGCGTTATAATCACTTAAATATATATAATTCGAAAAATTTCTCACTTTTCCTTTTTCTTAACATTCGTTGTTAGCTATTCGTTTTGGAAACGAAAGAAGCAGTATGTACGCTTTTCCAAATACGGAAAATAGTTGAAAAACATACCTTCATTATAGATTCATTGAACTATATTTACAATTAATTCCTCAATTATGTTCCCTATCCATCCGCATACGTTATTCGAAATCAAGCATTGTATTAAACGGGAAATGGAAATAGACGGAATCACCTAATTCTTGAACGAAGGTGATTCCTTCATTATCAAAGCTGGTGCTTACCATTTCATTATTGCGAATATGCACTATTAATCTGTCCCCAAACCAAAGCGCAGTCCTTATTTCATCTAGGGATTGGTGAATCCCAGATGTTTATAGTAGAATGGTGTGAACCTTAACTACGATTAGGAGCTGTCCACATGGCTATTAGTTTCACGCAATCTGTTGTAAGTAACTTAACTAAAGAAATAGCTGAAATTCAAAGCAAAAGTAATAATGAAAAGAAAAAAGAAGAAAAGGCTCTTTCAAAAATAAATCAATTACAAAATGATATGAAATTAAGTACCTCAGCTTACGACTTAAGCAATAAAATGAGTCGAATCAGTAAATTGAAAGAAGATATCAAACAAAGCAAATCTTCACAAGCTGAGTTATCCAAACAGTTGGCTATTAAAAGCGCTACGCTCAATAAACAACTTCCCAAAAATTAATAACCGGAAGTTAAAAAGAAGAAAAAACAAATGAGAAAAGGACAGATCGAATGATATTCGATCTGTCCTTTTAATCGTACTACTTTTCTACAAATTTCATTATCAGCATGTAGTGTCTTTACTCATATTCGGTAAAAGGATTCATCCAAAGAATAGATTATCGTAGATCCGATTTGTCCTCTTCCACCTCTTGCACCTTGCGGTCTTGTAAATACGCCTACCCGACCATCCGTAAGTTCAAAATTAAACGGATATCCTTCATCGTACCAGGCCCAGATGAGAAGTGACATAACGAATCAATTTGAAACCTACGATAAAACTGCGTAACCCATGACACAATCTTACCTGGATTTTTGGAAGAAGTGATCACTTCAACTCCACCAACAATTAATTCACCTTTGATGATGGTTGTACAAGGATCTTGCAAATTATAGGTATGTGTATGGATACGGGGACTCCACACCTGATTGTCGCACGTAAAAAAGAAGTCCCCATAGCAATTACCGGTACCATGAAAGTATTCGAGTTCGTGTGGGTCATTGCAAGAGGGCAGAACAATACCGAAGTATTGGGAACTTATATATATAAAAAAGCATTGGTCAATCAAAACTTTGGTTACGGCTCCACTATTGCGATTTATATGGTTGTTCTAGGTGTTGTATTAGCTTAGCTTGCCAACCGCTTGTAAAAAGCGAAGAAATCACATACTAAGCCGTTATTAGGGGTGTTATGTTATGCAACCAGTCATTAACAATGAACATACAATAAGGCGAGTTAAACGAACAAGCCGATTCAGTTTAGGAAGCACCTTCATGTACATTGTGTTAACAGCCTGGTCCTTAACGACAATCTATCCACTCTACTGGATTGTTAATAACTCATTTAAGATATCCAGTGATGTTATGAATAAGTCGTTTTCATTAGCCTTAGAACCAGTATATGTTAACTACACAACTGCATTTGATCGAATAAACATAGGCAAGAGTTATATCAACAGCTTGATTATGTCTGGAGGTATGGTATTATTCGTACTACTATTTGGCGGATTAGCCGCGTATGTATTGTCCAGGTTTACCTTTAAAGCAAAGAGAGCCATCTACTCGCTTCTCTATGCAACATTACTTTTACCAGCTTTCGCGACTGTCGTTCCTGTATACGAAATTCTTATCAAGACGGGATTAGTTAATACGTATTGGGGATTAATCTTACCGCAAACTGCAGGTAACTTAACCTTTGCGACATTAGTTATTGCCGGATATATGACAACTATCGCAAAGGAACTGGAAGAAGCAGCGTTTATTGATGGGTGCAACAGATGGCAGATGTTCGTTAAAATCTTTTTCCCAGTATCTAGACCGGCATTTGCATCCGTAAGTATTTTCGTGTTCTTGTGGTCCTACAATGACTTGTTCTCTACCCTGATCTTTGTTAATAAAGAGAGCGTTCGTCCAATTGTCGCGTTATTGAATGAAATCAGTTCGCAATATGGAACCGACTTTGGACTTATCGCAGCAATCCGAATTGAACCAAAGTAAAGTGAGTGTCCTACGAACCAATGGAATCCCATAGAAAAACCCCGAATTCAAGGACTATTTTTATAGTGTCCGAGATTCGGGGTTCTGTTCCATTACCCTGACATTAATCGCTTTCTGCAATGGCTTTGTAAGCAGCTAAATCTGTATATACTTCCACTTTGAGCGGATTACGTTTATGCTTAGATATTTTGTAGAAGTGATATACAAACACAGCAATATTAGCAGCCAAAGATAAACTGCCCACAACCCATAAGGCTGTTTCGCTGTGGGATGATTGCACGGCAAACTTGGACTCCCCGACAAACATTGGGAAAGACATGGTAAACATCATCCAAATAGCCAATGTCTGTGCACGATGTTGTAACCAAGCACCTTTTCTGAAGAAAAATGCAGGAATTGTACATGAAATTAACAATGCTGCGCCTGCATAGAAGGCGTGATCGGATACAGCATTATACACATAGGCAAAGTTCCAAATATCATAGGCAATAATCCAAAACCAAAGTTGGTCAGGCCACAACATATCTTTATACTTGTCTTTACTAATGATAATACCCGTCCAACCAGAAATCGTAATAATGTTTAGAATACCTGCGACCCCATTCATGATGTTCCAAGGTCCTCCAACCATCATAACGCCATCTACCATACCATTCAAACTATACACTTGGAAATCACGAATAACAGCTTCCAGAATGTTGACTGCCAATATAATTGCTGGGAACATCAAAAGATACTTGTTAACGCTCCAACCTTTAACAAACCTGATGGCCAAGAAACCTAAACATCCTGCCAATGCAGAATAAACTTTTACCCAGTGAAACCACGTTCCAACGCTGGAGCCTTCACCTGCTGTATTTGGCCAAACTGCCAAGGTAAGAATAATCGGTAATACTAAAAACAAAAAAATCGAAATCCATTTACTCCTACGAGCTATTTCATTTACAAACATTAAGCCAGCAAGTACTGCTAACCACATTAGAGCAGAGTACCAAGGTATGGATTCAAATAAAAACATGACTAACCCCTCCTTTAAATTATGTTGAAACTATTTGACTTAACTTGAATATAACCTATTGATTATTCCTTCATCAAATCGTTAAGAACGTTGAATTATCAATGGTTTATAAGTTTCCTTTCGAGTTATATTTACATATTGGATAAAATCAAAAGATCTAAATCAAAGAAGGAGAATTCGTTCTTCGAAGGTTTAGTTAAAGGTGTTTTTAGGATATGTTGTTGTAAACATGACTTGAAAGTAAAAAAAACAGACGTATCGACAAAACTCCCTTGTCAATACATCCATTAATTGAATTTATATCATTTTTCACTATTTTTCATCTATCAAAAAAATCGTTCTACCAAATGTTTCGCATAAACGATACAGTTCTCAAGAGTGGGGAAGTTCATTATTTCTCCAGCATAGTATATATTGTTTCTTCCTTGCATCTGATCAAGTTGCTCATAAAAGCCTTCGCGCAGTACAGCAGAATCCACATGAGGGAATTGCTTCCAACTCTTCATCATATACAGACGTATGTTTTCTCCTCCAAGCTCCCGGAGTTTTTTCTCCACCGTCTCTCGCATCTGTTGATCTGTCATGGCTTCATTCTCCGCCACATAAATAGTAACCAGATCTGTAGCTCCCATATCTGCCCACCTATAGTACCAAGCCATCATATGTCCCTTTCGGTCAGAATACATGTTGCTGGGAATATATCCAGAAAGCTCTGGAATACCTTCCACCCTGTAGGCGTAGACCCGAAAGCGCTCATAGATAATACTCTCGAATAATGTCCTGTCCACCGGAGATAAATGAATCATATGACTGATATGGTCCAAGGAAGCCGTATAAATAACTTTGTCAAAATACAGGATATCCTGACTTGTTTCCACCCGTACCTTACCGTTTTCTTCTTGGTCCATATGGATCACTTCACAAGTCAAACGTAGATCCTCTACTTGGTTTGCCATACGTTTTATCAGTTCACTAACTCCCTTGGGCCATGTTATCATGTGAGTAATTTCAATAAAGGACATTAGATTATCGTAACTCAGAAATTTCAAAACGTACGCGGCAGGCACATCATGAATACTACCAAATCCAAAAGTACTAAAGTAGTGCATATATACCTGATTAATGACAGACAATTCATTTTCTTCGCACCATGAAGAAAATGGCTGACACAACTCCTTTGGCAAATGGAGAAAACCTGGCTCTTTTAAAGTCTCGTATCGGCCCAAAATATCAGGCAGCCGTTTGAATTCCTCAATAAAAACGTGCATCTGATCCATGGGAATCTGCGAAGTTTTTCTCCCCTGAATATCAAAAAATCCTCGTTCCAATAGAGGTCCCTTGTCCGTGAGATCAAATTCAGCCATGAGTTCCATCGTGTTTTTATAGGATGGTAGGCCGATAAGAGTACCCATTTCATACGTTTTTCCTTTGTACTCGATCGAATGACACTTACCACCTACTCGATCATCTTTTTCAAGGATGGTGATGTTGGTGTACCCCTTTTTCGCCAACTGATAGGCAGTAGTAACACCAGAAATCCCGGCACCGATGATACCAATTTTCTCTTCACGCTTCACATTTGCCATCTTTCATTATCTCCTTGTAAACAACCAGAGCGGCATGGCCTCTTGTTGACCCGTATAGTCAAGCACGACATCCGATGGTATTTGACCTTGATTAGGCCCGTCTGTAATTACCCTGTTGAAGTTGTAGTGTCTTAAAAACTCATGTAACCGCTTTTCTAGTAACTCAAAGGAATCTATAGTATCATCTGCCCAAGTCCGCTGATAAAACTCCTTCGTCAACACGGCCACAAATGTTTCCAAAGGCTGAAATATTTCTTTGTTTTTTACTGTAAAGGCTACTTGATTAATATTATTTTTATGTAAAAATTCAGTGTATTTATGGTTCCCTCTATCCCAGTTTGTAGTAAATTCCCGAATTTTGTTGGTAACCAGATAATCAATTTCAAAGTGTAATGTCTTCATCAAGGGTATGATTTTAAAATTCATAAAGTCAATAAAGTGAATGGTGGATTTTCGATTATAAAGTTTGACTAACCCTAATCTGGAGTAGACATCATATATCACATATTGATATACTCTTCCTATTTTAGGGAAAACCCCCATATAATTAATACTTTGTTGACATATATAACCAGGGTGGGCGTTTTTTGGATCTTTCATCTTATAGTCCAGTGGCTTTTGCCTCACTTTACTACCATGAGTTTTACAAGTTTCTCCGTTTTGCCACTTCTTTTCTTTAATCTCTTTGGCGTAAGCCTCTCTCTGATCTCTCTTGCTTAGTAAATTTCTCCTTAGCACATTGTAAATACCAGACTCCCCTACCTTTAAACCCTCATCCTGCAATTCGTAATAAATTCGCTTGGGCCCATCCTCAGGAAATTTTGCAACGTACTTTAAAATTAGTTTCTCCGTTCTCTTATCTACCTTATTTGGCATGATCGGTTTTCTTTCTTTCTCTGCAAGTCCTTCCATGCCATGTTTTTTATATGCATTATACCACTGGTAATAAATTGTCCTAGAAATACCAAATTCCTTGCAGGTTTTGGTTACATTTTTGCTAGTGATACCTTGCATGATGATTTGATATTTATTTTTCTCATTCAACCCATTCATCCCCCATGTGTTTCCGCTAACACAGTCTATCCGAAAGGCGGGAGTACATATTGTATTCGCCCAGCTCGATTCATTTCGTCCATTTAGGCTGGAACTATGGTTTCCTACGCTGCCAATTCATCAGAAGATATATCCCTTCCACTAATAAACCGAGAGCGAATCCTCCCAGCATAAACACCGTAAAGGTCAGGAAACCGACGAGATCTCCCCAGCCCGACATATCTCTATTGGAGTATAGGAACATAAGCCCCAAGCCGATGATGATGCCTATGGTGGTAATGAACCATACTATCCGTGCGCCAATCCAACCGAATCCGTTAATTATAACCGAGACAACTAAGGCAAAAAGAGCAAACCGCAAGAGAATGATAATATCCGTTTTTTGTCCCAGCATGGCGAACCGATTCAGCACTAGCATGAGCCACAATATCAGTCCGTACGCCGCCATCCAGATCAACCAGTGTCTACTTTTTGCAGGAGGCATAAACGCCATTTCATCACACCTTTCTCTCAATCTTGAGTATTCTTTATTACCTCATCTTCACTCGATTAGATAACAAAATTTCCATTGGGTCAATAATCGCTTCGAATTGATCTGCCACATCTTCCCCATGTTGAACCCCCTACGTTCAGGTCTTTTTCTTGATTATATAGGGAATATGGAAAATCCATAGAAAAAAACCGAATCTAGGGACTTTTTTAAAAGTTTCCGAGATTCGGGGTACAGTTGCTTCCAATCCTTTTTTTTAGCATACTGTACAGACAGTTCCGATATAATAAGCTCATTAATCAAACTTTAAATTTCTTAATTAAATCTTGCAAATGATTTGCCTCATCGCTGAGGTCATGAGAAAAAGAAGATATTTTATCGACCAGGGAGGACTGAATCACAGTGTTCCCATTTACACTCTTGATGCTTTCTAGGGCCCGTCCCGATATGTTTGTCATTTCTGAAACTGATGCAGCGACCTGCTCTGATCCAGCTGACAATTGTTCTGATACTGCAGATACCTCTTCTATTTGAGCTGTTACACTCTTCATCGAGGCTAGGATAATTTGGAATGCTTCACTTGCAGAGTGAACCTTTTGGTTTCCAAGTCGTACCTCTTCAGTTACCCTAAACATCGCTTGAACAGTCCTTGAAGCGTCTTCTTGAATTTCAGTTAATAACACTGAAATCTTTCCAGCAGATATTTTGGATTGTTCAGCCAGCTTTTTCACTTCATGGGCCACAACAACAAATCCCCTGCCATGCTCACCTGCTCTCGCCGCTTCAATTGTCGCGTTCAGCGATAATAAACTCGTCTGTTCAGAAATCTCAGATATAACATCTACAATTTGTCCGATATGTGAGGAACGTCTATTTAAGATATTAACAATTTCTACAGATTCAATAAGCCGTTTATCAATGATATCCATCTGTTCCTTGGTTTTCTCAATCGAATCATAACCTTGATCAGCCTTCTTTTCCGTTTCTTCCGCTGACATAAACAAATCATTACATGATTCAGCTATACTCAGTATCCCTTGAGACATCTCCTCGATAGCTCTTGACTCCTCAATCGCATTCTGAGCAGACGTTTCAGCTCCTGAAGAAATAAGCTCAATTTTATTTTTAACCTCTTCTGTCGCCTTTGAAGTTTCTTTGGTATTTACAAGCAACAGATCTGATGTTTTCGTTAATTTTGTTGAAGAAGAGGCTATAGCGCGTATCATAATTTGGAGACTCTCTAACAGAGAATTGAACGAGCTCGCAATATCTCCGATCTCATCTGTAGATGTCACAGGCAATCGTTGCGTTAGATCACCTTCATTATTCGCCAATTCCCTTATTTTTGTGCCAATCAATTTTAAAGGTCTAATTTTTCTATAAATAAATACAAAAATAACAAACAAGCATATAAAGGTTATAATCAATAAAATAATTGTGTAAATAAACATTTTACTCGCAGTTGTTTTTGCAGTGTCAGCTTCATTTTTAGCGCGGGTATTCATCATTTTCTGAAATTCCTGGATTGGGTCCGAAATAATTTTTTTATTCGAATCATAGTCTGCATCGAACATTAATTTTCTTGCAGTATCAAAATCTTTATTTTCCACTGCCTTCATTGCTGATTCTTCTGATTTTATTAATACGTCCGAATTTTTTTTCGCTTTCTCGATCAAATCTAGTTCCTTTTGAGGAGCCTTTAATTCCTTTAATCTTCCCACTACGTGATCCCGAGTTTTTGTTTCATTGACCTCTTTCCAGTAGTTATCATAATATACTTTATCCCCAAACTGGACGTAACGTCGGGCCTCATTTGTCAAATAATCAGATGCATTGGATAAATCAATACCCAATTGCTTAAATTCTGCTTCTCTTTGCACAGCCAAACGTTCTTTATCGGTACTTTGAGACAACACAATGAGAGCGGTAAAAGTAAAAATAGATAAAACCAAAAAAGCACTTCCCATTACTTTTAACCACGTAGAAATTTTCATATTTACCTCCGGTGTAATGATCTAGTATTATCTTTAAGTTGTATTCGAATGACCACCGGAGATAGGAAACTTCCTTTTACATCTCCAACGCTTAGATAGGGTACTACACTGATCGTTGTGCGCCCGTAGAGTTCAGTAGCTTTATTAAATTGCTCATCGTTACGTTAAGGGGAGACAAATATATGAGACGACTGTTGGAAGGAACAAACAAATACAGCATTGTCCGAAAAAAGGATACGAAAAATACTGTTTTTAGGAATTATTAAAACACAAAAATCTCAATCCAAACTCCTCCATTCCCATTTAATCCTTCCATAATTCCTTGATCATATCATATTAATTAGAGAACTAATATGCAGTGCCCTTATTATTATTTACATCTCAGAAATGTTGTTTTCAATACCCTTTTTTGTAAATTCAGCCCTACATTTTACCGGTTTTTTCTTATTAATAGTCCTATTATTTTCACGATTTTTTTGACTCAACATTAAAACTAGTTGCCTTGCAGCTACAGGACTTCTTCACGATAAACATCAAAGGTGATAACTATGCTTCTACAACTATAATTTCGGTTTGTTAAACAGTATCTTGGCTAACCTTGGATTAGAGAAAGTGCTATGGCTAAGTGAAAGTAATGCTTTGAAAGCAGTCGCAGTCCTTCCCGTGTGGCACTATGTAGGTTCAAGAAAATGACGAAGCTTACGATTCCTTTGATTTTGAGTGACATTAAGGTTGTTATTACGTTAGCAATTATCGTGTTCTTGTGGTCGTACAATGACTTGTTCTCTGCATTAATCTTTGTTAATAAAGAGAGCGTTCGTCCAGTTGTCGCATTGTTGAATGAAATCAGTTCCCAATATGGAACCAGAGTAAAGAGAGTTTCCTACGAACCGTACAAATGGTTTGTAGGAAACTCTTTTATTGTACAAGTAATGCAAGCTATCACAATAATCTAATTCATCCTTCATTTTAACGAAAAGAGACCCAAGAGAGGCCACTTTTTTTCAAAGTGTCCAGCTTTCGAGTCTCTTTTCAAATCTCCTTGGTGCTAGTTCCTATTAAGATTAATTAGATAATCCTAATGTACGAAGAATTCTCATCACAGTAACAGTTGCCTGAGTTTTTGTTACATTTGACTGAGGATCTAGTTTAGTTGCAGAAACCCCCTGTATAATCTTGCGGTCTACCATCAAGGCAAATGCATCTTTCGCGTACGAAGGAATAGCCTTTTGATCATCAAACTGATTCAAGACTGAAAGATTCGCTTCTTGCTTTAACCCCGCATATTTCGAATGACTGACTAAAACATTCTAACAAACGTTTTTATTAACTCGTTTTAACTATACAAAATCGTAAAAAATGTAATATAAACGTTTCGATAGTCATTGTATAACAGGTTGAAATCGTATTTAAGTGGATAATTTTAATTTTTTTTCAAATTAATCGCTATGAAAAGATTGGTTGACGCCACATTTAAAGGTGTTTATAATGGTCCTTGTCGATTATAGAAACGTTTCGACAGTCTAAATTGTTCCTAAACTACGTTTATAGCTTTACAAGATGGAGGGAATCATATGCCAGAACAACAGTTGCGTACATTAATAAATCAAATGTCTATAGAAGAAAAAATTAGCCAGCTACTTCAGTTGGCAGGACCGTTTTTTGAAGGCTCCGAAAGCCAAGGTGAAATTACAGGTCCGATGGAAGCTCTTGGAATTCCAGAAGATTCGATTCGAAATACAGGTTCGGTATTAGGATTAACCGGAGCTAAAGAAGTCATACAAGTACAAGAAGCTCATTTAAAAAATAATCGCTTAGGTATTCCACTATTAATGATGGCGGATATTGTTCATGGATATAAAACGATCTTCCCTGTCCCACTTGCGATCGGTTGCTCCTGGGATATGGATATGGCTGAGAACACTGCTGTGATAGCCGCTGCAGAAGCTTCAGCCGCTGGTGTACACGTTACGTTCGCACCGATGGTTGACCTCGTACGTGATCCACGTTGGGGAAGAGTTATGGAATCTACCGGGGAAGATCCTTTCCTTAATAGTGAATTTGCAAGAGCCTTCGTAAGAGGTTTCCAAGGAACAGATTTAACGCAAGATCGTTCTCGTGTAGCAGCATGTGTGAAACATTTCGCCGCTTACGGTGCAGCAGAAGGAGGTCGTGACTATAATACGGTGGATATGTCCGAACGACAATTGCGCGAATACTATCTACCAGCTTACCGCGCAGCATTAGACGAAGGTTGCGAAATGGTAATGACGGCATTTAATACGGTCGATGGCATTCCAGCTACTGGAAATCGCCGTTTGATGAGAGACTTACTTCGCGATGAATGGGGTTTTGACGGTGTCTTGATTTCCGATTGGGGCGCAGTTAAAGAGATGATTCCTCACGGTATTGCTGCGGATGAAGCTGAAGCTGCCTATAAAGCCATCCAAGCGGGTGTTGATATTGAAATGATGACGCCTAGCTATGAGCATCATCTAAAAGGACTGATCGAAAACGGACAAGTGGATGAATCCCTTCTTGATGAAGCCGTCATGCGTATTTTGAAATTGAAGCACACACTAGGCTTGTTCGATAACCCGCATCGTGGCGCAAGTGTCGAGCTTGAACAAGAGCTCATTTTATCAGAAACACATCGTCAAGCTGCTCGAGATGCAGCCGCTAAATCTTGTGTGTTATTGAAGAATGACAATGTTCTACCTTTAAAAGAAGAGCAAAAGATAGCTTTGATAGGTCCGTTTGCTCAAAGTGGAGATATTCTCGGTCCATGGTCTTGGATGGGATCAAAAGAAGAAGCCATCCAATTATATACCGGTATGGTCAATCTAGTAGGTTCTACTAATATCACTACCGCACAAGGGTGTGATATTAAGACGGGGACGGAAGCTCAAATGGCAGAAGCATTATTAGTAGCACAACATGCCGATGTCATTGTGCTCGCTTTAGGTGAGCATTCCGACATGAGTGGCGAAGCTGGTAGCCTTGCAGATATTCGTCTCCCTCAGATTCAGCTAGAATTGATTGCCGCGTTACAATCGTTGAACAAGCCCATGGTTGCGGTTCTCTTTAACGGACGCCCACTAGATTTACACGGGGTCTACGACCAAGTGGATGCTGTACTTGAAGCTTGGTATCCAGGAACAGAAGGTGGAGCAGCCATTGCTGATTTATTATACGGCCATCGTAATCCATCCGCTCGGTTAGCCATGTCATTCCCATATTCAGTGGGTCAAGTACCTGTCTACTACAACCATTTCAATACAGGTCGTCCACAAGGCGCACCGGATGCACAAATACGTTATGTATCGCAGTACTTGGACATCCCTAATGAACCGTTATTACCTTTTGGATATGGTCTTAGCTATACAACCTTTGAATATAGCGAGGCGACTATTTCCTCCACAACAATGACGCTGGAACAACCTTTGACCCTCAAGGTACGTGTCACCAACACAGGCGAATGTACAGGGGAAGAGCTTGTACAATTATATATCCGAGACTTAGTTGGAGAAGTGGTACGTCCAGTCAAAGAATTAAAGTCCTTCCGCAAAATCGTATTAGAACCGAATGAAAGTCAAGAGGTTACCTTTACATTAACGGAAGAACAACTTCGATATCATCATTCAAACCTAGAATTCAAGAGCGATTATGGAGACTTTCATGCTTTTATCGGCAGTAATAGTCGGGACGTTACGGAACTGAAGTTTACATTAACAAAGTAAGAAAGCGAGTGGGGGAAAATGACAATGAGTAATACTTCCAATTTTCAAATAAAATCAAATAACTTAGCGTTTACATTTATGAATAGCGGAGATATCCGTGAAATACTCATGGATCGTATGATGATTAATCAATGGATCGCCAATCCATTAGATGGATCACTAAACAATTTATACCTTCGTATACACACCGAATCCGGCATGAATATCACGCCACTACTTGGGATTCAATCTACTAGTGAAATAAGCTATACAGACACTCAAGTGATCTATAACGGCATATTCGAATCCCTTCGCTATCGTGTAACGTTCACGTTAACACCTATGCATATTTGGTTCTGGGATGTTCAAGTTGAAGGACAAGGCGAAGTTGTTGATATCGTCTACGGACAAGATATGGGTCTAGCGGATCAAGCGGCTGTACGCTCGAACGAAGCCTATCTATCTCAGTATATTGACCATGCCATGTTTGAAGATGCAGAGAAAGGTTACGTCGTATGCTCACGTCAGAATATGCCACAAGCCGGCGTATTCCCTTACATCCAACAAGGTTCGTTAACAAAGTCCGTGGGCTTCTCAACAGATGGATTCCAATTCTTCGGTTTATCTTATAAATCTACGAATCAAGCGGCTGCACTTCAACAGACACAATTAAATAATGAAATCTATCAATATGAATTTGCTTATACTGCGTTGCAATCAGAACGGGTAACGCTCGATGGGATTGCACATTTTGTATTCTACGGGCTATTCAGACCAGATCATCCGAGCGCTATTACATCCCTTGAATTCAACCAAGAAATTGCAGAAGCATGGGTGTACGTATCTGAGCTGCAAGTAGCTGCAACCATCTCCATTAGTAAAGTAAGCATTGGATCGCATATCGGATCACCACTAACAACCGAATCCATGACAGTAGAAGAAGTGAAAACACTCTTCCCTAACCGTCACCAAGAAGAGTGGGATGGCGAAGAGTTATTGTCCTTCTTTACGGATACGCACGAACATATTGTATTGCAAGCTAAGGAATTGCTCGTAGAGCGCCCACATGGTCACATTCTAATGACTGGGGATAACGCGCGTTTAAATCGTCAAATCTTAACCACAACTTCGTATATGTATGGTGTATTCAACTCACAATTAGTTGTTGGAAACACGTCTTGCAACAAAATGATAACAAATGCGCGTAACGCACTGAACGTGATGAAAACATCCGGTCAACGAATTTATATCGAACTCGAAGGTACTTATCACCTACTCACCATGCCTTCAATGTTCGAAATGGGCTTTAACTATGTTCGCTGGCACTACAAAATGGCAGACGATACGATCATCATTACGAATCATACAACGGTAAATACACCAGAATTGCACTTACAAGTTCGTTCTGCAAGCGGGAAATCTTATCGTTATCTCGTAACTAATCAAGTCGTAATGAATAATAATGAGTACGTTACACCGTATCACATGGAACAGTCTGAATCCGTACTTACATTCCGTGCGGATTCAGCATCTGATAGTGCCACTACGCTTCCGGAGCTCTGCTATCGCATGCAATTCACAGGGGCCGATATGACAGTGCAAGACGAAACGGCGTTGGCTAAACATGTGGATGCTGGATCAACTTCACTTGTAGTCCTTGAACTATCTACGACAAGCGAGTGGCATATGACGGCTCAAGGATTAATTGATGGTGAATATATCCCTTTCGGAACTTCAGATGCAAATACCGAGATCGCTCAGTACCGAGCATTCTTTGAGCAAGTGATGAATGGATTTAACCTGAATCATCCCGAAGGTCTTACCGATGAGATTCAAAAAGTAAACGCTCTAGCATGGTGGTATACTCACAATATGCTAGTACATTATTCTGTTCCACACGGATTAGAGCAATACGGCGGTGCAGCGTGGGGTACGCGTGATGTATGCCAAGGTCCAATAGAATATTTTATGGCGACTCAAAAATACGATGAAGTACGTGACATTATTAAGATGGTGTTCACGCATCAATATGAGGATGAAGGCAACTGGCCGCAATGGTTCATGTTCGATCAATACTATCGTATTCAACAAGAAGAAAGCCATGGCGATATTATTGTGTGGCCACTCAAAATATTAGGTGACTACCTGAACTTTACGAAGGATTACAGCATTCTCCAAGAAGAAGTACCTTATTCCATCCGTCACACAGGAGAATTAACAGCAAAGACAGCAACCATCTATGATCATGCTAAGAAAGAAATCGATTATATTAAAGATCATTTCTTACATGATACGCACTTATCTTCTTATGGCGATGGCGACTGGGACGATACGCTTCAACCTGCGAATGCACAGTTGAAACAGTATATGGTCAGCAGTTGGACCGTTGCACTCACATATCAGGTGTTTAATCAACTATCTTCGGCGCTATCCCATCATGATGAAGCGATGGCTGCTGAATTAAGCGATCTTGCTACAGGTATTCAGGCTGACTTTAATCGCTATATGTTGCAAACCGATGTCATTCCAGGCTTTGTATACATGGAAGAACCAGGTCAAGCAGAATTGATGCTACATCCTACTGATACGAAGACTGGCATTCAATACCGCCTCCTTCCGATGACTCGCAGTATGATCGGTGAATTACTAACCGAAGAGCAAGCAGCGGCTCACTATGAGCTTATTAAGAAAGAACTCTATTGTCCGGATGGTGTACGCTTAATGAACCGCCCAGCTCAATATGTTGGTGGTGTAAGCTCGAACTTCAAGCGTGCTGAACAAGCATCGAACTTTGGTCGTGAAGTCGGTCTGCAATATGTTCATGCTCATATCCGCTTTGTAGAAGCAATGGCGAAGCTCGGAAAATCCGATGAAACTTGGAAAGGCCTTGCTATGATTAACCCTATCGGCATCCGCAACGTCGTGCCGAATGCTGAATTACGTCAGAGTAACGCTTACTTTAGTAGCTCCGATGGGAAGTTCAATAACCGCTACGAAGCACAGGAACGGTTCAACGAATTACGTACGGGCGATGTCGCTGTCAAAGGCGGTTGGAGAATCTATTCTAGCGGGCCTGGGATCTACATGAACCAATTGATCTCTAACTGCTTAGGTATTCGTCATGAAGGCGGCGATCTTATTCTAGATCCTGTCCTACCAACAACATGCGATGGTATGCTATTCGACTTCACACTCAACGGACATAAGACACGCTTTGTCTACCATATTACCGGTCAAGCGGTCAGCCGTGTAACTGTAAATGAGAAAGATGTTGCTATAACGCAAAAAGCGAACCGGTATCGTAAGGGTGGCATTCGTATCAACGAGCAACAACTAGGTGATTTGATGAACGAAACGATGAATGAAATCAACATTTATATGTAAAATTTTTATGGCGATCTTTCGGGATCGCCATAAAATTTGATATAGTAGAACAAAGTATTCATAATGACGGAGAGAACGTTAGGAGCGAATGTCGTGATCAGTATAAAAGATATCGCTAAACAAGCCGGGGTTTCGATCTCGACCGTTTCTTATGCGCTAAATAGAAGTTCCAAAGTCACCGAGGAAACCGCATCAAGAATATTAGCTATCGCCAAAGAATTAAATTACGTACCCAATGCAGCTGCTCGAAATTTAAAAAGACGTGAGACTAAAATTATCGGTGCGTTCTTAACGGATTACAATGGTGTTTTTTATGGTGATTTATTGCAAGGAATGAAAGAAGTTCTGAACAAAAATGGCTATGATTTAATCGTCTGTAGCGGAAAACAGTCGCATCATCTGTTGCCGGAGAAAATGATCGATGGCGCGATCGTGTTGGATACATGTTTCTCTAGTGAGGAATTGTTGCTTCATGCAGATCGTGGTCATAAACTGGTTGTGCTCGACAGAGAATTAAAGCACCCTAACATCAACCAAGTATTACTCGATAATAAAGCAGGGGCTAGTCTAGCCGTTGAATACTTAATTGAACAAGGTCACCGTAAAATTTATGTTGTTACAGGACCTCCTGATTCTTTCGATTCGAATCAACGACTACAAGCCGTGAAGCAAACGATCGATAGAAATCAACCTATTGAATGTATTCCCATTCAAGGAGATTTCAATAAATCATCTGGAGAACACGCGGCGCATCAAATTATGGAAAATTATACTGAACCAGTTGCTGTCTTCTGTCTCAATGATGAAATGTCCATCGGTATGTATAATGCCGTAAAGAAAAGTGAATTCCGAATCGGCGAACATATTCACCTGATCGGATTTGATAACATGGAGCTAACCCAATATACACAACCTCGACTAGCCACCATAGATTATTCAAAACACAAATGGGGTTCAATCGCTTCAGAACAATTATTAAAACTTATTGCTTGTGAAGAAGTAGATCATGAACGTATCTATGTTACGTTAATTCAAGGTGATTCTGTACAGCAAATATAATGTTTGTCAAATCCAAGGGCGAATCCTATCTAACCAGGTAGGATTTGTCCTTGGATTTGCATATGTTATATTATGCGTTGTATTAAACTGATGAGAAATGCAAAAGAGAGTGAGCTTATTCACTAAGCTCACTCTCTCTACATATACGAAATTACCCTATCTTGTTGTATAATCGTGCCCAATGGCTGATACACACTGCATCTGCAAACTTCGCATTGATATTTATTACAAGCATCAATCATTTGCTTTCATAGAGTCAACCATTTCTATTCTCTTCAGCTTCTTATACAAAATCAATTGAACAATAAATGAGAATACCATCGTGATGACGGCAGATGCAATAAAACTTGTGAGAGAAATACTTCTGCCAAACATTAAGTCCGTTCTTTCTGCTGTTCTTACTACAAAAGCATGAAGTGCTACCCCCAACAGTAGTCCGACAACGGTTCCGACCATACTTAGTATAGAAATTTCCCGGAATATATACCCTCCAACTTCTTTATTGTGGAAACCAAGCACTTTTAACGTGGCAAGCTCTTTTCTCCGTTCACTGATGTTTATATTCGTAAGATTATAAATAACAACGATAGCAAGCCCCCCGGCTGCCACAATAAGCGCAAAGACAACATAGTTAATGCTAGACAGCAAACTGTCATACGATTTCTTCGTTTGTGATACAAATCCTGCGTTTGAAACCATGTCACTCGTGAATAGCTTCGTAAGTGCCTCATCCTGCTGCGAATCGTCCGTGATGAAGGTATTTGCCATCAACGAATTGAACGAAGGTTCTTCAGCGAAAGCTTTCTTATAATCCGCTTGATTCATATAGACATAGCTTCCTACATAGTTCTCAGTAATACCCGAGAGAATAAACTCACCCGTTTCTCCATCTGCATTCTCAAGAGTAAAGGTATCTCCCGCTTTTATATTTAAAGTCTCTGCAAGCATTTCTGTCACAATCACAGAGGACTTATCAAACAGAATCGTTTTACCGCTTTGCCTATCCCGTAAATGAACGAAATCCTTGAATGTGTTTGGTTCCTTCGGAACATAAATCGTCGTCATGAAACTGTCACCTTTTCGATTCGCATGTCCTGTCTGACTCGACACTTGCGTGAACTCATTGACCTTCTTTGTATCATCCAAGAAATCGTTCACGACCGAGTCCAATGGCTCATTCCCATTTAATTCGATAAGTAAGTCGTATTGAATGATTTCATTAAATTGTGTTTTTGCAATGTCTCCTACGGAATCACGCAGACCGAAGCCTGTAACAATCAAGGCTGTACATCCTGCAATGCCAATAACCGTCATAAAAAAGTGCTTCTTATAACGGATAAGATTTCGGGCCGTTGCCTTGTGCGTAAATTTCATGCGCGACCATATAAAAGGGATGCGTTCAAGAAAGATACGTTTTCCCGCCTTAGGTGAACGGAGAAGCATGAGACTTGATGGTTTCTCCTTTAGCGCATGATAGCAAGCCCAGATGGTCGCAACCATCGTACATACAATGGCAAGTATCGATGCAATTAAGGCTAGACCCCAACTAAATTGTGTAATAAAGGTCGGTAAATGATACCCCGATGCATAAGCATTCCACAATATGCTTGGCAATACCTGAAAACCTACAAGTAAACCTACGATACTTCCCAACACCGTTGCAAGGCCACAGTAAACCATGTATTTAAACATAATCGTACCTTTGCCATAACCTAATGCTTTTAAAGTTCCTATTTGTGTTCGTTCTTCTTCCACCATACGTGTCATCGTTGTCAGAGCCACAAGTGCGGCAACAAGAAAGAAGAATATCGGAAACACCGTTGCAATTGCAGCTACCTTCTCCGCATTAATCGAAAAACTAACATAGCTAACATTTGCATTACGGTCTAGCACATACCATTTTTGCGGTTCTTTTGATAATGATTTACCTAGCGTTTCAAGCTTTGTAACGATGCCATCGATTTGCGTATCATATTCCTCTTTAAAAGTGTTTAAATCAGACACACCCGAAGCCGTAATAAATACATCTGTATACACGCTAAGTTTATAGATGCTTTCATCCACATACATCATGGCGCCAATTCGTCCGTTACCGATCTTACTTGCCTCAGGTTCTTTAGATAAATACAGGGGATTACTGACGATACCGACCACCGTATATTCTGTGGTGTTATATGTATCACCAACATTTCCATAATTCTCATTTTCTTCGGATACTGTCATGGTAGCACCCAGCTCAATTTCCGATAGAAAGTTTCCTTTTCGTTCTACAAGAGCTTCATTCTTAGCCTTTGGCATTCTGCCGTCAATCAGCTTTAATTGATTAACGAACCCATCCTCATTTTTATTTAATTTATCCAGTGGCAACCCATAAATTCGTGTCGCCAACACCTCATTATGATTTGTTTTCATTAAGGAATCGGTCACATAAGCAGGCATAACCTGCTCTACCTCTTCCATAGCAGAAATCGCTTTTAAATCTGGATCGCTTAAACCCATGGTCGCTTTAATATTAATATCAGCCATTTGGCTGTCATCATAATATTTATCAACCGAAGCTTGCATATCAGGCGTTGTTGCAAGAAGCCCCGCAAGAAATCCGACACCAAGAGCAACAATGGCAAAGATAGCCACAAACCGTCCAAAGCTTTGTTTGATTTCACGGGTTATCGTCTTAATATAGGTTTTTTTCACGCCTACCACTCAATCCTTTCAACGGGCACAGGATTCGGATTTACTAAGGTATTTGATACTGCTCCATTTTTAAAATGAATGACACGGTCTGCCATTTGCGTAATTGCTAGATTGTGCGTAATGACAATAACTGTTTTACCGGTTTGACGACAAGTATCCTGCAATAGTTGTAAGATGTTCTTACCCGTGTTGTAATCGAGCGCGCCTGTCGGTTCATCACACAGCAGAATCTTTGGATTTTTGGCCAATGCTCTCGCAATGGACACACGCTGCTGCTCACCACCTGAAAGCTGTGCGGGAAAGTTAAACATACGCTCCGAGAGCCCTACCTGCGCAAGTGCTTCCTTTGCATCCTGAGGGTTTCGGCAGATTTCAGAAGCAAGCTCAACATTCTCAACGGCCGTCAAATTTTGCACAAGATTGTAAAACTGAAATACAAAACCGACATCATGCCTTCGGTAATCTGTTAATTGTCTTTCGTTTAACCCACTTATTTCGCTACCATCCAGTCGGATTGTTCCACTGTCACATGAATCCATTCCTCCGAGCATGTTTAAAACAGTCGTTTTCCCCGCACCACTCGGGCCAACGATAACACAAAACTCTCCCTCTTCAATTGAAAAGCTAACATTGTCCGTAGCAGCAATTTGTTGTTCACCAACCTGATAATATTTACTTACCTTTTCAAATAATACATAGTCACTCACAGGCTTTTCTCCCCTTTATTCATAATTTCAATGGAAAGCTCTATCAATCGAATTAAATCCGATCCGTTTGCCTCACCCAAACCTTCCGCAAGGACGTCAAAGTATCTGTCAACATTGTCTTGCTTCTCTTTTATGAAGGATTCACCGTCTGGCGTTAATATTACACTTATGCGCCGCCTGTCCTCCGCGGACATTTCCATTGTGACATATCCCTTTTTTCTTAATGTAGAAAGGGCCGCCGTAATTCTTGGCCTTGATACATTTAGTTTGTCGCTGAGAATAGATGGGTTAATTTCCAAATGCCTATTCATAGATAAATAGTGAAGCACATGTAGTTCTCCTTGTAGAAAATCTGCAAGGGTACTAAACGCTTTCATATCGTACAACCTGGCAAGAGACGCCGTTAAATGGTTTCTTAATTCAATCTGTTCCATAGTCAACCTCCGGCAGTTTTCACCAATAGTGAATAGTGTTTATTATTAATACTATTCACCATAACGTATGAAGTAATTTTTTACAATATACCCAATTAGATTAATTATGAATTAATTGTTTGACGTCCCATAAAAATAATGTCGAATGGTGGTTGGATTACATCAGGGTAAGGCGTATATACGATATGGACAAAAACATCAGTTTTTTCGTGGACTCGGCCTTCTAATCTAGCACAGTTCCAACGAAGAGACGTTCGAGCTTCGGGAGAAACAACAGTTCGATACGATCGGACCGATGTTCGATCTATCCCGCAATGCTGTATTGAACGTGAGCAGCTTCAAATTCATGCTGAACAAGATGGCCTTGATGGGGCTTAACACCGTCATGCTATATATGGAGGATACGTATGCGATCGAAGGTGAACCTTACTTCGGTTATATGCGGGGCCGATATACTCTTGTGGAACTGAAGGAGATTGACGATTATGCCGACCAATTTGGTATCGAGGCATTCCCAAGCATTCAAACGCTAGCTCATTTGGAAGAATATAGAAGCCGATTCGATATCATGACTGAGCATCTTGAGAAGGTTCTCAACTGCGCACGTAGCCATGGATTGAAACCAATGATGTGGAGCGATATGTTCCTTAAGCTTGCTTCAGAGAACAGCAGTGAGTATTACAATAAAGATACTCAGATTCCAGAGGAAATGGCGCGCCTTATCCCTAAAGACGTAGATATGGTGTATTGGGATTATGTACATACCGAACAGGAGGAATACGAGAATCTGATTGCTAAGCACCGTAAGCTTGGGAATAACCTGGTGTTCGCTGGTGCCGTATGGATATTCAATACATTCGGGGTCAATTACGGCTTGTCCCTGAACGCATCAGACACGGCGCTCCAAGTGTGCAAGAAGGAAGGAATCCGTGAAGTGTACGCTACGATGTGGGGCGATGATGGAAATGAAAGTAATCCGTTTATTGCACTGCTAGGCTTACAACTCTACGCGGAGCATGCATATTCAGAAGAGAGCCCGGATCGTGAGTATTTAGCTGAACGGGTCAAGTTCTGTACAGGAATTGATTCCGATACTTTCTTACAGCTGAAGTATCTGGATGAAACACCAGGCGCTGAACCAAATAATCAGAAGCAGAGCAATCCTTCGAAGTTTCTACTGTACCAAGATGTGTTGCTTGGACTCTTCGACAAACAGATCGAAGGATTAGACATGGCAGAACACTATTCGAAAGTGGAGCACAATATACGTAGCCAGCGCAACAAGGATGCTGAACTGGATTACTTGTTCGAAGTACCTGAGAAATTATGCGGTGTGTTAAAGCAGAAGAGTGAAATTGAGATCACATTGAAGCGAGCCTATGATAAGAAGGACAATGAAACGTTACGACGCATTGCGACGGAAACGCTACCCGAGATCTCGGATGCAGTGCGTGAGCTGCGCGCAGCTCACCGCAGCCAGTGGCTCCGCATGTTTAAACCTTTCGGCTGGGAAGTCATCGACATTCGCTACGGTGGAGTTGTTAACCGACTCGACACGGCAACCTTAAGGATTCTCGATTATATAGAAGGCAGAATCGAACGAATCGAAGAACTCGAACAAGAACGTCTGCTCTATAGTACAACAAACAGATTCACCAACAAAGGAGCAGGCTGGTGCAGCTATTACTACAGAATGGCAACGCCGAATGTATTCTTCCATGTCCTTAATCCATTTTAAATAATCATACAGAGAAGAGTCATCGTAATCGATGGCTCTTCTCTTATTTTGAAATATACATCAACCGCTTAGACCCAGCTCTATATACAGGCCCACCCATCTATTCAATCTAATCTACCCTTTTAATAAATATCCTTACCATCACAACCAATAGGACCACATGAAACATCAACCCCACAGCAAAATAAGCAAACGCAGAGAGCGACTCACCTTGAACACCTACCAAGAAGACCTTTGCCGGCCAATACGTAGGAACCCACGCGCCCAGCAACTGCCACGCGCCCGTTACGAAATAAGCAACCACTGGTCCAGCTATAAATAGTCCACCTATTTTGGATAAAGCCAGACCCTCCACCTTGTTCGCAGAGAAAGCTGCAAGGAATAAGGCGAAGCACGGTGCTTCGAGGGCTAATAAAAGAAGCGTGTACATACTCTCCATACGGATTTCTGAAATTCCGGATAAACTCAAATATAACGCGGAAAGTACCGCAGATAATATTGAAGGAAGAATCAACCTGTATACCATATATCCTCTACGCATAAGTGGTGTAACCGCATAGTACGATATGATATTCTCATCACGTTCATCAAGCATTAATAAGCCCGTCAGCATGCCTGTCAACATCGGGATGATCACCACCAAGAATGTAGCGGCAAAGTTCGAATACTCTCCTATATCGAACACATAACGCTCCTCGATCCAATTACTAGCCATCGGATAGCCGAACCGGGAAAGTAGAAGTAGGGCCAAAGGAGCAAACATCCCAGCCATGAGCACTGGGTCTAGTGCAGCATGGCGAATGTCGTTCATAAGAAGCGCTCGGTATTTTCTCATTTCCCGGCTCCTCCCGCACCAATCTGCATCAGCACATGCTGTTCATATGACTGCTTAGCCCACACATAAACCGCATAATTCCAAATGAGCAAAATAAATAAAGAATAGAACTTATCCATAATCATTAAGTTGGTAAATGCCGATTGAAGCATCCTCAATGTTCCTTCGGTCGGCAGTAGCAGGAATAGCTTTGATTGCCATACGTTGAAATATCCGAGCAATGGAAGTACGAAGGGTATCGCAAATAATTGAGAAAGTAGGATAAAGCTGTTGATTGTTCGACATCGAACCACAACACCAATCGATAACAACGTCATAAAGCTTGACGTCAATACGATACCGACAGAAAAGCTTAACGGAGATTCCGGCATGCCCATAGATAGCAAATGAATAACCCAGGCCGCCAACAGAGATAACACCGATAAAGATGCTGCTTTCGACAACAAATATTCCCGAGTCCGAATAGGAGTCACGAACAATGGATCATGGATTCCTTGATCTCTTTCTAGAAGTACCATCCCTCCTGCAAGAATAAGACCAAGTGCGCTGGGGTCGCTGAAGGTTAATAGAACCATGACCTTTTCTCGGTACACATCAGGAACGAAATACAACAGTATCCAATAAATTGAGCAAACAAATGCATAGACCAAATAAAACCCATGCCGCCATTGAAATCTTACATCAAAGGCAAAAGCTGTCGCCATTCTCATGTAAGCTGCCTCCCAGTCACATCAATGAAGATTTGCTCCATTGCCGCCTCCAGCGAGTGAATAGTCACTATGGGATATTTCCTAATAAGCCGAAGGAATCTCTCGTTCCCTCCAATATCTTCGAGAGAGAATTCCTCTACCTTTATTTCTCCATTATTCTGATACTCCACTCGGACTCGCTTCTGCCCCTTTCTAAGCTTAAGCTCGCGTGGAGAATCAATCAGCTTAATGTGACCGTCGACGATAAACGCAACACGATCGCAGAGCTCTTCCGCGGCTTGCATGTTGTGCGTCGTGATAAGTACCGTTTTGCCAGCAGCTTTCTTGTCCAGAATCAGATCCTTCATCCTCTTGGAATTAACAGGATCCAGTCCCGAAGTAGGTTCGTCAAGGAATAAGATATCAGGATCATTCAATAACGCTCTACAAAAATTTAACCGCATCTTCATTCCCTTCGACAGTTGGGAAATCTTCATATTTGAGGCATCCGCGAGATCAACCTGCTCAAGCAGGCGCATCGGATCCTCCGTTCGTCCTGAATAAAGAGATCGGAACAGATTTAAATTCTCTAATGCCGTAAATTTAGTGTAAAAGTTAGGAAACTCAAAAGCCACTCCAATTCGTTCGAAGTAATCCGGTCCGGTGTCTCGTATTTCCTTCCCCATCACTTTCACACTGCCCAGATACGCCTTTAGTACGCCGATCAATATTTTTTGTGTTGTGCTTTTTCCTGCTCCGGAAGGGCCGAGAAAACCGAATATTTCTCCTTGCGGGATAGTGAAATCAAGCCCATGAAGTGTACGTTCCTTTTGATTCGGATAAGTAAACTGAAGTTCTTTCACTTCTATCATGAAGTCCACATTCCCTTCTCTTCTACCAGGTTATATAGAAACCATCCCTTCGGCAATTACTTCTACTAACAGCTCTAAAGTAGCTGGGAAGAGTTTTTCGCCAATTTCTTCCTTGTGAAGCGTCAGTAAAACAAGAGAGCGAATCAAGCTAACTATCAGATCTGGATCTACCTCGCTCATAATCCCTTTCGCCTGCCACGTCACGATTACAGGCATTAGTGAGTCTTTGTCCTCCAGAAAATTCTCTTCCAGTAGCTCTTGAGGCAGTTTTCTAATAAGTTGCTCCATCTCTCCCAAGACGATCATTTGACTTAATAGCGGACATTCATCTATCATTCGGAATGATTGCAGCAAGAAGCCCTTGATTCCTTCTTTAGTTACGGTTTCTCCAGGCTTGAACGATTCCAACATCGTGTTGCGAATGCGCTTTTCATCCTCTTGTAAAATCCGGTAATACAACTCCTCCTTTGAGCCGAAAAACAAATAAAATGAGCCTTGAGCGATACCTGCGGTCTTCGTTAAATCTTCTACGCTTGTCTTTTTAAGACCCAATGCTTCAAAACTACGGCGTCCTTCCACCAGTAACTTATGTTCTATCCATTCACGTTCTTGATTGGTAAATTTTTTGGGCAATCAAATCATCTCACTTTATGAATTTGTGAATATATTTATTATTTATTCACCATAAATCTAATGTTATATTTTGTCAATAACAAAACAACGACCACACCCGATTACTATCGGCAAGTGGTCGTCGTTTTTCATCTATGTTTTATTTTATTTATGAATTCATTCTTCTTTTCGGTCATTTCATAAATACTATTAATCAACAGTCCATCCCTCTTATGACCCTTCTCAATAAAGAACATAGACACTGCCCCTAAACCAACATGAGTCCCTACTGCCACACCCATTTGCATGATGAAAATTTCACCTTTAAATGCTGTCTCTTGCCTGATCTTGTCCATCAAGTTATCAGCAATCGTTCTCTCCGAGGTGAAACCTATGATAATGAAATCTGTAACTTCCCAATCATTTCGCAGGTTAAATTCTTTCACATAATGGTTTAAAACGCCTTTTAATCCTCTTTCCTTAGCTACGATAGCTCCTTTACCTTGTCTCATAGACATGATTGGTTTGATTTTTAGAATCCTACCTATTAGAGCACTAGCATTCGTAAGCCTACCACTCTTAATTAGATGATTTAGATCATCTACACAGAGAAAGTGTTTCACACTATTTTTATAAGTTTCATTAAATTCGATTAATTCTTCAAAAGTAAATCCATTCTCTCTCAACATTGCAGATTTCAACGTTAACCATCCACTGCCATGACTCATAGATCTTGAATCTACGACATGGATCTTAATAGAAGAGTCAGGATGTTCATCAAAAAAAGTTTCTTTTGCTATCTCAGCAGATTGAAAAGATCCACTTGTCCCACTCGACATACAAATACATAGTATCTCTGTGCATCCATCTTCTATTGCTTCATTTATGATGTTCAAATATTCTGTTGGGTTTGGCATCGATGTCGTAGGGGCTTCTTCTAAATTTCTAAGGATTGCATAAAAATCATCAGGTTTTATATCTATCTTATCTCTACACTCTTGACCGTTTATCATTATCATTAATGGTGCGATTCCGATGTTATATTTCTCAATAATTTCTTCTGCCAAATCACAAGTAGAGTCAGCCATAATCTTAATCATCTTAGTCCCCCAAAGAAAAAGAAGTAGGGCGTTATTTCGTTCCCTACTTCTCTTATATTTTTGTATATAAAATCTAATATTCTTAATTTTCTATAGACTAACTTAATACGTACCTACCGTCAATGAAAGTTGTCACTTATTGTCGACTTATGAAATATGCCGTTCACCAACTATACACACAAAAAAACTACTGACCATGAAGATCAGCAGTTTTCAAATATGTGAAAACACAATACGTTCACGCTTGTTATTTAATTGTATGACATCCAGATCGTATCCCCAACAACCTCAAAACTCTGCTTGTACCAGAAATTACGTGATGTAGTTATTGGATAAACGTACATTTTCTTATTAGGGTATTTCACTTTAAGCCAATCCATAAAGAACGCCGCATAACCCTTACCTTCAAATTCTTTCAAAACATCCAATGCTTCTATAAATAGAATATCTGTTTTGTTTTTAATATCTATATAGAAATCTTTTTGTAGATATCTCTCATCATCACTGAAATAATCTTGTTCAGCCTTTTGAACTAACTGCTTCCCACTTTTATATTCCCAAATCGCAGCATACCCGACCATATTGTTGTCATCTTCAATTAAATATAGATTTTCAGGTAGTTCTGAAATATCCTTCTTACTCAATTCCCCGGAATGATACCCAGAGGTTAATTCAGCTAATATGGTTTGCAAGTCTTGATCAAATGATTTTGTAGTAATCGTAGGCATTTTCGATCTCCTTTGTGCTATCTATCGCATTTTTCAATCCATTGTTCTACCGTTATTTTTTTACTAAGTTCTCCAATTAATGCATAAGGGATTTGATCCATCTTCTTAAACCGAATACAACTTTTCCCCATATCTAGCTTCGTCTTCATATGTTTAGGATACTCTTGTACAAACCAATTTAACAACTCTTGATCTGCGTATACACCCATGTGATACACAGCCACGAAGTGTTTTTGAGAAGCAATACCCATAAATGGTAATGGTTCTTTGGGATTACAATGGTATCCCGCTGGATAAAGTGAATGTGGCACCACATAACCAATCACTCCATAACCCATAGTCTCCTCAAATCCTTCTGGAAGGTTCTCAAGTATGACCTTTCTTAATTGTGCGATCACTGCCTTTCGTTCCTCGGGTATTTCATTTAAATATTCCTCTGGTGAACTAGCTTCATACCTCACAATAATCACTCCTTATGCTATCTATATAAGTATACTTCATCACAATATTTTCTGATAATATACTTATCGCCCATATTAACCTTTGTTAGAATCCTCATTCACCATGACAATAGAAATAAGAGACTGAAAGATATTATTCCTTTAGTCTCTTTATTTACAAGTATAACAAAAATTACATATATTCAAAACATTAAACACTTATCACTCTGATCTGTAAATCATTTCGTTTGCTCAAGTCTATAAACTCATCGTTGACTTTAATTAACGGGGTCTCTATGTTGTGAGGATTTAGTGAAACAACCTCCCCTATTCGCCCATCCGTTAATACAACATTCTCACCGACCATTTTTTTCATGATGTTATTAAGAAATACAGATACAATGGTAGGATCAAGTTCTCCAAATATCCCTCTCCTCATCTGACTTACAATTTCATGGAATGGAATTGGATCGTGATATGGACGTTTGGAAGACATGGCATGAAAGATATCAGCAACAGCAACAATTTTACTGAAGAAATCGACTTTATCCCCTTTTAGGCCTAAGGGATAACCTTTACCATCATTTCGCTCATGATGTTGCAGGGCTACTAACGGAACCCGTTGGTTTAATCCTATCGTATCCTTCAGAATCTCGTATCCATAAATCGTATGTTTTTTTATCAACGCGAATTCGTCATTAGATAATTTGCCAGGCTTACTCAATATTTCAATCGGTATTTTCACTTTTCCAACATCGTGTAATGTAGCTGCAAGAGAAAGTACTGAAATATCAGACTCCGTTAAATTTAGCCATCTACCAATTAAAGTGGATAAAATACCCACACCAATATTATGCTGATATGTGTACTCATCCGTTGCCTTAACTGTTTCGAATAGTTGAAAAATATTTGAGTTCTTAGAAGCTTCCTGAATGGATGGAAGAATTCCCTTTCTTATCTCCATTAATGGAATCTTTCCAGATGCTTCAATCGAATTGAATAGAGCCTTCGACGTATTAACAACTTTTTTAATGGATTGCCCATATGTTTCTTTATCTTCTAATAAGAATGAAATTGAATTCGGATCAACGGTATGATTTTTCAAAAATTTAATATGGTCATCTTGAATCGTTGTTAGTGCTGGTATCAAAGACACACCATACAAATTAGTAATATCATTTTTTATTGTTCTACCTAACAAATTTTCCATTCATTCCCCTCCAAAAGTACATATTTATTTCCGATAGCCTAGTTTCCATTACTCACTAGGCTTCCAATAGTCTGTTTATTATTCTTGAAGCGCTTATCGTTGTACATCGTTCTGTCGGCAACCTTGATAAGATCATTCAATTCCACGCCATCTAACTATATAATCGGAATCTCTGCATACCTTCTTAAGGGTTCTCGCAATCCGTTGCAGGACACAGTCACCTGTAGCATGTCCATAATGATCATTGATTGATTTGAAATCATCTACATCCATTATGAAAATGATAAGTTTCTGCGCTTTACTATCCGACAAGTTCCGTAACGAATAAATGAATCATATCCAAGTAATCATGGAATAGATAGTTATAGAGAATTAAGCCGAGCGAACTCATGGCAACGATTAGCAGGGATATGATGCGTCCAGCATATTTCATTGGGTATCCCCCCCTTATATTGTTTATTAAGAAACTAACCCTAGCTTTTCAAATGATATCTGACAAACTCCGAACTTGTTCGTTATATTTCTAATTTTAACTATCTATTGTTTATAAAAAAATCCCCCGAACGGGGGACAGATCCTCTTATACAAAGATGTTTAATTCTTTACCTCGCTGTAGTGCTTGCACGCGATTATTTACTTTAAGCTTTCTGTACATATTTTTAATATGTGACTTTACGGTTTCACTCGTGATGAACAGGTCATTCGCCATTTCCTTGTTCGACAAACCATTGGCGATCAACAATAAAACCTTCATTTCCTGCTCTGTTAATGTCTCTTTAAGAGACCGTTCGTATTCCGACGTGACATTCAAAGCCTGAAGTAGTAGCTCTACATATGTTAAGGAAACCAAAGTCCGATTTCTTAACTGACTCACATGATTAACCTTTAAATATTCGGATAACATTTCCGCCATTATAGGGCCCTCATCAATAAAGCTACGTATGTAACCCTCTGGTTCCGCCAACTGTAAGGCGGTCTCTAACTGAACAAGTGCAGCCTCCGTTTGACCCAAACGTTGAAGCATCACACTTTGCAGAATGAGCGTCTTGGTTCGATCCCGAAGACGATCTTCCTTAGCTAATAAACGATTCAACCGTTCCAATAAATACAGCGCTTCTTCTATTCGTCCACATGCTGAAAGCACTCTAGCCAAAGCTAGATGCTCTAACACACGATACAGTGAAACCTCATCTGTATGCGCCAGACCGCACCTCTCTAACCAATCATGAGCATATTCGAATGAGCCTTGTTGTACGGATAGACATGCTTGTTCCGCTTCGATTTTCAACATAAATAATTCGTAATCGGGGGAGTCAAGCTGCGACTTCAACTTCGTAAGCAGTTCTGAAGATCGGTTGGGATTCCCTTTGGCTTGCTGAATCCGTGAAGCGCTGATCGTAATATGAATCACGATTCTCGCAAAGGGCTGCATATCCTTACGATCCAGTGCCTGATTCACAAAAAACTCTGCCTCTTCCAAGCGATTCCACTCGTACAGCAATTTGCTATATGATGCATATAAGTAACCGATAAAAGGATATTCCTTCTTTTGTTCCCATCTTCTAATCCATTTCAAGAGGAATGTATCCGCCCCATGAAGATCGTTGATAAACGCCAAATGATCATCAAACGAATCATAACCTTGATATCTGTTACGCCCCATCGTTTGAAAGAAACTGCCTTCCGGCATATATCGTTCTACCAACTCGAAGTATGTAGACGTTTGCTCCAAGTCCTTTTGAAGATAAGAGGTAACTGCACAAAAAAAGTAGATATTACCCATGACCTGACTCCATTCTGCAGCAGACAATTTACTCTGCAGTGCTTGGAACCAAATCTCAGCTTGTTTCACTCTATTAAAAGCGAGCTCCCATTTCCCGACTCCCAGCAATACGGATATATAGAACATTTCAATCATGGGCTTCTCTGCAAAAGAATTTTCAGGTAAAACGGATACCCAACTATTCAACGAATCGCTCTTCGATTGCATCAAAGATTGTAGATTTTTCTCGATCAAACGAACGGCGTCCACATACTTCTTTCCCTCTATAAAATGCTCAACCGCTTCTTCATCAAACCCTTGATTCTCCAACCAATACGCCGCATGGATATGTGCTTCCACCCATCTTTGCGGATCTTTCTCAGACAATAACCGACGCAAAAATTCAGAGAACAAATGATGATACCTATACCAATTCCTATGATCGTCTAGAGGGATAATAAACAAATTTAGTTGCTCTAACCTTTCCAATTGCTCTTGAGAGTTCATTTGCCCTGTAACCGCCTGGCATAATGAACGGTTCATTCGGCTTAAAATGGACGTCTCCAATAAAAATGCACGCATAGACTCCGATTGATGATGTAGTACTTCTTCTAGTAAATAATCTGAAATATGATGATGCTGACCACTAAATCGATGAATGGATTCCGCTATATTATCACTTCGCTTCAGAGAGATCGCTGCCAGCTGCAATCCGCTGACCCAACCTTCTGTCTGATTGAAAAGCTCAGTTACTTGCTCCTTAGTTAGCAATAAATCCGTTGTATCCCGAAAAAAGACAAGCCCTTCATCCAGTTGAAAGCGTAAATCCTGTATATTAATTCGATATAATTCACCTTTCGCTAGAAGTCTAGCCGTAGGTATTTGCAAATCGGTACGACTCGCGACGTAAACATGAATATGAGGAGGTAAATGCTCTATCAGATAAATAAATGAATTATGTATGATGGGAAGCTCTATGGAATGAAAATCATCGAGAATGATGACCAGTTCACTTGTTAATCCATTCAGTTCATTCAGCAGCGCCGTAATCACAGGCTTCCAATGTACTGAAGGGCCCTTCTCAAGAAGAGGAAAGATCGTCTGACCATATCCCGGAACTCTCTCATTGATGGATGTCGTTATATAACTCCAAAATCGAATCCAATCATTATCCTGCTTATCCAGCGAAACCCACGCAACAAGTTCTCTGCATTGTTTCGCCCATTCACTTAACGCTGTTGTTTTCCCATATCCAGCTTGCGCAGAAACAAGTGTCAACTTGGCTGACATCCCCTCATCAAGTTTGCTCATCAGTCTCGGACGGGACACCAACGAGCTACGTACATGGGGAATATAAAGTTTTGTACTTACAATCACGAATCATTGACAACTCCTCTGTATTCAATCATCCAAAGAAACACCGCATATGTTGATAGATTGAGTACCACGAATCCCAGATCAAAATATGAAATAATTGTATCAATAATCCTACCAACTTTCTTTTGGGATTCTGATTCTATCCCTCCATGACTACTTCTTTTTTTCAAAAAAAGCTGACATCGGTAGTACGGACGCCAGCCTACTTCCATGCGAACTGTATTATTTCTCCTGTTCAGCCGTCAATCTCACTTCGACACATCTAAAGAATAAATGCCTATTTGCTTGCCGTCCAAGCTATACCACATGAGGTTGTCACCTTGGACAAGGGGCGACATATTTCCCGGTGAAGGTATACCACTCAATTTAGTCGGATCCTTTAGATAATTCCCTTCCCCATCGATCACAGCATAAAATGTTGAGTCTATCTCATCTTTCTGTTTCCATATGATTACAAATTTATTATCGTTGATTTTGGAAATATGAGTCTCCTCGATACTTTCCGTTCCTTGTTTAGGAAGATCGGTCAGCTTACGTGTCTTGATCTCAGAACTACTGCCAGCAGTCTTAGGAATAACACTTAGAAACAGATTCTGAGCACCGCTCGCTTCAGTTGCATCTCCAACAGAATTACTCGATCCCACGACAAGATAATTAGTTCCCGCCACCTCGAATCCTCCTAACGTCGCCCCCGTATAGTTCGCACCAATCGCACCTGGAAATTTCAGGATATCCAGCTTTTTCTCGATACGACCCGCTAACTCTGTCTGAAGTACTATCGAACGTGGATAAGCATCCCCATGATCCACATACACGATCCGCTCCCCATCAAAGCGAACATATGATGCGAAAGAGTGACTCACATGGTTGGATGGCCATTGCCCGCCTTTTGATAATACACTCATCTGATTCGTATCAATCAACAGCGAAATATTAGATTGATGACGAAGGCCGTCCTTAGCGGTTCTATAACGTGTTCTAGCCGTATGTACAGCCAATAAACCTTTGCTGTCGTCCATGGTCAAGTTGCTTGCATTAAAGGGTTCACTTATATAGACATCCTTAATATCAGACTGACCGACCTTATTCCAGTTATTATCATACTTCACAACACTAATGACGGTCTTCTCATCTGATTCTTCATCATTCTTCTCGCCGTATACAACATAGTAATATCCGTCTCGAGAAGCATGGAATCCCCCAAATATGGGAAGTTCCATCGGAATATTCGTCTTGGTAAGTAAATTGAAAGACAAATCATAGTCTGTCACGGAAAGACCCGCGCTGGATGATTCTAACATATGAATTCGATCCGATTCTGCATACATGTAACGATTCGACACTCTGAACGAATTGCCGTACAAGTAGTCATTCGTCGTCAAATCATTCAAAGTCTTCGCATACACCAATGATACCTCAGGATATGAGTAAATTCGCACTACCTGTTCGGATGCGTTCCAAGCTACCGTGGATTTGAGACTCTCAGAAACGAATCTAAGCGGAACGAGAGTACTACCGTCCCTGATACGCGCTGGAACATCCATTGTAATTTTCTGCCCGTTGATCACAGCTGTCGGGTTATCAATATGTAAGGTTACTTCTATTCCTTCCCTCTTGCTCGTGATAGTTCGGGTCGCTGCTTCCCAAGTCACATCTGCTTTTAACGTTTCAAATATGGCTCGCATTGGAACCATTGTTCTCCCGTCCTCTATGACCGGCTTCACATCAAAAGTTAATAGTCGTCCATCTAAGTAAACCTTAATCGCTGAATCTGCCGCCGATACAACCGTCACTGATGACATCAAAATCACCAAGATCAGAAACAGAAAAGGTATTCGTTTCATCTCGCACACTCCCGTATTCTATTTTCCCAGAGAACCACATTGTGTAAACTCCTTATTCTAAATTTCGCCATATTACATAAAATCCCTCTTTTCGACAAGATATTCTCGCGAAAAGAGCAACATTTACAGCGATGCTTAATAACTTTACATAACTAATAAACTTTAATGACCTACAGTTAACAATGAACTGATAACATACTACATAGTCTATATATTTATAGTTCGAAGGGAGAACATACAAAGGTGAAGAAACAATGGATTATCTCAGCAACCGCAGCACTAACCCTTACACTCGGGACAGGTATCGTATCCGCAGCGGATCTCATTGGAACAGCAGCAGAGAAGGTTAAGTTTTCGAATAATGGACAAGAGGTTAAACCTTCGACCCCAGCGGTCAATATCGACGGTAGCCTGTTTTTGCCGATTCGTGCTCTTAGTGAAACACTCGGAAAATATGTAGATTGGGACGAATTTCGCAGCAGTGTCGCGTTGACAGACAAACCCGTCTTGACCGGTAAATATACACTGAAATCTTCGGACTTGGCAAAAGGAATCAAAATGGGTATCGGCTCCTCACTAACCCATCTGCCAGGAGACCCCGACAATGTATTTTACTCGACAGCCGACCGCGGACCAAACGGTCAGCTCGACGTCAACGGCAAGACACTTCGTACATTTCCGCTAGCTAGTTACACACCGTCCATCTATAAAATCCAGATTGCAGACAGCCAAATCACGATCCTCGATCAAATCCAGTTGAAGGTGAAGGGCAAAAATCCAGTAACTGGTACAGCCAACATTACTGGTTTGCCGAATATCAAAGGTCGCGACGAAACTCCTTATGATGCGAAAGGGGAGAAAGCACTCTCCTATGATCCATACGGTCTCGATATTGAAGGTATCGCTTATAACCCAAAAGATGATTCGTTCTGGATTTCAGATGAATACGGTCCGTCTATCGTACACGTACAACGAGATGGTACGATTATTGAGCGGATTGTTCCTAAGGGATGGGCAGATCAAGTATCGACACCGCTAGTACCAGCGCGTGAAGTCCTTCCAACCGTGTACAATAAGCTTCGCCAAAACCGTGGCGCAGAGTCCGTCGGCATTACGCCTGACGGCAAATACATGTTCATGGCGATGCAGAATGCCCTGCGCAACCCTGACAAGTCCATGGACAACTCACGCCAAGTACGTATCATCAAGTTTGATCTGGTGACACTGAAACCAGTAGCAGAATTTGCATATGTAATGGAAGATGCTACGAAATTCAACGATCTGGTTCAAGCTGATATCGTTCTCTCCGACATGATGGTCGTCAATGAGAACACACTACTCATCGATGAACGTGACAAATTCACAGGCGACAAAGCACAATTGAAACGCATCTACTCGATTGATCTTTCGAACGCAACGAACATCCTTGGGTTGTACGACGATGTCACTACTACCGGCAAGACACTCGAGCAAATGACCATTGCGGATTTAAAAACAATCGGTATCCTTGCACCATCCAAACGAACTGTATTAGATTCGGTCGAGTTTAAATATCCATACGAGAAAATCGAAGGTTTGTCGCTCGTTAACGGCAACACTCTTGTCATCATCAACGACAATGATTTCGGTGTAGATAGTACTTCACCGGAAAACGGTACCGAGCTGTGGACATTCAAACTACCTTATACGATAAAATAATAAAGTTACAATTTAATGAAGTAAGAGAGCACAACAACCCGGTCATGATCTATTGATCAACCGGGTTATCCTCATTCATCCCATTGTCATCAATACCAACTTAATAATCTTGTAAACAATGTACCCCTAAACAAAATAACTTAAGCCAATTTGTTGAAAATATAATGAAACCCAGACTAATTAGAGTCTGGGTTTCATGTATAGTTAGAGTCCCCTCTGTATTCAGATGATTCATCGACAGGATGATTTCAAACCTTAGATCATTCTCGGTGTACCATAGGGGAGAGTTCATTAATAAGGGTGGCTGCACCCCTATAATTTCATCAGTTAAACCCGTGGGTTCTCCAATGTTATTTAGTTCTATATTAAATCAGCTTATGAGCATACCATTTGTCCCCTTTGAACCGTAATCCAAAGATCAATCCGCGTACGCCCCATTCGGCAACCATCGCTACCCATACTCCCATAATGCCGAAATGAAGTGTTACTCCCAATATATAGCCCAGTATCACGCGAAACGCCCACATCGAAAGTAACGAGGAGATCGACGTAAATTTCGAATCCCCAGCAGCACGTAATGCCGATGGCATAACAAAGCTTAATGACCACAAAATGGGTTGTGCAATCGATATGAGTAAAGTAAGTGCGAATATCGTAGGAACAATATCTTCCGGCGGAGAGAACAATTTCACGATCATCGGGAAGAATGGCAATATTATGGCTGTTACGATGACGAAGAACACCGTGGAAAGGCCGATGAAGGATTTAATAAACTTCCTTGCATCCTGAATGTTCCTTCGCCCGATACACTGTCCGACAACCGTTACAATAGAGATACTCAATGCATTCCCACCGATTTGAAATAACAACGATATCGAGCCGCTGATCGCATTCACTGTCATTGCAATCGTCCCTAACTGAACAATAAACGTCTGCGTTAATAGTTTACCGCCATTGAAAAACATCTGTTCTGCTGCAAATGGAATCCCAATGAACATAATTTTCTTTAGAATCGAAAAATTCAGTCTCAGCGCATTTCTTATTTTGAAACCTAACGTATGATTATATTTCGTCAAATAGATTAACGAAGTAACCATTCCCAATACTCTTGCTAGAATCATCGAGATTACTAACCCAATGACACCCATATCAAAAATACTGATTAATACAATATTTAAACATAAGTAAGTTATATTCATAATTAATGATAAACCCAAGCACGCTTTTGTCTCCGCAACGCCTCTCAATACGCCACTCACCGCTTGAAATATCGCTATAAATGGGTAAGAGATACAACTACCGATGAGAAAAATCTTTGCATTGCTAAATACTTCAGCATCCGCATTACCAAATAGTAAGTTTAAGGTAGGTGTATGGAACACGATAACGAACGTACTGATCAGTATCGATAACATGGCAACTGCAGATATGGCTTGCGAAGCAGCTTTGGATACCATCTCTTGATTCCCACTGCCTTTATATTGCGCCACAATGACCGTACCACCTGTCGCCACCGCGACAAATACATTAATCAAGAAAATATTCAGCGAATCCACCATACTCACGGCACTAACTGCTGCAATCCCCGAGGAACTTATCATTGCGGTATTCAGTAAACTCATTAAAATAATAAAAGCTTGGTCAACAAAAATCGGAATGACGATAGCGATAATTTGTTTGTAATCAATCGAGTCCCCAGTAAAATACTTATTTAACAAAAAAACTGTTTTTAGCTTAATATTCGGGCTTATTAAATTCACCGTATCATCTTCTTTACCTGGATTATGTCGAGATTCATCGTTTATCGTCGAACTGCCTTGCATATTATACCACTACTATAGAAAGTGTGCTGTGAGGAGCGTTGCCTCCTACCTTTCAGATGATATTCAAACAAAAAAACGGCCACATTTTTTTCAAAATGTAACCGAAAAGATCAAAGTGTCATAGATTGCCCGTGCTCTTCCAAATACTCTTCTTTTTCCTTATAGTCTGGCATAACACTTCCAACTCGTCTCCAAAATGACCGATCATGATTCATGTGTAGCAAATGACATAGTTCATGAATGATCACATAATCTATCACTTCAATTGGAGCCATGGCTAAAAGATAATTAAAAGTTATTTTTTTATCCGCACTACAACTGCCCCACTTGGTTCTAGACTCCACAATCTCAATCGTCTTAGGCTTTACTCCCAATTGGCTTTGAAATAATTTTATCCGTTCCCCTACAATCTTCTTGCAGCTAGAGACATAGAACTTTTTAAGATTTTTTTGGAGTTCCTCTTCCTGTAAATCAGTAGTCTCTATTAATTCATGAAGCAAACACTCTTTCCCAAGATAAAGGAACTTACCCTCATTTTGATACTCTCTTGTATTTTGGTTTTCTCGAACCACTGCAATGTGACGTGACTTCTCAAGTATCCATTTACCTTGTTGTTGCACAGCTTTTATAATACTCTCTTCGCTTACGTCATTGGGAACTTTAACAGTTATTAGACCTAACGTATCCATATGAATAGAAATCTTCGTTCTATGACCATATTGAACATTAAATTCTATGATATTATTATCAAATTTAAGTTTCATAAACACCATCTTTTCTCATTTTCTCCGTTGTTCACTCAAGTTTTCTAGGATTTCTCCATGCTCTCTCAGTGTCTTCACCCATTATAGCACGACCTTATTACTATTTTGGCAGGGGTCAACATAAAAAGCCCATGTAATAAAAACACATAGGCTTGCGAGTAATCCATATTCATATCAATAGTCTTAAAAACTCAAAATAAATCTTCTTCGCTAAACATCCATGAATCATCGCAAACCTCATTACCGTCTTTATCTATAAGTATCTCCCTTCTCTACTAGTATTCATACGCTTAATCGTTCGCTTAAGCTTAATTATTTTCCTTAGTTCATAATCTTGGAGTGGCTTATCTATACTAACAAATAAAAGACGCCGAGGGCCCCCTCCTGATCTTGCAACTCATCTTGCTTTTCTGATCATTGCTTTTATGAACAGAGTTATAATAATCAGGAACATGGCTGTTTTGCTCCCCAACCTTCCCTATAATTCTATTTTAATAGATTTGGGAGTTTACACAATGTATTTTACAGACTCGTTTCTTTAAGTAATCGCAAAACTCCTCAACAGTTTCACTTGAATCAATTTTTCTTAAAGTTGTATTCTGCAAATCAATTAGAAATCTCTCTTTGTCCCAATCATCCTCAAAGTCCTTCTTAGTAAATTCATTATAAAATGTGTACAATAGTGATAATTTACTTTTATCTGCATTGTTATAAAGTTCCCTTAAAATATTTTCTGTTGTTCCGTTCATAGATTGCTTTGCAGAGTCAATTACACCTATAATGTCAAAATTATTATATAAATAATCTGTACTCCCCTCTAAACTTCCATTATCATCTGTCATTCTATGTTCAAAACCAATAGTATCAGTTATGCATAAGATTTGCTGTTTAACCACTTCAGTAAGGGAGTCTTTATATGGAACTTCAATTGCCATTGACTCAACTAATGGAGTAAGTATTTTTGTAAAAATTTTTGAAAATTGTAGAGGAAAACGGAGTAATATATTCAGCTGCTATTGAATTGATATCATAGTTATCTCTGAACGCCTCGGACACGGCTCAATCCAGGTCACAATGAACACGTATGGGTTCGCCATGCGTTCAGCAGACCAGTCTGCCGCTGATAAGTTCGAATCGATTTTTACAAATAAAGAAGATGAAGAGTAATTCAATCTAAGGACATACTAGTATCCTTAGATTTCTGAGTAAGGTATAATTATATATACCATATTCAATGATTATCGAAGAGTTCGAACAGGAAATGTCCAAAATACTATAAGGGTGTGATAATGATGCAATGGCAAGAAGTTCGTACGATATACCCTGATCAATACGTCTTACTTGAAATTCTTGACTCTCATACCGAAGATAACATTCAGTTCGTTGATGAAGTTGCTTTAGTACGAGCGATTCAAGATCCTGACGAAGCAACTAGAGAACTACTAAAGTGTAAACACAATAATGTTGTGTATCATACCGGTCAAGAGAAAATAGCAATCGGACTACGTAGTTATCCTCTATATAGGAGTAGATGAAATGAATACACTCATGATTTACTCCAAACGTCCATGACGATTTGTTACAACGGTCGCTCTTTAACAATCGACAATTTAGTGGTTGATACTGGCGCTGCACACTCCCTTTTATCCTCTGATATCGTATCCGAAATAGGCATTAAGTTCGAAAATGGTGATAAACTTGTTCGGAGTTTTGGGATCGGTGGAGACGAATACACTTTTCAAAAACACCTTGATTAGATTCAAATAGGCGATTTTATCATGGAAGGTATCCCTATTGATTTTGGTGTTTTTCATGATGATATTAATTACATTAATGGCCTCATCGGTCTAGACATCCTTAAGAATGGCAACATGGTCATTGATCTTCATCGGATGGAGATGTATCCGGCAAGCCTCAATCACGATTAAAATAGGGACGTGAATAGCTCACGTCCCCATTTCGTCCCCAACTCCTCTATTCACTCACTCAAAACCCTTATAAATCAAGGAACAAACCGTTTCGATATGTGTTGTATGCGGGAACATATTATACTGGGATTTGATCTGTTTCATTCTGCAGGAACCTTGATCTGATGGGTTTTTCGTCAAAGCACTTCCGTTCAGTATGGACTCATTCCGATCGTTTCTGTTGATGTTTTACATCAATTTTACATCAATGTTTTGAATACCGAATCTCATCGCTACCAGTTATACAGAGGGATTAGAATCATGTACGCTGATTTATGAAGAATCCCTATTAAACAGGATTTTTTGCGACTGTCGTGTGATCTGTTTGGTTCTTTTATGATGCTTGGTGAGGTTTTTCGTCCCCAAAATATAACTTACAATCTTTCCGCACTACATATATGTAGAGTAGACAGTGAGAACAACCTAAAAAGCACTCTCGCCAATTCTTTGTCTGAATCTTATAGAGTACCATTCAAAATTTTCTTTAATCTTTGGATGTCATAGACAGGCGTTTGTAAAAACTGATTCATGTTAACAATTTTTCTATTAACGATAAACATTGATTTTAGAGTTATGTTAGGATCCAGTAATGATTCAATCGGTATTGTTAAATCCTCATCCATAATTATAGCCTTTCGTAACCAAGAAACTTTATTTTTTATTTTCCATTGATAAGAGCCTTTAGAACGACTTTGAAATCTTTTAACAAAACTTCCCATGGCTTCATATGAATATGGGATATGAAATGTCTTACATTCGGCAACTATAAATTCTTTCTTAACAGGGTGATATGCTAAGATATCAATTTCTCCAGGGAAAGCTGATCCCTCATTATGAACAAGTTTTACTGATAACTCGGACCCATTTTCTTTAAGCTCCCAGATGCATTCAGGACTGCTTTCAATCCGTGGTTCAGGGATATATCCCGTAATATAACCATATTCTCTAAATAATTGTTGAACTTCTTTTTCAAAAGGAGTGGATATCACAACTTGATAAAAAGCCTTAAAAGGTGTGTCATGCCCGCTATATATGTCAAATATAGATGATTCAATAAAATAATTTATTGCATCTGCCACTATAGATAATGACGTAACATTGATAGTTTCATTTTTATCAATTATCACATTTATAGCAGGTCTAAATACAATTAGACTTGGAATGTCAAACTTTGAAACCTTCCCCTTAATATCAAAATACCATTTCTTCTTCCAATACACATTGGAAGTAATATTGAACCCAAAACGTTGGTTAAGTTCCCTACTTCCTTGTAGGAATACGATGTAATCAAAAGGTACCTGGTTACTTGCTAATTGATAAACAACTGCTACACCAATTTGAACATAGGATCGGAGTTGCTCCCAAAAACTTCTTTTAGCAGGTAGGAGTTTAAAAAAGTTATCCCTAAAAAGATACTGATCTGACGGTAATTCTCCTGCAAGGATGTTATTTATTGCATCAAGTAGCTTAGTGGGATTCTTGACCCACATATCAATTGATTGCTTTAAAGTTCTATGTGATCTGCCCCTATCTGAATACATATAGGCGAGTTCTCTATAGTAATATTCAGTTTCAGCATGGTTAGGAATAAGCCATTCACGGTTTATAATCAACTTTATGTCTGTAAACTGACCAACGAGCTCATAGTGCAACAGACTTTCATAAAGTGTTAACGCGTATATTGATTGTATAATATCTAAACGACTATTAGAAAATTGTTGCGCTGATTGAAATTGGTTTTTATAAACATTTGATATTAATCGTTTAATTACGGTTCCAAGCCAAGCTGGCTCACGGCCCCAAGAACCATTATAAAATAATTGGTACATTTGAATGAACAAGGGTAATAGGCTTGGTGATAGATTACTACATATACTTTCAACATATTCCTCCACTCTAGAAAGAATTACATTAAGTTCGTTTTTATCATTAATATGAACAGGCAATGAACTCCCAAATATCCTTTTCAAAGGGATTTCAAATGGCCATTTTTTCTTGTTTACTTCTGCCCAAATAATATCAGCTAAATGTCGGATTTGTTTGATTTCGTAATTTGTCAAAGCTTTTTTGTCTCCAATCTTTATATCGTTATACAGCTAAATTTTCAATGTGTATGCAATTCGCTATCATTATTCAGCATCAAGAGAAGAATGATAGAATGAGGCTACACAAATACTCGTACTTCTATATTTTTTCACAAAATCCTCCAAGTAAATAGTATAAACACAGTGCCTATGGGAAGGGTTTAACTTTACTAAACTAAGGCTCGTGGCAACCCGTAAACGTTCTTGGCCTCTTAGAAAGTTTCATATGTTGTATGATAACTGTATGCATATTAGATTCAACAGTGAAATTAGCATTCAGCATCCTAATTAAACGAAAAAGGACTACTGCAATTAATAAAGTAGTCCTTAATGTATCAACATTACTTAACCTTCATAATCCCTGTAATCCTGATTTGTTCTGAATTAACTTTTTCAAATAAGCACACTGCTGCAAGCACTTCCTTGTGAAGATCATCAATATTGTTGGGTAGACAATCAATGTCGAAAGTCTTAGCTTTATTCTCGAATATCTTAATTCCAGTAAGACTATAATTGACTATTAACTGAGTCAAGTAATTACTCCCTTCTGTCTTTTGTCTTTTGTCTTTTGTCTTTTGTCTTAATCATGATCAATACTAAATTTAGTTATTTAAATCTTGATTTATTTAGTATATCAATTCAATAATTACACCTTTAGCTTATTTCCAGTATTCAGTCATATTAAAAATGAAGTATTCTAAAAATAATATAATTAATACCTATCCTTCCCATTCCCTAACCAAGTAATCTAGTTCCTATAACGGAGCCTCCACTGAATTATTTACAGACCCATTTCTATCATCAAATTAAATACACCTATAAATACTTTTTTAAATATTCAATCCAACTTGTATCATAATGTAATGACTGGTAGAATGCCGTTCTCCAGTGATTTATTTTGAACGACATGTTACTGAGATATCTCTCATTAATATCTGCTTTTAAACCCTCTATATTATTATCCCTGAGGTATGTATTAATTGAATGTAAATACCCATTAAATTCATCACTGGCAAATCCTATGAAACTAGTTTGCAAATCAAAAGCACTAAAATGTGTGCTTATTCTTTCATTAACAGACTTACTAAATGCTGACTGTTCAACTTTATATCTAAATGAAACACTCTCTTTACATATGAATTCACAGAATAACCATTGCTCACCTTCTACATTATCATAATATGGATGCAATGTAATATCAGTTGAAGTTGATTTTGTAGAATTACAATCACGACAGCTAGGTATTAAATTATTGGGATAAACAGCATATGTTGGATATATAGCTTTCGGTAAATAATGATCTAGTGTAGTTACTTTTCCGAAACTGCAATATGGACATTTCGTAGTCATCCTCCTTAATTTCTTATAATACTCTCTAACGTCAGTATCTTCCTGCGTCATTTTACTATAGAGCAATTTCATATTATCCTTTTGATCAACTCTAGTAATTACTTTATCGTTATTACAGTTGAATAAAACATCATATCTGCCTAGACTTGCATTCCTATCATAGTAATTATATCTTCTGCTAAAAAAATCTTTACTTGCTTCTATTTTCTGTTTTAGATCTTTACTCCTTATATTTTCCTTAGAAGAAATTAATACTTCTAAGGCATCCATACTCGGCTTTTCTAGATGCTCCATTTTAATCCTTTTCCTCCTTACTAAACAATAAGGACCTTGCAATTGTTTTACCTTCAAATCCGAGCTTTCCATTAAAATAATCAATTACCTGTTCATAATCTTCAAGTTTTGATACTGCGTTACTAATTAAACTATGAAATCCTGATTTATGAACTTCTAATCCAAATATATCTCTAGTTAAAACCCCAATATTTTCTGCGAATGTTTCATTTTCAGGCCTTTCAAAATTAACTTGGTCGTAAAATCTATTTATTATCCATACACATTCCTTTGGTATTTCCTGCAAAATCACTGGAGAATGTGTTGCGATAACTGCTACTGCATTCCTAGAGATCAATAGGTCTGATAATGCTCTAGTGAAAGAAGAAAGTAATGGGGGATGCAAGTGCATTTCAGGTTCATCTAAGATAACTAAACTTTTTTCTTCAACTGTTTCTACTAATTTAGTAATGGTTAACAATACAATTTTATGACCTGAACTTAATTTTTCAAATAGTAGATTTGCCTTAGAAATATATTCATTATTAATAAAATATTTTACTCCTATTTCAGAAAAAATAGGGTCACTTTCTAATGTAGTGATAGCATTTATCCAACGAGAAGATTTACCGCTGTTTTTTATTGATAAGAGACTATCAACAAATTCTTTCTTTAAATCATCTAAAGTTTTCGGTAAGTAATATTTCTCATATGATTTTCCGCCCAATTTATCTTCTTTAGCTTTTTTAATTTCTTTCAACATACCAATAGCAATATATTTAAGATTATCAGTACTGTCAAATCTCACATAATGTCCTGTATCAAATCCACTAAATGCTACTGTAATTAAATTTGCAAACAACAATTCCCTTGTAGTTTCCTCAGATACAACAAATTCACCATATTCATCTGTATTTGTAAGAACACTAGCTACTAAATTTGTTAATAATGTTGTTTTCCCAACACCGTTCCTCCCAATCAGAACATGTAAGTTGCTTGATGGTATTTGATTTGGTTTAACATGAATATGCATATAAGCATTTTCTTCATTGTTGGGCAACGCATAAATAAAGTCATACTCCGTTAACTCTGCATTTCCATTTGCTAACCTCCTGTATTGTCCTTTTACAGAAGAAATACTTACATCTCTTGTCACTGCCCTTCTAAACATATGCTCAAATCGAATACCTTCATAAATGCTTTCGTCTAATGCTATGTCATTTAAGCTCTTTAATAAATCAATTCTATCATCTTCTTTAAATTTATTTAGATTACTATAATATGATACGTCCTGGCCCAATGAATAGAATTTCATAGGTAATTGTGTACAATCGTGCGGAATGTCTGGAAAGAGTATCTTATCATTGTCAGGATTCAAACCTTTCACGCCTACTTTTATACTTCCAATATATTTTTGTTCATTCTCAAAACAATAACTTACATGATATAAACATTGATACTCCCACCAGTCATTCCACCCATCTAACTTAAGATGTATTAAGGGCTCTTCTTGATATGTAGTTGGCACATCACTTGAATTTATAATACGCATAATTTTTCTCCTTAATAATTTATAATTTCAAACTATATATGTTTTGTATAAAAACTTCCTTCACTAAAAGGGCAAGTACAGACGAGAACTCAATAATTGGAGACTCGATTGTATCAAGTGATAGGCTGAGCCTACAGTTGTTAGGCTAACGTCAATTACCTTGATCTGAGGGGTTTTTCGCCAATTCACTCCCGTTCAGTATAGACTCATTCCGATCGTTTCTGTTGATGTTTTACTTCAAATCAGCCCTTGATCTTATTGCTACCAGTGGAGGATAGTCAGGCTGTACGTTAATAGATAAAGCTGTGAATAGTCTTGTGGGACAAGTTTTTTTATTTTTGCTTCGCGTGCACTTTCATCGCTCAGGAACAATAAAGTGTAACCATATAAAAGCTCTTCCAAGATGTAAAAAAGGAACACTGCCAACGAGGTATGAATTCCGAGTTTTTATATGATTTTTTAGAGTTTGATTAAATAGTAAAATTGAGCCTCAAGGTCTTGTGCAAGGTTTAGAGCGACCTTCCAAAAATTAAATCAATTCTTTTTCATTGCGCCGCGGAATGCTGAATTACTCAAATCATTTCAAAAATTATTTCACTCTCCACTATAAGACTTGAAGGAAATACACGTTAATACTTTTTTACAACATCTGCATTAAACAGTGTTCCTTAGTTCCACAAAATAAGTCTTGTTAATACACACAGCCAACAAAATATTCACCAACTATTTAAATACTTTTACATAAATATCCATACCTAAAGTAACTTTCAGCTCTACTACTCTAATTATAGATAAAGTATTCCTCTATTACATTTATTGCATAATCTCCTACCAAGCTCTCATAATTGTATAATTCGTAACTCACACTACTAAAATCCACATTATATAAACAATTTTTTTTTGCTGCTTCATTCATACTTTCTGAGCCTATCTGCTCTGTGTCAATATCTCCAACAATCATATCGATAATCTCACGTGCTATTTCTTCATATTCATATTCATATTCATCTTCATCAGAATAATCAGCAATATAGTCCATCATATTAGACTCAAAACATGACGCAATATGTTCTTCGCATGCCATAGTGGCGGTATCTGCCAGCTTTCTCACTATTTCATTTTGCACATATTTTTTCATCTTATTAAAATCATAACCTTCTTCATTTTTTTCTTCTGTAACTTGTATAAGTTTCCATACATTATCTGAGTTCGAATTTTGATAAATCAATTCCATATATTCTTCATTGTTTAATATCACACTCATATTATAGTATTTCAAATTCAGAATATCGATAACTACATCTGAAGCCCACATTAGTAAGTAACCGTTTTGGAATATAATTTCTAAAACCTCAACAATAATATTCTCATATTCTTTATTCTGATAATCACATTCAAGTATACACTCTAAATACGGTATAAATATTGTATTTGGAATTAGAACTCCCTGATTTATAAATTTAAACGGCAACACCTTAAGCTTAAAAAATTCCTGAGGATCTATTAATAGCTGATTGATTTTCTCTTTACTTTCATCTAGCCTTTCAATTTGTTCAAAATATACCGCTGCTGAGATAAGATTCTCTTTGACCGGATATATTTTTTTAGATAAATAATCAATTATGGAAGGGTGTTTAAAAGAAATATTATTTGCATTATCAAAAGAAAGTAGTGCTTTCAGGCGCTCCCTTGTGTCCTTAGAATCTTCAATTTTCTTATTCCCCATTATTTTGTTAAAATTATCAAAGCATTCATCAATGAATTTTCTTTCAACAAAAGTATCTGAAAGTGAATAAAGTACAAATAAATAATTTAAAGCATTATTATCCAACGCACTAACTTCTTTTTCCCATATAAAAGTTGGGTTATTCAAATGCGTTAAAATAGTTTTCCCAAATTGGTTCGGCTCTTCCGATCTACAATCGAAAGTAGCTCTTTCAATTATCAACGGACTAAAGTTTAAATGTTTTATAATCGCATCAAGTGTTTTTTTATCATTCAATAAATATCCAATTTTATCTCTAATACCATTTTTCAAGATGTGTTTACCAAAAATACTAATACGGTCATCCACAGAATATCCATCTTCAACCTGCAACACTTTAGCATCATATTTAAAAAATTGGGCGAGGCTTTCATTTATTTTTTTAGAATTTTCAAATATTGTTGTTCGTGTGGTAAAAACTATTTTTTTAGTTTTACATTGTTTTATAAACTTTAATAACTCTTCAATTTGTACCAAATAATCTTCAGATCCAATTAGCTTCGTTTTACCCAGAAAATCGTCAAATATAATGATTTCTTGTTCTTCAATAGAGTTTTTTAGACTCTCAAGTAAGTCTTCGACTCTTTTAGATCCTAGCTTATCTGAACCATCTATGTTCGTTAATTTAGATACGTTACGTTCCCTAGCCAGAGTATTAGCTATCATAATTGCTGTAGACGTTTTTCCAATACCAGATTTCCCCTCCAAAATTAATATATTCGAACTTTTTAGTGCATCTGATCCAGTATCAAATATAGTTGTTTTAACAAATAAATCTTTCAAATTTTCAGCACGTACATTTGCATAAGATTTTTGTGGCGTTACGAAATTAACATCTTCTATTTCTGTACCTAGTTCTTCCTTTATAAATTTGTATATTTTCTTCTGATCAACTATTGACTTATTTAGTACTATCTTTTCAATATCTATAATATCATCAGCAGGAGAAAAAATTACCTCATATGGGTTTACAAAGCTTTTATTTTTTAATTTTCTTGCATCTTCTGTTATAGATACAAACTTAAAGCGGTAACCTTCGTATTTTGTTAATATTTTTTTATTCAGTGATCTTTCGACTTTTTGTTTATTACATGTCGATGATACTTGAGCAATGATTTTCTTTTCTGTGTCCACTAAGTCTATACCCTCAACATTATGCTTTAACGTATTCAAATTGACCAAGTCATAATCAAAAAGAAGATTAAGAAAATTGGAAAAAAACATTTCCGAATGTATATTTAAATCTAAAATATTAAGTTTTCCGCGCATCCTTATCCTAGCAGACAAAAACATCAATTTTTCTTCAATATAATTAAAATATTTCGTCCGATTCAATAGTATCTTCCTCTCTCAATTGCTACTTACGAACTATATTTTAACCAATTACAATATATGGTGACTAACTTTAGGTGACCAGCAGGACAAGAAAGAGAATCAAGACAATTCCCCTATAAGATGACGTCTTTGAACATATGATCATCGATAATTCGGTGCTTATTCTGGGCCACCGTACAGCAGGCAACAGGCCTTGTTGATTAACCGGGCGGGGCCACAATCTCATCGATCTCCCCGTCCGTGAAGATTGCGTGTTCAGCACCGGCGTAATCCATGTGGCGATCCACACAAGCTCCCGCTTGTGCCCGATCATAATGGGACAGTTTGCATTGCTAATCGATACGAAGACGGATGGCCTCATAGACTTGCAGGTTCAGCAGTTCCCAAAGTTTACTTTGCCCCACTAGGATCCGCCAATAGGGATATCCCGCGAAAAGGGTGAACGACTTAGACCGTAGAAGGATTCAAACATGTGGATCCTCATTTGTTTGCTTCAGGTAGCTGACCGCAGGAGCCTGCACCCCTTTGCGGAATCTGGTTCCCTTCTGTAGCAGCAGTCAGCAACCTGAATGCGGCAGCGGGAACATAGTGGCTTGGGGTTTGAACTGTTGCAATCGGTTAACTGGACTAATTTAGAGTGTGTAAAATAGTCTTCACTAATGGTCATGATTTCTATATGAAACTCTTGAGCTGATTTTGTTTGAATTTCTATTTCTTTATTTAACTTTTTAACTAGGGTATCTATACTGTTGTAAATAGCAAAAAAAGTTTCTTTTCGAGAATAGAACCGCGCTTCAATATTTATGTATACCTTGTTATTAATTAACTTTGATCTTACTGATTCAAAATATTGTTTAAACTCAGGGCTTACTGCGTAGACTATGTTGTTTGTGTAGTACGTGTAATCTTGACTATATTTTAGCTTCAAGTCTGATTATCCGAAATATTAAATTTCTGTACGACGGAGAAAACCATGCTGTTCGAGCATTAATGTTATTTCACTTTTTATTCCATCAACTAAGATTCTGATTCTGTCATTCAAACAAATTAGATGTAGCGATTGGTGGACATTTATCTGTTCATCCATACTTTGAACCGATTCGTGGAGGGCATTCACGGAACCCCAATCGGCTATCAGGGTCGAATTTGACTGAATTTGAATATTTGGAAGCCCAGTATTTTATTAATTTTCGACTAATTAAAAACAACACCCTTCCTATAGAAAGGTATTTAAATTATACAAATTAAACACTAGTACGCACCTTAAACTCACCTAGCCACAACTTCAACTTTTCCATATCCTCTTTTAACTCATCCGGTTCAGGTAGTATAACGGGTGTTTCGTATGATTGAGAGTGTTCGTACGTTGAGTATTTAGTCATGTAATCCTCGAATAATTGACAATCCTCAGTAGAAATATGCACTAACTTATGTAGTTTACCCTGAGTATTGACTGATCTTCTAAATCTTTGAACAACGTCACCTAATAAGTCATTTTCTATAATACGTTCAATTAGTACTCTAAAATCACTACATATACCTTTAGCGATCAAATCATATTCGATTCTTCCCTGTTCCTGTAGAGTTTTATGAGCTCTAGGAAGTCTTTCTGTTAAAATTTGATTAAGTGCCTTATCTGGTCTCTTAGCGAATATTGGCGTTTCACCAGGTTCACCGGACCCCCAACTTTCTGATCTAAGCCATGTAACATTATATTCACACTCTAATTTTTTAGCAGCTTGTTCAAGAAGTGTAAGGAATGAGAGCCTATGTGTAAATACTATGACTTGTCTGGAAGTACTCAGTTTAGCGATCCTCTTAACAGTCGCTTCCTCAAATACTTGGTCCAGAGAAGAAATAGGATCATCAAATATAAAAGGGGTATTATCTAAACCTCCTTCTACATCTGCTAGGAACCCCGCTAAAGAAACTATTCGAAACTCTCCCTCACTTAACACTTCCGAAGTTCGTACATAAGATGGACAATCTTTAAGCTTTATTTGATGATAGATTTGCCCCCTTTGTGCTCTGGTTTTAACAAGGTCAACATTTATCCTTTTGCCACCTAGCTCTATTAATTCATTCTGAAATCTCTTAACATATTCAGTTGTTATGAGTAAATCTGTCAACGAAGACTTTTTTGTTGATAATGCCTGAGTTCTTGTTAACACCATGGCCTGTTCCAACTTATACTTTTTTCTTAACTTTTCAACATTATCAATAATGATATTTTTATTCTGATGCAACCATTTGCGTGATTCTAACTCGAGAATGTTATTCTTAATCTCTTCTCTGTTCTCTAACTTAGACAATTCATTGAACGAGGTAGCGTGTTCTTCATTCGCCGAAGCTGATTCATTAAGAGCAGAGATAATATCTTCACTTGGTAAGGATGAAATTAGTCCGAGAGATTTCTCCCTGATCAAGCTTTCCTTTCGTTTTTGTAAAGCATCACAAAAGTCTAATACACTTTGTTTTTCGAATTCTGATATTACTCCGATAGAATTAAAATGTAATTCTAATGTTTCTGCAGTTGGAACATTTTTAACCTTTTTCAATAATGCTGCAAGATGCTCTTCAGCACTTTTTGCTTGACTACTTAGAGAAGCTTTAACGTAGGATTCGAAAGAACCAAGTCTTTCTTGAGCTGCTGTTGATAACGGTTGCTGGCAAAGAACACAGTTCGCCCCTTCTAATATATTTGGAAAACTTTCATTTGGATATGCTTGTTCTTCAGAATATGCTCTTGCTTGTTCCCAAAGCAACTTCCAGCTATCAGAATGTATTCCTTCCAGAGGGAGACCTTCAAATACAGTTCTAGCATCCTCTTCATCAGCTCTCTTTTTTCTTTCATAGTCTAGCTTAGCATCTATCACACTTAAGCAAACACTTTCGTCTAAAGAGCTCTTAGCATCATATAATAACTTATGTAGAGTTTTAATATTTTGGGTGACTTGCTTAAAATGCTTCACTTTCTCCAAGGGATCAGTTTCGGATATTTCCCCATTTTTATTTGTTAATTGATTTTCATCTTCAACAGTCCATAAACATCTAGTTTCAATCTCTTGAGTATTGGTTAACTTATTTATTGCATGTAGCCATGGTGTAGAACTTGTCTTAACATAATCATTGGGATACTTTAAGTCAGTAAGTGTGATTGCATCCAACTCTATCTTAAGGATTTGATTGATACTCAGACATGCATTTGTTAACTTGCTAAAAAACAATAGTAACCATGGTTCATACGCAACTTCATTCTCTTCATTAACGTACACATTAGCGCAATCAGTATCATATAATTGCATAGCTCTAAGATCATCAAGAGCCCCCATTTCAGGTGTCCAAACAACTTCTCTTATTTCTCCGTTTTTCACAATAGTTAAGTTACACTCTTGAGGTTGTTGTACCTTACTGTATACGTTCCCCATTAGTTTTCCAGGTTTTTTTGATCCCGAAATATGTTTTAATAACCGCACATAGCTAGATTTCCCAGATCCATTTTGTCCGTACACTATTGTTAATGACTTACTCAGATTTAATGGGTTCCTCGGTGAAAGAGCACTGATTCCTCTAACATTATTGATACTATCAATCCTTAAATTAGTTAGATCATCTTTAGCTGACAAACTACCTACTGAAATTTTAGAGTAGTTTTCCTTTTTGTTTGTTAGTTGTGCTTCTGCTTTACACAACCCAGTAAGCTCTTGAAGGTCCTTGTCTGTTAGTGAATCATTATTAAAAAGACGAAAGGCAGCATCTTGTAACCAAAGAGGACGCTGTTCCAACCATTCTTCAACATCTCTAAATATCCCATTCATATTTTATTCTCTCCTACAGAAATGAATTCTAACAATATCTTCCGATTATATCATACACCACCATCTTCCACTCCTCTGCATTGACATTTCATATTCCAAATGCGTAGTTATTGCATTACTACTGCACCTTTGCGTAATTCGAACCTCTGTTTTACCCTACTTTTGATACGGTTCACTGTAAGATAAGTAGGGTGAGGGTACCCTTAGTAGGATTGTCTGTTGGTTAATAGAATTATAAACACGGTTATATTTGTGATCTCCCAATTTTCAACAAACCTTACACTCCCTAAAACTATTTTTCGATCGTAGGGACATGAAAACATTGTTCATAAAAAACTAAAATTGAGCTAGATTTATTCCGCAATTAAAAAATCATTGAATTATCATTTCAATAAATCAATATTCGAACTGTTCATTACGTTGTTTATCTTCTTTATCTTCTTTTAATTCCCTCTCATGTTCAAAACGAATTTCTTTACTAAATGCTACTTCCTCCTGCTTCGCCCATTCTGATATAATAGGGTATTCAAATTCTTTTAATGAAATAATTAATGGCATACGGTTTTTCATTATCTCAGAGCGGGATCCGCTCCATGTGGTTGGCCTTAATGAAGATTTTAGATTGTTTAAAACTATGACAGGATCTTGAGCATCGCCAATCATTGTCAATGCTAGGGTACTCCATTGTATTTTAGTATCAAGATTTATATAAGGTACAATAAGTGAAGCTATAATAGGATACCTTAACTTTGCATTATCATTGCACCATGTAATTATTAACTTATCGTCAATAGATGAAAGGGGATTTTTTGATATATCGATATCATCTGAAAAAATTCGAGCTATTTTATAGTTTAAATTATCTTGATCTCCGATAAATACATCGAGAAACACTATAGGATGAAGTGAAGCAAGCGAATTCAACGTATGATCATAATCTGAGAAATAGATTTCATTATTCATCAAAGATTCAGCAAGTTTAATAGCGATTAGTCTCGCATTCATTTCAGCTGATTTGCTAGCGAAACATTTTTTAAAGATGTATGCTATTCTATAATCTATTTGAAAAGCATTCTTTTGGTAAAAAGAGTATTGTAGAAGTAATTCTTGCCCTAAAGTTACTATTTCTTTGCATATATTATCCACTTTTTTTCCATGAAACCACAGGTTAAGAATTTCTATGGCAATGACAGTACCCTCACTGTTAGACGATATAAGTTTCAGTAATTCGCAAAAATCTTTCTCACTTATTGAATCTAGAGTCCTACCATAGCCTAAATATACATACAATTGTATTGGTGCTATCCCTAGTTTAAGTGCATTTTTCAAACGCACAACACCTTCTGCATTGATAACTATACTTGTTTCCATAATTGGATAGACTGGAGCTAATGTCTTGTCCGTTACAGCAGCGTTTAGTATATCGTTGCATAGGCAAGGGTGAATTTTAGAAATTCCATTTATAAAACCTCGTTCTAACTGGTAATTACGTTTGGATTCAGTTACTGATTCTAGCTGTTGTAGAATAATATCCCACATATTACTTGGACTACTACATCCTTCAGCCAGTCCTTGTCCTAAAGTAAATAATCCATTACTATGATTGCTTAATAGTTCGGGTAACAAGCTATATAAAACATCAGTTTGTGATCCAATTTCACGTCCAAGTTCTCGAGTGATTTCTTCTAGTGTGTTTGTTCTATCGATTACTTGTTCTTCTTCATAATCATAGATATCATATAAGTCATAAAATATATCATGATCGGATAAAGCAAATAATTTAATTCGATCAACCAAATTAGTTGGCTTTAAGAGATCAGCTAAGGTGTTTAATCGAGAGATTTTATCTACGCTCATTTTTTCACCATATTTTAATGTGTTCTTTACTGCAACCCAACCTTCAACCCAGGCATCTTTGGCTATGAGAGATTTTGCCATGACTTCTAATTCATCATCCATAGCAACATTTGTCCATAAGTCTCTAAATTTCTTAGCTAAAATTGCTTTGATTTTATAAGCTACTGGTTTTCCAGAAATTGCTAGAGTTATAGCATAATTTAGAAATACGTTATACCAATTTTTTTGATCATCTCTATTCTTTGGTGAATAGCCAAAGTCTCTCGTACGAGCACCAAACTGAAATTCGTAATGAGAACTAAAATGTAAAGACTCCAAGGATGCACTTAGCAATGATATACCTAACATTACGTGCCCTTCTGAGTCAGACTCTAAAAAACTAGACATGACACTCTGTCTTTGTTCGGGTGAAGCATGTGTACCTGATAGATATATATGGAAGAGTGATTCTAATAACCTTCTTATCGAATTTTGATTTTCTCCGAGTCTCTCCGATATAGCAAATCGACATAGGAGTTGGGTAGATCTCTCGAATAATTCCGGATCATATGCTATCGATCTGAGTAATCTTGTGAATTCTGTATAATGGTTGTTTTCACGAGAAAAAAATACCTCAGTTCCTTCCAGCTGAGCAATATCCTCTATACAATAAAGTATAAGCTCAGGATCCACAGGTGCTATATTTCTAAGTAAACTAATACCAAGATGATTTAAATTCAACAAATCTCCTAATATACCGTTACTTGAGAGCCAATCACTTGCAATCTCTTTTGCAGTTTGACAGTTATGAAGGTAACTTAAGCGCCTAGAAAACGATAGTAGCAATCTCTGAGAGTCACCATTTTGAAAAACACTAGCAATAGTATCTGGTGGTATATTTTCCAGTGCTCTTACGGCTAGTCTATTAGCAACTGCGTGAGGTAATATAGCTCTCCAATGACTCCTTTGCTGAATTAAATCACGTCTTTTTAGTTCACTTACGTTTTCGTAAAGTTCAAGAACACTCATGTTTATTAATGAACCGAGTAGACTCAGCTCATTATTATCAATTTCACCTGCTCTACTATTAAATGAATATACTAGCGAGCATACTTCTGCTACTTTAAGTAACTTACTATCATGATTATTTCTTTGCTGAAATAACCGATGGAATAGTTCATTATCTCTTAATCTAGATATATCTTCTCCTCTTTCTACAGTCTTAGCTAAAGTAATAGCAATTCGTGCATTTCCACCTGAAAATTCAGAAATAATCCTTGCGCCTACTTCGCTTATGTGAACAAATCGAGCTAGAATAACCTTTTCGATTAGATCATTGGATGCTGGCTCTAAATAAAATACTTCTGTTTCTTCTGGTTGGTCATCTCTTACGTCATACTCTACAGTGATCAAACTAATTGAACTGCCCGAAGCAGAACATACTGAAGTTAGTCTTCTATGCATTTCAGGTGGACAATTATCAATTACTAAAATCAGTGATTTTTGAAGAGAGATCAATCTCTCTGCAAAGTTCCTTGGGTCAGGAATGGGACTATTCCCCATATCCGTATAAATTACTTGTGATCGATTTAGCGACTTTTCTCCGATTCGATCGTCAAACAAAGACTGTAATAATCGAGTTTTACCGACACCAGACAAACCTACTAAGCGTACTGAAGAACTGGGACGGCGAAGAGTATTTCTAAGCTCATTGATCCCATCCAACACGTTATGTCCCAGTGAATTAGAATTTCTGGCATTGTATAAACGAACCTGATCGTCTGTAATATAAGCTTCTTCTATGCCACCTGGACAATTTGCCCAATTACCATATGCCATCCAACCTTGTATTGGTCGTCCGACTTTATCTCTTACCCATAAAATAATCGCTGGATGAGTACGCACCCATCCAGCAATTCGCTCACGATCATAGAAATCAACCTTGATCTGACTAGCGATTTCGTAATCTCTCATTGCATCCTGCATCGCAATTTTTCTATTTCTTAATGACGAGTCAGCAGTTGAACCTTGGCTGCTAACTATAATGTAAGCACCATTTACATCCGCCAAGTCTTTTATAACTTGTCTGAGTTCACCATTCGGACGCATTTCTTCGATAATTGCTGATCGAGGCATATCTGGCTTTTTCACTTGGAAACATGTATTAGATTTAGGTATAAAACTATCATTATGTAATAACGTCGTTAGCTCAATACGAACATCAATGCCCCCGTCACTTGCATTTTGATGTCCTCCCCATGTAACACCAGCAGTTGGTAAATTAACTGCACTCAATTCTGCTTCGCAAAGCAAACCTATAAGCGATCTAAGTTCTTTATCACTAAGTTCACTAATATCATTACCTGTTATTTCTATCATAAAGTCCTCCCATAATTTATTTGAATGGAATTCATATATTTATTAAAATACACAAATCTACTATCAAGTTCATACTGATTCTGAGAGAGGAAGTATATTTAGATAATTATTTCAACAAGCTTACGCTATATAAGTCTATACAATCTACCAACTAAAATACGACTTAATCCTACGGTTTTCATGATCTATTAATTCATTACAACTTAATCTTCAATATCGACCCATTTTGTTATTTCCTTGGTATCCGCAATATTCAAAACGTTCATAAGTCTTAGTAAATGATGACTGTCTGGAGCCGTATCACCACTTTCCCATTTTTGATATGTTCTAACCGATGCGCCAATAGCATCTGCGACTACCTTCTGAGATAACTTTTCTCGATTTCTTATATCTCTTAGTGCTGTTGAATCAAATTGCATCAACTGTGGTCCAACATATAGTGGATACCATGCATCGCTTCCGTCATCGTGTTTCCCCCAACAATTCAATCCCCATATGACTGTTGTAGGCTGAGCTTCAATAAAAAGGTGTCCCTTTAACCGCTTTCCTACCTTAGCCCAAACTTTTGCTGGGTTATTAATTTTAACTCCTATCCACTTTAATATGGGATTTCCATCTTCATCGCACGGTATAGTACCCTTGAGCTCAAATATGTTTCCACTCCTGTATATGAACTCATAGTTAAATATCTCTTCGAGTTCATAAATTATTGGTGCTAATCCAATCTTCTCAAGGGCATGATTATAAGCGATTATAAAATGATTTGGTGTTTTTTCTGGAAGGTTTAGTTTCTCAGCAAGTTCCAAGTAATGTGCCCATTTGAATAACAATTCAGTTTGACTGACATAACCAGTTTGCTCGATTGGATACTGAAAAATAGTCGCTAGGTCAAGTTTATAGTGGTAGAACATCTTCTCTAATGTCTGATATAGCCGTTCAAGCCATACATCTGATTTATCGAAAGTTGATGGTTCACTTAGGATTCCCATAATATATTGATTAAGGTCACCAATATGAAGTAGATTAGTATTGGGTTTATAGAAATAAAAAGGTATCCGCTTTATAAATACATTCTTCATAACGGGATGGTACGAATACCGTTCTCCAAAATGTATAATCAATCCCTTCCCAATTTCCCCTAGATAAGGAAAAATCTCTTCTCCAATTAAGTTATGTCTTGAAAAATATGATATTAATTTTTCATAGGAATACTTATCCTTTATATAGTCTTTTACGAAATCTTCATCAACAATATTCATAAATACACCTCCATATCTTTGTGTTAAGTTTAGCACGAAGAATATGGGTATAATAGACGTCAATTTATTCGTTAAATCTATCAATATATCAGTGTATCAACAATATTTATTTCAAATATATCTAAATCGAGTATTTATGACGAATAGTAATTCGTATTCTACGAACGCTCCCAACGAATAAATTTTATCCACTAAAACTTTAAACCGATAGGTATTCTAGCAATCGTAAGGTTATTTTTTCATTAATCATCGTAAAGAAAACATCACATCAAATAGAACTGACACAATGTTCCCTCTTATTAGAAAAACCATAACGTAGTGTCCTTACTCTATTAAGGTAAAGTGAGGATTGATAATTTAAGTATTCGTATTAAAATTTCGCATCCTTAGGCGATTTTTCAAAGAGCAGTGATAACACCAAATCCATATTCTCTTGCTTCTTGAATACATGCAATGATTTTGTTTTTTAAATAATCAACTTTCTCAGGGAATTCTTCCATTCCGATCCTTCTATAAATGACTCTTCTAATCTTTACAGGATTTGCTTCGACCGGGTACGACACGAACTCGCCATCAATTCTATTAAAATTTAGTAAACTTTAAATAGCCTCTCGGAATTAGAAGGGGTTAAATGGGGAATACGTCTGAGAAGTCAAGTTGTTGGACTGGAAAATATGGATTATGAAAACCAGTTTCATAAATGGGCAGACTAACCCAATTTCAAGAGTATCTTTTTAAAAGAAGGATTAGGCTACAGAAGAGAAAAATGTATACCTGAGTTTGTCCCACTCTTCTTTCTGGCTTAGATACCAAGCATCCATGTGTTGACAGATCATGATTCCATAGGTACGCATATACCACATCATGGTCGAGCGATGCCTTCCTGATTCAAGCTTGTAATCAATCTTCTCGCGCTTGTTGGAACTCTCAATGGATGTGCGCCGTTTGTAGGTATCCTTCCACTTCTGTGAGCCGCGAACGGTTTTGGGAAACAAGCGAAGGTTGTCGCAGCTATGGGTGTGGTGCGTTCTACCATACTTGGCATTCGAGCAACCGCAGGATGGCGAGCATCTCCACTTCTGGCGATTCTGCGATTTATCGAATCCATTGGGTTTCATCTCGTTTCCTTTCGGACAGATGGGAACGCCCGTAGGTGAAATTTGGATGTCGCTAGTAGTGGCTGTATTCTTCTTACCACGCTTGCTTAGATCAATAAAGGGTTCGATGTTCTGGTGATCAAGAAGCAGGTAAATGGCTTCAGCATCATGAGCGGCATCGAGAAGCATTTTGTCTACCGTGCCCAAGGTGAAACGTTGCTTGAATTCAACGGTACTCATGACCAAACTGACCGCATCATGCCGGGAAGCAGGGTGTAGTCTGGGGTACAAGGGTAAATCGTTTTTGCTGTCTGTCGCGGAGATCATGTACATGTACATGTGGTAACCGTTAAAGTACTTCTCACGGGCACTGTCCCAGCCTGAATCGCAATCGGATTGAGAATAAAGACGATGATGTTTGCATTCGGCTATACCAAGGGCACGACAATTGCAAGTGGGTTTGCTTCGGGGATAGGCTGACGTCACGATCGGTGTTCCATCACCGGCCGTGTTAATCGCCGATAGATCCCCGAGCAAACCTAAATTTGCGGATACAGAAAGAATCTGGGTTTGGAAGAAATGAAATAAGCGATCTGCAGGTAAATGGGTTTGGCTGGTGTCGTGGCGCAACATCCACTCTACTAGACGTTTTACCCTGCCAGGTTTAGAGATAGGAGCCTTTTCACCTTTCTTGCCTTTCTTTTGTTTAGCCTTTCGTTTGCGCTGTCTTTTAGGCTTGATATGTTTGTCTACCGTTGGCCAAAGGCGTTTGAAAAAGTCATAGAACGTACCTACACCGGGAAGATCGTCAAAAGCAAAACCACTGAGAATCGCGTAAATGGGTGTGCGTTTCATGATATTCACCCACTGCGTGAGACCCTTCTCAGGATGGGTCATGAGGTAGATGAGGTAGCAACGGAGAATAGAAGCTGGATCTTTGGGTTTATGGCCGCGATGAGCGTAGGTATCGTAAACCGTGTCCCATTAGCCATACATGCAGCGCAAGCGCCGCACCACAGATGATGGAAGTAATTTCGTTCTTCCATGGGAGTTCAACAAGTGAAAGAAAAAATCTCTAGTCTGAAATAGGCTAGAGATTTTCTTTTTTTCTATTACTAAATTTACTTTTTGCAAACTTTCCAACATTCCATGCTCCCCATGAAACTAAGCCAACCCCTAAAACTCCAACCCCTAAAATCCCAAGACTTTTCGCTTCTTTAGAAGTAAAATTATATCGTAAGCCCACTGCTAAATGTGGTCTAGTGTACCCAGACTTTATTAAGTCATTTACCTCGTCGGGTGACTTCAAAACACCTTCGACAAATTGAAAACCTTTAGAAATAAGTTCTTGACTTTCTGCATTTGATATTAGTTTGCCGTTTTCTAACCAAGCCATATTTTCACCTCTTTTCAAGCAGATATTTATTAAAACTGTAAACTTTGTCTATACTTGAAATTTTAACGAAAGGAGCAAGAAAAGTGAATTGTTTATAATTTCCATGATTAATAATATCTACTATTTTCTTTTATATGTACCAGTTTGCTTCTAAACGAGCTTTATTGAATATCCCATTCTTTTGCAATATCCTCTTCAACAACTCTCTCTTTGTTATTAGGAAATTTAAGATTCAGAATTATTTCATCTATATTCGGCAACTTTAGAATTCTAATAACAGTCATTTGTTTTCCAGATTTTCTTTATTTTTATATTTTAGATTGTAGCCGAAAATATAGCTTTTGGGTATTTTTAGCTAATCCTTGTTCAACTAAACTGCCCGTTAGCTCAATGGCATCCCTCAGTATAATGCCTTATTGTTTCACTTTCATTCTTTCTATTTCCTTTTGGAACTCAAATCTCTTTAGCACGATGACGCAGCGTACGCGGAGTCTTGGTGCTGCTCTTCGCTTATAAACATGATGACGAGTAGCGTAGCGAATCAGTCTTGATGTTTATAAGCCAACATCGATCGACCTACACTTCTTCAATTATGGCCGAGATGGAGCAACAGCGTAAAGAAGAACGGAAGCAGGATTCCACTGAGCTAACGCTTCATTACCCTAGAGCTCTTCTACTACCTTGCTAGTCCCGTTAAAAATATCAATGGAAGCTTGGTTCCTTTCCCAGGTTCCATTGATTGATATTTAGGGACGATGAACCGTGGGATTATATGCATTACGTTGTTTAAACAATCTTAACTCAAGCTAAGCTTATATGCTTAAGCATGCCGTGAGAAAACAGGTCACCCACAGGATCACCTATACTTATAGACTATTATGTATTTAAGCTAGTTATTGTAGTGTTATCAAACGATTTACATTCACAATATCCTCATAGGGTACCCATACCAATCCATCTATAGATCGAATCTTCACTCGGGTCGGATCAGTGGACAGTTCAGCTATACCTGTTATCGTATCTCCATCCTGTAATGTTAAGATAACTCTCTGATGATATGTTGCAGCTATATGTAATTCTTCGATCATGATCAGATCCACTCCTTAATGGTATTTAGTTTTTGAACCCTAAATCACTATGAATTTCGATATGACTACCCTGTTATATTTGACACAGCTGCACACCATCCCTGCTCTTAAAAAGCGACTAATACATGTAGCCATCGTCTAGATATAATACCGTTATATTACTTCTCTAATGAAACCTCTTCGTGCCCTAACGGTTTGATTATCTAATTCTCTTCGTATGATATACTCCACCTATGTTTGATCATGTCTTGTTTCTATGATCTCCCCTGTCCAAAAATCTAGGTATTCAGGTGCATTATCTCCATCCCAAACACTAAAATATAACCTATTGGCCAGTCCTTATTCGAATTCCTCTCCGATCTTTGTATGGTGTTTTAAGGAACGGTTTGTGCGCTATCTATACTTCTGCAATCAGAAGCAATGATGTAGGTCATGTCCTTACTAAAATTTGTATTTGAACCATTTATCACAGTAGAATAGAAATTAGAGGCACAGGTAAGAGCTTAATTCTCGATGCATTAGGAAAAACTTCATCTGTCAGTTATCAAAATCCACCAATGAATGACATCCTTGAGGGTGGGGAAAGAGCATTTGGAAAAAGAGAACGTAAGTATGGATTGAAATGAATTAAATGCCCTACTTCAAGTAGTTGTAGGGCATTTAATTCATTTTTCTAAAAAGCAATTGATATTTCATCAATGCACTTTTTTATTTCGCTAAAGCACACCACTTTTGGAAGTTATTTTAATAAAAGTACCACAATTGATCAAGTTTTATTGCACTAAACGTTTGTATTTATAACATGTTTCAATCCTTACTTAGGATGGGTCCATCAGTTCCAGCTCAATTTTATCATTAGACCATATAAAATCTTTATTACTCAGATGGTCTTCAAAGAAATGTGTATCTATCATTATTTTTTTAAACTTTTCACCATTTGAAGAATAAACAAGATTATAAAAAATCACTAGCAATTCATATGATGAAAGTTGTGCCCGCAATATCCCCCTGTACTTTTGCTTCTCCCTATTATTATCCTTCTCGTTTTCATGAAAATTTTCATCATGAATTAATTTTGAAATATGATACAAATTTCTAAAATAATGTCCTAATTGACTTCCATAAAAGTTATATACCTTTTCAAAAGCTTCTACTTTCAGTTCTTTCTGTGGTTCATTGATGAACTCCCGATTAAATTTGTCCGTATATACGGTCGAATAAGATTGAGATGATTCCTTAAAACTAAGGGTTTTTAACCATTCGCCGTAACTATTATCTGTCATGTAAACCTCTTCTTCATATTTTTTGGTTAACTCTACTCTTAAGGAATTCCATTCCTTATTTGTCCCCAGTTTTAGAGATTCATGAAAAATATCGTATGCGGTGGTATCGGCATCATCTTCAAAATGATTAAATGTGGGTACTGGTTCATTCTTATTTATAAAATTATTGTAGTGCTCATAATAAAACTCATTCCTAACGAGATCATCTAGCAAATCTTTACTTCCCTGCAAGGCCTCCTGTTTTAATCTGACGATGTAGGCATTATACACATCTTTATTATAAACTTGTTTAAGCTCCTCAATAATTTTCTTCATTGCTGCTCTACCATTGGTATCTTCAATCACAATATCCTTTGTGATTGCATGATGAAGATTGATCATATTAAAAAAAGTGCTGTCGAACTGTTGCCTTTTCATCGTGGTATTGGTGATCTCATACTCTTCTCTGGTCTTTTTCACTTCAATGCGCTGCAGATTCAGTTCTTCCTTTTGCATAATGATTGCTGCTGTAACAAAAATGATACTGGCCAACGATAGGAGTCCGACAGTCGTACCACCAAAAAAATCACCAACAGTACCCAACTTTTCAAAACTACTCAAATGATAGTTTTGATTAAAAACCCATATTAATAAGAAAGGGACACTTATAGCACTAACGGCTATAATAAATCCTACTAAAATCCACCAATTTTCTTTTTTCTGAGACCATTTTTTTTCTAGTAGTTGCTTATCTTTATCCATGTTCTCCTCCTGCAAATTTTTTTCTCCTAGAATACGGAAGTTTCAACATAATATCACCTTCGTTAAAGAATCATCTTTAAGATATCAGAACGATTTTCTTTCATGCAGTCGGGGAAATAGGCCGCTCGCTTCATTCGTTCTACGCCATTTTAAGACGGTTCAACTATTCTATCTACTTTATATAAGAAGGTTGTATATAAAATACTAATAAAGCTAATACTATCCGTCTCACGAGTCCAAAATTAGCATCCATACAAATCCAACTATCACACAAAAAAATCCCATGAAATATAAAAAATATTAGACTGACCCCAATAAAAAAACGGTAGCCATGGACGAGAAAACAGTCCTAGACTACCACTGTTTTATAGAACTATCGTTCCTCGTTAGCTAAATCATCCGACACTGGAGTTTGCATAAAACATTGATCTCAATATTTCTTATGCATACCTTTTATCTCAACTCATCGTTCAAAGGTACAATGACTTCATCTAACATCTTTCTCCACTGACGCTTCATTTCCGGTCCATATTTTAACGGTTTAACATCTGGATTTTCTGCTTTAAACTTATCAAATTGCTTACTATCAATGATTCCCCCGATATTCGGAATAGGCTCTGATCCGATCACATATTGAATAGCAGATGAATGCAGTTCTCTTTCATCTACAAACCAAGTATTCGCAAATTCTTCAATCGCTTGATTATAGGATTCAGTGAAGAAGCGCCGTTTAACTACAAAAGTGTCTTCCTTTGAATCTATTTCTTTGGTATCAATAGCGTTCAGGATCGCACGGTATACTTCTTTAACAATTTCCGATTTTTTTAGCTTTTGAAGTGCCTTTTCGATCTCTTCACGGATATTCTGATTATTAGCAGAATACGTGTCTAATAATCGGTCAATATAGGTGGAGTCAATATCATAAAGCTTAATCGCATTCTCTCCATAGAATTCAATACCTGAGAAATCTGGTCCTCCTGGTATATCACCGCCACCTTCAGTGGTTAGCGATCCTTTAACCGTGTTATAAACCCCAATATATTCTTCTAAGGTCTTCACCTGTTCCTCGAGAGCTTTTGATTTCTCCATATCATCGTTGTAATCATCATATGTAACTAATGCTTCATAGGCATTGTTTAATTCTTGAAAAGCCTTCACAAATTCAATCCGGGCTTCGAGCGGAGAGTGCTCGTTAATGTTCGTTGGATGTGGCACCAGTTTTTCAAGTAATTTGTGAGCCTTGTGGAAGCGTTTCTTCGATTCATCATACGTTGGATACACAAGGTTAGATTCTTCTTGTGCTTGAGAATATAGCTTGGTTGCTTCCTCCACATTCCGTTCCATTGTTGCGGGTTTGCGGAAGGTTATAATTAATCCTTTTTTCTTGTCGGGATAGGTACGATTAGTCCGAGAAAAGGCTTGAATCAAATTAGCATAACTTAAATTCCTATCCACAAATAAGGTTTGAATCGTGGGTGCATCGAATCCCGTCAATAAGCGATCAACGACAATGACCAGATCAATTTGTTTGCCGAATACTTTAAACTCTGCTTTCTTACGAGCTAAACGATTGTTGATATCACCATTATATCGTTCAATATCTTCTATCGACCAAGCCGTGTGATAATATTCGTTATAATCCTTGATAATGCCTTTCATCTCATCTTGATTTTGTGTGGAATTCTCTTCGTTTTCTTGCATCGAATAGGTGATAGCAATCCGAGGGAAGTCCGGATCATCAATCGTACGGCCCGTTCGAATCGGATGACTACTAAATTCTTTCGTCAACCATTCTAGATCTTTGGTCATTTCCTTGATTGCCTGGTAGTAGCGTTTCGCCATATCAATGGAACTTGTTGTTAAGATAGCAGACTTTTGTGGGCGACCGTTTTGGAAATCAAATTTGATATAGGTATTATCCGGCCGGAATATTTTATGAATGACTTTGTGAATATGATCATCGCTTTCGAAAGTAGAGGGTTCAAGATAGGCTTCCTTCTCTATTCCACCCATTTGATCAATCATTTCGTTAATTTCATCTGCAGTATAATTGGTGTACTTATCATTTAGACGCAGTTGATTGTGAATATGATTATTTAATGATGTGGCTTCAATCGTATTTTCATGTTCTACTTGGAAGCCCAATACAGCTTTATCATCTAGAGCATTCTTAATTGTATACGTGTGTAAAGCTTCTCCATATTGATCACGAGTAGTGCGAGCCAATTGGCCTTGAGCTTGTTTTTTATTCTCATTAAATATCGGTGTACCTGTAAATCCAAACCATGTAGAATTCGGAAAAAATCCCTTGATCTCTTTCATTCCTTCTGGACTTAACGCTCGATGGCACTCATCGACAACAAAGACAATATGTTGGCCCAATAATTTTTTAAAACGTTGGGTGCCTTTTTGTTCCTCTTGCTTTTGGGCATAGCGCAAGGCTGCTTCTAATTTTTGACGAGTAGTAATAATCACTGTATTAGAATTGGCATCAGATAATAGAGTATCACTCAGCTCTCTCGAACTTCCGGTTCCGATAATCAAGCTGTTAGACTTGGCTTTACCCGAAGAAATACCGGTATTAAACTCGGAAGCAAATTTGGTGAATTCTGTCGTGGTTTGATTATCCAAGTCTTTTCGGTCAATGATCATAATGGTACGATCCACACCTGGTTTACGGGCCAATAACTTCGTAGAAACAAAGCTTGTCAACGTTTTTCCTGAACCCGTCGCATGCCACACATGTCCAGATTCATGTTTTATGGCAGATGTAAACAAAGCTTCAATTGCATGAATTTGATAAGGCTGTAGTACCATTAAGGTTCTGTTATCCTGATCCTCGCTAACGATCGTATAATTGGCAATTAAGCGGTGTGCATCTGGAATATTTAAAACCTGTTTCACAAATTCATAGAGATTTTCTACTTTTCGATTGTCTGTTGTCCGCCAACTAAAGAGAAATTTCTTGTGCATGTCTTTGGGCATCGCACTGGCGAAATAGCGAGTGGTTTGTTCGTTGGAAATAACAAATATCTGAAGAGTAGAGAAAATATTATTCCTAAACATCCCTTCTTCTGCGTATTTCTTAATTTGATGAAAGGCTTGGAATACGCCGTCTTTGGCACTGGCTTGCTTCAATTCAATTTGAACAATGGGCAACCCATTGATTAAGAGTGTCACGTCAAAGCGGCGATCACGATCATCAACGTTTGCCTTTTTTTTCGCAATCTGATGAACAACTTCATATGTAGAGATTCCGCCACCAATGTCTTGATTGGAATATAGCACTAAAGACATTAAACCTAGAGACACATCATCCCGTTCAATCGTAATCCGGGAAATTCCATTTTCCCCTTTGAGCCATCTAGCAGCATCAAAGGGAGTCTGTGTTTTCAATAGTAATTCTGTTTTAATCGTGTCAAATTCTTTATCAGAAATGGGGTGTTCCCCAATTTCTGATAAGTTATTTTGAGTAATCTTTTGACGCAAGTTCTTCCACAGGTCTTCTTCTGATTTTAAATCCGGACGATAATTCCACTGATTATGTCCTTCCCCTAACACTTTAATCAGGCGACGTTCCACTTCAGCTTCATCATTATGCGGTATCTTTGTCATAGTGCTTCCTCCTCTCTTGATTGCTTAGACAAACATTTTTTGTAGGAATGCCTTTTTCGTTTCTTTCAAGGCATCTAGTTCACGGTGATGAAGGGCACTCGTATCGTCCAAATGTTTGAAGAAGTTACCAATTTTTATTTGCTCATCTTTGGAATTTGGCAACACAACATTTAAACATAATAGATTTTCTGGTTTCACAGATTGACGTTTTGTAACAGTTCCTTCTTCATACTGTAAAGCTCGTTGTTTAAAGTTATCACTTTTTACTATTATTTCAATGAATGATGGAACTTCATCTGTTTCAAATGTAACGTAAATTGGCGATATTACTCCTTGCCCATGTTTATTTCTATCAATTGCTCCATATTTTAAGTTTGATGGATTATAGACAATATCATCATATTTTGTAAGCAAGTATGTTTTTTCAGTAGAATCTTTTGTCAAAAAATCTCTATTATTAGTTTTTCTTTCACTACGATCAATAACTCCTTGGCCAGCTGCAAAGGCTAAGAGTGGTACTTCTTTAGATATTTTCTGATTCACTTTTCTTTCTTTTAAGATTTCATTCAACTTACACTGTTCCCAATCGTCAGTGAAGCCAGGAAAGCGAACTTCCGGTACTACTCCCCCCTCCTTTGGAAACATTTTTTGCAAGAAGCTCTGTTTTGTTTGTTCGAGTGTGGTTAGTTCTTGCTGATGAAGAGCAATCGTGTCGTCCAGTTGTTTAAAAAAATTGCCGATTTTAGTTTGTTCTGCTTCTTTAGGTATACTAATAATTGCTTCCTTTAAATCATTTGAATTGATTGATTCAAATGTAGAACCTGAACTATATCTCGTCCAAAATCCATTAGATTTCATTTTACTTAACGATTGAAAAATAAACTCATTCCCTTTAATCCCTGCAACTCCTCGTCCAAGGACAACATCATATTGCGTTTTACCAACGTCTCCAACAGGTGCACGAACACTAAGGATGATATCACCTTTATCCGCAGATTTGGTAACTTGCGTAGTCCAAACACGTGGTGCAACCCAACCATTTTTAATGTCTGCATTACCCTGAACTAAAATATGATCATCAGGATTTTCTGTATAATTTTCACCATTAGGTGATTGTCCCATAGTAATATTGACAACCTCCCCTAACTTACTCTGTTCCCAATCTCCAGTAAATCCTGGGAATCGAATCACTGGAGTATTCTTATTTATCATGATTAAACACCTCTAATGCGCCCTTGATCCAAACAGCATTTTCTTCATCAAATTGCAGTGAAGAAATCATCTCATATAAGCTAGATTCTAGTACTGCTTTCTCTTTTCGAATCTCTTGAATGGTTGAGCCAATCTCAGCCATATCAACAGGCACCTCTTCCGCAATGTTATCCACGTACCGAGCAATATTCAAGTTGAATTCATTTTCTTTGATTTCATCAAAGTTAACGACACGGGCATATTTCTCTATATTTTCTCGCTTCTTATACGTTTCGACAATCTTATAAATGTTTTCTTCAGAAAGTTTATTTTGGTTCTTTCCTTTATTAAACTCCTTACTTGCATCAATAAATAACACATCACGAGTGCTACGATCTTTCTTCAAAATGATAACTGTCGTTGGAATTGATGTCCCAAAGAATAAGTTTACTGGCATACCTATGACAGCACTAATACTGCCATCTTCTAATAATTTCGTTCGAATCACATCTTCTGCCGCTCCACGGAACAGTACCCCATGCGGTAAAACGATCGCCATTGTTCCCGAATCCTTCAAATGATAGAACCCGTGTAAAAGAAAAGCAAAATCCGCTTTGGATTTTGGCGCTAACTTCCCGTAACGATTAAACCGAGAATCATCTAAGAATGTATCGTCTGCAGACCATTTCGCAGAGTAGGGTGGATTCATCAGGACCGAATCAAAGGTGTACGGCTCATCTGTCGGCCAATCTTTGTTCAAGGTATCCCCGTTGCGTAAACGTATATCTTCTTTATTAACACCATGCAAGATCAGGTTCATCTTCGCCAGATTATAGGTCGTCGTATTCAGTTCTTGTCCGTGATACTTTACACTATCTGGATGATTAATATAGTTTCGAATATTCAACATCAAGGAACCTGATCCCATAGTAGGGTCAAATACGCTAAACAATTTTTTATCTTCTTGACCGATTGCGGCAATACGCGCCATCATGTCAGAAACTTCATGAGGTGTATAGAATTCACCAGCTTTTTTGCCCGCCTCTGAGGCAAATTGACCAATCAAGAATTCGTAGGCATTTCCAATGATGTCGCCATTATGACCAATGACATCGATATCATTTAATTTCTTCAGGACTTCTGTAATGGTAATATTCCGCTGTTGGTCATCTGTCCCCAACTTTTTGGATGTCAAATCTATATCATCAAATAATCCATTGAACTGATCATATTCGGTAGATAAATAGTTAAAGGCTTTATTCAAGTCATTCAACTGAAACGTATTTTGTTTGGCTTGATTAGTTAATTCATAGAATAAATACTCTGGTTTAATATCATAGCCCAATGTATCCACTAACGTTTCAAGTAAGTCCTTTTCCATATCTTTATCTGCCAATAAATCCCTATATAATTGAATTTGTTTTTCTTGTGTGTTGTATTCTTTCCGCGATTCGTCTGCTATTTCAACTACTTTTTCTAATAACTTATCAGATAAATACTTGTAAAAGATCAATCCCAATAAGTAGTTTTTGTATTCCGATGCATCCATTTTGCTACGCAAGTTGTCTGCGGCACTAAATAATCTGGAGTTTAATTCAGCCATGTTGTGTTCCTCGCTTTTTATATTATTGGTCTAATTGATTCAATGTATCTTGGGCAAAGCTTGGCTCTTTTTTCTTTGACATACAGTTGAGCAAAGATCTATAAGCCTCCCTCATACTCTTTTACTCTCCGGTAAAAGGTACGATGTTTCATATTTACCTTTTGCATAGCTACAACGGCTGTGATCTCTCCAGATTTCCATTCCTCGTATACCTGAATGAAATCACCATCAATTACAATCTTCGGGCGACCAAATCTTACCCCTTCTGATTTAGCTACTTCTATTCCTTCAGCTTGCCGCTGCCGATTCTTCTTCCGTTCTTGCTCAGCAACGTATGCCAGTAGGCTTAAGAACTGATCTTCCATTACTTTACCGAAGTCACCCATGACCCGAAAGCTCTGAGAATTAAATAGCGTCTCGTTATCCAAGCAAATGATATCCGCATTTAGCTCCCGCGTAATATATTTCCATTCCTTCATGATTCCATCGTAGTCTCGTCCAAGTCGATCGAGTGCATCGATGTAAACCAAATCACCCTCTCGGATCATCTGGCGCATAACCTGATACTGTGGTCTGTTGAAATCCTTACCACTCAATTTATCTACAAATATAAACCGTTCCTCGATACCTAATTCACGAAATTTGATTAGTTGCCGGGTTTCATTTTGGTCTTTTGCGGAAACACGTCCGTATGCTAACTTCAAAGTGTCTCCCTCCTCCTTTTTTGTGCCAAAAACTAACGGCTCATACATGGCACATGCCTAATATCATTTTATGGTATTTTGGCACAATAAAACAAGGCTTTTTTGTTTATGCCTAAAAGCATGCTTTTAGGCACTAAAAAAGCAACTCAGAAACTTTGAGCTACTCTCTTTAGTAATCCGAAATTCATACTTTGAATGGTATATCAATTTCAAGTTGTATAATCTAAATGAACATAATCGTATTGTATCTTTTGATAAAAGAAATCAAAAAAAATAAAACTTCCTGACAACAAAGATGACGCACAGGGGGGATCACTTCAATGATTTGTTACATTTCAGTTTCTCTAGTTTTTAAGAAGGGGTCTTTTTTATTGTATTTTAGATTTTGAAATTTGAGACCTGTCACTACGCTAACGTTGAAAGGTTCGTTAAATAACAATTAATTGGATATGTCTGATTATTTTACTCACTGGATATAATAATATTAACTACTGCCATTAATCAGGAGGGTTTGTCAATGACTTACGAGGATATATATAAACTACACTTTCAACTTCTCAAAATATATGAGGATAATGAAAAGGTTCCACCTCCTTATCAAACAGAAATAGATCAATTTAAACGACAGCTAAATCTTTTTAGTGAGGATATAGTTCAACGAATATTTGTTCTAAATCAAATAATTAAAATATACGAGAAAAGTAGGCAAACAAAAATTAAATGGTGCTCTGATATGTACTTTCAAAATATGAACCCTAACAAAAGAATTGATAGTATTATTTGATTTAAAATTAGAATCAATTATGATCTATCAACTCTTTTAATAGCCTTCTCCCGATGGAGAGAAGACTATTAAAGATGTTGTCCAATACTATCCGCTATGAAAACGGAAAGGTTTTGGAGTATTTATTTCTCTAATGTTTCCATTTTCCATTCCAATTGTCCATATATTCAATTTTAAATACAATAATGAACAGCGGTGCTTATGTGGATGGGCTGCTCATTCACTTTAGGCACATGGTCTCCAAGGATAAGTAGTTTAATCAATTACTATAGAGTGATAAAGCGAACAATGATTTACCAAGGCTTCTTGTTTTTTATAAGTTTTCTGATATAGGGATTCGATATACGATATAATTATTTTTAAGTTATTGTTTAATGGGAGCGGATGATAAATGATTTTCGAGATAACTAAAACAATGGAACAGAAAATTAATGATTGGGATAAATGTAAAGCAATCGATGCGACAGGAGCTAAATTCGCATATACATTCATTCCAACCGGAATAGGATTAGTCATTAAGGTTAAATGTGATTGTTGTTGTAGAGTATTAGTTATTACAGAATGGTGATATATTTTCAGTTTAATGCTTAAGCAAATTTGTCAGAGAATAACAACTTATGTACCGTGCTTAAGAAATGATCTGTAACCCGAATAATGGACACTATAAAAACCTGACACACTCTTGTGCATACATACTACTTACTATTACTAGAATGTGTATTTGCTTCCTACCTTCATGCTTGATTCCGTACATATCCTACTTTGAAAATGCAATTAATTTTCAAATAGTTTCCACCATTCATACGAATAGTATTTTCTGTCTGGTATTCGATTACACCAGTTTCTAAATGCCTGCCATCTATTTGATAGACCTCGATTGATATGGAAAATAATATGGCATTGTCAAAATCTATTGGATTAATTAGGATATCATTTCGTTTGAACATATCAAAACCTCCTACAATTATTCTATTGCGATTGGATTTCACATTCGAATTGACTAAACAATTCATTCGCCATAAACTCTAATTTCCCTTCTAAATGTTTCCACATCTACTTCGGACAAATCGTAATATCCATTTACGTGCTTCTTTCCTAACTTGAAACCTTTAACAGGGAAACCCTCATAATAAGCAAATACTAATCAGAATTAGCGGTTAGGATGCTTGGACCGTAGCTTTAATAGAAAAGTAGAGTGAATTATACACTCAGATATTCCTAAATATGTTACGATATCTTCTGATTTAGTACATGTTCAACATATTAGAAACAATTATGATCTTTAGTTTCGTTATTCATGATCAATTTTTATAGTTCTCTAGCTACCTTGATAATGCTTAGAGTCTTCATATTTCTCATTTTAACAATATGAGTTGTTCCAATGCCTAGCTCATTATTTTAGAGTGTAATTTTAATCTATGAACAAATTCACTTGACTATTTTAAAATAGAATCCCCCTTTAACCACGAATCTATCGTTTCCTTATGGAACAATATCCTTCTTCTTACCCTAAGATAGGGGATTTGATCTTGCCTTACCATAGATTAGATGGAATCAGTTGAAACTCCTAAGAGTTGAGCTAACTCCAAAACTGTTAATACCATCTTAATATACTTACCTCCACATGAGTAAATGGTTGATAATTCAAATTTTCTATTCAAATATGAGCTAAATTCTTGTTGAATACAAGTACTAACCGTTGAATCATTCGTTGAATCTACAAAAATTATAAAAGAATGCCCTATATATAGAGAGAGAAGGAAATTCAATGAACATCCATCTATATTTTTCTGGCGTATTATTGATAAGGATTTCACATAAGAGGTCAAACAATAACGAAACAAAACAAAATCTATCTTTCAACAAGGCGTTTATTTGAGCGTTCTAATGGTAATACTAAAGAAAAACAAAAAAAGAGGTGTGATATTCTAAATGAATTCAATGAAGAGTTTTCAACCGATCCTGAGCACGTTAATGTCTCAAAAGGTTATGCCAACAATTTACTACATTCGATTAGGTGAAAAATTCCCCAATGAAGATCTCAATCCAATAACCATTGATAAGTCTACAAAGTTATTTAAAAGGGAGAATGAAGTCTACAAAAAAATGACTCCTGATTTCAAAGAGGTCACTGAATAGATCTATGTCCTTGCTTGGGGGAAATACAATGAAGAAGGTAGAGCGTTGTAGCATCCTCAAACGATGGGTGTATGGTATAGAGATCTAACCCTTACACTTGTGAGCCCTTGACGATTCCAGTAGGAATTTCCAGGGTTCTCTGTAGTGGGCTTTTGGATATTCTCCAACCTTCCGTCTTTTCGTTTTGTAATAGTAATAACTCTGTCTGCTGCTATATATAATTGATTAAGTGAACCTAATCCTGATTTATTACCACAAACAAACATCTCAGATGAATCACGAATACAAAAAAAATTAGAGGAACTTGTGACAACGAATTTCCAAGAACAATAGAAATAAATGCGGCTGCTTCAATTTTAGTGGAGAGAAGTGCTTCTCTATGTATTGCTTGAGCAAATGTGTTTGGCGTTGTTCTACGATCATTATACCTCCAATCAAAAAAATCCCTCAATTTTGAAGGATCTTTATTATTAATATCATGCTTTTGTTTTATAGTCAGGATTATGCTGGCTCCAACCGCCTCCTGTATTAACACTGGTATCCCCATCACCATCTACTAGTTTCGATATCCAACCCAACAATAAGGAAATACTACTTAGAACTTACCTCCACCCATTCTACTATCTAGCCATTAAAGTCATTTAGATTACAAGTCATATCCACCTACCTCCGTTACACTTCACTTTATCTTGTAGTAATCCCTTTAAGGTTTTATCGTAGTTTGTAAATAAGAAATCTAGACCTTCGTCAAATTCCTCTTGATCTTCTTTCCTTCAAGGAAAAGGACAACTTGCCGAAAGAAGATGCAGAACTTATGTAGCTTTATCGCTCATTCTCAGCACGAGGTAGTATACGTACTCCAATACCAAGAGCAGTAGATTCGCCCCGAACCACAACCCGACGCCGCATAACACACCTGTAATGATTCGCCGCATATTCGTACTTTCCAATTTTCGCCCATATTGTAGCCACCCGTCCAACAGCATGGGCAGGATGAAGACGACGGTGGCTACCCCCAATGCGCCGGCTCCCCATCGGAAATAGTCGATCAATACTGCGAAATTGAACGCACAACAAACGATCATACTTCCAGCCGTACTCGTACATCTCCAGCACAATGGCAAGCAGAACCTGCCTATATGCGGAGCCCGTGTCGGCTTGCCATTGCAAAATGGAACAACTCCAAAGTCCCGACGCACGCCGCGTAACCACTTAGTAAATTCCATAATCACTTATCCATTTCCGACTATCAACGGCTGTTCAGCTTCGCGCAACAGCACGCGATGACGAGAACCAGTAAGATACCTGCAATAATGTAGAGCATATCAGTAATTAACCCCCAAGTATGTTTTCCATTCTTTTTCAAAATTTATATTCATTTCGAAAGTTTCGTTGATTTTCTCTAACTCCTGCAGCACGGAGTCGGTATGCGGATCAATCCCCCGTAGCCGTATTTTTGTCTCTTCAATCTCAGCAACGACCTCTCGCAGCTTTCGGTCCGTCTCCTCTTGGTTTGATGCACTCAAGTCCCCGAAGCTCTGTATGTACAGTTGATTTTCCCGATGGAAGACCTGCTGGATATTTGTCAGCAACAGACCATGCCGAACGTTAAACAGATCAGCCTTTTCTAAGACGAGCATGACCAGGTTAGTGCAGACGACGGTAGCGATCACTTGCAACGGCATTAGGAGTGGCTCGGGAATCGCGAACTGTCGCTCAACGTATTCAAATAATAACTCCAGCACGAATGAAGTCACAGTTACAGACAGCAACTGAAAGACAGAGTCCGCCTTCTGACTAGGAGTAGCCTGTTTGTTACCTATAATTTTCGCCGCGTCGACAACTGCGAGAACGAGATTCTTCGCAAGCTTGAGCATCTTCTGAATGGTCGCCTTGACTAATTTGATGAGTATATCGAAGAACGATTTCAGGAATTTCTTTAACCCCTGGTTTACGATATTTTTGAACATTGGGCCTATCTTTGAAAAAACGTATCTCACTACTCGTTCTCCCGCTTTACCAAGCTTTTGCAAAGCCTCTTTTAGATTGACCTTCTTATCCCGTAAGATCATTCTAAGCTCATAGATTAGCGCCGGCACTGCATAATAGATGACTTGACCTGCGACCATTTTGCCGAGAGATTTTGCGGTATGCTTTCCGGCGTCCTTCGCCGCCTTTTTATAATCGGTTTCCTTCAATAATTTCTTACTCTCCGCGTTTTGCGACTTGCGATAATTCTTTACCAATTCTGACTTTACATGTTTCGGAACGTTTCCTTCTGCATCTATGTAACCGGCGTTCTTCAGATTCTGCTTCGCTTCACTAGGAAGTTGCTCCCATCGATCTGCAACGGCTTTGGCCATCTGATGGGGGGAAGCTCTATGAGTAATATCGACTTTCTCGTACCTTTCTCCGTTCCCGTCTTTCACTTTCACTTTTACCTCGACCTTCACATCGCCCTTCGATTGATTGGCGGTTTCGAACATCATTGTAAAGTTATCCGAGGTGTTATAGAATTCTTTGATCCGCTCCTCTGCACCCTCTTTCATATAGCGATTGTACACATACGCCGTGCTCAAAGCCTGCGTATGCTCTACATGTAGTTGACTTACTTCATCTCCGCGCGAGTTGACTCTCGACGTTTCTGCGTTCTTGGTGTAGTCGTCTTCCATCGTTCCGTTAGCATGCCGTTCTGCACGGTATTGCTGCTTGCCTTTCTGGATTATGCCACGATCTTTATATCGAGATTTCAGCTTACCGTTCTCACTCTCGATTTTTTCCTTATCGAATAGTTTCTGCTTCGAGTTCTCCAGATCGCTCATGATAGATTTCATCGTTGTGGCGCTCTCGGGGTCGTTATAATTGAATACCAGCGTCTGTACCTCGCCACCCGCCAAAATCGGATCGTATTCGTTGTCGTAATTAAACTCCAGAATTCGTTTCATCATCTGATCAGCAGTAATATGATAGTCAGATGTATCGAAGAAGTTCCGAACGAGTTCGCCGGCGAGGTCACGTCCGCAGTTTTTGATAAGCTGCGAGCCGAAGTCGTTCGTCAACAGTTCTTTCATTTCAGTGTTAATCTGTGTGATCGCCGAGGTGTACAGCTTCTGTTCTTGTTCCAGTAACGTAGCTCTTTCATCTATGACTTCTCTTAGAGACATCTTTAACTTCCACCTCAATCCACACGATATTTTTCCAACTGCTGTCGCTGCTTAGTAACAATTCTTCCATAATTCAAGACGACTTCTCTCTCCGCGTCGTGCCTTTCGTTATTAAGTAGCTTCGTTAGCACGGGAGTGTCATAAATTTTTGAGGAGACAACGAAGAAGAGAAATGTATTCTTTATAAAACGGTAATGTTTCTGATAGCGACCGGCGACCAGCATGCCCGCGTCCATCTCTGCAGTTACGGACAATTCCCGATTTGAGAGCACTTGATTTTTGATCTCTTCGCATTGTAGGAACGCCTGAATGAGCTGCAGCTCCGGTACAATTTTTGTCTCGATCGTGTCGTTAATCATGCCCACGCTTTCTTGGTACATCTCTAATATCCGAATGTCTTCTTTCACGAAACGAAGTTTCAGCTCTCCAAGTTTCAAAGTCCGATCACCGTTCATCGTGAATTCTTCAATTTGTTGTGCCGCCTCGACATTCACCTTTTTTGTCTCTCTACGTGCGCCAAGTATCCCTTTGAACAATGTTTTCGTGAAAACATCGTCTTTACTCCAATCGATTGTCTCTATATAATCCTCTGCCGCTTCCAGATGCTTGTGGGGCATCTCGATTCGATCGACACGTTCCTCCGGCGCAAAGCGTTCTACCGCCTTGATATTACCAAATTGCGCTAGAAAAACCCCTAGGTAAGCGATGTTCCTCTTTACAGTCGTGCTCCGGTACTCATTCAGATCTTCGATCCGATCGTTAAATCGTTTGATCTCTTTATTGATCCTTTCGACTACTCGGCTTATCTTGCCGCTATATGACATGTATACCTCTTTAAAGCCAGCGACAAGCTCCCTACGTTCCGTCTCCCCCGAAAATCCTTGAACCACGGATGCCGCACGGTCCAACAATCGATCCGCCGTTCGTTTTAACCGATTAAACATCTTCCTTCCCCCTGTAGTAGACGAATTCCTTATGACGCGTCCGATCCTTGCAAGCCGTAATGACCCCGTTTTCGACAAGGAACTCAAACCGATCGTCCTTCTGAATCACGAATCGATTCTCCTTCCCCTCCACCCGGAACTTGCCCGCTTCCGATATGTATGCCCTTTCGATTTTCCCCGAAGACTTTTTCCGGAAGAACATGAACGCGACAACGATGAGCAAAAAGATACCCATAAAAGCAATCGCCATCTATTTCCACGCTCCTATTCGATAAGATGAAAGTATTAGTTCTAAATTACTAGACTAGTAAATTTTACATTAAAACTAATGTCCTGAATACTGTATGGAGGAAATTAAATATGTATAACTTGTTGTTTCTTCTAGTTTTGAAAGATACTCTCTACTATTTATTTTAACAAGCGATCGGCAATGTAATCAGAAAATTGCCTGGTTGACATTTAGATAACACTTGTTTGGTTTATTTCTTTACTGATGAAACTAACTACTAATGCTCTTTGATTTTCAATCTTCATAACATAGCCAATAAATTCAGGTGAACTGGATTGATTCCCAGTTGAGATCCTCGATGTTTATCCTCTCTACTTCCCCGACTCGACAGCCAGTACAATAGAGAAGCCCAGCAGCGTTCTTTCTCTTAATGATTGGCACGAGATCTTAAAATGAATAACATCTTCCTCGACTAAAAACTTAGGAATTCGCTTGTCCAATTTGGGTTCTCTTAGTTTAAAAGAAGGATTTGAAGTCAGGTAAGTCTCTTCATATGCATAGCGAAATAGGGATCGGACGAAACGAATTTGATTACCTAGGCTGCTTGGCTTCAAACGTTATGCTTGTTTTGCCTGGTATTGCTTCAGCATTGGCAATGTAATCTCCGCTATCTCGGGATCACCTAGTTCCGTCATTAGCATTTTGTTCTGGAGGAAGTAGGCGTTCGATGTTCTCGGACTATATCCTTGAATTCGTTTATCAGCCTCATATAGATGCCACAACTCACTTAACTTAAAACCTCCCCTTAGAAGCTATTACATCTAGGTTTGCTTCTAAAGAGAGGTTTTAATCTTCCAACCTGCTTGAGCTAATGCGTCCCGTTAGCCATACATGCAGCGCAAGCGCCGCACCACAGATGATGGAAGTAATTTCGTTCTTCCATGGGAGTCTATTACAATTAATCCATCATTACTCATATCATCAATTTACTTCTTACAGATGGAAAGATTGAAACATTATTTCAGAAGAATCTCATTATTATTTTAATATGTTACACTTCAGCTTCTATAATATCTTCAATCTTGATCCACTCCCAGTCATTTTCAAAACACAACTTAACCTCCCTACAAATTGTGTTAACTATATTGACAATCCCACTTGATTTTCAATTTTCAAAGTAACCAAACACCTGGAGCGTAACGAACTGATTCAGCAATTGCCTGTTCAACCATCTCCCACTGTTGTTCATCCAAGTTGGCTTCACACGTCGATTTGATTCATATTCTTGTCGTAAAATAGCCGCCCTATGTTCTGGGATAATCCATGATGATTCATATAGCCCATTACCCTCAAGTTTCTTTCCCATATTGTTGCCTCCTGTGCATTTTTGTTGTTTCCATGCCAGGACACTATCTAGGTGAAAGGCACTAGGATATGTTTCCCTTCTGATCCATCGAGATAATTTCAACGATTTCACCAATATGGTTCTCTGACATGACAACCCCCAATAAGAAAGAACATATGTTTTTATTTCATTTTCACTCTCGAAAAGTTACGTAGGTATTTAACGCTTGTCAACTTTCTATATCATCTTGTTTAACTTGAAGTTCGCCTTAGCCATTGATCAATAACCTCTTTGTGAAATAATATACGTCTTCTGACTCTGATGAAGGGTATTTGGTTTTCTCTTACCATCGAGTAAATAGAATCCATTGATACTCCGAGGAGTTGTGCCATCTCTTTTACTGAATAGACTATATTCATACATACCTCCTAATATAAAGAACCCTTTAACGTAATGTTAAAAGGTTCTCCATGTTTTAATTCTAAATAACTATCCTCCACGGATGGAGGATAACTTGAAAAACTTAACATACGTTTTAAACTCTCCTTGAATAAAAGCTTTTACTTGTTCGTAATCTCCACCGGTAATAAAGACTGTAAATGAATGGTTTGCAAAGATTGATGGGAGTTCAAAATAGTACCATTCCTGTGGAATAACAGCCAATTCATTAGCAACGAGTTCCACAGACCAATCTTCAGGCATTATTATATCTAAAATAGTGAAACCATTCTTAAATTCCCACCGAAGATGAATATCTGGAGCAGTGTTTCTTCTCAAAACACATGCTCCGAAGGTCTTAAATGGTCTATCATCCAGAAGTTGTTTGATGGTTGTCACCAATCTGACGTCTTCTTTTAATTCCATGAAAACTGTAGTTGTAAAATATGAAGGATATGAGACGTTATTTGCCATCTCGTAGGTGATTCTGTGATAAAGCGCGAAGTCAGCTATGTATCGATCATTAAGTTTTACACTATCTTTAACAATCAGACTTGAAGCAGTAGAGGCGCCTATGTGCAAAAGAGTCATTAACGTTTTTTGGTTAATCCCAATTGACTCACTGACAGCTCGCCTTCTGTATACGGGATTAACAAACCTCCGACAATACCTCGAAAACAACCGTGGATTTCTCCTCAATTGCACTGTTTCAACCCATGTAAGTTTCTTAGAGTTTCTAGGATGTTTAGCTACGTATTTTTCCTCATTTAATTTACCTGCAATGAATTTCATCGCCAACTTCAAATTTGTCTCTTCACAAGAATCTATATATTTAGTCACTGATCATCACCACCATCAGGATACGATGTGGCAATTTAATTATCATTTAACCTCCGAAACTGGAGGCTTTTCTCTGCAGATGTTTAACTTTACCCATATAACTCAGCGATTTAGCTCCACGTATGGAGCCTGGTTTTACAAGCTGGGTAATAAGAACAAACTGAAGGCTGTAGAAACGATAAAAGGGTGAAATATTATTTTTCATCCGGGGCCCCATCTCCTTTCTTTAGGAATTTGGAATATCGTAGGTATAAGGTGAAGTATTACATATCGGTGAAAGTGAAAGGTGAAAGAATGTGCGTGCAACGACGCTTTCACGAATTTTTTTTCATTGAAAGTATAAAAATTCAACCGGGAGGCGATGCTTATGAATATATTTCAAGATATGAAATCGAGCGATCCAATACTTAGAAAGCGTGGGATCTTGAAGATGATAAATGATCTTTATATCATACCCGAAGTCAATCAGATTGAAGAAGTAGATCCTTGCATCCGATGCCAAAGAATCAATCACTGGCTTTTCGTAAATAAGGTATTACCAAATTTCGCTTCTAAAAAATTCAAAGCATATATGTTGGATAAGCACGCTGAGGTATCGCCTCTTACGTACTATACCTACATTAAAGCAGCAGACGCCATATTTGACTGTTTCTCAAGCATAAGAAAAAAGCCCGCTTATGAGTTTGATGACAATATGCTAATTGATAAGGATCTTTATCTTATTGCAGCAAAATGCGGCTTATTAGCTAAGGGAAAGATCAGACTTCTCAAGGTAATTTACGAATTACATTTTCCGAAAGAAAGGATCTATTGGGAGAGTAATAATCTAAAACGTCAAAAAACCCCTTGTTATGAACACCCGACAGTTAACAGTTTTTTGCTCAAGAAAAGAGAGTTAAGAAATAAGTCCCTAGGGGCATACAAAAATGCATTTTATCAATTCGCATCGTGGCTTTGCGCAGTATATAGAGATTTTCAGGAGTACACGGTGGAATCATTACCCTTACGTTTGGTTACTGTCGAACATCTGGAAGACTTTTTTTCGTCACTTAACGTTATGGTTAAGAATAATCGACTCGTGGCAAGTTCGGCTAACTATATTCAAAATTACATTCTGGCCATTTGTAAAGGATTATACCATGAGGGACATTTGTTGAAAGACATTACAGTACATATGAGCACGATTCGTTACGAGAGGTATCAATATCGTGATATTCCTGGGGACGCTGAACTTCAGCGATTGTTTGAGGTAATGAATAATTACTCGCCTGTTCCAGATACGCATAAGATTGCATTCCAATTAATTCTATACCTCGGATTGAGAAAGGAAGAGGTGTCTAGCATCAAATGGAAATACATCAATCTAAGCAAGTCAACAATCGTTGTTCACGGGAAAGGCGACCGATTCGATACTCTATTATTACCCTTAATGATTGTAGATGGATTAAAGCACTATCTGACTAGCTCCGATTCGGAATTCGTGTTCAGTGACAATCCGTCCGAATTTGCAGAGTCGCTCTATTCCTACTATAAAATCTTCGCGATGATTGCCGGATGGAAATACCCTAGCGGTGTTCATTTACTAAGGCACACTTATTTGACCAATCTCGCTAAAAATGGTTGCCCAGTTCAACTACAACGAGTACTCGCTCGGCACACTAAGACTGAAACCACATCTTTGTATACTCATCATAAAAACGATGAGTTAGTTGATGCAATTAACAAATTAAATTACTTGTGATTCCGCTTAGCAAGCGCTTATGCACACTGTGCGATTAAAACAATAAATGCCCTTTTGGCCGCGTGGCGAGGGCTCAAAGTAAGATTAAGCTCGATGCTTCTATGATATCACATAATCAAAAAAATGCTAGAAGGACGTGAAAAATGACAATAGTAAAACAGTCTACCACTAAGAGCGAATTAAAAAGCAAAATTGCAGAGCTTATTGAAACCCATAAACTGAGGAATCTTGAAGAGGTTCTTTGCGAGATGCGAATAAACGTAAAACCTTCAGAGGACCAACTAGTAGATGTCTCGATTGAAGAGTTAAAAGATTATTACTTTGAAAGCAACAAATACAAAGGTTACTCTCTAGAAACTCAGAAAGGTTACAAATCAGAGTTCCTATTATTCACTTCATTTGCAGACAAGCATTTAAAACGGAAACCTACACTGGAAACATTGTTAGATCTGAAGATGATCAAAGACTATTTGGAAAGTTACCCTAACAAATACACCAATGATCGAAAAAGGGGGTTTATTAGATCGTTTCTTGGAGATTGCGTAAAGAAATTTCACAAAAATTCTGTTGATGAAAATATTAAAGATCTTCGTGTAGGATTGAAATTCCAGAATGAATATAAAGAAGATGAGGCTCCAGTTGCGATGAGGAGGAATCAGATAATACAGATTCTTGATAGAGCATCTGCAACAAAAGCAGGGTTCAGGAATTTCACAATTCTGATGACATTTTTACACAGTGGTATCCGACTCAATGAACTAGTTAACATTAGAATCAAAGATATTTCTCCAGATGGCAACAGGTTCAAGGTATTAGCCAAGGGTGCTGGTGGTAATCGGATGACTCGGTATATTAGCGCCTTAGGGTATAGCCTACTGCAGAGTTATATCGAGTTCACTTTTAAGTCAAGAAAAAAAGAACTCACGGAAGAGCAGTATCAAGATCTGTATGTTTTCTCCGCATCAAAAAAACAAGGAACTTCTCCAATCAGCAGAAGGATAGTTCAGATCATGTTCAAAGATCTTATCAATTCGGAAGAATCAATATCGGACATGGAAAAAGCAAAGTACACGATTCATACCTTGCGTCATTGCTTCGCCATCTATTCCTTAGAACAGGGAATTGATATTTACAAGCTTAGTAAACTTCTCGGACATAATAGCATTCAGACTACCACAATTTACCTTAAACTTTTTGATGAACAACTGGCACAAGCCATTGAAAAACATCCCTTTGCAAAAGGGTTTCTGGAGGAGTAACATATGACCATTATGATGAATTCAAATTACATAAGTTTCTGGGAAAAGTATACTGACCTCGCACAGGGGACCAAATACAACTACAAAATCGTCTATAGGAGATTTGAACATTTCCTTCTCCAACAGTCTACATTCGACGGTGGCTTAGACTTTAATCGATTGTTTTTTGTGAAACAGAGCAACTCATTTGAGCCTATCGATGAAGAGTTTGTTTTACAGTTTTTAGATTCATTGAAGGAAAATGGAGCAACCAGAGCAACTATGAGATACAGTATTTCCGCAATGACTCATCTCTTCACATTTCTGAAAGTGATGAAATTAATCGACCATAACCCAACCCTTAATCTAAGAAACCCGTACAGCAAAGACGTCATATTAAACCGGGCTCTGTCCGAGGAGGAGGTCCAAAAGGTATTGAAGGCTTCTTTACGATTAGATCCATTTCTCAGGGAGTACTATGTTATGGTACTTTTGCTGGTCACCACAGGCCTCCGTAACCAAGAGTTGAGAATGTTGACTTGGGATCAAGTTGACCTCGAAAGAGAGATGATATACGTAGTAAAAGGACAAAAGACCAATGCAAATACCGTGCGCTTGACTAAACGTTTGGTCAACGAGTTGGAGGCATACATTAACCATCCGTATAACCAGAATCGTTTTAATAATGGTAATAATCACCTTTTCACAAGAGAATCAGGCAAGGAGATGAAAAGAAAACAGGATCTAAACAATTGTTTAAAAAAATTAGCACTTGAAGCTGGAGTAAAACAATTTACCGCGCACTGTCTCAGACATACGATGGCCCAGTTACTTTATGATAAAGGGGTTGAATTAAGGTGTATTCAAAGACAATTGCGTCACAAATTGATTGAGACCACTGTGAAGTACTTAGGCACGTATGACATGAGCCTGCTTATGGAGTAAAGACAGGTCTTTAAACAGATTAAGTAAAACAGCAACCAGTTGGTTGCTGTTTTGTTATTAATATAAATATAGGCTATCCTTTCTCCGTAATAAACGCTTTATCCGTCCCTCGACCAGCAAGCATGTAATCCTTCAGATTAGTACTCTTAACTCTTCGGTAATCAGTTACATACTGATTGAACTTCGTTGTGAAGTCCGCTGCATTGGTACCAACAGGTGTAGGATATACAGACTTCATGCATTTTTCAAATACGTTCTAATATTCCAATTCCCTCTATTATTTGTGTTTCGAAGGAACTCCTCTTCAACATCAAAAATGAGATTTTTCACTTGCCCTCAAACTCATGGACCATCTTATGTGGCTTTTTTCCGGTTGCCTCTAAACGACGGAGGTTATCCTGTCCAATGGCTCTGTAATCATACTCCTATGTTTCGCTTATCAATTTTATGGAAAAAATATATCCATAAGCATTGAATAAAATAAATAAGTAACAATTCTACTAAAGGAGTTAATTTAAAAATGGCAAACATGCAAAAACGTGGCGACGACTCATGGTTTTTGACTGTGAACATAGGCAGAAACAACGATGGCAAATATATTCGTCGCACCAAAACCATTCATTGCAGAACAAAAAGAGAAGCTGAAAGTGAATATGCAAAGTTCCGTCAGGAAGTTGAGGCAGGTGAATATATCGCTCCTCAGAAGATGACATTTGGAGCATTTGTTGAAGAATGGCGAGATAAATATGCCGTTAAACATCTGGGATATAAGACATTGTATACATACGAATCCAATCTGAAGAACCGAATCCTCCCTACTTTTCAGAACCGTCGACTAGAGGATATCAAGCCTCTTCATATTGTTGATTTTCTTAGTGAACTTGAGAAGGAAGGTAGTCGCGGAGATAGAAAAAGCGGAGGACTAGCTTCCGGAACCATTCAAATTCAGCATCGCATATTAAAGAACATCTTTAATCGAGCGGTTGAATGGAGAGTTATTAAGCGTAATCCCGCAGGGGATGTGCAAAAACCAAGAGTTATCTCGAAAGAGGTCATCCCCTATGATGAAACAGAAGTTGTACAAATGCTGCAAGCCCTTGAGAAAGAGCCATATCACTGGAGAGTTATGATTACTTTGGCACTTACAACTGCTCTGCGTCGAAGCGAGTTGCTCGGACTTGAATGGAAGCATATCGACTGGGATAGCGGTGAAATAAAAGTCTCACAAAGCATGATACATGCTCTGAAGGGGAACATAATCGTTAAGCATCCGAAAACAAAAAACTCCAATCGTAATGTTGCTTTACCAAAGTCAATGCTTGAGGAGATGAAGAATTACTACGCTTACCGCTTAAATGAACGTAATCAAATGGGCGATGATTGGCGAGGTGGGGATTGGTTTTTCATGTTCTCACATCCTCATGGACAACCTTTCCATCACGAGCGGCCCTATCTTTGGTTTAGACAGTTCATTAAGAAAAATAGGTTCAGGTATATCCGGTTCCATGACCTGCGACATACATCTGCTACCATTCTGATTAACCAGGGCGTACATGCCAAAATAATATCAGAGCGACTTGGTCATGGAAGCATTACCACAACAATGAATATCTATGGTCACTCTCTTCGATCAGCTGATCAAGCTGCTGCTGATAAGTTTGAATCGTTATTAAAAAAATAAAACTTCCTGACAACAAAGATGACGCACAGGATCAACAATTCCTGGCGTCATCTTTATGTTCTTTTAGGTTGTTCTCCGATCAATTTTTACATCAATTTTACATCAATGCACTTTTCAGTCCTCTGTACTACCGATATTTCTGATACTGTTCTACAACTAAAACCCAGTATTTATAAGGGGCTCAATATTCTGTATTATTCTTTATCAACAAAGCCACCGACTCCACATGCACCGTATGCGGGAACATATCCACCGGCTGCACTTCCACCGTACGATATCCACCATCTTCAAGCACTCTCAAATCCCTCGCTAACGTTGAGGGATTACAGCTCACATACACGACCCGCTCCGGCTGCATCGCTAAGATCGTCTCCAACAGACGTGGGTCACAACCCTTCCGTGGTGGATCGACAACAATCACGTCAGGCGTGATGCCTTGCTCTTTCCAGCGCGGAATAACATCTTCGGAGGCACCGACTGCGAACTCGACATTACTCATGCCATTCAATTCAGCATTTGCCTTAGCATCTTCTATGGCTTCTGGAACAATCTCCACACCATAGACCTGCTTCGCATGCTGAGCCAAGAACAGTGAGATTGTGCCAATACCACAATAAGCATCAATAACCGTTTCCGCTCCAGTTAATCCTGCATAATCAAGGGTTCGTCCGTACAATACTTCGGTCTGTACCGGGTTTACTTGATAGAAAGAACGAGCAGAAATTGCAAATTTCACATCACCGATATAATCATATATGACTTCATTTCCCCATAAGACGCTTGTCTTATCTCCGAAGATCACGTTTGTCGTTTTTGTATTAATATTATGACAGATGCTTGTCACGGAAGGCATTGCCTTCGTGATCTCAGCGATCCAAGTGTCTACATTCGGAATCTTCGCTCCATTCGTCACTAGGACAACCATCAATTCACCCGTACGGAAAGCGACTTTGACAACAACGTGGCGAAGCAAGCCTTGGCCTGTTTCTTCATCATATGCCGTGATGCCAAGCTTCCGACCAATGGATTTAATGTGAGCCACTATCTCGTCATTATTCACGTGCTGTATGAGACAAGCCTCCATATCGATAATCCGATGGCTTCCTCTTGCGTAGAAACCACCGACGAGTCCACCTTCCGTTACACCGATAGGAACTTGAGCTTTATTACGATAGCGCCAAGGTTCACTCATACCAAGTGTAGGAAGAACTGTAATTCCTAATCGCGCACTATCTTCATCCATACTATCTTCAATCACATCTAACTTACCAATCCGAACTAGGTTATCCACCACTAACTGACGTTTCCACGCTAGTTGAGCTCTGTATTCCATGTGCTGCAACTGACAGCCGCCACATTGGTCGTAGATTGGACAAGGTGCCGAAATACGATCTGGGCTTTGTAGAACGATATTCAAAAGTTTGGCATAGCCATACTGCTTCTTCGTCTTGAGCACTTTCACTCGGACTTTCTCCCCTGGGAGTGCGCCCTGCACAAAAAGGGTATAGCCTTCTGTACGGCCTACCCCTTCTCCGTCATGGTTCATACCGATGATATCGATCACGACTTCATCGTTCTTGGATACCGGCAATCCGATCAATGGAGCCGGATTGCTACGGCGATCGGATTGTCGACCGCTACGGTGTTTTCTCATGATGCTATTTTCACTTCTTTCCTTAATCTTCTCATCATATATGTGAAATCTCATCCCCAAGATGAGTGGTTCTCTTCGTTGCAATCATTTTGCACCAATAATCCATTCTTATTCTTCTTACGAACTCGCAAAAATTCGCATATGCTGTTTCAGCATTTGGAAGGTTCCAGGCAAACTACCACCTAACTCGCCGTCAAGGTTCAACAGCACTTCACCAGGTGAAGTGACTTCCATATAATCCGTTTGAAAATGGATCACTTTCTTGTCGTTCAAATGTTCTCCACGGAGTGCCATCCTTACGACACGTACAAATTCAGGGAGATTACAGTTCTTTAGAGCAATCACATCAAATAGACCGTCATCAATGCGAGCATCTGGTGCGAGTTTCTCGAAGCCACCTACAGAATTCGTATTGGCAATGAGGAACAACATGAATTCATCGTGAAGATCCTTTTGCCCATTCGCCTTAATAAAAAGTTCCTGTGGAGAAAGGCTGACCATCTTCTCAATACCTTTCAGGTAATAGGCAAGTTGTCCAATTAATGTCTTTAGCTTGCTTGGAACATCATACGTTAATTCCGTTAGTGTTCCACCACCTGCGATATTAATAAAGTACCGATCGTTCGCTTTTCCTACATCTATAGGACGGGTCTCTTGTCTAACAATCAGATCACAATAGTCTTCCCAGTTCTTTGGAATTCCAAGCCCTCTAGCAAAGTCATTTGTTGTTCCCAGTGGAAATACACCGAGCGGTGGAAGATTATCCTTTCCCGCCATACCATTTACCACTTCATACAACGTACCATCGCCACCCGCGGCAATAATGAGATCGTACCCACGTTCTACGGCCTCCGCAGCTTCACGAGTCGCATCTCCCTCTCCTGTAGTGGCATGGACCGAAGTCTCAATACCCCCTTCGTCGAGTCGTTGCAATATATCTGCAAGCCTTCTTTTCATTTCCTCACGACCGGAGGTAGGATTATATATTAATCTTGCTCTCTTCATACGAGAACCGCCACCCATTATCATAATGTGAACCTTTGCAACATAACATGAACTTGTCTCCCAATCCACTGAGATATCAGTGGATGCGGTAACAGTGTCTGACCTGAATAACGATACGATAGTCCCTTAAGTCGTTCCGGAATAATTTTTCGAGTGAAATATCCCTCACTTAGAAAAAGAGGGGCCACGATCACCTTATAACCGTATTCTCTTTGCCAATACTCCGTGCGTTCTTGCACTGAATTCGGATTCAGAAGTGCATAATCTACGGAAGTCACTCCACTAATCTGCTGAACTTTGCGCGCAAGAGACGATATCCCCTTCTCCCATCGCTCTCGAAACCCTTCGTATATACTCCCATGCCCTACAAGTAGGATTACTTCCCGATCAACATCCACACATAGACCGCATATTTTATCCCATACCATCTGAGCAACGTCATCATCGTCATCCATAGGCACGCCATAATGTATATTAGCTTGAATGTGATAAGGTACAAGATCGGTATCACAATCTGCACTCTCTTTCACACCTAGTGCATAAGCAATTTCATCCACATGGGTGCTGCCTGAAGATACAAACAGTGGAATGACAATAATATCTGTTACTCCTTGTTCTTCAAGGAGATAAATGCCATCTTGAATCAATCTTCCCTCTACAACTTCCAAGAACGAAACCGCCACAGGAATAGGATCCTGCAGCGGCAACTGATTCACAGCTTCATCCACCAGCGTGACCCAGATAGGCTCCCTAGAGCCATGGCTGATGATTAATACACCTGGTCTACACATGTTAGCGTCCTAGGCGTTCCAACGACATTTTATACCCATCATTACCATAATTTAAACAACGCTTCACGCGCGAGATTGTAGCAGTACTAGCACCCGTCTCAGCCTCTATCTGGTTATATGTAGAACCTTTCCCTAACATACGTGCTACTTCCAGACGCTGAGAGAGTGATTGAATTTCATTTACTGTGCACAGATCATCGAAGAATACGTAACATTCTTCTACATTCTTAAGCGTCAATACCGCCTCAAATAATTGATCTACACTCTTATCATTTAATTTCTTTAATTGCACCGCTAATCATCCTCTACTATTACTATGTAACCCCATTGTACTGTAGTCGACACAATCATTTCAAGCATTAACGGTTTCACGCAGTAGTGAAGCGAATCACGAAAGCAAACTTTCGTACTTTTTCAATAGGATTAGGCTTCATCTACACCGTCATATCATTACCATTCTAGCATATTCGAACACCTTAGGCATCCGCCCTTTTCCGCTCCTATCCCGGATGATGAGGGCATTCGTCCATACTTTATGTTCGCCTATCACATACAGTATCGTATACCAATCTGAAAAGGAAAGTGATAATCATGGCTGAGCATTACCATCGTAGTTCTCCGAGTAACCAGCGTTCACTCGGTCCTTTCTCTTCGTCTGCATATAATAATCCATACCCAGGAATTGATTCCATAGGAGCTATCCCTCAGCTTGAATCATCTGCTATGTCTCCATTTCAAGGCGGTGGCCTGAATGGATTCGGCACAGCAGATTTGATTGATTCTGCAGCTGCTACAGCAGTATTACCCGCTGTGACAACAGCCGCCAAAACAGGATTCTCTCTAGCAAACATAGGTGAGCTCAAAGGTGTAATCGACAGAATGGGAGGTATTGATGGGATCGTAAGCTCGATGGGGAAATTCCAGAAGGTTATGAGTAGTGTTCAACAAATGGCACCGTTGATAAAGCTAATGATGGGCTCCTTCGGTAAAGGTAAGACGAAGGGCACGCCGGAAGATGATGATGCCATATACTATACTCCCCGTAAACGTCGGCGCAAGAAAACGTCATCCACTCAGCGAAAAAGCACTCCACAGCGTAAGACAACCAAATCTACCAAGACTAACAAAACTACCAAGCATCGTATGTCCGGTAGGAAACCCCAACAATCATAGTCCAAATTCCACAAAGTAATACGAGTGCTTACCTTAATGTGAGCACTCTCATTACTTGAACCAACCTCTGCGGATGAACCATATGACCATACCTCCGCCAAGCATGAACATTAACGCTATCACTATAGCATACCCGTATTTCCAATTAAGCTCCGGCATATGAGCAAAGTTCATACCATAGATTCCTGCAATTAAAGTCAAAGGCATAAAGATAACTGTTATCACTGTGAGCGTCTTCATAATGTTATTCATTCGGTTGGAATTGAGGGAGATGTAGCTATCACGCAAATCCGAAGTCATTTCACGGTCAGCCTCAATCATATCTGCTAGTTTCAGTAAATGGTCATGAATATCCGAAAAATACACCTTGTGCTCTCCACTATTCTGAATATGTTGGGAATTTACAATCCGATACAAGAGGTCTCGCATAGGAACAATTGTCCGTCGTAGCTTTAACAAACGTCCCCGTAGATCAAACACTTGGTTCATTAATTCTTCAACAGATTCATTGCTACCTTGGTTCTCAATCTCTGCAAGCTCATCTTCAATACTGTATAACGTAGGGAAATAACGGTCCACCATCATATCAATCAGTGTATACGCGCAAGCGATTGGACCGCGAGCCCATACTTTACGGTCGTGAGCATGCTGGATAATCTGTGACCATGCATCATCAATCTCAGGAAGTTGTCTATGGTGAAAGGATACAATCATATTATGATTTAGGAATAAATCAACTTCTTCTGCATGTAACGTATCGGGATTGAGGGCGTGAAGTACCAGAAACTGAGTATCGTCGTAGTAGTCCAATTTAGGCCGTTGCAATACAAACATACAATCCTCAACAGCCAGTGGATGAAAATGAAAATATGTATTTAGTAGATCTGCTTCTTCTTCTGTTGGTGAACTGAAATCGGTCCAAATCCACGCATAATCATCCATATGAATCTCTTCCAATGGAATTCCGACTTTCACCTCATGCGAGTGGGTAATAGCAAGTGTCCTAATCATGATACAAATACTTCCTCTCTACTCCAATAATCTTATACAAAAAAAAGCCAACCTTCGGTGATTGGCCACTTCTATCCCAGTATGTCTATTTAGTCGATCTACTCGCAATTTGTTCTAGAATAAGATTTTAAATATCAATCCTGCTAGCAATCCCGAAATTGGAATGGTAATAAACCATGTAATAACGATTCGCCCAGCGAGTGACCATTTCACTTCAGATACGCGTTTCGCACTACCCACACCCAGAAGGGCTGACGTGATAGCATGTGTTGTACTTACAGGCATGTGAAGTAGGGTTGCTGTAAATATAACCGAAGCTCCAGCCATATCCGCTGCGAAGCCATTAATAGGTTCGATTTTGAAAATTTTAGTTCCCATCGTTTTGATGATTTTATATCCACCAACGGAAGTACCAAGTGCCATAGCTGTAGCAGCAGATAATTTAACCCATAGTGGAACATCTAGTGTATCTTGAAACCCTGACGTAACCAATGCAAACGTAATAATACCCATTGCTTTCTGAGCATCATTCGTACCATGTGTGAAGGCTTGAATTGCCGCTGTGAGAATTTGCATCGTGCGGAAACCTTTATTCACATTATGAGGACTTCTGTTTGCAAAAATCCATTTCAAAACAGTCATAAGAATATAACCAATAGCGAATGCAATTAATGGAGAAAAGATTAGCACTTTAAGAATACTAATAAATCCTTCCCATTTCACATGATCTGATCCAGCTCCTACGAACACCGCCCCCGTTAATGCACCAATCAAGGCGTGTGATGAAGATGAAGGAATACCAAACCACCAAGTAACCAGATTCCAAATAATAGCGGCAAGTAAAGTTGCAATGACGACATTAATCCCATTATCAAGCGTTGTTGGATCAGCAACACTACCCCCAATGGTTTTCGCTACTCCCGTAAACATAATAGCACCGAGGAAATTCATAGCTGCAGCCATAATAATGGCTACTCTCGGCTTCAAAGCACGTGTGGATACTGAAGTTGCAATGGCATTGGCCGTATCATGAAACCCATTTATGAAGTCAAAAGCTAGAGCAAGAAAGATGACGATACCTAAAACGAATAATGACGTTTCCATGTTTGTAACCCCTTAAGAATTGCTCATAATAATCGATTCCAGCATATTGGCCACATCTTCACATGTGTCCGTAGTTTGTTCTAGACGTTCATAAATTTCCTTTTTCTTAATCAGTTCGATAGGATCACTAACGGTTGCGAATAAGTTCTTAACACAAATACGAAGCAAATCGTCACCTTGGTTCTCCAGATCATTCAAACGAATCGTATATTCACGAATAGCTAGAAGCTTCTTCTGAGACAGCAGATGAATGGCTTTCTGTATCACATAAGCTGATTGACGCAAAATCTCTGCGAACTGAACGATATATTCGTCAGGCTCATGCAGATCGTACATATAGAACCGAGAAGCCGTAGCTTCCAAACCATCAATAACATCATCTAAACTAGACGTTAACGCCAAGATGTCATCACGATCAATGGGAGTAATAAACGTTTTGTTGAGTTCCTTAATAATGGTGTGCGTGAATTCATCACACTGGGACTCATACTTCTTCATTTCACCTGCAAATATACTCACATCTTCATACTTGGACACGTTCTGTGCAAAATAATCAGCAGCTTGTACGATTGTATCTGCCATATTCTCCATCGTTTCGAAAAAGATGTCCTTTTTCTTCTTGAATAACATTTGATTACTCCTCTACTCAAATATTGCCTTCAGTTCATCCATTTACAAGATAACCCTAGCTATCTTACCATAACCCATAACCCCTTTGTAAAGGCGGTATCTATCTTTTCTTACAACGTTAGCTATCTGTTCTTATATTTTCTTATATTTTCTATTTTTTTTCATATTTACCCAGTATATTCATTCAAAATATTCCTTGAAACCCTAATTTTGTTTCTCATTCGACACCGTCACATGGCTTTCAAAATTTGGATCATTGGGTACGATATTAATGTATGTAGTACCCGGAACTAACGGAATCTCCTTATCATCCTTCACAAATCGAATCACATCATCTTTGGAATGAATCCAATTCCCTCTAATTAGTTTCCCCTGCTGAAATATTAGTGCTTCTCCACCTAATTTAACATCGACCGAAAGTCGTCCTACATCATCAAGTACTTTATGATCCGCTCCCATTACAATCACGTTTGTAGCTTCTAACTGCATATTGTTCGTGAAATCCACGTGTGGCTTGTTATTGATGGACCGTTTATAGACTTGCTTCGAATCATCATAATCATAAGAAACGATATAATTTTTAAGCAGAAATGTAATATCCACTTTAATAGCATGCTCTCCTGCGATGATTTCATTCTCTGTACGAAAGGGATACGTCGGTATAGCTACATCTTGTTCATACTTTAATTTATTTGCTCCTTCACGAAGTTTATCCGTATCAGAGTACAAATTATGCGGAGCCTTACGACTCTTATCTCTCCAGAAATAAGCACCTGACTTCCCGATCTCATCAAGGTCATCCTTCTTCTGCTTTTGTATAATTGAATACGCTTCCGTACTTCCACCTGCATGTACTAGTAAACCATGATAAAGCTCACCTAGTTCGATGAGATAGGGTCTAATACTTCGGATCGGTCCGATGGTGATTGCATCATTATGGCTTTGAAAAATAGCGACAAGTCTCGTAATCCCTCCCTCTGCCAACACTTCATACACCATATCCGCTTTGCTCAATCCCGATTGAGGTCTTGCAGCTGGAGCATTGTTCACCATTACGGCTAATGGTCGCATCTTCGAGGGTGATTCTATACGTAACCCGGTGAGTGGAGCTACATATTGAGATATGGGTAGTATAACTGGTTCGGTAGGGGTCGTTTCCACAACTAATGGCGTTATTTCCGAAGGTGCCTCTGCCTCTTGGTTAGCGTTTGCACAAGATGAAAGTATAATTGCCATCATTAGGATACTAAGTATCCGTGTTAACTTCGGTCGATTCATGGATGAATACTCCTCCTTGTAAAATACTTCTTCGTTTCTTCCATTTAATCACAAAAGCAGATTTTTGTCAGTCTTCATCATTCGATGTCGAATATTATTCGGTTTTGTGTCATTAATTCCATATTATGTGAATTGTATAATAGAGTTAACAACGTCGATTATTTTCAACTACAAACACCACCATATTCTTGGAAAATGTCGCATTACCAGGTGTAAACGTCTTCAACGTCCTTATTCCATTTGGGGAGACTTTGGTAGGACTAGGACTTATTCTTGGTATATTCACCACATTTGCTGCGCTTATGGCCGTAGTCATGAATTCCGCGTTCCTCTTATCGGGTTCTATAAGCGCTAACGTTCAAATGTTATTGCTGGAATGCATCATTATTATTGCTGCGGCTAATGGGGGTCGTATTGGACTGGATCGGTGGATACTCCCTTATATCCATAGTCTTTTCCACAAAAAAGCTAAGACGTCATCAACACAGCTACCTCATTTGAATACCACAAGTGTTTAAAAACTCCAAAAACACAAAATAGAACAAGGAGTTGTCCCTTCAGTAGAATTAGTTACTGAAAGGCAACTCCTTGTTGTTATGATCCGAACATCCAACAGTTCAGACTAAGATTACCATATTGATAATCTTGAAATAGACGCTTCGCTTTACGTTCATCATCAGCCGCTCCCATAGCATAGAACAACGGAATAAAATGTTCCAGCCCATATAGAGGGACTGCCTGATCTGCAAACGGTGCTTTATGTCGATAATCGAATAACGATTTCAAATCCCATTCTTCGAGTTCTTCAGCGATCCAATGATCGAACTCAGCAGCCCATTCATCCGTTGCTGCACCCTCACTAACCATCCGTAAATTATGAACAAGACCACCACTGCCAATAATAAGCACATCTTCCTTACGAAGTTCCGCAAGCATCATGCCTATATTATACTGCTCCTTGGGTGATCGTCTTGAATCCACAGACAACTCAATAACAGGAATGTTAGCTTCCGGATATAACTTCTGAAGAATAACCCAGACTCCATGATCAAGTCCTCTGCCTAGCACGGGGGCGTAATTCAAATTATTACCCTTAAATAACTCATCTATTCGTTTGTTTAATTCAGGATCACCTTGCGCTGGATAGGTAAGCTTATACATCTCCTCAGGAAATCCGTAGAAATCATACATCGTACTGTGGGACTCATCCATTGTCATCGACTGAATTGGCGTATCCCAATGGGCTGAGAATACTACGATGGCTTTGGGAATTTTGAAATGTTGACCCAATCCTTGCAAAAAGCGGGCATATTCATGTTCCTCCAAAGCCAGCATAGGGGAGCCATGAGCTACAAATAAAGAAGGCATTGTCATTGATATCAACCTCCACTCACCAGTATACATTGCTACTTTTTATTTTACAGTTAGTGGAGGTATTTTACCAACATTGTTGTAGACACCCTGTTATATCATCCAATTCTGCCATTCCTGTTGAGTTCTCTCTTGCTCGTTCAGCCATTCCTTAGTCCGATGAAGCAACTGCTCACGGTGAGGTCCAGAAGAGTAAGTGTGATCCGCTTGAAAAATGATTTCTTTATCACAGCTTCCTTCAGGACGCATCCAGAATACCTTTTGATACAGAAAAGCGTAATCAACTGGAATAGAATCGTCAGAGGTTCCGTGAATTAACAGGACATTCCCATTAAACTTACCTGCCTGTTGAAAAGGTTGGAACGGCGCAAGTGATTCAAAAAAGGCTGGCGTAAATGTATAACCCAAATAATCGGAAGAACCCTTCGTAACAGTGGTATCATATACGTCGCGCCCCGTAATTTTAACAATATCATTAAAAGGATAACCAACGGATGACCACAAGATGAGGTTCTTCACTCGCCGATCTCGTCCTGCAGTCAGAATAGCCACCGCTCCCCCCAAGCTATGTCCAATCAGGGTGACACGTGTTGGATCTACATCAGCACAAGCTAGTGTGTAATCGAGTACGCTACGAGTCTGGTCAATCATGGACTCAAGCCCTTCCTTACCATAGTCGCCCGCACTTTCGCCACAGCCGATATAATCAAATCTAACGACCATATATCCGTCCTCTGAAAGTTCCCTCGCAGTCTTTACGAAAAGGCGATCTACTCCGATACGATTGCCTACAAACCCGTGACAAATGATGACGAGAGGCACTCGCTCTTTACTTCGTCCCTCTTTATTCACTTTCGAAGACGGATAATGAATACTGGCAGTCAGTTCCTCTTGATTATGACGGATAATAATGTGACGCTCCATGCACGATTCCCCCTAGCGTTATGCGATCATTCTATATACTAATAAATCCGATGAGTTTAATATGAATTAACGAATTTATTGTAACATCGCCAAAAAGGGTATGTCAATGGATTTTTGACTGTTTAATTGATTCTAGTCATAGCTTTGAATGAACATGGTGTGCGTCTCTTGTCTACCCTCCCAGTTAGCCATCATCTCATTTCCTTGATCTGTATCGGATACCCCACCCCACATCGAAGGAGCATCCATCCCATCATCTAATCCCAATTCCGATGTAAACTCTTGATATATCGCTCTGATACCAGCTTGATCATTCGATAATGAAGCAGAATTCAAGTCTAGATTATTAATCATATTAGCTCCCCCTTTGTTCTATTTAGATTGAACTAAAGTATGCGCTCACAAGATCAATCATTTCTAAAGAAGATCATGAATATGGAGTTTCGTCTTTAGTTCAATCTATATATTTATCTTTATTATGTTGTGAATCAACACATGGTTTTATACACTTGCACAATATAGACACAAGCATCCACTCACCATTATTAGTAACGGCATGACCTTGCCAACCATCAACTGTGTTCATATACTTGAACTAGATAGGGGGGAACTACGTACATGACAATTAAAGCTATGATCAAAGAAAATAATCGCTTAAGAGAACAGATGACCCCCGGTAATAAAGATTATTTTGAGGACATCGTCGTATACTTCCGTACCCGTGATGTAGATCAGAACCAAAGTGAACAATTACTGTTAGAATTGGCATATCAACTTCTAGAAGCTCAAGAGCAGGGGATAAAAGCACGTCAATTATTCGGTCCAGACGCCAAAGAATATAGTCGCAATAAAGTGCAAATCCTGCCTAAAAGAAAGACCATAGAGGGCATTCAATATTATGTAATGATTCCATGGATCGCCCTAACAATCTTCTTTCTTACGGAGTCCTTAGTCGGTTTCGTAGCACAATGGCTTGGTGGCTCCGTGGATAACTTCAATCGCATAAGTCTCTTGTCGCTCATTATTATTGCCTTAGGTTCAGTCCTATTAATGGAGGCTGTCACGAAGTTACTCAATCGTAATACGGAAAAGGACCCAGAAGAAAAAGTTATATCACATACTAAGCCCAACCTTAATTTAAAAACGATCGGAATCTATGTCGTCGTAACGTTGATCATTATGATGATTGGCTATACCTTCCGTAACCTATTACCGGTATTTACGATTCAGCCTTGGGTTAGCCTTATCATTTCCGTCATTGGCCTGTTAGGATGGAGATTTCTATTCAAACGAAAGTAATGGTGATCCAACGAATCATTTCACAACTAAATTGTATCGAAGTTGAAGCCAATTTGTAACTTCACTACCTCCGGTTTGGGTTAATATATATATTATAAACCTATAATCCAGGAGGTATTTTAATAATGAAATTCCGACCATCCACTATCGCTACTACGATTCTAACCCTAGTCGTGACATTACAATCCGGCGCAGTATATGCTTCAGCTGACCAACCTACCGTTTCCACATCAAACAATAATGTTGTTACAGTAACAGCTAGTACAAGCCGTGCAAATATCGTATACAATAAGTTTCTAACGCTAGTTAAACAACCCGACAAGCTTACAGAGGCCAACACTTTTATAAAGACTCATATCTACGAAGTAAGCTCTTCTCAGGCAAGTCTCATGACGCTTAGGTTAGAGAATGCTCAAAGTGTAGCCTTGCGTGCATGGGAGGAACAATTCTATGTTGGTTCCGTTCAAGAGAAAACTGCAACCATGTATAGAGAGCATGACGATTTCACTAAGCTCATCCATCGAACAAAGGATTCGAACCTACGGAAGTTATTTCAAGGTTCCCTGGATCGAGGTTATAAGCTAGAGACAGCGGAAGGAACCTTCTTTCCGGTCATTGACTACGAAGGATACAAGAAATACCGTCCATACGTCATGAAGGACATTAAGAGCTATATCGATATCATGGCGGTTGAATCTGCTGTCATACCTTCTAGGGATGCTGGGCTCATGATTAGTTGGAAAGAAGTTGCGAAACGTGCCCTGACTCAAGAATCATTTGTGAAATCATATCCTAACTCTAATCGTTCGAAACAGGTACAAAGCTTGTATGAACAATATGTATTTAATACGGTATATGGGCAAAATAATACGCCTTTATTCGAATATGAAACCAATACATTAAATTCTGAAGCCAAGGCTGCTTATTTAACTCTCCTTGCCGAGAATACATCAACAGATAGTGTGTATTTAAAGAAGCTTCAAGCCTTCATGGATGTACTAAAGGATAACAACTATACGCTCAACGCCACAGTCGAGAAATATCGCAAGGTTAACTTTCCGATGTAGATGTAGACATTCGAGAGAGCTCCTATATACTCGCAAAAATCAAATAAGCCTTCTCGACATCATTACTATGATTCCTCACAGCAATGGTATACGAGAAAGGCTGTTTCAATGTTAAATCCGTGGATTATTGATCCTCCGATTGCACCTGAGAGTGATTAGGTTTGTTTTTGCGACTGGCTATGAATACCCCCGTAAGAATAATCACTAACCCTACCAACAATGTCCACTTAATATGTTCATTCAATAAGGTATATCCCCATAGAACAGCAGTGCAAGGAACGAGATAGGTAACCATTGTTGCAAATTCCGCACTCCCTTTTTGAATCATGAAATAGAACAAGATATATGCAATACCTGATCCGAACGCACCTAACCCAACAAGCATCAAGATGTTGGATAACGAAGTAAGATGTAATAATGAGATTTCCTCGGTAGAGAAAGCCATGATCCCACTTCCAATCATTGTACAAAGTAACGTTCCAAAGGTAACCTGGTACATCGAGTATCCTATCGTAAGCAGATTCTTGGATAACTGAGATCCTACGGCATAACAGAAGGTCGCTGCGATCATACAACTGAATCCAAACATATCTACCGAAATGAACGTAACAGGATTAATGCCAAGCAATACAATTAGGCCAATGGTCGCGATCCCAATTCCGAGCCACTGTCTCTTACTGGATACGGAACGGAAGAACAATACACCCACTATAATTGTCCATACCGGCGTTGTAGCGTTTAATACAGATGCCATACTGCTAGGCAAACGTGTCTCACTCAATGCAATTAATGCCCAAGGAATTGCTGTATTAATCAAGGCCATAATGGTCATCGGAACCCAAGAGATCGTCCGTATTCCAAATGGCTTCTTTAACGCGAGCATAATACATACAATTACCACCAAGCCTGTACTTGATCTTAAGAAGGCAATGGTCCAAGGACCGAAATCATGAAGAAGCATTTTGATGAAAAAGAACGATCCACCCCAAATGAGACTAAGTGTTATAAGTGCTAAATATACAAGACGTGACAACTCTACTCCTTCTTTCTCTGACACTGAAAACAGTGCTAACGTAAACATCTTAAACTAATAGGGTATCGTACTTCATCTCGAAAGTTCAATACTTTTTTTTCGTATATCTCATAACAACTAGCCTCAGATATGCAGTTATTTATTTAAAATTTAAACCAGTCCATCGGCGTTACATGTTTATTTTAACCATAGGCTATAACCCATAGCCACGTTCAGACATATACTGAGATCAAATCATGTCAGGATACGTTGGAGGAATAGTGCGTGCCTAATCTAAAGCGCAATGATCAAGCCGAGAAACTCAGTTCAAGCTCATTGACACAATATTTCGAAAATTTTCGTAACCATACGATCGGGACAGACTTCTATTTCGAATCTCCTTACGGTAGGAAACAAGTCATTTATGCGGATTGGACAGCCAGCGGACGTCTCTACCGCCCAATTGAATCACACATTGTAGAGCATTTCGGCCCCTATATGGCGAATACACATACAGATGCTAACATCACAGGCACAACCATGACTAGAGCCTACAAGCAAGCACGTAACATCATTAAAGCGCATGTGAATGCAGACGAACATGACATTCTTATCTGCACTGGTGCAGGGATGACCGCAGCTGTTAACAAGCTCCAGCGCATCTTAGGACTTAGAATACCCGAGTGGCTTCGTCATTGTTCCTTATCTGAGGAGAACCGTCCGGTTATTTTTGTTAGTCATATGGAGCACCATTCTAATCAGCTATCGTGGTCGGAGACGATCGGAGATGTCGTATGTATTGAACCAGGAGTTCACGGTGAGGTGGATCCAGAGAAATTAGAACAAGCTTTAATGAAATATAGCCATCGAACATGTAAAATAGGCTCTTTTACCGCTTGTTCCAATGTTACCGGCATCCAGACACCTTATCATTCACTCGCTCGAAAGATGCACGAGCACGGAGGGATATGCTTTGTTGATTTTTCGGCAAGCGCTCCCTACGTGAACATGAACATGCACCCTCCATCTCCTTGGGATCAATTGGACGGCATATACTTTTCACCTCATAAGTTTCTTGGTGGTCCTGGGAGCAGTGGTGTCTTGATCTTCAACTCACAGCTCTACAACAACCATGTTCCCGATCACCCCGGAGGAGGTGTTGTAACTTGGACGAACGCGTGGGGCGGCCGTCATTATTACACAGATAAAGAAGCACGCGAAGATGGTGGGACACCTCCCATTCTCCAGACCATTAGAACAGCACTCTGTATTCAGCTCAAAGAACGTATGGGTTGCAGACAGATTATCCAACGTGAACGCGAATTGACCACTAATCTTATGAACCAGCTTACTCATACCCCAGGAGTATTTGTGTTGGAAAATCAAGCTAAGGAACGTCTCGGAATCATATCTTTTATTGCACATCGCATTCATTACAACCTATTTGTTAGATTACTTAATGATCGGTTCGGAATTCAGGCACGTGGCGGCTGCTCTTGCGCTGGCCCCTATGGCCATTATTTACTTCAAATTAACGAAAGTACATCAAAGACAATTACAGACCAACTAGATCAAGGCGATCTAACCAACAAACCAGGTTGGGTTCGATTATCTATCCACCCCACGATGACTGATCAAGAGGTTCATACCATCTCGGATGCGGTTCGTTCGATCCTGACGAACATTGAATCATGGGAGCAAGATTACCACTATGATTCGTCTACAAATGACTGGAACCATAAATTTGCTTCACATCGAGTAGATCTAGACGCATTGTTTACGTTCTAAAGACCTTTATTCCAATCTTATGTCCACGGTTGTTCTCAGACTACGTCGATTATTCACTACTCCACAAATTCTGGTGATAAGTCTCCACCATCTTCGAGTATTTCTACCTCGGATTTAGTCACCTTATATTTCCAATAGTGACTTAAGATTGTTTTTTCCGGGCTATCCTCATTTCGAAAATCATCTGAACTCCAATACTCTGTTAATAAGACGATGAATGTATCTTTATCTTCACTCGTTGCTGCTGACGTGAACTCACCAGGAATACGTAACCCTGGCGCTGGTCCGCCCCCACGGATGGTTCCCTTAACTCTACCCGCTTCCGTTGGAAAATCAACTCTGTTGGTTTCAAGTATCACCTTCGTAATGGCTTCGTCTCCTAATAACGAATCGTTATCAGCTGTTTGTGAACGACCATCTATAGAACAACCGGATAGAATAAATATGGCGACCATACAAGCTACTATATATTTCATGTTAATAACCTCCCCATAGCTTTATCTGAACGAAATTCTAATTGTCTATTTAACGACATTACTTTAGTGAAAGTTGCAAACCGTTGTGAATGTAGTAGATAAGCATAAGATCGACACAAACACAGCAAAAAAAGCGCGATACGAATTTCCGTATACACGCTTTTTGCTATTTTTTATTGAAATCTATTTTCAAAAAAGTAAATTGAATAAATTTCGGTCTTTATTGAGCTCCGTATACTCAAATCCTTTGCGATTCAAGCGCTCAATCAATGCTGCATAGTCATCTTTCTCATCTAATTCAATGCCAACGAGCGCAGGTCCGTTTTCTTTATTGTGTTTTTTCGTGTATTCAAAATTCGTAATGTCATCACCCGGGCCTAACACATCCTGGAGGAATTCACGTAATGCTCCTGCACGTTGAGGGAAATTGATCATGAAATAATGTTTGAGTCCTTCATAAATCAGCGAACGTTCCTTGATCTCCTGCATCCGAGCAATGTCATTATTTCCTCCACTAATGATACACACGACCGTCTTTCCTTGAATCTGTTCACGATATAAGTCCAAAGCTGACACAGATAATGCACCCGCTGGCTCTACAACAATAGCATTCTCATTATATAGTTCCAGAATCGTTGTACATGCTTTGCCTTCAGGAACCTTCACGACATCATCAAGCGTACGTGAACAAATATCAAAGGTCATATCCCCTACACGTTTCACTGCTGCGCCATCAACAAACTTATCGATCACATCCATCGTTACAACTTCTTTACGAAGCAACGCTTCACTCATAGAGGCAGCTCCCAGTGGCTCGACCCCAATTAATTTGGTATTAGGACTAACGGTCTTGATATACGTACCAATCCCAGCTGCTAGTCCACCTCCACCAATCGTTACAAAGATATAATCAGCCGTAGTGTCTAGACTCTCCATCACTTCCATGGCAATCGTCCCATTGCCCGCAATAATACGCGGTTCGTCAAAAGGGTGAATAAACGTCATCCCTTGTTCAGCACAGGTCTTCATAGCTTCAGCATATGCATCGTCATATGTATCACCAATTAATACGACCTTAACGTTCTCACCACCGAAACGTCTAACCTGCTTCACTTTTTGGTTAGGTGTAGTACTCGGCATATAAATTTTACCCTGAATCCCTAGTGTCTTACAGGAAAAAGCAACACCCTGAGCATGATTTCCTGCACTTGCACAGACAATTCCCTTCGCTAACTCTTCCTCTGTGAGACTACGAATCATATTATACGCACCGCGAATCTTAAAGGAACGTACCACTTGTAAGTCCTCGCGTTTCAGATACACGTTACAGTTAAATTTTGTTGAAAGTACAGCATCCCATTGTAATGGTGTCCGTACAATGACTTCTTTTAACACATGATGCGCTCGCACGATCTCTTCCATCATAACTGGAGACTGCTTTAGCGGACTAGAGAATGACTTGATTGACTCTGCTATAGATAGTTGCGTTTTAGATTCTTCTGTCTGATCTGTATTCTTTTCATTATTCATTCTGTCATCCTTCTCCTCTTTCAAATATCTATGTATGATTGAGTTTGTATTTTTTATTTTATCTTAGTAACGTACTCTTTTTACGCTCATTTTTCAACCGTATCATAGGATGTATGACATAAATTACGTCTAATTCATGTCTCGATCAGGCTATTAAATCTTATCTTTTATAACATAAAAAGCCCTCCATCTTATACAAAATGAAGGACCCTGTGTTTCAGTAATACAAGTAATACATTACATTAACCGAAATGTTTGCCGAACCATTCTCCTGCTGCATCGATCTCGGTACGACTTAGTTGGTGTCCATTGTTCTCCCAGTGCAAGTCTGTTATTGCTCCCGCTCCTACCAATAATGCTTGCAGGTCTTCTGATTCTTGTGCAGGGCATATCGGATCATTACGTCCAGCACCCAAAAAGACAGGTATGCCAGATAGATCAGGTAACTCCTTATCACGTAGAGGAACCATAGGGTGGTGCAAAATAGCTCCCTTAAAAGCATCCTCATAATGAAACAACAGACTACCTGCGATGTTCGCTCCGTTAGAATATCCTACAGCTACCATGTTGCGACGATCTATATCATACTTCTCTGAAGCCTCATCCAAGAATGTGTACACTTCATGCGTTCGGTTCACCAGGTCTACTTTATCAAACACACCTTCAGCTAAACGACGAAAGAATCGTGGCATGCCGTTCTCCAGCACATTACCACGAACGCTAAGTATAGAAGATAAAGGTGAGATCATTTCCCCAATTGGCAATAAATCGTCTTCGGTACCTCCCGTACCATGAAATAGGACGAGTGTAGGTGCAGAAGCGTCGCTTCCTTGTTTAAAAATATGCTTCAATATATATTCCCTCCAAATGGTTACATTATATCCACGAGTAATATTTTAATATCAAGATGGTTAACACTATGATATGTATATTTTAAATATAATGCAACTTCATGAAACAGCTCAATCGTAACCAATCCCTTCCCTATAAAGCTCTTCATAGTCAATATATCATTGACATATATATAAATGGGCGTTACGATGTAACCTTTGTAGACCATGTATTCAAATTACCAACATATCAAAGACGGGCGGCATTTCATATGAAAAAGAAAGTTTTAGATATTATTTCAATTATTTTTGGTACGTTTATCTTCGCATTAGCAGTTAATCTATTCGTTATTCCAAATGAATTCGGTGAGGGTGGTGTCACCGGTATAACGATTATCTTTTACTATCTTTTCCAATGGTCTCCAGGACTCGTCAGCTTAATCATCAATGCCTTTTTACTTCTAGCTGGCTATAAATTTTTAGATAAAACAACGACGATATACACCATTATTGCTGTTCTTTTCAATTCACTCTTCCTACATCTAACGGCCAACTGGAACATAACGTCAGATGAACTATTTCTGAATGCTATTTTCGGTGGTATCTTTACGGGGGTAGGTATCGGCACAATCATACGTGTTGGAGGTACAACGGCTGGTACCGCTATTCTTGCCAGAATGGCCAACAAATACCTTGACTGGAATATAAGCTACGCGCTATTATTTTTCGACCTCATTGTCGCATTCTCTTCTTTCTTTATTATTGGAGCAGAAAGTCTGATGTTTACAATCGTCATGCTTTATGTGGGAACGAAAGTGATGGACTTCATCATTGAAGGCCTAAATCCTAAGAAAGCCGTTATGATTATTTCAAAAGATCAAGACCAAATTGCAGAAAAAGTGATTGTCGACATGGATCGAGGCGTTACTGTTCTTTCGGGTCACGGATACTATACGAAGACGCCCAAAGAAATCCTTTACATCGTCATCAGCAAACAAGAAGTGTCTGCACTCAAGAAAATCGTGAAGTCAATCGATATCGATGCTTTTGTAACCATTCATGATGTACGTGATGTGTTTGGAGAAGGATTTGTTGATATTTCGAAATAAATCGTAGAACTTGTATCTAAGGATGATGAAAAAGGTACCTTTCATATGATCTATTCATTGAATAAAAAGCTGGCAGTATCATAAGGATGAGCTGCCAGCTTTCGTTTGAAATTTGATTATTTCACGATTTCCCAGTCATTTGTTCATGTCACTTATCGCAATCGCTATTTTATTCATTAATTTTTTTCAAGTTCTCTTGCCATTTTTGCGTTTGAAACTTCAGGAGCTTCTCATAACCAGTATTCTGTGCATCCTGCTCTGCCTTATCCAGCAACGCTATCACTTCTTGCTCATCTTTGGCAAACAAAGCCTTGGCTCGAACCTGGTCCGCAATATCAGCAATTTGTTGCATAATAATCCCTTCTTCTGAATCCGGTAGTGGATTAATATTGCCAAATTCCGTCGCATCAAAAGACGTTTTCCACGCAACATTTGTTTGCGACACCGTAGCCCAATCCCGCTTGTCTTCGGGTAGATTCATTTCATTGACTGATTTAGATTCATCAATAAATGTCGTGTTTCCTGCCCATTGGAATGTATCCCAAATTGCCATCAATTTAGTTCGCTCTTCAACATCATTCGCATATGTTTCCGTGTATAGAGGTGCACCTGTATCGCTCGTTCCCTGCCAATAGGTTCCTTCAGGTCCCCAAAAAATAATCCGTTCTCCTTCTTCCCCTGTCAGCCAGTCTAAATAAGCAAATATACCCTCGGGGTTTTTAGCAGCAGTTGTAATCACACTCACATTCCAGCCAAGGGAATCAAACTCATTAACCCAAACCTTATTAGGATCAACACCTTCTTTATGAAGTGGCCAGATCATGGTGTAACCAGCTTCCGGATCCTTTGCTTTTAACATACTGTTCGCTTCTGTCCCCATAACGGTAGTAGTAAAGTCGCCGTAAATAGCAACCATACCCTTATTAATTTTCTCTTTCACCTGATCCCGCGTCTGCGTAATCGCATCCTGAGTAATTAACTTTTCTTTAAACAATTTGTTGGCAAATACCATCGACTCCCTGTATACCGGGTCACTGAACAAAGATTTCAACACATTTCCATCAGGAATGGCACGAGTCATCAAATGTCCAACCGTTCGATCTTCTGACATTCCCGCGTACAGGAAATCAATTCCTTGACCGGAAAGACCCACTTCAAATGGAACTACTTCTGGATGCTTCTCTTTTACTAATGTTAAATAACTATATAAATCATCGAAAGTTTCCAACTTTGGTGATCCCAGATCCTTATATATCTTATTATTTATAGCATATCCACCATTACCCATTGGTCTTTTTGTATACCAGTTGGGAAACTGATACAATTTACCATCCTCAGAACGCAGCATATTAAGCGTCTTATCTCCAGCCCACTTTTTCAAATTAGGGTATTTATCCAAATAGGCATCCAGCGGTATGAGCTTACCTGCCTTTCTAAGTTTCTCTACATCTGTCCCACGATCTCCCCAAATCACATCCGGTAACTTTCCCGATGCAATCATGGTATTAAATTTCTGCAGTGCTGTCCCGCCCGATTGAATCGCTTCGACCGTTACTTTCTTATTATCTTGAATCCATTTGGTTGCTAGATCTTGGCCCCACGGATTCATCGTGTACCAATCGTAATTACCGTAAAAGGAGAAATTTAACGGTGTTTCCCCTAGAATAAAATTCCCTGCATCTCCTTGGTCCACTACTTTATTCTGATTGGATGCCTCGTCCCCCTTACTACAAGCTGAGAACAGAACACTCATACTTAACATAAGAGCAAGGATAAGAAACATTGATTTTTTATTAATTTTCACATTCATTCCCCCAGTATAAATATAGTATATAAAAGCCTGGCCATGCTTTGATACCCCACACTAAATATGCAAACTCATTCTTTCATTGAACCGATCATTACCCCTTTTGTAAAATACTTTTGCAAAAATGGATAGATAAGCAAGATCGGGATCGTCGCAACAAGCATCGTCGACATCGTAAGCGATTTTGTTGTAACGTTCTGCATGCTGGCCATATGACCTTGGGCTGCAGCGTTTGTCTGCATCATCTGCTCTGACATAATGTTGGAGCTCAATATTTGCTGTAGCAAAGTTTGAATTGGCATCAAATGTTCAGATGTAATATATATACTTGCTGTGAACCAGTCGTTCCAATGCCATACCGCCGCAAATAACGAGAGCGTGGCAATGACTGGTCCAGAAATAGGAACTACAATACTAAAGAAGGTTCTCCAGTTGCCGCATCCGTCAATTTTTGCTGATTCCTCCAGACCTTCCGGTAGTTCTAAAAAGAAGGTACGAAATATGATCATATTCCAGACACTAATAATGTTCGGAATAACCATGACCCAAAAGCTATCCATCAGACCCAACTCACGATTGATCAGATAAGCTGGAATCAAGCCACCACTAAAATACATTGTAATAATACACATAATCATAAAGTATTTACGACCAATCAAATGCTTCTTTGACATACCATAGGCAAAAATTGCGGTACATGTAATCGATATCGCAGTACCTATTACCGTTCGCAAAACAGAAATAAGAAACCCACTCATCATTCGTTTATCTTGAAAGACAACTTTATAGTTCTCTAATGTAAACTCTCTGGGCCAAAATGTAATTCCCCCAAGCGCCGTATCTGTTCCCGTGTTAAAGGAAATGACGACCGAATTCCAAAATGGATATAACATCATAAAAGACATAACAATTAAAAACACATAAATTAAGATTATAAAAATACGATCAGAATTAATTGTTCTCATAGCGCATCACCTGCATTTCAAATAATTTATGTAACATAATCGATTTACCAAAGACTGCGGCCTATCTTACGAGCAACCGCATTAGCGATGGTCAGCAGAGCAATACTAATAATTGATTTGAATAATCCAACTGCTGCCGCATAGGAGAATCGCGAATTTTTTATACCGACGCGATAAACATACGTATCAATAACGTCAGACACATCCTGAAGTACCGGATTTTTCGCTAATAACAGAATATCTTCAAACCCAGCACTCAAAATGTCGCCCACGGCTAAAATCATAAAAATAATAATGACTCCCGTAATCCCCGGAATAGTAATGTACATTATTTTCTTCAAACGGGTGGCGCCATCGATCGATGCCGCTTCATAAACTTCAGGATTAATACCTGCTATTGCAGCTATATAGATAATCGCTGAGAAGCCAATTTCTTTCCATACTCCTGTAGATATTAAAATTCCCCAGAAATAATTAGGAATAGAAAGAAAGTTGATAGGTTCATTTATTAAATTAAATTTCTCCAGCAAAATATTTAAACTCCCATTTTCCGTAGCCAGAATCGACATTGCTAATCCTGACACAATAACCCATGAGAGAAAGTGTGGTAAGTAACTGATCGTTTGAATGACTTTTTTGAAACGTATATGTGCCACTTCATTCAAAATAATCGCCAAGATAATCGGTGCAGGAAAACCTATAAGCAATCTCAAAAAGCTAATCACAATCGTGTTGCGCATGACGTTCCAAAAATCTGGAGAATCAAAGAACATTTTGAAATGCTTAAAGCCGACCCACGGGCTATGAAAAAAACCTCCAAATATATCGTAGTCTTGGAATGACATTAACACCCCATACATGGGTAAGTAAGAAAAAATAAAAATGAGCACCAATGCGGGTATCACCATAAGCTGCAGGTCAATTTGCGCTATATATCTGACCCAAAATGACTTTTTTCTATCTTTATGGGACATTACAGCAGCCATGCTGTCTTTCTTCATTTCAACACTTCCTCCGTTGACTATAATAATTTCAAATATTACTTAATAGTAGATGAGCTCCACATATAAAAAAACTAATACATGCAACGATTTGTAGACTTCTGCAATGATCTTAAATTGTTTTCATTGCCAGTACGAAGCGTAATGTGATGTAATACAAATGAAATGTTAGCGCTCTCAAAATATCAATATCAGGAGGAATAGCATGTACAATGTCATGCTGGCAGATGATGAGATCTTGGATTTACGAGGACTGGAAAGGTTTATCCCTTGGGAAGAACTTCAAATGAATGTTGCAGCGGTCGTAAATAGTGGGTTAGCGGCACTTGAATATATGAAGACTAATATAATACACATCCTGATTACCGATATTCGTATGCCTATTATGTCAGGGCTCGAGATGTCTCGTAAGGCACTACAGTTGCATCCACACTTAAAAATTATTTTCATTAGCGGCTACGAAGATTTTCAATATGCGCAACAAGCGATGCAGCTTAACGCACAGAGCTATGTGCTAAAGCCGATAAATGATGAGGAAATCATTCAAGCACTACATAAGGTAAAGTCCCAACTGGAACAGGAGACTCAACGTTCGTTGCTGGAAAACGCCTACCACAAGACACTACCTGCCATTAAGAACGATCTACTAATTCAACTCTATGAAGGCCAACTAGATTGGAAAGCCAATGCAGCTATGCTGACAGAACAATATGGAATTAAGCTATCACAGTCTGAGCTTACGGTTGCCTATATAGAAATTGATGATCTGTCCTGGAAGCTTAATACCTATGAAGAGCATGAAGCCAAGGCCATCGTGAATAGGGTTTATCAAGTGATCGACCAACGCTGTAGACAGCACGACATTTGTACCTTATGCAAGCTATCTGCACATCAATTTGTAATGATGGTCGAGAGTAATCAACAATATACCCAACTGCTTAATGATTTAATACGAGAAATTGCATCAACATTTCCAATTACGATTACCGTGGGTCTGGGAAATGCATTCTCCTCGTTCGAACAGGTTCAAATCTCTTATCAACAAGCCCAAAAGGCACTCGACTTCAAGATGCTGGTGGGCAAAAGCATAGTTATTCGCTATGGCGATATGGAGGTCAATCATGTCAAAGAAGTCCAGCATTGGGAAATGGCACTGGACGCTCTATTTGTTGAAATGTCTAATTATCACCTTGTCCAAATCCATGATGAATTAGAGCATCTATTCACAATCATCCGTAATATGAACTCTAAGGTGAAAGTGTACAATTCTTTTATTCAAATTATCTCTAAACTTGATGCTTATCTGGCAAACATTAATGAAGATTTATTTCAAATGCCCGGAATACAGCTTGAAGGTCTCCATATTATTTCTAAATTTGAAACGATAGACGATATAAAAACTTGGATACGAAAAAAAGTGTTTGAGATTTCTGAACTCTTACATCTCAAAAAGCAAAAAAAGAATAATCGACTCATCGAATCCATCAACATTTATGTCGAGGAACACCTGCATGAGAATATCGCTTTACGCGATATCAGCAATCACTTTTCCTTCTCCTCTAACCATTTTGGTGTTCTATTCAAACAGGGAGTTGGCATCAATTTCAGCGATTATGTGGTGAATCGCCGGATGGAAAAAGCTCGTAGTCTGCTTCAGGATCATCAATATAAAATTTTTGAAATTGCCGCACGGGTCGGCTACAAAAATCAAACCTATTTCAGCAGGCAATTTAAAGACCACTTCGGGATGACCCCCGGCGATTATCGGAAACAGAGCTAAGGAGGTTTGAATGAGATGCAATATATGAAGCGAGAAAAGCGATATTTTTCATTTGGTTACAAGCTAATGATCTCATATATCCTTTTACTCGTTTTACCGGTAGTTTTCGTTGGATTATTTGCGTATAACACATCTATGCATTCGATTAAACAACAAACCCGCGCCAATATTCAAGGTACACTTCAACAGATTCAAGACAACATTAACTACAAAGTGGAAGATATCATGCGTCTGACAGATCGGTTGTATTATGATCGAACGCTAGCAGACTATTTACGGCGATATGATGATGGCTATTACAGCTATGATACGACGAGGAGCTACTTACTTCCCAGTCTGCAGAGCACAATCCATTCAACTAAACATAATATCGCACTTTCCGTTTACATCAAGAACGATACAATTCCTGAAGTGTTCTTTCTTAATGATGATATGGACCCCTTAAGAAAAGGACCCTTTTATGAAATGTATCACCTGCAAAGAATTGTCGACAAAGAATGGTATACAAGTTTCCCGAAGGAGGAGTATGGCCTCACCACACAGTGGCGCCAAATAGAGAGTGATAGGCAATTTCAGAACATCTCATTGCTTCGCAGACTGATGGATGCATTCGAGCCTACCGATCCCAAGATGATCGGTTTCATCAAGATTACCGTTAAAATATCTGATATTTTACAAAGTGTAGATCATGAGAAAATTCGCAAAGGTAGCACACTATATATTGAGAATGAGCTACATGAGGTTGTTTACATTTCTTCCGAAAATCCGAACATAACTGCCCAGAACATTCCCTCCTCAGATAATCAAGATTATTTGCAAATTAAACAGCCGATACCCAGTCTCAATTGGACTCTCATCGCCAATATACCTAATCGCGAATTAGAAAAGGAGCTGTTCAATGTAAAAATAGTAATCCTGCTACTTTGCATAGTCAGCATCGTCGTCTTCTCAATCGCAGGTGTATTTTTGTCAGCCTATTTTTCCAAACGAGTAACTAAAATTGTGTCTGTGTTGAACTCATTTCAAGAGGGGGATCTTCATAAGCGGCTTCGTTACAAGGGGCATGACGAATTTAATCAAATCGCTTCTGCACTGAACGATATGGGTGAGAATATGAACCGACTCATTCAAGATGTCTACATATCCAATCTTCAGAAAAAAGAAGCTGAACTGGAATCACTGCAAGCTCAAATCAATCCACACTTTTTATACAACACACTTTCTTCTATTAACCGGCTGGCCCAATTTGGGGAAACAGAGAAGCACTGCTTAATGGTAAGTGCACTTGCCAGATTCTATCGGCTTACTCTTAACGATGGGTTAACGATCATATCTATTGAAAAAGAGCTACAGCAGGTGCAGGCCTATATTGATATTAAAAAGATACAATACGAGGAGCGGATGAATTTTAGTTATGAGATTGATGAAGAAGTACTTAAATATGATACAGTAAAGCTGATTTTGCAGCCTTTTGTGGAGAATATACTTGAGCATGCTTGGTACGCTGATCGGATTCATATTCGTATTGTTGCCATAGCAGAACCAGATGGAATCACGTTTAAAGTGATTGATGATGGGATGGGTATGAGTCAGAAAACGATCAATCAAATATTTTGTAAAAATGGCATTAAAAAAGGATACGGTATACGCAATGTCGATCAACGCATTAAACTCCAATTTGGAGAAACCTATGGCGTTTCACTTCATAGTCGGCTTGGCATGGGTACGACCGCAAAGCTCACCATTCCTTACTATAATCATTCAGAAACAACATAATTCGTTGTATAGATCCATTGTTTGGATATGTGTGCGGACTTATAATAGGCATCAGAATACAATCTTTTTTGAAAGGTGGACTCATTTAATGAAGCAGAAATTTATCTTCCTGATCGCTTCCATGCTAATCGTCTCCATGGTACTCTTGCCCGTCAACAACAGTTACGCACAAACAGGTCCCTTTGTCACTGAAGTTATTGTTCGTACGGTCGACAATTTCAAGAATCATAACGATGTTGTTATATTTATGAACAATGCCAAAAAGCGCAATGTCTCTGTCATTAATTTAAATGTTAAAGAAGACGAGGACGACGCCGTTCCTTCAGGGTACGTCTTTTATCCAAGTACAATTGCTCCAATCGCCGCAGGTTATGCCAATTTTGATGCCGTTAAAGACGTAATAAAAGAAGCACATGACCGTGGAATTCAGGTACGAGCTTGGATCCCGCAGTTCCATGACAAAGCCGCATTTGATAAGAACAGCGATTGGCAAATGAAGGCACTGGTTAACGGTCAGGTTGTTCCTTTTACTGGCTCAAACGGAAATGAGTATTTTGTAAATCCACTTCACCCTGATGTTCAAGCCTATGAACGGTCTATTATTAAAGAAATCGCTACAAAGTATGATATCGATGGTATCGTGCTCGATTGGATTCGTTTCGATGACTACAATATGGATATGGGCAGCTACACCAGACAACAATATCAATCACAATATGGCTATGATCCGATTACAATTAACTTTGGAACGGATAATGCTAAGCGTACAGAATGGAATGAATGGAGAACAACTGGTCTCGGCAACTACGTGCAGGATGTACGCAATGATCTGAATAACATCACACCTGGTCTATTTTTCGGTGCATATATTTTACCGCCAGAATTCGTTGAATGCGGTCAAGACATCGCAAAATTTATGCCACATATGGATTTCATCTCTCCTATGGCTTACTTCGATGATTGGGAGTTTCCTCCAAGCTGGGTTTATGATGAAACTGGCATTCTCAGTCAAACCCAACAAAAGATCGGAAACACAGAAATTATCGCTACGCTGGATACCGATTGGACAAATGCACAATACCATAATGTTCATCAGGGCATTCGGAATAACTTCCCACAAATTTCAAATTTATCATTTTTCGTCTATGGCAAGTGGACAGATAACGACTTAAAGAAAATTAATAATCGTGCAGGTTGGTAATCCATCTTACTTCATGTTCAATATATAAAGAGGCCATCCTGCTTTCAGGGAGGCCTCTTTTTACGATCTATTTCTTTACAATCTATCTCTTTTAGGATCTATTTACTAGATCTCTCTATATCTATTATCCGCTCTTGTCCCCCGGAATTACATAACACCTTACTCTTTCTATATCACACTATATCTTGTTTCTCCCTATTCTCTCTTGATTCGTACTACATCTTGCTTCTAGCTACTCTCATTAACTAAAGAAGTGCCTTCGCAGCAATATCACTTCGAAGATGTTTACCTTCGAAATCAATATGAGCCGCTTCACTGTATGCTTTAGCACGAGCCTCAGCGATGTCCGCTCCTAGGCCTACAACACCTAGAATGCGTCCACCATTCGTGATCCATTCGCCGGCTTCATTCTTAGCAGTACCTGCATGGAATACGAGCGCATCCTTCACTTCGTCCAGACCATCGATAACGATGCCTTTCGGATATGATGCAGGATATCCACCTGATGCTAACACGACGCATACGGCAGCCTCATCACTCCATTCAATCTCGATGTCAGCCAGTGTTCCGTTCACGGCTGCCATCATGATCGCAAGCAGGTCACTTTTCAACCTTGGAAGAACAACTTGCGTCTCTGGATCTCCAAAACGTGCATTGAATTCAATCGTTTTCGGTGTTCCATCCGGTGAAATCATCAATCCAGCGAACAATATTCCAGTGAAATGACGTCCTTCTGCAACCATTGCCTTAGCTGTCGGCTTGATAATCTTCTCAATAGCTTCTTCAATAATGGCTGAATCAATATGTGGAAGTGGAGAATAAGTTCCCATACCTCCGGTATTAGGTCCTTGATCGTTGTCGAATACTTGCTTGTGATCTTGAGCAGCAACCATAGGCCGAACTGTCTCACCATCTACAAAAGCCAGAATAGACATTTCTTGTCCAGCAAGGAATTCCTCGATTACGACATGACTTCCAGCATCACCAAACACTTTTTCCACCATAATATCATGTAATGCTGATTCCGCTTGCTCCATTGAAAAGGCAACTGTAACACCTTTACCTGCGGCTAACCCATCTGCTTTGATGACGATAGGAACTTCCTGATTCAGTAGATATGCTTTTGCATCTTCGTAATTATCGAACTTCTCATATGCTGCTGTAGGAATACTATATTTGTGTAGTAAATCTTTCATGAAAGTCTTGCTACCCTCTATTGCTGCTGCATTCTTACGTGGTCCAAACACCGGAATATCTTTAGCTTCAAAAGCATCAACGATCCCGTCCACTAATGGATCATCAGGTCCGATGACAACAAAATCTATATTGTTCTCTACTGCAAAATTCGTCAGTCGATCAAATTCACTTACAGCAATCGGTACGCATTCTGCAATGGTTCCAATTCCAGCATTGCCCGGCGCACAGTATATGCGTCCAGCTTGTGGGCTCTTCGCTAGTGCCCATATAATGGCGTGTTCACGCCCCCCACCGCCTACGACCAATATGTCCATGTTCGCCTCTCCTTCTTCGTAACCTTATTCATTGTCCTGTTAGACTCTCTACATACTTCACGAAACCTTACGCTAAATAGGTTCGAATCCTCCTAAATATGACGCGATTTCAGCGAACTGCTATTCTTTCTGATCCCATAAACGAAAACCAGTGCTAACTACTATCCTCTAGTGTTTAAAGTGACGAACACCTGTGAATACCATCGCAATCCCATGTTCATTCGCTGCTTTAATGGACTCTTCGTCTTTGATTGAACCACCCGGTTGAATGATCGCAGTAATGCCAGCCTTAGCCGCAAATTCAACTGTATCTCCCATTGGGAAAAATGCATCAGAAGCAAGTACAGATCCTTTAGCCTTATCTCCTGCTTGCTCAATCGCAATCTTCGCTGAGCCAACACGATTCATCTGTCCTGCGCCGACACCGACTGTCATGTTATCTGCTGCAAGTACAATCGCATTGGATTTAACATGCTTAACTACCTTCCATCCAAACAACAGTTGCTTTAATTCTTCTTCTGTTGGTTTACGATCCGTAACGACATTCAATTCTGAAACATTCACAGAATGAACATCACTCTCTTGGACTACCATGCCACCATCGATAGAGGTGAATAGGAATTGACTACTACGATCTTCAGATGAACCGAATTCACCCATTTTCAACAGACGTAGATTTTTCTTCTTCGTTAGAATCTCAAGCGCTTCAGGCGTGAAGTCTGGTGCAAGAATGATTTCTAAGAAAATATCTTTCAACAATCCTGCTGTATCTGCATCAATCGTACGATTCGCTGCTACAATCCCACCAAAGATGGAGGTTGGATCCGCATTATAAGCTTTTTGATAAGCTTCACACACATTGCTTCCAATACCAACACCACATGGATTCATGTGCTTAACCGCTACAACCGCAGGTTCATTAAATTCTTTCACGATTTGAAGAGCTGCATTCGCATCATTAATATTATTATAAGATAATTCCTTGCCATGAAGCTGTTCAGCCGTTGTCAACGTCCCTGCAGGAGCTAGAGGTTTACGATAAAAAGCTGCTTTCTGATGCGGATTCTCTCCGTAACGTAAGTCTTGTATTTTCTCATAAGTAACGGTTAAACGCTCTGGTAATGGATCCCCAGTTACATTCGACATATAATCGGAGATTAGGGCATCATAAGCCGCTGTGTGACGGAACACTTTTGCCGCGAGCCGTTTGCGAGTATCCAGTGTCGTGTCCCCATCCTTACGGATTTCTTCAAGCACTGCACTATAATCGCTAGAATCTACAACCACACTAACAAATGCATGGTTCTTGGCACCTGAACGGAGCATGGTAGGTCCGCCGATGTCAATGTTCTCAATAGCTTCTTCATACGATACGTCTGGTTTAGCAATGGTCTCTTGGAAAGGATACAGGTTCACGACAACAAGGTCGATATAACCAAGCTCCAATTCCTTCATCTGTTGTTGATGTTCCACATTGTCCCGTACAGCTAGTAGTCCGCTGTGTACGGCCGGATGTAGTGTTTTAACACGGCCATCCATTATTTCCGGGAACCCTGTAACTTCTGAAATTCCGATGACTGGCACGCCTTCTTTAGCAAGTAGACTGCTTGTTCCCCCAGTCGAAATGATCTCCACGCCCAATGCAGACAGTTCGCGGCAAAAATCCACGATGCCCTGTTTATCCGACACGCTGACTAACGCTCTTTTTATACTCACGAATTGGATCCTCCTTATATGTGTGACAGATCATCAAGCCCTCTCACGCTTTGCTCGACAATCCGCTATGTTAAACGATCGCTTGCCCTGCCACGAACAATATTTCCCGAGAAATATCGAAAAAACTTGCACACGCTTTAACTACTGACGAATCTTCGTTATTTATAACGGCAATATCGTTACTTGTCTGTCGTTTACAACTACACATCCTTGTGCGAACCATGACACAACCCGCGGATATAACTCCTGCTCTATTGCATGTATAGCTTTAGCAAGTGACTCCAGCGTAGCATTAGACTCAATTTCGATACTTTGTTGAGCGATAATCGAACCCGTATCCATTCCTCCATCTACAAAATGCACTGTAGCTCCCGTCAATTTGACACCATAGTTAAGTGCTTGAAGAATAGCATTCGTACCCGGAAAGGATGGGAGTAACGATGGATGAATGTTGATAAGTCGTCCAGCATATTTGTCCACCATCACAGATGTTAACAATCGCATATAACCAGCTAAAACGACCAACTCTATATTGTTTGCTTCTAGCTGCTCTACGATCTCTGCTTCATAGGCTTCACGAGAAGAATATGATTTAGGTGTAAATAAATGAACAGGTACACCAGCATCACGCGCACGCTTGACCACAGGTGCCTCTGGCTTATCACACACTAGCAATTCCACCTTCGCACCGCCGAGTTCTCCTGCTTTCCCAGCATCTACAAGCGTTTGGAAATTGCTACCCTCTCCGGAAGCAAATACAGCAATACGGTAATGACTCATTACACGTCAGCCCCTGTAAAGGTAACGATAGATTCACCTTCGTTTACACGGCCAATAATATAAGCTTCTTCCCCATTGCTCTTCAAAATACTAAGCGTTTCAGCTGCATCCTCTTCACGAACAACGAGGGCCATACCAATTCCCATGTTGAAGGTTGTAAACATATCGCGATTTGTGATATTGCCTTTATTCTGCATGAACTCAAATATCGGTAGAATCGGCCATGTTCCATATTCAATGTCTACATTGACGTGATCTGGTAACATACGCGGTATATTCTCAATAAATCCACCGCCTGTAATATGAGCCATTCCTTTAACTTTTACCTTCTCAATTAGAGCAAGTATTGGCTTCACATAAATCTTCGTTGGGATCAACAATGTGTCTCCCAATTTGCCACCTAATTCAGCGATTTCATCTTGCAGATCATATCCTGATTGTTCAAGAAGAAGTTTACGCACTAAGGAGAATCCGTTACTGTGTACACCACTGGAAGCAAGTCCAATCACAGTATCCCCAGGAGCGATAGTGGAACCATTAATGATATTCTTTTTATCAACAACACCTACTGTAAATCCAGCGATATCATATTCGCCTTCGGAATATACACCAGGCATTTCTGCGGTCTCTCCACCCGTTAACGCACAACCAGCCTGATGACATCCTTCAGCAATTCCGGATACGATCGCTTCAATTTTCTCTGGCAAAACTTTATCGCACGCAAGATAATCGAGGAAAAATAGAGGCTCTGCTCCTTGTACGATGATATCATTCACACACATCGCTACAGCATCAATCCCAATCGTATCATGGCGATCCATTGCGAATGCAATTTTCAGCTTTGTACCCACTCCATCCGTACCAGACACTAGTACGGGCTCATCGTATTTATCTTTGTTCATAGCGAACAAAGCCCCGAATCCCCCTAGGTCCGTCATTACTTCTGGACGTAACGTCCGCTTTACATGCTTTTTCATCCGTTCTACCGCTTCGTTTCCTGCAGCGATATCTACCCCAGCACTTTTATAAGCTTCAGACACTTGTAAGAACACTCCTTCCATAATTGGCGAGCCTTTATATAAACAACAAGAACATTAATTACGTTAAGTACATTCTTTGAAGCAATTAATTGAGAAGACCGTTGTTAACAACCACATCCTGCTTTTTCTTCACCATCAAAATCAAGCGTTGTCGGATAGTCATTATTGAAACAAGCAAGGCATAATCCTCCGCTCGGGTCACTTGCATTGTCTCCACCCACCGCACTGATGAGCCCTTCAGGACTTAAAAAGGCCAGTGAATCCGCATTGATCTCGCGACAAACTTCATCAATTGTCTTATTAGCAGCAATCAGTTCTTTGCGATCAGGCGTATCAATCCCATAGTAACATGGGTTCTTGAAAGGTGGTGAAGTGATCCGCACATGTACTTCAGTGGCTCCCGCTTCGCGCAACAGGTTAACGATACGCAGGCAAGTTGTACCTCGAACGATTGAATCATCAATCATGACAACACGTTGACCTTCAACCACACCACGAACAGCACTGAGTTTCATCTTGACACCTTTTTCACGCAATTCTTGACTCGGTTGAATGAACGTACGACCTGTATATTTGTTCTTAATGAGACCAAGCTCATAAGGAATTCCGGTCTGTTCAGCATATCCAATGGCAGCTGAAATGCTTGAATCTGGAACACCAGTTACGATATCAGCATCAACGAACGCCTCTAGAGCCATCCGTCTTCCCATTCTTTTACGTGAAGCATGTAAATTCGAACCATTCAGATCACTGTCAGGACGAGCGAAGTAAATATACTCCATTGCGCATAACGCTTTGCGCTGTGGTTCAGTATACCGATCTTCCTTGAGACCATCCTTATCTAGTACCAATAGTTCACCCGGTTGGATATCCCGTATCAGTTCAGCTCCAATAGTCTCAAGTGCACATGATTCTGACGCAAATATATATGCATCTCCTAGTCTTCCCATCGTAACCGGACGAAGTCCATGAGGGTCAGAAGCTACAAGTAACTTATCATTCGTCATAATGAGGAATGCGTACCCCCCAACGATACGCGCTAGTGCATCTTTTGCCGCTTCCACAACATCCTTGGAAGAACGAGCAATCAGATGGGCAACGACTTCTGTATCACTTGACGTCTGGAATATAGAACCACCTTGTTCTAATTCATGTCGAATTTGCGGTGCATTGACGATATTACCATTTGTCGCTATCGCTAAATCGCCATCACGATACTTAAATACAAGTGGCTGCGCATTCGCTAGACCACTATCACCACTCGTAGAATAACGTACATGTCCAATCGACATATCACCTACCAATGATGCCATCCGTTCCTTATCGAATACTTCTTTTACAAGTCCCATGCCGCGGTGATAGTTAAATTCCTTACCATTCGCTACACACATCCCGCAACTTTCTTCTCCGCGATGCTGTAATGCATGTAGTCCATAATAAGAGAGTGATGCAGCCTCGGAGTTACCAATCACTCCGAAGATCCCACATTCCTCTTTTAACGTATCGTAAATATCGTCTTTACCTGTACCTTCATTATAAAAGTCTCCTGTCCAAAGTGGATGAGACGTGGATTTATCGGACGTTAACTTAGCAGATGTTATTTCATGAGACATGGAATCGCATCCTTCCAAACCTGCTTCAAGGCTTCAACGGACTCATTCAGAGCATTCTTTCCGTTGATATCAATGCTAAGATTGCTTCCTTCAACAGTACCGATTTTCACCACAGGAACACCATGTCCTTCGATGTAAGTCTTCAACTGCTCTGCCTTTTCAGGAGATACAGATAACAGGATACGTGATTGACTCTCACTAAATAATGCGAAATCAGATCGTAGTTCCGTATCAACGTTGACTTGAGCACCTAAACCACCACTTATACAAGACTCAGCGATAGCTACAGCAAGTCCACCTTCGGATAGATCATGTGCAGATTGAACAAGTCCACTTTGAATCGCTCCAAGTACGGATGCCAATAGTCTTTTCTCCACTTGGAGATCAAGTACTGGAGGACGTCCTTCAGCTACGCCATGTAGAATCGTCTGGAATTCACTACCACCAAGTTCAGCCATCGTATTACCGAGTAGCAAGATCTCGTCTCCTTGGTTCTTAAATCCTTGCGTCGTAATATGATCCGTATCATGAATCAGACCAACCATACCCACAACTGGTGTTGGATAGATGGATCCGCCTGCATTTTCGTTATACAGACTGACATTCCCACCAATGACTGGTGTATTCAGTTCACGACAAGCCTCTGCCATACCATCAACCGCACGCTCCATTTGCCAGAAAATTTCTGGTTTCTCCGGATTACCAAAGTTCAGGTTATCCGTAATTGCGAGTGGCTCTGCTCCACTACATACAATGTTTCTTGCCGCTTCGCTGACCGCGATCTTACCTCCCACTTCAGGGTCAAGATATACAAACCGGCCATTACAGTCCGTTGTCATCGCTAGGCCCTTACGTGTACCACGAATCGTTATAACTGCAGCATCAGAACCTGGACGAACAGCAGTACTTGTACGAACCATATAATCGTATTGGTTATATACCCATTCTTTGCTCGCCACCGTTGGGGAAGCTAGAATTTTACTCAATGCCCCTCCAAGATCCGTAACTTCATCATAACGAAGGGTATCGATCTTATCACTATTTACATAATAAGCAGGAACCGAAGATGGCTTATCATATACCGGGCATTCGTCAACTATTGCAGTTACCGACATATCTCCTACAATTTCCCCGTGATGTAATAGCTTCAAACGTCCATCGTCAGTCACCTTACCCACTTTCGCGCAGATAACTCCCCAACGATCGAATATTTCTTGAGCCTGTGCTTCATCTTTCGGTTCGACAACGAACAACATGCGTTCTTGGGATTCAGATAACATCATTTCGTAAGGCGTCATACCTTCCTCACGTTGTGGTACTTGATCCAAGTATAGTTCTAGCCCGTTACCAGCTTTACTTGCCATCTCAGCACTCGAACATGTCAAGCCTGCAGCACCCATATCTTGAATACCTATAACGATCCCACTATCGATCAGTTCCAGACAAGATTCCATGACTAACTTCTCCATGAATGGATCACCGACCTGAACAGCCGTACGATTCGCTTCTGATTCTTCACTCAGTTCAATGGATGCGAAGGTAGCACCATGGATACCATCGCGACCGGTTGGTGGTCCAACGTAAAATACAGGATTACCTATACCCTTCGCCACACCACGTTGGATTTTGTCATGATCGATCAATCCAACACACATCGCATTCACAAGCGGATTACCTTCATAACTTTCATCGAATACCACTTCGCCACCCACAGTTGGAATACCAATACAGTTACCGTAACTCGCAATACCAGATACGACATGCTCGAACAAATATTTCACACGGTCACTTTCAAGCTTTCCGAACCGTAAAGAGTTCAAAACAGCTACCGGTCTTGCACCCATGGAGAAAATATCACGGATAATACCGCCTACACCCGTTGCAGCACCTTGGAAAGGTTCAACTGCTGAAGGGTGATTGTGACTTTCGATTTTGAATACAACCGCTTGGTTATCACCAATATCTACGATCCCTGCACCTTCACCAGGACCCATTAGAACACGAGGACCCGTCGTTGGGAAACGACGTAACAATGGTTTCGAGTTCTTATATGCACAATGCTCTGACCACATTACGCTGAATACGCCAATTTCTGTATAGTTAGGCTTACGACCCATAAATCCACAAATCAACTCATATTCGCTCTCCGACACGCCCATCTGCTGATAAATATATTGCTCCGCAATTTGCTCTGCGGTCGGTTCCTTAACGGATACTTGCTGCGTCATGTGAATCCCTCCAAGACTTCAATATAGATGTAAACATACGTTTGCCGTCTTCCGAACCTAATAGGCTATCCACTGCCCGCTCTGGGTGAGGCATCATGCCAATAACATTACCTCGTTCATTACAAATACCTGCAATATCCGCAACTGATCCGTTTGGATTATCGCCATATGTGAACACAATCTGATTATTTTGTTTTAGCTGACCAAGTGTCTTTTCATCACAGTAATAATTCCCTTCACCATGAGCAATTGGAATTGTTATTTCCTCATCCTTGCTATATCCATGAGTGAATGGTGTTTCATTATTAACTACCTTCAACACGGTATCGTGACAACGGAATTTCATCGACTCGTTACGACGAAGTGCACCAGGCAACAATCCTGCTTCAGTCAGAATCTGAAAACCATTACATATACCTAAGATGAATTTCCCTTGTTCAGCAGCCTTAGCGACCTCAGCCATCACGGGTGCAAAACGTGATATCGCACCGCAACGTAAGTAGTCACCATAAGAGAATCCACCCGGAACTAGAATACAATCATAAGCAGAAAGGTCCGTAGCGGTGTGCCATACATAATCAACAGACTCGCCAACCGTATCTTCTACCGCTTTATAACAGTCAATATCACAATTGGAACCTGGAAAAACTAAGACAGCAAATTTCATGGCATTAGCCCTCCAATTCGTAACGGTAATCCTCGACTACCGTATTGGCTAGTAGCTTCTCGCACATGGCCTTCAATCGTTCTTCCGCCTCAGCGCGGTCATTCGTATCTAACGTGATTTCCATATATTTACCAATCCGTAGACTTTCAACTTCTTGGAAACCAATCGAATGAAGTGCTCCCTGAACAGCGACCCCTTGCGGATCCAATACGCCTTTTTTGACAGTGACATAAACCGTTGCTTTAATCATGATTCAAAGTTCCTCCTCAGAATGGCTAATAAGTTTATTAATTAGAGTTCCGTTAATCTGCGATAAATGTCCAAATACCTTCTTGTCGTCTCCTCAACCACTTCTTGAGGAAGCGGATCAGGTTTACTGTTCATATCCCAAGACGAGGATGCCAGATACGATCGAACGGGTTCTTTGTCCATACTGTCAATTTCAATATCAAGTTCATACTTTTCTTTCGCCCAGAAACGGGAAGAGTCCGGCGTAAATATTTCATCAATAAGAATCACTTGACCATCCAAAATGCCGAATTCAAACTTACAATCTGCTAGAATAATTCCTCTTTTATCACAATATTCACGAGCAAAGCTATATAACTTCAAGCTCCGTTCTTGCAATTCAAGCGCAATTTCTTCGCCTACCATTTGTTTCATCGTATCGAATGAAATATCTTCATCATGACCGACATCATTCTTCGCTGCTGGGGTAAAGATAGGCGTATCAAACGCTTCGTTCTTACGCATTCCTTCGGAGAGCTTAATGCCGTTCACTTCACCAGATTCCTGATATTGACGCCAACCGCCGCCCGTAATATATCCCCGTACGACGCATTCAATATCAATTCGCTCCGCCTTATGAACGACCATGATTCGATTTCTCAACTGTTCTTTATCCTTGATTAGTTCCCCCAGTTGGTCAACATCCGTATGAACCACATGATTCATCATGAGTTCAGCTGTTTGTTCGAACCAGAATGCACTTAACTGGTTAAGTACATTCCCTTTGTCAGGTACAGGTGGATCCAATACATAATCGAAGGCAGAAATACGATCCGTCACCACGATGAGGACATGTTCCCCCAAATCATAAAGCTCCCGCACTTTCCCCTTATACAACAGGGGTGCGTTAACAAGTTCCACAGCAGTAGAAACAGCTGTTGATGTCATGTCCTTGTCCTCCCTCACGGTATGATACTCTATCTATATTTTTAGATTAGACCTAATTTGGTGAAAATCGTATCCACATGCTTCAGATGCCAGCTTGGATTAAAGGCATCTTCGATTTCCTCCGCGCTAAGCACTGCTGTAATCTCAGGTGTGGATTCGATAATATCGCGGAATTGACGTTGTTCTTCCCAAGCCTGCATCGCGCGAGGTTGTACAGTATCATATGCCTTTTCACGGCTCAAGCCTTTATCGATCAACTTCGTCAAGACACGTCCAGAGAATGGCACTCCATAGGTACAAGCCATGTTACGCTTCATATTTTCAGGGAATACCGTCAAATTCTTAATAATATTTCCGAGACGATTCAACATATAGTTAAGTAACATTGTTGAATCTGGTAGAATAATGCGTTCTACCGAGGAATGGGAGATATCTCGTTCATGCCATAACGTTACATCTTCGTAAGCTGTCAACATATGACCACGAATGACACGGGAAAGACCTGAAATATTCTCGCAACCAATCGGATTACGTTTATGAGGCATGGCAGAGGAACCCTTTTGACCTTTCGCGAAAGCTTCTTCTACCTCACGTACCTCACTCTTTTGTAACGCACGAATTTCGGTAGCGAATTTGTCCAATGACGTAGCAACCAAAGCTAATGTAGCCATGTACTCCGCGTGACGATCACGTTGCAATGTCTGAGTCGAGATTGGCGCTGCTGTCGTACCCAACTTATTGCATACAAATACTTCCACAAAAGGATCGATGTTGGCATATGTTCCAACAGCCCCTGACATTTTACCGAACTGAACGCCATTCGCAGCATGACGGAAACGCTCTAAGTTACGTTTCATTTCTTCATACCATAGCGCCATTTTCAATCCGAATGTCGTTGGCTCTGCATGTACACCATGCGTACGGCCCATCATCGCTGTATCTTTGTAAGCTATAGCTTTATCTTTCAAAATCTCTATGAAATTAAGAATATCCTTCTCTAGAATCTCATTGGCTTGAAGCAATACATATCCAAGTGCTGTATCGACTACATCGGTAGAAGTTAGCCCGTAGTGTACCCACTTACGTTCTTCTCCAAGGCTTTCAGACACGGAACGCGTAAATGCGATGACATCATGGCGCGTTTCTAGTTCAATTTCACTAATTCGAGCGATATCAAATTTTGCATTTTGACGAATTAAGACAGTATCTTCCTTCGGAATAACACCAAGCTCAGCCCACGCTTCACAAGCACAAAGTTCTACTTCCAACCACGAATTAAATTTGTTCTCTTCCGTCCATACCGCACGCATTTCTGGTCTGCTATAACGTTCAATCATCTTTTCATTGCCTCCAAATATTCGTATGTTCTACCCAATCAAGCCCATCTTGCACATCTTTACAGAGCAAGTTGATGTGACCCATTTTGCGATTATGCTTACTTTCAGTCTTACCATATAAATGAAGTTTAGGAATAACCCCAAATTCCGTTGCTACCTCATCACGTTCTCCAGTTCTCTGAATAACTGATTCCAGATGTTGACCCAGTACATTAACCATAACTACCGGACTCAATAACGTTGTATCTTCCAGAGGTAGGTTACATATAGCGCGTACATGCTGCTCGAACTGAGAAGTTGTACAAGCTTCCATCGTATAGTGCCCCGAATTATGTGGGCGTGGAGCTAATTCATTCACATACAACTGACCATCCTCTGTAACGAACATTTCAACAGCCAGTAGTCCCACAACATCCATCTTCGCTGCAAGTGTTTCTGCAAGCCGCCTCGCTTCTCTCTGTATATGGGCTTCTATCCGCGCCGGCACAATGGATAGATGCAGTATATTGTTCTTATGAATATTTTCCGATATCGGGAAACTCTTCACTTCCCCACTTGGATTGCGTGCAGCAATAACTGATATCTCACATGCAAAAGAGATGAATTGCTCAAGCACCAGTTCTCTTCCAGAAGCTGCAAGTTCAGCATAAGCGCTGGACAATTGACCCTCACTTCGAATGACAACTTGACCTTTTCCATCATATCCACCTGTCGCTGTCTTCAATACAGATGGGTAACCCAGTTCTTTCATCGCTTGTTCTAGACTATCCAATCCTTCGATCACACGATAGGGTGCGACAGGAACCCCTGCTGCTTCAATGGCTACCTTCTCACGCAAACGGTGTTGTGTCGTATACAGTAGCGCACTTCCTTGTGGCACATAGGATTCCTTCACAAGCATAGCGGCTACACCAGCGTCAACGTTCTCGAACTCATACGTGATGACATCAGAGAGCAAAGCCATTTCACGAGCTGCATCTACATCGTCATATTCTGCTACAATCTGTCGAGCCACAGGACTGCTAGGTGATTGTAATGTTGGATCAAGCGTTACGAATTGATATCCCATTGCTGTTCCAGCAAGTGAGATCATTCTTCCTAATTGCCCTCCACCTAGAATACCAATCGTACTTCCTGGTAGCAACATCTTAGGTAATTGATCAGTCTCACCTTCAGCTGACTTATGACTCATAGATCATCACTACTTTCTAATACTTCATCCCGAATGGCATCTCTACGATTTTGAACACGTTGTTGAACTTCCGGATGAAAGGCTCCAATGATTTGAGCTGCGAGCAATCCCGCATTAGTTGCTCCTGCTTGACCAATGGCTACAGTCGCCACAGGTATTCCCCCAGGCATTTGTACAATGGAGAGCAAAGAGTCTAAACCATTTAATGCCTTTGATTGAACCGGAACACCGATAACAGGAAGAATTGTCTTCGCTGCCACCATACCCGGGAGATGTGCTGCTCCTCCTGCTCCAGCAATAATAACCCGAATCCCACGCCCTGCAGCTTCTTCTGAAAAAGTGAACATTAGATCAGGTGTACGATGAGCCGAGATTACCTTTTTCTCATAAGGAATTTGTAGCTCCTCTAACATCTGACAAGCGAACTTCATCGTCTCCCAATCCGATTTGCTACCCATAATTACAGCGACTTCTGGTAACATACTTCAACCCACTTTCTTCACGAATCGATTCTCTTATTGAGATATATAAATAAAGAACAGCATTTAGGTACATCATAAGACCAAAAAGTCCGGAACCCCAAGAAAATACTGCTATTTTCAGGATGCCGGACATAGGAAGGAATACTCCAAACCTTTGTCATTCTCTTCTCACGAAAGAAAGAGGTACTTCCCGACATTGGTAACCGAAACCTTTGCTTTTTCGCTTCATAGTTTCGATAGTATTCCCTCGTAGTCCGAACATTTACGGTGTTCAGGTAGAGACTTCCGGGCCCTATTCCCAGATTTATACGAGATAACTAAATGAGTTATATATATTGTTATTATTTCTTATTACACTTGCTTAGTTTAACAATCTCTGTCACCCTATGTCAACTCAAACACGAACATTTATAGACAGCTTAAATTTATTGTTCGCTTTTTGCTAAAAAATCAACCTAATAAAGCCAGCACACCCTGATACTACAGATGCGCTGGCTTTGAGTTATATGGTTTTATTTCACAACAAGTACTGGGATACGAGCATGTTGAACGACATTATGGCTGACACTGCCAAGTACAAATTCACGAATGCCCCCAAGACCACGACTACCAATGATAATGACTTCAGAATTGTTCTTTTTCGAATAATCAAGAATGACTTCAGCAGGTGCACCCTGAAATAATTCTACAGTTCCTGTTACACCAGCATCCTCAAGGCGTTGCTTGGCTGTCTCTACCGTTTGTTCGGCCAGATCATAATATTCTTTGGTGACGGAAGTCGGAATCGGTGCATAAGCTTCTCCAAAATAAACTCGTGGAAAACCAAATACATGAATAATCGAAATCTTCGCATTGGGCGTTACTTGTAACATTGAAATAGCATGATCTAATGCTTTGTTGGAAGCTTTGGAACCATCATATGCTACTAAAATATTAGAATATAACATGTGCTACACCTCTTTCTGAAGTATCTATCTGATAAAATACCCGTACAACACGGCGTTAATAAAGAGTAAAATGGGAATCCCAATCCGGAAACTTGTATGTCTTGTCTTATGTCGCTTGCGATACATCGCAATAATAACACCCAACGATCCACCAATCGCAGCTAATAAAAACAATGTTTTTTCCGGCACCCGATCACGCCTCTTCTGAGCTCGCTTCTTGTCTTCAGACATGACCAGATAACCCACCATGTTAATTATAATAAACCAAATCCATAGTGCAGTAATCATCTGTTACATGTCCTCCTTATATTCAAAATTGATAGTCTTACTCTTCTATTATAGAACTACCACGTACAGGAAACAATCCATCCCACGGATCTAATCGCTATTTATATCAACCTTTGTTCTTTTTCTCCAGTGCAGCCTTAAGCAAATCTCCTAGATTCGAACCCGCTGTTTCTTGCTGTGTATATTTCTCTACCAATTTTCGTTCTTCACGTTTATTAATATGTTTATTGTCTTGATTAAGCGTCTCCGTAATCCCACATGTCAGGCACTGCACATATAGTCCAGCCTTACCTTCTTTCATATCCATCTTCTTATGACATTGCGGACAACGACGGTTAGAGACTCTTTTATCATCCGAACGACGATAACCGCAATCTTCTTTCGGACAAGTTAGCAATGTACCACGTTTATTCTTCTTCTCTAGTAGCCTAGTATTACATTCTGGACAATGACTATTAGATACATTATGAGGCTTGTATTCAACCGAACTTCCCTTGACACCTGCCACCAATTCTTTTGACATACTACGGATTCCTTTTAAAAATAAATCGGGACTTCCTTGTCCATGGGCAATCTTCTCAAGCTCCGATTCCCATTTCGCCGTTAGCTCTGGCGTACGTAGCTGTGGAGACACCAATTCGATCAACTGCTTACCCTTGCCAGTAGGATGCAATATATTACCCTTGCGCTCAATCGTGTCCGATGACACCAGTTTCTCAATAATATCTGCACGGGTAGCTGGCGTTCCCAGCCCATGTTTATCCATTTGCGATAGAAGTAATGCTTCTGTGTATCGTTTCGGTGGTAACGTACGGCCTGGTCGAACGGTGCATCGTTGTACTTTCACCAATTCCCCAACATGCAATTCAGGCAGTTCCGATCGGGTATCCCGATGTTCTGATTGATCATCCTCATCCGTATCATCAGTCACGTCGCCACCGTACACTTCTCGCCAGCCGATCTCCTTAACTGTCGTCCCTTTCGTATGAAGGATCTCATTCTCCACCTTTACCGTGACAGCAACATCATCGTATCGAGCAGGCGGGTAGAACAGACTGATAAATCGACGAACAATCAGATCATAAAGCTTCCGTTCCTCATTATTAAGTAAGTTCAGTAGAACCGTTTCTTCTGTAGGAATAATAGCGTGGTGATCACTTACCTTACTATCATCTACAATTCGTTTGGTGATAATAAGGTTTTTGCGTAACAACGGACGAGCTAATGTTGCATACGGTCCTACTGCGACACTTTCTAAACGTTCTTTGAATGTCTCTGTCATGTCCGATGTTAAATAACGGCTATCCGTTCGTGGATAAGTGACTAATTTATATTGTTCATAGAGACGTTGCAGTACATTAGAGGTTTGTTTAGCTGAGAATCCATAACGTTTGTTAGCATCACGTTGTAATTCGGTTAGATCATATGCAAGCGGATGTGGTTCAACCTTTTCCGATTTGACAACCTTTTCAATAGTACCTGTCTTAGCTTGCAATTTCTTCTGTAATACGCCAGCTTGATTACGATCAAACATTCGTGCATCTCCGTTATTAGCTCTCCATGTGGCTGTGAAGTTGCCTAGTTCAACGGTAAGGGTGTCAAATTCCTCTGATCGAAAAGTAATAATTTCCTTCTCGCGATCCATAATCATACCAAGCGATGGTGTTTGTACTCGCCCTGCTGACAACTGCGCTCCGAATTTACAAGTCAGTGCTCGCGTAATATTCAACCCAATCATCCAGTCAGCTTCAGCTCGACATCGGGCAGATTCATACAAACGATCAAACTGACTCCCAGGTTTAAGTGTCGCGAAACCTTCCTTAATAGCTTTGTCTGTCTGTGAAGAAATCCATAAACGCTGAAATGGTTTATTCCACTTCATCATGTTCAAGATCCAACGTGCTAACAATTCACCTTCCCGTGCTGCATCCGTTGCAACAATTAAGTTGCTGATATCCTGCCGTCTTGCCTGCTGTTGAACAATTTTGAATTGTTGACTTGTCTCCCTAAGTACTTTCAAATTCATCGATTCCGGCAGAATAGGAAGGTCCTCCAAATTCCAAACCGCAAATTTACGATCATAATCCTCCGGCTCAGCCAATCCAACAAGATGTCCTAGCGCCCAAGTCACAATATATTGAGGTCCTTCGAAATAACCTTTATGTTTTTCTCTACTCCCCATGACTCGTGCTATTTCCCGAGCAACGGAAGGCTTCTCTGCTAAAATTAAAGATTTCATAATTCGCCTCTTTCTTATATCTTCTGACGGACCGGCTATCACGATCTGTCGCTTTTCGATCAATAAACTTCCATTATTATAACATTGATACTGCTCACGCAAGTAGAAATGGCTGTTCGTCCTTTTTTTAAGGACGATATCCGTTTCAACGGAAATATAAGGAATAGAGTATCAATATACATTGAACTAAAGACGATACCCCATATTCATGAATTTCTTTAGAAATGATTGAATATGGGAGCGCAAACTTTAGTTCATTCTATCAAGTGAAGCTTATACTTTCTTATATTTTTAAAAACTCAAAAGGCCAAATACGAATTCGTATTTGGCCTTTTCATGATTTTTCCAAACTCGCTACAATGACTTCATTTACTTCATTCACTACAACTGTAAGATTACGACTCCGACTTAGGAATCCCATTTAAACTTGCTGGGAAATCCTTTGCTTTGTCTGGACTAAGGCTTGTTGATTTTTTCTTTAAACTTGCTTTATTGCGTTGGACATTGGGATTCGACTGCTTATGATCTGACATCATCTCACCTCTCCAATATCATGCCACGAATCGCTGTAGTTATTCTCTATTCTTTTATCCGTAGACAAGCATCGTAATAACGTGATCCTTCTTGTGACTGTCCTCTGAAATAGATAACTCCATCGGTCAAACCTGATCGTAGAATATGAATAACTTCTCCCATCTTGGCCTCATGATGATATGTAATATGAAAGCCCTGAATAGATATCTTCTCTAATTCCTCGACTGTTAGGGCATCCATACACAAATCCGCATAACGAGCATTATTTAGATGACCATTACTATCAATCCCACTATAACGTACCGTCATCGTATAAGAATCATATAATTCCACTTCGTCTGAAATATTCATTTTGTCAGGAACAGGTCCAACCGAGTCTTCAGGATAAGAATTTATATCAAACGGATATGCTGATGGTCTTAGCACTTTACGTTTATCAGTATCAACTAGAGCCCACACTGTGCACGCCTTAGCGATCTCCTCATTATTTTCATCGAAAATCCTAAAATCTCTTAACCACAATGGACCTTTTGTTCCTTTATGCCAAGTCCTTATGGTTACAGTTTCATTAAATCTAGGCATCCGTTCGCACTCTAAATCAATCGTTGTCAACATCCAGCCCATGTGATGGGCGACCAATTGATCTCGCGTCCCACCCATATGCTCCACATCACCATCAGCAGCACGTTGCATCAAACTTAACAGATTAGATAATCGACAACTTGCGTTATAATCAATTTCGTTTGAATATATTAGATGTTCCACTGTCCACATATTTTCCATATCTCTACTTTTCTCCTATTTCTTTAATCATTGTTACTTAACACGATGCTTATTGTTTCCCAATTACTCGTAAGTCTAAGATCTAACATACTTACACAAAAGTCACCGCGCTATAAATCCAAATTATATCATTCAATCCAATCGAAATAATTCACATCGCCGAATACTTATTTTTTAGTTTCTCACGTTAAATTGTTTTCTTTGGTATCATACCTTCTTCTCACAATCTCTCTTTAGAGTTCCCTTAATTTCAACTTATTCTCACTATAATGGCACCATACTACCTATAAAACCACAGAAACTCAAGTTTAATTTCTCCTAACCTAGAAATCAGTCCTTGATGCAGTGGAAAATGATTCTAAATGATTGCTACATGATTAAGATTACTACGTAAGTACTATGGAATTCTCCCGTTATGCACCTTGCACCACCTAGGGAATAAGTTAGCTGGAATTTCTCCCGCTAAATCCGAACTTTAAAGAATTAATATGGATACTCGGGTAAATTTACTGGATAATTTCCAGTTAAATGAATTGAGGATCCTATCACCAGTATTTTGCGTTTTACTAACATTATTAATGGTAGCCCTAGATGCTGCTTTGTTAAGAAACATCCGTAAACAGATGATTTCACTAAATTTACATCGTTAATGATTCTAATTCAGACCTTTTTATTCATGTCACAAATGTTATCCATTTATAAGACAAAAAAAAAGAATTACCATTGATCGAAATCAACGGTAATTCTTGTGTGCTTGGCGACGTCCTACTCTCCCAGGACCCTGCGGTCCAAGTACCATCGGCGCTGGAGGGCTTAACGGTCGTGTTCGGGATGGGTACGTGTGGAACCCCTCCGCTATCGCCACCAAACGGGATTTTTCCGATCATCATATTTCTTGAATTACTCCAACAAATATCATTCTCCAGAAAAACTTCAGCTTTATGCTGTTATTCAAGGTTTAAACCTTGAAGATTAGATACGAAACAAATAGTTCCCTATCTCATGAAAGGATAATCATAAAAAAGGAATCACTATTGATAAAAACCAACAGTGGTTCTTGTATGCTTGGCGACGTCCTACTCTCCCAGGACCCTGCGGTCCAAGTACCATCGGCGCTGGAGGGC
>LIDZ01000143.1_pt1 | contig 225417 bp, 190 predicted proteins | sample 644651 | NCBI WGS metagenome assembly LIDZ01 (sample SAMN03856242, study PRJNA289617) | food metagenome | isolation source: wine grapes on drying loft during traditional withering process | host: Vitis vinifera cv. Corvina | place: Italy: Gargagnago di S. Ambrogio di Valpolicella | collected 2014-01
TTAATATCTTGTTCTAATCCATATTGTGATACATCTTTTCCTATTAATACTTTAAAATTATACTCTAAATCATTTAATGTATTTTGGCTTGACTTTTGATCATTTTGCAATTTTTCTATATCGAGATTAGTAGTTGTTAGATCTGTTGTTGTTATAATTCCTAAACTATTTTTCAAGTTTGCATCATTAAGTTCTTTATTTTTAACTTCTAACTCTTTTGATGCTTGATCTATTTGCTTTTGACTTGTAACAATACCATTATAGGCAGTAGTAGTTTTTTGTATTAGTATGTCTTGATCAAAGTCTCTTGTTTGTTCCAGTTGCTTTAAGGTATTATCTCGAGTATCCTCATTTAAATCCTTTTTATCATCAGTAATTGCTTCATTATCCTCATTATAATCATCAAGGTCCTCATTCGTATCATTAATTTTATTTTGATAAGTTATTTTCTTTTCATCAAGTACTAATGTATCACTATTACTAATGGCAGCCTTTATAGCATCATCTAATGTAAGTACTTGTTTTCCAACTGCTTGTACTTGTGCATTTGTTGTATCTGCTGCAAATGCTGGCATAATACTTCCGCTCATAACACTAATACCAATTGCGAATGCAACTATCTTATTTATATTGATTCTCATGTATATTCACCTCTTCATTAAATTTTATCTGGCTCTGTATTCATCTTTTTATATTTAAGGGGACTATCTAAAATTTAATTTTAGATAGTCTCTTTAAGATTATCTAATCTCTATAACTTTAAATTTGATTCTTCATCAATTTTTGATGACTTTTTATGCCTAATTTTTCTAAACTTTGTTTTCAAATCATCAAGTATTGTATATACAACTGGTACTACGAATAAAGTTAAAATTGATGATGTAATTAATCCACCAATTATTGCCTGTGACATAGGTGCACGCGATTCCGAACCTGCTCCTGTCGCTACAGCCGCTGGAATCATACCAAATATCATAGCTAAAGTAGTCATTACTATTGGACGCAATCTTACGAGTCCTGCTTCTCTCAAAGCTTCCTTTATAGGAATACCTTCTTTCATTTTTTCCTTTGCAGAGTCAATAAGCAGAATTCCATTTTTAGCAACTAGCCCCATAAGCATAATAATACCTATCAGACATATCATACTTATAGCGCTTCCAAAAACAAATAATCCAAGTACAGCTCCAATAATTGCAAGCGGCAGTGCAAACATTATAGAAATAGGATCAATAAAACTTTCAAATTGTGCTGCCATAACTAAATACAAGAAAAGTATTGACATAAATACAGCTTGTATTAAACTCGCCATACCTTCTGCCATCATTCCACTGGTTCCTCCAATAGATAATGAAACTCCCTCTGGCAGTTCACTTTGAATCTTTGCCTTATAATTAGTTTCGAAAGTACCTGAAGATACCCCTGTAACATTAGCAGAAACCTCAACTTGTGGCTGCTTGTCATATCTGTGTAATGATGAAGAAGTTGTTTCAACAACTTTTTTAGTTACTTGACTTAAAGGAACTTGTTGATTTTTTGTGCCTAAAACATAAATGTTATCAAGATCATTAAGGTTTTTACGTTCGTTATCATCTATAGATATTTTTACATCATATCTATCTGTTCCACCATCATACTTACTTACAGATGAACCATTAAATAATGTTGACAGCATACTTGCAACATCTGAACTACTAACACCTAAATCTGCTGCTTTATCACGATCCACCTCAATCCTTACTTGTGGTGTACCAGACTTACTGTTTGTACCAACATCTCTTGCATTAGGATCTTTAGACATCTCCCCCGCTATCTTATTTGCAAAGGTTTGAAGTTTTGCTCTATCATCTCCAACAAGATTGTAAGCTACATCTTTTGAAGTTCCAGTACCTACTGTAACTTGAACTCCTGAAATGCCTTTCAAATCTCCTCTAAGCTTTTCTGCTATTGCTTTTGATTTTTCCTTACGCTCACTTTTATCCACCAGCTGAATTTTAACTGATGTACTAGCTTTACTTACTGTGGAATACATAAACTTTACTTCTGGATATTTACTAATAACAGCTTCAAGCTGCTTAGTTTTTTCTGATGCAGTATCTAGTGTTACCCCTGAGTCAAATGTAGCACTAACATTAACCTGACCATTATCAGTTGCAACCTGTGATTCAAATCCTAGTGATGAACCTAATCCAATACTTCCTACAAACATAGCTGCACAAATACCTAAAACTAATAATCTTTTATTAAGACTTAAAACTAATAAATTTGAATATTTCTCAGCAAAAATATCAAATTTCTCATTAAACCACTTAAAAAATTTACCAATAAATGTTTTGCTCTCTTTCTTGCCTGGCTTAAGCATTTTAGCTGACATCATAGGTACAAGGGTAAAGGATATAACTAATGATACTAACATACTAAATACAACTGTAAGTGCAAATTCAATAATAAACTTTCCTACCATTCCCTTTACCATTGCTATAGGAAAAAATACTGATATAACAGCTGAAGTTGTTGCTATTACTGCAAATCCAATTTCTGAAGTAGCATCCTGTGCTGCTTTTATTGGAGATTTACCCATATGCATATGCCGTACAATATTTTCTATAACAACTATAGCATCATCTACTAAAAGCCCTACGGACAGTGATAGCGCCATTAATGACATTGAGTTTAACGAAAAGTTCATCTGTTTCATACATATAAAAGTACTTATAATTGAAATTGGAAGAGATATTCCACTTATAAGTGTACTTTCCCATTCATTCAAGAACAAGAATACTATAATAACTGCTAATATACACCCTTCAATAATAGTTTTCATAACATCATTAACACTATCTTCTATTGATGTCGAATTATCACTAACAATATCAACATGTACACCGTCTGGCACGGAAGATTTAATTTCATTTACTATCTTTTTAACATTTTTTGCTACTTCAACAGTATTAGCACCAGATTGCTTAACTATGTCAATACCAATTGCTTGATTTCCTTGATAGTATGCAATACTGCTTTTCTCCTCAAATCCATTTTCAATTTTTGCAATATCTTTTACTCTAATTTCTGCATTATTCTTTTTAGCTACTAAGATATTTTTAAAGTCTTCTACTTTTTTTATCTTACTATTTGTTGTAATAGAAATTTCATTATTTTCATTAACAACCTTTCCAGTTGATGCATCAATATTATCTTTTTTTATACTATTTACAACATCACTTGGTGTTAAACCATAAGATAATAACTTGTTGTTATCAAGTTTTATATGAATTTCTCGTGTATCTTCACCAGATACATCTACTGAACCAACCCCAGATACTGTATATAATTTTTTGTTTAAAGTATTATCTATAAAATCCGTCATTTTTTGAGTATCATCTGAACCATAAACAGCAATAGATAAAATTGATGAAGCTGACATATCAAATTTAGAGATAATTGGATCATTAATGTCCGTTGGCATTTCTCCTCTAACATTCGAAATTTTATCTCTAACTTCTTGTGCCGCAACATCACCATCTTTACTTAGATCAAATGCTATAGTAGTTTGGGAAGAACCTTCATTTACAGTAGAAGTTATAGTATCAATTCCAGAAATCTTCCCGACTGAATCTTCTATCTTTTTTGTTACTTTTGATTCAATTTGTTCGGCTGTTGCTCCTGGCTCTGTAACCATAACTGAAACATAAGGCATATCAACATTTGGCATTTCATTAAGTACTAGTCCTTTATAGCTAGTATAACCTAAAATAGTAAGAGCAATCATTATGACTGTTATAAATACGGGTTTCTTAATACTAATATTTGCTATATTCATTTGTTATCCCTCCAATGCCGAAACTGCTTCTGTAGAATCAGCATTTTGTTTAGAAGTTTCTTCTGCCCCATTGCTATTTTCATTAGAAACTGTTTCTACTTCATCACCATCTTGCAGTGTACTAGTATTTGTACATATTATTTCATCGCCATCCTTTATACCAGATGTTATTTCCACATTATTTTCATCAGTTTGTCCAATGGTTACTTTTTGTTTTTTAGCTGTTCCATTATCATTTATGAATACAGAATAGTCACCTTCACCTCCAACTAAAGCATTTATTGGTGCAGTAATTACTTGAGTTTTTTCCGAACTTATAAGTTCTGCTTTTGCATAAACACCTGGATATAATGTTTTATCACTATTATCTATTTTTATTTTACAATTAAAAACTCTAGCTGAAGCATCAGCTGATGAGTCTATAGTTTGCATAATACCGTCATATGTTTTGTCAATTCCCTCAATGGTAACTGTAGCTGCTTGTCCTGTTTTTACACCACTTATTTTTTCTTGTGGTACTTGTATTGTTGCATATACAGATGATATGTCATTAACTTTTGCAAGTGCTGCGCCTGGAGATGCCATTAGTCCTACATTTACAGCCTTATCACTTATTACACCACTTATAGGTGACTTAATTACTGTATTAGTCAAATCACTCTGATACTTTTCTATGTTTATTTTTTGTGCTTCTATACTTACTTTTGATGTTTGAATATTTACTTTTGCTGCTTCAACACTTGCATTTCCTGAGTTATAATCAGCTTTAGCACTATTTAAAGTTTTCTCAGCTGCTTCAAAATCTGTTTGTGATATAGCTTCTTTTTCAAAAAGAGTTTTTTGTCTATCATAATTACGTTGTGCATCATCTACATTAATTTGAAGTTTTTCTAAAGCAATTTTTGATGAATTTAATTGTTGTTCTGATGAATTTAATTGTTGTTCGTTTATTTGTGATTGAGCTTGTGCAGATTTTATACTATTTTGTATATCCTGATCATCTAGTGTTGCTAGTGTATCCCCTACATTTACATATTGTCCATTTTCAACCGATACCGTAAGAACCTTTGCTGATAACTTACTACTTACAATAGCTTGTTGATAAGCTTCTAAAGTAGCTTTATATGTATCACCCGAATTTTTTTCTATGCTTTTTACAGTTTGCACTTCAACTGCCACTTTACTTACAGCAACTGCAACAGTTGCATTTTTTGCATTTGACGATAACTTATTTTTAACTACTATAATTCCGCCTATTACTACTATAATAATAACGCTAATCAAAACTATTTTTTTTACTTTTTTCATTTTTACACTCCTATTTTTTTAAAAATATTTTTCATATTATTATGTATATATAAATTGCGATAAAGATTTTATAATTTAATACAATGCCTGTCTATTATTTGTTGTGGAACTTTATTTATAGTGTCAAGGAATGAATTAAAATCTATACGAATTTGATCTACATAATTTGAATCATCTTTATTAAACATATAAACCAACACTCTCTATGTACTTTGCTATATAGTCTCTTACATTTTGATGATTTATATTTATGTATTGTAATGTTATTATCGCAACCTATATAGATAATGAACTTATATTAAGTAACTATTCTCTTTTTCAGAATAATGCTTCCAAGTTGTAAATTGTGCATATCCGCAACATCATATATTTTGGTAATTTATCCATAAGTAGATTTTATATTTAAATCACATTCAATCATAGTTACTTTAGTCACATATTCACATATAAAAACAATGCTATAATATAAACATAATTTATAATGAAATGAGTGATGTTAGATAAATGAAAATATTTCAAAAATACATTATAATTTTTAAGTTAATAATATTAGTATCAATATTTATAAATATTCATTCTCAATATACTAATAATATTTCAGTAATGATTTTACTGTTTAGTTTTAATTTTATAGTAATTTTCAATGGCTATATAAGACATACTAAATTAAAAAGCCAAAGTAAATATGTGTATATATCAATGTTATTTAGTATTTGCATTGCTGGAATACTACAATATTCTGTCCCTGGAGTCAGCACTACTATTTATATGTACTGCTTATTATTTGAAATCTTTTCCTTCGAAAAAAGCGTATTAAAATTTTATATTTTTATACATTCATCAGTATATTTTTTAATTTCTACTTTACAAGTTCTCCTCTTAGGTAGAGGAGAGAATGCAATCTTTTATTTAGGCATCCAATTATTGGCCTACTTTGGTACATCTGGGATGTTGTACAACCAAAAAAAACTTAAATTAGAAAAAGAAGAAATAAAACAGCTAAATGAAAAATTAAAGTTATCAAACATAAAACTTCAAAAATATGCACTAGAAGTAGAAGAAGTGACTATTTCTAAAGAGAGGACAAGAGTTGCACAGGAAATTCATGATTCATTAGGTCATTCTCTAATGGCTCTTACAATGCATCTGGAATTTGCTAAAAAGATGTGCATTGCAAAACCTCAAAAGGTAGAAGAAGTATTAGAACAATCCCAAAAAATAGCAAAATTAAGCATTAATGACCTAAGAAAAGCAGTTACTCTTCTTAATTCAGAGCTTGAAATAGCAGATTTTGATACTTCAATAGGAAAACTTATTAATAATTTTTATCTAGTTAGCAATCTAAAAATTACTTACACTAATAATAGAAGTATTAATGACTTAAGTTCACTTATTAAAACTTCAACATATAAGACCATACAAGAATGTATAACTAATAGTCTAAAGCATGGTAATGCAACAGAAATTAATATAAAAATTACAGCTACTAATGAAAATGTAGCGTTTATTATTACTGATAATGGAATAGGCTGTAACAATATTATTAAATCAAATGGCTTGAATGGAATTGAAAATAGAATAAATTTATTAAAAGGTACAGTATATTACTTTAGTCATAATGATTTAGGCTTTGGCATAAGAGTTTTTATTCCAATATAAATGTAATGACCTGCTTTTAATTGATTATTAGCTATTTTTATATTCTGTGTTTATTTAAATATAAATGAAATGAGGTAAATATAAACTATGATAAATGTTATATTGGTTGATGATCAGGAAATTGTACGAGAAGGAATAAAAATGATTTTAAGCTTAGATGAAGAAATAAATATTATGAAAGAAGCGGAAAATGGAAGACAGTTACTAGATATTTTGAATGAAGGACAACTTCCCGATGTAATTCTTATGGATGTTAGAATGCCCATAATGAATGGAGTTGAAACTACTAAGATTGTTAAGGAAAAATATAAAAACATAAAGGTGATAATATTAACTACCTTTAACGAAGATGAATATATATTTGAAGGAATTAAAAATGGCGTTGATGGATATATCTTAAAAGATGCAGGTTCTGACTATATAATCAAAGCTATAAAAACAGCTTATAATGGAAATATGCTTCTTGACCCTGAAGTAACAGCAAAAATAGTCAGAGCCTATAATTCGATTGCTAATGACAAGCAAAATCAGACTCAGCTAGAAGAATATAAAAAGAGATTAAAAATGCTTACCCAAAGAGAGATAGATGTTGCAAGACTCGTAGCTCAAGGTAAAAGTAATAAGGCCATTTGTCATATCCTATTTCTTACAGAAGGTACAATAAAGAACTATTTAACAAAAATATTCGAGAAGTTAGAGTTAAATAGCAGAACCGAATTAGCACTATTTGTTAATCAGATGGATCTATCAAAATAACAGCGTTTTTGAACATCTTTTACCTTATTAGCACATAAAAATATACTTTGTTTCCTTCACACTCAGCCCATATTTTTCCTTCATGTAGCTCCATAATACTTTTAGCAATTGAAAGTCCAATGCCTGAACCACCGGTTTGATTATTTCTTGATTCATCAGTTCTGTAAAACATATAAAAAATTTTATGTAATTCTTCTTCCTTTATAGGCTTACCTTCATTTTCAATAATTACTATTGCTCCATTTTCATATTTAGAACTCTTTACATATATGTTACTTTGTTTATTGCTATACCTTATAGCATTTGTACTTATTTATATTATCTTTTTCTTTGTAATTCTCTTTAATATGCCTAATATCAAGAATAATTTGACACCTCTTTTTAAAAGTTCAGCTTCATAATTTGTGCAAAGCACATTTGATAAAACTAACTATGCAATTTACTAAATTATATCTCTTCTCTTTTTATATACAAGTAAAGGAATCATAAGCACAATTACTATACCACCGCAAGCTGCAAATCCTATTCTCGCATTAAAATGTTCTGCAATGAGTCCAGCATAGAGATTTCCAAAGGGCGTAGATCCAGCGAAAACTAAAGTATATGCGCTCATAACTCTGCCACGGTATTCATTAGTTGCATTAAGTTGCAACATTGAATTTGCACTGGATGTAAAGCAAATGAAAAAGAATCCAGTAATTGCAAGAAATATTCCAGTAATTAAGTAAATATTAGTAAACCCAATAACAATTAATAGAGCACCTACTATTACAGGTACAATATAGATGACAAACTTTTTTGGTCCTGATTTGCTTAAAGTAGCGATAATCATAGCACCCAAAAATGATCCAGCTCCCATAAACGACATAAGGATCCCAAAACCCGCTTCATTTTGTTTTAGTATTTCCTTCGCAAATACAGGAACAAGCACATTAAAATTCGGAACAAAAGTACCTACTATAGCCATAACTAATAGCGTATATAAAAGAATATCATTCTTATAAATATACTTAAGTCCATCTTTGATTTCCTCTAATATATTATTGTCATTTTTAGGTTTTCTTTCTACCGGCCTTAGCTTAATAAAAAATAAACCTATTACAACGGCTGCAAAACTTATTGCATTTACAAAAAAACAAACTGCAATTCCTGCATATGCCATTACTATTCCCGCAATTGCAGGGCCTATAATTCTAGCTAGATTGAAAACCATAGAGTTTAGTGCAATTGCATTCATTAAATCTTCCTTACCAACAAGCTCTATGATTATTGATTGGCGTGATGGCATATCAATTGTATTAACTATTCCAAGGGCTGTCGCCATAATTAGAATGTGCCAATACTGTATTTTTCCACTAAGAACTAATATTGCCAGTATAAGAGTGATTATAAGAGATGCACTCTGCGTAAATATTAGAATGCTTTTTTTTGAAAATTTATCTATGATAACTCCTGCAAATAAGGAGAATATTAACATAGGTGTAAATTGAACAATCCCAATTAAACTTAATAAGAATGGTGAGTTGGTTAAAGTATATGCTAGCCATGGCTGAGCTATATTTTGCATCCAAGTTCCTATTAAAGAAACGCACATACCTATCCAGTAATATCTGAAATTCTTATGTTTCAATGCAGTAAACGGATTATTGAATGTCTTTTTAACTTCATTTGTAATATTCATATATAATATCTCTCTTTCAGTTTTATTAAGGCATATAAAAGAATTTAGGTTTATTAATCTCTAGATATTTTATCCTTTGACTATTAAGTTTTTATAATATCCACCTATTTCCATAAGTACCTCATGATTACCAATTTCTAAAATTTCACCATTTTTAAGTACGATTATTACATCAGCATTTCTAATAGTTGAAAGCCTATGCGCAATTATAAGTGTAGTTTTTTCTTTTGTGATATTATCTACAGCCTTTTGAATTAATATTTCAGTTTCAGTATCAATATTTGCGGTAGCTTCATCTAATACTAATATTGAAGGATTATGAGCGATTGCCCTGGCAAAGGAAATCAACTGTTTTTGTCCTGCTGAAAGGGTGCTTCCTCTTTCCATAACTGGCTCATCTATCTTTTTTTGAAAACTATCGACAATTTCTTTTGCATTAGATATTTCTAAAGCTTTTTCTATTGTAGCTCTATTTATGTCGTCATTTAATGTAATATTTTTTTTGATTGTTCCTGAAAATAAGAATACATCTTGAAGTACTACCGCTATATTTCTCCTCAGATCTCTTTTCTTTATATCATTAATATTTATACCATCAATTAAAATCTCACCCTTTTGTATTTGATAAAATCCACTAATAAGACTGATTATAGTTGTCTTTCCTGAACCTGTTTCTCCAACAAAGGCAGCTGTTTGTCCCTTAGTTAAAGCAAAACTGATATCTTTCAAAACCCAATCTTTATTATTATAAGAAAACCATACATTTTTAAATTCTATATTGCCTTCAAAGTGATCTATCCCAATTCCTAAATCCAAGTCTTCTAGGTTTTCTTCTTGATCTAATAATTCAAATATCCTATCTGCAGAAACTAAAGCCGATTGAATAGTTGTATAATTATCTGCCATATCAGAGATAGGATTAAAGAATTGTTTTATGTAGGTTGTAAATGCATACAGTACACCTATACTTAACGTATTATTTACGATTTTGCTCATGCCATACCATATTAAAATAGCCACAGCCAAGCTCTGAAAAACATCTGCAGCAGGTTTTAAGAAGCTATTCATCCAAACTTGAAATAATGTAGCTTTAAAGTATTCATTATTTAACTCTGAAAATTCTTTTTTCTTTTCTTTTTCTGCATTGAATATTTGTATTATCTTCATTCCTGATATATTTTCAGCCATAAAGCCATTTATTTTTCCAATTAAACTTTTCATTTTAGAAAAATTTCTTTTTATTTTTGTCTTTAAAATAAACACTATCCCAAACATCAAAGGAACTACGCAAAATGAAATTAAAGCAAGTTCTACATTAATTATTATCATGGTATAAATTATTCCAATTATTAAAAATACATCTTTAAAAAGGCTAATTAAAACATCCGTATACATTTCACTTAAAGCTTCTACATCATTGGTTGCTCTTGTTATTAGCCTTCCTGAGGACATTTTATCTAAGTATTCAAGTGGTAACAATTGAATGGTTTTAAATACTTTGCTTCTTAGTGTTTTCATTATTTCTTGTCCTACTTTGTTTATTAAAATTACCTGGGCAATTGAGAAAAATCCACCAAAAGCTACTACTATAAAATATAATACGCCCATTGTTGTTATTGAATACAAGCCCTTTTGCACCACTTGCTTTGTTAAGAAATCATCAATTACTAATTTTAAAATATACGGTTTTATTAATACAGCTCCATTTACTAAAAGTACACATATCGAGGCGAGAATGACTTTTCTTTTATAAGGCAACATTAACTTTAGTAATTTTCTTAAAGTTTTAGTTTTAGGAGGCTTCATGTCCGAATTCATTATCTTCTTGATGGAATTGAGCTTTATAAATCTCATAATATAGTCCTCCTTTCTCAAGTAATTCTAAATGTGTACCTCTTTCAAGAATTTTGCCTTTATCAAGAACTATAATTTCATCAGATTCTATAACTGCGGATATTCTGTGGGCTATTATTATTGAAGTTTTATTTCCCCTTACTCTTTTAATATTCTCAAGAATTTGTGTTTCAGTAATAGTGTCTACTGCTGAAAGTGCATCATCTAATATAAGTATCTCTGGATTCTTTATTAAAGCTCTTGCGATGGAAATCCTCTGTTTTTGTCCACCTGATATATTAACTCCTCTTTCTCCAAGAATTGTATTAAAATCATTTGGAAAACTCTTAATACTTTCAAATATACAGCTATTTTTAGCAGCATTTATCACTTCATCCTCCGAGTATATTTGTTTAAAAAATTTTATATTATTTGATATTGAAGCATTAAATAAGAAATTATCTTGAGGAATAAATCCAAAACTATTTCTTAGTGTCTCTAACGCATAATCATTTATATCTCTTTTATTAAAAAATATCTTTCCACTTTGGACGTTATACATTTTTAATAATAAATTAACTAAAGTACTTTTCCCGGAGCCAGTCTTTCCTATTATGCCTAAAGTATGCCCTTTTGGAATCCTTAAATTTATATCACTAAGTACTGTCTCTCTTGAGCCTGGGTATGAGAAAAACAGATTTTTTATTTCTATATCACCCTTAGGTGAGGTTTTTATAGAATTCTCAGCTTCTTTTATGTCAATATTAACGTTGAATATTTCATTTAATCTATTTAATGAAGCCATACCTCTTTGGAATATTGTAATAATACGGCCTATTGAAACTATGGGAACCATTATCATGGTGAGATATCCATTAAAAGCAATAAAATCACCTAATGAAATCTTATTTTCTAAAACCATATTTCCTCCAATTATAAGATTCAAGACAAAACTGATTGTAAAACATATTTCAATTGCAGGAGACAAATAAGAGGATATACGCACCATATCTAAATTTGCTTTTGACATTTCATAATTCAGATCTTCAAATTTTTTGACCTCTTCATCTTCCTGTGCATAAGCCTTTATAACTCTGATACCATTTATATTTTCCTGTACTCTATCTGAAATTAGAGCAAAACTTTCCTGGACCTTTTTGAAACGCTCACGAACAGTATTTCCGATTTTAAACATTATAAATATAGTAAATGGTAAAGGTATTAATGCTAGAATAGTCATGCCCAAATTTATAGCTCTTGCCATTGAATAAACTGATATAATACATATTACGATTCCATTAATCGACATTGCTGTTGCAGGACCAAATGTCATTCTAACGGCATTTATGTCATTTATAGCATAAGCAATTAAGTCCCCTGTTTTTCTTCTACTATAAAATTCAGGAGATAACTTTTGAAAATGATCAAAAAGTTTTTCTCTGAAATTACATTCCATACTTCTTGCATTTCCAATTATAAGATTTCTCCATGCATAAGTGCTTAAAAATGTCCCAATGGCAATAAGTATTATATAAACAATATTTATATATATATATTTTGGCGCAAAATTATTTACAGTCAAGATATCAATTGTATTTCCAAGTACTTTAGGAAAAAGCGTTTGAATATAAGATGTAAATAGCATAAATACTATACCTATACTATATGAAGTTTTATGCTCTAATACAAAATTAATTAATATCTTTTTTCCCATATGTTAGTCCCTCCTGTTTCACTTTGGATACCTTTTTATTGATTCTCTTTCAACTAAAATACTATTTATTGTGATATTTTCATAAGGTTTATCAGGTTCATTTATTCTTTTTAAAAGAAGATCTACTGCTACTCTACATGCATAATCAATGTTAAGTTCTAAAGTTGTTAAAGCTGGTATAAATAATGATGATATTTCTGTATTTCCACTGCCAATGACTGATATATCATCGGGTACCTTTATGCCTTTTTCATACAAAAACTTTATAAGCTTTATAGCGGTATAATCCCACTGGCATATTATTGCAGTTGGAGCATCCTCGCTCTTTATTAATTCAATTACTTTTTCTTCAAAGCTTTCTTCATATATAAAATATTCATCTCTTACTTGCAACTTGTAATCTTCCAAAGCTGATGTAATTCCAAGCATTTTTTCCTTATTTTTATAAATACTATTACTTCCTAGAAATCCGATTTTTGTATGGCCATTTCTAATTAAACATTCACATTGTTTATAACCACCGTTATTGAAATTATACCAAACACTATCACAGTCGAAAGAAGGTGAATAACCTGTATAGAACAATTGATTTTTAATTTTACTAGAAATAAAATTTACATATTCACTATTAAATCTTCCAATAAATATTATTCCATCAAAGTTAATTCCCTTTTGAATCTTATATGGTAAATAAAGTTTATCCTGACGCTCTTTATCTACAAATTCCAAATCATATTCGCATTTCTTCTTTTGAATTGCTTTTTCAATACCTTGAACTTTATGACTATAATTACTGGTATCTTGTATAAATGGCTTTTGATGCAAAACTAAAATTTTAATATTTTCATTATTCTTCGTTTTAAAATATCCCATTTCTTTTGCTGTAATTAATATTTTATTTTTAAGTTCATCTCCCACGCCAGACTGGCCTGAGAGTGCCCTACTAACAGAAATTGTAGAAACTTGTAATGCTTTAGCTATATCTGAAATTTTAACTTTATCCTCTTTCAAAAGAGACACCTCCAAAAATATATGTATTATTCCAACAAAATATAACGTTACAGTTCAATATAATATTACGTTATCTTTATATGCTATATTGCGTTAATTGTTTAATAAGTATACTACAATTATGAGCTATAGTAAATATATGCACAAAAAAAACGTACTAGATTTCTCCAATACGGTCATATGTATTAGTACATTTTAATGATAGTTACAAATCAAATTATATTAAATGTATAATTAATATACGAAAAGATAATTTTTAAATTTCTATTAGCTAGAAAATAATTCTATTGCCACTTCAGCTATTTTAGGATTAAATTGTTTACCTATATCTCTCTTTATTATTTCTAGTGCTTCCTTTGAAGAAAGTGCTTTTCTATAAGCTCTTTCAGAAGTCATTGCATCATATGCATCTGCCACTTGTATTATCTGAGATTCAAATGGAATTTCATCAAATTTTAAACCTCGTGGATATCCTGTGCCATCATAATTTTCATGATGATTATAAGCAAAATTCGTAATTGTATGGAAACCACTTATCTTTTCTAAAATCATTTTAGTATATAAAGGATGTTCTTTAATAAGACTATACTCGTCTTCAGTCAATTTTCCTGGCTTGTTTAATATCTCTGTTGAAATTCCGATTTTACCAATGTCATGTAATAAAGCTGCAGTACTAATATCTTTTATCTGTGCCTCTGAGAATTTAAGTTCCTTAGCAATAGCACAACTATACTCTCTTACTCTTTGTGCATGTCCCTCTGTATATTTATCCTTGACTTCAATAGCCGATACTAAAGCAGTTACTATCTCATCATACATTTTTGTCTCTTTTTCATGAAAAATCTTCTGAGTATAAAAATTGGATATAATTTGTGCATAAAACTTTAATATTTTCTTTGAGGTTTTTGAAAAACCAGTTTTATTAAAACAATCTAGAGTAATTATACCTACATTTAAGCCATTAACTTGAATTGGTGCATATAGAGAGGTAAAATCTGAATACGTTCCAAGCTCTTTCATTATATCTATCATTTCTTGTGAAAACTTTGTGTCGTCACGCTTTTTAATATATATTTCATAAGCTTCTATACTGGCAACATCGGTGCACTGGTAATCAATAAAAGCATCTTCTCTATTAAACACAAGCTTTTGAAGCGTTTTAAAATCATATCCTTTAGTAAATATAGGAATATATTCATCACCTGCAAGCTCAAAAAAAGAGCCCTTTTCAGCTTCTGGTATCAGTCCCAAGGCACCAACAAATATTTTTTCTAAAAAATCATTTTTACTCATAGTATCCATATTAATAAAATAATCAACTGCAAGAACTATTTTATTGTAATTGTTGTCTTCATCTTTAATATCAGATCCAATACTCTTTTTATGTAAGTATTTTAACATTCTTTTTGACTTATTTTTCATTAATACTACCTCCAAAACTTTCCCCATATCAAATAATTTATTTCATACGTCCATTTGATGCATATTTCATATTAAGCAATGAGGTATATTTATTCCTTTGTCATAGCCTTCTTTCCTCTTCTTTTTTTAGATTATTTGTATCTTGATAATAATTAATTTGATTTAATAGTTCCTCTTTATCTCTAGGTAAACTTCCTGTTAATGAAATATAATTTGACGCATGGTTACATCTCATTTTTAATATTTTCTAATGACCCTATTTTAAACTTTTTAGGCTTATACATACTACAAAAGCTACACTTATTGTGCGAACATCCTAAAGTTACCTGTATTATAAGACTACTACTTTCACTAGGGGGTCTGTATAATGGATAATCGTACATAAATATTTTCTCCTCTCATATTTTTTTATATTAGCTACTTTATAAGTATAATAACAAATATTAAGGAGTTTTCATATACATAAAGCACATTAAGATAATATTAATTATCTTAATTTTTTTTATAGTATATCATTCTTATTTACTTAGTGTTTATCTATATAGCACATGATATAATATTATTAATATGCAATAAAATTTAGCTAAAACCTTCTTTATTAGATGTGTTAAAGCTATTTAATAGAATATAGGAGAATTAACGAATGAAGGATATAAGAGCCAGTGATAAAGTTTTTAATAAAATTCAAGAAAAAATCATTAGTGGAGAATGGAAACCAGGAATGAAAATTATGTCAGAGCTTAAACTAGCTAAAGATTTAAATGTTAGTAGGGTATCTGTACGAGAGGCTATAGAAAAAATGGCTGCTGTAAATCTTGTTAGTAAGAAACAAGGAGAGGGCACTTTCGTTAATGATTTAACCCCCTCTCTTTATTTAAATAGTTTAATACCTATGATTACCCTAGATAAAGATAATTATGCTGATATATTAGAATTCAGATTGATCATAGAGTCTGAAGCCTCAAGGCTCTGCGCTGAGAGATGCACAGATGATTTAATACAAGAAATTGAACTTTGTTATAATCGTATGCTTGAATATAAAGATGATTTTGATAAATTTACTGAAGAAGATTTAAATTTTCATATGAAAATTGTAGAAGGAAGTAATAGCCCCTTAATTATAAAAATAAATGGAATATTAAAAAATCTTTTAGAATACCATCAAAAGCTGTTATATAAGAATTTGGGCCCTTCTGGTGGTATTAGTGAGCATAAACTTATATTGGAAGCTATAAAAAATAGAGATCCAGAACTTGCAAAATTATTTGCTAAGAGACATATAGAAAGAACTTTAAAAGACTTATTAACTAAGTAAATAGTACTATAAAAGATCCTTAGAATTATTCTAAGGATTTTTTATAGTATAGAATTTAATTTTGAATAAACCACATCCAGAAAAGTAAAAAGTCAGTATTATAATATATATCGTGAAAACATGTTGACTAAAAATCGTTTACGCGTTAATATATAAATACAAGTTGTAGGACAACTATTCATGTATCTGCTTAAATAATAGTGCTATATTATCTTTATATTGTATCTAAAGGGTTTCAAACGTTAATAAATGTCATACAACCTATTTCAATTGACAAATTTCTATTTACTTTAAAATTTATATAAATAATGATGAGGTGATTATAAATGTTAAAAAGTCAAGATTTAAGAGAAAAAGCGCCAGAATTAGATTCATTAAGATTAGGATCCGGTTGGAAACTTGAAGACCTTTCTAAACCACAAATTATTGTAGAAAGTAGTTATGGACATAGCCATCCAGGAAGTGCTCATTTGGATGCTTTAGTAGACGAGGCTTGTAACGGAGTTTATAAAACCGGTGGAAGACCGGCTAAATATTTTGTAACAGATATTTGTGATGGAGAGTCACAAGGACATGATGGAATCAACTATTCCCTTCCATCTAGAGAAATTATGGCAAATATGATAGAAATACATGTACAAGCAACACCATATGATGCAGGAATATTTATTACAAGTTGTGATAAATCTGTACCAGCACATCTTATGGCTATAGCAAGACTTGACATGCCATCTATTTTAGTACCAGGTGGAATTATGAATGCTGGTCCTGATATGCTTACCTTGGAACAAATAGGAACATATAGTGCACAATATGAAAGAGGCGAAATAACAAAGGAACAATTTACTTATTACAAGCATAATGCTTGCCCAAGTTGTGGTGCTTGCTCATTTATGGGAACAGCATCTACTATGCAAGTAATGGCTGAATCATTAGGAATAGCATTACCTGGAAGTGCATTGATTCCAGTTACCTTAGCTGAATTAAAAGCTAACGCAAAAGCTGCTGGAGAGCATGCTATTAAACTTGTTGATATGAATATTAAACCATCTGAGATAATGACCATGAAAGCTTTTGAAAATGCTATCATGGTGCATGCAGCAATAGCAGGTTCAAGTAATGCACTAATTCATATCCCAGCTATTGCCCATGAACTTGGACTAGAAATTGAACCGGACTTATTTGATCAAATTCATAGAAAGATTCCATTTATATTAAATATAAGGCCAAGTGGATTTTATCCAGGATCATATTTTTGGTGTGCAGGTGGCGTTCCAGCCATAATGGAAGAAATTAAAGAATATTTACACTTAGATGTTCTTACTGTTACTGGAAAAACCTTAGGTGAAAATTTAGAAGATTTAAAGAAAAATGGATATTATGAAAAATGTGCTAAATATCTTGAAACTTTAGGGGTAAAAAAAGAAGATATCATAAAAACTAAAAAAAATCCAATTCAATCGCAAGGTGCCATAGCTATATTAAAAGGAAATTTAGCACCAGGAGGCGCTGTAGTAAAACATTCAGCTGTATCTAAAAAGCTTATGAAAGTTATTTTAAAAGCCAGAGTTTTTGATTGCGAAGAAGATGCTATTAAGGCAGTCCTTATAAAAAATATCAAGCCAGGCGATGCAGTCTTTATAAGATATGAAGGTCCAAGAGGATCAGGGATGCCAGAGATGTTTTATACTACGGAGGCAATTGCATCAGATCCAGAACTAGTTGAATCTATAGCTTTAATTACAGATGGTAGATTTTCTGGAGCAACTCGAGGCCCCGCCATTGGTCATGTTTCACCCGAAGCAAGCGAGGGTGGTCCAATCGCATTAGTTGAAGAGAACGATCTTATAAAAGTAGATATAATAGGAAGAGAACTTAGTATTATTGGCACAAAAGGTGTAGAAAAAACACCAAAAGAAATGCAGGAAATTTTAGAAGTAAGGAAAAAAAGTTGGGTAAAACCACCAAGAAAATATACTAAAGGTGTATTAGGTATTTATACCAAGTGTGCGGTATCCCCTATGAAAGGTGGATATATGGAATAGAGATACCAGCATAATGCAATAGTAGAATGTATTTACGACAATTAAACATATTTTAACCAAGATAGATTTAATTGTCGTAATATTTACTCTAAAATAAATAAAATTTGTCATAAAAACAAATTATTAGGAGGTAGATATATGCCATTATTAATTGTTGCAATCGGAGTTCTATTATTATTAGTACTTATGATTGTATTTAAGGTAAACGGTTTTCTTTCACTAATTTTCGTTGCACTAGTTGTAGGTATAGCAGAAGGAATGCCAGCGATTACAGTAATAGCGTCTATACAAACAGGTGTTGGTAGCACCTTAGGTTATTTAGCATTAGTATTAGGTTTTGGTGCAATGCTTGGAAAACTTATTGCTGACACAGGAGCTGCTCAAAGAATAGCTACCACTCTTATAAATAAATTTGGAAAGAAAAATATTCAATGGGCAGTTGTAATTACAGGACTTTTAGTTGGTCTTGCTATGTTTTATGAAGTTGGTTTTGTTCTTTTAATTCCATTAGTATTTACTATTGCAGCATCCACGCAGTTACCTCTTTTATACATAGGTGTTCCTATGGCTGCAGCACTGTCAGTCACTCATGGATTTTTACCACCCCATCCAGGTCCAACAGCCATAGCAGTAATATATGGTGCTAATATTAGTATGACTTTAATTTATGGGCTTATTATAGCTCTGCCTACCGTAGTTGTTGCTGGTCCTTTATTTTCAAGATGTTTAAAGCGTTTTGAACATGAACCACCAAAAGGATTATATAATCCTAAAATTTTCAAAGAAGAAGAATTACCTAGTTTTGGAGTAAGTGTTCTTACTGCAATTGTACCAGTAGTATTAATGGCTCTTGCTGCCATTTGTGAAATGGCACTTCCTAAAACTTCAAACATAAGACTATTATTTGAATTTATTGGAAGTCCAGTTATGGCAATGTTTATTTCTGTAATTTTTGCAATATTTATGCTAGGACTTAGCAGAGGGAAAAAAATGACAGATATAATGGATATAATATCCGAATCTATAAGTGGTATAGCTATGATATTACTTATAATAGGAGGAGGTGGTGCATTAAAACAAGTATTAATTGATAGTGGCGTAGGTAATTATATAGCATCAATGATGACTGCAAGTAATATATCTCCATTGCTTTTAGCATGGCTTGTTGCAGCATCACTTCGTTTATCTTTAGGATCAGCAACAGTTGCATCAATGACTACTGCTGGAATTATGCTTCCTCTTATAGGTATTACAAATGCTGACCCTGCATTAATGGTACTAGCTACAGGCGCTGGAAGTCTTATTTTTTCTCATGTGAATGATCCTGGGTTTTGGATATTTAAAGAGTATTTCAACTTAAGTATAAGGGAAACTTTATGTTCATGGTCTATTATGGAAACTATTATATCTGTGATGGGACTAATAGGTGTACTCCTAATAAATATGTTTATTACTGTTTCATAAAATCACAACATTTATCTATACATAAAAATTAATATATAAAAAGTCTGAAGATAGTAGTATTTCCTTTTTCAGACTTTTTAGTATTAAAGAAATTGATAAATTCTTAGTATATCAAATTAACTAATTTTGAGATACATTTTTTGCAACAGTAATCCACTTTTTTCAGATAAAAAGGTTTTATCTTTACACTGAAATCCAGCTTTACTATAAAAATTAGTAGTACTTAACCTAGCATTTAAGTATAAATGATTGATATTATTTTCTTTAGCCTTAATAATATGTCTTCTCATCATCTCAAATCCAATTCCCTTGTGTATAAATTCTGGACTAACAACTACATTAGTTATTTTGCCCTTACCATTAATATTAGTTATTCTCGAATAGCCTACAACTTTTTCTTTATCTAATGCTACTAAGTGCAAACTCATACAATCTAATTCATCATAATTATATCTCTCAATTTTATTATACTGTTCAAAAAGTATATTAAATCTTAAATCTATTACCTGTTTAAATTCTTCACTTTTATAATCTATATATTTATATATAATGTCATCCATAATCTTTCCTTCTACTCTTTATTTTATAATTATATTATACACTATATTCATAAATATTGCATAATTATTCATATAATTTTATTAGTAGTTATAATTTTTTCTTTTTACATTACTTTCCTATATATTTATTAGATGCTAAGTTAAATATACATATTATCATTATTATATCTATATTGCAGACATCATACATCTCTATTGAAAAACAACCTCTTTTATTATATTATAGAAATATAGCTCATGACTAAAAGAAAACAGACTTAAATACTTATTTATTTTTTTAATATGTCTATTCTAAAGGAGGCTAATTTTATGCCAAAAAAAGAAAAGAGATTATCTGAACGTATTGCTGATGATATTCTTGCAATGATTACTATAGATAAAAAATTTGCTATTGGAGATAAACTTCCAAATGAAAATGAACTTTCTACCCAGCTGAAAATAAGCAGAACTACATTAAGAGAGGCAATTCGTATTTTAATCTCTCATGATGTTCTTGAAATCAAGAGAGGTAAAGGAACATTTGTAACAAATAATCAAGATTTGGATGAAAATTTAGGATTAAATGAACTCTCTACAATAAAGTTGAATGTAAAAGATTTGTATGAGATGAGATTAATTTTTGAACCTCAAACTGCTTATTATGCTGCAAAACGTGCTACAGATAAGGAACTTGAGAGAATACTTCATTATGGAAAACTTGAAGAAGAAAAAATTTTAAATAATCAAGATCGTACTGAAGCTGAGCACGCTTTTCATAAGTCTATCGCTATAGCAACTCATAATGAATTTATGAATAAACTAATGCCAATACTTTATAAAGCTATTGATAAGGGTGTTATTTTATCTGATGAAAATAAAGCTATAATACAAGATACATTAAATGACCATCGCATGATAATGGAATTTTTAGCAACTCGAGATGCAGAGGGTGCAAAAACTGCAATGAAACTCCATATTATACATGCTATGCGAAGTTTCGGTATATATAATGAATAAATTTTTATATCAATTGTAATATTTTATTGACAAGAGACATCGTACAACGTACAATAAAAATATACAACTCAATTATTATATATGTAGAGGAGATTATACTATGAGAAGTGATGTAATAACAAAAGGATCTAAAAGTGCACCACAACGTTCATTACTTAGTGCACTCGGTTTAACAAAAGAAGAAATAGAAAGACCTCTTATAGGTATTGTTAGTTCACAAAATGATATCGTACCAGGTCATATGAATTTAGATAAAATAGTAGAAGCTGTAAAGATGGGTGTTTCAATGGCTGGTGGTACTCCTATTGTATTCCCTGCAATTGCTGTATGTGACGGAATTGCAATGGGTCATGTAGGCATGAAGTATTCACTAGTTACAAGAGATTTAATTGCAGATTCTACAGAAGCAATGGCAATGGCCCACGCTTTTGATGCTTTAGTAATGGTACCTAACTGTGATAAAAATGTACCAGGACTTTTAATGGCAGCAGCAAGAGTTAATATTCCTACTATCTTTGTAAGTGGTGGACCAATGCTTGCTGGAAAAGTTGATGGATGTAAAACAAGCCTTTCAAGTATGTTTGAGGCTGTTGGAGCTTTCAATGCTGGTAAAATCACACAAGAAAAATTAGATGAGTATGAAAATAAGACATGCCCTACTTGTGGTTCTTGTTCTGGAATGTATACAGCAAATAGTATGAACTGTTTAACAGAAGTTCTTGGGATGGGACTTCAAGGAAATGGAACAATTCCAGCAGTTTATTCTGAGAGAATTAAGCTTGCAAAACATGCTGGTATGAAAATCATGGAGTTACTTGATAAAAATATAAGACCAAGAGATATTATGACTGAAGCTGCATTTATAAATGCATTAACTATGGACATGGCTCTCGGATGTAGCACAAACAGTATGTTGCATTTACCTGCAATTGCACATGAAGTTGGTTTTGATTTTAATGTTGATATAGCAAATGAAATCAGCGCTAAGACACCAAACCTTTGTCATCTTGCTCCTGCAGGACATACTTATATTGAAGATTTAAATGAAGCTGGTGGTATTTATGCTGTTATGAACGAAATAAATAAATTAAATTTATTAAAAACAGATTTAATCACATGTACAGGTAAAACTGTTGCTGAAAATATTGAAGGTTGTGTAAACAAAAATACAGAAGTAATTAGACCTGTAACAAATCCTTATAGTACCGTTGGCGGTATTGCAGTTCTTAAAGGTAATCTTGCACCAGACACTTGCGTTGTAAAACGTTCTGCTGTTGCACCTGAAATGTTAAAACATGAAGGTCCAGCAAGAGTATTTGATTGTGAAGAAGATGCACTCGATGCTATAAACTCTGGAAAAATTGTTGCCGGAGATGTTGTTGTTATCAGATATGAAGGTCCAAAGGGTGGCCCTGGTATGAGAGAAATGCTTAACCCAACATCAGCAATTATGGGAAGAGGTTTAGGTAGTACTGTTGCTCTTATAACAGATGGACGTTTTAGTGGTGCAAGTAGAGGTGCTTCAATTGGACATGTATCTCCTGAAGCCGCAGTTGGTGGTAATATCGCATTAGTTGAAGAAGGCGATATCATAAAAATTGATATTGAATCACATACTATTGACTTTGCAGTCAGTGATGAAGATTTAGAAAAGAGAAGATCAAATTGGAAACCAAGAAAACCTAATATTACAACAGGTTATCTTGCAAGATATGCTGCCTTAGTAACATCAGGTAACAGAGGTGCTATTTTAGAAGTTCCTAAATTTTAATTAGCGCCTACTTTAAAATTTGTTGAAAATGTAATTTTGGCTAAAATCTGAACCTTATACTCTTTGGCCTATACTAAAAAGTTGCAATTTTTTTTAGCCGACTTTTTAGTACAGGTTATTTTTTTTATAGTTATGCACTAGCAAAATTAAAGCTATTCATGATGATGACAATATATCCTTCAATACCATTGTTGATGAATGCTATTCCTTATTTTAATACTTCGCGCCTACTATTTACGCTTCATGCTGCGAATAAGTACTTTTGTTTCCTTATCTATCCGTAAAGACTCTGTGATTTTCTGTAAGGCTTTATTATATGTAAAATTATCTAGTGTATTATTCTTTATGTACTCCATTGTCTTACTTGGAAACTTCACATAACAAATTGAAATGGCCCAAGCTACTCCCATTTTTACATAATACCCTTCATGCTTTGCAACATCTAATAATTGTAACACCTTATCAATATAATTTTCTTCTATATAAAAATCAATTAGCATTACAATAGCAAACCTCACTTCAAATTCTTGTTTAGATGATATGTATGGCTGAATATATTTCAAAACCCTAGACATATTTGTTTTCGTGAATTTTAATCCCACGCAAAAACTATCACAAACACCCCAATTATCAATTTTAGGTATAAAATCTGCAATGCATAGTAGTACTTCTTCAATATCAGCTTTTACATAGCCAAGAACCATACCTTGTAGCATAACCTCTTCAAAATATTTATCTTGTGCTGACTTCATATATTCTTTCCAATTATCCTTAGCTATTTGTTTTGCAAGTTTTCTTAATAGTGGTACCCTTACACCTATGATATTATCTCTATCAGGATTTAATCCACTTTGAAATCTTTTATATTCTTCATCTGCTAATTCAAAAATCTTTTCTCTTATTATCATATCCAATTTTTTCTCCTATACTCCATCCACTTATTTTAAATATTTACTTTCCTCTTGCGCCACACTTTTAAATTTAGTTTGAACTCTATGTATTTTGTTTTTCAATTCCTAAAAGTTTTTCCTTTAATTCTAAACCACCTGCATAGCCAACCAATTTACCATTAGCTCCAATTACGCGATGACATGGAATAATAATCGGGATTGTATTTTTATTATTCGCCATACCTACTGCACGTGAGGCCTTTATATTACCAACATTCTCTGCTATATCTTTATAGCTACAAGTCTTTCCGTAAGGAATTTCTTGTAATGCCCTCCACACGTTTTGCTGAAATTCTGTTCCTTGTGGTTCAAGATGTAAATCAAATATTTTTCTTTCTCCTCTAAAATATTCTTGAAGTTCTTTATTTGCTTTTTTTAGTAAAGGTGTTTCAATTATCTCTATATCGTTAGAAATTACACTATTAAAATATATATGCGTAATTGCTGTACCATTCTCAACAATTGATATCTTACCAATTATTGTTTCATAATAATATCCGTTACTCATGTGTTACCTCCTCTGTACTTATATTTCTTATATATAGTTTACTCTATTGCTCTTCTTCTGTCTTTGAAAATATTATTTTATAATTAGGATCAATAAAATAAACCGTGCCAAAATTTATTTGACACGGTTTTAAGATAATATTATTAATTCTTAACTGTAATTATCGTATTTATTTATTTATTTATTATTGTTGATTAAGTTAGTTGCAAAAGCTAGAACTTTTGGACCGTTGCACATTCCATAATCTACAGATGGGATAGCTTCTACTGGAATATTATATTTAGCTGCCTTTTTTTTCATTTCTGCAAGTTGAAATCTAATTTGTGGTCCTATAAGCACTACGTCTGCCTTTGCCATATTAGAATCCGCTGCATCTGTAGATACTGCCCACATTGTAGCCTCTATACCTTGCTCCTTTGCTGCTTTCTCCATTTTTGTAACTAATAAACTTGTTGACATACCTGCTGAACATACTAATAAAATTCTCATTTAAATCACCTCATAATTAAATTTTTTCTGTACTATTTATCAAAGTATCATAAAGATAAGTAATCTTTTACTTATAAACTATTTCAGTACTCTCTGCCTCAAAAGATCTATCTATAGATACTTTTTTAAACCAATAACCAGATTTCTTGATTGTTCTATTTCTGTTATCCTCCAGGTTTATTTCAACTAGACCATATCTATTTTTAAATGCATTTTGTGGAGATACGTTATCAGTAAATGCCCATAGCATATACCCTATGCAATTAGAGCCATCTTCTATAGCTTTCAAAAGCCACACTAGATGTTCTGATATGAACTCTATTCTATAATCATCTTGTATTATGCCTTCTTCATTTTTGAATCTAGCTTCTTCTTCTACTCCCATTCCATTTTCGGCAATAAACCATTCAATGTTTCCATATTCATTTTTAATTCTCATTCCCATATCATACATTATTTTAGGATATATCTCCCAACCTCTATAAGGATTCATTTTTCTACCTTGTAATTCAAACATATCGTAATAATATGATGGATGGAAAGGAACTTCTGGATTCCATCCTGCTGCTCTGGCTTTTACTCTATGTGGAAAATATAAGTTTAGTCCTAATGTATCAACCGTGTTATTCTTGATAATTTTAAGTTCTTCATCCGTATAATCAAATAAACAATCATGTTCCTTAAGAACATCAAATAATTGCTTAGGAAATTCTCCTTTAATACTTGGGTCAAGGAATGTTTTATTAAAGAAAAGATCGTACATCTCAGCAGCCTTAACATCATGGGGTGCTGATGATCTTGGATAAGTTACTTCTGGGTTTAGAATAACTCCAATCTTTGCTCCAATATCTTTTCCAAAGTTTCCTTCCCTAAAGGCAGCTATTACCTTTGATGTTGCAAGAACTTTATTGTAGTTCCATTGCATCCAAAGTTTTGTATCCTGCTTATAAGGGAATCTAATTGCATCTAAATATACTCTTGTTTGTACAACAATAGGTTCATTAAATGTAAACCAGTATTTAACCTTATGCCCAAAAGCTTCAAATGCCTTTTTTGCATACTTTACAAATAGATCAATTACATGCTTGGATCCCCATCCGCCGTACTTTTCAAATAATACTGCTGGTACCTCATAGTGCTCTAAACATATCATTGGTTCAACACCATTTTTTATAATCTCATCTATGACATTGTTATAATATTCAAGCGCATCTTTATCTACTTCACCGGTTTCATAATCCTTTATAAATCTAGACCAGTCGATTGAAGTTCTAAATTTTTCTAATCCTACTTGTTTCATTAATTTTGCATCTTCTTTATATCTTCTATAGAAATCAGTTGCGAGTGTTGGTCCTACACCATTGTGCCATAATTCCGGTGTAGTTTTATACCATAGATCCATATATGAATCTTGTCCGTCTTTTTTTCCTGTCCAACCTTCTGTTTGCCATGCAGATGCTCCTGCTCCAATGAAAAATTTTTCTGGTAAATTAATTTTATTTTTCTCCAAAGTCATATTTTTTCCTCCTATATATTATAATTTAGGTACATGAAAGAACTGAATGTACCTTATTAAACTTCTAATCAATTTATTTTTATGTTATAATTTTGTCTGAAAATGTTTTTGATTAAAATGTGTGAGATATACCCATTCCACACATCTTATTTCTTAATGTTTTATATCAATGTACATGTCTTTTCTTATATCTATAAGCTCTTCAGCTAACTGTTTTACGGTTATACCTGTCATCAAATGATCTTGTGCATGAATTAACAGTAAAGTAATTATATTCGAATTTCCATCTGCTTCCATGCTTAAGAGTCCTGTTTGAACATGGTGTGCTTCTTCAAATTCGTGACTTGATAACTTTAATAACTCTTCTGCCTTTTCAAAATTCTTTTCTTTCGCTGCTCTAATCGCTTCAAATGCATAACTTCTTCCATCACCGCTGTGAGCTATAAGCATAAATGCTTTTTGTTCTAAATCTTCCATAATAAAAATTCTCCTTTTCTATGATATTTGAACTTTTTTTAGTTACTTTACTAATTTATCTCTGAAACTTCTTCCTCTTTCATTAATGTACGATCCCAAGCCTTTAAGAATGGCCAATAAATTAAAGTAGAAACTACTATATTTGCTCCTTGTAAAATTACGGCTCTCCAATCTCCATTTGTAGCTAAGAATCCCGAGAAAAATGAAGGTACAGTCCATGGTACTGCTACCCCGACTGGATAGCTAACTAATCCTGTAGCCATCGCTATATACGTCATTGATCCTATAGCAAGTGGTGCCAGAATAAATGGAATCATCATTATTGGATTCATCACTATTGGAATACCAAATATTATTGGTTCTGAAATATTAAATATAGCTGGTGCAAGAGCTAACTTCCCTATTGCTTTTGATTGCTTTGATTTTGCAATTATCAATATACATATAATTAAACCTAATGTTGCACCACATCCACCTGCACTATTAACAAAATTATCATAAAATTGTAATGTTACTATATTAGGTAGTTGATGTCCTGCTTCTAATGCTGCACGGTTTTGATCCATAGCTGGTAATAATATAGAATCCATTACTCCAAAAACTATACGTGTTCCATGTATACCTAGTGTCCAAAAGAATGTATAGAGTGAAACTGTTGCAAACATACCACCGTAAGATAATCCAACTAATGCTAATGGTGCTCCTACGAATTTAGTAATAAATGTAAATATGGTTTGATACGAAGTACCTTCAAATCCTAATCTAATTAAGAAAAATATAACTATTATAATAAGCCCAGGTACTATTGCTGTAAAAGATTTTGCAACTGCTGGTGGTACTGATTCAGGCATTTTAACTACCCAATTCTTTTTAACTACGAATATAAATATTTCTGTCGCTACTATAGCTGTAAGTATAGCAACTATTAGTCCACCTGCTGAAAAATTAGCTGTTGGCAAAACTTTTCCCAAATTTAACTTGTCACCATTTTCTAAGACTACGTTTACAGTTTGTACAGGAATTAAAATCAAAAATGCTGCGAGTGAAAGTGCGCCTGCGGATAATCCATCTACATCTTGATCTTTTGCTATTTGATATGAAATAGATATAACTGCAAGTATTGCAACTATCTCGAAAGTTACACGAACTGGGTATAAAAGTTTAGTAGTAAATCCTGCTCCAAATATACCGTTTACAAAATCTGCATAACCATTTATAGGAAAATTTGCTAATATCATAAATATAGATCCTATTATTATTAATGGCATTGTTATTGCTAAACCATCACGTAAAGCCCTAATGTGTCTTTGAGCTGCGATCTTACCCGCAACAGGCATTACCTTTTCTTCTAAAAAAGAAATAAATCCATTCATAATTCTACCTCCTAAAATAATGTAATTTAAATGTTTACAATAATGCCATCAATCATTTCTCGGCCGCTAAATGCATATTCATTATCTTAATTTAGATTATACTACACATGAAATAAAATTTCAATAGCTGAAATTTTATTTCATAAACTTTTTTAAAATCCATTATTTATGATATAATAAAATAGCTGTTTTAAATAATATTTGCAGAAATACTATTTTTAAACTATAGAAGGGAGTTGTACTAAATTGCAAAAAAGTTGTTTATCACAAATTAATGATAGATATGATACTTTTAGTTCAAAAGAGCGTATTATTGCCGATTTTATTCTAAGAGATCCAACAAAAGTTTTATATTATACAATTGAAGATTTTTCAACAGAGCTTAGTATATCTGATGCAACAGTATTTAGATTTGTAAAAAGACTCGGTTATGAAGGATATCAATATTTCAAAGTATCATTAGCTAGTGAAGTCACAAAAACGTCAGCTAAAAATAAAAAAGATAATATTAATAGTTCATCAAATTCATATAGACATATTGTAGATTCATACATCAATAATCTTGAGGAAACATCATCTCATATGGATATAAATTTATTAGATAAACTAGTTAAAATTATATCTAACTCTAGAAGAATAGCCTTTTTCGGATTAGGCTCATCTGGAGAGTTAGCTCTAAATTCATATAATAAATTTATTGACACTGGTCTATTTTGTAACTTCAATAGTGACTATCATATGCAATTAAAATTAACATCTCAATTAACTTGTGATGATTTAGCTATAGTTTTTTGTAATTCTGGTATGAATAGAGATACTTTCACATTAGTAGATAGCTTAAAAGAAAATACTGTACCTATAATAGGCCTGTCTAGTAATCCAAATTCTCCATTTGCAAAAATGGTTAATGAATTTATATATACTTACCCAATCAATCCTAAAACAGTGGTTGAAAAACTTTCCTCGTACATTTCACAACTTACTGTTATTGATTATCTGTATCTTAAAATACTTGCTGATGGCAAACATATAGATGTAAATCTTATGAAACAAAATAAAAATATACAGAGTAGAAAATATATATCAGAACAAGACAAATAGATTTTGAAAATTTTATTCAAATGTATTTAATAAAACCGTATTTAAGACTTTAGACTCGGTTTTATTAATTCCTACTTCAATTATTGTATTACAAGTCAGACCTTATATTGTAATATTTATATTTAAAAAAGGCTTTTTTGGTAATATACACTTTAACTTGTATTACAACTATAAATATATGTTATCATGTAAATTTTATTAAATCAATGAGGTTTAGTTATAATAAAAAATTTATTATGGATAAATTTTTTATTGATTACTATTAAATTTATCGTACTTAAATATGTAGTTTTAAGCATTGTCAATATTTATATATAAATTCAGAATATAATGTTGCCCACTTTATGAATCTTTTACTACAGTTTTCATATTATTTTATTGCTGTAGCTAAGAATATACCTGTCTCTATGCATTCCCCTTTACTTGAGACACCAGTTGCTTTCAATTTTGTATCTTCAATTTCAATATCTTTAAATCCTACATTTTTAAGCCATTCTATTATTTGATCTTCGCTAAATCCTAACCATTCATCATGCATTTCCTTTTTAGCCCATTCCCCATCATGACTATAGACATCAGAAATTACTACTCTTCCGCCCGGCTTTAATACTCTATACATTTCTTTCATACTTTCATTTGGCTTTATTATATGATGAAGTGCCATATTAATCGTAATTGCATCTAATGAATCATCAAATAAAACTAGCTCATCTAATGTAGATCTTATTGGGTAAATATTATTAAATTTCTGATTTATGATTTCCTTTTTTAGTTCCTTAAGCATATTTAAGGATTGATCCACTGCAAAGACTAGATATGGATTTTCACTCGCAATTCCTAATGAAATAAAGCCAGTGCCACAGCCCAAATCTCCTATCACTTTGTTCTTTACATCTATTTTTTGTAATATTTTTTCTCTAACCTCATCTCTGAAATATTCATTTCGCATTTCATTCCAATTTATTGCTATATTATCGAAGTATTCTATTGAATTCATTTTAAATTCCTCCCTTTTTCCTTATATTTTAAAACAAGTTCTGCTATAATCACTTTACAATTATTGATAAAAACTTAATATTAAATATTTATATTCAGTTTGATTATCATCACCTTCCTTTTGTACAAATCATATATATATACTTGGTCATATCTATAAATTATGCACAAGTCTAATTTTTGTTACTATGCATTGTCAAATTCTCAGATATTTAATTACTACTTGCAATTTATATTAAGATTCTATTCAAATCTTCTAACACTAAAAGCTCATCCCGATTGAGATGAGCTTTTAGTTATTTGCAAATACATCATATTTACTTTTATTATATTACTTTTTCATATAAATTAATTTCTCCTGCTTTTTCTATACATTTACCCATAATTGGAACTATTCTTTTAAAATGTTCAGATGCCATATGATTATTTAACGCTTCTTTGTTTTCCCATTCTTCTATTATAGTTAATATACTTTCATCTTTTTCATCTTGATACAGTTCATACTTTATACAGCCTTCTTCTTTTACTGTAATTGCTATTAATTCCTTTGCAATTTTTAAAAAATTTTCTCTTTCATCTTCTTTAATAAAATGTTTTGCCACTACTTTTATCATTTAAAATCATCCTTCGCTTTATAATATTAGTTCCAAGTTTCATAATGAACTTTTTTTTCATCAAATCTATCTACGAATATATTTTTTTGACCTTCTGGATATCCAACTGGAATTAACGCAAAAGGCTTAATATTTTCTGGTAGATTAAAAAGTTTTTTAATATAATCCATACTTTCTTCAGCTGTTGCTACTCCAAGCCAAACTGCGCCAAGGTCTAGATTTACAGCCTCCAATAGAAGATTTTCTACAGTTGCACCCATATCTTGTTGCCATGCTGAAGAAACTTTTAAATTTTCACTATTAGCTAATGCTACGAAAGCTACTCCAGCACTACCAACCATCTTTGAATATGGACTCATTTCTGATAATTTCTTTAAAGTATCTTTATTTTTAACCACAATAAATTCCCATGGTTGTTGATTAGCCGCTGAAGGTGATTGCATAGCCGCTCTCAAAAGTTTTTCTATCTTTTCATCTTCAACTGGTCTGTTCTCATATTTTCTTATGCTTCTTCTGTTAAAAATTGTTTCCATATAATAATACCTCCTCGTTTGAATTTCTGTAAATTTTAATCATAATAATTTATATTAAGCAAATAACAATACTAAATATTTCTATTTGCAAAATTTCTCTCTTTAAAAATATATATGAATCTATCTTTAAACTTTTTTTGCTTATATCAGTAACTTTAAAATTATTCAGTTTGAATGTAATTCTAGTGATTTATTAAATATTTTTCAGCTTCATATATACTAACTGCGCCATCAGCTGCAGCAGTTATCACTTGCCTTAAACCTTTTGTGCGAATATCTCCTATTGCAAATATTCCATCTATACTTGTTTTGCAGCTTTCATCTGCTACGATATAACCTTGTTTGTCTAAATCAACTAAATCTTTAACAAGCTCTGTTGATGGATTACTTCCTACTGCTACAAAAAGACCATTCATTTCTAATTCTACTACTTTGTTATCATTAGTATTTATAACTTGTATTTTATCTAATTTCTGATCTCCATACAGTTTTGTAACTGTACTATTCCAAAGTATCTCTACATTATTGGTCTCAAGCAGTTTTTTTTGCGCTACTTTATTTGCTGTTAGAGAATCTTTTCTATTAATTAGATATACCTTTTCAGCTATTCTTGAAAGATGAATTGCATCTTCTACAGCTGTATCTCCTCCACCTACAACACTTACTATTTTATTTCTATAAAATCCACCATCACAAGTAGCGCAGTATGATATTCCTTTTCCACCTAATTCATCTTCTCTTTCAATTCCTAATTTTCTAGGCTTAGCTCCCATTGATAAAATAATTACTTTGGTTTCATAAGTTTCAGAATCAGTTATAACTTTTTTTATATCTCCAGAAATTTGTATATCTAACACTTCATTATATTTCATAGTTCCTCCGAACTTCTTCGCATGTTCATACATAACATTTGCAAGATCTGATCCTGTGATATCTATAATTCCCGGATAATTTTCAACTTCATTAGTAGTAACCATTTGACCACCTTCAAATTGTTTTTCAATCATTATTGCATCTAATTGTGCCCTTCCTGCATAAAGTGCTGCAACTAATCCTGCTGGTCCGCCACCAATTATAATAACATCTTTCATACTTTATTCCTCCTATCTTCTATTATAGATATATTCCAATAAATATATCTATGATCTATAATTCAATATTGTTCTATAAACTCATTTCAATAGTTTTTCTAAATTTAATTTAGTTCAATTTAATCTTATAATCCTATATTAATACTAGCTATATAATTTGTCAACTTTTTCATTGAAATCCTCGTATATTTTTTTACAATCTAATTATCTATTAACATTTATTTCAAATATATTATTAACAAAGTTATATACTTTTATTAATAATATATTATAATATTCGCCTCTAAATCCATCTATAAAAATCATATACTTATCCATTATTCTTTTATTACACTTTATAATCATGATAAATTATTTTATAATGTTATCACTTTATTATTGCATATCTAAAAATCTTCATAAAATCTTCATAAGAATTCTATATAATAATATTATAAATCATAAAAATTTTATGGAGGTATTACTTATGAATATGACTCATTACATGTCACTACTCACAGACAATCAACCTTGGAACCTAATTATTTTTATGGCTATACCAGTTATTTGTGCTGAAGCTCTTACAATTTCAGAATTTTTTATACTTTTTAATAGAACTAAAGGTGGATCATTAAGAACGTTCAATAAGATTGTTGGTATTTTTGACGGATTATTTTTCACAGGTATTTTTATTTATTTATTCTCTACAGCAGTTATTCCTTTAACTAGCACTGGAGGATGGCATGGTATAATAGATATATTAGCAGTTGGGTTTTATTTACTTGGAGTCGTATTTCTTCTTCCACTCTCTTTAATGGAACTTGGAATAATCTTTAGGAATAAAACTTCAGAAGAAAAAATAAAAATTCACTTTATTCTTATTAGTGGATTTCTAGTTGTTGCACATATCGCAATGATTTTCGGAATGGTAAATCCTGAACTTATAACTAATATGTCAGGCATGCCTAGCATGTAATGTCTATATTATTTACTTATTTTCTAAAATAATATTTAAATGCACAATTAAGGATTTTATCCTTAATTGTGCATTTATTTTAAATTTATTTCTTAGTAGTTTCAAAAAGTTTAACCTGAATCAACTGATTTTGAAACAGTTTTTTGATCTTCATTAAAATTTAGTATAAATGACAAGCTACAGAATGTTCAGCTTCTACTATCTTAATTACTGGTGAAACTTCTCTACATATTGCCTTTACATATGGGCATCTAGTATGAAACCTACATCCTGAAGGAATGTCCATTGGACTTGGAATATCTCCAGTTATAACGCTTCTTATAGCCTCGTGTGCCTTTTTAGGATCTGCTATAGGTATAGATGATAAAAGAGCTTTAGTATATGGGTGAAGCGGATTCTTATACAAATCATTACTTTTAGCTATTTCAACAATACTTCCTAAATACATTACTCCAATTCTGTCAGAAATGTGCCTTACCATGGCTAAATCGTGAGCTACAAAAAGATAGGTCAATCCCATTTTATCTTGCAGATCCTCTAACATATTAACAACTTGAGCTTGTATTGATACATCTAAAGCTGATATAGGTTCATCACATAATACAAAATCCGGCTCTGTTGCTATTGCTCTTGCAATTCCAATTCTTTGGCATTGTCCTCCACTAAACTCATGTGGAAATTTCTCCATATCATCTTTTTTCATCCCAACCATCTCAAGTAAATTTTCTATTTTCCCTAATCTTTGATTTTTTGTTAAATTTAAATGTAATGCTATAGGCTCATTGATTAATTCTTCCACATTCATATAAGGATTAAGTGAAGAATATGGATCTTGAAAGATAATCTGCATCTTTTTATAATAATCTTTCATTTGTTTTTTATTTAATTTTGAGATATTAGTTCCTTCAAAAAACACATCACCATCTGTTACGTCATAAAGTCTTGTTATTGTTCTTCCAAGTGTAGACTTTCCGCATCCTGATTCTCCAACTAATCCAAACGTCTCTCCTTTTTTTATTTCAAAAGAAACATCATCTACAGCCTTTACAAATTTCTTTTCATCTGTCATAAATTTATTTTTAATAGGAAAATATTTTTTTAGATTTTTTACCTCAATTAATATATCATCAGATTTGTTCAATATTTTCTCCTTTCCAAACGATATAATGTTTTATGTCATTTTAGATAGATTCAAAAAATAAAATATACGATATATCGTTAATCAGTTATTTTCTTTTATATCCTTCATTTTGCGAAAAAGCACATTGCCTTATGAGTTTTACTAAATTTTTTATATTCTGGCATTTCATCGAAGCATTTTGGCGCTGCTATTTCACATCTTTCTGCAAATGGGCATCCCTTTGGAGGATTTGACAGAGATGGTGCTGATCCTTTTATTGGTTCAAGTCTAATTTTTATATCTCCATGAACCTTAGGTATAGAATTTAATAATGCCTTTGTATATGGGTGCTTAGGTTGATAAAATATATCTTCTGTAAGTCCCTCTTCCATTATTAATCCACCGTACATAACTTCTATCCTATTACATAAACTAGCTACCACGCCAAGATCATGGGTTATCAAAATGATAGACATATTTTTATTTTCTTTAAGTGATCTTAAAAGTTCTAATATTTGCGCTTGGATTGTAACATCCAGAGCAGTTGTTGGCTCATCTGCAATTAAAAGCTTAGGATTGCACGCAAGCGCCATTGCTATTAAAACTCTTTGCCTCATACCTCCACTAAATTCATGTGGATATTGATTTACTCTTTTTTCAGGTATTGGTATTCCTACATCATGTAAAACTTCGATAGCCATTTTCTTTGCTTGCTTTTTATTAACTCCTTTATGTCTAACTAAGACTTCTACTATATGATCTCCAATCTTTTTTAATGGATTTAATGCTGTCATAGGATCCTGAAATATCATAGCTATTTCTTTTCCCTTAATTTTCATCATTTCTTTAGGAGATAAATTTAATATATTCTGGTCTTCAAAATAAACTTCTCCACAATCTATCTTTGCATTTTCTGGAAGTATACTAATTACAGACTTCATAAGAACACTCTTTCCACTGCCAGATTCCCCAACTATCCCTAGAATATCTCCAGACTTCATTTCAAAGCTCACTCCTCTTACAGCTTCTATTTTCTTATTCTTACTGTAAAAAGTAGTTTTTAAATTATTTACTTTAAGAAGTGTTTCATTACTCATATTATTATCTTTCACCTCCAGCAATCTTTGGTTCTACAAATACTCTTAATACATCTCCAAGCTTATTAAATGAATATATCGTAAGTATTATTAATACGCCTGGTAAAATAGCCATGTATGGAGCACTTTGTAAATTTGCTTGAGCATTTTGAAGCAAACTCCCCCAAGAAGACATCGGCTGTTGAATTCCAAGTCCTAAAAAACTTAATGATGATTCTGTCATTATAGCATTAGAAATACTTGTTGTTGATGCTATGATTATAGTTGGAAATATACTTGGAATAATATGCTTAATTATTATATTTTTTGAAGATTCCCCCATAGAAATCGCATAAAGTACATATTCCCGTTCTTTTATAGAAAGAGTTTCTGCACGAACAAGCCTTGCAATCTGCATCCAAGTAAACAAACCTATCACTATAATTATAGCTTGAAGCCCTGGCCTTAAAAATATGCTAATTACAGTTACAAGTATCATCCACGGAATAGATGATATTATGTCAACAAACCTCATTAAAACGCTGTCTATCCATCCTCCAAAATATCCACTTATAGTGCCAACCCATACACCCATTGCTGTAGAAATCACCATTGAAAGAACTCCGACTATAAGTGATACTCTTCCACCATATATTGTTCTAGTCAGATAATCTCTTCCAAGTTCATCTGTTCCAAATAAGTGAATTAAACTAGGTGATTGTAAAATATTTAATGTGTCTGTAACATCTGGATTTATAGGCATTAAAAATGCAAATATTGAAATAACTATTATAAGAATTAGAAAAATGACTGAAAATACAGCACTTTTATTATTTTTTAGTTCTTCTTTAACATTTTTTAATCTTCTGCTTTTCATGTGCTTTACCCCATTTCCTTTATTCTTGGATCTATCAAACAATATAATATATCTGATAGTAAATTTCCAAGTATAACTAGAGATGATGATATTATTAAAACTGCCATAATAATAGGGTAGTCCATTGCTTTAATAGCATTTACAAAGTATGGTCCAATTCCTGGCCATCCAAATACAGTTTCAGTTATCATACCACCAGTTACTAACATAGGTAAAGCCATTCCAATCTTTGTGATTATTGGTAGAAGAACATTTTTACAGACATGTTTAAATAATATCTCATTTTTACTCCCACCAAATGCATTTTGCACCATTACATAACCTTGTGAAACTTGACCTATTGTTGATGATCTTACATATCTTGTAAGTTCTGGTAAAAATGCAATGACCAGAACAAAACATGGCATTATAAAGTGGGCTAAGAAATCTGAAAAAGACTCATCTCTTCCAATAGTATTCATTCCTAGTATAGGTAATAGTTCAAGCTTATATCCGAATATAAATATAATTATCATTGCAAGCCAAAAACTAGGTATAGCAGTCCCTATTGAACAAAAACCATCAATAATCTTATCAATAATTTTATTCTTATTTGCTCCAGCTGCTAATCCAAGAATTATTGAAATTATAATGGATAATATGTATGAAGGTAAAACTAATATTATAGTAGCTGGTATCCGTGCCGATAGATCATTAGATATACTTTCATGTGTAATTATTGAATATCCAAAATTACCACTTAATATCCCTTTAAGCCATAAAAAGTATTGTACATATGCAGGTTTATCAAATCCGTATTTTGCTTTTATAAGATTTACTGTTTGCTCCGGCATATTTGGAGTAGTCATTGCATCTACAGCATTATATGGAGCTGATTTAATTAAAGTAAAGCATATTATTGATATTACTAAAAGCAAAGGGATTGCTTGAAGAGTTCTTTTTAATATATATTTTGCCACTATATTCTCACTTCCTTAATTAATAAATTATACATGGAGAATACAGAAATTTATTCTCCATGTATTTAAAATAATCTATTTATATTTAAACTCACTTATTTCTATTTAAAATAAAGTTTAGACATATCTTCAAACGTATATACTGGTACAAATGCAGCATCTTCTACTCCAGCTACAGTAGAGCTCATAACTAAAATTCTTTTATTTTCAAGGATTGGATAGAAATATGCATCATCTTGGAGTTGCTTTTGAATCTCACCATATATTTCTTTTCTTTTTGATTCATCCACTTCGACTCTTCCAGCATTAAATAAATCAGTGATTTTTTTATCATTAAAATGACTATAATTATGTGTACTATCAGATGAAAATAATGAACTAAATGTATCTGGATCTATTCCCATAATATATCCTCCAAGGAACATATCATAATCACTATTTGGATCTTTCATCTGTTGAGTAATTGCAGCATCTTCACCACCTGCAAGTTCAACATCTATTCCTACGGTTTTAAGGTTTTGTTGAATTATTGCAGCTTGTTTTTGATATGGTACATTACTTGATGGATATCCAAGTTTAAGTTTAAGTCCTGACACTCCTGCCTTAGCTAAAAGTTCTTTGGCCTTATCTTGATTAAAGTCATATTTTTCAACATCAGTTGTATTGTATTTACTTTCATTTGGAAGGAATGAGTATGCTTCTTTCGCGTATTCATCTGATCCAAAAGAAGCATTAATCATATCGACTCTGCTCATCGCATAGAAGATAGCTTTTCTTACATTCTCATCTTGAATTTTTTTGGATTTTGAGTTAATAACCATATATCCTATTCTTCCTTCATCATATGTATATGGTGTTAATTTATCATTTTTTGTTAAATCCTTTAGATCACTTGATTGAACGACTAATGAATTTATTTCTCCCTTCTGAAGAGAAAGCTTAGCAGTATTAGCATCTGCTATTATCCTATATACAAGACTTTTTATCTTTGGTACTCCTAAGAAATAGTCATCATTTTTTACAAGTTTAACATATTGACCAGCTTTGTATTCTTCTAATTTATATGGACCAGTTCCTACTGGATTTGCATTCTTTTCACTGTTTTCAAAATTAGTTTCGCCTTCATATATATGTTTAGGCATTATAAAAATGTTACCTAGAAGTTCTACTCCAGGTGCACTAACTTCTGGTAGTATGAAGTTAACTGTGTAATCATCAACCTTTTCAACTTTTATTGGTTTTCCATTAAATATCAATTGACTATATGCCCACCCTGCATTTTCTTTTTTCATCATTTGTTCATAAGTGAAGACTACATCGTCTGCTGTAAATTGTGTTCCATCACTCCACTTAACATCTTTTTTAAGTTTTGCAGTATAAGTTAATTTATCATCTGATGGTGTTATACTGTCTGCAAGGAAATACTCAATTTTATCTGCATTATACATATATAATGGTGAATAAAGTGACTTTATTTCCATTAATCCAAAACGGTCAGTTGTTGTTATTACATTTATAGAATTACCTGGATCTGCTTCAATACCGTATATGAAGGTATCTGACTTTGAAGAAGTTCCCTCAGCTTTACTATTACTACTTGTCCCGCAACCGATTAATAAAGATACAGTTGTAAGTGTTAGAATTAAAATTTTCGATAATTTTCCTAGTTTCATTTGTATATCCCCCTAATTATAATTTTTCTTGTATAAATTTTATAAATAACATACGTTCTATTTACTATATTATAAAATACATTTATAATTCCTATATGTTTACTAAAGTTCTATTCCGATTATATCACTCATATTTATCTTGTCAATATATTTTTATTATTTCTTGATATAATTACTTTGGAAATTATATTTAACATGTAAATTAATTATAGCCTATACCTACTAAAATTAAAATTTTTTATAATCTTATAGTACAGTTCTCATAACTCTTCCATGTCTACCTATATCCTAAATTTAGACATACTAAAACAGATTATATCCCTAATATTAAGAATATAATCTGTTTTATCTATCATAGATTTATTAAAATTCAACTAACTTCTTTGTACTATAAGTTATTCATAATAGCAAACAATTGGAGTGGCTGCTTCAATATTCTCAAATATTGTCTTCGCTACCTCATATGGTGCATTTACGCAGCCATGAGACCCATTTGTCATGTATATATTTTTTCCAAATTCTGTTCTCCAGCTTGCATCATGAATCCCTATGTTTCCATTAAATGGCATCCAATAGTTAACTGGTGAACTATAGTCTTCACCTTTTAAAGTTGCATTTCTTTCTTTATAATTTAACATATAAGTCCCAGCTGGTGTTGAAGTATTGTTGCCCATATTTCCTGTAACAACATCTCCTTCTACAATAAGAACACCATTTTTATAAAACCATAAATGTTGTTTTGTCATATCAAGTTCTACATAAGTGCTCCCTATATCATTAGCGCCCTTAGATACTGCTGTTTGTGAATATATTGGTTCTTTAGTTATAGGTTGTCCATTTTTTATGGCCTCAACTAAATATTTTACTTCTTTAGATTTATCAACAATCCATCCATAATTACCACCACTGACCTTTATTTTTGTTTTAGCTGTTGTATCAAAATTTCTTGTACTATCAAATGTATTATAAATACCAGCAAGCTTATCTACATATTTTGTAACTTGCTTATTATCAATTGTAACTTCCATTTTTTCATTAACGTCAAGCCATTTATGTATTATAGAAGCATCTACTACCTCTGTCTTATCACCATTGTTATAAGTAATTGTTGAAGATGTATACTTATCAAGTATATTTTTAGCATCAGCAACTTCTTGTGACTCTGAAGTATATTGTGGTTTTTCATAACAATCACTTGCGTCTAAATTTATTTTTGGTTTTACATTAATAACTGCACTTACTACACTGTCATATAAAACATCCTTCTTTACTTGATCTCCATTAACTTCATCCACTATTGTATAGCCATTATCAGTATATTCCAAACTAGCATTTTGAGGTTTAGTTATCTTTTTACTATTAAAGCAAGATAGTGTATCGAAGTATTTATTTAATAGTTCTTCATCATAACTCACTATTTGAGCCGCTTCAGAATTATCCTTTTTAAAAAGTGTAACACCCCATGCAAAAGGGTTTTGACTATCTTTCAATTCCTTAATTTTATCACTATCATATTTCAATCCAATGTCCGATGCCTTAATCTGTTCTGTTACATCACCTCGTTCTTCTAATTCCAATGTATATTTTTCTATTTCAGATGATAGTTGTTTTTCAACTTCGTCTACAGTTTTACCTGAAATATTAATATCATTAATCACAGAGCCGAAACTAAAGTGATTCATAAAATATAACGACATACCTACATATATAGCAATTAAAGCACAAATAGAAATTATAATACCGGGTACAACTTTACTCTGTTTATCTACTCTTTTTCTTCTCATTATAATTACTCCTTCTCTTATTATTATACTAAAAAATCAAACTTAATAATAGAGGCTTTTCTCAAAAAAAACTACCATAAATAGAAATTAATTTTCTATTTTGAGGCAGCTACTTCTTACATGTTTTTGCAATATTCTGCTATATCATTAGCAGCTTTCATCGCACTACTTACAGACCCTTCTATCCAAGCATGTGTTAAAGAAATGTGTTCCCCTGCAAAGTAAACTCTATTATTATATTCAGGTTTAGCCATCGCATATGAAAAAAGCTTTTGTTGTTGTGGCATAAAATAACAAAATGCACCATAAAAGCCTTTTTCACTATTCCAGTCTACAGTCTTAGAATCTTCCACTACACAATCAAGATATCCTTTTTTAAGGCCATGAACCGCCTCAACCTGTCTTTTTATTTCTTCAGTACGTGTTTCTTCATCTAAATTTCCTACACGAATTGCATCTTGATTAAGATTGTAAGATGCTAAAAGAACTCCAGCGCCCTCATACAAATTATATCTTTTATTTTTATAATAAGTTCTATTATTGGTTTTTATTTCATTATAGTCAGCCATATCATTATAACTAGGATACCATATAGTTGCAATAGGCAAATCTGTAATTGAGCCTCCTCCAACTATTCTTTCAGCAGAATCTCCTTTTTCCCAAAAACGTTCATTGCACATAAATGCAGTTTTTTGAGATGATGTATAATTAACTTCTTTTATTGATTGCATCTTTTCATTACTAAACATAGGATATATATCTACATTACGAAGACTAGAAAAAGGTATTGCACAAACTACAAAGTCAAATGTTTGTTTAATAGATTCTGCCGATTTTTCACTTTTATATTCAAGTGTAACTTTATTATTTCTCTTCTCTTTATAAATACCAGTTACCGTTCTTCCATTTTTCCAATCTACTCGTCCTAAATCTCCTTCTTTAATGCCAAAATATTCTCTAGGTTTTTTAGACATTAACGAATAATAAAATGAAAGTGGCAAGTTAACCGTTCCTCCAACTATTTCATATCTAAAAGCATAATCTACAGTATATTCCTCCTGGAGATTTTCATAATAACTATTGTAATAAAATGCTCCTAGAAACGGAGCAACACCTGATATCATTTCAATAGCACCCTCGCTAAGCCCCATTCCTTCAAGTACTTTTCGTATGCCGAAGCTGCCTAAGTAGTCAATTGTCATTGAATACTCTTTTTTTATCTGTACTAGTTCCTTCCTTATTGATGGCTTTATCTTTAGCAAATTAGTTGACAGCGCATCACCAATGAGTTTTTGCCATGGCGTATTTCTTTCCCTTGGAGTTAAATTAAATTCAGGATAAATTTTTTCCATCACACTTTTACCTTGAGAATCATTTCTTGCACGTTTATTTCTTACATAGATAAATGTATTTTCATCTGTTTGAATAAATGGTCTTGTTTTTAGGCTAAAAGTGTTTATATAATGCCATGTAGTTTCATGATCTACAGGTATACGCATAGCCCCAAGCTCTCCATAAAATTTTTTATCTTTATCAAAATAATGAGTATAAATCCTACCACCAATACGACTTTCCTGCATTTCAAATATGGTAATATCAAAGCCTAGTTTTCTAAGTTCAAAGGCAGACGATAATCCAGCAATACCTCCTCCTATTATCCCAACTTTAAGATTTTTATAATCTCCGGGATGGGCAATCGTTGTTATCTCTTTGGGTGGCTTAAGCAATTCTATTATATTATCAAAATCTTCGATTCTATTTGCTTCCTCTAGAGTAATTTTTAACATCTCATGTCTTTCTTCATCAGTTGGGTTAATTGGTTGTATATATTTAACCTCTTTAGTCAAATAATTTCAACTCCCCTTTTTAATATCATATTTAATTTTATAATTTAAGTATATTATTCCACTTAAAATAAAAGACCAGTAAGCTACTGGTCTTTTATTGATACTAATATAATATGAAATAACTAAATTAATATATAGCAAGCAAATTAGGAAAAGAAATTATATTTTTTATTACTTAATCTTTAAAAGTCTATTTTTTAATTGTTCTTCAATACTTTTCAATTCTAATTCAGCATCTTTACGTTTCTGACGTCCTTCTATCTGTATACGAAGTACCTCATCAAGAGTTGAAATCAGTGATTCATTTGTCATTTTAAGAGTTTCAATATCAACAATTCCACGCTCAGACTCTTTAGCAGTTTCTATAGTTGACATTTTAAGTGTTTCTGCATTCTTACGTAAAAGTTCATTTGTCATATTTGTTACTTCATTTTGAACTTTAGCTGCATTATTAGAATGGGCAACTCCAAGAGCCAGAACAATTTGACTTTTCCAAAGAGGAATAGTATTCACAATAGTCGACTGTATTTTCTCAGACATTAACGAATCATTATTTTGAACCAAACGAATTTGAGGAGCCATTTGAAGAGAAATCATTCTAGTTAGCTCTAAATCATGAATTTTTTTATCAAAGCGGTTACAAAGAGAGACAAAATCATTCGTTTCCTGTGCATCCTCTGGACGTCCACTAGAGTTTGCTCTTTTTAGTAAGCGAGGAATTTCTTCTTTTTCTAATTTTGAAAGCTTCTTTTTACCAGCCAATATATACATTGAAAGTTCTTTAAAATATACCTTATTTATTTCATACATTTTATCAAGCATAGCAATATCTTTTAAAAGCTGTATTTGATGTCCTTCAAGCATATTACAAATTTTATTTATATTTCCTTCTACTTTTTCATATTTTGCTTTCATGTGAGAAATTTTTTCTGTAGTCTTTTTAAAAAATCCTAAAAATCCTTTTTTCTCATCTGGAGTATCAAAATTCTTTAGCTCGCATACTACATTAGAGAGCATGTCACCTATTTCACCTAATTCTTTAGTCTTTACATTATTTAATGCAGTTTCAGAAAAGTCTGCAATTTTCTTTTGAGCACCTATTCCATATTGCAGAATTGAATTTGAATTGGTTATCTCAATTTTATCTGCAAAATCATCCACCATCTTCTTTTCTTCTTCGGTTAGATAACTATCATTAATAACTTCTGATTGTTTATTTTCTTCTTTTATTTTATTACTAGGAAGCTCATCTTTAAAAGGCTCAAATGTCAAATTCGGTATTATATTTGTGCTTTCTTTAAATACATCATTCACTTTCAATTCCTCCTCTTTCTATTTTAAGACATACTACTTTTTAAAATCATTTTTAGTTAATCCTTCTTGTGTAAACAATGTTTCAAGCACAGAAATATCTGTCGAAATATCCAAAGCTATTTCTCCAAATAAATCATCTAACAACGTCTCAAAAGCAAGATTTATAACATCCATAGTTCTCTCGATTTCATTTTTTGCACTCTTTATATTATCGCCTTGAACTGACTGATCATTTAAATCCTTATATGCATTAACTAATTTTAAAGTGATAGGAAGATAATGGTTATTAAATTTACTGACCTCTGGTAATTTTTTAGGATTCTTCTCTATATAATTAAGTATTTGTCTTACAATATTTTCAAGTCTATATAATTTGTTTGAGATTCCTTCTGCATTTATAGCATTATTTGCATTTTTTATCTCTTCAATATAGTCTTTTCCCATTTCAATCATATATCTTAATTCTTTTTTCCCTATATCATTTATTCCTTCTTCTCTTTTTAACTCATCTTCATTCCGTTGCTTAAAATCCTTTTGTAAATTCAAATAATTCTCATAAACCTCATTATTTATCATGAAGTAGGTTTGTTTATTATCAATATGTGCTTCTTTAAACATACCTAATCCAATCATTTTCATTAAATCTTTAACAACAAATTTATTCTTTTTTTTAATTAAAGAAGCTAATTCTTCAATTGAACAATAACTATGACCATTAAGGAAACTTACATACTGTTTAAAACGCTTTACTCGTTTTCTTAAATTTATACCTCGTAAAGTTAATGCCATGCTTGCCATAAAAAATGAAAATAAAATTCCTAAACCAATAAAATTAGAAGTTGAAATTACACCTAAAAGAGAACTAAATATTGAGTATATGATTAACATAATACCTGTTAATCCACTCAATACAGATCCAAATATCGTATAAAGTATTCCTGATATCCTTCCAACTGGTTTCTTACAAATATACATTTGTATTCTTTTCTCATCTATTTGTGTTGCATTAGTAACTTTTCTATATAAATTTTGTTTTTTATTTTCCATCTTTTCATTAAAATAATTTGACTTATTCTTTAAATTCATTTTCACTTCATTTAAAGCACTCTCAGTTTTGCCACTAACATCTTTTTTTAATCTAGCGAAATCTATGGCATTGAATGCACTTTTAACAGTATCTCTAATTTGATCTTCTAAATCAGAAAAATCTTTTTTATCCATGCTCATGCCTCCAAATTATTTTCTTGCGGTTAACTATGGTCTTATGTTAGTCTAATAATATTTGGCTTTATTATATCTCATTCCTGTATAAATTACAATTTGTAACAACTTTATTATTTTCTAACCAATCTCATTAATCTCTAAAATTACAGAAAATATTATAATGCTTTTATTAAATGAAATAGTTAAAATAACCACCTTCCTAGTAAATTGACCTTTACAAATCAATTTCATACTAGAATCGGTGGTTTTTATTATCTTTTACTAATAGCTAAAAACTTTTCTAATCTAGATATAATATCTATCTATTATAGATAGCATAATATAACCAAACTAACTAATTCATATATTGCTTCACATTATTTTTATCCACTTTTTCAAATGGTACCCATATATACTTACCATCATTAGTCATATTTTCTATATTAGATAATGTACCACCTGAACCTAATTCAATAGCTGCTTGCACTGCACTTTTGCTTTGACCTTTCGCATCTTGATAAACTGTAAGTTTCATACTTCCATCTGCAACCGCATTACATGCATTACCTATTGCATCAATTCCTACAATAGGAATTGATGAAGGATCAATTTTATTTTCTCTAAAAGAGTCTATTACTCCAAGTGCCATTTCATCATTATTACAAATTACACAATCGAATTTTCTACCTGTAGTTAAAAATACATTAAACATTTCTTTTGTTTTCTGCCTACTCCAATTTGCATTATCTTCAAAGACATACTCAGCATTTATTCCTTTTTCCTTAAAAGTTTGTTTTACTGCTTTTGTACGACCTACTGTAGCTGAATGTTCTTTTTCTCCTTTAAATAAAACTACTTTAATATCGTTTTTATTTTTTAAATAATCTATAATATACTCAGTTTGATATTGACCAGCCAATTTTTCATCTGAAGATACATAAATATATCTATTTTTTTCTAATAAACTATCATTTGGGGCACTATTTATGAACACTATTGGAAGTCCCTCTGCAGCCTTTTTAAGTTGTAAAGTTGTATTTGGATCTACTGGAGCACATATTATAACATCATATCCACCTGAAACCGCTTCTTTCATATGTGCTACTTGTTTCTCAATAGAATTTGCTTCATCAACAACTGTTAAGTCAATATTCTGACTTCCAGCATAACTTTTAGCACTTTCTGTTAGTATACTACGAAAACTATCTGAAGCATCTGAAACTGAAAATAAAATCTTCACATTTTTATTTTCAGATGAATTATTTTTTAAACCACATCCTGAAATAATAACAAACATCATAATTGTAGTTAATAGTATCGATATTTTTCTCTTCATATATACAATCCCCCTTAGAACTTTATTATGTAGTATTTTGCAAAATTTTAAAGCTATAGAATATGTGGTTTTGCAAGTATATGTTAGAACTACTTATATTTTAAACATTTGAACCTGTTTACCAAGTTCATCAGATGTATTTGACAATTTATCTGCATCATTAGCTACCTTTTCACTATTTTGTGTAATATTGTTTGATTGAGCAACCATAACTTCTGAAGTTTCTAGAATTTCTTGCGAACTTGCAGCTTGTTCTTCTGATATAGCTGCTACTGTTGTTGCAACATCATCTAAATGCCCTACCTTTTCAATCATCTCCTGAATTAAATTATTTGTTACATTAATTTCATCGAAAATGCTATCAAACGTATCTACAGCACTACTTACCAAATAACTACTTTCATTAATATAATCTGCACTTTCATGTGATTGTTTTACAGTATCTGAAACAAGTTTATTTATCCCACTTGTAAGATATGAAATATTTTGGACCGCTTCAGAACTTGTTTTTGCCAATTTTCCAATTTCGCTTGCCACAACTGCGAATCCTTTTCCTGCCTCTCCTGCTCTTGCAGCTTCTATAGATGCATTTAATGATAAAAGATTAGTTTCTTTCGCAATACTTCCAATAACATTTACAATATTATTGATTTCATTTGAAGATTTTCCTACATTATTTATAGCTTCCTCAAGAGAACTTATTGAATCTCTTATATTTTTCATAGCTATATTTACTCTTTCCATATCTTGTCGTCCTTTTTTTGAAATATTAATAGTTTCTTGCATCTTTTGATTTACATTAATACTATCATCTCTAGTATTAGAAACAACATTTGCCAAAGTTGTTGTACTTTCCGCTATTTCATTTACTGAACTTGACAGTTGATCTACTGTAATATTCAAATTTTGCATAGATTCAGATTGAAGTTTAGATGAATCATATAAATCTTTCGAAATTATAATACCTCCATCAGCCTGTTCATTCATTTTATTTGACATCATACTAATATTATTTATCATATTTCGCATAACTAATATAAAATCTTTTACACTTTTCAGCATAACAGAAATTTCATCATTTCCCTTTACTTCTACATCAACTGTAAAATCACCATTTGTCATTGACACAATTGTATCAGTAAGTTTTCTAATTGGTTTAATAACTAAATGTACTACTCTTTCTACCAATCCAATTAAAATAATAATAGATATAGCACCAATTACAATCATAAACGTACGAAGTTTTATAAGTCCTGAAAAAATAGATTTTATTGGAACATATGATACAAGAATCCAATCAGTTCCTTGTATTTCTTTAAAAGCAACCATATTATTTTCTAATTCACATGAAGAATATTCACCATCATCAAGTTTTACTGCAACATCTTTAAGAAATTCATCTGAATTATTTGCGTCAAGTTTAGTTGAAATCAATGAATTATCTCTATGTGCTAATATTGTTTTATCTTTATTATTTACTAGAAAAGCTTCTGCATTATTCATTTCAATCAATGAATTTACAATTATCGATATTTTATCTAAATAAAGATCTACAGATAAAACTTTTATTGTACCCGAATTATCATCCAATATTCCTGAAGCACTAATAGTGTTCTTCCCTTGTTCATTTTTATATGATGACCCAAATGCCATATTAATACGGGTAAGTCCCTCGTTATACCATACTGAATCAAATATATTTTTATCAGATTTATTAGAATTTTCTGCTTTTAACATTTTTCCACTTTCATCAGCAATATAAAATCCTTCTTTATAATTGTCACTGTATCCAGAATATTCATTTAATAAATTTTGTAAATCCCTATCATTTAGTGGTCTAACTTCTAATGAAGTTTTTACAGCTTTAAATGATGCTAAATTTTCATTTAACCATGACTGAATTTGGTCAACTTGCTTTTTAGTTGAAGTTTCTAATAAATCATTAGCTGACTTAGTTATAATATTTTTAGATTGATTATAAGAAACCATAATAAGCAATAATACTGTGATAGCCATGATTGGAATAATAATTCCAATCAATTTTGCTTTGATCGAAATCTTATATTTTAATTCTCTTCTATTCATAAAAATTCCCCCCTTTTAATCCTGTAGTAGGTAGTCTGTTATTTTATATGAGCACTACTGGCCCAAATGAAATATATAAGATTGGCTAGAACCAAATTATCCATAATTAACCGTTTTCATTCAATATCTGCTATAACATATTATCTATGTTATAATACAATTTCTTCTCCTCTCTGTCTACTTTTTTCTACAATATTGTATATTTTTCATTTATTTTTATTATTTGTCTATATATAGTCAATCGATGGTTGCCTAGAAAATATTATATTTGACAGGAATAATAATCGAAAGTAATATATCACTTTAAATTACTACATTCATTCTTAGATAAAAGCTAACTGTATTAATATAATAAATTAAAATAACCCACGAAAATCCAATAGCTTGTCGTGAGTTTTATCTTGAAGGTGAAGCACAACTTCTAAAATTCACCATAAATTATATACTTTTTAATATATGTAGAAAACTTTCAAAATTTATGCTTCTCCGTATAGCATTATCCTAATTCTTGACATAACAGATAAATCGCTAGTGTTCTGATATTATTGTTTTAAGTCTTGCACTTCTATCGTCTTAGAATTACTTTCTATTTTAGGCATTACTATTGATAAAATCAGGGATATGCTAGATATCACTATAAGTATTATAAACAGAACATGCAAAGAACTATTTAATGAAAGCTTTATCTGCTCACTGGTGACAGCAGTATTATATGTAGAAACTTTATATAAGTTACTCGGGTCTACTCCATTTATGCCTAACTTAATAAAGTATTTAATTATATATAAGTTAAATATACTTCCAAATACACTTACACCTATTGTTTGACCTAATGTCCTAAGCAACGAATTAGTAGCCATTGCAGCACCTCTTTTGTTATATTCTACGGACTCTTGAACAATTATAGTTAAAGTAGTAAAAGCTCCACCAAATCCAAAACCCATTATGAAAACATATATTAAAACTAATAATAAAGAAGAATTTATGGTTAGAGTAGGCAGTAATATTGTACTAATAAGTAAAATAACATTAGATATTATTATTACTGCTTTTCCGCCATACTTTCCTATACATTTCCCTAAAACAAATGAAGCTATAAGCCAAGAAACTGACATCGGAGCCAGAGCTAATCCTGATATTTTAGCATTAAAACCTAGTATATTTTGCATATATATTGTCAAATATACATCTGCACCTATTAATATAGCTGAAGCCAAAAAGCTTACTAAATTTATAATTGTACTTGTCTTTGTAAATATGTCAAAAGGAATAATTGGCTCTTTTGCTTTTCTTTCTATTTTATAGAATGAAAGTAACAATATAATGGTTATCGCAACTGATATTATAATAAAGATATTATGATTAAAACTTATATTTCCAGCTGATATGAAAATATTTAAAAATATAATCATTGCTGCTGATAAGGTAATAATTCCTGCAAAATCTATGCTATGTTTTTTCTTCTCAAAGGTTTCATCTAGATTTCTTTGAATAAGTATAACTGATAATATTCCAAAAGGAAGATTTATAAAAAATATCCAATGCCAAGATAGAATATCAATTAATATTCCTCCTAAAAATGGGCCTGCAAGACTTGCAATTCCCCATACTGTACCTATAATTCCTTGAACCTTAGGTCTTTCCTCAAGAGTAAATACATCTCCAACAATTGTATATGTAACTGTGAATATTGCACCTGCACCCACGCCTTGAATTGCACGGGATCCAATTAATATATACATAGTCTGTGATAATCCACACAAGCAGCTTCCAATTAAAAATATTATTATTCCAATTGAAAGTATATTTTTTCTTCCATATAAATCTGATAGTTTACCATATATAGGCGTGGTAATTGCAGAAGTTAATAAATATACTGAAAAAACTAAACTAATAATTTCAAATCCCTGCAAATCCTTTACTATTGTTGGAATGGCTGTAGTCACAACTGTTCCTTCAACTGCTCCTAAGAACATTGCTACCATTAATGCTATTAATATATTTCTCTTTCTATAATCCATTCTTTAAATCACTTCCTTATTTATTCCTTTGTTACATTTATTAATCAGACTTTATAATTATATATATAGTACACCATTTATACAACATAAAGAAAAAAGACACTACATTATAATTATACCTAAACACATTACTAACATAAAACTCTCTTATGAGAAATGTTATATGAGAATGGATTAAATGAGCAGATTAAAGCCCGAAAAACTTTCAGTGGAATTTAAGGAAAGGAGTTACTACAGAACCTATTATACCTAGACGTTACACACTCATTCATAATGCTATAAATGCAGATTTTCTTTTAACTATTGGATTAATATATGCCTATGATAAAGTTAATGATATAAGAGATGAAGTGTTTGGTGAATGGATAACTATTCAGGACTAATACTTTTTTTATGTGTATCTATATGTAGATGGCAATATGGTCAAAAATTTGTTTCTTCAAGAATGTTTGCATCTATACCTGGCACAAATTTAATTTCTCCATATTAAGAACAACCCACGACAATCATATTTTGATCTTCGTGGGCTTTTCATAGTGGAAGCCGAAGCTTGACCTTTAAACTCCTGCATTAGTCACTTCATAGTATTCAAACCAATCAACATCTGCATGAACACCATTTCCAAGTAAATCTTGGCAAGCAACCCCAACCATAGCTCCAGTAAATCCATTACCATTTACATGTTCATCTGATAAAATTCTCATATCAAGGTTACAATCTAATTCAAAATAATTTTCACCATCTATAGAATATGAAAATCTAAGATTTTCTCTATTTACGCAAGCCTTTATATAAAATCTTGAAGTATCTTCAGGCAATGAGATGCAAGATGTCTCTACAACTTCCCTATTATTTAAAGTTGTAATTGAAATACTAAGACCTAATATTTCATCCCTGCTTATTTTGCAATAATGATAGTTATCATAATTGTAGTAGCATACTAAACCTGCCATATGATTATGAGTTTCTGGCTTGAATTCTATGCATACTCCACATTCATAAGAAAAACTCTGCTGCCTTCTTGCCAAAAAGCTTTGGTTAAATTTTGATGATAAAGAGTTTCCACCTTTTATCCTTAAATATCCTTTTCTTTCACATAAACTCATATTGCTATTTTCAAAGGATTTTCTTAAGGTTAAAAAGTCTAAAGACACTTTCTGCTTATCAAAATCTTCTCTAATATTTTTAAGCCCATTATCTATTTCACCTTGTAAATCTGTTTTGAAATTATCCATTGGCAGATTTCCATTGAGTCCATCAATTTCAAACCAACCATCATCTGTATATATAATATTTTGAATAGCAGTTTCTCTACCTAAAATACTATATCCATCAACCGGTCTTGAGCATAAATGAGACATATACCAATTGCCCTTATGATCTTGAACTAGCTGTCCATGTCCAGCTCTTTGAATAGGATAATTACTCTCTGATTTTGATGTAAGCATAGGGTTATTGGGGTCTACTTCATAATTTCCAGTTAAATTTTTAGATCTGGCAATAGTTACACAATGTCCAAATTCTGTGCCACCTTCTGCAACTGTTAAATAATAATATCCATTATATTTAATTATATTGGGCCCTTCTGTACTTCCTATTTCTGTTCCATTAAATATTTTATGAATCGGTCCAACTAATTTTTCTTTTTCAGTATCATATTCTTGCAATACTATTCCACTAAATCTTTCTTTATCAATTCTATGATCAATTGTCATGTTTGCAATCCATTTTCTGCCATCTGCATCATGAAATAAAGATGGGTCAAAGCCTGAACAATTTAAAAATATAGGTTTACTCCAAGGTCCTTTAATATCTTTTGATGTAATGATAAAATTATGAGTATCTTTAAATCTTGAACGATTAGTATATACAATTGTATATATCAAATAAAATGTTCCATTATTGTAAGTAAGATTTGGTGCCCAAATTCCACAAGCAGAATCAATACCTGTTAAATCAACTGCTTTATCATCGCTTAATGCATTTGTAATAAGCTCCCAATGTTCAAGATCCCTCGAATGATAAATACTTACTCCTGGAAACCATTCAAATGTTGATGTTGCAATATAATAATCTTCATTAACTCTAACTATTGATGGATCTGGATTAAATCCTTTAATTACTGGATTTTTAACTATGTTCATTTTTCTTCTCCTCTTTTCTAATTTACTTTTACACTAGCTCGCTGCCTATATTCTGTTGGTGATACACCTGTATTTCTTTTAAATAACACACTAAAATATTGAGAATTTACATACCCTATCTCTTCTGATATTTCATATGTTTTCATATCTGTAGTCATAAGCAAATATTTTGCTCGTTCAATTCTTATCTTTATAATATACTCAGAAATATTAATATTTTTTTCTTTTTTAAACATTGCACTAACATATGCAGGTGATAAATGCACGTTTTTCGCAATTTTATCTAAGCATATGCCTTTTTCTTGAAAATGACCTTTAATATAGTTTATTATTTGATTAACGGTTCTCTTATTGGTATGTCCAAAAATATTCTCACTATTGCTTATGATCACAGTTTTCTCATCTTTGTCAAAGTATTGGTTCATTTCATATAAAGACGTTAGCTGACTTGCTTCATCATATGATTTACTTATGCCTTCTAATCCTTTATATGCATTTCCTACTGTAGCTTTTAGTTTACATGACCATTCTACTTCTTTCTGCTTTAACAAAGTTTCCAATATTTCAATGAATTTATCATACAAATTAAAATACTTTTCATCAATATTAGCTATAACACATAATTTTTGCTCTATTTTACAAAAGTACAAATCAAGTCTACAATCTAGTTTACTTATATTTTCTTGTAAAAGATTATATACTTCAGCCAGAGTCTTATTATCTTTACCTTGATCTATATTTTTACTTAAAATACTTGTAACAAAAAAAACATCATATAAAAATTGTATACTGCTGTTTAATAGATTCTCCTCTATTTCTTCTTCTCTGTCATCATAAAACAATAAGTCTCTTAATATTTTATTTTCTAGTAATATTTCACTTTGTTTTATTCTCTCAATTTGATTTAGTGACATAGTATATTCTTTTCCAGCTTTTAAAACAGCGTCTAATATTTTTTCATTTTCTTCGTATTTCATAACATACTGGTATACTCTATAATTTAAAGCTTTCTTTGCATATTCAAATTCATTAAATGCAGTCAATAACACTACTTTGATTTTGGGATACAATTCATAGATGTGCTCAACTAATTCCATTCCATCCATAAAAGGCATTTTAATATCTGATAATATAACCTCCGGCATACATGTTTCTATCTTCTCTAAGCATTCCCTGCCGTTTCCAGCAGTCCCCACTATTTCAACTTGGTTAGATGCCCAATTAATATTTTTCTGGATCCCTTCTCTTATAATTTCCTCATCCTCAACAATAAAAAGCCTATACATATCTTTTATCTCCTTTTTCATTCGCTTCTAAAGGAATTTCTATAATAACCTGCGTAAATTCATTCTTTGCACTGAAAAAGCTCATCTTTGCCTTGCTTCCAAAATATAATTTCAAACGGCTATTTACATTTTTTAATCCAAAGCTATTTGATTGCTGCTCACTTCCGTTTGTGGTAATTGATCTGCGTAAGTTATTTAATTCATCCTCTTCCATACCTAGTCCATCATCATACACTTCAAAAATCATAATATTACCTTCCTTCCTTCCAGATAATATTATTGTTCCAAGGCCTTCCTTATCTTTAATTCCATGATAAATAGCATTTTCTATAATAGGCTGGAGTGTGAGAATTAGCATTTTTTCTTCTTGTATTTCATTACTTATGTTAATATAAAACTCGAAATCCTTATCATATCTCATCTGTTGGATTTTTAGATAATTTCGTACATGCTCGACTTCTTCCCGTACAAAAATAATATCTCTTCCACCACTTATACCTATCATATAGAACTTTGTTAATGCTGCACACATTTCACTAGCCTTTTCATTTTTCCCCATGTCAACTAAATGCTTGATTGAACCAAGAGTATTATATAAAAAATGTGGTTTAATCTGTGACTGCATTACTAAAAGTTCTAATTTTGACTTCTGCTTTTCTTCCTGCATTACCTTCTTTAAAAGTTCAAGCACTGATTCCTTAAACCTTTCTAGACCTTTTGATAAAGTTCCTACCTCATTTTCTGTATCAATTTCAAATTTAACATCTATATTTCCAAGTTCAAATTCTTTAACTTTTTCTGAAAGAATCTCTATTGGCTTTGATACACCTTTCGCTAATATAGTAGAAATATACAATAAAATAATAGATAATATTCCAATAAACAGCACTAAAATCATTTTCAATTTATTTATTTCCGTTACTAAATCTTTATTAGGGACAATTCCAACTACCTTCCACAAATTATCTTCTGAACTACTATATATTGAAGCTTTTTCTTTTCCTATTGTTGTATCTTTAACACTGCCTTTTTCAATATAACTCTTAATCCTATCTATATCATTTTCTTCTATATTAAATGTTTTCATAGTGCTATTAACAATTGCCTTTCCATCTGGACTCATAACTATCATGTATCCATTTGGACTGATATTAACTTTATCTAATAATTCTTTAAAATAATCTGTCTTAAGGTTGTAAATTAATAATGCTTTACTTTCCGAATTACTTGTCCCAAATTTTTTCACAATGGAAATAACATTTCTTGGTGATTTTGAAGTAAATACTGCATCTTTATGATTTCCTATATATCCATATCCAGATGCTGAATATATATCGCTATTAAACCATTCATTTAAATCTATTCCAATATTGACTGGTGTTTCTCCCTTGTATATGCTAATTTCTACTCCACTATTTGTTATAAAATAAATTGAATCAATCATGCTGCTAATATTATAATATATAGAATCCATTTGATTGTAACAATCTATCATATTCGTATACTTTTTAGACATATCCTTTTCAGAATAATTGTTCATAAAAAGATTTTCAATTGGGATACTGTCACTTTCTGCTACCATTTGACAAAATGACAGATTTATTTTTTCATTTACAGATGTAGCTGTTTGATTTACTGAATTTTCAAGCAGATAAGATGAATTTTTTTCAATTTGCTTTATTTGAAAATAATATGAGAAAACTCCAATCATTATAGTTGATATTAAAATGACTGGTATATATATTAAATTTAACTGTTGCTTAATAGGCTTTCTCCATACTTTTTCAAATAACCCTTTCATAACTTATCCTCCTCAAAAGCTATAGCTGCACTATTATATTTTTACTAATCATAAATTCTGCAGAAGCTAGCAGTTATACCTATTTTTATTAGTATTTGTATACAGATTATTATTTTACTGATTGATCATAATCCTTTTTTGCCTTTTCTAGCAAAACTGCCCATTGATCTAACATTTCTTTTGAAGTCATCTGTTTAGACATTACTTTTTGAATTGCTGATTCCATTTGAGATTGTATATTAGAATATGCTGGCAAATAGTATGGTGTATCACTAAATCTCACATCCTTAGAAGTTTCTAAATCAACGCCTACAGACATATATTGAGTATCTTTGAAGAAACTATCCTTTGTGGCTTCTATGTTGGCAGGCATTTCACCATATATTTTGCAATATTCTGTATTTACTTCCTTACTTAAATATAGTGTCATAATTTTCCATACTGCATCTTTATTTTCTGATTTAGAAGACATAGATAATCCTAAAGGTATTAATCCAGGATGTACAACATATCCCTTAGAAGAAACAGGGAATTTTGCAGCTTGAAACTTTGAGTTATCATTATTAAATGCAGATGCCATTGATATGCCAGATCCTAAATTATGAACAACTATTCCTGCTTTACTTGATTGAAATGAATTTACTAATTCTGTCCAACTCTTTATTAAATCATCTTGTGCTGTGAATTTATCATAGCATCCAAGGTATTTATCTACAAATTCAACATTTTTAGGATTATTTATTGTACTCTTTCCATCTGATGTGAAATAATTTGTAATTCCCGAATAAGAATACATTAACATTTCCAAAGTATTTGCACTGCCTGCTCCTCCACGAATAGCTAGTCCAAACTGATTTTTATCCTTATCTGTCAGCTTTTCAACATCAGTAAAGAACTGTTCCCAATTGTTTGGAACCTCCAATCCCTTTTCCTTAAGCCAATCAGATCTTACCCATAAGTTCCATGTTTGGGAGCTGTATGGAAGCTCATAAAGACCTTGTCCCTCTGAATAATATGTTTTGATAGCTTTTATAAAATCTTCATTAATTTTATCTTTATCTCCCCATTTATCAAAATAACTAGTTAAGTCTTCATAATATCCCTTAGTTATTAAAGATGACCTAAAGTCATTAGTAATATCTGGTGACTTTCCTGCAGCAATTGCAACATCTACTTTTTGTCTATAAGCAGATAAATCTCCAGGTATCCCTAAAAAGTCTAATTCTATATCAGGATAAGTTTCACTCACCTTTTTTTGAAAATCTTTAAAGAAAGCTTCCCTTTCTGGTGTTATAGAAGCTGCCCAAAATGTTACCTTTGTCTTACTCTTGGAATTTCCAGTTGATGGATTTTTAGATTTTGAACTTCCACACCCTGTTAAAACTGCGCTTATACTCATAGCTACTACTAAAACAATTGATAGAATTTTTTTCATATATTTTTCTCTCCAAATTTTAACTTTTTACACTTAACTCAACTACTCCTAAACCTGCTATACAAAAGAAGCAATCATTCCCATATATTTATTATAATGAGAAGGATTGGTTTTGTATAGTTAATTAGTATCCACCCACATAGCAGGTACATAGTATACAAATCATACTAAAATCTATAAAAAAAGACTTAGATCTTTAAGTCTCTTTTTATAATATCTTTATCTAAATCTTATTAAAAACTTAATTCATTTTTCAATTCAAGTTCATTTCTTTCTTTTAATTCCTTAGAAATTTTCGCATATGTTTCTTTATCCAAATTGTAAAATCTCATGCAGACAATTGCTAAAGTATATAAACAAATTGGAACAATTGTTGTAGCAATAAGGATACCATGAAGTGCTGTTGGTGTTTGTGCTTGCTTTGCTACATAACCACTTGAAGCTAAAACTATTCCAGGAATCATTCCCCCAAGAGCATTACCACACTTAAAGAAGAAACAAATGACTGAATATATCATACCACCTAAACGCTTGTTTGTTTTCCATTCGCCATATTCAATAGTTTCTGGAATTAAAGCCCACATAAATGCACTAATCATACCATTTCCAACGGAAGCAATTCCACGTGAAATAAAAATTAAAATAATCCAATCGCTTGGGCAAACAAAAAGTCCAATCATCCCCACAATATCAGTAGCTATTGATATTGACATAAGTTGCTTTTTAGTTAATTTTCTACTTAGCCAAGGAATAAATGGAATAATAAGCAGAGCTGGAAAAGTTCCAATTGCAGCATACCACTTAACAAGCTCTGGCCTTCCTACATAATATGTTATGTAATAAATTCCAGTTGCACTAACAACAGATTTTACGCCATATATAACAAGGAAAAATACACTTAAAACTACTAATGGACTATTAACTTTAAATTGTTCAAAAATATCACTAAATTTTATTTTTGTATGTGAAGCAGGTACTTGTATTCTTTCTTCTACAGATTTAAAACAAATTAGTAACAAAACTCCTCCAATAATAGCTATAATAGCAATTGTCAATTGCCAACTTTGTCCAAGACTCATTGATTTTGAAAATTGACCTGCTAATAATGGCACACAAAATGCAACAATAACTTGTCCAACATTTGCTAAGAATGTTCTATAAGTAGTTATACTAACAGATTCATGTTGGTCTCGAGTCATTGCCGAAGTTAAAGCCCCATAAGGAACATTAACAAATGTATAACAAACTGATAAAGCAATATAAGTTGCATAAGCATATATGATTTTTCCACCTTCGCTTAATTGTGGTGTACTAAAGCATAGTATAGCTAAAACTGCAAAAGGTATTGCACCATATAATAAGAACGGTCTGAACTTGCCATATTTAGTATTAGTCTTATCAATAAGCATTCCTAAAAAAGGGTCTGAAACAGCATCAATAATACGAACTACAAAAAACATAAATGCTGCTGCACTTGATGTTAATCCAAAAACATCAGTGTAAAAAAATAGTAAATAACTTGAAATACTTGCGTAAACAAGATTACACGCAAAGTCTCCAAAGCCATATCCAATTTTTTCTTTGGTTGAAATTTTTGTACCTAAACTTTTAACTTGGGTCATAAAACCGCCTCCTAATTTTTTCAAATACTAATAATAAATCTTAGTTTTTTGTACACGTTAACATATTATACAAAAAAATCTCTCATAGCTGTTTTCATAATTGCTCTCATTGCTAAAATAGATACTCAAAAGCCTTTAAATTAAATATTACCATCTTACTCTACTTATAGCTGAATTTTTTTAATCCTGTGCATTTTGTACATTATTTATCATACAATTACCCCTTACTTTTTATAAAATGTATTTTAGCTAGCATTTTTATTTACTTTGTTTATCTATTACATTCTAATTATGCTTTATTAATCAGTAATAATAAATAAACTATTTCATGTTTGTTGTTTGTTATTTTATACTTTTTTAAAACAGTAAGCATATATTACACTTTTAATTTTGATTGTCGTGGATTTTATGGTGGTAGAGATGAAGCACGATATTCATACACTCGACTTTTTTATTTTCACGCCTGCTATACCAGCTAATCATTAGAATATTAACTATATTTTTTTCTAATTTCGCCTAATATCCTTAAGTTCTATTAATTTTCTATATTCTAAATAATCTAACAAAAAAAGGTGTCGAAGAACAAGTTGTTCATCGACACCCTTTTTAAATTTTCAAAATTATGCGAATGCCTCTGTGCATTCTTCAGTTGAATGTTTAAAATTAGTTAAGGCCTTTCCATTCCCAGTTAGCGATTTCTGGTAAATCAATGCCATTTTCATGTACATATTTAGTATGCATATCTAATTTTTCATTCATTTCTTGGATAATATAAGCGCCCTTATTGCCTAATTGTGGTAAATGATAGATTGCATCTTTAACAAGATTGAAACGGTCTAGTTCGTTCAAGACACGCATATCGAATCCAGTTGTGATTTCGCCTTTATCTCTGTAACCATGAACAGAAACATTATGGTTAGCACGTTTGAAAAACAAAGTATCTACTAAATTTTCATAGCCATGGAAACCAAAGATAATTGGTTTGTCTGTAGTAAAGATCATATTAAATTCTGTATCAGACATACCATGTTCATAACTTTCTGGAGATTGTAATTTCAATAAATCAACGATATTTACAAATCTGATTTTCAATTCAGGTAGATAATCATGCAATAATTGTACAGCAGCGAAACCTTCAAGTGTTGGAGTATCACCAGCCATTGCTAATATGATATCTGTGTCTCCGCCTTTGTCTGTACTTGCCCATTCGATGATACCTAAGCCGTTATTAACTAAATATTCGGCTTCATCAATAGTGAACCATTGCTGTCTTGGATGCTTTGAAGCGGTCAACATGTTTACTTGATTACTGCTTCGTAAACATTTATCGAATGTCACAAGCAAAGTATTTGCATCTGCTGGTAAATATTCATGTATTAAGCCAGAATTTTTATCAGCTAAATGCCCAAGCATTCCTGGGTCTTGGTGAGTATAACCATTGTGGTCTTGTTGCCAAATATGAGAAGTCATAATCAAGTTTAAAGATGCAATTTTAGATCTCCAAGCAATATTTTCACATTGGTTCAACCACTTGAAGTGTTGTGTAACCATTGAATCTACAACACGTAAGAATGATTCGTAACTATGTATGAAACCATGACGACCAGTTAATAAGTAAGCTTCTAATGCTCCTTCAGCCATATGTTCACTAAGCATTGAATCAAATACACGTCCATCTGGAGCTAGGAATTCATCATAAGGTTCATTGATTTGGCCAACCCATTGACGGCTTGTTTCTTCAAACATCGCATATAAGCGGTTTGATGAGGCTTCGTCTGGACTGAAAGCACGGAAATTGCGTTCTTTTCTATTTAATTTCATGACATCGCGTACATAATCACCTAATACAAGCATATCTTGTGCGACCTTTTTACCTTTTTCTTCGTTATCAATAGCGTAATCACGATAATTTGGTAAACGTAAACCTTTCATAATTTTACCGCCATTTGTTGCAGGGTTGCAAGACATACGTTTGTCACCTTTAGGAATGATTTCTGCAAGTTCTTCCACTAACTTACCGCCTTCAGTAAATAATTCTTCTGGGCGATAGCTCTTCATCCATTGTGTGAATAAATCTGCATATTCCATATGTTTTCTATCAAAAGGAATTGGAACTTGATGCGCACGGAATGAACTTTCAATTGGTTTTCCGTCCATTTCTTTTGGGCCTGTCCATCCTTTAGGTGTTCTATTAAGGATAACTGGCCATTTAGGTCTAGACATATCATTATTTTCATTTGCATTCTTTTTAATAGCCTGGATTTTTTCGATGGCTTCATCCATTCTTTCTGCCATTAAATGATGCATTACTTTTGGATCGTTGCCTTCAACAAAGATTGGATCCCATCCTAAGCCTTCAAAATATTTTTGTAATTCTTCATCAGTCATGCGGGCCATGATTGTAGGATTGCTGATCTTGAATCCGTTTAAGTAAAGTATTGGTAAAACAACACCATCTGTAACAGGGTTTATAAATTTATTCAATTGCCAAGAAGTAGCTAATGGACCTGTTTCTGCTTCACCATCACCAACAACAACTGCAACAATCAAATCAGGGTTATCTAATACAGCACCAAAACCATGTACTATAGAATAGCCTAGTTCACCACCTTCATGTATTGAACCAGGAGCTTCAGGCGTTGCATGAGAACCAATTCCCCCTGAAAATGAGAATTGCTTATATAATTTTGACATTCCTGCTATATCTTGAGTAATCTCAGGGTAAGTATCGCTATAGCTTCCATCTAAATAAGAGTTTGAAACCATAACTTGTCCACCGTGACCAGGACCAGAAATGTATAACATATTTAAATCATATTTGTTAATAACACGGTTTAAATGTGAATAAATAAAAGTTTGTCCAGCAATTGTTCCCCAGTGACCAAAAACGGAATTTTTTACATGTTCTGGTTTTAGTGGTTCTTTTAATAAAGGATTTCCCATAAGATATAACTGTCCGACTGAAATATAATTAGCAGCTCTCCAGTATGCATCTACTTTTCTTAAATAACTTTCAGAAGAGTAATCAATGTTGGTCATTTTATTTTTTATCATTTTATACAGTCCCCTTTTTATATATTTTTCAATCAACAAATAAGTTCATTACTTTTCATTGAGTGAACTTATTAATAAGTTCAAGTAGCCAATGGTAATCATTTTGTTGTACGTACAAGATGCTATATACTAAATCTAAAAAAATAGAGATTACCACCGACAATATCCTGCTAGAAATAAAACACATACAGAACATACAATTTATTTCACAAGTAATTTTTAAACAATTTCGATTTTTCTTTATTGTTAGCACGCCTGTAGCCTCCATAACAAGTGAGTTACCATTTGTATCGTTCAGCACGCAAAAAGTAAAATCATTATAAAAATGCACTTACATAAATCATTGTTCACATATAATCTCAAAAAAATATGTTTCTCTATAATTAAAAAATTCATAAAATTATTGTTTATTATTTAACAATATTATAATACGACTTTTCTTGATATAATTCAAGACATTTCGTTAATTTATTTTTTATGTTAAAAAGCAAAAGGCAATATTTAGTCTTATCGAGGGTCAAAAGAAATGGTAAAGTGTTCGTAGCAAAACTTTACTAAATTTGTTAGAATAACAGAGTATGCTATCCCTAATGGTCTTAAAGTATTATCAAGAAAGGGATTAATCAAAAGAGTCCAAGAGATTTAAATAAAATGTGGAAATGTATGTCTCTTATAGATGCGTCAACATAACATAGACAAATAAACTGCTATAATAAGAAAATCAAAATGTAAGCTGTCAATTATTTAACATAAAGTATTGCGAACACATTGTCAACGATTTCACAATCATTAAAATAATAACGACAAACATGTTCCGTACAAGTTGTTGTGAAAATATAGAGGAAATAACCTTAAGTTTATTTTATTATAAAATTACGACAGGGCTCCATTTGAATAATTCTAAAACCTTACCAAAGTAAAAAATCCCCGACAATACTTAAATTAAGCATTATCGAGAATTTTCGTGATGAAGGTGAAGCACCACCTTTAAAATTCACCATAAATTTATACTCCAATTGCTAAATTAGATAGGTCCATAATTAAAGTTAATTTATTTTTAGTAAACTTAATCTTATCCATTTAATAGGAAACTTTATGTTAGTTATTATTAGAAAATGCGATCCATGGTTTCTGAAGATCTTCTTTTAAAATGTTATAATTAATAATTTCACTTCTTAATTGAAAATCTAAATCCTCACTAATTTCAACTTGAGTATTATAGTCTGAATCAGTTATCATTCCTAAATCATATTTAATTTTTAAATTACTAAGTTTCTCATTATTTATTTCTATATTTTTCTTATAATAATTAATCTTCTCCTCTGAGGCAAGAAGATTTGTATAATATGTTTTTAAGTTATCTTTAAATTTTTTCTTATTTTCATTTAGATTCGTTTGATCTTGATAATTACTTAATTTAGTCTTTAAGTATGTCAATCTTGATGATAAAATGCTTGTATATTTATTTATTTTCTTATTATATTCAGTCAGCTGAACCTCATAGTCTTCATATACTTTAAGATCAGTATTTCCAGTTGCTAGTGTAGGTTTACTAACAGAGTTTGCAGCTGTTTCTGCAGCACTCATATCATCTGTAGATATTTCATTATCTTTTTCATAGTCCTTATCATAATAATCTTTATTAATATTAACAAATTGTTCAGTATATTTTAAATAGGAATCTATGGCATTATCTAAATATTCATCTATAGAACCATCTATTTTTAATGGTTCGAACTTAACATCTCCTTCCAAACTATATTGTGACAAATCTTTAGCTGTTAATATTTTAAAACTATATTCTGCATCTTTCAATGCATTTTCACTTGATTTTTGTGTATTTTGCAAGTTTTGAATTTCAAGTTCAGTGGATTTTAAATCAGTTAGCACTATCATCCCCAAACTATCCTTTAATTTCACATCTTCAAGATCATTATTTTTAATTTCTAATTCTTTAGTTGCCTCATCAATTTTCATTTGGCTAGTAACTATATCATTATATTTGCTTGTAACTTTATGTATTAATACATCTTCATCAAAGTCACTTTGTTGTTTCAATTTATCTAAGCTATTATCAGCAGAATTATTGTTGTAATCTTTTTTGTTATCATCCACATTATTAAAGTCATCTTGTTTTTTATTGAGATCATTAGTTTTATTTTGATACGTTATTTTCATTTCATCGAGTGTTAATGTATCGCTAATACTAATAGCTGATTTTATAGCATCATCTAAAGTAAGAACAGATTTTTGATTTGTTTGTATAGTAGAAGTACTTTTAGTATCTGCTGCAAACACTGGCATAATACTTCCGCTCATTACACTAATACCAATTGCAAGTACAACAATCTTATTTATATTCTTTCTCATGTATATTCTCCTCTTCGTTAAATCTCTCATAACATATATTCACTTATAAAGTGGCAGAGTAAATTTTATATCTTGTTTCCAAAGCTTTCTCTTTTAGACTCATCATTAATTATCAACTGAAATATATATTTAAATGGACTATTTAAATTACATATCTCTATAAAATTTGATTTGAATCTGCTTCAACATTTGATGACTTTTTCAAGAAAATTTTTCTGAATATTTTTTTCGAATCATCAAGCAATGTATATACAATAGGTACTACAAATAATGTTAAAATTGTAGAAGTAATTAATCCTCCAATTACTGCCTGTGCCATTGGTGCACGCATTTCAGAACCCATCCCCTTAGATACAGCTAAAGGAATCATACCAAATATCATAGCTAAAGTAGTCATGACTATTGGTCGTAATCTTATTAATCCTGCTTCTTTTATAGCTTCTTCTCTCGGCATACCTTGTTCAATTTTTTGTTTTGCAGCATCGACAAGTAATATTCCGTTTTTGGAAACTAATCCCATAAGCATTATGATTCCCATTATGGACATCAAACTTAATTGAGTTTTACAAACAAATAATCCTATGACAGCTCCAATAATTGCAAGTGGTAAAGAGAACAATATAGATATAGGATCAATGAAACTTTCAAATTGTGCTGCCATAACTAAATACAACAATAATACTGACATACCTATTGCTTGTTCTAAAGTACCAATACTGCTATTCATAGTTCCAGACGATCCTCCTAATGATACTGAAATTCCTTCTGGCATATCCATTTGAGTTTTAATCTTTTTCATAAATGAATTCATAAAAGTACCTGCAGCTTCACCTGAAACATTGCAAGAAATCTGCATTTCTGCCTGTCTATCGTATCTATGCAATTCTGCAGAGTCTGTTGCAAAAATTTTGTTAGTTACTTCACTTAAAGGAACCATCTTACTATTTGAACCAGAAAGATAAATTTCATTAAGATTGTCAATACTTTCACGTTGATCATCTTTTAAATATAATTTGACATCGTATCTATCTTTTCCAGAGCTATATTTACTTACTGATGTACCACTAAATAACGTCTTCAAGGTATTCGCAGCATCTGAACTGTTAACGCCTAAATCTGCAGCTTTGTCACGATCAACCTCCAACTTTATTCCTGGTAAACCAGATTTATCATTACTACTTATCTCTCTTACATTAGAATCCTTAGCTAGCTCTTCTTTTACTTTTTGCGAAAACGCTTGAAGTTCTTCCGTATTCTCACCAACAAGTTCGTAAGTTACATCTTTTGATGTTCTTCCACCACCTGCCATAGATGCAGCAGCTGCTGCTACTTGTGACCCTGGGATATCTTGCAACTCTGCACTAAGATTTTTAGCAAAATCTCTTGTGTTCTCCTTACGTTTCCCTTTGTCCACTAACTCAATTTTAATTGTTGCACTGCTTTTTGATACTGTAGTATACGCACCATTAACTTCTGAATACTTACTAATAACACTTTCAATTTGTTTTGTTTTTTCTGATGCATTATTTAGGGTTATTCCCGAATCAAAAGTAGCACTTACAGTTACTTGATTATTATCAGTTGAAGGCAGCATAATAAATCCTAGTGCCGAAATAAGTGTAAGACTTCCTGCAAACAAAATTCCTGCAATAACTAAAACTATTAGTCTTTTATGAAGAGTAATACCTAAAAGTTTTGAATAATTATTTGCTAAAATATCAAATTTATCATTGAACAATTTAAAAAACTTGCCAATAATTGTTTTGCTCTTTTTTCTCCCTGCTTTAAGCATTTTAGATGACATCATAGGTACAAGGGTAAATGATACAAACAATGAAACTGCCATACTGAAAACAACTGTAAGTCCAAATTCAAAGAAGTATCTTCCAATCATTCCACTTACCATTGCTACAGGTAAAAATACTGAAATAACGGCTGACGTTGTTGCTATTACTGCAAATCCAATTTCGGAAGTAGCGTCTTTAGCTGCTTGCTTTGGAGATTTTCCCATATGCAGATGCCGTACAATATTTTCTATAACAACTATAGCATCATCAATTAAAAGTCCTACCGATACTGATAATGCCATTAAAGACATTGTGTTTAATGAAAGGTTTCCCTCTTTCATGCAAATGAAAGTAGCTATAATTGAAATTGGAAGGGAGGTTGCACTTATAAGAGTACTTTCCCATTCATTTAAGAATAAGAATACAATAATAACAGCTAATATACATCCATCTCTCATAGTCTCTAAAACACTATCTATTGTACTTTGTATTGATACTGAATCATCACTAACAATATTAACATGCACATCCTTAGGTAACGATGTTTTAAGTTTATCTAGAGCTTTTTTAACATCTCCGGCTAATTGAACAGTATTAGAACCAGATTGTTTAATAATATCAATACCGATTGCTGGTTTCCCTTGATAATATGCAAGGCTGCTTCTATCTGCAATTCCATCTTCAACTTCCGCAATATCTTTTACTCTAATTTCAGCACTATTTTTAGTAGCTACTAAAATATTCTTAAAGTCATCCACTTTTTTCATCTTACTATCTATTTTGATAGTAATTTCATTATCATTATCAGCAATTTTTCCAGTTGATGCATCAACATTATCTTTTTTAATAGCGTTTGACACATCGGTTGTTGTTAGACCATACTTTAATAACTCATTATTATCTAGTTTTATATGAACTTCCCTTGTATCCTCACCAGATATATCTATCGATCCAATCCCCTCTACTGTATACAGCTTCTTTTCAATGGTATCAATAACATCTGATAATTGTTGATTATCATCTTCTGCATAAACAGCAATAGATAATATTGATGATGCTGATGAATCAAATTTAGAAATAATGGGTGTATCAATATCACTAGGTAATCCTTTAATACTTGAAACCTTATCTCTAACTTCTTGTGCTGCAACCTCAGGGTCTTTACTTGTATCAAATGATATATTAGTCCTTGACCTGCCTTCGGTTACAGTAGATGAGATATGACTAACTCCAGAAATCTTTCCAACTGCGTCTTCTACATCTTTTGTTATATTTGTTTCAATATCTTCTGGTGCTCCTCCAGTTTCTGCAATTGAAACTGAAACTGAAGCTGATGAAGATTCTGGCATATCATTAACTACTAGTTTTTCATAACACACCATCCCTATAATAGCTAGTGCCATCATTACAACTGTGATAAATACTGGTTTTTTAATACTAAGATTTGCTATCTTCATTTGCTATCACTCCTATTTAGAAACTGCATCTATTGCACTACCATCTTGCAGAGTACTTAAATTAGAACAGATTATTTGATCTCCATCTTTTATACCAGATGTTATTTCTATATCATTTTTATTAGTTTCTCCAATGGTAACTTTTTGTTTTTTAGCTGTTCCATTATCATTTATTAAAACTGAATAGTCTCCTTCATTTCCAGCTAAGGCGGATATTGGCACAGTAACCATTGTAGCCTTTTCATCGCTAGAAAGATTTACTTTTCCATAAAAACCTGGTAATAGCGATTTATCTCCATTACTATCTATTTTTATTTTGCAATTAAGTATCCTTGAAGAGGTGTCAGCTGACAAATCCATATTTTCTACGGTTCCATTATATGTCTTATCACTTCCATCAATTGCAATTGTAGCTGCTTGTCCTATTGTTACATTATTCACTTTATCTTGTGGTACCTGTATTGTTGCATAAACTGATGATATGTCATTAATCTTTGCAAATACTGTACTTTGAGTTGCCATTTGTCCTATACTTACACTTTTATCACTTATTACCCCACTTATAGAAGCCTTAATCACTGTATTACTCAAAGTATCCTGCAAATTTGAAATAGTTACCTTTTCAGTTTCCATATTTGCAGTTGCTGTTTGAATACTTGCATTTCCAGAGTCATAATCAGCCTGGGCAGTCTTTAAAGTTTTTTCAGCCGCTTCAAGGTCTGTTTGTGCTATGGCTTTTTTTTCGAAAAGAGTTTTTTGTCTATCATAATTACGCTTTGCATCATCCAAATTAACTTGGAGCTTCTCAAGAGCAACTTGTGATGTATTTAATTGATCTTCGTATACTTGCAACTGACTTTGAGCAGTTTTTATACTATTTTGTGTATCTTGACCATCTAATGTAATTAATGTATCTCCTGCATTTACATATTGTCCATTTTCAATTGATGCTATAATAATTTTTCCTGATAACTTACTACTTACAAGACCTTGCTGATAAGCCTCCAAAGTAGCTTTATATGTATCACCCGAGTTTTTTTCTACTGTTTTTGCCTCCTGTACTTGAACTGTTGTTTTGCTTGAGACAGTTGCAGTAGTTGGTTTGCTTTTATTAACTGATGATTGCTTAATTCTAACTATTACAGCACAACCTATTACTGTTACACAAATAACAGCATATATGACTATTTTTTTTACATTTTTCATCTTTCACACTCCTAATCTGTCAATACATATTGTTTATTTTGTTAATCCTATAATATATAATATAAAGTCACTATTCTGTTTTTTAGAATACTATTTCCAATTTTTAATTAATGATTAAGTATTTTGCATGTTTGTCAAAAGTTATCACGTATCTAAGAAATTCAATTTTAACTTAGCATAGAATTGTTAACTCAATTTAAACTCTTATACTTAATTGAAATTTTATTTGTAAATTTTAGCTTTTACATTTAATATATTTATATATCAAAATATTCTTATACTAGTAAATATTTGTTTTTAATTGTACTAATTAATTTTAAAAAGTATCTCTCTTAGCTTTTATTCATTAAACTAAAAAACACAAAAAAATAATATAATTAATTAGGAGGTATCCAAATGTTTCATATTTTAATTGTAGAAGATGATAAAGAACTACGCGAATTATTTTGCACTGTTTTACTCAAAAATGGGTATAAAACAACTAGCGCTAAAGATGGCGCTGAAGCACTTGATGTTTTAGATAAAGAATATATTGACTTAATTATTTCTGATATTATGATGCCCAATATGGATGGTTTCGAACTAGTTAAATCTATTAGAGATGCATTATTTAGCCTTCCAATCTTAATGATTACAGCCAAGGAAAGTTTTCAAGATAAGCAGCGTGGGTTTTTGCTTGGCACTGACGATTATATGGTTAAACCAATTAATGTCAATGAAATGGTACTAAGAGTAGGAGCATTACTTAGGAGATCTCAAATAATCAATGAAAGAAAACAATATGTTGGTGAAACTTTATTAGAATATGATTCTTTGTCTGTATATCAAAATGATGAAGTAATAGTACTTCCACAAAAAGAATTCCATGTTTTGTACAAGCTTGCTTCTTATCCAAATAGTATATTCACAAGACAGCAGCTTATGGATGAAATTTGGGGGATTAATTCAGAAACAGATATAAGAACTGTAGATGTACATATTAATCGTTTGCGCGATCATTTTAAGAATAATATAGATTTCGAAATTTTAACTGTACGTGGACTTGGATATAAGGTGGTTAAGAAACATGAATAAAAATCATTCCTTAAAACTAGGATTTATTTTTTCCCTAATCATCTTTTTTATTATGTTTGCTTCTCATATAATTTTTTTTGCAATTACAGCCATTTACTTTCATTTAGGTATTTTCCAAACTCGTCATCTCCCAATGACAATAGTTCAATTATACACAGTTAGTATGATTATCGGAACTGCTATTTCAATCTTCCTAGGCAAGAAAATATTAGCTCCGCTTGTTAAATTCAGTGAATCGCTAAAAGAAGTCGGAAAAGGTAACTTTGATATTAAACTAGCTTCAGAAAAATATCATTTGCAGGAATTCAAAAATATGTCACATAATTTTAATATTATGGTGAATGAACTGAATAATATTGAAACTTTTCGTAATGACTTTATTGCAAATGTCTCTCATGAATTCAAAACTCCGCTTGCCTCTATAGATGGATATGCAATGCTGTTACAGGAGAACAATCTAACAGAAGAAGAAAAAAATGCATACATAAAAAAAATACTCAGCAATACAAAAAGACTATCAAGTTTAATCTGTATTATTCTACAGATTTCAAGACTTGAAAATCAAGAAATAATCGTAAAAAAAAGTAAATTTAAACTAGATGAACAACTGAGACAAACCTTATTGCTTCTTGAACCAAAATGGACTTGCAAAAACATTGACTTAAATATTGATTTAGATCCAATTACTTTCTGTGGAAATGAAGAATTGTTATCGCATATATGGATAAATCTATTGGATAATGCAATAAAATTCACTCAAGCTAACGGAACAATTACATGCAAACTAAAACAATCTTCTACCTATATTACAGCAATCATTTCAGATAATGGTATCGGTATTTCCGAAGATGTACAAAAACATATCTTTGACAAATTTTATCAAGGAGATCAATCACATTCTTCTGAAGGCAACGGCTTAGGACTAGCCCTAGTAAAAAGAATTGTCGATTTGTGCGCCGGTATAATAGAAGTACATAGCGAATATGAAAAAGGTTCTACTTTTATTGTTAAATTGCCCTGTTGATTATATTTTATATGTTGTAAATAAAATAACCTAAGAAAAAGGTGTCAATATAATGCTGGGGCGCAAAATGGATTGGTATTGAGTATTGACTCTTTCTGGAGTTAGAATCTAGAAGCACACCTAAATTTATTAAGTTGTTTTCTATAATCTAGTGGAATAAGGCACGTGAAAGAAAATAACAAGTCCTAAATCCATAAACATTTTTACTTTATTATTTTATATATTTTTAAAGTGCTTTTTATGTTCCTTAGCTAGTTGTTGTTTTTATTTGACTTAATGTAAAATACAGTATTACTTTTTATTCTGCTTATAAAATAAGCAAATTTATTCATTACACCTTCAAAATTCAAGACTATGATATCCACGATCATTTATAGATAATTCTCCGAATTTTAAGCCTTCCAATATTGCCTTTGTATAATCAGCATCACTTACGTTGCTAACGATAGTTCAAATCTATCAAATGTCTTCTTTATTGTACTATAAGTTGTTTGGATCTTTATTGCTGATTTAGAATTATTACCACCAAGTCCAACCCAGGTTTCTGCAAGTTTGTCAGGTAAAGATATTGTTGTGGAATCGGTTATTTTTATATCAGAAAATTGCTTTAATACCTCCATTGTTTCCATAGATACTCTTCTGAAAAGAATTTCATTTGTAGTCTTTTCAAATGCGGCTTTCATGAGGATCGTTCCAGTTTTAAGTCTATTAAAAATGGCTTGTTTGCTTATCTTTAGACCACTTTGATATTCTTCACATTTGGTTGCAATATTTTTTAATGATAGTTTATGTATATCTAATAAAGATAATGAAATAGCCATTGTAAACTTTATAGTGTTTAGATTACATTCTCTTTTTATAAATCCAGTTTCCTTGCCTAAATTTTCAAAATTTCACCCTCTTCCTACATATTATAGTTGACGCACAATCTATTGCATGGTACCATCATAATAAACTTGAGAGTATACTCTCAGTCAAGTGGTTTTTAAAATTTTTTTAGGGGGAGTAAAAATGTATTATACGGTTAGTGAAATATCCAAAAAAATTAATATATCTCCGCATACCCTTCGTTTTTATAGTAAGGAAGGTTTACTGCCATTTGTTGAACGTAGTCAAAGTGGAATTCGTATGTTTAAAGATGATGATTTTGAATCGCTTTCTATGATTGAATATTTAAAGAAATCAGGAATGTCAATTAAAGGCATAAGGGAGTTTATGAACTGGTGTATGCAGGGAGATGAAACAATTGACCAGCGGCTCATCATGTTTAGAGAACAGCAGAAAATAGTTACAGAACAAATTTCAGAATTACAAGAAACTCTTGATTTGATCAAATATAAATGCTGGTACTATGAAACAGCACAAGCTGCTGGGACATGTGCTGTGCACAATTCCTTAAAGACAGAAGATATTCCCGAAGACATTCGAGCTTTAAGGGAAAAGGTAGAAAAAATGTATTGTAACATATAAATTAAAGCTTAATTGTTATTAATTTTGTATTACGAATACCATAGTCTATGCCTACCATCAAGTTAATAAGTACATGATCTACTTATTATTAAATATAAACTCTGTGAAAAATAAAAAGTGTTGACATTCACTATATTGTTGACACTTTTGTACTTATTTAATAAAAGTGTTATTCCTTTTTTTAACTATATACCTCAGCCAAACACATCCTCCATCCTTTACTTCTGCATTCATGAGTTGAAAACTGATAGGATTATCAGATGCTAAATCTCCACGCGTTTCAAACAATGTTGGTATATCTGATGAACCATCAGCACATGCAGAATGATTTCCCCCAAAGCAGAAATCACCTGTCTTTTCTGCGGCATTGGCTTTTCGCCAATTTTCAAAAAAGCACAGGTGATTTGTTTTTAATTCTTATCCTTCTCTACAACAAAATGAACCTGATTAGGCAATTGTTTTACAAGATATAAATCCTTTTGATCAACGTGGCCAATAATCATCATATCTTTATAAGATGACGAGCTTTCTTCGCCATCAAATAAAACTGAAAACCAACCACCAGCCAAACTAATATCGCCGTTTTTCCATCCATCTTGGGTTTCTTTAGGCTCATACTTCCCGCTAGTAGCAGTACAGCAATAATCTACTTCTGCTCGAAATCCATCAACATGAAATGGCAATCTTGTCAGAAAATCTTTTGCAGCTACTGTATCATTTAATGTTGCAGGAATAACTGTATCACCTACTGTAATTATAATTTTTGTTGCCATGATAATCACCTCATTCTAACTATTTAAGTATTCTGCCAAATTCTTCTATTTCATTTAACTGCCTACTTGAAACGCCGCCGTGTGTAGTATAGACTCCCATATCTTTCAACCGTAGGTATTTCAAAAAGTCATGATTATAGGAGAACATAGCACCATCATACATATTTGAATCTCCGGAGCTTAGGAACATCGCACTCTTTTTCAATTTTGCAGGACCAATTGGGTATGCTGCTGAATAAAATCGATCGATTACACACTTCAATTGCCCGGAAATTCCGTGATAATAGATTGGTGATGCGAGTACAAGCATATCCGCATCTTTCAGAAGTGCGTATACTTTCTGCATATCATCTTTTTGTACACATTCACCATGTCCTTTTGTATGACAATATTCACAGGCAAGACATCCTTTTATATTCTTTTTACAAACGTCAACAACCTCCACCTGATGATCAGCCACTTCCGCACCTCGTCGGAATGCCTCTATCATCTGTTTTGTATTTCCATTTGGCCGTGGGCTGCCATTTAATACTAGTATTTTCATCACTTATTCCTCCTTTTTACTTTCTTAAAGCTTTATTAAATAAATCTACAAGCCTGTCGAATTTAACAAGTTTCTCTTTTTCTGCTTAACTCAAGCTTCCTGTTCCGACTTTAATAACTAGCATTTTTACTTCCTCACTTTCTTTTCCTCCTCTTCGTAATATAATATTCTTTTGGTACATGAAGTAGTATACATAATAACACTTGCTGCTCACAATCTAGAAACCAATGTTGAAATTTCTGCTGCTTCTACACAAAAAATTCACACGGGATTGTTCTTTATTGTTTGATTGAAAACATTCTGTGAAGCAACTTCGAGGTATAATGACCGACACAAACAAACAACCCCATGATTGCAAGCTGATCAGCTAAAAACAGACTCAATGGTTCATCAAAATCAAAGAACACAAATTGAGTTTTGAGCAGCATATAAGAGCCGTTATCCCTCTGCAAGAAAGCATATATTCCATATAAAGCAATTAAAACAGCTATTATACGTAGAATACTTGTACGCAAGTGGGAAGCCGCCTTTATACCAGTAATTTTTTTTGCAATCCCCATTAACATACCCCAATGAAGACCCAGATGTACTGACATCAGAGCAAATCCCCAATAGGACGCAAACAGATGCATTTTTCTTGCAAAGGAAGTACCATCACTTATATTAAGGAATACGAACACATGCCGTAACATGATGATTCCACTAATCATAAGACAAACCATAATTATAAAAATAAGAATATTGATAACTGTTCCCAAAATACGAACAGCAGAATACCGCCCTTTTAAAAGATTTTTATGCCATCTGTAATTCAAAATGTTGTGGATAATGAACAAAATAAACATAGAAATCCCCACCCATTCATGTGCTGCTTCACCAACCAGGGCATATGCCATGAGTACAGGCAGCATAGCGGTCATTGCTAAATTTACAATAACTTGAAATATTCTCTTCGGTGTCATTCCCACTTCTCCTCCTACTTATTAAAAACAAAATAATCTACTATTTAGTAATTCCTAATTTAGCCAATCTATTTCTCACATTATCTTCCATATTGTTATCATGTTGTTCACGCGCCTGCTGAACAGTAGCATCATAATTTTCAGGTAATTTATCTTCTCTCTGAATAAGGAATAGATCACCATTTACAGTCTCCTTTATCATTTTTGCAACAACCTCACTATTGCCCTTAACGCCATCCTTCGTAGCATTCAAACTAGCAGAAGCAACTGTGTCCACGTTCTTAGGGAATTCAGTATTACCAACACGCGAAAAATATGCGACCAAAACTTTGTGTGAACCTATCGGGATTTGAGCCGTACTATTAGATTGCTGAACCTCACTTGAAGATTTATTTGTCTCAATGTCTTTTCTATCACTACAACCAGTAAGCAAAATTGCTAAAAGTAAAAGTAATGTGATAATTCGTTTTTTCATTATTATAATCATTCCTTTCGTCTAAATTTAATTCATTAAATGCCCTGTATAAATATCCATTTACGCACACTATATTGCATAGTAATATCATAAACTTGAGAGTACACTCTCAGTCAAGTGGTTTTTAGAACTTTTTATGAAACAACTAATATAGAAATAAAGATGCCTACTGGAACCATAACCAGCAGGCATCTTTATTTCTATATTACAAGAACTTATAATTCAATTATTTTTCCTAATATTAAATTCACTAACCAAATATTAATTGCAGCTTCGCCATTTATTAGTTCTTTTTTCCAATTTATTTGATAAAAGTTACAGTATTTTCTTTTCGTTTCGGAACTATCCCTTCCCTTGCTCCATAACCTAATGCACAGGATGCCCAAACATCATGATCCTCTGGTAATTCCATTTCTGTAAGAAGCTTACGCACATCTGGGTCGTTACATGCATCACGCACTTGATTAATCCAACAGCTGGCAACTCCCAAATCAGTTGCTGCTAAAAATGCATTTTCCATTGCTGCGCCCGCATCTAATGGTCCATTACTGTTATCTCTCTTACCAGACACGATAAAGAATGCAGATGGTGCATAGAAATTATAAGAAGCCGGACTTCCAGTTGCTTTCCTAACTGCATTTGCAAGTTCCTGTATTTTCTCAATATTAGATATCATAATAAAATGCCATGTCTGTTGATTATGACCGCTCGGTGCCCATATAGCCGCCTCAACTATTTTTTCCAATTTTTCTTGTTCCACTGGCTGATCTTTAAAAAAACGAACAGATCGTCTTGCCAAAATATTATCCATAACTTTACTCATTTATTAATTCCTCCTGCTATTCATTTATTTATATAAAACATCCTCATTTTTGTGACACTCAACATGTACTTTCCATGCTCAATTGCAACTTCTTCTACTACATCATTTTGTTAAAGTCTGTATTGTTTATAACTATAGTAATCACAGTATCTACTCCAACATAATAATATTCAAACCTATTTTTCAGACAAAAGTTGTCCTCCATTTCCAATATTATCTTGTTCGTTTTCTTTTATTAACACAACAAATGCATTTTCTGGTATATTCATAATTTTTGATGCTGTTGTTGTAAACTCTTTTACAACCTGTCTTTTTTGATCCTTATTTAATTTTCCTGCTTCTAAAGTTATTACTGGCATATTTTTTCCTCCTATTATCGTTCTTATTTACTTTCAAACCAATCATATGCCTGGTTTGAAAATTGTTCTATTAGGTTACTTTCCTTACCATATATTCTATTTCGAATGAAATTCCTTCTGAATCTAAGTTTTACTTTATTATACTCATGATATCTTCTAGAATTTGAACGTCTGTAAGTCTATTCTTTTTCATAAGTTCTTCTGGAACATAACGATCAAGTAATTCTTTCTTGATACCATAATTTAATACCTTCATGTCAGAAGGACCATAATATCTTGCAATCTTTTCACCAAAACCTCCATCTAAGATACCATCTTCTAGAGTAATTACAAGCTTATGTTCTTTTTTCAAGCTTTCTAGTAATTCTTCATCAATACCTGTGATAAACTTTGGATTAATTAGTGTAGCTTCAATATTGTTTTCATTTGAAAGCTTTGTGACAGCTGATTCACCAAGTTGATAGAAATCTCCAAGTGCAATAACTGCAACATCTTTTCCTGCTTTTGTCACTTCGTATTTATTCAATTTAGAATAATCTGTTGTATCTTCTACACCACTAGGGATTACTCCCATTGCTGGAACACGGATAGCTACAGGATGATCTTGTTGATTCATTCCCCATTCTAGCATTGAGAAATATTCTTCCTTACATGTTGGAGCAAGGTATACCATATTTGGAATGTTACTCATCATACTAATATCATATAATCCAATATGAGTTACATCATTCATTCCATAAACAGAAGCATAATTTACTAGTATTACTGCTGAATTATTATTTATGCATAAATCTTGTGAAAGTTGGTCATATGTTCTTTGAAGGAAGGTACTGTATACTCCGTAAACTGGCTTTCCACCATTTGCTGCTATTCCTGAAGCTAAAGCAACTGCATGTTCTTCTGCAATACCAACATCAACAAATTGTCTTCCAGCTTCTTCTCTTCTTTCTAGGCCAAAACCAAACACCCCTGGAGTTCCTGAGGTAATAGCAACTACTGTTGGATCTTGTTTCATGGCATTTAATAGGTATTTTGCTGTAAGATCACCATAGTCCTCTGCATCACCCACTCCGAACTTTGATTCTCCAGTTTCTAATACAAAAGGCATTCCCCAGTGCCACTGTTCTTTATTCTTTTCAGCAAATTCAAAGCCTTTTCCTTTAATTGTATGAATATGAACAACTACTGGATGTTCTGTATCCTTAACCTTGTTAAATACATCAATTAACTGCTCTAAATCATGGCCATCTTTTACATAATGGTAATCTAATCCCATAGCCTTAAAGAAGTTACATTGGTTTTGCCCATCTGTATCTCTAAGCTCTTTAAGATTTTTATATAAACCACCATGGTTTTCTGCAATAGACATATCATTATCATTTACAATAATAATCATGTTTGTTCCTGCTTCAGCAGCATTATTTAATCCTTCATATGCTTCTCCACCACTTAAAGAGCCATCTCCAATAATAGCAATAACATTATCCTTTTCATCTTTTAAATCTCTTCCTTTAGCAAGACCACAGCCAAGACTTATAGATGTTGATGTATGTCCGATATTAAAAAAGTCATGTGCACTTTCTTCTGGATTAGAATAACCAGACACTTCATCATACTTTTCAGCATTAATAAATGCGTCTTTTCTTCCAGTAAGCATTTTATGAATATAGCTTTGATGAGAAACATCATAAACAATCTTATCCTTTGGTGAGTTAAATACATGATGCAATGCAACAGTAAGTTCCACAATTCCAAGATTAGGACCAATATGTCCTCCATGTTCACTTAATTTCTTAAGCAGTACTTGACGTATTTCTGCACTCAAATCTTTCATTTCATCTACTGATAATTTTTTTACGTCCTCTGGTGAATTGATTTTTTCTAAATACATGTTTCATCCTCCTATAATTCCTTTGTAATATTTACTGCATTTGTAGATTTTTTGTTGAAAATCATAATTAAATCCTTTTTGGGTGTAGTTTTAGCATATAGCTATTTAATAATCATGAACCAAAAACGATCTGTGTTGGTACGCACACTTAAAAATTCTTGTTCATCCCACCTTTTTTAAATGTTATAGCTAACGCACACTATATTGCGTAGCTATATTAGCATAAACCTGAGAGTGCACTCTCAGTCAAGTGTTTTTTAATTTTTTCTAAAATTTGCAGGAAACGCTTCATTTACTAGAGTATAAGTACTGGTATTATGAAAAATCCAAACAAGCTGGTACCTGTGATGTACATAATACCATGCCCATAAAGGATATTCCCGAAGAATTTCATGATATTGTTCAGAAAACTAATAGAATTGATAAAATGTAATAGAATAACAACAAAAAGAAATGTAGTAAATTTGTTTTACACAAATCTACTACATTCCCCAACGAAAAATGGTACTATACGGTTAAATATCCAAAAATATTAATATATCTCCGCATACCCTTCGTTTTTATGGTAATGAAAGTTTATTGCCATTTGTTGAACTCAGCCAAAGCGATATCCATATTTTTAAATATGACTATTTTGAATCGCTTTTTATGATTCAATACTTAAAGAAATCAGTAAGCATAAGGGAGTTTATGGAATGGTGTGCACAAGAAGAACCTTGATTTTCTTTCTAAAAAAGTCAATCAGAGGTCCTATTCCTCAAGCGAGAATTAATGTTCCCACGCTAATTGGCCCCCCTATGAAAAAGGCAATTAATGAAGCGGAACTATCAATACACACTCGGTAAATGAATGTTTTTCCTGATAACTTGCTGCTGATAATAAAAGCAAAACAATCATATGGAACCATTCCTAAGCTACTTTCAAAATAGAGCGAAACACCAAAACACATAATAAGCATTCCAATTACAAACAAAATAATATTTTGAATTGAAAAAGTATTAAAGTTAGGATTAGGAATTACAAAGTCAAAAAAATCTATGAAATATCCAATGGATACCATTGTAAATACTGTTCCAAAGCCAATATATGATCTATCTACTAGCAGAATAATTATTATAAGCAAGCTATTAAGAATCAGAACAGTAGTACCTAAGTTAATATTAATAATTTGGGATATACCTACGCAAAGTGCATTGAAAGGATCAATTCCCAATGAAGTTTTTTTACAGATAGCTGTACCTAGGCTAATCACAAGAACTTCGATAATTAGCATGATTATACGGGTTTTTTTGTCATTTTTTTCTCCTTAATTGCATTTTATATTACAAATACTTCAATTCTTTTTTCAAACTTGCTCCATTTGTTGCTATTACTTCTTTATACCAATTAAAGCTCTTTTTCTTATATCTTTCTAACGTTCCACTTCCATCATCATGCCTATCTACATATATGAACCCATATCTTTTTTTAAGCTCAGCGCTTGCTGCACTAACTAAGTCAATACATCCCCATGTAGTATATCCCATAAGTTCTACACCATCTTCAATAGCTTCTGCTACTTGAATTAAATGATCATTTAAGTAATTTATTCTGTAATCATCAATTACAGTCTTATTACCATCTTCATCAGTTATTAATTCATCAACTGCGCCTAAACCATTTTCAACTATAAATAATGGTTTTTGGTATCTATCGTATAGCTGATTAAGAATGTATCTTAATCCTTCCGGATCTATCTGAGCACCCCATTCTGATGCTTTTAAATATGGATTTGGTACTCCAGGAATAAGATTACCTGCTACTTTTATTTTATTCTTTTCTGGATCTGCTGATGCACATGCACTCAAATAGTAACTAAACGATATAAAGTCTACAGTATGCTTTAACATTTCAGCATCACCAGGTTCCATTTTTATTTCTATGTTATTTTCTTTAAAGAATCTATTCATATATCTTGGATATTCTCCTCTTGCATGAATATCTGCAAAGAAAAGATTTTGTCTATCTTGTTCCATCGCTTTAATTACATCACTAGGCATTGAAGTTAATGGATAGTTTGGTATTCCAAGAATCATACATCCAATTTTAAATTCCGGATTTATTTCGTGACCGATTTTTACTGCCAGTGAACTTGCAACTAATTCATGATGCATAGCTTGATATAAATCTTGCTTGCTTAGCTTTTCTTTTGGCTCTTTATCGTCACCATTTGGGAATATTCTTGACCATGCAATTGATAATCTAAAAGTTTTAAAGCCCATTTCTGCAAATAACTTAATATCCTCTTTGTATCTATGATAAAAATCAATTCCTATAAGCTTCATATTATCTTCTGTAGGCTCATTAGTTAAAGGTCCCATTACACCTTTTGGAGCTATATCCTGAGTTGATAATCCTTTTCCTTCTTCATTATATGCACCTTCAAATTGGTTAGCAGCTGTAGCCCCTCCCCATAAAAATCCTTCTGGAAACTTAATTGACATAATTATTCCTCCTTGTTTTACAATTATAGATATCAAACTTAAGAAGTTGATTTATACACTTAATCTTTTTGTGATAGTACCCTATTTAAACCAATGCATATGTCAAGTTTTTACCTTTGATATCTATATAGATAAAAAACATATAACTTAGACTTATGTGGTAACTTACTAAAATATTTATGTATTTTTATATCATTACTGTTAATAGATCTTAATTATGGTTAATAACTTTTTTATTAGTTTCAATAACACCCAAATAGTTATCTGAATTAGTAATTATTACAGGTGTTATAACTGAATATCCTTCTGCTTGTATAGCTTTAATATCAAACTCTAATAACAAATCTCCAGCCTTAACAATATCTCCTTGTTTTGCTTTAGGAGTAAAGTACTTTCCTTCTAATTGAACAGTATCCATACCTACATGTATTAATATTTCAGCACCCTTGTCACTTGTAATTCCTAATGCATGACCTGTTGGGAAGAAGGTTGTTAATATTCCATCTACTGGTGCAACAACTTTACCTTCTGTTGGTTCTATTGCTATACCCTTTCCAAGTGCTCCTGATGAAAATGCTTCATCTTTTACTTCTGATAAAGGTTTAACTTCACCTTTTAATGGGCTAACTACTATTTCTTGTTTTACTAATGAACTTTCTATTTTTTCTTCTTTAACTTCCTCATCTTCTGGCTTAGTAAAAAACATCATTATAAAACCTAAAATAAAACTTACTATTATAGCAATAATTGCACCATAAAATCCTCTATCTATACCATTTGGTGATAAATGATTTGGTATACCAAATATACCCATAACTTGGTACAATCCACCAAATAATATACCTTCAAGAATTGGGCTTATATTACAAATATAAAGTGTTCCTGCTCCAATTAATTGACCTGCCCAAGTTGCTACAGGTCCTATAACTAAAAATGTTAATGGAACAATAACTACTAATGTTAAGAATGGAACCAAGAAAGCTTTAACTACTTCTGGTACTATCTTCTTAAATCCATTTTTAATCTTGACACCCGCATATGTTGCTAAAATAATCGGAATAACACTTGACGCATAATTCCCTAATATAACTGGAATGCCTAAAAAAGTTATATAAATTGGTGATGCAAATATTGTACCTAAAAATAGAGTATATAACAACTGAGCTGGTGCTGCTGTTATACCTGCTAGTGCTGGATAAACAAGAGCTGCACCTATTGTCATTCCTATAAATGGATTACCTTTGAATTTACTAGCTGCTGTATATCCTAAGAATATTGGGAAGAAATTAAACATTGCATCCCCTGCTGCATTTAAAATTTGATAAGTTCCACTAGTATTACTAATTAAATGCATCGCTATAAATAATGCATTAAATCCTTTTATCATACCACTTGCACATAATATCATTATAACCGGTGAAAATACTCCTGAAATAGTATCTACAAATTTATTGAAAGCCCCTGTCTTTTTGTCTTCTGTTTCTTCTGTTTCTTCTGATGCTGCAGTTTGAAAGCCTCCTATTGCAACGACATCATCAAATACATCAGGCACATGATTTCCAATAACAACTTGATATTGTCCACCACTCTTAATAACAGTTACAACACCATCCATATTTTTTAACACATCTGTATTTGCCTTACTCTCATCCTTTAATTTGAAGCGTAAACGAGTAATACAGTGAGTTAAACTGTTAACATTTTCTTTACCGCCGACATTTTTAATTATCTCTTTTGCTAAGTTTTCATATTTCATGATATCTCTCCTTTAATATTATTTTATATAAAAAAACGAAACCACGTAAAGATAATAAAACTTATCCTATCTATAGTGGTTTCGCCTGTTTTGCCAGTAACGATCCTATTTAATTATCTTTGTGTTATACGTTGAATATGAAGAGTTAGATATAGTTGTTCTTCCCCATTTAAATCAACTTTCAAATATTTTTGCACTTTTAGCATACATTCATATGCCTTATTATACTTTTCTTTTACTTGTTCTAGCAGGAAACTATCACTACCTATTCCTGTTGATTGTCTGTTTTTCAACCTAATGAAGAAGAATCTTAAATGTATAACAAACCTTTCATAACTAAGTGACTTTTCATCTAATTCAATGCTATAAGCATACTTAACTATATTTAAGATATCTGCAATCATCTTAGTTATTTTTACTACATCATTTGTCCTATTGAATTTGTTGTTTAACTGTGCATTAATTAAATGTAACGCAATATTTGCAGCTTCATCCTCTGGTAAACTGATGTCAGTTTGGGTTTTAATTAACTCTAGCGCTTTTAGCCCTATTTCAAACTCTTTTGGGTAGAACCTTTTAATTTCCCATATTAATATATTTGTATTATAAAAACCTTCTTCAAATGTCTTTAATACATTACTAACATGGTCTGTTATGGTGACATATATATAATCGTTTAATTTAACATCTAGTACATTATCTAGTAATTTTTTAAATCTTTCAGTAACACCTTTCTCTTTAAGAATGAATGTTTTTTGTATTAATGCTTCATCAACTTCATCACCAACCTTTTTCCCAAAAGCAAGCCCACGACCACTGAGAATAATTTCATTTTTATCATTATCAATAGCTAATATAATATTATTATTAAAAATCTTGCCTACTTTCAAATTAACCACCCCCTAACATGTTGATTAACTAAATACAAAAAAACTAATTAAACAAAAGAGATGTAAAATTCTCTTTTCATTAATCAAGGTTTCACCTGATATAGAATCAATAATATTTTTATGATATCAGATTCTTTGCACTTTACAAAAAGCTGGCATCTGGATTTAATTATCTCATCTTCTTGCATAAATCAATCCATAAATTACTTTATCTTTTTGGATATTTCGTTAACTGTATAGCATATTTTTACTCTCCAAAAAACTTTTATATATTTTAAAAAATCCCTTGACTGAGAGTGCACTCTCAGGTTTATGATTATATTACCAAACAATATAATTTGCGAAAAACAATAATATTAAAATCAGGAGGAATTTGTAATGAATATGAATTTTAATTTTTATAATCCAACTAATCTTATTTTTGGAAATGGAAAGCTGGATGAACTAGCAAACCAGCAATTACCAGGCAGAAAGGCAATGCTTTTAATTTCCAATGGTAAATCTACAAAGGCAAATGGTTCCTACGACCGTACCATGGCGCAGCTTACAAAAGCAGGAGTTGAGGTAGCTGTATTTGATAAGATCATGGAGAATCCATACAAGGAGGTAATCATGGAGGGAGCAACGTTTGCAAAAGAGAACGGATGCGACTTTATCGTTGCACTTGGTGGAGGTGCAGTGCTTGATTCTTCTGCCGCTATTGCAGCAATGGCTACGAATCCGGGAGATTTGTGGGATTATGTATACGGGGGAACAGGCAAATGCCAGCCGCTTGTGAATAAGGGACTTCCTATCGTTGCCATAGCAACCACTGCAGGAACCGGCTCAGAACTCAATGGCTATGGAGTAATCTCTAATGCTGAAACACAGGAAAAGATTGGTTTTGGTTCTACAGAATTAGTACCTGTTATTTCCATTGTTGATCCTGAACTTATGAAAAGTGTTCCGGCAAAATACACTACTTATCAAGGATTTGACGCACTTTTTCACAATACTGAGGTCATGATCAGCAGCGGCATTAATATTATGAGTGAGACTATCGCACTTTCTGCCATTGAAAATATTGCAAAATATCTTCCTCGTGCAGTAAAAGATGGTAATGATCTAGAGGCAAGAGAGCATGTGGCATTCGGAAGTACCGTAGCAGGTATGACAATGCAGCTTACTAGCACAACAGCAGCACATTCCATGGAACATTCTATGAGTGCTTATCATCACAATTTGCCTCATGGTGCAGGACTGATCTTGATTTCCAAGGCTTTTTATGAATTCTTTATTGAAAAACATGCCTGTGATGCACAATTTATTAAGATGGCAAAGGCTATGGGTATTGAAACTGCAGATAAGCCTCAAGATTTCATCACAGCGCTTGTTAAATTACAGGAAGATTGTAGTGTTGCAGATCTTAAGATGAGCGATTATGGATTTGAAAAGTCAGAATCTATGACACTTGCCAAAGGTGCACGTTCGATGCAAGGTGGACTGTTCCTTGCAAATCCTTGTGAGATGACAGATGAGGATTGTGCAGGAGTCTTCGATAAGTCTTACTGCTAATCATAAGAATTAACAAAATATATTACTGAGTATATTACAAATAGGGCATGCTTTCTAATAAAATAAAGTATGTCCTATTATTATTTTATTAGAAAACCACTAAAATGGCGAAATGGAGGATACATCATGAATATATTGATTTTATTATGGTTTAGCTTTTTTTAAATCCCACCATGAATAATCAGGAATATTTAAATCTGAATCTAATAGTACAGTTTCATCAATTGGGGGATCTATTAAATTAACTCCTGATTTTTTCGCCTCTTTTAATGCTCTTTCTATCGGTTCATTCCAACTATGATACGCTAATAAAACTGCGCCCCAATGCATTAGCATCATATTCTTATCATTTTCATCCAAACTAGCTTGAACAGCTTGTTCTGGAGTCATATGAACCCAAGATCAGCGTTTATCGTATTGACTACCATCAATTAATGTCATATTAAAAGGTCCATATTTCTTTCCAATTTTCTCAAATTAAAATAATTAAACCTATTAATATTCTTTTCTTTTTCATTTTCCTCCTGCTAATTTTTATTATATAACATATATAATAAGAACAAAAGACTGATACCTATATATTTCACAATATGGATATCAGCCCTTACCACTATTTTAATGCTTCTTTTTGTTACTTACTTTGTAGATTATTCACCATAAACTTCTTTTGCTAATGCAAAAGTTGCCCACGCATTAGGCCATCCTACGTAGAATGCAAGATGAGTGATAATTTCTGATATTTCCTCCGAAGTAACACCATTATTCTTTGCATTAGTAATATGATATTTTAAGGAATTATCAAATATACCTTTTGTCATCAACGCAGTCACAGTAATCATACTACGATCTCTTAATGATAATTTATCTTCCCTTGCCCAGACCTCTCCAAAAAGAACATCATCGTTTAACTCTGCAAATTTTGGTGCAAATGATCCAAGGGCATCTCTACCTGCTGTTTGTTTTTTCATAACCTTATTTTCCTTTCTTCAAATTATATATTTTCTCTACCATTATATAAGCTTCGATCAGTGACTTATTTTTAACCTATAGCTAGCAGCTATAACACTCCCTCAATTTATGAAACTCCTCTTCCTAAAGTCAGATGAGTACTCACAGGGTAAGCGACCATCATCAAATTATAGATAAGTTCAACTAGGATTCATATGGGGATTAAACCCACCTAAATCAAGTTTCACTTGATGTTTGATGTCTACAACTTCTGTTACAATTATACAGCAGCATATGCAGTCTTTAAAATTTCTAAAACTTCTTCCACAGTTAAAGATTTATATCCGCCTGGAAGTAGTACAGTTGAGTTTGCAATTAGTGGAAGCATTTCTTCTGTTGCACCAAGATCCTTAAGATTCATTACTATACCACATTCTTTTATAAAACTTTCCATAGCATAAATACCTTCTAACGCAACTGATTCCTTTGTCTTTCCAGTTTCATCTATCCCCCATACTTGTTTAGCAAATCTAACAAATTTATCTAAACCAAATTTACATATATATCTGTAATATGGAAGTGATATTGCTGCAAGTCCCATACCATGTGCACAATCTGTATAAGCACCAAGCTGATGTTCAATCATATGAACTTCCCAGTCTTGAGTTTTGCTTAATCCCATAATAGGGTTCATTGCAAGAGTAGAACTCCACATTAAATTACTTCTTGCTTCATAGTTTTTAGGATCTTTCACTGCAATCTTTGCACTGCTTACTATAGAACGAAGAAGTCCTTCAATTAAATAATCTGAAGTTACATCATCTTCACCTGAGAAATAAGCTTCCATTAAATGTGACATCATATCAAAAGTTCCACTTACCATTTGATATCCAGGTAATGTAAATGTATATTCAGGATTTAATATTGAAAACTTTGGGTTAACATCTGATGGGAAAACACGTCCATTCTTAAGTTTCACATCATCATTGGTAATAACTGATCCACCATTCATTTCAGATCCTGTTCCTGCCAATGTAAGAATAGATGCAACTGCTACTATTTTATTATCTACAGGCTCAAAATTTATCCAGTAACGTGTCCATGCATCACCAACGCAATATGCAGATACGGAAACCGCCTTTGCACAATCAATTACAGAGCCTCCACCAACAGCTAAGATCAAATCTACATTATTATCACGTACAAGAATAGCACCTTCCATGACTTTTTCATAAGTTGGGTTTGCCATAATCCCAGATAATTCTACGATGTTTTTTCCATTTTCCTTTAAGATAGATACAACCTTATCATAAAGTCCGTTTTTCTTAATAGCACCCTTTCCATAAGCAAGCATAATGGTATCACCATAGTTTGCAAGTTCACTGCTTAAGTTATCTAAAGCATTCTTTCCAAAGTGTATTCTTGTTGGGTTTTGATAAGTAAAATCTAAATTCATTCTTTTCTCCATTCCTGCACATTTTTTGCGCATCTCATAATTTTTTATTATTTTGCAATTTCTTAAATACAGTTAATTGCATTTAAAGTTCTAGAGAAACCAATATATGGTCCTCCATTTTTTACTCGTACTATTTTAACTTCCCGTATTCTTCATCAGATACAATCTCTAGCCACTCGTTAGATGAACCTTCTGCTGGAACTTCTACTGCCAAATGCGCAAACCAGCTATCTGGTGCTGCTCCATGCCAATGTTTTACTTCTGGTGGAATATTGATAACATCTCCGGGATGTAATTCTTGTGGTTCTTTTCCCCATTCTTGATAATAACCTCTGCCTGCTGTACATAACAAAATCTGTCCACCCTTATGATGCATATGCCAGTTATTTCGGCATCCTGGTTCAAATGTTACATTACCTATTACTGTTCTTTCCACAGACAACATGTTTAAATAACTCTTTCCTATAAAGTACTTCTCAAACATTTTATTTTCTTCTCCCATAGGGAATACGGTAGCCGCTTTTAATTCTTCTAAATTACTCATTAATATCGCCTCCAAATTTTAAGCTGTTTCTTGCATTTATGTTGCACATTTTGGACTTATTTAATTAATCAACACAAAAATCTATACTTCTATCCTAATACCTAAACCTAACTTGAGGTCAAGTGTTTTTTGTTAATACAGAATTCTAAAAATGAATTTAAAAAGCAACTACTCTATCAAGATGCTGTAGGAGATACTGAATAACCCTTTCGTTATATGAAATGCAAAATAAATAATTGTTATTGTTTCCAAACCGATACCTACAATATTACTGATAGATAAGGTAAGTGCTGAAATAGGTGTTACATCTAAATTGGTGCTATCTATTACACACATTCAAAAAAACAAGTCAATTAATTTGCCAGACTATTTTCCCATGTAGAGTTACTTCTCTATAGTAACCACTGCATCAAAGTCTCCATTCATTCCTTCTAAAGCTTCTATACCTGATTCAATATGTCCCATATAAATTAGTCCACTTGCATATTCCCTATCTTTATAGAAAACTGCTAAATTTCCCCACGGTGAGTAGCAGGTAATATCACCCTTTTTAGGCGTATAACCATTTTGTGCATCCTGAGTTGACAACTTACTTGGAGGATAGCTGATTTTTTCTGCTCCTGCAAAATCTTTAAAACTCATGGTTAGTGGAAGCATATTTAAAAAATCTCTGGTAGTTGGATTATCTTCCATAACTACTATTAATTCTTGATCTTTAATTTTTATTTTAATTCTTGCATCTTTCAAGTTTGCCTCTCCTTTCAAATTATCATTATTATCACTTTCATTCACTTTCAGCTCATCTTCTGACTTTCCCGTTTCTGTTTGACCTGAGTTGTTTTGTATCTGTCTTGTTTCCTGTTTGTTCTCACCCTCGCTTTCTTTAAAACAACCTGTAATAGATGTCGTAAATAAAGTTAAAAAAAGCAATACTAATAATTTTTTATAATGAGTTCGTTTATGTCTAAACATATTTTATCTCCTTACTCATAGCTTTAGCATTATTTCCTCTGTCTAAGCCCCAAATAACACACAATACATCTAAATGCTTTATTAAACAATTATCATATATATATATTTAATTTCCAAACAACTCAACTGCTTGCTTCATTTTATTAATAATATTGACACCAAATTGGCAATTTTTCATACATACTCCGCATTCTATAGATTCACTTGCATGATGTCCTAACAATTTATAGTGATTTTTTAACGTTTCAGGAACATCTTCTTGAATTAATGCTAAATCCAAATATTTATTTACTAATGCTATATCTATCTTTTTTGAACATGGGGCACAATGTCCACAATACATGCAATGTCCATTAAATGCTTTCCTTGGAGCATTTGCAATAACTTCACTATAATCTTTTTCTTTGCTGTTTGCATTATTATAGGCAGTAGCTGCAAGTATTTGATTTATATTAGCTACTCCAACCATTACAGATGCTACTGCCGGTCTTGTCAAACAATAATTTCTTCACATTCTTCATAGCTTTTGTTTTCAAATCCTTCACCTCCAATACCAATAGCACTTACTTGAACTCCTGTTCTTCCCAAAATTCGGTACTCCATATTCTTATCGTCCTTGCAAAAATGCAATTTATAGTCAACTATAAATCAACTTTATTATTCCATCTTTTAAAACCGATAAAATTAAATAAAATTAATATAAGTAACATAACACCAAATACATATATTGAGTATTTTATACTAATACCTAAAAATGTGTATAAGAGAATAATTGGAGTGTCCGCTATAAATATTGTTAATACATATTTAGCAAATGTAATTTCTGTCAATACAGAGAAGAAACAAACTATATCACTAGGTACTACAGGTGAAGAAACACCTAAAGCTAAAATTTGTATATTATTCTTTTTTATCATATTATATATTTTAGGATACTTTTGTATTATTTTATTTTGATAGCTCATACCAAATGTGAGTTTTGCAAAGAAAAATAATAAAATTTCACTAATCAAATTTGCAGCAGCAGTTAATATGAAAGCTTCTAATGGATTAAATAAAATACCTCCGATAATTATAAAAACTGTACATGGAATCAGAGTGAAAATTCTTAATGATGCAATTACTAAAAATAATAATTCATCATATTCCTTATATTTATTTAAAAATTTTATTATTTTATCAGACCCATCATTATATAATTGATATTTAATAAAGATTAATAGAATTGCTATCCAAAACAAAAATGCAATTCCTTTAAATAATTTATCCAATATATTTTCCCCTTTTTTATAGTGTATTTTTTAATTAATCAGAATATATAAGTAACTTGCTGAATCTTCTGTAGTCGTCAATTTCATAAACATTCTTATTATTTTATAATTCCAATTTTATTCAACCAATTTGAAATATCTTGAGCAGCATTATTTATATCTTTATCACTTATTGCAAGTCCATCCAATATTGTTGACTGTGGGCAAGTTTTTTTGACATCATCTAAACTTCTACCTAAGCCACTACCCTCATGTGTGCAAAATGGTACAATAGTCTTCCCTGAGAAATTATATTGTTCTAAAAAACTAAATACAGGCATTGGCATATTTACCCACCAGTCTGGATATCCAACGAAAATAACATCATAAGAATCAATGTTATCAATTTTCGTTGCAAGTTTTGGCCTATAATTTTCGTCTCGTTCCTTCTTTGCCTGATCCACAACTGCATTATAATCAGTAGGATATGGATCTACTGTTTTAATTTCGAAAATGTCTCCACCTACATTCTCATGTATTTGATTCGCAATAACTTTAGTATTTCCAGAATATGAAAAGTATGCTACAAGAATATGTTTATTAACAGTATCCTTATTGGCTTTACCATTATTTCCAACGTTGGAGTTATCAGTTTCTTTTTCTCCTGCTTGAGAGTTTACATCATTAGATTCAGTCTTTTTTTCATTTTGTGTGTTGCTACTGCTATTACTACTACATGCAGCTAAAGTAAAAACCATCATCATTGTAAAAATTAGTGCTAATAATTTCTTCATACATATCCCTCCAATTTATATAAAAAATCTTAAAGAATTATAGTGACTCTAATTCCAGTCTCTTCAAAACTTTTTCTAACCTTTTTAATCCCTCAATTAATAGTTCTCTTGAACAAGCTATATTCATTCGAATAAATCCTTCTCCTGCTTCACCATATGTTTGTCCACCATTAATTCTTAAGTTACCTTGTTTAAAAATTTTCTCGCTAAGTTCTTTTGAACTTATTCCTAGACTTCTACAATCAATCCAAATTAAATAAGTAGCCTCAGGTTTCACAACTTTTAATTTTGGAATCCTTTCATTAATAAATGAAGTTAAAAAATCGAGATTTCCTTCTAAATACTCCAATAATTGATCTAGCCACTCTTCTCCCTCGTTATAAGCAGCAATTAATGCTTCGATTCCAAAAACATTAGGTTCTATAGTTTCATTAATATTTAGTGATCGATTTACTTTTTTTCTGTACTCCTCATTCGCTACTATTATATTTGATGTTTTGAGTCCAGCAATATTAAAGGTTTTACTGGGTGCTGTACAGGTAATGGAGTTCATTAAAAATTTTTTACTTATTGATGCAAAAGGAATATGCTTATTTTCTTTATATACCAAATCCCTATGAATTTCATCAACTAATACTATTACATTATGCTTTAAACATATTTCACCTAATCGCTCAAGTTCATCTTTGCTCCAAACTCTTCCAACAGGATTGTGAGGATTGCATAAAATAAAAATTTTCACTTTTTCATCTGAAGCCTTTTCTTCAAAATCATCAAAATCAATTTCATAATATTCGCCATTGTACTTTAATTCATTCAACACTATTTTACATTTGTTGTTAGTTATAGATGTATTAAAATAGTTATAGACTGGTGATTGAATTAAAACTTTATCTCCAATTTCCGTAAAAGCTTGGACAACAGCGGAGAGTGATGGTATTACACCAGTACTTACTTCAATCCATTCCTTTTTTATTTTAAAATTATGCCTTTTATCCCACCATCTAACTTCAGCTTCATAATAATCATCTGGAATAGTTGCATATCCAAAGATTCCATGACTAACTCTTTTTTCTAAAGCATTAATAACTGGATATGCTGTTTTAAAATCCATATCAGCTATCCACATTGGTATAACATCTTTTTTTTGTGACATATCCCACTTAACACTATTTGTATTCTTCCTATTAATAATAGTATCAAAATCATACTTCAAATTGCTGTCCTCCTCATAAATACTACAATCTTAACTAACTTTTGTAATAATTTGTATGTTTTCAAAATCTAGATCTTCGTCATCTAATATAAATTCTTCAACGTCTTCTACTCTTATTGTGCCACTATATGGATTTTTAATACTTTTAACTGTATTTATAATTTCAGCTTGCACTGTCGAATATTCAAAACTCAAATCTGTATCAATCATTTCACAATTTTCTAATATTAAGTTTTCTGCATAACACAATGGCTGTGTTCCAGAAATTTTACAGTTAACAAGCCTTAAATTTTTAGAATACCAGCCTAAATATTCTCCATCTAAAACAGAATCATATACTGTAATATCTTCTGTATTCCAAAAGGCATCCTTTGACTTAATTATACAATTTCTAACTATACCTTTTTTTACATGTTGAAATGAATAATTTCCATCTAATTTGAAATTATCAAGTTCAATATTAGCACTATGTAATAATAAATAATTACCCTTAAAGTCAGAATCCGAAATCTTAACATTTTTACAGTCCCATAATGTTTCTTCTGTATGCATTATAGTTTTATTAATTGTAATATTTTGAGCATCTCTAAAAATCTTAGGTGCATCAACTTTACAATTATTCATTATAATATCACTTGTATACCAAATAGCTGCACGGCTATCTTCTGAAAAATAACTGTCATTAATTTCTACATTTTTGCTATTCCAAAACGGATACTTACTCCAAAATTTACAATTGTAAGCTTTTATATTTTTACTTTCTTTTATTGGAGACTCACCTGCTAAAAATACACTATCCTTTATTTCCATATTAATAGATTTAAATAATGGACGTTCTCCTTCAAATGTTCCCTTTTCTATCAATTTCATAATTTTCAATCCTTTCTATTCTTCATTTCTTAAAACTCATTTTTATCTTTACATCTAATATATACATTCTATATTTCTACTTGTTATAACTTTATTGAGTTATACTGATTCATTAAATCTATTTCTACATTTTTCAAATACCAATTGTCCAATATCTGATTATTGTTTACAACAAAATACATACGCAGGCGGCACATTTCTTAATTCCCTTTTTATTTTTATTGTCTTAAAGTATTGTTTGATAAAATCTTTCTTTAACAAAGTATACTGGAAAGTAATAAATTTGCCGTCTTCCTTCAGATATTTTTGTGTTTGCTTTAGAATATTTGAGGATACATTATTCGGTAAACTCGCAAATGGAAGTCCTGAAACTATATAGTCTATATGCGGAATATCATACTTTATTAGGTATTTTCCAATATACTCTGCTGAATCGTTAATGATATATAGGTTCGGTTCATCTTTATATTTTTCTTTAAGCATATTGTAAAAATCTTCATTACTTTCAAAAAGCAACATTATGGTCTCTATATTTCTTCTTTTTATCATTTTCCCACTGAATATACCTGTCCCTGGTCCATATTCTACAATATACCTTGCAGTATTGAAATCAATATTTTCTATCATTTTCCTTGCAAGGTATTTCGAACTCGGAAGTATTGCTCCTACAGTTCTTGGTTTTATAATATATTGTTTTAAAAACGATAATATTTCCACTTCAAACACCCTTTCATTTTAATTTAATTCATATATTAATTATCCTTAGTCTTTTTGTGTTCTATTTTCAAAAGATAATAGGTTCCACATACATATGTTGCTATGATAGAAATGTAATCCAATAAAAGTTTTACAAATGATTCATCAGATTCCCAAAAATCAAATGAATAATATGCTATCAGCTTTTCACCAACATTTCTGTCGAAAGAAGTTTTAACTCCATAGACAACAATCATCACCACAAGAATACGTAGAATGATTGCACGAATATGGCTTGTACCTGTAATTCCCATCATCCTTTGTACTCCACCTCTAATCATTCCCCAGTGCATTCCCAGATGTATAGCCATAAGAATCATTCCCCAATATGCTGCTGCAGTATGTATCTTCCGTGCAATTAGCCCATTTTGTATATGCATGAATGTAAATATGGTACGAGATATAGGTATAGCGCTTATCATCACTACTATCATAGCTACAAGGAAAAGCAAATTGACTGTTATACTTAGAACACGACGCACATTCATCTTTCCTCTAAAAATTGTCTTATACCATCGTCTATTTAGAATATTGTGAATAATAAACAATACAAATAATGAAATTCCAGCTATTTCATGAAAAGTGTTTCCAGTAAAGCGATTAGCCATCTCCATTAACATAAGAATCATCATAAGTAAGTCGATGAATAACTTTATTAACATTTTCCTATTCAAGGTTTCACCTCTTTCCACTTTGTCTAATTCGAAGCTTTTACTACATGATTTCTTATTAAAATAGATACTACACTTAAAATTAAGAACAGCAATCCTCCTAATACGATGTATTGTGTACCTATTCCTGATATAAGTAATCCACATACACTTGTTCCAATTGTTGTTCCTAAGTTAGCAGCTGTTAAAAATAATCCATTAGCAAACTCTGGAGCTTCTGGAGCTGCAGACATTATCCAATATTGATTAATATTAGCTCCTGCACCTGCCAATATTCCCCACGCCAAAGTAATTATAACCATAGGTAAAGTGAACTGTCCTATTAAGAACATTATTATGTATACTGCTCCTAATACAAAATTGAAAGACATTACAAATTTAATTGCATTTCTGGTAAGTAACCTTCCTGCTATAATGTTTCCAATCATATTTGCCACACCATATATTAGTAAAATCAAACTAATTATTGTCTCTGGAATATTCGTAACGGTCTTCAGATACTCTGCAAAATAACTATATACACCAAATATTGCTCCATTTATAAAAATAACAGTGACAATAGAAATCCATGTAATTGGTTTTTTTAATACGCTTAATTGTGCTCCATAAGAAAGTCTTTCATTAACAGGCATAGATGGTACAAATATTAGTGTAGTAATAAATGCTAGACCATTTATGAGTGCAAAAAATAACATAGCCATTTCTAACGACGCTACACTAGCAATAAAACTAGCTACTGGTACACCAAGCACCATACCTGCTGATACTCCCATAATTACTTTAGCAACAGCTTTTGGAGCTTCTTCCTTACTAACTGAAGTAGAAGCTGCTGTAAAAGCCAATGAACAATAAATTGGCTGAAAAAATGCTGGAATCACACGAGCTATCAATACAACTGTAAAACTTGTTGAAAATGCTGAAACAATATTACCCACAAGGAAAATGCCAAGAACAAGTAGCATTACCGTCCTACGATTTATGCCTGAGAATAATAATGGCATCGTTGGTCCTGCTATAGCAACAGCTAATGCAAAAAGACTTACTAAAAGCCCTGCTTTAGATACACTGACATGAAAATTATCAGCAATTAAAGGCAATATCCCAACAACCCCCATCTCAGTATTTATAATAGCGAAAACTCCCAGAGTTAATATAAATATAAACAAATTGTTTCGTTTAGTCATAAGGTCCTATCTCCTTCTCTCTATGCTTTATTTTTATCTTCATACCTTATTTCTTCTTAGAATTCCATTAGTACAAGACTTCTTTCCTCTAAAATTTAAATTATCATTTTTAATCATTTTCAAGTTCATTCTAACACTTAAAGTTAACTTTAAGTCAAGTACTTTTATGATTTTTTATTTACATATTTAATAGCTTTTAGTTGCTTGTTGGATCATAATATAATTCTTGCTGCAACTTATATAATATTAATACTTTAATTATTTTTCTAAATAAAAGTTTTTTTATTTATTTTTATTCTCAGTTGGTGCTAATTGAATTAGTATATCAATTGAACTTCCTAATCCTTTTATTACAGATAGATCACTGTCAAGTTTCCCAAGATTTACTTGATCTCCAAATTGTTTAGATGTTTCTTCATCCTCATAAAGAATTGTGAAGTAATTTGCATCACGAGCAAAGTCAATATCTCCATTCATCCAACCATTATGAACGTCCGCTTCATCATATTTCAAAGGTTCTTTTATTACTCCACAATAATCATGAGCAAATTTATTCAAGTGTACAGTATATGGCAAACGAGAAATTAATTCCTTTGAAGATGTTGAATTATTTAATGTTGCAGGAATTACTGTATCTCCAATTGTCAGTGTAATTGCTGTTCCATTTTCAATAACACGTGTAGCCATATCAGAGCCTCCTGTTGTTGTTTTCTCCTCTTTAGTTACTGCATTGGTAGAATCTGAATTTGCTGATTTAGTATTGGTATTTGCCGTAGACTGACCATTGCTTCCAGCATTTTGACTACCACATCCAACTAAAGAAAATGCCATGTAAGTTGCAATAATTAATGATAATATTTTTTTCATATGATTTATACCTCCAAATTTAATATAATAACCAAGGGTTATTATTATCCCAAAGTTCTTTCTTCAATCGGTTTACTCTTATGTGTCACAATAAAATTCATTAGGCACATGGACTTGTTATTTTTTGAATGTGCCTTATTTAATTGTTATAGCAACCGATAATTTAATGATAATGCTTAAAGTTAACTTTAAGTCAAGTATTTGCATGATTTTTTTCCAAAATAAAAAAGTAATATTTTGGGTTCATCCGTAAATTTTGCGGTAGCACCTCTTAAAATTATAATTTATATACTTTAAACCCGATTATTTTCAACAAATATTTAATATTAAATATCAACAATTATAAAATATCTTGATGAAGCATATTCTTTTATTTTCTCACTTATTTTATCTATAAAATTATTCACTTCACATTTATAGTCTTTTTATCAAATAAAAAGACTGTTGAATTTTTCAACAGTCCTTAAAATCTTAATTACAATTATTATCTGATGTGTTTTTATGTATGCTTTCAGTTCCTACTTCTAAAGCCGTTTTGTAATACCAACATTTATGCTCAATTAAATCAAGTGATTTTTGTAATTCTACTATCTGTTCTTCAACGTTTTGTTTACGCTCTAAAAATAGTTCATAACGTTCTTTCAGCGTTAAATCTCCTTTCAGACACCAATCACTAAATTTTTTAATATCTTTTATAGACAGTCCAGTTGTTTTTAAGCATTCTATAACTACTAACATAGAAATATCAGATTCCGCAAACATACGAATACCAGATTCTCTACGTTCAATAAATGGAAGCAATCCTTCTTTGTCGTAATAACGTATAGTTGATTTAGATAAATTTACTTTTTCAGCAACTTCACCAATAGAATAATACATATATCTTTCCCCCTTTCTCTATTATATATAGAAGTAACATTAAAAATAAAAAATGTCAACGAGTATTAATTTGAATTTAATGTTAAACTCGTTATACTTTTCTTTCCAAATCCAATAAAAATATAGTAAGTTTATAATGATGTTGACATACATTCCCAATATGGTATACCTTCCTTACGACAGGTAAGGAAGAATATTTTGAGATGCTTAAGTGTGGAATTAGCCAGCAATATCATCCAGTAGCTATACGTGTTCCTTCAATGGGAGTAATCAAAAGTGGTGTTGAAGATAAGACAGATTATTCTAAATCGAATAAATATCAGGTGACAAAAGTAGGAAAAGATGTTGCTGTTATTGCAGATGAACTCATGAAAAAAAATAGACTTACAAATGATCAGATGGTAGAAGATATCATGAATATCATAAAATAAATAATTGGAAAAATAGTATGCTATAAGACTTCAAATACTTATTTTAATATTGTTGTGTACTTGTTAAACACAAGCACACAAACAAGATATTTTAATAGATGCATAAAACCAAAAAGACGATACAACAATTGAAAATATTCAATTCTAGAAAATTATATATTTTATTCATATCCGTATCTTTTTTACATGTAACCCTTCTTTATCGTAATAACAAATAGTTGATGTGTTTAAATTTAATTTTTTAGCAGCTTCACCGAAAAATTTAAATTAGATGAACAACTTAGACAAACTTTATTGCTTCTTGAGCCAGAATGGACTATTTTATATCACGTTTACTTTATTGTATGTTTAAATTTAGTTATTTTATAATATTTGATTTATATTGCCTACAAATATGATTTAACAATTTTAAATTAATATTCTTCACTCCGTCAACTGCCAATATAATAAATAACCAGCAAATAATATAGCCATATCTACTTTGGTTTTCAGTAATTAAATAAGTTGCTATATATCCACAGAATATTAAATAAAACAAATTTAATTTTGAATTTGCTTTAAATATTTTTTTATCTCGAAAGCCTAGAAATACCATAATTAATATAATAATATAAAATAGCTGAAATGGTATTGAACCAAAAATCCCTATTTTAAATATCATTTCACTTTCTGGCATATCTTTTTGAGTCCACAATGAGCCTGCATAATCTCCTATGCACCATTGTGCTGAAAGTTTTACTACATAGAAAATAAATAATTTAATAGGTGAATTAGTAGTTAGCCTTAAATAAATTATTTCTTTACACTTTGCTTCAAGTTCATCATAGTTACTTAGATATTCCTCTACAGTTTGCGCATCTTCAATATTCCACATGCCCAAATTATTGATATTTGTTCCTTTAAGAACATTTGTTATTTTAGGTTCACTCCCTCTCCATAATGAATTTTCTGTAATATTCATATTTTGAAGAGTATTACTAACCAAAACTATAATCATTATATAAGGTATGATGATACAAAGTATATTTAATAACTTTTTTAGTATTTTATCTTTAAAATAAATGACAATATATAAAATATAAGTAATTAAAATCACCGCAGCAATCATTCTAAATAAATTACCAAGAGCTAAAACTACACTGCTAAAACCAAGTAGTAAAAATTTATATTTAGCATTTTTCATGCTCTTTAAAAATAAATATACACTTAATAAATAAAAAGGCATGGCCAAGTTTTCACTGCAAAATACTGATGTATAAGTAACAAGTGGTGGAAATATACTGCCTATTAATAATGATAATAATGCTTTCCTTTTATCATTGAACAATTCATGGCTTATAAAATATATAAGTACTAATACTAGTAATCCTAAAAATAAATTTATAATTTTCATTGCTAATAAATTATGTTGGGGAGATAAATATTGGATTAATGACATGTATAGAACTGTTATAGTTAGATGTGGAAATCTTGCTATATATTCTTTTCCTTTAAAGCTGCTGCTATCCCCTTGAGTAAAAGCTTTAGCAGATTCATACATAACTTTAAAATCAGAATTTGGTGTATTATTAGTATTTAATAACCATAGAATTCTAATAAATGCTGATATTAAGATTAATAAACATATTTTTTGTTTATTATTAAGATTAGAATTTATTATTTTATATCCTAAAAATAATGAAATTATTATAGCAAAAGTAAATACTATGGTGCCTATATTAACGTCTAAGATAGTAACAAACAAAATGCAAACACTGGCTATAATAATAATTGATACTACAATTTTTAATATTGTATTCATAAACTTAGTAAATCCTTCATTTAATTTATTCATTTTTAACTCCTTTAACTATCAAATGTTAAAGAGCTAATCTATAAGTAATAATTATTATAATTTAAACGTTCAAAAAAGACACTAATTTATGTTATAATATATTTGGGACGATTATTATATACTTGTAGCTTTAGCTTTATTGTCCATGTATTCTGTTGGTGCAGAATATTAGCTGGATTATAAATAATCTTGCTTTGGCGGTTAACTTTAACACTTGTAGCGATAATCATTTTTAAGGTTTCTTATTTGTTCTTTAGTGAGAGTAAATAAGAAATCTTTTTTATTTCTTTATTAAATTTTAAAAAATTTTCGGCTCATTCAATTTTCTTCTGTGAAAGTTAACATATCTGACAATGGAAATATTATCGTAACTCTAGTTCCTTTATTCACTTCAGATTCAATACTAATTTTTAATCCCAATTTTAAGCAAAGCTTTTCGCATAGATACAAACCTATTCCTGTGCTTTTGCTAAATCTTCTTCCATTCTCACCAGTGAAGCCTTTTTCAAAGACTCTATTTATATCTTTATCTATTATACCTACTCCATTATCCTCTATAATTAACATTACTGAATTAGCTTTCTTAACTGAATATATATTTATTATTGGTTCTTTATTACTTGAATACTTTATAGAATTTCCGATTATCTGATTAATAATAAATTTAGTCCATTTTTCATCGGTATATACAATTTCATTAATATTTTTTATATCTAATTTTATTTTCTTATGAATAAAATCTCTATAATTTCTTTTGACTACCTTTCTTACTGCATCATTAAGGTTAATTTGTTTTATAATATAGTCTTTATGAGCATTATTACTTCGGGAATAATAAAGCACTTGTTCTACAAATCCCTCAATTTTATCTATCTGGAAGTCTATTTTATTAGTTACTTCATTTTGATTATTTTCAATTATCAGCTTTGTAGAAGCTATTGGCGTTTTAATTTCATGAACCCATGTCTCTATGTATTCTCTATAATCCATCTGCATATCTTTATAATATTTCACATTTTCATGCATATCTCTGCTTAATTCTTTAAGTATACAGTTAAGTTTTTCACCTTGTATAAAATCTGATTCCTTTATCATCTCTGGAAGTAGATATTTCTTGTCCAATTTTTCTAATATCCTATCAATCTCATCATAATAATTTTTATATTTTATAAATTCCAAAAGCATATATGAAACTAATGGAAAAAACCAGATACAAAAAGCAAATACAATTATAATGAAACTAACATTAATAACAAGCATTATAGCTGCGAGTACAATAAACATAAGCGTATTGCATAATATTATAGCAATTTTATCTTTAATAAATTCACCGATACTCATGGCATAATATACCCGAGCCCTCTTCTTGTTTCTATTGGATTCTCTATACCTATCCCTACAAGCTTTTTTCTTAATCTATTAATATTAACATTTAAAGTGCTGTCATCTACAAAATACTCTGCTTTCCACAAGTATTCCATAAGCGAATCTCTTTTCACTATATTTCCCTTATTATTTATTAAGTAGGAAAGCATCTTAACCTCATTTTTTGTCAACTCCAAGGACTTGTCTTTATAAATAACCGTCGCATTTGAAAGATTTAAATTAAAATCTTTGTAATTTAATATATTATTGGTTTTTAAGTTTCCATATGTTCTTTTTAAAGTATTTGTTATCCTCGCGAGTAATATTTCTGTATTATAAGGTTTTGTTATAAAGTCATCTGCTCCTAAATTCATACTAATTAATTCATCTACTTCACTATCTCTGCTTGTAACTATTATAATTGGGACATCTGATGTTTTACGTATTTCTCTACATATATAATACCCATCAAACTCTGGAAGGTTTATGTCTAGTAATATAAGGTTTGCATTCTCATTTTCAACATATTGTATTATATTATTAAACTCTACAGGTGCATTTACTTCGTATCCATACTTTTTTAAAAAATTTTGTAATTCTTCTCTTATAACTTTATCATCTTCAATAATAATAATTTTCCTCATTGTGTTCCCCCTACTATAAATATAAGGTTATTATAAAACTAAATACTATTTTTTACTATATTTTTATATCCTGTATATGTTATATAGAAATATCCTACATAAACTACAACAAATATTAAAGCTGTTATTAAAGCTGAAAATCTGATATCCATTTGGCTATAAGTACTTATCTCTTTATTAACTACTATAACACCAATAACTGAATGAATTAATGCAAGAATCACTGGAAGGCTGAAATGGATCAAGGTTTGAATAAATATTGTTTTGTTTATCATTTTTTTACTTGCACCAATTCTTTTTAAAGCTTTATATCTTTCTATACTCTCACTAGCTTCTGATAATTGTTGAAGAGCTAATACAGCCATGCTGGTTATTAAAAATACTATACCTAAATATATTGCAAGAAATAATATTGATGTTGTGGAACCCTTTTCCTCAGAATAAATTCCATCCTTTGAAGAAGCATTTATATGTGGAAGGTTTAAGCTTTCATACTTACCACCAATCCAGGAATTCTTGTCTATTTCTTCGTATTTTCTATTGTTCTCCTCTCTATTTTCATCACAATATATTACATTAAGCACTGATCTATAAACTTTAGAATCTGATAAGAAATCATCATTTATAACTATTGTGCAATAATTATCTGATATTCTATCAGTGTCGAGATTCCCCTCTATAACCTCATGATTTTTTACTACATATTCTTTCCCTTTAATATTCACTTTATTGTTATTGTTTAATTTTTGATTAATTGGCTTAATTAATTTGTTATAATTGGATAAAATTAAAACCTCATCTTTGTTTAAATTTATTTCTTTTTCACCCTTTAATTTTAGCATTTTATTATAATCAGATATCTTTGCAAGGACTGATTCCCAACCTTCAAACACTTCATCTTCACTTGTAAATAAATCTTTCAGTTTTACATCTGCACCATATTCAGTATAAATTTCATATTTCTCATTTTTACTTATTTTAAAATCAATTTTATTAAATATGTCTTCAACATTTTGTGTTTCATCATCAGCATGTAATATTAGACTGGCATCAAAAGGTGTTATTTTTTCGAGCCCTGCTTCAAAATCTTTCTTAAGACTTATTCCTGTAGATAATACAAGTATTGTAATAAATAACATTAAACATATTACTGACATTGATATGAAATTTGTATTAACCTTCCTACTTATTTGTTTTACTACAAATATATTTAATCCTTTAAAATATACCTTTTTATTATTATTTACTATATATAATATAACTCCAGATAAACTAAAGAAAAATAATAATGTGCCTACTACTGAAATGACTAGTGCTGGCCTAAACATGGGATTCCATGTGTCTATTCCTATCTTTAGTATAAATTTATATACACATGTTAAGGACACTACACTTAATACAAATGATGATAAATATATAAATGGATTTTTAAATTTTATCTTTTCATTTTTTCTATCTGCTGATAGCAAATCAATTATTTTGTATTTAGAAATAATAAATACATTAAATATCATTACAAGTAAAAACATTATTCCAAAGCATAATATAGTCTTACCTATAGCACTTATTGAAACCGTAAATCTATATTTCTCCATTGCAATATCAAATAACTTTAATGTAAAAGCAGATAAAACCTGCGCTGCTCCCATTCCTAATATAAGGCCGGCAATTAAAGATATAACTCCCACTATAGAGGTCTCTGTTACTAAAATTCTAGATATTTTTCTTTTTCCCATACCTAAAGTCATATATATTCCTAATTCTTTTTTACGTTTCTTTATTAAAAAATTATTTGCATATAATATTAAACTACCTAATATTACTGATACAAATACTGAAAAAATAGACATGGTTTCAGCTAATCTGGATATGTAATTTGCATTTGAAGATTTCACATCAAAAAGTGCCTTTTGTGAATCTATAGAGTTAAAACTATAAAATATACAAACAGCTAGTATTAGTGTTAAGAAATATATCGTATAATCCTTATAACTTTTTTTTATATTGCCTGTAGCTAGCTTAAAATACATTGTTATCATCACCGCCAAGAAGAGTTATAACTTCTATAATTTTATTAAAGAATTCCTTTCTAGTGTCATTTCCTCTTATGAGTTCGCTAAAGATTCTTCCATCTTTAATAAAAAGTATTCTATGAGCATAGCTTGCTGTAAAACAATCGTGAGTAACCATAAGTATGGTAGTATTCAAATCCTTGTTTAGAGTTTCAAATCTTTCAAGTAATAGTCTAGCCGATTTTGAATCTAACGCTCCTGTTGGTTCATCAGCAAGCACTAAAGATGGATTAGTTACTATTGCCCTTGCTGATGCAACTCTTTGCTTTTGTCCACCAGACATTTCATAAGGATATTTATCTAATACCTGTCCTATTTCTAAATGTTTTGCTACTGATTTTATTTTTTTATCTATTTCTGAACTTTTCTCCTCTTTTATTGTTAATGCTAAAGCAATATTCTCATAAGCTGTAAGAGTATCTAATAAATTAAAATCTTGAAATATAAAACCTAACTCATTTTGTCTAAACTTATCTAATTCTTTTGATTTTAGCCTAGTGATATCACTATTATTTATTATTATTTTACCCGCAGTAACATTGTCAATAGTCGATATACAGTTAAGTAATGTAGTTTTACCACTTCCTGAAGGTCCCATTATTCCAACAAACTCGCCCTCATCTACCTTAAAGCTGATATTATCTATAGCCTTTGTTACATTATCTTTGCTACCATAATACTTTTCAATTCTTTCTATACATAATATGTTTTTCATTTATAAATCTCCCTTTTCATTTAGGCACATGAAATAAAATAACAAGTCCCAAGGTGCCTTAGTTAACTAGTGCTCTTAACTTCATTTCATATAACTTATTTTATACGATTCTATTTATATCATCAATTGAACTATATCTCATTAACATTACATTTTTGTTATATTAATATAAAAATAATAGTCTATCCTTCGTCAACAGATTCACAATATAACAAAATAGAAAATTGGGGCACTTTTTTAGACTATGATATTATGAGCTCTAATAGATATTCTGAAACAAACTCTATTAGCCAAAGCACATATTTGCTTGACATGAAAATTAGTGATGTGACATTAAACTAACCGATGCAGTACTTCTACTTTATCAATGTGCTAAAACAAATATTATTTCTAATTAGGTCTACAGTAGATGAATTAACTTTAAAAATAGATGTAAAATAAATTAGGATCATAGATAGCTTTGTGTAAAAGCTATCTATGATCCCCTAAGAACTAAATTTTAGATTTTAGCGAGCTTCATGTATGAGGTAAATCACTATTTTCATATCCTCGACTCTTGTATTATTGAATTTACTGTTTATTAATTATTGATTTTATTATAGCCCGATTTTTTTATCTCCAGTAACTATCACTTAATCCATAATTTTTATCTAAATCAATCGCAGATCCGTGAACAGTTCCTTCTCCATTAGCTATTGCAATTTTTCTTGAACGAATATCCTCAGCAATATTAGTTGAAGTATCTGCTACAGCATTTGCAATAACCTTAAGTAGATCCTTTTCAATCATATTCGGATTTTGCGCAATAGCAGTATCAATAATTTTCGAAGCATCTGAGCTTATGCTTCCATTTTGCACCACAATATCAAAAGCAAGCGCAAATCCTCTTATTGTTTTTAAATTATACTTATCACAGATAATCATTGCTTGTCCGATTTTATATGCTTCAGCATCTGATTCAATATCTATAAAGTGCTGATTATTACTTAAACTAACAAACTGAGAATACCAAGGTTCAGCAATTGTATTTGTTGAATTATTAATAGTCTTAGCCCATTCAATTTGATTCTCCTTTGTACCAATTATCATGTTATGAATGCTGTCATAGTTTGTTCCAAAAATGCTTTTCATTTCTGCATTATATTCTCTATCCATTCTATTAAGCAGTGGTTGTAACGTATCTTGACCTATACACCATTGAAATTATCCTAAAGATAAGCCTTGTCCATCAAAATTTCCTGCGATTTGATTAGAATTTCCAACTTCAAACTGCTTACTTATATTTCTTGCCACATTAACTACATTATCTGTTGGCGACGTATAATGTTGTATATATGCATCGCTTACATATGCTATGCTATTGTTATATGTAATTTTATCCCACAGAGTACCATTAGTGTTTATTGTACCTAGAATTTCAACATTGTCATAATTATATAAATACCCTTCTACATCTCCATTTATGTCAGAAGTTGATCTTACTTTTAGATCAATTTGAAGCTCTGGATTATACACATATCCTTTATCATTATTAATATTATATCCTGCAGTTTTACTTTCATCTATTGTTGCTGCACTTGCATTAACTCCTAAAAAGAAAATGTTACTTGAAACAATTAATACACTCAGTAAACTTCGAAGTGTTTTTTTATTAATATTCATCTAAATTCTCCCTCTTATAATATATTCTATATTTTGTTACATAATTATATGTCAGATACTTTTAAGGCATATTAAAAATAGTTAATCTAAACTTATGCTCACTTGATAACTATTTAGTTTTCCTTTGGTTATGCTTGTACTCTTTATGTTACCTCATAAATATGTCCTTATTGTGACAAGTAAAAAGTATATTAGGCACAATCAAAAAAATAATTACTGAACAGTAAATAATCAATATTGAGAAAGATAAATCAACACATAATACTTTGTGTGGTAAAATGATCTTGGTTGTGCTTCTCACTCTTTTCAGATGCGAAATGATCTTGGTTGTGCTTCTCACTCTTTTTAGATGTGTATATCTTTATAGAACTTAAACATCAAACCAGCGGTAGTAGCTTGAGCCATTGTTAAAACCTTTGAAGTAATCATGTGAAACCTAACTTGCTTATTTTCCACAGTAGAATGCTTTCTGTATATATTTATGGCTTCTTTGCTATTAAAATCAATATAATGTTCTAAGGAATTAAAATATATTCCCCCTTCTTCGATTTTAAACTCATCATGATGTCTATGAGTTCTAATAACCCAATTCTCATAACTTTTATGATCATTTAATAAGTGAACATTAGCATGTTGAGGAACTGTCAAGTCTTGAATTAAATGACAAGCAGCACCTAAATAGAACATTGAATCTTTAATGTTGCCATTAGAATATTCATTTAATGCCCTAGTATAGTAAGCTATGCATTCTTTTTTTGCATCACTACTACCATATAATCCTTTGTTCCTATGTGGATTATAGAAATGATTACTGCTTTTTAAATCCTGATCAGCCCAAACTAATCCAGCATTAATATCACTTATATGTGATTTCATAAGTTTATAAGCTTCCATATGTGCATCATTTTTTAATACTATTAAAGACTGAGTATTTATAAATTTATGAACTATACACTCAGCTTTCATTATTTCTTCTTTATAGGATTTATAGTTTTTAGTATTTTTTTAAATACGTATGAATATGACTTTTCTAAAATTTTCATAATTATCATCCTCATGAATATATTTTTAATCTAAATTATTATAAACATATATTTGACTATTATTCATGTTGAATTTGCAATTCTTTGGTTCAAAATCATCAGTGTCTTTTGATTTTATTAATTTTCTAAAATATCCTGTTCTCGAAATAGGCTTAAAACCGCTTCATCGTAATCGTATAATCTTTCTGATTTCCTGATTTTTTTTGCATATTTTGCATTATCAGAAAACATCGGCATCATATAAGACCATAATTCTTTCATTCTAAACAAGACATTCCGCTCTCCAAAAAGTATTTTTTTATAATCTTCATAAATTTTATCATGAAATTCTTTTAGTAATTTTTTTTCGAGTTTGGTATTATTTTCAATATCACTAATCAGTCCGGGATTAGCTAACAATCCCCTGCCAATCATTAAACTTTCGGTGCTAGGAAAATCAGTGCAAAACGCCTTGTAATCCTTGACTGCAACAATGTCACCATTATAGCAAACAGGATTTTTACTTAAAGTCAAGGCGTCCTTGAAAATCTTCAGATTAGGCTTATTTTTATAAAAATCTTTTTGAGTCCTAGGATGAATGATAAGCTCTTCTATAGGATATTTGTTAAATATTTCTATCAAACTATAAAATTCTTCTGGTTGGTCTTTTCCTATTCTAGTTTTTACTGAAATTTTTATTGCCGCCTCTGAAAAAATTTCCTCTAAAAACATATTAAGTTCTTCTGGTTTTGAAAGAAATCCAGCTCCTCTATTTTTAGAAACTACAGTTCCAGACGGACATCCTAAGTTTAAATTGATCTCATTATATCCCATTTGCTTTATTTTCTTTGAAGTATTTATAAAATCTTTTGCATTATTTGTTAGTAATTGTGGAATCAAAACTATACCTTGGTTGTTTTCAGGTAAAATATCATTTAATTCCTTTGTCTTAAAACTTTTGCTTTGATTTGCAACAATAAAAGGTGAAAAGTATTTATCTGTTTTATTAAAAAAGGCATTATGGGCATTTCTATAAATGTGCCCTGTCAAGCCTTCCATAGGTGCGAAATAAAAATTCATATATTTAAAAGCTCCTTTATTTAAGTAGTTTTATTACTACATTTATTTGCTAATCCTTCTTGATGGTGACACTATTGTCTCAACATGCTATGTATTAGAAAACATCACCTTATATATTATACTTTATTGTCACTTATTATTTCAAATCTATTTCCACTAAAAAGTTTACACCTCTAAATAAAAATGCACACTCCTAATTTCAAAATTAATATGGGTGTGCAAATAATATTCTATAATATAAAATTCAAAACTTCTCTGTGCTTATTTTTAATTACGAAATTTCTCCATTTATATATTTCATTTGATTCCTTAAATATTCCAGCAAAATATTTTTTTCAATATACGCCTCTAAATCATCTCTAATAATGTTATAAATTTTCTTGATCTTTATAATTATCCTTTTTTATTAACTCTAAGAATTCAATGATCGAAGATAAATAAGTTTCACATATTCACTTAATTTTTATCCAATAACTTAATATTGACTCCTTTTTAAATCCTCTTTTTTTATACATGCTATAAGCAATGGCATTCTTTTCAATAACAATTAAACATATCTTCTTCACATCTTTTTTATTCAGAAAATCTATAGCTGTTTCAAGTAGAGCCTTTCCATAGCCTCGCCCTCTCTATTCCTTGCATAACCCAATATCGAAAGTTGCCTCTTGATTTTCAATAACACAATTCATAAATCCTATATTGATTTCATTAACCGAAACCATAAAATAATAATTTTCATCATTAGATTTCTCTAAATTTTCTTCTATTCCATAAATATCTGAAAAAGTTCCATGAGGCATATCACTAAAAGAATCATTATAAACACTTAAATATTCTAATTTATTTTCTTGTGATAATTGAATTAAATCTAAACAAAACTCCCTCGCCATAATCATACATTTTGTTATTAAACATCTTATCTATTTCATCTAGAGATCTTTTACGCTCATCTTTTCTATTTATAAAATCACTAACTAAATTTCTTTCTATATCATTTAAGTTCAAATACTCTTTAATCAACTTTCACCAACACCCCATTAACAAGAAAATTATTCTTTTACCCAATAACTACTACAATCATTTGTTCTTTCAAGAAATCCATATTCTATTAAAGCTCTTCTTATAGTTGCATAGTCTTCATATATTCTTTTCAGAGCTCTATTAATCTCTTTTTCTGAATAAGTTTTTCCTTTAGAAAAATTCTTAGCTATTTCTGCTAATACAATAATTTTCTTTTTTTCTTTAGCTGGATAACTTTTTAATGCTTTATTCTCATCCATATAGTTTTTAAGTACATCATTTTTCTCTTTATCAGTTGTATTATATCTATCATCTAAAGTAGTTGCTGTTTTATGAGCATCACATATAACTTCTTTTTCTAACTTGTTAATTTTCTTATTTGTATTTTTTGAGAGCAAATCCATCATAGCTAGAAATAATTTTGCTTGTTTTTCCTTTTCTCTTAATTTAAAGCGATGATTTCTAACAGTTGATGCAGCAACCCCTAGCTTAACTGCAACTTCTTTATCCGATAATCCTTGAGATATTAATGTTATTAGCTCTCTTTGAACATCTGATACTCCTGTAAAATCAGAATTCATTCCAAGTAAATATTCAAGCATAGAACGATGTGCTTCCTCTATATGGATGTCAGCCGCCTTTCTTGCATCATACAATTCTGATTTCACTTCATATATACGACCCTTTTGAAATGTTTCTTCACAAATTATGCATTTATATTCTTCCTCAACTTCTATATACCCTTTTTTAACTTCATCTATTGTTGCACTCCAAAATAATTCATTTGATTTCATATCCATAAAATTCAGTCCTTCCAATATTAATATAATTTATACTTTAATTATACTCTTTTTTAATAATATGTCTATTCATTCATAAACTTTTCAATATTTAGTTTGTCAATAAGCAAACTTATTGTTTTAATTCCATTGTACTAAAAGGATAATAATATCTTATTTTTTCCAGTTAATTTAATTTGATTTTATTCATTAATTTGATATAATTTAATTATAATAAGCTAATACATAAGAGGAGGATTTTATGGCACAAAACCATATATGTGAATTATGCAATAGAAATGTTTCTATCATAACTAAACATCACTTAATTCCCTTACAAAAAGGCGGAAAAAAATTTGAAACACTATCTTTATGTACAACTTGTCACAAACAGATTCATGCTCTTTTCACCAATCGTGAATTAGCAATACACTATCATAATATCGAATCATTAAAGAGCGATGAAAAAGTTATTAAATTCCTTAAATTTATAGATAATATTCCTGGAGATTCTTATGTAGAAATAAAAAAGTCACGGCATGTTAGGAAAAGTAGTTAATAAATATTCTAGTATTTTATACATAAGAAAAGCACTAATCATAACATAATTAGTGCTTTTCTTATGTATAAAATTATAATTAATACTTCGTATAAAAAAATTAACAAGCCAAACTATACACTGCATTTTTGACTCATTATTTAGAAATGTTACTAATCTAAATTTTCAACAATTTCAGACGCATTAAAGGACTTTTTAAGTAATCCTTCCTTTACAAGCCAATCTATATTATCCTGCCATACCTTTGTATCTTGTGATAAGAACTGTGCATCTTTTGTTTCCATAACAGGCAATAAAGCATCAAAGCTCTTCTTCTCAACACTTTCGCTAAGAGGAAAATTCTCTGCATTTTGATTTTTCATTAATATTTTAAGTGACTCATCTGGATCAGATTTCATATCCTCAAAACCTTTTTTAGATGCTTTTAAAAATCTTTGTATTTTATCAGAATTTTTATTTAAATTTTCTTCACCTGCAACAAAAACGAGTTCGTAGTAGTTAGGGACTCCGTAATCAGTTGGCGAAAAATAATTTACCTCAAATCCTTGTTCTTCTAACGCAGGAACCTCATGATTTATAAGACATCCTATAGTTGCATCTACATTTCCTGTTGTCATTGAACTCATAAGATCAAATCCTACATCAATTGTTTGCGCTGAATCTTTCTTTTCCCCTACATTTTCAAGCATCGTAGAAATAATAGATTCAGAAAGTACAGTCCCACCATATCCTATTTTCTTACCAACAAGATCTTTTGGACTTTTAATATTTTTATCCTTAAGTGAAAGTATTATACTTAAAGGTGATTGGACAATGGTCCCAACAGCCTTTACTGGAATTCCCTCATTACCTTTTGCCATTGCTACATCTTGCAGATAATAAATTCCAAGATCAGCTTTTCCAGCTGCTGTAAGGGAAATTGCATCATTTGTATTTGAAGGGAACTGAATATTTACCTTTAGGCCCTCTTGTTCATAATATCCCTTTTCTATAGCTGTATAAATAAAACTATGAACTGCATTAGGATACCAATCTAATACAACAGTAACCTCCTCAAGTTCTTTAGATTGTGATTTACTAGTGGTTTTATTACATCCTATCATTGCAAAACTCATTAAACATGACATTGCAAGAGCTAAAATTCTTTTATTCATTAATTAAATCTCCTTTCTCCAATTTATTACTTTCTTTTCGATTATGTTTACAATTGCAACTACTATCATTGCTACAGCTGATAGAAGTACAATAGGTGCAAATACTCCTGCTCCATCTAACTGTGTCATCATTCTTTTACTAAAATATCCTAGTCCGCTTTGTGCTCCAAGCCATTCAGCTATTGCTGCACCAATTATACTAAGTGGTATTGCCATCTTTATTGCTGAAAAGAAATATGGCAGAGCTGTCGGAATCTTAAGTTTTATGAAAATATCCCTTTTACTTGCGCCATATGTTATTAAAAGCTCTTCCATTTCTCTTTTTGTAGATTTAAATCCATCATAAACGGCTATTGTTATTGGAAAGAACGTTATTAATATTGTCACCAAAACTTTGCTCCATATACTATATCCAAACCAAAGTACAAAAAGAGGTGCAATAGCTGTTGTAGGTATTGTTTGTGATGCTATTATAATTGGATATAATGCATTTTCTATCTTATCATTCATATCCATTAATATAGCAAAAGCTAATCCAATAATAATAGAAATAATAAGTCCAAGTCCAGTTACTCCCATTGTTGCTGGTAGATGCACCATAAATAATGGTTCTCTAAGTAGCCATAATTTCACCAAAATTTGTGTTGGTGATGGTAATATATAATGAGCATTTATCATCATAGCAATGCCTTGCCAAAATCCTAAAAGCACTATTATTAATATAATTGATGGTAAATTTTTTTTCATATCTCCACCTTCTGCCTAAGCCTGTTTATAAGATTTTCTTTTAATTCTATAATTTCAGGTCTTTGCAAACAGCTTCTGTTTCGTGGATATTCAAGAGGAACTTCTATTCTTTCCAAATTATCTATAGGTCTGTTTTGAATTACAAATATAGATTTTGAAAGAAAAATTGCTTCTTCAACATCATGAGTTATAAATAGTATTGTTTTATCAAAATGCTTCCACTCTTCTAAAAGCCATTCTTGCATTGATATTTTTGTAAAATAGTCGAGTGCACTAAAAGGTTCGTCTAAAAGTAATAATTCAGAACCTGTTAAAAGTGTCCTTGCAAATGATACTCTCTGCTTCATGCCTCCCGATAAGTCCTTTGGAAACTTATCCTTATAATCTGAAAGTCCTACTTCTTTAAGTATATCAACTATTCTCTTTTCTCTCTCTTCTTTCTTAATCTTCTGTAATTCCATTGGAAGAGAAATATTATCCCCTATTGTCCTCCACGGAAAAAGTAAATCTTTTTGTGGCATATAAGCACTATAATTTTTCATATCTTTTATCGAGTTTCCATTTATGGAAATTTCTCCATTTTGTGGTTTTTCCAACGCATTTATTAATCTAAAAATAGTGCTTTTACCACACCCACTTAAACCTATAATTGAAATAAATTCATTTTTTTCAACAGAAAATGATAAATTTTCTAACATTTTGTAGTCATCCTCTTGATATTTAAAAGTAACATTCTTAAATTCGAGCATTTTTTCATCTCCATATCTAACTTTATAAAGTCATATACTTCTATTCTATTTATGAATTAGATTGCTTTCTAAGTAAGGCACATATAAAGAAACTTACAGTCCAAAGATGTGCAATATATTCTATTTACTAAGGTTATATGCCATATCCCAAAACATATATTCATAGCGACTACAGTTTATAAATATAGTCTTAAGGTTTTCAATCTCCTCTTTTGGACAATCCTCCCCAAGTCTATCAACAAGATTTATTATATTGTTATTCGCTATACTATATTCTGGAGAACTATATCCTCTTATCCATTCTCCATAAAATTCATGTTGTTCTGAACCAGATATTTCATTAAGTTTATCTCCTATCAATTTATAACTCCAACTACATGATAAAACAGTTACAGCAAGCTGTAATAATCCTTCATTTTGAGAAACCCAAAGCATATAATTTGTGTATGATGTATTGGCTAGTGAAGGCTTTGCAGTTGCAACCTCTTCATATGATATATTCAGTCTTTTCATGTAATCCTTATGTATATTAGTTTCGCTATTTAACGTTGAATTCACAAGACCTGCAAATAGCCTCATTGTATTTTCATCCTTTGCCTTAACAACTCCAAGAGCAAAAATCTTTGAATATTCTAAAAGGTATAAATAATCTTGAATCATATAATATCTGAATTTTTCTATTTCTAATCCACCGCTTCCAATACCTTTTACAAACGGATGATCATAATATGAATCCCATATATTTTTTGCACTTAAATATAAAATTTCTGATAATTTCATTTTCAATACTCCTCATATGTTATTAATCTTTATAGTAGCTATGTAATTATCTCTCTAGCACCATATTTGATCAGCCTTTCCGATTTCAAGAATTCTATATTTTCATATACGCAAAAAAGCTTTCCATCACAAAGATAGAAAGCTTGAACTATTTCTTATATAAATTCACCATTTTTCAATGTAAAATCAGTATAATAGACAAACTCACTTCCCTGCGTTGGTTCTAACCACATCAGGTTCAGAGGGTTAAGCAAATGCTCTCTCAGCTTTTTAAGGCACCCCTAGGAATATTTTTATTCGTTTAAATTATATAATACTATTATACTAATGTAAATGCCTTTTTAATTTCATTTATAATAATACTCATTGTGCCAGTAAAACTATACTCCTCCAATATCTGCATTAATTGAATCATATATAGAATATTAATATATTAAAAGAACTATTTAATATATCAATATTCTTCTGTAAAGTTTTCACATATTCGATTTATTGTTTTAACATATAAGTAAACATTTATGTAATAAAAATTCTATTTCTATTTTAAGTTTAACTAGCTCTTCTAATCTTATATCTTCTAATTCTTGTTTATCTTGGTTAAATTCTTCACTTAGTTCATTAAATAAAGATATTATTTCTTCTTTATTAGTTTCTTTTAACTCATCTAAATATTTTCTGATTGCACTCTCAACATCATTGGCCCAATTATCTATAGCTTGTATTGATATTTCATTTATTTTCTTCTGCCAACTTAATGAGTCATATAAGAAAAATATTGAGTCTGTAAAAATATTCAAAGACTCTGTAATTCCTTTTAGAGATGTTGCCTTTATTGCTTTTAATAGATGTTCTAAATTATTATTTACTTCTCCGACATATGACTTTTCCAATACATTTCCTAACTTCTTTAAATTTTTGCTATATGCGTAATTATCTTTTGTTCTATAAGCTTTTCTAAATATCTCTCCCGTAGCTTGTTTTATTGTATGTCCAATATGCTTTTCTATAACGCCTTCCATAACTTTAGTATAAGAAGGTATATTTAATTTTATTTTATTTTCTAAATTAGTAATTACTATATTTAATTTATTATCAATTATTCTGTCTAAAGAAACAATTTCATCTTCAATATACGTCATTAGATTTTCAGTTTCTTCATTTGTAAGCTTTGGTATAGAGTAATGTTGCATTAGGACAATAGTTTCTTCTTTCATAGACCATTTACTTTCATCATATATATATTTTATAATTTCTTCCTTAATCCTTAGATCAGATTTAGCTATAATCTTTGTAGACTTTGCTTTAATCTTTGCAAATACTCCATCTATTGTTTCTAATATGCCATTCCTTTTATCTAAAAACTCTTTAAGTATATTTATTTTCTCTTCCAAATTATATTTTTTACATTCTTCATTTGCAATCTTAGAATTAACTTTTATTTCACATTCGCCTAATATATAATCTTGATAATTTTTTATGGTTTCTGAAAGTTCTTCTATCTTATTAGGGCTATTGACTCTTTCGTAAATATAATTCCAAAGTTTATTTGTTTTTGGATTTTTTTCACTACTACTTTCTATAAAAAATACTTTGACATCCTTATGTATGCACTCATTAACACATTTATTTATTTCACGTATTCTCTTATTATCATATTGGACATCTTGTGGAGACATGTTTATTGCTAAAATAACTTCTACATTATCATTTATGATTTCTCCAACATATTTCAAAAATTGAAAATCATCATCTCCAAGTCCAACTCTGTAAGAAACAACATATACGATAAAATCACTTTCTGGTATAAATTCCTTTAAAACTTCTTCATGATAGCTTACAAGTGAACCATACCCTGGAGTATCAAAAAGTCTCATGCCATTGTATTTATTGTCTTTACATGCTCCAATATATTTTAATCTATTCAAATTTCTATCTGGCTTTACTGTAAGAAGATCAAACTTATGCTTATCTAAAAATTCAATACTTGAGTCTTTTTTCACTGCCATAAATTTCTCTTTTGACTCACTATCTATAACAACTTCAGTAACAACTCCTGTAGTTGGTTTAACGCTTTCAACTAATATCTTTTCATCAAACATGCTATTTATTAGAGCACTTTTCCCAGAGCTTGTTTCACCTAACATAACAATATAATGAGCGGGATCAACTATTCTATCTTCTATTAATAGATTTTTTGATGTAAGATCATCATTTCTAATAATGCTTACAACTTTATCAATCCTCTTTTGTCTATCTATACAGCTTTTAAAAATATCCATCTTATTTCTCCTTTTACTTAAAGCTTTTATTTAAAGCTTATTACTAAAGCATTCAAATTCGGCGAAATATTGCATAAGTCTAGGTTTAATCTTTTGTATCTATTACACTAATTAATTCATTTAGAATTTTTAAATCCTCGCCGAATTCTAAAACCTGCTCTTCATTGTAGGTAGCCTGATATTGTTCTTCTATAATTTCTATGTCTTCTTTAAATGTTTTTTCTAATTTTCTTTTTAATTCTTTTATAGAATCATCTACGTCTTCTTTTTTTGCTCTTAGATCATCAAGAATTTCTTCTTTTAAGTAATTCTCCAAGTCTTCTATCATAGGTTCTAAATCTTTTAAGGTATAATTAGCTCTATTTTTAATTATCTTTTTTCGTATACGATCTCCTATTAGAGAAAATGCTAAACTTATTCCAATACCTACAAGAATTCCTACAGGTCCGCCCAAAATTCCTACGGCTCCAATTGTCCCTACCACTCCAGTTGATAGTGCAAATACTGCTGGAAGTGATTTTTCAAATTTAATTGAACTCTTTTTATTAAAGAATGATATATTCTCATAGGTACCATCAAAGCCTTTTATTGTGATATATTCAAGCTTAGCATCAAGATTTTTTATAAGTTCACTTGTACTTGCTAAAACCTTATCCATTATGTTATTTATTGCTTTATCAGATGTTTCCTTATATATCAAACTAAGTCTGTGCCCATCTACTATTCCATTATTAATAATTCTCCTTAATTCTAATTTTAAAGTTTCAATATTTTCTTTTATTATTTTTGAAGAATTTTCAATAATATATTCCATTCCATCTTCTGCATAAGATCTACAATCTCTTATTTTTTTCTTATTTTCTAAAAGTATAATTTTAATTTTTTTAATTCTCTCTTCTTTTTCTAATTTTTTTTCTGTTTCCTCATTCAAAGCTAAGTTTTTATAAAGATCTATTTTATCATTAATATTTTTTAGAGCTTCATAAACTTTTTGGTTTAAAGCATTTATTATATCGTTGTTATATTCTTTTGAAATCTTCTTTATATCGTCTATGACATTAACTATTCCAGAGCCATTATATAACTGTTCATCTTTAGTAAATTTTGCTTTAACTGCTTGATAAACGTTTACTATATTTACATTTTTATCTTTTTTATCATTATGAGCATAAGTTATACTACTTAGTACCCCTTCATTATGTTCTTTTGCTTCTTCTGCATCTTCTGCACTTTCATCATTCCATTTGTTTTGGACAAAGATAGTATTGGATAATTTAGGCCATAGAGCATTTATAAAATTTTTTTCTGTTCTTGTTATCGGAGGGTTTGTTCTAATCATAAAAATTCCAACAACTAACTTATTTACATATTCTAATGTGGTTCTTTGATTTGCTGGAGTTAAACCTCCAACACCAGGTAAATCTACAAGGACAATATTATCTCTTAAAATATCACTCTTATTATATACAACTACTTTAGATACTTGAAGCTTATTTCCTATATTATAATCATTATGTACGTATTCCGCTAAATTTTCTATATTTATATATTTTTTAGTTCCATTCAAATGATATATTATAGCTTCATTAATATCTACTCCATATCTCACCTCAACTGGTACACAAGTTGTCTCATCAACATCAGTAGGCAATATATTATCTTCCATTAAAATAGCATTTAAAAAGCTACTTTTACCTGCACCTTGAACCCCTAGCACAGGTATAATTACTTCTTTTTTATTTAAATTTTCAGTAAAATGCTTGAAATATTCTATGCTTTGATTTTCGTTGTTAAGATATTTTTCTAATAACCTATTAAATCTATGATCTTGTATTAACTCCATACATGTCATTGTTTACTATCTCCTTTTTCCAAAAATCCTCGCAATAAATGATTTATTTCCCCATTCTACTTCTTTTTGTATCTTATTTATTTTAATATCAAGTTTTCCTTCTAGCTTATTTATAAGTTCTATTAGTACATCTTTATCTTCTATTTTATGATTAACTTCATTAATTTTACCTAGAATTAACTTTTTGTTATTATCTAACTTGTCTTGCATGAATTTTTCCAACAACTCTACTTTTTCTTCAATCTTATCTACATGGATAGAATCTATTTTATTTAAGATAGATTCTTTATTACTTGCTACATCTTTTACTACTTTTATACCTAAAATAGCCAATCTTTCTTCTATTGACTGAAATAGCACCTTGTTTTGTTCTATTATAATATTATTAATAGCGTCCTCTATGATACTCCCGATAGATTTTGCTATATTTAATATATTATTATTTAAATCTTCAATCTTTTCTTCAAACTCATCTTCTTGAAATTCTTGAAAATTTCCCTTTAAATCATTAATTTTCTTTTCAATTGGTTTTAATTTGTCTATTAGCTCTTCTGACATATTCCTAGACACCTTAGAAAGTGAATTTATCATATCTTCTTGAAGTTCATTCATTATGTTTTTTGTAACTTCATCACTTTGAATTAAAATCGATTTTTCTTCCATAGTTATTCTCCTTTACTTATAATCATATTCAAAAAATACTAGTCTATTTTGTGTTATGTTCCTTATTTAGAAAATAGCTTAAAATTTCCTCTAAGGTTTCTTTTTCTTCCAAACCTCTTGATAAAGTATTTTTAAATAATCTTTCTTTTATATCTCTATAGTCACTTATTATAAATTCAGTATTTTCCTGTCCTTCTATCAGTGCCATATTGTATAGAGGATTTTTGGAATTAATTAATATATATCCTTCTTTATCATTATTAAATTTACTTGAAATATCTTCTTTTAGACGACTAACATCTCCTAATAGCTCCTTTATATTTTTAGCATTTATAAATATTTTGTACGAATCTATTACTAAATTTATCGTCAAGTTATTATTTTTTGTAAAATAATTTAAGCTCACACTCTCTAATATTTGCTTTTTAGAACTGCCTATTTGAATTCCATCAAAAACAATAAACATATGATATTGTTTTTCTTTTATTTTCTTTAAAGTTGTATAAAAATCAAGCTTTTTTTCACATGATTCATAGATAATTGTTATATTATTAAAACTATGTATTCCTTCTTTTTTTATTATTTCCCCATCATGTTCATCTAAATAGATTCCAAAAATTCTCGAAATAAATTCCATGCAAGAATTTATATCCCAAGTCCAAAATATTTCATTAATTTCTTCTGTCATTTTTTCTCTACTTTTCTCTTTTAGATAATTTCCCACTAACAAATAATTTTTTTCTATTATTTCATTACTTAACTTATAGATATTATATTGTTCCTTTGGCATAGGATAGGAGATATCTTTTGAAATACATTGATATATTTCTTTTTCACATTCATTACTTGTAACTCCTGCTTCCTCTTGTGCCTTATGTTTTGACTTTGTAATCTTTTCTTTAATAATTTTTAAACTCTTATTTACATCTTCTATATCATAAATCTCGATGTTTTGTTTCTTCTTTTCTTTATATTCCTCTGCTCTTTTACTAGTTTCATCATAAAAAATATTTGTGGATTTTATATATTCTATACTCCAGTCTTTTAGTATATTTATATACTTTATTTTATTTTCATTACATATATTTTTAGCCATATCTATAGTAGCATCTTTATCTACTACTTTTTCATCATATTCTACTTCTTTATATCCCCACTCTTTATCAAATATATTGGACAATAATCTTTTTCCTATATTTAATGCACCATCTTTTTTTAATAATCGTGTTTTTTCCTCATATTTATGCTTAACATGTATGTTCTTACTTTCACTATTAGGTAAGAAATATGCGAATCGCAAATCTATATTAAGCTTTCTATATACTTCATTTTTTTTATCTTCACATTCTTTAACTATACTTAAAATATCGCTCTCAATATATAGATTTTTATTGTTAATTTTATCTACTATGTTCAAATAGCTTTCAAATTCCTCAGAAGACGAACTACTGATCTCATTTATTGTATCTGATATCACACCTTCAATAGCTTTGATCTTCAATAATATCTTCTCAATTGAGCTCCTAAATTCATTTACAAGATTATCAATGTCTTTAATCTTCACCTTCATCAATAATTCTATTGTTTTTAAATCACTTCCACTTATAATCTCTTTATCTGTAATAATTATATTATTAATTCTCTCTCTAATACTTTCTTCTCTTTGTTTATTGATTTTTGGAATAATCTTCTTAACGCAAATTTCTATAGACCTAACAAGCCCTTCAATATTTGACTTTTTATATAATTCTTTATTGTTATTTATAATTCCATTTAATGCATTAAGTGCAGATATCTGAATAACTTCGAAACCTTCTTTATTATTAGTTCCTTCCCGTAAAAGATTTTCCGCTCTTTTCCTATGTTTTTTTAAAAGAATAAATTTATCTTCTTCAATTATCCCATTTTTCCCAATTTTCTCTTCAATTGAATCTATCATATTTTGTACTAAAATTATTTCCTTTTGTTTTTCATTTACAATACTAATTTTTTCAGCATTTATTTCATCACTACTTGCCTTAACTGTAGTTAAAAATATACAAATATCTATTGTCGGAAGTAATATTTCTAAAGTTAATTTTTCATGATTATCTAAGTTCCAAGCATCTAGCCCAGGACTATCTATTATGTGTATATTCTCATCTAACAAAAAATATGGTGTAGTAATATCAATTTGAGTAACTTTTAGTTTGTTATTAGGATTTCTACTCTCATCTGCATATTCCCCTACAATTTTTTCATTCAAGCTGCTCCCCTTCAATATTTGTGGCTTTTCATCCCTGAAATATATGGTAGCTTGTCTATCTATTCCTTTTGATGCTGTAATTATAATACTAGAACTTGGCCTTATGGCCATAGGTAAAATCTTTTCACCCAAAAGGGTGTTTACTAAAGTTGATTTTCCGCTACTTGTTATTCCCATAATAGCAACTCTTATTATGTCACCATTAACGCCCCTCTCTTTTGCTTTGAACCACTCTAAATCTTTATTATATCGATTTTTTCTGTAATCACTTTTTTCTAGAATTTCTTTTATTTCATTAATTGTATTTAATATATAATTATTTGTCTCCATAAAAATCTCCATATTAATTCTTGTTTTATTATTACTTATTTATGCATATCAAATAAAATACGCGGTTAAATATACATAATATTTTGCTTCATGCCATCGCCTATGTTTAACTCATAATATGTTATTAAACGAACATGTAAACGTAGTCTGATACAAAATATAATAGTATCTACTTACTTATTTTTTTTAATATATCTTATAATTATATTACCACAATTAATCCTATTTACCTAAATAAATACTAAACAATTTTAATAAAAAAATACTAATTTTCGTCAAATTAGTGCATTTTTTTGAAATTAAATAACATTATTAGTATCCTTTATTTTTAAGCTCAGATACAATTTCCACATATTTTTCGATCACATCAAATTTTTTATAATCATCTCTTCTTAAATCTATAATGTCTCCATGAGAAATACCTCTATAATTGTTATTTTTAAGTACTCCTCTAAATTCTCCCCATTTTGCAGAATCAATTGAAACCAAGCCATCATTATCTCCCTCTGTCAGCTTCACAATGATATAAGGGATTGTCAATATATAATCACTAAATATATTCGTCATTACTGTTGCATAACTTTGATAATAAATTCCTTCTACATCTTTAACTTCTTCATTAAATTCTTTACTATGATAAGTTGAAAATTGCCTAGTTGCAGTATAAAAATCAGGATTTTTATCACCAATCAATTTAAAATATTTATTAAAAGCTTTTGAAATAACCTTATAAATGACATTAGGCATGTAACGACATGAAATATCAACAAATTTTACACCTTGGTGTGGTGATGACATTGTCGTAATCGAAGCTACATACTTTCCCATATCTAGCTTGCTGACCATATATCGTGCATCTAAGCCTCCTTTTGAATGTGCAATAATATTCACTTTTTCGCATCCTGTCTCTTTCATAATATTAAATATTTTCTCTTTAATATCATGTGCATTATATTCTACTGTTCCAAAGGCTTCTTGATTCCCATAATAAATAGTTGCCCCTTGCCTAATAAGTCCTTTAGGAATTCGGCCCCAATAATTAATATATTTAAAATCTCTAAACCCTACACCATGAATTAAAACAAAAGGGTACTTTGTTTTGCATATGGCGGAATCAACTCTTGTTTTTTCAATATTAACTCTATAACACTCATGCTCATACTCATCCTTAGCAAGACGACATGCATAAAACATTACAAATATATTTATAATTGGAATTAATACCATCCACGCAACAATTATTCTCTTAGCAATATTAAGTCGCCTTGACGTATATATAATCCGTAACATTCCATTTATAATAAGCGTAAGTGTAAACAATATGGTAATAACAGTATCTAATATAATTAGATACTTTGAAGCTGCAGATTTTTGTATAATATTAGTATAAATATAACTACAAATTATACTTTGAATAAATACTGTATATAACCCATATAAAACAAGACGTCTACCACCTAATAATATTCTTAATCTATAATTAACTATTTGCTTCTTAGAATGTGGAAACAAATTAACCTTGAACCATATATAAGTAATAAGTATTACGACTTCAAATATAAATACTCCTTGATATACTTTTGAGATATTTTTTCGTGCTATATATTGGGTTAGAAAATACATTAACAAATAAATATGCGGCACCACAATTAAAAATAAACTTATGACTCCCTTATTTATTAAATCTATTTTCTTGTTGGCATCTAGACTCATACTTCCAAACACTATAATTCCTATGACCATCAAAACTATAAACATTAACCTATACCCCCTAGTCCTACAAAATATTTGTTTTAGAACATTTTTATTTTTTGTTTTCTTAATATATTTAAGAAATCCTATATAGATAAATACACGATAAATTATAGCTATAATGTGAAACTGTGCCAAAACTAAAAATAAAGGTCATGCTTTTCGTAGCATGACCTCTATTTCGCTATGTTGCAATCATAACTATAGTATTATCTGTAGTTATATATGTATCTAATATTTATAACTTTTTGACCTTAAATTTATCTTTTACACTTACAACCGTAATATTTAAATTATTAAGCAACTTATATAAGCTTTTCACTTGATTTATGTATTTTATATTATCTTTTTTAACTAGATTTTCTATCATTTTAATTATATCTGATTTTTCTTCACTATCTAGTAACATCCTCTTTCCTATACATTCGCTATTAATATAAGCTAAAGTAGTCCAAATTTGATCCTCTGTTATCTTATTATTATCCATTAGCACCCATGTGAAATCTTTTCTTCTAGCATTTGCTGGATATGCCTCTTTAAAAAACTTTATGAAACTATTTTCTATTTTGGGATCCTTTATACTTACATACTTTCCAAGCTGAGATCTTAGCGCATTCTTTAAATACATAATAGTATTCGGTTTAATTTCACCTGCCATTTTATCAATACTATCATAAACTAAATTATAAGTTTCTTGAATTTGCTCATCGTTACTATTTTCTTTTTTAAGTATTTTAGTAATATCTATGTATTCTAATATATTTCTTTTACAATTTAATTCCTTGTTATATAACCTCTCCCATATTTCCTTTGCACTTAAATTTTCTAAACCTATATTTTCTTCCATGATTGTTTCACCCTTTTCCTGTTATTTATATATATGCTCCAATTAAATCTCAACATATAGTTATTCTGATAATAATTAATGTAGCATACTTATTATATACCACTTTTATATTTAATTGAAATTAAGTTAGATTAATTCTGAAATTTTATTAGAAGTTATCCCATTTAATCATGATCAGGAGTCAATAATAAAATGGAACAACTTCTTATGCTAGAAATCCACATGTACATTTTCAATAATCATAACAAAAATTTAGCTTTTATTTCATTGCTCTATATTGTAGGTACAGCGTTAATTTTAGGCATCTATATTTTTTTCGGAAGCCTAATTTCATTGATTTTATTTTCTTTAAATTTTTTATACTTATCTAGTATTTCTACATTATCTTTTAAAAAACTATTTAGTATATATATGTTTTCAACAGTTTCACTGCTTATAATATGTTCAATTAACTCAGTTTCTTGAAGTATATCTTCTTTACCTCCTAAACACTGCAAAAAACTTTCTATTATATTGTGTCTATTTAATAGATATTTTCCAAGGCTTATCCCTTGTTCTGTTAGTATTATCACTTTATATTTTTCATAATTTATGAGTGCCAATTCTCCAAGTTTTTTCATCATCTTAGAAGCTGAAGAATCACGTACATTTAACATTTGAGATATTTTATTTAATCTAACAACCTCATCTTCTATACTACATCTATAAATCATCTCTAAGTAATCTTCCATAGATGGAGTAAGCAATTTTCTAGTCGAATTTATATTTTCATAACCTCTTACTGTATGGAAATCTTTCTCCATTTTTTCACCGCCAATATTATTTTATTTGAAAATATTTCTTATCTTTATTAGTATCATTTCTGTCATTTTCTGCATATCTTAGCCTAGAGAAAGAGTTTCTCTCTTTCTTAAAATCTTAATAATATACAAAAAGGAGAATAGCTGTGAGCACTACTTTTTTAAAGAATTTGATTCCACTTAACACTATTAAACTTGGTAGTAAATGCAAAGTCAATTTGCTTATTGCTGAGGGCATCATCAGAAGAAGATTTTTGGATCTTGGTTTGATAAATGGAACTGAAGTAAAAGCATTAGTGAAAAGTCCCTCAGGTGATCCTGTTGCGTATTTGATTAGAGGCGCTGTTATTGCACTAAGATCAGAAGATGCTGCAAAAATTCTTGTAGAAACAATTTAAATACTATCTACTTAATAAGTATTTATAAATTCCTATTAAAATACCTAAATTAAGGCACATTTCAAAAAATAATAAAGCAGTATGATGATCTATTATTTTTCTTATGTGCCTGATAGGAATCTTAAATAATGTATAAAGGAGCTATTTTATGGGTTTAACTAATCAATCCACTGGTACTAAGGCTTTAGATAAAGAGCTTAATCTTGACCGCACTTCTCCGGATAATAAAATAATTGCCCTTGCAGGTAATCCAAATGTAGGAAAAAGTACAGTCTTTAATAATTTAACAGGTTTGAACCAACATACAGGTAATTGGCCTGGAAAAACAGTTACTAATGCTACTGGGAAATGCATTTATAAGAAAAAGAAATTTATATTAGTCGATATTCCAGGCACATACTCTCTTATGGCAAACTCAGTAGAAGAAGAAGTAGCTAGAGATTTCATATGCTTTGGGAATCCAGATGCAACTATAGTTATTGTTGATGCGACTTGCCTTGAGAGAAATTTAAATCTTGTTCTTCAAACTCTTGAAATTACAGGTAATGTCATAGTTTGCGTTAATCTTATGGATGAAGCAAAAAGAAAAGGTATTGTTGTAAATATCCCCAAATTGTCCTCTTTATTAGGTGTTCCTGTAATTGCTACAAGTGCTACTACAGGTATAGGGTTAGATCAACTTATGGATTCAGTCTATAACTTAACTTTTAATAAAGTTATTCAAAAAACAATAAAGATTAAGTATAATGATATTATTGAACAATCTATTACATTAATACAAGATGAATTGATTCCTATTTTGAAAGGAAAAATCAATACTAGATGGGTTGCTTTAAAGTTATTAGAAAATGAAAAAACATTATTAAACTCAATAGATAAATATATAGGATTTAACATATATGATAATTGCGAGATTTTGCAGACTATAAAAAAAGCCAAAGAAATTTTGGCATATAATGATATAGATGATGAAATACTTAGAGATCAAATTGTATCTGAATTAGTCCGAAGATCAGAAAGTATAAGTAAGAATATAATAGCTTTTAATATTGAAAAATACAATGCCCTAGATCGAAAAATAGACAGTATACTAACTTCAAAGAAATTTGGTATTCCTTTAATGATATTACTTTTAGGAATAATATTTTGGATAACAATAACAGGAGCAAATATACCGTCTGAAATATTATCAACAACATTGTTTGGTATACAAAGCAAATTAACAGCATTATTTCTTTGGTTTGGTCTGCCTCCATGGGTTGAAGGAATTTTAATTCAGGGTATGTACAAAACCTTAGCTTGGGTTATTGCTGTTATGCTTCCTCCTATGGCTATATTCTTTCCTCTTTTCACTTTACTTGAAGATCTTGGTTATCTTCCAAGAGTCGCTTTTAACTTAGATAATTTTTTTAAGAAGTCTTCTGCCTGTGGAAAGCAAGCTCTTACAATGTGTATGGGATTTGGATGCAATGCAGCTGGTATAATTGGTTGTAGAATAATAGATTCTCCAAGAGAAAGGCTTATTGCAATTGTAACTAATAATTTTGTGCCTTGTAATGGTAGATTTCCTACACTTATTGCCATAATTACAATGTTTTTTGTTAGTATGTTTATAGGGCCATTTCAATCATTAATTTCTACTATTATCTTAACTGGGGTGATCCTACTCGGAATATTTATGACTCTTATGATTTCAAGACTTCTATCAGTGACCGTCTTGAAAGGTATTCCTTCTTCGTTTACCTTAGAGCTTCCACCTTACCGAAAACCTCAAATAGGTAAGATTATTATTAGATCTATATTTGACAGAACCTTATTTGTGCTCGGACGAGCTATAGCTATAGCTGCTCCTGCTGGAATTATTATATGGCTAATGGCTAATATAAACATTGGTGATATTAGTATTCTAACTCATTGCGCTATTTTTCTAAATCCATTTGCACATCTTATTGGATTAGATGGGTATATCTTAATGGCATTCATACTTGGTTTTCCCGCAAATGAGATAGTAATCCCAATAATTATAATGAGTTACATGGCTACAGGCAGTCTATCAGAGCTAAATAGCCTAGTTGAACTTCGCAGTTTGCTAATTGCAAATGGATGGACATGGGTTACAGCTGTGTGTGTAATGCTATTTTCACTTATGCATTGGCCTTGTAGTACTACCTGCCTAACTATAAGAAAAGAAACTCAAAGCTTAAAATGGACGATTGCATCAATCTTAATCCCCACTGCTACAGGCTTTACTATCTGCTTTTTATTTACCACCATAGTCCGATTATTAGGACTAGCTTAAGAAACATTCAAAATAATATTCATTATATCTTTAATTTGTTATTTTATTTCACATATCTAGATAATTTAAATTCATTTTTCTAAATATGCTTTAAAGGTAAAAAATGCTATAACTTAGTATATTAAAATGTACCCTTTGTAACGGACATTTTATATCAAGTTATGGTATTTTTTTTAAATATATTAGGAATTCCTTTATCTTTATTTCTGCTTAGGCACAATCAAAATTTCATGTGCCTTATCTTCTGATACTTTAATATGTTGAATATATTTTTCTCCCCAAAGTGAAATGCTATCTAATACGGCTTTAAATTCTTTACCTATATCTGTTAAAGAATACTCTACCTTAGGTGGAACTTGAGCAAACACATAACGTTTTACTACTCCATATTCTTCTAAGCTACGAAGCTGTTTTGTAAGTGTTGACTGTGTTAAATTTGGCAATGATCTTTGCAATTCCCCAAAACGAAGAGTTGATGAACTTAGATTATGTAAAATTACTACAGTCCATTTCCCCGCAAGAATTTTCTGTGCTGTTATAAACGGACATTTTCCAAATAAATCATATTTTTCTTCCATTATAAACTCCTTTGTATGTTTTAAGATACTATGTATCAAAAATAATCGTACTTGAAAAATAATTGGTAATCATCTATTATTTAAGTACATGGTAATTATATCATAATAAAATAGAAGGAGCAATTATAATGAATGAAGTATTAGAATTTCTAACTAGTAATAAAACTTTTTATCTTGCAACAATTGAGGGAGATCAAGCTAGAGTTCGTCCGTTCGGTGCAGTAATGAAATATGAAGACAAACTGTATTTTGGAACAAATAATAAAAAGCCTGTTTTCAATCAATTAGTTACAAATCCTAAGGTTGAGATTTCTACAACATCACCTAAAGGAGAATGGATCCGTTTGACTGGAAATGCTGTTGTAGATCCTCGTAGTGAAGTTAAAACAGCTATGTTGGAATCATTACCAAGCCTAAAGAAGATGTATAGTTCAACTGATGATATCTTTGAAGTATTTTATCTTGCAGATGCTGTTGCAGTTTTCAATTCTTTTAGTGGTGAATCTAAAACAGTTCAACTATAATATAAATACAAGCTACACTTCAATGAATAGAAGTGTAGCTTGTATTTATTTAAGGCACATTCCAAAGAATTCTTATAGATACAATTGTGCCTTATGACAAGAATTACTCTTTTGCTCTGTAGTGAACATGTAGTAATTCATGAACTCTATTTTTCAATATTCCTGAATATAAAGAATCCATTAGTGGATTATCATCAGAACGACTTATACTTTTCATTTTATCTGATTTATAAAGCCCTGCACCACGTTTTGTTTTTTCTTCAGCTTTAGCAAATGGTTGTCCTGCACCATTAATGCATCCTCCTGGACATGCCATAACTTCTACAAAATCATAATGTACTTCACCAGCTTTTATCTTTTTTATAACATTATCTGCATTTTTAAGCCCACTTACTATTGCAATTTTTATTTCACGATCAAGAGCAGTAATGCTTGTCTCCTTAACCCCTTCCATACCTCTAACACCTTCAAAAGCAAAGGCACGTAATGATGGAACTGATTGTTCTGTTAAAACCTTACGAATAACAGCTTCAGTAACACCTCCTGTTACTCCAAATATAACCCCAGCTCCACTACTGCTTTGAAATGGTCTGTCTAGGGCTTCTAGTTCTAACTCAGAGAATGTAATTCCTGATTCATTTACCATGTTAATAAATTCTTGTGTAGTAACTACATAATCTACATCAGGTACTCCATTAGTTTTAAATTCGTCTCTATCTGCTTCGAATTTTTTAGCTGAACAAGGCATAATTGCTACACTTACAAGTTTTCTATCATCATCTTTATAATTTTCCTTTAATACAGACGCAAACATCTCCATAGGCGACTTACAAGTTGATACATTCTTCATTAACTCTGGATAAGTATTTTGTACATAATTCACCCATGCTGGACAACAAGATGTAAAGAGTGGTAACTGTTCATTTTTTTGAAGTTTTGAAACAAACTCATTTGTTTCTTCTATAACTGTAAGGTCTGCTCCAACTGCTGTGTCAAAAACCTTATCAAATCCCATTCTTCTAAGGGCAGCTACCATTTTACCCATTGCATCTCTGCCATCTGCTTCTCCTAATAGTTCACTTAATCCTACTCTTACAGCAGGAGCTATTTGAACTACTACTTGCTTACTCTTATTATTTAAATCTTCCCAAAGCTTACCTGTATTGCTCCTTACTACGATAGCACCAGTAGGACATACTGCTGCACATTGACCGCATGAAACACAGTTAGAATTTACTATAGGTTCATCAAACGCAGTAGTTACAATCATGTTTGAACCTCTTCCAACAAAATCAATTGCTCCAACGTTTTGTACTTCTTCACAAACTCTTACACAATCACCACATAAAATACACTTACTTTGGTTTCTTACTATAGCCACAGATGATTCATCCAATTTTTCATCCTTAGCTGTATTTGAGAACCTAACATCATTTATTCCAAATCGTTTTGCTAGCTCCTGAAGCTTACACGATCCGCTTTTCTGACAAGTTGTGCAGTCTCTGCAATGATTTGCAAGCAATAGTTCAAGAATATTCTTTCTATATTTTCTAAGTCTTGGTGTGTTGGTGTATATTTCCATACCAGCTCTAGGAGGGGTAGAACATGCAGCTTCCATATCTCCACGTTTAGTTTCCACCATGCACATACGGCAAGCTCCATAAACTGAAAGTTCTGAATAGAAGCAAAGTGTTGGTAATTCGATACCTGCTTTTCTAACTAACTCTAAAATATTTTTTTCATCTTTGATTTCTACAGGTACGTTATCTATAGTCATAAACTGTCCATTCATTCTATTAATCCTCCTTTATAGCTTTAAATGGGCAAGTTTCCACACAAGCACCACATTTTATACACTTATCTTTATCAATTATAAATGGTTCTTTAATCTTGCCTGAAATTGCCGAAACAGGACAGACTTTTGAACATTTTGAGCATCCCTTACATATAGAAGGGTCAATAAATATTGTTTTTAGTTTTTGACAAGTCTTTGATGTACATTTTTTATCAACAATATGTGTTATATATTCATCTCTGAAATTTTTAATAGTACTAACAACTGGTGATGGTGCTGTTTTTCCTAGTCCACAAAGAGCTGTTGCTGAAATTGTATCTGCAAGTTCTAGCAGCATGTCTATATCTTCTAATTTGCCACGACCTGCAACAATTCCATCGAGAATTTCAAGCATTCTCTTAGTACCTTCGCGACAAGGGACACATTTTCCACAAGATTCATTTTTTGTAAAGTTCATAAAGAATCTTGCAACCTCAACCATACAAGTATCTTCATCCATAACTACAAGACCACCGGAACCTATCATTGCACCTGCTTTTTTAAGTGAATCAAAATCTAATGGTAAATCAAGGTGTTCTGATGTAAGACATCCGCCCGATGGACCTCCTATTTGTACAGCTTTAAATTTTTTGCCGTCTTTTATGCCTCCACCTATATCAAAGATTACTTCCCTTAAGGTTGTCCCCATTGGTACCTCAATAAGACCAGTATTTTCAATGTTTCCTGTTAAAGCAAAAGCTTTTGTACCAGGACTGTTTTCAGGCCCGATAGATCTATACCACTTAGCACCTTTATTAATAACAATAGGCACATTAGCAAAAGTTTCAACGTTATTAAGAACTGTAGGTTTACCAAAAAGGCCTTGCTCAACAGTTCTTGGAGGTTTTACTCTTGGCATACCTCTTTTCCCTTCAATTGAAGCAGTAAGAGCACTTCCTTCGCCACACACAAAGGCACCAGCGCCTTTATTAATTTGAAAATCAAAGCTGAAATCAGTTCCTAAAATATTATTTCCGAGTATTCCATACTCTCTTGCCTGCTCAATCGCATTAGATAGTCTGCTTACAGCTAAAGGATATTCAGCACGAACATAAAGATACCCTTTTTGCGCTCCGCAAGCAGCACCTGCAATCATCATTCCTTCAAGTATTCTGTGAGGATCTCCCTCCATTAAGCTTCTATCCATAAATGCCCCCGGGTCACCTTCATCACCATTACAAACAATGTATCTAATTTCTTCTTTTTGGTGTTTTACTTGAGACCATTTACGACCTGCTGGGAATCCACCGCCTCCGCGACCTCTTAAATTTGACTCTTCTATTTCCTTAATAACATCATCTGAATCCATATCAAATAATACCTTTTCAAATGCAGCATATCCATCTAGTGCAAAATATTCTTCAATTGAAGTTGCATCTATTTGTCCACAATGTTCAAGGGCAAGCCTAGTTTGTTTCTTATAAAAAGGTATTTCTTCTTGTTTTTTATAAACTTCACCATTTTTAGTATATGCAAGTCTTTCAACACATTCATTGTTAATTATCGTTTTATCTAAAATTTCAGCACAATCTTCTGGTTTTACTTTTATATATAAATAACCGAAAGGCTCAATTCTTACAAGAGGACCCATTTCACAAAATCCATGACATCCACTTTTTTTAATCCCAACCGTTTTATCATGCGGTTCTTTTTCAAGCTTTACCTCACAATTTATTCCTTTTTCTTTCATCAATTTTATAAATTCTTCATAAACATCTAAAGATCCACCAGCTACACAGCCAGTACCAGCACATATAAGAATTTTTTTTTCTTCTTTCTCAAAACTTTTTCTATAAATATTTCTAACACTGATCAAATCATTTCTATTAAGAAGCATACTATTTTTCCTCCTTAAGACTATTTAAAATCTCCATTGCTTTTTCTGGAGTCATAGCGCCATATACTTTATCATTAACAGTCATTGCAGGCGCAAGTCCACAAGCACCAAGACATGAGACGGTTTCCAAAGTAAACAATAAATTATCTGTTGTAGTTTTAATCTCTGAAAGATTTAATTCTTTTCTTAGCTTGTCTAATATAGGAACGGATTTTCTAACATGACAAGCTGTACCATCACATACTTTTATTACAAATTTACCTTTAGGTTCTAAAGAAAAATTTTCATAAAAGGTTGCCACACTATAAATTTTAGCTCTACTCATACCAAGCTTTTCTGAAAGATATGCGAATGCTTCTTTAGGTAAATACCTATAAATTTCTTGGGTATCCTGCAATATTGCAATAATATTACAAGCATCATGATTATATTTTGTCAATATAGTATCTAAGTTACTGTAATCAAAAGAATTAGACATTTTCTCTCCTCCTTGTAATTGTTTTCAAGCGTATAGCAATTATATTACTTTGTTTTTAGACAAATTACAATAAATTCATTTAAACATTTACATTGCATATATTGTGTACTTTAAGTAATTATTCTACATAAAATCAATTTTCCCTTTTTCATTTATTAACTTTATTAAGGCACATGAAATAAAATAACAAGTCCAAAGCTGGCATGAATATTTCTAATTGTAAAATATCTTGAGCCACCAATCTTCTAAATTTCAACATTAGTGGTTCTTTATTTGTCTAACATATTGTAATATACTATAAATATAATCATGTATTACAAAATTATCTTTTATAATACATAATTATATACTTTGGATATTATTACAACATGAATATTAATTAAAATAATAATTGTGAGGCGTAAACAAATGGAAAAAATACTTAGACCTGTATATGCAGAAATAGATTTAGATGCAATAGCTTATAATATGAAAAACATAAAAAATTTGTCTCCTGATAAAGAGGTAATTGCAGTTGTTAAGGCTGATTGCTATGGTCATGGAGCTTTAGATGTAGTTCCAGCATTACTTGAAAATGGTGCATCAAGACTCGCTGTAGCAGTATTAACAGAAGGAATTGAGCTTAGAAATAATAATATAAATGCTCCTATTATGATTCTTGGATATACTCCACTATATTTAGGTCAAGAATTAATAGATTATGATTTAGAGCAAACTGTTTATGACTTAGAATATGCAAAAGAATTATCAAAAATAGCATTGAGCCTTAATAAAAAAGCTAAAATTCATATTGCCCTAGATACTGGAATGGGCAGAATAGGTTTTCTTCCAAATGAAAAAGCTGTGGAAGATGTTTCTGAAATATGTTATTTAAAAGGATTAGAAGTACTTGGGATCTTTACCCACTTTTCAACCTCTGACGAAAAAGATAAAGAGTATACTTTAGAACAATTTAATAAGTTTACAGATTTTACTGCAAAACTTTCAGATCTTGGAATAAAAATTCCTTTAAAACATGTATCAAATAGCGGTGCAATTATGGATATGCCCGAAACCTACTTAGATGCAGTTCGAGCAGGAATTATACTTTATGGTTATTATCCATCAGATGAAGTTAATAAAAATAATCTATCTCTAAAGCCAGCATTAACATTAAAAGCATGTATAACACGTGTTCAAGAAATGGATAAAGATATGTATATAAGTTATGGTAGAACTTTCAAAACTGAAAGAAAAAGCTTAATTGCGACTCTTCCTATAGGTTATGCAGATGGTTATTCACGATTATTAGCTAAAGACGCTAGTGTAATTATAAATGGAAAATTCGCTCCTATTGTAGGAAGAATTTGCATGGATCAATGTATGATAGATGTAACCGACATTGATAATGTAAAAGTTGGTGATGAAGTTATACTACTTGGTGAGCAAGGAAGCTTAAAATTTAATGCTGATAATCTGGCAGAAATTATGGGAACAATTAATTATGAAATACTTTGCATGCTTAAATACAGAATACCTAGAGTGTATATTAAAAATGGAGAAGTAGTTAATGTACGAAATTATCTTTAGGAATATTGATTTTAAAATTGTACACAAAAGAACAAGACCTCCCTACGGTCGAGTAGTAATATAATTATCTCGTATTCATCTGAGATTTTCTATCTAATTTTTACTTAGAATATTATCCACAGCCAGTTCCGCAAGCTGTTTCCTATATAATAAAAAAATATATAGACTTATCATTATGCTAAAACTATTGGAAATAATTCACCAAATAATCAATTCCAATAGTTTCCACAGGAATTAAAATTCTGTTTCTTAATTTGCATCTTCAAATAACAACACAAGTAAATTCAATACCTGTTTCATCCATTTTTTTATTGAAGATATTTTTTGCATTCTTCAACATTATTTTGCTCTAGTTTTAATAGTTTATTAGCTAAATCAAGTATTTTTTTATCTTTTTTGTTATATTATCAAAATCCATTCCAAACCCGCATGATTACTATAAGTAGTTATATATTTAACTATTTTCTTATTTAATAATTCCTGCTGAGTTTTTTCCAAACTGCCATGAATATTTTTCATCAAGCAAGGAAGTAAAGCGCCATCATAGCGAGCCTATTATGGCATTTTGCTGACGCAGGATGATGGAAAATAGGCTGGCAGATGGACTTGTTATTTTTTTTGATTGTGCCTTATATCCTAATATTAATTTAAAATCATCCTTTTAATTATATTTATTATGGTTCTTCATAGGTATGCTCCTCATTTGTTATCTTATACTATCCTTAAACTTCAAGTACTTTTACCTAGACATATTAATCTGCCTTACAACTGATACGGGTCGCCATATCAGTTGCAAGTGATATACTTTTTTATTGTAGAATTTATCACTCACTATTAAAGGTATTATAGAAACTTATACTAATTGTTTCTTCTCAATATTTTAAACATATTTTAATGCTAAATTATCTAATTCTGCTTTCAATTTTGAATTATTAAATTTAGCCGCAATTGGAGAAAATATCTCTATAGTTTCTTTTGCTTTTTCTTTCCATCTTTGTGATTCCATGAATTCTATTGTTCTCATATTATGGAGACGGTCTGCTAATTTTATCATAATAACATGGTCATCAAATGATTCTTTACTTATTATTCTTGAATATTTTTCATTAAAATTAGTTGAATCATCTATCATTTTTGCAACTTTTACTGAGAAACCTTCTTCTACCTCATTTAACGTTACTCCAGTTTTTTCTTCAATTATATCATGTAATAAACCTGCTATAATTGTTTCTTCATCAGCCTCCATTTCAGCTAATATAATAGCAACATTAATAGAATGTGTGACATAACGTTCACCTGACTTTCTCTTTTGTCCTTTATGAACCACACAAGCCAAATTATATGCCTTTCCCAACATTTTGAAATCATTAAATATTTTATTATTTTGAATACTTTCAATTAAACATCCGTATAATTCTTTGGGTTCTTTATAATTTTCAGTTCCTTTTAAAAACATATTAACATTTTCATATATTTTATCTTGATTCATATAACAATTACCTCCTTTAAACAATCTTTGAATATAAATAGCATGAATAAATGCAGGAGAAAAACCATATTTTCTTCGAAAAGCTTTTGTAAATCCACTATTAGTTTGATATCCGTACTCAATCGCTACATCAAGTATCCTTTTTCCCAGCATGATATCTTCTGTAGCTTTAAAAAGTCTTCTCTCCTTTACATACTCCATAAGAGATACACCCATCTGTTCTCTAAATATCCTTGAAAAATGATATATGGAATATCCCATTTTTTTAGAGATGCATTCTAATGTTAATTCTTCTGTTATATTATCTTCAATATATTGAATACATAAAAGTATGATATCATCATATTTCAATGCTCTCACTCCTTAATTCCACGTGGTAATTATACTATAAATCTATTTTCCATTTATTACTGTTCCATTTTTGCTATCATAATAATAATTTTAAATTATTATATCATATACAAATTTTTATATTCACAGGATTTATCATCAACATTCTTCTTGAAACAACAGAAAAAGGAGAACCTCCTCCATCTGGACTTGGTTCTCCTCAGTTATTTAGATACATTATTAAGTTATCATTTATATTAAATAATACTTTAATATCATTTAATATTTATCTGCTGGATGAAAATTTCCTTCGTTCTTAAGATAGCAATTAAAGAACTGCAATACTAAATCATTCATCTTATCTAACACATAATACTTGTCTGCTTTTTGTTTACCAAGCTTGCTGTTTGCTGTATTACACAGCAATTTTGTAAGAATTGGAGATGCTAATGGAAGATCAGTAAAACTCATGTGATTTGCTCCATCAAAATATACTTCAAAAGACTTTGGAGCAGTAGCTGAAATTAATTTTTGAGGTATAATGCTTGGATCAGTTTTTTCATATATTCGTTTCAAATCATCACTATAAATGCTAAGAATAGGCACAGGGTAAACATTATGATTAATTTGCAATTTACCATTATTAAAACCAGTATATTCTCCTTTTAAGTCATCATCAAGATTAACTACAGCACTTACCTCTCTACGTTCTCTGCCAAGCTGTGCACATGCTGAAGCTCCTAATGAATGACCTATTAATCCAATTTTACTAGTATCAATCAAACTATAAACTTTTTCAGCATTCCCTTCCTTTACATTTTTAAGAATTGTATCAAGTACAAAATTCATATCTCCAGTACGTACTTTTAGCCACTTTATTCCAAGATTGTATTCAGTCTCTTCATCATAAGCTCCATTATTTGCACCATTAAGTTCGTTCATGAATGACTTATCTATTGTTGTTATTTTTCCATCAGTATTTTTTGTAAATAAACCTTGATATGGATGGTCTATTGAACATACTACATATCCATTACTAGCCAGCTCTCTAAAAGTAGATATATTACTAGTTTTCATTCCATAGGCACCATGCGAAAATATTACCAGAGGATAATTAGATGTAACTTCATTACCTTCTGGATACCAGAATTCTACTGTAACCTCTCTATTTTCACCTTTTGCACTGTATATATCAATACGATTGTTGTCCTTGAATGTATAAGTTGCGGTTTTTATATCCTTATACTTTCCTGTTAGTTGAAACATCTTATACTGTGGAAAAATTAATTCAGGACTGACAGCTACAACTACAATTAACCACATTGCTATAGACTTACTAACCATCTTTCCAAGTTTGTATTTTTTCTTATCTTCTCTTTTTCGTATGAGTAATAGTCCAGAAGCAATTGCCAAAATAAGCAATAAAGTCCCTAAAAGTATCCAACGGAAACTCCATTGGATTACTGGCAGCAATGTAAATATAACAAATGCTACAAATACACTAATGTGAATTAAACTTCTTATTTTCCTTTGATTTAATTTTGTTTTAAAGCAGTATATTCCAAAAACAATTTCTATAACTGCTGCAATAGACACTACTATTATTCCCATTTTCACTTCACCTCATCAATTTATTCTTTTAATTACAATTAGCCTTTATCTTAAAAGTATGCTTTACATCTACAAAACTAAACTATTACATATTAAGCCCAATGTACATAGCTTAAGCAGTATCTTGTAAATAATGACATGTAAGTTGTAAAATAGAAGAGGTAATCTGAAAATTATATTTTATTCTTCTTTATTTTTAATCTCTAATTCTTCTCTCATTATATTCAATTTTTCATTAATTTCATTAGCATCCTTCTTATCATATATCCACACTAAAAATTGAAAAATAACATATATCACTATTATCTGAATTTCTAATATAATTATATCTAGAATATCATATATAAATCCAATCACATTAGCAAAAATTAATAGTACTCCATTTAGTATAATAAAGTGAATGATTCTTCTTATCCACATTTGCTTTTCTGATAATTTTTTTGTGGAATATAATATTAAACTTAGCAAATCAATAATTAAGGAACATATCATATAAATATATATATCTTTTAATTCTAATGATTTATTGGGTAAAATAATCTGACTTGATAATGTTACACATATTACAATAAGTGAAAATATAGTAAAATAATTTCTTATTAACTTTTTTATATAATCCGTTAATTTCATATGCTATTTCCTCCTATAAATCTAACATTTCCTTTAATGTAGGTACAAACTGCCTAGAGATAACTACCTTTTCTCCATTATCCAGCTTTGCTTCAAACCTGCCACTTAAAGATGGTCGTACTAATAATACTTTTGTTATGTTTATAATAGTCGATTTGGATGCACGAAAAAACTTTTTTCCCTGACACATTTCCTCTAATTCATAAAGCTTTTGCTTAGACTCCCACAACTTGTCTTTGCAGTAGATAAACACTTTGTTGTCTACTGCTTCAAAATAATACACATCTGAAATATGCAACCTGTGAATATTGCTCCCATCATAACCGAGAATTACAGATTTTTCTGTTTTTAATTTACTTAATAATTTTAAAATATCATCATTAATCTCATGACATCTAATAATAATTTCTTCCTCAAATTCTCTTCCGATTTCCTCGATTGATATTTTCATATTTTCACCACTTTAAATCCATTTTTTATATTATACCAAACAAATTCCATAAACTATCATATTTTCTAGATTTCTATATAATTATACACATAAAAAATGAAACAAGACTTATTTTACACAGGAAGGAAGGTATTTAGTGTGGAAAATACACCGAAACCCTGAAAATCCACTTAAATTACGAAAAAAAGCCGACCTTAATTAATGACTTTAGAGACTAAAAAAAAATTAATGGTTAGACTCTTGAATAGAAATGTCAGAATTTTGTATTACACCTTGATCAATAAGAAATCTTACAGCTTCTTTTACGGCTTTTTCTTTTTGTTTATTCTGCATTTCTGCTAGCATATCAATTTTATATAGGTCATATGGATTGAATTCTTCACCCGTAGTAAACATATGGTAGATAGCTGTGAGAATCATCTTTGCGATAGCGATAATGGCTCTCTTTTTACCTCTGCGTTTATAAGTGCGTTCATACTTAATTTTGTAGTAATGGAATTTATCCGATTTCACGACTGCATGGGCACCTTGCACCAATGCAGGTTTGATGTAGACATCGGCACGTGTTATACGGACTGATTTCTTCTTACCAGCAGATTCATTATTGCCTGGAGTCAATCCAGCCCAGCAACATAAACGCTTAGAGTTTTAAAACTGAGACATATCTGTACCAATTTCGGAGATGATAATAATCGCAGATTGTCTATCAACTCCTGGAATTGTACAAAGAAGTTCAATAATACTTTCATATGGTTTTACCATTTTACTGAGTGCTTGATCTAACTTATCAATAGAGTTATTTATATACTTAAGGTGTGATCTAGTAGACCACTTATTTGTGCTTTACTTTATCTAAATTAAAGGAAAGAGGATTATCAACTGCCATATTATCCAATGCCTCACCTAGCATGTTACATATATGGCTATTAAAAATTCTAAGATAGATTCCCATATAGATTCCTGTTTTTCTGTTGACAATCTTAAAATATATAAACCTCGTCCTACTGTCTATAATTTAGTTTTAGATGAAGTATTGTTTCTTCTAATAGTTGGAATGTAGTTAGTGCTAAAAGTTTTAGCTTTAATGTATGTTGGATAAATCGCTTTAATAATAAAAAAGAAGTTTTACCCTGTAAATCTGATATTGAATTAAAATCCCTAATCGACTTATCTACTATCCTTTAAGCATTATTATATACAAATTTTTATATTCACAGGATTTATCCTCAACATTCTTTTAAAAAAACAGAAAAAGGAGAACCTCCTCCATATGGACTTGGTTCCCCTCAATTATTTATATAAATTATTAAATCATGATTTATTTCTTATTAATTTATAACTTATACCAACTTTACTCAATTTTACTTTATATCCTTTATTCATTATACGGTTCAGCGTATCAGTAGCAAATGATAACACATTTTCTTTAGCTACTTTTCTAGTCTTCCTATTCAATTTCCGTTCTTCTTTTTTATGTTTTTCATACTGTTTATTGAATTCTAATTTTCTTCCCTCTTTTCATTTTACAATTGTTACCTTTTTATTCTGTAATTATTTTAACATAATTTCGAGACCTGTAAAGTTGAGATTGCTAATTTGCCATATAATTTTTAAGTTGTAATAAGGTATCTTAAATTATTTCATTGTAAACTCAACATAATATCCAAGTTGACAATATACATTATAAATTATATACTAAATTAAAGTTTATTTTGACAATTTTACATGGAGGTGAACTAATATGGAAAAACTAACTGAAGAAATTATAACTGGAAAGCGTTTGACAAGAAATGATAATTTAGAATTTTTATTAACTGTAAATTTAAAAGAACTTTGCGAAGGAGCCAATAAAATTCGTGAAAAATTATGTGGACAAAAAGTAGACCTTTGTACAATTATTAATGGACGTCGCGGACGATGTAGTGAAAACTGTAAATTCTGTGCTCAATCTGCTCATCATAATGCAAAAATTAAAGAATATGCTTTTTTAGATCCAAATATAATTTTAGATGATTGTAAAAAAAATGAGGCCAATGGTGTACATCGCTACTCTATTGTCACTGCTGGAAGATCATTAACTGGTCATGACTTTGATAAAGCAATAGACTCCTATAAGAAGATGAATGAAGAATGTGAAATTAATCTGTGCGCATCTCATGGTTTTTTAACAGAAGAAGAATTTATTCGCTTAAAAGAATCTGGAGTTACAATGTATCATACAAATATTGAAACTTCTAAAAATAACTTTCATAATATATGCACTACACATTCATATGAAGACAAAATCGAAGAAATTAAACTTGCTCAAAAAGTAGGACTTAATGTTTGTTCAGGTGGAATTATAGGAATGGGCGAAACATGGGAAGATAGAATTGATATGGCTATTAGTCTATCAGAACTTGGAATTGTATCAATACCAATCAATGTATTAATGCCAATAGAAGGTACTCCATTTGGCGATTTAGAAAGAATCTCTGAGGAAGATATTTTAAGAATAATAGCAATTTTTCGTTACTTAAATCCAACTGTTTATATTCGTATGGCAGCTGGCAGAACTTATTTTTCAGATGGAGGCACAAAAATTTTCCTATCTGGTGCTAATGCAACAATTACTGGTGATATGTTAACTACTGTGGGGAATAACACAAAGCAAGATAAAATTATGCTTACAAAGCTTGGCTTTGACATTAAAAAATAAAAGGAGAAATAAATTATGGAAGATACAAATAAAATGAAGACTCGTCAACTAACATTGATTGGAGTTATGACGGCGGTTACTTGTATCTTGGGACCGCTATCACTTCCTATCGGAATAATACCAATTTCATTAACTAACCTTGCAATTTATTTTGCAGTATATGCACTAGGCGGAAAAAGAGGAACACTTAGTTATATAGTTTATCTTTTTATAGGTCTTGTAGGACTGCCAGTATTCTCAGGGTTTTCGGGAGGATTTACTAAACTCTTTGGACCAACAGGCGGATATTTAATTGGATTTATTCTGATGGCATTTATTAGTGGTATTTTCATTGACAAATTTTCAAGCAAAATTTATATGTGTTTCTTAGGAATGGTACTCGGTACAATCGTAACATATATACTGGGAACAGCATGGCTATCATATGAAGCACATATTGGATTCAATAAAGCATTAGCAGTTGGTGTACTTCCATTTATTCCAGGAGATATAGTAAAAATAATAATTGCATCACTTATTGGACCTCAAATTAAAAAGAGGCTTATAAGCGCTGGATTATACTAACAAATAAGAAAATGGCTCAAATTATACTATGATTTGAGCCATTTTATTATTCTTTATGTGCATTTTTTATTAGCAATCACACCTAAATCGTACAAATGCTACAAACGACCATTTATTTCTAAAAGCAAGTACTAGTTATTAATCTTTATACCCTATAAACTATCTACTCTCAAAACTGTACGTGCAGATTTGTCACATGCAGCTTCTCTCTTTTCTGTTCAATTTTAGTAAATTCCTCATTTACTTATGATACGGTTCACCCTTCATTATCCTAAACCTTATTTAATTAGCATATTAACCTTAACAACTTACCTCTAAAATAAACCTTTATTCTTCCAAATATCATATTACTTTTACATAACTTTGCGACATGATATTTATCTTTTTTACTTCTAAACCATATTCTTAATAACTTATTAATTATAATTTATACTGCTCGCAATTGTTAAAAAACTTATATAAATCTTTTATGCTATGTCTAGCTAATATAATGCAGTATGTCATATTACAAGGTTCATATGAACATGCAAACGCAATTTATCTAACAAAAACTAATCTTAACACTTTTACCCATTTTATTTAAACATTCTTTAAGTTGTTTGATTAATGCTAATTTTGTATCAAAATCAATATCTGTTCCTTGATGTGCAACATTTTCAGACATTCCAAAATAAATATTCACATCAGTAGCCTCTTCAATCAAAATAAGCGCAAGTAATGATGCTGGATCTTTACTTCTAACTATATTAAGGCAATACATTGGATTTTTTGAAAACTCTAGGATTAATTCCACAACTTTTTTTAAGGTAATGACGCCTTCAGTGACGTAATCTACTCCTTCAATTGATGACATGTCTGGAACTTCTTCGTTTCCACTGTCTTGTTTTACCCTCATGGGCTTTTTTAGGTATTTACTTACAACCCTTGCTGTGCTTCCACCACAAATAACGGTTTTACCATTTTTAGAAAAGAATAATTTTAGTACTTTATTATCATCTTCTTTATTTTCTGGTGTCCCAATAAGCATATTTACAACTTCCCTATTTCTAACTTTTACCACATATACAGTGGCATCATCATCTAGGGAATCCTCACTTAGTGCCAAACTGCAATTTACGATTTGTGCAGCAATATGAGATGCTGACATTTTTTTTGTGTCAAGACGTTCTAAAAATTCTACAATTTCAGAGTGCGTCCAGCCATTAGGTGCAAGTTTTCCAATTCCAGCATTAGTAACTCCATCAGTCATCAGCACAATAATATCATCCTTTTGAAGAATAATTCTACTTTCATGAATTTCTTTTTCTCCAATAAAGTGGACATTGAAATTGTATGATAATTTTTTACCTTCTCTCAGGATAATTACACCGGGATTATCATACTGTACCAGATATGCTTGACCATTTGTAATCTCTAATACAGTAAAAGTAGAGTAAGCAAGTCTTCTCTCCTTACACATGGGAAGAGCTGTGGCAACAGTTTCTATACACTCATCTAGTGGCATATTTTTAGAAATCATGGTTCCGAGTATTGTTGATGTTAGAGTAGAAAGTATATTTGCTTTAACGCCACTTCCCAAACCATCCGAGAGTACAATTATCTTTTTATCTGAATTTTCAAAAACCTTAACCCAATCACCACATAAAGTTTCTGAATGTTTATTTACACTTGTATATCCGGTTTCTATAGTTATTGATTCATCATTCTCATGCATAATACTATTACTCCTTATCCTCAAGCATAATTGTATTTTTTAAATCTCGAATAGCAATCTTAGTTTCTGCAGCAGTTTCACCCAATAAGGATGCAATCTCATGTACAATTCGGAGCTGTTTATCAGCAATATCGTCTGCCATAGCAGCAGCTTGTATTTTCTTCTGTATCAATTGGTTACGTTTCTGACGTTCTGCTGTTATATTATTCATAATGCACACTATAATACTATTACTCTTATCATACATGAATACTTGACTCAGATATGCATTATACTCTGCTAGGAAGGTAAACTTTTCTGTTTTTTTTACATCACTGGTAATAATGTTTACAAAATCAAACTCATCTAGTATACGAGATACAGGCTGATTAATAATATCCTTAGGTTCTAAATGGAAAATATCACTGGCTGCCTTGTTTATCTGTTGGACTTTAAGATCCATATCTACTGTAAGTATTGCATTAGGTGTTATATTTATAATTTGATTTGAAAATGATTCTGCCCTTTCCTTCATATAGGGTAAACACATACTGATTTCTGCTTTTCCTGCATATACAGCAGATGCTTTTTCACGGCAAGAAAAGTAACCACACATACCACAATTTAATTCATCAGCTTCTGTATATTTACCCATTTTATGTAGTATGGAAGCGATCTGTACCTCAGAAGGTTTAGCATGAATAATTGTCTCTATATCTGTATAATTTTTCTTTAATGACTGTTTAAATATCACATTAAAATCCTCAGAATAATCCAAATCCTTTGATTGCTTGTTAATCTCAAGATTTGAAGTCAGTAAAGAAATATTATTCTTTTGAAAGGATGGTCCACCTACGCAGCTACCCACGCAAAAACTCATTTCCACAAAACACTTTGATACTTTACCATTGCATATATCATCAATGGCCTGAACACAATCCTTATATCCACTAAGTGAAATGTATTCATGATTAGTGTCTGGTTTCATTGAAGCAATAATACCGCCATCTGTTGGGAATTTCCTTGATAAATATTTAGTCTCTTCCCCTCCATAGTTTGAATTTGATATTTCTATATTATTATCTTTCAGCATTTCACTCAATTCTTCAAAGGAAATAATATAATCAACATAAGAATCTTTTTCATAACGTTCTATTTTTTTTGCAATACAAGGAGAAACAAACACAATTACTGCTTCTGGAAACCTCTCCTTCAAAAGTTTTGAATGAGCCTCCATTGGTGTTATAACAGCTGCAAGATACTTCAAAGCCTTTGGATAATACTTCTTAATTAATTCATTTATAGAAGTACAACAGGACGATATATAAGTTTTCTCTGGATTTTCTTCAAGTAGTTTTTCATATTCTGTTTTTACTAGATAAGCACCTTCAGCTGTTTCAAAAGCCTCTGCAAATTTAAGCTTTAAAAGAGCCTCCCTAAAGTCTGTAAACTTTGAATGATAGTATGCAAGAAACGATGGAGCAACGCTTGCAACTACTTGTTTTTTCTCTTCTAATGCATCCTTGATTTTTTCTACATCACTGATAGCTTCTTTAGTCTTTTGTGGACATACAATAGTACAACGTCCACACAAAATGCATTCGTCTTCACGTATCTGTGCGCAATGATTTTTAATTTCAATGGCTTTAACAGGACAATAACGCACACATTTATAGCAATTTTTACAGTTTACATTCTCAAATTGTAAAATTTTCATATTATAACTCCCTCTTATACATTTGTTATTTAACCATTCTTCTAATGCTCCAGTAAATATTTGAATTTTTAAAGGTTCTTTATTAACTATTTTATCATCAAACTCATAAATGTTTAATATTCCATTTTCTGATTGCTCTCTATTCTTCTTAATACTTGCCCATTTACATGCCTGTTTTTTACTAGTTGTAGTATAAAATCCATTTACAAAATCTAAAGTTCTATTAGCCTTTATTATTTTAGGAGCATTAACAACCAGATTACTACCATGGTATACTATAAAACTTTATACTCCATGTTTTTCAAGAATATTTCTATCTCTTCCAATACATATTATCTTCCTTGAGTGTGAAGTATCTCATATCCATTTATTGTAAATTTAAGTGCACCACTTACCTTAAATAGATTTGCAACATCATTACTGTTTTTATTACTTTAATTATAACCTATATTTAAATTTCTTAAAATAAGATCACTTGTATTGATTTTATATATTTATCTTGCATAATTTTATATGTAAAAACTTTTCATTATAATATTTGAGATAAAGCAAAAAGCACTCTATCCCAAAGAATAGTTGTGCTTTACTCATAAACACTATTCACTTCATTTTTCGTCATTTGGTCACTTATCTACTTCATCAATTGTATGAATAATTGGAACTTAAATTTTGTTTGGAAATTTCTTTATTTATGATACGGTTCACCCTTCATTATCCTAAACCCTATTTAGTATTTAAGTATTTTTTATCTAGTCGCATCAAGTTCCAATTATAGACATAATAATGATATTTGCCTAAAAAATGATAGAGTATTTATTTCTAAATACCCTACCCTAATTATACAATATTTTTTTACAAATTAGCCTTAATTTTTCCATTTATTCTTTTTTAACTCTGTTCTTCAATTTTTCATTAAATATCTGCCCAAATTCTTCCCTATTATAATCAATGCCATCTATCTTCTTTATAGACATAGCACCCATTAAACTATTTGTTATAATCACTTCATCTGATTCTTTTAATTCTTCTAAATCAATACTTTTTTCTTGAACTTTAACCTCTTCCATAATTCTTTTTCTTATTATGCCAGCTAATAATCCATCTTTAATTTTAGGAGTAAATATTTCTTTGTTTTTCACAATAAATATATTTGCACAACTTGTCTCGGTGACATATCCTTTTTCATTCAAAAATATAACATCATCAAAGCCTATTTTCTTAGCATTTTCTTTTTCAATTAGATTTTCTATATAACATGTAGATTTAATATAGCATAGCCTTGAAGTACTATTTCGCATAACTTTAGAAATGGTTAATGTCATTCCTCTATTATAATCTTCTTCTTTATAATTAATCTTTCTTTCTGTAATTATAATATTTAATGGGGTGACAGTTATTTTTACTCCTTTATCCTTTATGTCTAACTTATCCAAATATTTTCTTAATGTTTTTTCTTCTAAAGGTAATAATCCTATTTGTTCCATGGACTTTTTTAGTCTTTCTAAATGTTCATTTAAAAAGACTGGCCTATAGTTCCAAAGAATTGTCTCAAACACACCTCTTCCAAAGAATAAACCTTCATCTATAAAAATTTTATCTTCTCCATGAATTATATTTCTCATTATAATACCTCCATTAAAGCCTTAGCCTTATCTATTGTTTCAAGCCACTCATCGTTCTCTATAGATTCCCAAGTGATTCCTCCTCCAACTCCTAAATAAGCCTTATTATCTTTTTTAACGATAGTTCTAATAACAATATTAAAATCGCTATTGCCTCTTAAATCAAAGTATCCTATAGAACCTGTATAAATGTTTCTTTTTAGTTTTTCAAGTTCTTCTATTATCTCCATTGCTCTTATTTTAGGAGCTCCTGTAATAGATCCACCTGGAAAACATTTTCTTATACATTTTACCGCAGATACATCTTCTTTTAATTTCCCTTCTATAGTTGCTACAAGATGAAATACCGTAGCATATTCCTCTATTTTAAAAAGTTCTTTCACCTTTACAGAATTAGGCTTACAGACTTTACTTAAATCATTTCTTTCTAAATCTACAATCATCAAAAGTTCTGATTTATCCTTTTCAGAATTTATCAATTCATTTTTATTTTTTTTATCCATTTCTTGATTTTCCCCTCTAGGTCTAGTTCCTTTAATAGGTCTACTCTGTACTAATCCATCAACAACTGATAAAAATCTTTCTGGAGAAGAACTAATTATTTGAAAATCTTTAAAATTCATATATGCTGAGAATGGTGCCTTATTGCTATTCCTTAATTTTTCATATATTTTAAAAGAATCTTCATTATTATTACACCATATTCTTCTAGTCATATTAGCTATGTACACATCTCCATTTCTAATATATTCCTTAAGTAATGATATTGACTTTTCGTATTCCACCTTATCAAAATTAGAATAGAATGTATTATTTGAATCTCCTGTTCTTAAGTTCTTATCTTCTTTATAATCTTTAAAAGATTTTTCTATTTTTAATATACTACTTTTTGATTCTTCAATCTGTCCTACAGCTGTTATATAAATCTTTCTTTTATGCAAATCGAATATGATTAAATTATCAAAAAATATAAACATACTATCTGGAATACTAAAATCTTCACTTGAATTATCAGGTAGTTTCTCTAATATCCTTCCTATCTCATAAGAGAAATATCCAATAGCACCACTTATAAAGGGAATATCGCAATTTATATTGAGTTCATATCTCTTTATAAGTTTTTCTAACTCTTTAAAAGGATCAACATCTTTATGTACTTCATTATCAATTAATACGTCTCTTCCTTTAGATGTGAATTTTTTATATGGATTTAATCCAATGAAAGAATACTTAGATAGTACCTTATCTTCTTTTGAACTATCTAAAAAAATACTATCTATATTATCTTTAAAAAGATTGTATGTATAAAATGGATCATAATATGTATTTAATTCTTTTATATTAAAATCAATCATTTCTAAACCCCTTGCATTCTGAAATAAAATTTTTCAGGATTTTATGCCCTTCTTCTGTAAGTTCAGCTTCTGGATGAAATTGAACGCCATATATAGGAAATTTCTTATGTCTAATCCCCATAATTACTCCATCTGATGTTTCTGCTGTAATTTCTAATGGCACTGGAAATTTATCTTTATCAATAATTAAAGAGTGATATCTTGTTACTTTAAGTGGATTTTTAATGTTATAAAATATCTCTTTATTGTTATGTATTATTTCACTTATTTTTCCATGCATCGGCTTTTCCCCTTTTATAATTCTACTGCCAAAATAATACCCTATACATTGATGCCCCAAACATATTCCGAGTATTGGTATCTTACCTTTAAACTTATCAATAATCTCTAAACAAGATCCTGATTTCTCAGGATTTTTTGGACCAGGTGATATAATTATCCCTAGATATTTATTCTCATCTATCAACTTTATATCAACTTTATCATTTCTAACTACTTCTATATTCTCTCCAATTTCTTCAATATATCTAACAAGATTATATACAAATGAATCATAATTATCTATCATCAACAACATCAAATCATCTCTTTTCAAATTTAAAACCTATTTAACAAGTATTGTTACCTAAGCTTTTCATATTATAATAATTATCTTAATATACATGTTTATAATAACATATACTTTTTCATATAATACCATCAGAGATATTAATTATTTATTCCTAATTTTAAAATACAAAAGTCTTGATATTACTTACAATTAATAGCCTGTATAAAGTTAATAAGAGTATTTAAGAATCAGTCTTCTTTAAATACTCTTATTAACGTTATTATATCATTATCGAAAAATATCTCTTAATTATTAAAGTCCTTCATATAATCTCCATGTGCTTCTATCATTTCATCACACATTTTTATAATATCATCAATAGATAATTCAGCAGCTGTATGTGGGTCCATCATAGCGGCTTGATATATCTTACTTTTATCTTTTGTTACTGCTGCTTCAATTGTTAATAATTGAGCATTTATATTACTTATATTCATTGCTGCAAGTTGAGTTGGAAGTTTACCGACATGAGTTGCATGAATTCCCATAGCATCTACCATACAAGGAACTTCTACACATGCCTCAGCTGGCAAATTATCAATAAGTCCTGTATTGATTACATTTCCACCAATCTTATATGGCGTATTTGTTATAATTGCTTCCATAATATAAGAAGCATATTCCTTAGAACGTTCATGTGTTATTTTCCCATCTTTTAGGATATCATTCTTTTCCTTTTGCCATCCTTCAATTTGGCTTATACATCTTCTTGGATATTCGTCTAATGGAATATTAAAACGTTCAATTAGTTCTGGATATCTTGATTTAATAAAGAATGGATTGTATTCTGCATTATGTTCACTTGACTCAGTACAATAATATCCGAGATGTTTAATATATTCATAACGCACCATATCATTATGTTTTTCTCCGGCAGAATTCTTTGCCTCTGCTCTTTTCTTAATTTCTGGATATAAATCGTTACCATATTTATCATATACCTCTAGAAGCCATCCCATATGATTAATACCAGCAATTAATTCTTTTCTACCTTCTAACTTATCTTCCATTCCTAAATCCTTTAATAAGTGCTTAGAACAAACTTGTACGCTATGGCAAAGGCCAATTGTTTTTATCTTAGTAAACCGTTGCATAAATCCAGTAAGTATGGCCATTGGATTTGTATAATTTAAGAAAAATGTATTTGGACAAACTTCTTCCATATCTTTCGCAAAATCAGCCATAACTGGAATTGTTCTAAGAGCTCTCATAATTCCACCAATTCCCATTGTATCTGCGATTGTTTGCTTTAGACCATATTTCTTAGGAATTTCAAAATCAGTAATTGTGCAAGGATCATATCCACCTACTTGGATTGCATTAACAACAAATGTTGCATCTTTAAGTGCAGCCTTTCTATTTTCAATACCTAAAAAGCATTTAATATCAGTTTTTCCTTGATTTATATTCTTGTTGATTGCCTTTAATATTATTTCACTTTCTTTTAGTCTTTCCTCATCAATATCATAAAGAGCAATTTCACTCTCACATAATGCCTCAGTACACATGCAATCTCCTAATACATTTCTTGCAAATACAGTACTTCCAGCTCCCATAAATGTAATTTTCATTTACTTGTCCCCCTTAATTATTTTTGATTTTATCATAAATTAATTATATAATTATAAATATATATTTTCTATGTTCTATGTTTCAAGAAGTTGTTTTTATGTTGAATGTTTTTAATATACTTGTTAATATAGAATAAAATAAGATACAAATTATACTTTCTATGTAATTTTCAATAATGTTCAACTCCTTCTTAGATTAAAAATTACTACTAAAGGGGCTAATTAAATGCAAACTAAATTAGAATTCACTTCACAATATAAACTAAGCCGTGCTTTAAATATATATTATGGGGGCTTAGAAATATGTGCACCGTCCCATTCCTTTGGACCAGCTATTCGTCCTCATTATCTTTTGCACTATATTTTAAACGGAAAAGGAAATTACTATGTAAAGAATAAATGCTATAGACTAAAAAAAGGAGAGGGATTTTTAATTTGTCCCGGTGAATCTACTTATTATAAAGCAGATAAAGAAGATCCTTGGGAATACTGCTGGATTAGTTTTGATGGATACGAATCTAATACAATTTTAAAGAATTGTGGATTATCAAAAGATGATTTAATTTTCACAGATCATAGCGAAGGAACTTTTGAAGACAATCTACTTTCTCTTATTTATAAATATGAAACTAATAGTTACAATGAATTTGCTTTACTTGGGCGATTATATTTATGCTTTTCCAATATTTATGATCAGGTGAACGCAAACAAAAAAAATACAGGAGAATCATATACAGAAAAAGCACTTGATTTTATTTACAATAACTTTAGTTACGATATTAAAATAAGTGATATAGCGAAATATATTGGAATTGATAGAACTTATCTATATAAACTATTTATACAAGAACATAATATTTCTCCTCAGCAGTACCTTATCTCATTTCGCCTAAATACAGCTATACATTTATTGGAAACTACAAAAATGAATATTACTGAAATTTCTTATTCTTGTGGTTTCAAAGATACACCTACTTTTTATAAACACTTTAAAAAGCAATTTAATATCACACCTGTTCAATATAGAAAGAGTAAAACTATATATATTGAGTCACCTTAGCAAAATTGATTTTTTTATCTTTCTATTCTTAAAGTATTTAACTTAATTTTAGATAAATCAGCTCTTAATTATTTCTTTTTAACTTTATGTGATCAAATCTATTTCTTTAATATCTAGGAATAGGAAAGGACTGTTGCAAAATGATTTTAAGAAATCATTTTGCAACAGTCCTTTTTATCTAGTGAAGTCTAACAAACACAACCTTCAAATAATTTCCTTCTGGGAATTTATCTGTAACTACAAAATCTTCTGGAAGAGTATGTTCTTCTAAAATTTCATAATTCTTACTCGATTCTTTAAATGCATCATCTATAAATTTCTTAAATTTAGTCATATTAAAGGTAGAACAATTTGTAGAAGCTACGATCATGCCTTCATCCTCTGTTATTTCTATAGCTGCTTTTACTAAATCTTTATAATCGCTTGCAGCGCTAAATCTATTATCTTTAGATGTTGCATAACTTGGTGGATCAAGAATAACCACATCAAATTTTAATTCTTCTTTTTTTGCACGTTTAAAATAAAGAAAAACATCTTCAACAATTATCTCATGTTTTTCAGGATCAATATTGTTTATAACAAAGTTCTGAGTTGTTTTTTCTAAACTTCTACTTGCTAAATCAACACTTGTAGTAATAGCACCACCTTTTGCTGCTGCTATAGAAAAAGCTCCTGTATAAGAAAACGTATTTAGCACTTTATTATCATCGGAACATTTGTTTCTAATGGATTTTCTTACTTCTTTTTGATCTAAAAACACCCCAACCATTGCACCATCATTTAAATAAATAGCAAAACTGAACTTATTTTCCTTTACTATAAGTGGTTCTGGAGCTTTTTTTCCACATATATAGCTGTCTTCATCCACAACCATACCATTTTCTTCAAATCTCTTTTTTTCATATATACCATAAAAAGATACTAAGGCCTTTATAGCTTTAAGTATACTATCTTTGAATGTATATATTCCTTTACTATACCAAGTAATAAGATAATACTCATCAAAATAGTCTATAGTAAGACCTCCGATTCCATCGCCCTCACCATTAAACACTCTAAATGCAGTGGTATCTCTTAAATGATAAAATTTTATTCTCTTAGAAAACGCATTCCTAAGTTTATCATAAAAGAATTTATAATCTAAATTACTATTTTTACTATTACTTAAGATCCATCCACAACCTTTATTTTGATTTCCATAATATCCTTTTCCTAAAAAAGTCTTTTTCTCATCTATGAGACTTATAACTTGACCTTCTTCTTTTAAACTTTCAATATTCTCCAAAGCTTCTTCAAGAATTAATGGGTATCCATTCTTATATTTATTGACAAATTCTTTTTTTACTGTAAGTATTATTTCTTTCATATATGTACCTTCCTAAATAAAATTATTATATTATGTTATATTCAAGACAATTATATCATACATATACCATTCTTACTTAAACTAGATTTCTTATACATAAATATCTGATATAAAACTATGTTATTGAATCTATTAGCAAAACTTATTCACTGTCTATAAATAACTTAGTCACATAAAAAAAATAAAAGGATAAACTTATACATTATTCTACCCTTAATTTATATAATGACATTTTCTCAGTTATATTTAGTGCTTGAAATGCTAGTTCCTCGATAGATGCTGCAGTTTCCTGCGCTTTCGCTGAATTAATTTGTACTACTTCAGATATTTGTTCAACCCCAACTGTCATTTGAGTTATAGCTTCTGTCTGCTTTTGTGATGCTATTGATATTTCATTTATTAATTTAGCACTACTATCTACATTTGTTACTATATTTTGTAATGCATCTCCAGTTTCTTCAGCTAATTTTTCACCTTTCTTTACTGCAGATAAAGAATTTCCTATAAGTGTATTAGTATTTTTAACCGCTTCTGAGCTTTTCTCTGCAAGTTTTTTCACCTCTTCAGCAACTACCGCAAAACCTTTCCCTGCATCTCCAGCTCTTGCTGCCTCGATAGCTGCATTTAAAGCTAAAAGATTTGTTTGTGATGCAATATTTTCTATGGTACTTGTGATTACTGCAATTTGATTAGACGACTCGGCTATTTCTCTCATAGAATTTATTAATTCTTCCATTTTATAATTACCATCTAGCACAATATTCTTAGTGCTCTCTGACACTTTGTTTGCTTGTTCTGCATTTTTTGAATTTATTTTAACTTTAATTAGAATTTCATTAAAGCTTGCTAAAAGTTCTTCTATTATACCTGCCTGATTTATTGCTCCTTCTGAAAGTTCTTTAGTAATTAATGCTATTTCTTCTGAACTATCACTTGTTAAATCTACAGATTTACGTATACTGAAAAAATTATCATTCAAACTATTAATAATAGTTTCAAGTGACTCCTGTATAGGCATAAAATCACATTTGTATTGTACTTCCTCATTTAATTTCACATTTAAATTTCCAACAGATATTTGTTCTAAAATTGTTGTAATATCATCTACATATGAGTCTATCATTTCAATAGCCTTAATTAAGTTATTAGCCATTTCACCCATTTCATCTTCAGATTCATAATTGTTTTCTATTTTAAGATTACCATATAATAATTCCTCTGATATATCTTTTATATTATTAATTCCTTCAATAAATATATTCGTTAATAATTTACTTATTATAGATGTTGCTATCACTATACCAATCATAAATATTATTATAAATATTATTATTACATTAGTAAATACCTTAGCCTTATATAAAAAATCAGAAGTTTTTACTTGAGATTCTTCATACACTTTTGTAATATTTTCTGCTATGCTGCCTATCTCATCCGGATATGTATTTTTAATCATTGCCGTTGCAGATATTTTATCTTCTTTATTAAGTGAATTTACTATTTCATCTCTACTGACTAATGATACTTGAACCGTTTTGGCTAGATTCTCGATTAATTTTTTATCACCTTGAAATGTTTGTTTAACAGCTACAAAATTATTATTAAATGCTTGTACTTGCTCATCTACAATTTTTAAATCGCTAGTCTCCCTTTCTTTGTTGTCTTCAACTATAGCTTTATAAAGATTTTTATCTATTTCTTGAAGGTTGATTCTCATATCAGCTATATCATCTAAAAGCTTATATGACTTATTATATAATGAATTTATTTTATTTGAAGAAATGTATACAGTACCTACCATTATAATCATAATGACTATTGTCATCATACTAACCGTTAAAAATGACTTTTTAATCTTTTTATCTATTGGCTTGTTCTTTATTAATTCATATAATCTTTTGTACATAATTTAATTCTCCTCTGTTTATATAATATTTTTTGAGTTAGATAGATAGTTATTTCTATAATAAATATAAATAATTATCATTTCAAATTGATAATCAATTTCATTTAATTATTATAGCAAATTTTACAATATTATTAAACACATATTAATAAAAATATATATTTAATATAAAGGGTACAATTATTTATACATCTCAGTGATAATATTAATGCTAAATATCAGACCTGCAGAAAGAGGATATCTTATTAATATGATAAAAATCATTTTAATAAGACATCCTCTTTATACTACTTTTAAATACCTAGATATATTTTATGAAATTCATAAGGCAATCTTTATAATATCAACTATATAATCTTTTTGTTCTGCGCTTAATTCAGGAAAAATTGGTATTGCAAATGTTCTATCAGATAAATACTCCGCAATAGGCATATCACCTTCTTTATATCCAAGATTTTTATATACCTTTTGTAGATGCATTGGTACTGGATAATAAATTCCTGTGCTTATACCCTTTTCTTTTAGCTTGTTAATCATTTTTTCTCTATTTTCAGATTGTACTACATACATATTATATACAGATTTGCTTTCAACTATTGTTATAGGTAATGTTAGGCATGTATCTTTCAATTCTTCATCATACATTTTAGCATTTTCTCGTCTTTTTTCATTCCAATTATCTATATTAGGCAGCTTAACTCTTAAAATTGCAGCTTGAATTGTATCTAGTCTTGTATTAAATCCAATCAAATAATTATAATATTTCAACGGATTATATACTGTATCATCATGTCCTTCTGAAATTTCAACTTCTTCCGTTATTTTATTTAACAAATTGTAAGCTCTTTGACCATTTTCTCCACTTCCATGAGTTCTAAGTGCTCTTGCAATAGTTGCTATATTATCATCAGATGTTGTTATCATTCCACCATCACCCGCACAACCAAGATTTTTAGTTGGAAAAAATGAGAAACATCCTACATCTCCTATTGACCCAACTTTCTTTTGTTTATATTCAGCACCAACTGCTTGAGCTGCATCTTCTATAATTTTCAAGTTATGTTTTTTTGCAATCGCCATTATTTTATCCATTTTAGCAGATTGTCCAAATATATGAACTGGCATAATTGCTTTTGTCTTTTTAGTGATTTTATCTTCTATCTTTAATGGATCTATATTATAAGTATCTTTTTCTACATCAACAAAAACTGGAGTTGCACCTACCATTGAAATACTTTCTGCTGTAGCAAAGAATGTAAAAGGTGTTGTTATAACCTCATCACCTTCTCCAATGCCACAGGCCATAAGTGCTACAACTAATGCATCTGTACCACTCCCAACAGATATAGCATGCTTTACTCCTATATAATCTGCAAATTCCTTTTCAAATTCTGTTACATCCTTACCCATAATATATCTTGCAGATGAAAGTACTTCATTCACGGCTTTTATTGCCTTTTTCTCAATTACCTTGTATTGGGCTTTTAGATCAACTAATGGAATATTCATTTTTCTATCTCCTTTAATTTTGCCATACGGCTATTTTCTTTAATATGCCTTATTTCATTGCTTTGAACATACATGTTTTTGTTGTTATTGATATATTGCCATTTTCTTTAATATAATCTTCTAAGTACTTTGTAAACTTTTTTTTCTTTTCTCCAACAAGTATTGAACTGCCTTGTATTGTTGAAGCTTTATATGAAACTATTGATTTTGCATCATCTACTATTATTTTCCCTTCTAATATTTCCACATCAACTTTATCAAAAATTCTCTTTAAAATTACCTCTCCATTCTCTAATTCAAATCTAGCTGAATATCCGTTATTGTCAATTCCAAGGCTACAATCAAATTTTTCTGCAAGTTTATTTAATTCTGCCATAGTTTCACATGAATTAGCCGTTATATAAAGCATTCCACCATGAATTAAAACTCTTTTTATTTCAGATAAAGCTTTTTCTATGTCTGGTGCAAAATAAATCATATGCTCTGCAATTATAATGTCAAAACTTTCATCTTCATATGGAATATCTTCCATATTGATAGCTTCGTACTTAAATTCATAATCTACATCTTTTAATTTATCCTTTGTAATCTTCAACATGCTTTTTGAAAAATCTGATAACGTAATATCTAAATTTTTATCTATATTCTCTTTATTCTTAAACCAAAGTTTCCCTGTACCACATCCAAGTTCTAATATTCTTGCATTCTTTGGAAAGTTTATTTGATTAAAGCACCATTTGTCAAAGTCTATCTTATTTATATTATAACTATGTAGATTGCTTCTAATATTAAGGTTTTTATCACTTTTATATTGTTCCTTAACCCTGCTTTCCATATTAGTTATCTTTATAATATCTATTAGATTGTTAGCATCTAAAAATCCATTTTTCTTTGCTGTATCTTTAGCTTTATTAAAAACCTCTACAACTGCATCAATATGCTTTTTCTTTTCTTCTAAAGCTTTCTTTTGAATAGTTATCATACTTTCCAAGTTTTCTCCACTTTCATGTAGAATATAACTTATTTCCTTTAACGGTAATCCAATAAATTTCAGAGTTGTAATCTGTTGGAGCTTTAAAAAATCATCTTCAGAATAAATTCTATATCCACATTCAGTCTTCTGTGATGGATTGAGAAGTCCAATTTTATCATAATGAAGCAATGTTTTTATAGTTACCCCTGATCTTTTAGCAAATTCACCAATCTTCATCTTCAATACATTCACTCCCTTTAAATATATTCTACTCCTCTACCTTAGGGTGGAGTCAATATTAATTTACATCACTGTAGTATATTTTATAAATAGTAAGTCAGTATACCTGACTATTTTGTTTTAGGCACATGAAAGAAAATATCAAGTCCAAAATGCCATTATTATTTTTCATCATGGTAAAGGAAGTAACAAAATAAACTTCATGTGATTAAATAGTTTATCCAAACTATTTGATCACATGAAGTTTATTTTCTGATGTTATACGTATAAGTCTAGTTTTTATCTTGCATATCTATAATAATTCTTTAATTACTCTTACAGTTTCTTTAGCTATATACTCAGCATCCTCAAGTGATAATATAGTATATACTGGAAGTGTGATTTCATTCTCATATTGAGCATATGCATTTGGATAATCCTTTATATCATATCCAAGATTTTTGTAAAGTGTTAGCATTGGAAGAGGTTTATAATGAACATTTGTTGCTATTCCTATTTCAGCTAACTTTTGAATAGCCGCATTTCTCTTTTCTTCATTAAAGCCTTTAACTCTATAAAGATATAAATGATATGATGTTTCAGTCCCATTATCATCTTTAGTAAATGGAATTATTGAAAAATCTTCTTTAGATAATATATCAGTATATGTTTTAAATATTGCTCTTCTTTTTTCAAGCATTCCTTCATATCTTTTAAGTTGAACTAATCCAATAGCAGCACTAATATCTGTCATATTGCACTTGAGTCCATCATTTATAATATCATACTCCCATGCTCCAGCCTTAAGCTTGCTTAAAGCATCCTTTGATTGACCATGCATAGCCGTAAACCTCATATATTGAAGTAGATCTTCATATCCCCTAAAGTTATTATCATTAAAAGTAACGGCTCCACCTTCAGCAGTAGTTAAATTTTTAACTGCATGGAATGAGAATGAATGAAAATCACATTGAGAGCCCACAGGTTCTCCTTTGTATTTAGCACCAAACGCATGTGCTGAATCACAAAGGATTATAATATCTTCTCTATTTTTATCTTTTAAAACCTTTTTTAATGCATCATAATCAAATGGTACCCCTGCAATATCTACTGGCATAATTACTTTTGTCTTATCTGTAATCTTTTCAGCAACCTTATCTATATCCATCTCAAAAGTATCTTTTTTGACATCTACATATATAGGATTAATGCCTCTATGAACAGCAACACTTGAAGTTGCCGTATAAGTGTATGGAGTAGATATAATTTCATCTCCTTTTTTTATATCAAATACCTTAAGTACTAACTCCATTGAAGCAGTAGCACTATTTAATGCTAATGCTTTATTAACATTTAAGTACTCCTCTATTTTTTCTTCAAACTTTGCAAGTTGTGGTCCTGAAGTAATCCATCCTGATCTCATTACATTAGCTACTGCTTCTATCTCTTCCTCTGTTATATCAGGTGGTGAAAATGGTATTTTTCTCATAATAATTCAATCCTCTCTTAAATCAGATACAAAACTTTTAATTACAAGTATATAAAAATAATTAAATAAATTTTGAAATCCCTTATATTATAGCCTTATTATAATCTCACCCCTTAGGTGAGAGTCAAGATAAATTTCATCATATTCAAAATAATAATAATTTGATAATTTCTAATCTCATTTAATATGATAATAACCTTTTATATGGAAAAATCAATCATGAAAACATTTAGGAGACAACTTGTAATCTTAGAAGCACCCATCAAAATCTTCAGTAACCGCGACAAATTCATGCGCCCTCATTTCGGCGGGTTAACGCCTATACTATTGAAAGTATATTTCTTTTAGTTTATCTACGATTTCTTTCTCACAGCTTGATATTTGCTTTATACCATATCCAAGTAGTAATGGCGAACTAGTGAATCTTGGCATAACCTTGCATATGATTTTGTTATTTAAATGATAAAAGAATATATTAAAACTATCACATTTTACGAAATAATTATTTAAAAGATAATGAACTATCTTTCTAAGACTATACGAAAGTTCATTTAATGCATACAAGTCATCATTTATAATTATATTAAACTCAGCAAATCCATTAAATGGTTTATGTGATAAATTCACTAAACAATTATTGCCTCGGTAAACCTCGAGCCCCTCAAAATATTCATCTTTCATCTTCAATTTATAATCAATATCATCAAGTCCTACAATTTGCATATGAGGATGTTTTAAACTTCCTCCAGAATTTGGTCCATGATTTTTATAAAATATAACTGATTTATACTTTTCGCTTCCCTCTATCTTTAACCAATGCTTAACACCAAATCTTATTAAGTTTTTTATATATTCCGCAGAATATTCACCCATATTGTTATCACAAGTATAGGTTTCTATAAGAACTAACTGATACGTCCCTTCTATAGTTGGATATTTATTTTTAAGCAATATAAATGGACCTTTTTCATCAATAATGTCAGTAAGCTTATCTCTATTGCAAAATGGACATTCTTTCATATTTTTTTTTTGAAATTCATTAGGTTTATCTTTATTAATATCATTTAAAAACACTAAATATTTTTCTTCATCCATTTATAATTTCACCTAAAACCTTCCCTAAAAATTATTTTTTAATTAAAACATATGCACACTTTGAAGGAACAGTTATATTATTACCGGCTATAGCATGAATTTCATCTACTCCAGCTCTTTCCTTATTAACAAGGACACTCCAACCGCATTCTTTTAAATCTATAAATGCTTCCTCATCATTTGGATTGAATATTACTACTATAGTCTTGCATAAAATTTTCCCACTATTATCTTCTATTTTATATGCGACAATATTTTCTTTATAAAAACTTTCTCCGTACTCTAAAAATAATAAGTTCTTTTTAATTTCCTCACTTGAATTCATTCTAAAAGCTTTATATTTTTTTCTTAATTTGATTAATCCTCTATAATAATCAACGATATCTTTATACTCATGAACTCTTATCCATTCTAAATTATTCACGCTATCCGTCGCATTATAGCTATCATGATTAAAACTTCCATCATCATTTTTTTTAGTTCTTAGAAACTCTTCTCCTGCTTGAAAAAATGGTATTCCTTGGGAAGTTAAAACTATGGCTGCCCCTAATTTGTTCATGTTCTTACGTTTTTCTAGGGTTGAATCTTTATTTGACATATATAACTTATCCCATAGTGTATAATTGTCATGTGCCGAAATATAGTTTATGCATTGATAAGGTTCATTTGCCCATGCAGAGCGCGAATATATTATTTCATTATAATTTATTCCTTCTGTTCCAATAGCTCCAACTATACAAAATTTAATGCTTTCCTCGAGGCCTAACTTTCCATTTACATATCCTCTTTCATTTATGTTAAATACATGCCCTTTAATGCAATCTCTAGCGTCATCACTAAATGCTGCAATTTGCATTTTATCAAATTTCACTATATTTTCTTTTACTGCTGAATCTTCTCCTTTTAGTGGTGTCCATCCACCAGTCCATCCTTCACCATAAATAAGTATAGAAGGATCAATTTTATCTAGTTCTATTCTAATTTGCTTCAAAGTTTTAATATCATGAAGTCCCATCAAGTCAAATCTAAATCCGTCTATATGATATTCTTTAGCCCAATAAATTACTGAGTCAAAAATAAGTTTTCTTACCATATATTTTTCTGAAGCTAATTCATTACCGCAACCTGAACCATTTGAAAAATTGCCATTAGAATCTTGACGATAATAATATCCTGGTACTGCTAAGTTTAAATTTGAGTCATAACTTTTATATGTGTGGTTATAAACCATATCCATAACAACTCTTATTCCTGCTTCATGAAGACTTTTAACCATCTCTTTAAATTCGTTAATTCTTTTCTCTCCATCAAATGGATTTATAGAATAAGAACCTTCTGGCACAAAATAATTTTTCGGATCATACCCCCAATTATATTGTGGTATATCTGGTTTGCTTTCATCAACTGTCTCATAATCAAAGCATGGAAGCAAATGAACATGCGTTATACCCAATTGTTTTAAATAATCAATACCTGTATTCGTATGTTGTCCTGGAATGGTAGTTCCATGTTCACAAAATGCAACATATTTTCCTTTTCTCTCAAATCTAACCCCAGAATTTTCATTTATAGAAAAATCCCTTACATGAATTTCATATATTATAGAACCTGTAGCACTGCTTAGTTTTGGTCTCTCGTCTTTACTAAAATCTATTGGATCAGTTTCTCTAAGATCAACTACCATGCCTCTATATCCATTAACACTTAGAGCTTTAGCATATGGATCTACGACTTCTCTTTCCTTTCCATCGTTAGTTACTAAATAATTATAAAACTCACCTTTTAAATCTTTATTAAAACCTATATTCCAAGTTCCTTGTGCTCCTCTGTTCATATCTAATATTTGTTCTGGAGCATTTATATAGTTATTCCCATTTTTTCCGAACATGGCTAATCTCACATTATTTGCATTAGGTGCCCAAAGAACAAAATTGGTGCTCTCTTTAGAATATTCTACGCCTAATTTACCAATATAATTATTATCTAATGAATCCATTATATTCTTACCCCTCTGTTAGTTTTATTAAACATTTTTGTTTTAGATAAATAAGACTTATTGCACAAAAATTAATCAATTTTGTAATAATCTTTAGCATCATAGCCATGATAGCTTGACTCAAAGATTAGAGTAAAATAGATTATATTTGTACTCATCTCTTTTAAATGAGGTATCGATTTTAGCTAATCTATTCTCTTCTTCATACACTTTACCTGGTTCTAATACCCCACAAAATCCAAGTATATAAAATTACTAAAACATACTTTATCTAATCCATGAATTCATAATTTCATCTCTTTCTGCTCCATATGCATTATATTATTACTGTTACATATATTTACCATTTAGTATTATATATATATCATAGATTCCATAAAATCAGATTTGAATCTTATAAATTATTGATTTATAAATTATTAATTATTCAATAATAGTATACGTCGTTTTATTCAGCCTTACAATATTTATATAATGCACATTTAAAAATAACCGATCATTACACTTATCTATTTTGCATCATATTCCACCTAAATTTAGCTGAACTTATATCCTCACGAACACCGCATCTTGAGATAAGATATATGGCATATATTTGATCTGCTATTTTATTTGATTTGCGTAATTACTAAAATAATAATATTATACTAATTTTTATAGTTCCAACAATTACTAATTTAATTGTGAAAAAATATTAATATTTTCTTTATATTAATCACATACTAGTTATTGAAATTAAATATATACGGAGGTATGTCAATGAATAAAAAAGCTATAAAATATATGATAATTTCTTTAATTATGATTAATTGTATGTATATTATTTCCCAAACAGCAATGGCTCATACAATTTCTTTTTCTAGTAATAATTTAGAAGATTTAACTTCTTATGTTCACAATGAAAAGAATGAAGCTGATAAAAGAGATAAACATAAAGGTTTTAATGTATTTAGCGAGGATAATAATAAGTATCTTTCTTCTGATCAAAAGAAATCCTTAATAGAATTAAAGAAATGTAAAGATAAAGGTGATAATCTTTCAAAAGAACAAATTGAAACTCTACATTCAATTATGGATTGTATTATTAAAGGAAAACTTGGAGATGAAAAATATGAAAATTTCAAATCTTTGATAGAAAAGAAAAAATCTAATGTTACTTTAACAAAAGAAGAAGATGAAAAATTAAAAGAATATAAAAATATAATTGAAGGTTCTAAACCCTCTACTAAAGATATACTTAATCAATTTTTAAGGTGATACTATTTTATATAATTATTTTTTAAAAATACCAAGTCAAATTTAGCCTATAAGTTTTACTAAAATATAATCAAATTTATCTTAACCTAGTATTTAAATACTAGGTTAAGATGCTCATACAGTATGATATAAAGTAAAATTTTATACTCTATATTAATTTAGTTAAATTTATATAGGCCCTTTAATGTAACATGAAATAAATCCTTATACCTATGACTTACTATTATTAATTCTGATAAATATCATTTATAGTTATTTTCATAAAATGATAATATCCTATCAATAAAAGTAAATGCTATTTCATCTTTTTCAAAGTATGCTTCATGCTTTGATTTTTCTACGTGGATTAATTCACAATTTTTAGCACGGCTTGCAAACTTGTTCTGTGCTTTTGGCATAACATAAAGGTCATATTCTGTTTGAAATAATATTATTGGTATTATTACTTTTGAAGCATTTTGTTTTTTCAAAAGTTTTTTAATTGCTTTTGAACTCTCAATATACCACAAAGCTGATGAACCACCACTCTGATATGAATTGTTCTTCGTAATCTTTTCATATTGATATTCATATCGTTCTGCACAACTAGTAGCTTTGTTTGAGATATTTTTTTCTCCAGTATAAGGTACTTGTCCTGGAAGATACATTAATTTTTTTCCACAGAGTTTCATTAACATAGAAATTATATTCGCTAAAATCTTAGGGTGTTTTCCTGTATTTATTTCATGCATTGGCGAACTTAATACAGCTGCTTGAAAATAATTAGTATACTTTTCTAAAAAATCAGTTCCTATTGCTCCACCCATAGAATGTGCAAATAACAATAAATTTTTATTCTTGCTATTTGGAATAACAATTTCATCTATAAATTTTTTAAAATCTTCAACATAGTAGTTAAACTTTTCAACATTGATCTGTGAATTATCTATTCCTAGCCTTTCAGATCGTCCATGTCCTCTATGTTCAATAATAAACACAGAATACCCTTCTCTAATAAAATAATAAATTAGTTCATAATATTTTTCAGTATACTCTGCGAAACCATGACAAATAACTATATTAGCTTTTGCATTTTCCATAATAAATTTTTCATAATAAAGCTTTAAATTATCTTTCCCTGATATATATCCACTTTTCCTTTTTTCCTTTAAATATGGTTCAACTTTATTTAACATTTCTTCTTTATAATTATTTTGAGAAATATATTTTTTTACATCACTGGCATTAAAATTTAATTCTGAAAATATTTCTGAATTAATATTCTCCTTACTCATGTATAATCTCCTTACCACATTTATAATTATTTATATTTTTTCTCGCTTATCTTTCGACCTATAAAATTTATAATAGCATTTCTTTAATATATAAATTCTTTTCTTTTTCTAAATCTATAAATTCTCCACCTTTTAAAACTAGAGGTCTCTCTAAATTATTTATATTCATTTGTATTATCTTACACTTCTCATTTGTATTTAGCAAAACTTCTTCTCCAGTATAATAATCTAAGATATGTTCTAAAAATATTTCTGCATATTTATACTCTAGTTTTCCTAAACTTTCAGTTTTAACTATTTGTAACGCCTCAAATGGTAATTTTTTTTCCTTATATCCCCTATTCGAATTAATTGCATCAAATACATCTGCTATAGCAATTATTTTAGCAAAAAAATGTATTGATTCACCTTTTAGACCTAATGGATATCCTGATCCATCTAATCTTTCATGATGCATTAGCACCCCATAACTAACTGCTTTATCTAAAAATGTAATTTCTTTAATAATACTATATCCTAAATTAGTATGTGTTTTTATCACATTAAATTCACTGGTAGTTAAAACTGCTTCTTTTTTAAGTAATTCCCTATCTATTTTTGTCTTTCCGAAATCGTGAAGAATTGCTGAATACACTAGCAAATTCAACTGTGATTTTTCAATTCCAATCCATTTCCCCAAAAGAGCACTTAATGCTGCAACATTTATTCCATGTCTGTATATGGAATCTTCCCCACTACCATAAAGTACTATACTTTTTATAACTATACTGCTTGGCTTCAATTCATCCTGAATTTTTTGTGAGAATTCTCTGATTTCGTTCATAGCTGCTTCGTTTCCATTTGATATTTGCCTAAATGTTTTTTGTAATTTAAAAGATATTTCTTTAAATTCTTCTTCAATTGCATTATACTGTTCTTCTTCTTTAGATTTAATACTGGCTTGCTTCTTCTCTTCTCTTCTATCATATACTTCTACATTTTCAATAAAATATAATTTTTGTATTTTTATTATCATTTGCTCAGTTATGACAAGATCTTTCCTAATTAGTATTTTACCATTTTGTTCTACATTTTTAGCTACTATCATACCCTCTTCTAATTTATTAAAACTCATTATTCTGGTCTTTTCTTCCATAATATTACTACCCTCCTAACCATATTTATATATAGTATTGTATGTTTTTCATTTTTTGTCAAAGTAAGTTTTTATTTTCTGTGATTCAAGTACGATACTATTTTAATTATTAAATCTGTTCTGATCATTTTTTATTCTTCTAGCTCAATAATTTATATCCTTATTGTATATTCTATGAATTATTTGTCAAAGATACTAAATGCATAAGTTTTTTATGACTCCTAATATTTAAAATAAAAATAAAGCAGTAGTTGGATTGCTCCTAGCTACTGCCTCTTATTGTATGCATTATATCTAACGTGGTATTTTTTTATATTCTCATTTTTCAAATATTGGTATAAATAGCGAGGTTTCCCTCGCTCTACTTATTCTATAGATGAAGCCTTTTCATTTCCTGTTTTAGCTTTTCCTTGTATCTCCGTTGGAATTTTATTCACATCATTTTTCTTATAATGTGTTTTCTTATTACTCTCTGTTCCGTGTGGATCACTTGGATCTGGCCTTCTCATTCCTGCTTTTGCCATAAATACTTCATATCCTTTCTTAAAACAATCTCAACTTTAGTATTCTAAAAAAAGATAAATAATATACATATTTTTTAATGGAAAGTATTAAGTGAGCATTAATACTTATTATAATTTGAATTTTTCTATCTGTACTTAACACATAGAAGCATATTAATTAGTTTCTATCCAATTATTCCATATATCTGATTTATATCCAACCGTTGCACTATTGCCATTTCTCACAATTGGAGTATTCATGACTTTTTGATTTTCTAATAATAACTCTGCTTTTATTTCAGCGCTTCTTATATTTCTGAAATTTAATTTTATATAATCTTTAGATTTAGTATTTATTAAATCATTAATTCCAATTGATCTAAGCACGTTATTAAATTCACCTTTGCTCATAGATTTTTCGTTTAAATCAATAAATTGAAATTTTATTTTTCTTTCCTTAAAAAAGCGTTCTGCCTTTTTACTATCAAAACATTTTTTAGTCCCAAATATTTGTATATTCATAACTTAATATTCCTCACTTAATTTCCTTTTTAACTTCATAGGTTTGTGTAGTTTAATTATTTATCTAATTTAACTATTGTATCAAGTGCAACTTCCATCATATTTGTAAAGGTTGTTTGTCTTTCTTCTGCACTTGTAACTTCTCCAGTTACAAAATGATCGCTCACTGTAAGCAATGCTAACGCATTAACGCCATGTTTTGCTGCAATTGTATATAATGCAGCGGCCTCCATTTCTACTCCTAAGCAGCCAAATTTAGCCCACTTTTCCCAATCTTCATTATCATCACCATAAAATATATCTGAACTATATATACTTCCGACTTTAGGATCAAAGCCTTTTTCAACTGCAATATCATATGCTGGCTTTAATAATTCAAAACTTGCTGTTGGTGCAAATGTTCTACCTTGGAATCTCACTAAGTTAAGATTTGAATCTGTTGAAGCTGACATTGCTATTATAAGATCTCTAACCTTAACCTTTTCACTATATCCACCACAAGTTCCAACTCTTATAAGATTTTTTACACCATAGCTTTGGATTAATTCGTTAGTATATATTGATATTGAAGGTATTCCCATTCCTGTTCCTTGGACTGAAATCTTCTTGCCTTTATATGTTCCTGTAAAACCATACATACCTCTAACTTCATTATAACAGACTGCATCTTCTAAGAATGTTTCTGCAATAAACTTAGCTCTTAAAGGGTCTCCTGGTAATAATACACTTTCTGCAATAGCACCTTCTGGTGCATTAATATGAATACTCATTTTGTTACCTCCGTATTTTAAATTCTAAATATTTATTTTCCAAGATCTGATTTTGTAAATGCGCCCGGCAAAATATCTTTCATGTCTTTTATAATATAATCATCTTCACTTTTAGCTATTATAATTTTCACATTTTCATCACCAAATTCTGCAATTACTTGACGGCAAATCCCACAAGGATATGTGTATTCTTCGAGACTTCCAACTACAGCTACGGCTTTTATTTTTGTTTCCCCTTCTGATATACCTTTAAACATTCCAGTTCTCTCAGCACAATTTGTAGCTCCAAAAGATGCATTTTCTATATTACATCCCCCATACACGTTCCCACTTTCAAAAAGTACAGCAGCACCTACTTTGAAATCAGAATAAGGTGAGTATGCCCTAGATCTATAGTCTAATGCTATTTTTATAAGGTTTTTATAATCCATAATATTTTCTCCTTTTTTTATATATTCTGAAGAATATATATTTCTTAGAATTCCACCATATATATGTTAAAAATAAAAACATATAAAAAATTATAGTAAACATGAACTTTTAGAACACTTTTATTAAGCTCTTGGTTGAACTTAATAAGTTCTTTATTGTGCTCCACACCTTTTCAGAAGTGCGTGCTTTTTTTATTTGCGAAATGATCTTAATTGCACTGCGTGCTTTTTTTATTTGTGAACTGATCTTAGTTGCACTGCGTGCTTTTTTTATTTGTGTATATCTTTTAAAAAACTTTTTCCATTTTGTATCTTTTCTACATTTAATACTTCTGCTATAGTTTGCCCCATATCAGCAAAAGAATTTCTAGTCCCTAAATCAATATTTTCTTTCAGATTCTTTCCATATGATAAAAATGGGACATGTTCTCTACTATGATCTGTTCCTGGCATTGTTGGGTCGCAACCATGATCTGCTGTAATAAATAATATATCAGTATCTTTCATTACTTCTATAATTTCTTTGAGCCTTACATCAAATTCTTCTAAGCCATTTGCATAGGCTTTAAAATTATTGCGATGTCCCCACTTCATATCAAAGTCAACAAGATTGGTGAATATCAATCCCTTATTGTCTTGCTTCATAAATTCTAAAGTCTTATCTACACCATCCATATTATCTTTAGTATGAACTGCCTCTGTAATTCCTTGTCCACAGAAAATATCTTCTATCTTCCCAACTCCAATTACATCTAATCCTTTGTTCTTTATCTTATTCAATACAGTATCATATGGTGGTATTAATGAAAAATCTCTTCTATTTGGTGTTCTAGTGAAATTTCCTACTTCTCCAACAAATGGTCTTGCTATTACTCTTGCAACAGCATGTTCTCCACTTAGCATTTCTCTCGCTATTTTGCACATTTTATATAGTTCATCTAAATGAACTACATCTTCATGAGCTGCTATTTGAAATACACTATCTGCTGAAGTATAAACAATAACGCTGCCACTTTTCATTTGCTCTTCACCAAGTTCATCTAATATAACTGTGCCAGATGATGTCTTGTTACCTATAACTTTTCTTCCAGTCAAATTTTCAAATTCTTCTATTAATTCACTTGGAAATCCATTTGGATAAGTTGGGAATGCAGTTTGTGTTATCACTCCACCCATTTCCCAATGACCAGTTGTTGTATCCTTACCATTAGATGCTTCTTTAAATCTAGCATAGCAGCCTATTGGTGATTTACATTTATCTAAACCTTTAATATTTTCAATATTTCCAAGACCCAGCTTGATCATGTTAGGTATATTTAATCCACCTACTGCTTTAGAAATATTGCCTATTGTATTTGAACCAACATCTCCAAATTTTTCAGCGTCAGGCATTTCCCCCATACCAACACTATCTAAAACTATCCATATAACTCTATCTATCATTTGAAAACCTCCTTTTAATTGATACTTACAGAGAAAGTTCGTATTTATTTAATTGAACTTTCTATGCAAGTGTTTCATATTTTAGTACTATTTTATAATTCCATAAATTAATGGAACTGATTTTATATTTTCTCTTCTTATGTGATAACTCGCAATTATGCTCTTTGTTGCTTTCTCTATTTTATTTTCATCATTGGCATGAATGTATGCTAAAGTTTCACCTTTAAACACTTTGTCTCCTCTTTTTTTATTTAATACTATTCCAACAGCTAAATCTATATTATCATCTTTAGTAGCTCTACCTGCTCCAAGATCCATAGCTATAACACCTATATTTTGTGAATCTATTTTAGATATATATCCTTCTATCTCACTTTTAACTTCTAATACATATTTTGCTTTTGGTAAAAGATCAGTATTATCAATTTGGTCTGTATTACCTCCTTGAGATGCAATAAATTCTTTTAATTTTTTTAATGCTGACTTATCCTCTATCACCCCAAGTAACATTTCTCTAGCTTCTTCTGTAGTTTTAGCTTTCTCTGCAAGTACCACCATGTTGCTTCCAAGAACTAAGCATAATTCTAATAAGTCTTTCGGTCCAACACCATTTAATGTATCTATTGCTTCTTTAACTTCTAATGCATTTCCAACTGCAAAACCTAGAGGTTGATCCATATCAGATATTACAGCAACTGTATTTCTATGAACATTTTTCCCAATACTGACCATAGCTTCTGCAAGAAGCTTAGCATCTTCAAAAGATTTCATAAATGCCCCATCACCAATCTTTACATCTAATACAATAGCATCTGCTCCAGCGGCAATTTTTTTACTCATTATACTTGATGAAATAAGTGATATATTTTCAACGGTAGCTGTAACATCTCTTAAAGCATATAACTTTTTATCAGCTGGTGCTAAATCTGCTGTTTGCGCCATTATAGCTATCTTATTATTATTTACATTATTTATAAATTGTTTTTCACTTATTTCAACTGAAAAGCCTTCAAATGATTCTAATTTATCTATCGTCCCTCCAGTATGTCCAAGACCTCTGCCTGACATCTTTGCAACAGGGATCCCAAGGGCTGCCACCATTGGCGTAAGTACAAGAGTTGTGGTGTCTCCAACTCCTCCTGTACTGTGCTTATCAACTTTTATTCCTTCTATATTAGATAAATCAAGAATATCTCCAGAATTCACCATTGCCATAGTGAGATCTGATGTTTCTCTCATATTCATCTTTTGAAAGCAAATCGCCATAAGTAATGCTGACACTTGATAGTCTGGAATACTACCATTTGTATAATTTTTAACGAAAAAATTTATTTCTTCTACCGTAAGTTCTATTCCTTCTCGCTTTTTATTTATTATATCAATCATTTTCATAAAATCACCCCTTTTCTGAATTCACAATTCGTAATTTACAATGTGCAATTAAATATTTATTTTTCAAATTTATTATAAACTTATTACATTCATCCAAAAATCATTTGCTTTCATTAACAATAGCAATACCTGCGCTAGCACCTATTCTACTTGCTCCTGAATTTATCATATCCATAGCAGTCTTATAATCTCTAATTCCACCTGATGCTTTTACTCCTAGACCTTTACCCACAGTTTCTCTCATAAGCGTAATATCTTCTTTTGTTGCTCCACCACTTGAAAAACCTGTTGATGTTTTAACAAAATTTGCTTTAGCATCTTTAGCTATTTCGCAAGCTTTAACCTTTTCTTCATCTGTTAATAAACATGTTTCAATAATAACCTTAACTATTGCTTTTCCTTTAGCAGCATTTACTACTGCATCTATATCTTCTTTAAAAAGATCATAATTTTTATTTTTTAATAGTCCTACATTTATAACCATGTCTATTTCACTTGCACCATTTTCAATAGCTTCAGTTGTTTCAAATGCTTTAGCTGCTTTAGTCATGGCTCCGAGTGGGAATCCAACTACTACACAAGTTTTAACATCACTTCCTGCAAGTTCACTACTAACTAATGCAGCATAACATCCATTTACACAAACAGATGCAAAGTTATATTCCTTAGCTTCTTTACAAAGTTTTTTTACATCTTCACGTGTTGCCTCTGGCTTTAATATTGTATGATCTATATATTTAGCTATATCCATTATATATCTCTCCTTTTTATATCTCTTAAAATTTTATAATTATACAGTTCATTTGTATTTATCTCTTCCCCGAATCAAAAGGTTCACCTTCTGCTTTTGGTGCTTGTGATGACTTTGAAAATAGTACAAGTGCGATTAAAGTGATTATATAAGGGAATACTTTTAATATTACTGATGGAATTGAACCAAGTGCTGGAATAACCTGTGATACATTCGCAATTGTTGTTGCAAATCCAAAAAATAGAGTAGCTCCAAGAATTCCAAGCGGCTTCCATTGGCCAAAAATCAATGCTGCCAATGCTAAGAATCCAAGGCCTGCAACATTACCATTAAATTCGCCTGAGTACGTTACAAGTATTATTGCCCCAGCAAATGAAGCCAATCCTCCTGATAGTAATACCCCTATATAGCGCATTAAATAAACATTTATTCCTGCTGCATCAGCTGCTTGAGGATATTCTCCACAAGATCTTAATCTTAAGCCAAATCTTGTTTTATATAGTACAAAAATACTAATTAATAATATTGCTAATGCAACCCATGTGGTGACATATGTTTTCTTAAACAACAGATCACCAATTATAGGTATTTGTGAAAGTACAGGAATATCCTTTTGAAAAAAACCTGATCTAATTCTTATACGTCCGCTTCCTGCAATAGTTCGTGCTAAAAATATAGTTAAAGCTCCTGCAATCATATTTATAGCTGTACCACTAATTACTTGATTTGCATTTAAATTTATACTTGCAAATGCGTGCAGTAGTGAGAATAGCATTCCAACTATAACTGCTACAATAAGTCCTATCCAAAGAGGCATAGTACTACTTGGGTCAAAAACATCTTGCAACTTTAAAATTGTTAACGCTCCAGAAAATGATCCTATAATCATAAATCCATCAAGGCCAATATTAATTACTCCACTTCTTTCACAATATAATGCTCCAAGTGCAGTCATAAGTAGAGGAATTGTGTATGCAATAGCATATGGAAAAATTTGCTGTATTATTGCCCACATATTACTTATCCTCCTTATTTTTTATTTGTTCTGCATTATTTAATGTTGTTTCATTATTTTCATTTTTGGGCGGTAATATACCACTACCACCACTACCTTTCTTTTTTTCATTTGCAGCAGCCCTTTTGTGCTTTATTTTATTTACTATTATTGGCACTACTGAACTTATTGCTGCAAAATATATTATAATTGCAATTATTGTATCTGCTATTTCTGGTGGAATACTTGTGTTTGCATTCATAAATCCTTTTCCAGAGTATAAAAGTCCAAAGAATATAGCTGATATAAATATACCTACGGGGCTATTGGCACCAAGTAATGATACTGCTATTCCATCAAATCCTTGAGATGGCATTACTCCAATTTGAATATTAGAAGCATTTCCTATATATTGAGTTACTCCAGCAAGCCCTGAAAGCGCTCCTGAAATCATCATTGCAACAATTATATTTTTGTTTACAGACATACCAGCATATTCTGCTGCATCTCTATTAAATCCTACTGCCTTTAATTCATAGCCTAAAACTGTTTTATTTAATATAAAACCAATAATAATGACAGCTATAATAGAGATAAGTATTCCTAAATTAATATAAGATCCACTAAATAAATCTGTCAGCCACGGAGTCTTTAATGATACCATATCTGGAATATTCCTAGATTCTGTTTCACTTGAGCCCTTGAAATAAGCTGGTATTGCATAATATACTATCCAGTAGCAAGTCCAGTTCATCATAATTGAAGATACAACTTCATTTACATTGAACTTGGCTTTTAATAGCCCAGGTATAAATGCCCATAGTGCTCCAGCTAATCCTCCTACGATTATCATAGCTAATAACAATATTGGTCTTGGTAAGCTTGCATTATATGTTAATCCTACTATTGTGGCAGAAAATCCACCAAAAAGCATTTGCCCAGGTGTTCCAATATTGAAAAGTCCTGTTTTAAACGCAAATCCAACTGAAAGCCCAGTAAGTATTAATGGAGTTGCTGTTGCCAATGTATCCCCAATTCTAGATATATTCATTAATCCACCCTTAAATAGATACATATATCCGTCTATTGGATTATCTCCAATAACAAACATTAAAATAGCTCCTGCAATTAATCCAAGTATAACTGACAGTATAGAATTTAAAGCTTCCTTTCTATTCATGCTTCGTTCCTCCTTTTTGGATCCCAGCCATCATTAATCCAATTTCATTTTCATTTGTTTCTGAAGCATTTACTGTTCCAATTAATTCTCCACTATTTATTATTGCAATTCTATCCGACAAATTTATAACTTCACTAAGCTCTAGAGATATAAGAAGTACTGCTTTGCCTGCATCTCTTTGTTCTACAAGCCTCCTATGTATATATTCTATAGACCCTACATCAAGACCCCTAGTTGGTTGTACAGCAATTAACAAGTCTGGATTTAATTCAATTTCACGACCGATTATAGCCTTTTGCTGATTACCACCTGACATTGTTCTTGCTATTGACTTTCCACCTTGACCCGATCTTACATCAAATTCTTCTATTATCTTATCTGCATAATCGCGTATAGCATCCTTTTTAAGCAAACCATGCTTTGAAAATGGTTCCCTATCATAAATTTCTAATACCATATTATTTGCGATACTATAATCTAATACTAATCCTCTTTTTTGACGATCTTCTGGTATATGGGCTATTCCTATATCAATACGCTTACGTATTGATATATTAGTTATATCCTTATTTTTATAATATATATTTCCTGATTTTGCGATTCTCATGCCTGTAATAGCTTCAATTAATTCAGTTTGCCCATTGCCTTCTACTCCTGCGATACCAACAATTTCTCCGGCCTTAATCTCTAACGAAAAGTTTTTAAGTCCAAGAATTTTTTTATTATTCATAACAGAAAGGTTCTCTATTTTTAAAACTACATCCCCAACTTCTTTATATTTCTTATCAACTTTAAAGCTTACAGGTCTTCCAACCATCATCTCCGCCATTTTTTGTTCTGATGTAGTCTTTGGATCTACGCTTCCTATATATTTTCCACGTCTAATAACTGTGCAGCAATCTGCAACAGCCTTAATTTCCTTAAGTTTATGAGTTATTAGTATGATTGACTTGCCTTCTTTAATGAGGTTTTTCATAATTTTCATAAGTTCTTGAATTTCTTGGGGTGTAAGTACTGCTGTTGGTTCATCTAATATTAGCACTTCAGCATCTCTGTAAAGCATCTTTAAAATTTCTACTCTTTGTTGCATCCCAACTGAAATATCTTCTATTTTTGCATATGGATCAACTTTTAGTTCATATCTCTTAGATAATTCTTCTATCTTTTTGGCTGCACTTTTAATATCAATTACAAGTCCCTTTTTAGGCTCACATCCTAAAATTATATTTTCAGTTACAGTAAAATTTTCTACCAATTTAAAATGTTGATGGACCATTCCAATTCCCAAGTCATTTGCAATATTAGGATTAGATATATTTACCTCTTTACCTCTTACCTTTATAATTCCCCTTTCTGGCTGATACATTCCAAAAAGTACTGACATTAGCGTAGATTTACCTGCTCCATTTTCACCAAGTAGTGCATGAATCTCACCTTTTCTTAGTCTAACGGTAATATCATCATTAGCCACTATTCCTGGAAATTCTTTACGAATATTTAGCATTTCAACTACATATTCCATAATCAGACCCTCCTTAATTTAATTACAATTAATCAACATTACTATCTAATTTATAATACACAATGAAGGATGAGATTCTCACTAGATTTTCTTATAATATTAATTGAGAAAACCTGATTTATCGCATCCTCCATTGAGCATAGCATATCTTCCCAAGCTGTATAGCTAGGAATTTTAATTTTTAGATTATTTAACTAATGATTTATCATCATTATTGTCTATAACTTTTATTGATCCATCTTTAAGTTTTGTAACTACATCTCCAACAATTTTAGTTGTTGCATCACTTAAATTGGGATTCTTTTCTGGAATACCAACAGCATCCTTTGTAATATCAAATATTAAAGTTTGACCCCCTGGGAAGTTCCCTTCTTTTAGTGCCTTCACCATGTTATAACTTGCTGATTCCACTTTCTTAACAGCTGAAGTAAGAACTACTGATTTACCATCTGCTCCTACGCCATCTTCATATTGATCTCTATCAACACCAACTACCCAAACATTTTTTCCTGAAGCAACTCTTGCCTTAGCTTCAGTTATAACTCCATTGCCAACTCCACCAGCGGCGCAGAATATAGCCTTAACTCCTCTATCATACATTTGAGCTGCAAGTTGTTGTCCTGCTGCTGCATCATTAAATGTACCTTGATATATTACATTTTCTGCTTTTAACGATACCTTAGTTCCTAATTTTTCATTAGCATAAGCAACTCCTTGTTGGAATCCCCAATTAAACTTTTGAACTGCTGGAATTTCCATACCTCCAATAAATCCAAGGTCTCCTTCTTTAAGTTCTACAGATGTTGCAACTCCCACTATAAATCCTGCTTGATGTTCAGCAAATAAAATAGAAACAGCATTTTCTGCTACTTTATAATTTGCTGTTGGTGTAGCTCCATCATTTGGAGTACCATCAATCAAAACAAAATGTGCATCTTTGTATTTATCTTGTGCTTTGTAAATAGCTGTTTCAAATTTGAATCCTGGAGTAGCTATAAACTTAAATCCAGAATCGTAAAGGTCTCCTATGTTCTTTAAATAATCTGCTTCTGTTTCGCCATTTGGTTTTAAATATTTACTTTCTGTACCTAATTCAGTTTTAGTCTTCTCTAAACCTTCCCAAGTACCTTGATTAAATGACTTGTCGTCTATTGTTCCTGAATCAGTTACCATACCGACTTTGATTTTCTCTTCTTTGCTAGTAGTCTTATCCCCAGTGCTTGATGAACTTCCACACCCAGCAAACAGTGTTACTGTTATTGCCGAAATAGCTAATAATGATAATAATTTCTTTTTCATTAAATTTCCTCCTAAATATAATATTTTAATATTTAAACTCACGAATTATATTTTCATGATTTAAATTCAAAGTAGTTAATTACTATTATTCATATACCCCTTTGTATACTCACTTATAGCTTTTTTTCTGAACCTTTAATTATTATCTTTGGTGAAATAATTAGTCTTTTCACACTAGTATTATCAGTATTACTTATGATATCGCAAAGCATATCCATTGAAGCCCTACCTAGTTGAATTGGAGAGTCTTCCATATATGTAATATTCAATCCAACTATATCTAAAAAATCAATTTTATCAAAACCTACTATAGCTAAATCCTTAGGTATGTCTTTATTTTGATCTTTTAATGCCTTTATTACTCCCATAGTCATCATGTTACTACAAATAACTAAAGCTGTTGGCTTATCTTTTCCGTTAAGTAACTTTTTAGTTAGTTCATATGCTTTATCTAATTTAAAATCTCCATAAAATATATATTTATTATTAAATGGAATATTATTTTCTTTCAATGCTTTTTTATATCCAACTAATCTATCCATTGCGGGCTCTGAACTTAATAATCCCGTCATAATTCCTATTTTAGTATGACCTTCTTTGATTAATAAATTTGTGGCATCAAATCCGCCTTTTATATTATCTACAAAAATTCCATTTAACTTCGTAAACTTAATATCCGCAGCAACTAAAATTATTGGAATATCTAGATTATTTATTGTTTTTATATAAGTCTCATTAAATTTTTCTTCACCAAAACCTGGAGTCATTATAACCCCTTTAATTCTTTGCTCTTTTAAGAGATTAAGAGCACGTACTTCTTTATTTAAATAATTATCTGTATTAAATAAAATTATATTTAGATTGTTCTTTTCAGCAATCTCACTTATTCCTTTTATGATTTCTCCAAAATAGGCATTTGTTATATCTGGGACAATAACACCTATTGTATTAGTTTCACTTTTTGATAAGCTTCTAGCAATCGCACTTGGAGTATAATTCATCTCTTTTATCGCAGCTAATATTCTTTGTTTAGTTTCTTCTTTCACATATCCTGAATTATTAAGAACTCTTGAAACTGTTGCTAATGATACTTTTGCTCGTCTTGCAACATCGCTTATAGTTGCTGGCATAAAATCCACCCCATTGCACAATTTTTTTTAGAAAACTTTCTTTATAGTATTAACTTTACTTTGGGTTAGAAACACTATTACCATAATTTCAATTTGTAAATTAAAATTATACATATAAAATTGAACATCTTTTTTCACATTCAAAATTTAGATTACTTTTAAGCGTAAATCCAACGATTTATGGTATCGCTTCCATATTTATAATAATATATTAGTAATATGATGTCAATATTCTTAATATCATCACTTCTGCATTCCAGCTAATTTAATTTTGACTCATTATACATTCTATAGCTATATTTTAAGCCAATTCTATATCATTTTATTTTTAATATGATTACTATATTTACATTTTTTTTTAATAAATATATTTTCTTTACATTAAAATATATACCAATAATAGATCGAGTCCACATAATTATTATATATGTCGACTTCTAAATTATACTTCACTTAATATATAAGACTAGAAATAAAGGTACTACCTTGTGATGTATTACCCTTATTTCGTTATACTATATGTATGAGTATATTTTTCACATTGACATATATATTAGGTACATCAAAAAATAACAAGTCAGTATTTTAGTATATTTAACTTATTACGTCCTTTCATGTACCTTATTTCTCCTTTAAGGTATTAACAAATTTATCTATTCTTTTTAATGCCTCAATGATATCATCCATAGATGAGGCATAACAAACCCTTATAAATCCTTCTCCACAATCACCAAAGGCATTGCCTGGAACTACTAATACTTTTTCACTTATAAGTAATTGTTCGCAAAACTCATCTGAAGTTATCCCTGTAGATTTAATACTTGGGAATATATAAAATGCTCCAAGAGGCTCAAAACAATCTAATCCCATCTTTCTAAAACCATCTAATAAAACTCTTCTTCTTCTATTGTATTCTTTACGCATTTCGTCTACGCTACTATCCCCACTTTTTAAAGCTTCAATAGCTGCATATTGAGCCGTCGTTGGAGAGCACATAAGTGAATATTGATGAATTTTTTTCATAGCATCTATTAAAATCGGATGACCACAAATATACCCAAGTCTCCATCCAGTCATAGCATATGATTTAGAAAATCCATTTATAACTAATGTTTTTTCTTTCATCTCTGGAAAGGATGCTATTGAAACATGTTTTTCTCCATAACAAAGCTCTGAATATATTTCATCTGAAATTGCAATAATTTTTTTATCTTTTAATACTTCTACTATCCCAGCAAGTTCATCTTTCGTCATTATTGCACCTGTTGGATTATTAGGAAATGGTATTATGATTACCTTTGTTTTTGGCGTAATAGCATCCTCTAAAGCTTTCGGTGTAAGCTTAAATTCATCCTCTGCTTTAAGCTTTAGCACCTTAGCTGTTGCTCCGGTAAAGGCTGTACATCCTTTATATGCAACAAAACTTGGTTCTGGAACTATAACTTCATCACCAGGTCCAACTAATGCTCTGAGCGCTATATCAATTCCTTCACTCCCTCCAACAGTAACTATTATTTCATCTACTGGACTATAACTAAGATTAAATCTTCTATGAAGATACTTTGATATTTCATTACGAAGTTCAAAAAAACCTGCATTTGAAGAATAGTGCGTACGTCCTTGTTCTAGCGAATAGATACCAGCTTCTCTTATATTCCAAGGAGTAACGAAATCAGGTTCTCCAATTCCAAGTGAAATCACATCATCCATTTGATTTACAAGATCAAAATATTTTCTTATCCCTGATGGAGGCATATTTTTAACATAATCTAAAATCATATCTTCTAGTATCATATAAATATTTCCTCCCTATCTTCTATCTTCTTTTCTCTGAATATTTTACCATGATCTTTATATTTTTTTAATACAAAATGGGTACTTGTACTTACTACATGTTGTTGCACTGCAAGTTTTTCAGATACAAAAAGTGCTACTTCCTTCATAGTTCTTCCTTCAACAATAACTGTTAAATCAAATCCGCCTGACATTAGATAACATGCATTAACTTCTGAAAATTTATATATTCTCTCTGCAACCTTATCAAAACCTTCTCCTCTTTGAAGTGTTATCTTGACTTCAATTAATGCTGTAACGACCTCACTACCTGTATTTTCCCAATTTATAAGAGTTGTATAACCCGCTATTATACTTTTTTCTTCATAATCTCTAATTGCCTCTCTAACTTCCTCAACACTTCTACCTGTCATGACTGCTATTTGTTCATCAGTGTATCTACTGTTTTTTTCTAGAATTTCAAGTATTTCCTCCATTGAAAATAACCTCCTTATTTTTTTAAATGCAAACATAAAAAAAGTCCCTTATCCCAAACAAGGGACGAAAGAACTATTTCGCGGTACCACCCTAATAAACAACATCATTATTGTTCACTCAGCTAGAGTACTATATAATACTCCACCTCTATAACGTGAGGATCACGTTATAGCCTAATTAAAAATTATCATTTAGATAAAAATAATTTACTTAGAAATATTTCTATTTAAATTTCTTAATTTTTATTTTTCAGCTACAAAATTCAAAGGCTGCTTCTATAAAGCTTGCTTACTAAATTTTCACCAACATTTAGCTCTCTAAAAAGTTTACTTAATATACTATTCCTTATCAATATCTTTTACATATGCAAATTCAAATTTTTTTAATCTTTTTCTTTATTATACTTCCAAAGGCATAACAAATTCAATAGAATTTTTATATTTTTCCGTAATTTTTTTACACTATCATATAAAAAAGATAGTGTTTTAAAATCATTTCTTGAAATTTTATACTTACAAAATAAAAGTGTTTTTTAATTTTATTGTTTATAAGTTAAATATAAGAAACTGTTACAAAATAGACATTAGGTTTCCATTTCGTAACAGCCTCTTAGCTAAATCAACAAAGTTCTTTATTGACTATCTTCTGTTGTCTTGTTGCTTTCTTGCTCTTCTACAATCCGCACATCTTGTTGGTTCATTTTCAAATCCTTTTTCTTTGTAAAATTCTTGTTCTCCTTCAGTGAAAATGAATTCAGCTCCACAATCTCTGCATATTAATTTTTTATCTTCCATTGTAATATTCCATTGCCGAAGTCATATAATAACTTCGCAACAGCTCACCTCCTCTTTTAGTTTAGAGATTTATCTCTTTCATTTATATATTATCTCTTGATTTTAAAAATTTATTCAATACCATAATAATTTTAATTCATAATTTACAAGCCTATTAGTCTGTTATTTTTTTGAATGTACCGTATCTCTGTTATCTATATTAATTGTTAATTTGAAATCTCCATCTATGAAATCAAAAGTGCAATTTCCACCATCACTAAGTTTTCCAAATAGAATTTCATCAACTAATAATGGTTTTATTTTAGAAGCTACAATTCTGGCAATCTCTCTAGCTCCAAATTCTTCTGATGTACCTATTTTGGCAATATGATTAACACAGTTCTCACTAAATTCAATTCTAATATTCTTAGTAGCTAATTTAGCTTTAAAATCATTTAATTGCTTTCTAGAAATGTTCATTGCCATAAAGTCATTCATATTATTAAATACTATTATCTTATCTAATCTATTTCTAAATTCAGGTGTAAAGAATTTTTTAACTTCTTCCATTACAGCTTCGCCTTTAACTTGTCTTTCTCCAAAACCTATGAGTTTTTTACCTATATTTCTTGCTCCTGCATTAGAAGTCATTATTATAATTGTATTTCTGAAATCAGCTTTTCTGCCTTTATTGTCAGTAAGTGTTGCATAATCAAGCACTTGAAGTAAAACGCTTAAAATATCTCCATGTGCCTTTTCTATTTCATCTAACAACAGTACACAGTGTGGAGTTTTTCTTATAGCATCTGTTAGTAATCCACCTTCTTCGTATCCTACATATCCTGGAGGGGATCCTATAAGCTTTGAAGCTGAATGTTTTTCAGAATATTCACTCATATCAAATCTAATTAACTCTACACCAAGTTTTTTAGAAAGACACCTTGCTATTTCAGTTTTTCCAACTCCAGTAGGTCCAACAAAAAGCATAGATGCTACTGGTTTGTCTTCCTCATTTAGTCCAGACCTAGACATCTTTATACATCTTACAACTTCTTCGATTGCTTTATCTTGAGAAAAAATATTTTCCTTTAAGCTATTTTCCAGATATTTCAAAGAACTTATTTCACTGCTTTCAATAGTTTGCTTTGGAATATTACAAACTTTTGATATTATCTCTTCAATAACCTTGCTATCAATTATGATTTTTTCTTCCAAATTTTCATTATGCATACGAGCATAAGCTCCAGCTTCGTCTATAATATCTACAGCTTTATCTGGCAAATATCTATCATTGATATACTTATCACTTAATGTTACAGCATCACTGATTGCTTCGTCTGTATAATGTACATTATGATACTCTTCATAATTATCTTTAAGTCCATTAAGTATTTCTATTGCTTCCTTAATAGATGGTTCTTTAACATCTATTGTTTGAAATCTTCTACTTAAAGCTTTGTCCTTTTCAAAGAATTTTTTATATTCATCAAAAGTAGTTGCTCCAATAAATTTAATTTTACCTTGGGTTAAGTATGGCTTTAATAAATTAGATGCATCTAAGGCACCACCATTTAATGAACCAGCACCAACTATATTGTGAATTTCATCTATATAAACTATAGGCTTATCTTTTTTCCCAATTACATCTAAAATTCTTTTTATTCTTTCTTCAAAATCACCTCTATATTTAGTTCCTGCAATTACTGCCCCTATATCTAAAGAAAACATAGAACTGTCTTTTAATTTTTCGGGCACTTTATTCTCACTTATAAGTCTTGCAAGTCCTAGCGTAATAGCAGTCTTACCAACTCCAGATTCTCCTACATGAATAGGATTATTTTTTATTCGTCGGCAAAGTATTTGAATACTTCTCTCTAAAATATCTTTTCTGCCTATTAGTGGATCACTATTTTCTTGCTTAGATTTTTCAATAAGGTCTATTGTAAACTTATTAAGGAATGCATCTTCTTTTTTCTTCTTAGATTCCTCTTGATTTTCTGTACTTTCTTGATTTGCAGATCTTTCTATATCTTCTTCGAAATTCTCTTTCATCTCATCATTTTCATAAGAATCTTCATTACCGTCATCTTCTAAGCTATGACATAAAGAATACAGTAAGTCTCTTCTTGTAACACCTTCTTGCTCCAAATAATAACGTGCATAACTATCTTCTAAATTAAAAATTGCAGAAACTATATGATCTACATCTATAGCATCTTTACCACTATATTTAATTTGTTCATTAGCCGTTAGGATAACTTTTTGAAATTCAATGCTTTCTTGAGGATCACCCTGTCCAATTTTATTTATATATGTTTTTATATAAGTATTTAAATTATATCTTAAATTCTCTAAGCTACCTCCACATTCTGTAATAGCATATTCTACATTTTCGTTAAATGTTGCTGCATATAATAGATGTTCTGGTGTAATATATTCACTATTTTTTCCTTTTGCTTCTTGATATGCTTTAAGTATTATTAAATTAACTTGATTAGTAATTTTCATATTTTACGCCTCCTCCAGAGTAAGCTTAAATGGAAAGCTTTTTTCTTTAGCTCTTGACATTGCAGCTAAAACCTTTGTACTTGCAATATCATAGCTATATATTCCTGCTACTCCTTTGCCTCTTTCATGTACATCTATCATTATTTTTTCAGCATCTATAAGCTTTTTATTAAACACGTTCACTAATATATTAATAACAAATTCCATTGTAGTATAATCATCATTATACATAACAACCTTATACTGCTTAGGTTTTTTCATCTTAACTTCATTTTTTTGCTTTGTCACAATCTTTGTTTCCATAATATAATTTTCCATCCCTCCTATATTTTATTCTCATCTATATATTATTCTAAACAGATATATTTTAACACAATATTAAAATTCATACCAATATCATAATTTTAAAATGATATAATATTTTTTTATAGGTTTTGATACGTAACTATATTAATCAATAAAGATAGAGGCAGAATACTAGTCCATTTTAATTATTTGAATCTTATTTTTTTTGAGTCCTAATATACTTTTTTTATTATTTATATAATCTTTTATTATGTCTATTGAATTTTTAGATATAACTTCTCCTTGACAGACCAATGGTATCCCAGGAGGATATGGTGTTATTGTTTCTTTTGCAATATATCCTTCACAATTTTCAATTTCACGCCACTCACCTTTTACTTTAAATGCTTCATATGGTTCTAATTTTTTTTTAGGAATAGTAGAAACATACATTGATTGCATTTGAATATCTATACTTTTCATTTCTAACTTTGAAATAGCTTGATATATACTGTTAAAATCTTCTTCTGTATTAAAAGGTGATAATATCAAAACTACGCCTCTTGAAAAACTCATTTCAGCTTGTATTTTTTGATTTCTTAAATAATCTAGAAGTTTATGTCCACTATATCCTTTGGGAAGAATCAATATATATCTACTTAAATCTATATCATATTCTGCTCTTGATTTGCATCTAATTTCATGTATTATCGTAGATCTATATTTTTTATTTAAATCATTTTTACATAATAAATATACCTTTTTAAGTCTATTTATTTTTTCTTTCCATTTTTCAGCCTTATCTATTAGTTTTTCATAATCTTTTTCACCATAATTATCTAAGTAATATCTAGCATAATCTAAAGATGCCATAATTAAATAAGAAGGTGATGTTGTTGTAAAACATTTTAAATAAAATTCTACCATATTACTTTTTTCTTCATTTACTAAAAGATATGCACCTTGAGTCAAAGCAGGTAAAGTCTTATGAGCACTTAAGATCACATAATCTCCTAAACTTGCAACCGATTTAGGTAATCTTTTACTTATACCGAAATGAGCTCCATGAGCACAATCTATAATAACTCTTAGTCCTTTTGACTTTAAATCTATTATTATATCTTCAATCTCATATGTAATTCCAAAATAATTTGGATAAGTCAATATAATTCCTTTCGGATTTAAGCTTTCTCTTAATGATCTATAAATATTTTCTTTGTTTGGAGGAAGAAATACACCATTTTCATCATCAATAATAGGTTCAATATATTTGACTTTTAATTTTCTTAAAATCAAAGCATTATAAATTGAATTATGGCAATTCCTTTCAACTAAAACCTCATCTCCTTCATCAAATGCAGAAAACATAGCTGCTAAATTTCCTGATGAACTTCCATTCACTAAAAAATATGCTTTTTTAGCTTTATAAGTTTTAGCTAATAGTTCTTGAGCTTCTTTTATAATTCCTTCTGGGTGATGCAAGTTATCGAGTGGATCAACCTCTGTTATATCTAAATGACCTATTTTCTCTACAAATTCTTTCCCTAACTCATCACTTTGGAATCCAATTCCTCCTTTATTACCAGGCATTGAAAAGAGTAAATTTTTTTCTTTATTATAATCTAATAATTCTTTTAATAATGGTAATTTTTCACTCATTAGTACACATCCTGTTCCCTACTAATATATTATCTGTATTGTTAAATTTTTAAGAACTTGTTTTCCTGTTTCGCATATATCATTTTTATCTAATTGTTCTAAATTATTGACTTCATTAATATATAAATTATAATCTCCAAACATAGTATCATAGGTTGCTAACTCTTTTGCTAAAATTATTTTCTGTTCTTCTCTAAATAATCTTTTTAATTTTAAATTTTTTACTAATTGATTAAACATATTGTCATTTATAATATTTTTTAATAAATCTATTTTTTCAATACATTCATCTACTAAATCTAAAGTTTTTCTAACATTTTCTTTACATGTACTAAAAGTTATTTTATATAGTTTTATATAATTTTCATGAGCTATTGTTGTAATAACATCATATATAAGTCCATTTTTAGTTCTTAAAGTATCATAAAGAATAGAATTTACCCCTTCTCCAAAATATTGATTAAAAATTCTCAGTGCTTTCATTTCATTTTCATTTAACTGATCAATTGAGCATATGATTTCTACTTTGCATGTTTTTATTGAATCTTTTTTATTTGAAAATACATTAATCTTAGGGATCTCATATTGTATTTCTATATCCTTACTATGTAATTGTATATCCTTATTTAGCTCATTACTATTTTCATTTTTCCATATACCTAGATATTCTTCTACAATATTTTTAACTTCAGTAAATTCTAATGATGAAATTACAACAATAGAAGTATTTTCCGGGAAATAATGCTCCTCATAAAACTTTTTTATATCACTTAAAGTTATACTATCTAAGCTTTCCGCTGTGCCTATAATAGGATATTTAATTCTTCTTTCTTCAAAAGAATTGATAAACATTTGATCTTCACAATATTGCTCTAATTCTTCATCCCATTCATTTAATTCTTCTTTAATAACATTCATTTCTTCTTTAAATTTATCATCCGTGAATATTGGATTCATTATTATATCGGAGAATATTTCTGTCCCATTTCTGAAATCTGCTCCTAATAAAGTTCCATAATAGATAACATATGAATAATTAGTCATAGCATTTTGGAATCCAAAAATATTGCTTAATGATTCATTTATTTCTAATTCACTTCTGTTTTTTGTTCCTTTATATATCATGTGTTCTACAATATGAGCAATTCCTATTTTCTTGTTTCCATATTCAACTCCCGCACCAGCATCGATCGATATACAAATGGATGTGAGTTCAGAATTACTATGTTTATATATTAGCTTTAAATTATTTTCTAAAATATATTCTTCCAATTTATTATCTCCTTGTACATTATAATTTTACATACTTATATTATATCCTACTTTCAATGAATTAAAAAAATATAGTAATAAATAGTAATAAAGTATAAAAAAAAGTAGATGATAAACAATCTCTAAAACTGTTTATCATCTACTAAAATTTCATACTGCTATAGTTACCCACATCTAATTTATACTTAATCGTATATACATAAGCTTAGTTTTCACCTTGCATCTATTTTTAATTAATTATCTTCAAGTTTTAGTGCAATTGCACATTCAATTCTCTTTTTTTGCATCTTGCATCCAATTTCATATGGAATGTTCATGTCTCCATTGAAATTATAATTATTTGCTTGGCATCCACCACTACAATAGAATTTAGCCCAACAATCTTTGCACTTAGGTTTGTTATATATATGTGATTCTTTAAATTTCTTAGCAAGAGCAGTATCATATGTATCATCATAAATACTACCTAATTTAAATTCTTCTTTTCCAACAAATTGATGGCATGGATATACCTCGCCTTGTGGAGTTATTGCTACATATTCAAATCCAGCGCCACAGCCTGAAATTCTCTTATAAACGCATGGTCCTCCTTGAATATCTATATTGAAATGATAGAATTTAAATTCATTTTTACCTTCTCTTTTTCTCTTTTTAATTTCTTCATATAGTTTGTCGTAATTTTCAAAAATTGTATCAACATCTTCTTCTCTTAGCGAAAGAGGATGTCCACTTTCTAAAACAACAGGTTCTATTGATATTTCTTTAAACCCTTCATTAACCATATCCATTATGTCTTTATAGAAATCTGTATTTGCTCTTGTGAAAGTTCCTCTAACATAATAAGTTTTTCCCTTAGTTCTTCTTTTAATCATCTCTTTTATGTTAGGTATAATATCATCATAAGATCCACTTCCATCAGGCTTAATTCTGACATTATCATTAACTGATTTCCTTCCATCTAATGACAAAATAATATTACCCATTTCCTTATCCATAAAATCCATCATTTCAGGAGTTAAAAGAGTAGCATTAGTGGTCATAGTAAATCTAATTCTCTTCTTCCACTTTTCTTCATTATCTCGTGCATACTTAATTATTTCTTTTATAGTGTCCATGATTAAAGTTGGCTCTCCACCAAATAAATCAATTTCTATATTCTTTCTTGGTCCACTTCTCTTAATTACATAATCAATTGCTTTTTTAGCTGTGTCAAGACTCATCACGCCACCATGACCATGATATTCACCTTCATCAGCAAAACAATATTTACATCTTAAATTACATCCATGGATTACATTTAAACAAATAGCCTTTATATAATCCCTATCATCCATAGAACTATTAGCTATTTCCTCATACTGATCTTGTGAATAAAGAATGCCTTCTTCAGCTAGTTCTTGAATTTCATCATAAGCTTCTGAAAGTTCTTCTTGTTCATATTTTCCCTTAAGTTCTTCTAATATATCTTTCTTAGTTCCTAAGTTATTATCATCTAATATATCATAAACCAACTCGTCCACAACATGAACTGCTCCTGTATTTACATCTAAAACAAAATAGTTCTCACCTTGCTTAAATTTATGTATTAAAGCCACTTTAACTTCCTCCTAATATATAAAGTAAGCAGCAACTAAATAGTTGCTGCTTGAAAAATTAGTTTTCGCATTCTAAGTTTGCAACTGTACAAGATGTCTTACAAGCTGATTGACATGAATTTGCACATTCTTTACATCCTGGTTTGCTTAAACTATTCTTAATATTTGGTTTATTTATTGTTTTTATATGTTTCATTACAAAAAACCTCCATTTAAAATATATCCCAAATGATTATATCATAATATCTAACAGTATAAAAGAATTAGTGGCTCTCTTTTTACTTTTTCTATTTGTTAAATATGAAGACTTGCTTTTTCAATGTCATTTATGACTTTTAGATTCTCGTCAATTAAAATATACCTTGTCTTTGCTCCTCCTCCGTCTATACCTAAATAATACATCTCTTATCCCCTTTAATCATGCTATTTAATTAATTCTGAAGTCCTTTTATCTATTAGTATTGTTACATCATTGTGCATGTTTAACATTGTTGCAGGATTATTAGTAGTAATTTTTCCACTTAAAAGTTCTAAAGTAACAGCTGCTTTATCTTCTCCTTTTACTAATAACAATATCTTCTTAGCCTTCATTATTTGCTTAATACCCATTGTCAATGCTGTTTTAGGAACTTCATCTCTAGACTTAAAACATCTTGAATTTGCATTAATTGTACTTTCAGTTAAATTGGTCAAATGGGTACCACATATTAAAAAATCACTTGGTTCATTAAATGCAATGTGACCATTATTACCGATTCCTAATATTTGCAAATCTATTCCTCCAAGTTCTTCTATTTTATTATCATAGTTTCTTCCTTCTTCTTCCGCATCTTTAGTCAATCCATTAGGAATAAACGTCTTACTTTTATCAATATTTATGTGATCAAATAAATTCTTATTCATGAAATATCTATAACTTTGATCATCGGAAGCTCCAAGACCTATATACTCATCTAAATTTACTGTTGTAACTTTGGAAAAATCTATATTTCCTTCTTTATTCATCTTTATAAGTTCTTGATACATTCCAATTGGAGTACTACCAGTTGCAAGTCCTAAGACAGAATTTGATTTTTGTTTAATTGTTTCTTTAACAATATTAGCTGCTGCTTTGCTCATCTCATCATAATTTTCAAGTATTAATAAATTCATTTTCTATTCCCTCTTTCATATGTTTATTTACCACTATTAATTTATCTATAAGGTAATTACCAGTTATTTCATTATTATAGGTTTAAAAATAGTTTTTAAACCTATTTTACTCATTATTCAATAAGACCCTATACTTAAACTTATCACCTCTTGCTATAGTTAATGTATACTCAATAATTTTTTTATTTTCATATGTAGTTCTCTCAATTCTGAGTCCTGGATTTCCTTCTGGCACCGATAGATAAATACTTTCTAATTTATTTATCAAGGCTGTTTCAAGAACTTCCTCTGCAGATGTTATATTGAGATTAAAGTTATTTTTAAAAATTTCATACAGAGAACCTTCTTTTAGCATTTCCTTAGTCATACCAATAAATCTTTCATAAGGAAGATAACTTATTTCATATATCATAGGCACATCATCTGCTATTCTTACCCTTGTCACTTTATATATAAGTTCATTTTGTAAAATCTTTAATTTTCTTGCAATTTTGCTTTGAGCTTCTATTATCTCAAAATTAATCAATTTAGAAGTTGGCTTTTTCCCAAGCTTCTTCATTTCATCACTAAAAGAATAAACTCTTACTAAGTTTTGCTCTAATCTTCTTCCTGCTATAAAATTTCCTTTACCTTGAACCTTATATATATATTTTGCTTTTTCAAGTTCATCTAGTGCTTGTCTTACTGTTGGTCTACTTACTCCATATTTCCCACAAATTTCTCTCTCTGATTCTAGCCTATCATGTTCCTCCATATAATTTTCTATTTTATATATTAAGATATTCATTAATTGCACATATAGTGGAGTCTTAGAATTCTTATCTACTTCGCACATCTTACATTATCCTTTCTTTAATTACATAGATGTTATATAATTAAGTGGTACTTACCACTTAATCTAAGTTTAAATCTTTTAAATAGTTGTGTCAATAACTTTATTGTAATTTAAGGAGGTATTAAAAATAATGTTAATTAAAAATTGTAATATCATATATATTAATAAAATAGAACTAGGCTCAGTTTTAATTGAAAATAATAAAATTAAAGAAATCAATCCTAAGAACACTGATGATAATGAAATTATAGATGGTAGTGGTTTGTATCTTTCCCCAGGATTTATTGATGTTCATATTCATGGTGCTGGTGGGTTTGATACGATGGATGGCACTGTAGATGCTATCAATTGCATTTCTGAAACGATAGTAAAGCATGGAACAACTTCATTTACTCCTACTACTATGACGGTTTCAATAGATGATATTAGAAAATCTTTAAAAATAATTAAATATCTAAAAGAAAATGGTAGTAGTGGTGCCCAAGTTTTAGGTGCTCACTTAGAGGGCCCTTTCATAAATCCAAGTGCAATTGGTGCACAAAATCCTAACTATGTTTTATCTCCATCTATTGAAACTTATGAAAATATGGTTTCAGATCAAGGTGATGCTGTTATTTCAATTACTTTATCGCCTGAAATTAAAGGCTCTAAAGAACTAATCAAATATCTTTCAAACAAAGGAATAGTTTGTTCGATAGGTCACACAAAAGCAACTTATGAAGAAACTATTGAGGCTATTAAATGTGGAGTTTCTCATTCCACACATCTCTATAATGCAATGACACCTTTAACCCATAGATCCCCTGGAGTTGTAGGTGCTACATTTGATAGTAATATAACGACTGAAACTATTGCAGATGGAATTCATATTTCATATCCAGCATTGAGAATTGCCTACAAACAAAAAGGAACAGATAATGTCTTACTAATAAGCGATGCTATGATGGCGTGTTGCAAACCTGATGGTGAATATTCATTAGGAGGGCAAGATGTTATAGTTAAAAATGGAGCTGCAAGACTTAGAAATGATGCTTTAGCAGGTTCAGTCCTTACCATTGATAAAGCTATATATAATATATATAACAATTCTGATTTGCCATTATACGAGATTGTAAAAATGGCTTCATATAATGGTGCTAAGCATTGCAAGGTTAGTGATCATAAGGGGCAAATTAAAGAAGGTTATGACGCTGATTTAATATTATTTGATGAAAATATTGATGTAAAAAAAGCATTTGTTATGGGTAAAGAGGTTTACAGTAAATAATAACTTTGAATAATACTTCTATAATAAATTGAAATAGTATGAAATTCAAATAAGTCTTAAATTTCATACCATCTCAAGAATTATAGTTATTAGGCAAATTAAAATAAATAACAAGTCAGTATGCTAGTATCTTTGACTTGTTATTTTCTTTAATATGCCTTATAAATGTGAATCCTACAATAAATTTAATGTATTTTATCTCTAATGCTTACTATGTTTACTACGTTTATTACGAGTTCTTTTATCTTGCTTACTAGTTCTATTTCTTATTAATATAAACACTATACTTAAAAATAATATTAGCATAATTGATGTTGACGTTAATGTAAATAATAAGCTGTTTTTGTTTTCAGCAATTCTTTCTATAAATGTTGGTTTAGAATTCTTAACTTCTGCTGCTTTAAATCTATATGTTTTAATATCTAAATTACTATCAATAAGAACACAATCATTTTTTATACCCAGTTGAAGTTTATCATCACTTATTGTTTTATCTATATATTGTAATGCCTCAGGTGTCGCTCCTGTTAATACTAATACCGAATGCTCCTCCTTATATGGAGATTTTAATAGCTGCATAGTTCCTATTCTATTAGCATAATTGTCTGAAAGAATTAATTTCTCATTAGATTTAAACTTTGTTTTATCTTCAGTATATGGAAAATATAAATCTTCATTTAAACTACTTATCAACTTGTTAGTATCTGGAGTTCCTACAGTTATAATGTTTTTATCTTTATAATTGCTATTCTTTTCTTTTATATTTTCTAGAAACTCACTAGCATTACAGACATCTAAATTCCCATAAGCATCTGCGCCTTTACCATACATAGTGACAGCCTTTCCTAAAAGTGTAAGCTCCTCCATTGTTGGTTCATCTGGTAAAACGATAAGTATATTATTATAACTTCCCTTATATTGAAATGGTACTGGTTTTGTCTCAAACTCCGGTACAACAGAGTTATTTAATGGCAAATAAAGTGATGAATCCTTAGTAACATATGCCCAAGGCATATCCATCTGCCTTGGAGTACAAATAAGGTCTGGAATTTCCAAATCAAAATTAATAGACATTTTTTTTGCACTTGTTCCTACAATATCTATCGGAATATTAAATGTTAGTTCATCGGAACTTGCATTCTCTTTGGATAATTTCTTACTTGCAATAGGAACATCTCCAAAATATACTGTTATTAATGATCTATTGAAGTCAAGATTCTCGCTATAACGAAACTTTAACGATATCTTTCCTTCTGATGACAATACATAATCATTAGATAATGGTAAATAAAGATCCTTAACCTGATGGAATGGCCCTATAAATGTCAGCCCTCCATCTGTAATACCCTCAATAGTATAATTATCAACTATAGTGTCATTTGATGTCTTTGAATTTTTTACAATTTCTGTACTCCCGATTTTAACATCAGCTACATTGCTTTGTTCTTGATCTACACGATCTTTTTCTGCTAGCATATGTACAGCTTCTATTAATCCTTCTTTTTTATCAGATACTATTATAAGAATTGGATTCCCATTAACATCATTAGCAAATATTATAATTCCACCATCTCCAAGCTTTTCTTTATAGTCTTTAATGTAACTTTGTAGCTCAGATGGTATATTTTCCGTTAGTCCAATAAAAATATTATTTACTGATCCTAGTTTATTATGTTCACTCCATGCTCCTATTTTTATATTATTCTCTTGGGAAGTTTGATTTCCTAAACTTGACGCCAAAAACATAGCTGCTGCTATTTCACCATTATCTCTATTATCAGAAACTAATATAGAAGTTTTTGCACCTGTGGGATCTAAAGTTGACATAAATGGATATGGAAAATAAGAAATCATATTATTGTGTGGCTTAATTTCATAACCTACTGTAATATGAGAATCTTTACTTATATTTATCCAATTTGCATTAGAGGCGTCATCAATACATCCTTCTTCGTCATACAAATGTGAATATCCGGATAGTTCCAGTTCATTGTAACCATCTTTCAAAATATTTGTCGGTATAATTGCATACATTGTTTGTACATCATTGTCTACATATTTGACTTCACAAGAATAAAAAGGTTCATTATTTATTGAAAAAGTAAGTGTTGAACGTGCCTCTTTAATTAGTTGACTAACTGAATAATTAATTTCTACAATAGCATACTTTGTCTCCCAATATTTAGGCATTGAAAAATATAAACTGCTTGAAGAAAATATTCCATTAAGCGTCGTATTTGAACTCCATGCGAAATTTGAAGTATATGATGTTTTAGGAATATTAGGTTGTGTTGTTATAATTTCTTTTGGTTCTTGGAATATAGCATTAATAACATTAGACAAGCCTTCATCATTAGTTATTCTTTCTGGATCTTCTACTTTCCCGCTATTTTCAATTGGATTTGCCAAAACGCCTATACTCTGAGTACATAATAAAATACAGCTTAAGCTTAATATAATAATACTTTTAAATATCTTTATTGTTTTTTTTCTGTATACTTTTTTCAATTATTCTCCTCCCTATTTTATGCTATACGCCTTTTTGTTTGTCTCATCAAAGCGTTCTGTCTTATCCCAAACTACTTCACGTTTAAATATATTATCTTTAGCCGTTTGTAGTAATGCATTTCCTACTACGAATACCCACATTTTAGAATAAGTAAATAACATTACCACTATTAATAATACTGATATGGCATTAAATTCATTTTTTTCAATTGCCAAAGTAATCAAAACATTAAGTAAAAAAACTATAATTGCCATTCCCCAAAGCAATGTAGAAAAGCCGCCTAATGTTATGTGAACAAATCCGAGAATACCTAGTACAAATATAGTATCTGAACAAACAAGTGAAGACAGCATTAAGACATAGACGGCTAAATAATAAAGTACGTCTAATCGCATCATTCCTGCTGTTTTATCAAATGCATACTTAAAATTTGATGATAATACATATAAGTTTCCTTTTGCCCATCTAGTTCTCTGTTTAAACCATACCCTAAGTAAATGTGGTTCCTGTTCCCATGTAACAGCAAGTGGCATAAACTTAATTTTGTACCCCATACGGTAGATACGAAAACTAATTTCTGTATCCTCTGATAATGCTTTTGTATCCCATCCACCGATTTCTTCTATAAGACTTCGTCTCATTACAAAATTTGTTCCAGGAATTGTACACAAATTGAACAAAAACCATCTTCCAGCTTGGTTCATGCACTGATATGCCAATGTTTCAATATTTACAAAACGAGTAATAATTGATGCATTTTTATTTCTTGTACGAAACTTTCCTATTACAGCACCTAATTTATCATCAGCCACTAAATTTTCAACTAGCAATGTCAAAGCATTAGCTTCTGGTGTATTATCTGCGTCATATACAGCTATTACAGTTCCACTTGCTACCGATAAACCTATGTTAAGCGCATTAGACTTACCTTTTCCACCTGCTATATTATTAGTATTTATTGTAATTACTTTTCTGGATGGATTTTCTCCTTGAATCTCTTTTAACACCTCACTCGAATCATCTGAAGAATTATCATTTATTACAATAATTTCATATTTATCTTTTGGATAATCAAAATTTAATAATGCTATTATACTCCTTTTAAGGACAACACTCTCATTATGAGCTGGAACCAGTACTGATACCATAGGATATTCATCAATTTTTACATGACCATCTGTTTTTTCTACTTTCATATAATATATAAATCCACCAATTGATAATATTATATTAATAAACATCAATGTCCATATTGCTATAATTGCATATAATGATAAATAATCTATTAACGTCATTTTAACTTTCCTCCTTTCCTTCTTAATCTAAGTCCATTAGCACTAGCTCTGATTTATCTATACTCTCAATTCTTTATTTATCTGTTTTTTCATCACTATAAAAGAATTTTTTACGATTTCTATGCCTTGCAATAAAAATGAATATTATAAAAATAATAATTGTGATTATTACTCCTAATAATAATAATCTATTATTATTTGCTATAAGCTGAGCCATGTTCGCAATACCATTTCTTTTATAGTTAAATTCTTCATCGTACTCAAAAGGCACATATTCTAATTTTACTATATTTCCTTGCAATGTAAGAATATTATTTTCATATATTAAAGCTTTATTATCTGTATATACTGATTGACTTAGCGCCCACATACTATTAACAGATATCTCCGAGTTTTTTATAGTTTCAATTTTTTTACTTAATTCATCTATATCCTCATTAATATCTAAATAAACTGCTGTAGAATGAAATCCAATAAGGTTAGAACTATCATTACCACTAGTTAATGCTGGTGCAATAATCTTATGCCCATCCAAATAGATGTCATTGCTTATTTGATTAGTTGTCCAGCCACTTTTTTCTGATGGATGTAAAACAATAGTCCTGAATCTCTTCATTATCTCTTTTCCTGTATCATCATACATCCAATTACTTGGAGCTTCAAATGCAATTGGATATACACCATAGCTAGCATAAGCTGAAAATGCTACATTGATTTTTTTTTGAATATCTTCCTTTGATATTTGCTCACTTTGCATAATTGGATGATGTAATATTATTGCTCCACCATTAGCTTGCACATATGTTAGAACTTCGCAAAAACGTTTCATTGAAGGATAATTGATATTATCATATATAGGCATAACACTTATTGAATATGCTATATTATTATTTTTCATAAAGTCTGCTATTTTCAATAATTTACTAGGGTCTGTAAATGGATATACTTCATCAAAGACTACATATTGTGCATAGCTATGTGGTAAGCCTTTATAAGGCCACATCCACAATGCAATTTCTCGTGTAAGTATAGCCTTCATAATATCACTTTTTTGATTATATGTAACAACATGTGTGAATCTTCCTATTCTTGTGCAATAAGATCCATTTGTGTCTTTTGTATTCACGCTGCCACTTTCATAAGAAAAATTACCTTTTAATAAAGTATTATCTTGAGTGTTAACTGGTATTTTAACTTCGTTTCCATTTGAAAAACTATAATTTATATTGTAATTATAGTCCTCTATAGTTTTACAAGTAATTGATAAGTTAAGCTTATCATTAATTTGCTGTATTGTTTTTCCGCCTATTATCATTACTTGACTATTACTGTTACATAATTCATCTATAAAATCATTACTTTCATCTTCATTCACTTTATAAATAATAATATTAGAAAACTTATTTAATTGACTACTTGAATTTTCTATGCTACTATAAGACACACTATATCCAAGATAAGTTAAAATATCTGCAATAGACCCAACATCCTTAACCTCCTCTTCAGAAATATCTTTATCATATAATAGAAGGATTTCAGCCTTTGGAATACTTTTTATTTCACTCGCTGATGCATCATTAACTCTTAAAATTAAAAGCATTGTTGTTACTATAAGTACAATTATCATATAATAGATTCTTCTTTTATATATCATATTGCAATTCACCTTCTACGCGTTCTTTTAGACCCATAATATCATCTTTCATATCAATGTCATATTGAATAAAAGCTATTTGAGCACTTACGCGTATAGATCTATCAGCAATTCCTTCAAATGCCTCCCTTTTATCAATATTATAGCGAAGTCTATTACGAACAATAGTTGCTCCATCTGCATCACAAGTTAAAATCACACCGAATTCTCCATCTTGATTAAGACTATAACTCTTATCTTCTATTCTTATCGTATCTCCCACTATTTGAGATAAGCGGTGTAGTAGCAATTCATATTTTTTTTTACTAAGCACTTTTTTTAATTCTTGTTCATAGCGTAATTTAATTATCATTAATGTCATTGGAATATTATTACGTTTAGCGTATTGTATCTGAACTACAATATCATGATAAAAACTATTTAGATTATATAATCCTGTTAAGGGATCTATCATGACTAATTCTTCTACTTGTTGTTTTAGCATTGAATTTTCTAGTTCTGATTTTCGCATACCTTGCTTAAATAAAGTCATGGAACATACTGATACTATCGGGAATATAGCCCATAGATAACAGGAAGTTTTAATTTCTATCCCATAAGCATACACATAAAATAACTTATATACTGTATAAATTAATGTTTGAGATGCTGATATAATAATTCCGAGTGTTGTCTTTGAAAAAGTTCCACAAACAATACCTAAAAACATAATTAACATCATAATATTATTTTCCAATAGCATATCTCTTTCTGCATTAGAAAATACTAACGTACTTATAAAGATTATTACAAGAAAAATAAGCATACCTATATCTTGCATTAAATAACCATATCCATCTTTTTCGTTAATCATTCTCTACCTCCTGACTGAATAATGTTAAGTTTATGCAAAATCTCTGAAAAACAAAAATAACATAATACATCTATTGAAACACTAAATATAAATGTATGACTACTAAATTCTGCATCTCCACTCATAACTATTGTCGTAATAGCTTGAGATAATCCAATTACTATAATTAAAATCATAGTTTCAACTGCAATTTGGCCTCTTTTATCATCAGGATCCCCTTCATTCGTTATATCAATAATAAATACTGCTAAAATTAAAATAAATATAAATCCTATAGTTTTTGGTGCAGATTTCATTTTAAAAGTGCTCCACGCCGACCAAAATAAACTTTTTGCCTTAGGTTTTAGCCCAACACTTTTTTCATAATTACCACTGTAGTCAGTTCTTGTATTGAATACTGACTTAACTGATATATCAAGCATTGAAATCATGCTTCCTGGATGTTTTATATAATAATAACCTATATCAAAGGTATTGTATTTATTATAAAATCCATTATCCAAATCCTTATTATAAGCTTTTGTAAAGGGATAAGGATAATTAGCATTAATATCAGTCAATACTGAATAGTTAGGCGATATTCCGAATTCCTCAAGTGCTTCTTCTGGATTTGAAGATTGTAATAACACTCCTCTAGTCATAGCATGGAATTTACTTGATAAAGAAAAATCACTGGCTATTAAATAGTATGAGAGAAAAGAACTTGAAACTAATATGAAACCAACCACAATACAACCTATTCTCCAACTTAATTCTTTTTTAATAAAAATAAATGCTATAGCCAATATTCCCAAAAAAATACCACTTAATGCATATTGCCTTTCTGCTGTAATCATTAATATTCCACTAATGGCATATATGATTAACCAAAAATCATCTTTTCCTTCTTTTTCTAGAGAAAGTGCACTTCCAATACATAGAAGAAAACATACAAATACTAATGCTTCTGCATAAAAGGAACTAAAATAAGTTATATATGAAACGTCACTGAATATAACAACTCCAGCTATACCTATAATCGCTCCTTCAGTAAAATTATCTACCTGCCTAGCTGCATGTTTAACAAGTAACATGAGTGCTGGAATAAAAATCATCGCATACACCAAAGCCATAAATCTCATATCAAAAACATTATTTTTATTAAAAAGATTATTTATTACTAAAGCAACACGAACGAATATTGTTAAACTTGAAAAGTAGCCAGACTTATCAACTCCTGTTGTTATTGTAGAATATTTTCTTATATAGTAATTAAAATATGAATCCTCACCATTACTATCAAAACTATATATCCCAGCTGAATTCATTACTCTAGAAAATCTCCCATCATCTGATAATCCTAAATAAGGTGGAATAAATAGCATTATAGTTAGGAGTATTGCTGAAGCTAATCCAGCATATACTGCTATGAGTGTTGGTGAATACTTACCTTTCATTCTAATATTAATACGACCAATTAAAGATTTAATCTGTTTATATATTTTATCTAAAATCTTAACAAAAATACGAATATGCCTATAATCGTCAGTTTCGTTATTCAAAATTATTTAATGCCTCCTCTCTTCTAACTTCCCTAATCAATTATGCCATGCACTGATTAAAAGAATAAATTCCAGCACCATATTAATTACCCTATAAAGTATTTTTAATTAAAGCTTCCAATACACTAGAATCTTCTATTTCTCCCATATACCAATTTGTAAGAAATCCTTTTCTATCAATAATCAATGTTGTAGGGACAATCTTTATTCCAAGAGTTTTATATGCTGATAAATTCTCATCGAATACTGTTTTAAAAGGTATATTATTTTCATTTAAATATTTTAATGCTTGTTCCTTTGTTTCTTTACTGTCATCTAGCTTATCTACCAATAAGAATTCTACATCTTCATATTTATTTAACATCTCATAAAATTCTTGTCCATGATCTAACTCTGCCTTACAGTGTTTACACCAACTTGCCCAGAAAGTTATTACCACAACCTTACCTTTTAAATTAGATAACTTTATTTTTTCATTATTTTCTGTAATAAAAGATATATCAGGCATTTTATCATATAAATTGCACTTAGCTGGAATTAAATCTAATTCTTGAGTTAATTTTGGCATATCTTGTTCATTCTCTTTTTCTGTATTTATAATTTCCTCTTTTTCATCTAATTTATTACTATTTTTTGAATTTCCTTTTAATATTATTATAAAAATACATACTATTACGACTATCACTAAACTTGTAATCCCAATAATACATATTTTTTCAATTTTTTTCAATCTATCATTTTTCATTTTTCCCTCTTTTCTTTATTTACTTCCAAATATAAATAATTTTTAATTATATTTGCTTTTATATATCTGCTTATTTCTAAATTTTATTTTCAGTAATGCTATTTTTATAGGCAGGTGTTACAGTGACTGTTACATTACCGTCTTCAATAGCTTTTACTAGATTAAAATAATTACTATTTACATTAGATGGAATTTTTTCTAGCAGTTCTTGTTCATCTTTATTAGAATCATTTTCTAGATTTTCAGCGTCATCTATATCCTTATATTTTAAAGTTTTATCATTTATTGCTTCTTCATTGATAATATCCTTAACTCCTAACAAACTGTTTTCATTGAACTTAGATATATTTACATTAAATTTCTCTAACATATACCTATATGCTCCAACAATCGCGACAGCTGCTAATATAGAAAATGTTTGTAATATATAATAATGGTACCTAGGTTGACTCTCGAGTACCATATGCAATCCTGCCGTACCAATAAAAAGTAATACCATGACTTGTTCTAAATTTATATTTTTAAACCAAAGATAGATTCCTGCAATTCCAGCCCAAAAAACAACTGTCAAATAGTAGATATTACAAAATTCCATCTTACTATATAACCATTTTTCGTTACTCTCCGTGAGAGCTCCTTGATTATTTAAAGAAATAATATTTGATGCTAGACTATTATCATCACTTTTCCAAAGTAGAGTAAACTTTTCAAAAAATAAATTGGCACTCCCAATAATATTATTTTTTAGCCTTTTTATTGCAGCTTCTTTGCATATAAGTTGCGCTTCAGTAGCAGAACCGGTGGCATCAAAACTGTCTGCTAAAAGATCAGCATCCTCTTGGTTCCATCCACCTTGAGACTCTATATTAAGTCCAACTAAAAGATTATATCCATAAGATGAGCTGCTACTTGCCATCTCTCTTCCTATAGTCCTTTCAATTGAACCATTAAGAATACTTGAACATAATAAATAACTGCTTATAATAACAATTACACAAATCCAACCTTTTGATAAAGCTCTAAGTGCAACTGATACATCATTTCCTGTCTTTTTGAGTTTTATTTTTGATGAAAGTAATCCTATAACAATAGCTATTAATAAGATCTGTGACATTGGACGTATTCTAGAAGTGAGGGCTAATGATACTCCAAGAATTATATATAAAACAAATCCTATTCCAGGATGTTTGCTTTTCTCATCGAATTTTTTAACTATAAATGTAAATAATAAAAAGCATCCAAAGAGCATACATGTAAATAAAGGTTCAGTAGCCAAAAAATTACTAAAAATAATTTGAGATGGCCAAAATGTTGATATGGCTAAAGCAATAATTCCTCCAATTCTTCCAGACATGTATCGTGAAGTTTTGTAAATAAAAAATTCACATAAAGTACTTAGAAACACGCCAAAGTAAAGTCCGTTCAATACGCTTGTCCCAAATATGTTAAAGATTTTTGATAATACATATGGATAGCCTATAATATTTGAAAATTTTGAAATATATTCACAAAGTATAGGTGCATCTATGCTTAAAGTCCCTTTTTCTAATAATTGTGCTATAGTATAATATGTTTTATAATCTGATTCTACTTCAAGTGGAAAACTTTTAATCATTAGTATTCTCAAATAAGCACCAATTAATAAAATACTCAAAACTATTATAATTTCAATCACTATATTTATTTTATATTTTGTACTAAAAAATCTATAAACCTTAAATTTTGTTATAAAATAAAAAATAATATTTATTATTAGTACACTTAGTAAAAGCATTATTAAAAATGTTCCCATTGTTAAAAATGGATATTCTGCTTTGTTACCTAAATTCCATATTCCACTTATTAGAATAAAACCAATCATTACTTCAAATATTGATAAACCTAAGTATGTAATCCATTTTTTTTCTAAAAACATAGTTATCCTCCTGATTAGTTGTGAACTTTTTAAATTTGATACATTTAAGTTATTTATATTAATTAAAATGTATTCTAATTTTATAATATTTATACACATCTAGCAATAGAAATACTTAAATAATATAAGCTAATCCTGTGGAAATTTATAACTATTCTTACTGAAATAGCATTTACTAACACAAGAGGCTATTGCAAAATAGAACTTCAATTTCTACTTCGCAATAGCCTTAACTCTAATAACATTATTATTCAACTATTAATATAGCCATATTTATCTTTTTTTAAATTCATCAATAATTTTTCTTGTTTTTATTAATTTTTCTTCTGTATTTACTATATCATCTTTAACCATTCCAATATAAAGTATATCTGTGATTATTAGTTGGGAGTTTCTAGAAGTCATCGCTCCTTCTCTTAGCTTTTTTTCAATTGTTGGAATATATAATGTTATCTGTGAAATATTTGCTAGTTTATTATCTATAGCTTTTCTAGTTATTGCTATAGTTTTAGCACCAATTTCATTCGCTATTTCAATACATTTTAGAATTTCTGTTGTTTCTCCAGAATAAGAAATAGCTAATGCTACATCGCTTTTTTCCATAACTGCAGCTGATGTCATCTGAAGATGAGAATCACTATGCCAAATAGCCCTTTTATTTATTCTAGTGAGCTTATAGTAGAAATCCATAGCTACTAGTGATGAACTTCCAATTCCATAAATATATATATTGTTAGCCTTTTTTAAAAGTTCTATGGCTTTATCTAATTGATCTCTCTCTACAAGTTCTACAGTTTTATTTATAGTATTATGATAAGATTTTTTTATTATATTTACTATATCTATAGTTGTTAACCCTTCATGAATAAATTCAAAGTTTTTTTCTATATTTTCATTAAAATCAATTGTAAGTTTAAATTTAAATTCATTAAAAGTCTTGAACCCTAACTTGTTTGAAAATCTCACTACGGTCGCAGGAGATGTCCTTGTTTTATTAGCAATTTCCCTACATGACATAAATAAGATTTCTTTGTCAAGCTCTAATATATAATCTGCAATAATTTTCTCGCTGCTTGTTAAACTCTCATAGTTATTTTTAATATATATTATAGCATTCATCATTTCACCTTCTTAAATAAATTTAAAGGAAAACTTTTTCCCTTCTACAATATACTTTAATAAAAATTCTTCTTCTTTTATGACCTTCGCTACATTATTTACTCTAGAATCACCTTTTTGTGGTCTCTTAATAATCTGTACTTCACCCATATACCTCTGATAATCTATATTATCTACTGTTATATCTCCATATTCTCTGTCAAAATTATTTTCTTTATATATTTTATCTCTAATAATAATTCTACTTTCTTGTGCTCTTATAGCATCCCTTGCCTCATCATCTCTTGAAGTAAATACATTATTTAGTAAATTTATAGTAGTATTGTTATTAGTTCTAAGCTTTGCTTTTATTTCAATAACCCCAAGAGTTATTGATGATAAATCATTTAATTCCTCTATTGATGGAAGAGAATCTCCTATAAATACACTATCAATTCCTAATGCAAATAAATGTCTCGTGGCTAAACTAACTTCCATTTCTCTGTGATCTTCCATGGTTGGTAAACCCTCTTTTAATGGTGATCTTCTTCTATTATTACTACTTACAAAAGCAGATATTCTTATTCCTTTTTTCTTTAAAATAATGTTTTTTCTTATTAATGTTTCTTCTGAAATAGCTGTCCCTCGTCTTGGATAAAAATTATGCAGTGCATCTACAAAACTAAAGTCAGCTTTGTATTTCTCTAAATTTTCGAGAAATATTTCACTAATTGTTGATGCATTTAATTGAATCTTAATTTTTTCTTCATTATGTGTCAACTTTGCTATTTCTCTTTCATCATACCCGAAATCTATTCTTATAGTTTGTATCCCCATATCTTTTATAGCCTTTAAATCTAAATTTTTCAATCCTAAAAATTTAAACGTATTAGGCGATATATCGCATATTATATCCATATTATATTTTTTCCCAGTTTTAAGTATCTCTGAAAATTCTTCCTTAAGCCTATTATAATTTGCTTCTGGTATATGTAGAGAAGTAAATACTCTCCTTATGCCTCTTTTATTAGCTTCTTCTAAAAGAAGTATGTTTTCTTCTAACGTGTTATCTAGTCCTACATATATTGATATTCCGTAACACAATATTGACTCCTCCTTATTCAGTAAACTTCTATGACTCTACATTTAATGAAAAGACTATTCGTTAGATTTAATTCTACTAAATAGCCTTTTTATTAAGGGAGCTTCAAAAAAATAACCAGTCAGATTCTGGTCTACTTTGTGCTATGCTTCATCACCACAACCCTTACATAGCTCACTATGCTCAAGTTATGCTTCTTCGCCTAGCGCAAAATATCCTCAGAATCCTTGACTTGTTATTTTCTTTCACCTCCCTAACCTAATTATTCTTGTGGATCTTCAAATCCTAATATCCATGTTGCTATAAATCCTGCTACATATGCAACTAACACTCCAACTAAATACATTGGTATATTAGTTGTTGTTGCAGCAAGAGGTAATCCTGACAGCCCCATCGATGTTGCTCCTATTTTAAATGCTGCTTGTACTGCGCCACCAAAAGCACCACCTATGCAAGCTCCTAAAAATGGTTTTCCAAGTGGAAGCGTAACACCATATATTAAAGGTTCTCCAACTCCCATGATTCCTATTAATATACTTGAAGCTACTGTCTTTTTTAATCTTTTATTTTTACTTTTAAAATAAACTGCTATAGCAGCTCCAACTTGTCCTGCTCCAGCCATAGCAAGTATAGGAAGCAATATTGTCATTCCTGTTGCACTCAATAATTGTGCATGAATAGGTGTTAAACCTTGATGTATTCCAGTCATAACTAAAGGCAAGAATGTTCCTCCAAGTATGAATCCAGTAAATACTCCACCTTTTTCAACAGCTCCTAACGCACCATATCCTATTCCATCTGCAATTATTCCTCCAATTGGTTGAAGTGCACATATTGCAACAAATGATGATATTAGCATAACAATTAATGGTGTCAAAAATAAATCCAAGGTATCTGGTACATACTTTCTAACTTTTTTCTCTAGCCAAGATGAAAATGCTACTACTAATAATACTGCTATAATTCCACCTCTACCTGGCACTAATTTTCCTCCAAATAAAGTTATATCTCCTAATGATGGATGTGTTATAACTGCAGCCATTGCTCCACCTAACATCGGTGATCCACCAAACTCTTTCGCTGCATTAACACCTACAAATAAATTTAATCCATAAAATACTGCATTCCCTACTACTTTTAAAATCTGAATAGTTGCTGTATTCGCTAGATCTGGATTTACTTTCAATACTATATTTAGTATTGCTGTAACGAGTCCACATGCTATGAATGCTGGAATAAGTGGAATAAATATACTTGATATTTTCTTTAATAAAACTTTAAATGGTGTTGAATTCTTTTCTCTGATTTTATCGTGTAATTCTTTTCCATCTCCAATTTGTGCTGCCCTATTTTCTAGACCAGAAACCTTTATAAATTCAGCTTTAAGCTTGTTTACTTTTCCAGGTCCTATAACAATTTGTAATTCTTCTTGTGTTTCAACCACTCCAAGAACTCCTTCTATGCCCTTCAAAGCCCCAACATCTACCTTTTTCTTATCTTGTAAACTTAACCTAAGCCTAGTCATACAATTATCTGCTGATAGTATATTTTCTGTAGGTCCAACGAGTTTAAAAATCTCTTCAGCCATTTTAGTAAAATCTGTACTCATATCTACCCCTCCGTTTTATTGAATATTTTTTAACGCTTCAGCTATATAGCCCTTATATTTAAGTAGATGCTTTTTTGCATCATCTAAACTTAACTCTGATAAGATCATAAAAATTGCTAATTTAACATCGTTATTTGTTTCTTGTAGATATCGTTCACATTCATTTCTAGATACACCTGTAGCTTCTTCAACAATTCTTTTAGCTCTTTCAATTAATTTTTCATTTGTTGCCTTAACATCTACCATTAAATTTCCATAAACTTTTCCAAGCTTTATCATAGCTCCTGTTGATAACATATTTAAGACTAGTTTTTGTGCTGTTCCGGCCTTTAATCTTGTTGATCCTGTTATAGCTTCTGCTCCAACAACCGGCGATATAGCTATTTTTGCAATTTTTGCCAATTCAGAATCTGCAGTACATGCTATAGAAATAGTATATGCTTTTATTTTATTTGCATATTCGATTCCGCCTATAACAAATGGAGTTCTTCCCGATGCTGCTATTCCAATTACAATATCTTTTTCAGTCAGATTTTTATCCTTTAAATTTTCAACTGCTAATTCTTTAGAGTCTTCTGCGCCTTCCTTTGCTTTAAAAATTGCTTCATAGCCTCCAGCTATTATTCCTAAAACTAACTCTTTTGATATGCCGTATGTTGGTGGACATTCTGATGCATCTAAAATACCTAATCTACCTGAGGTACCTGCTCCAATGTAAATTATTCTTCCACCATTTTTCATTCTTTCAACAATTTCATCTATTGCTTTTGCTATAAAAGGTAATTGAGTTTCCACTGCCAGTGGAACCAACTTGTCTTCATTATTTATCATTTTCACCATTTCTAAGGTGGATACTTTATCTATTTTTAATGTATTTTCATTTCTACTTTCAGTAGTTAATTTATCTAAACTTAATTTGAGCACTTCTCTCACACCTTCCTTATAATTACAATTCAATAATATCATTTACGAAACAAAACTTCAATATATATTTATAAATATGAAAATATGTTTCAATAAAAATATAAAAAGTAGCCAACATATTTAAGAAACTTATTCTTTAAATATTATTGACTACGTATCAATATTTAGTTTTTTAATTAATAATATATTTATTTTCTTATTTAGGCACATGATCACTGATCTATATTTCTATCATGCAAATCAAGGAGGTTCATCTATATATTTTAATCCATTTCATCAGAATATTCTACAACCGACTTAGGCATATTGTGTTTATCTTCTCATATTACAAACAAAAATATATAACCTTTCTTCTTCCTTTACTGTTTTATCCTCCAACTGCATTGCCTTTAGTTTTATTCTTCTGTATATTAATATTATTTCCTTTATAAATGAATATACTTTAATCAAATTTCTCCATTATATAATTTAACTTAATATTAGTTCTTTTATATATATATCTTTATTTTTGCTTAGATCTATAAAATCACCATCTTTTAATATCAATGGTCTCGCTAAATCATTTATATTTATTTGCAATATCCTCGCTTTTTCTCCTGTACTTAACAATATTTCTTCCCCCATATAGTAATTGGCTATATGCTCTAAAAATATCTTTGAGTATTCATAATCTAATTTATCCAAACTTTTTTCTTTAATTATTTCTAAAATTTCAAATGGACCTCTTTTATTCTTATAAATATCATCTGAGTTCATTACATCAAGCTCATCTGCAATAGCAATTATTTTTGCAAAGCAATGTATTCTATCTCCAGTTATTGCAAGTGGATATCCTGATCCATCATTTCTTTCATGATGCATAAGAACTCCATAACTAACGGACTTATCCAGATAAGGAATACTATCAACATATTTATAGCCTATTTTAGCATGTTGCTTAACTATTTTAAATTTTTCTTGTATTATAATATCATGTTTTTCCGGTACTTTTTGTTCTAATTTTGTCATACCAAAATCATGCAATAGCGCTGCATATATAAGTAAATTTATTTTTGATTGATCAAGTCCTATCCATTTACCTAAAAGAGCACTAAGTGCAGCAACATTTACCCCATGTCTATATATATAATCCTCTCCACTTCCCCTAAATACAATATTACTTATAACACTCTCTGTAGATTTAAGTTCTTTTTGAATTTTTTCTGAGAAGATTCGAAGATCATTAACCTTATTTTCTTTTGCTTTATCTAGCTTTATAAACATATCTTTTAGACCTGTACTTATCTCCCTAAATGCTTCTTCTACTCTTTGCATTTCTGCCTCTTTAGTATTTTGTGCTATTACTTCTTTTGATATTCTAACCTCAATTTTTTCAAGAAAATATGCCTTGTTTAATCTAGATATCATTTCTTCATTTACGATTGATCCTTCTTTTATTAAAAGATTACCATTTTTCATGACATCTTTTGAAATAATCATATTCGCTTTCAATTCTTTAACCTCTAAAAGTTCATTATTTTCTTTCATAATTTTTCTCCTTCGTTATTAGGCACATTCAAAAAAATAACAAGTCAGCATGCTAGTCTATTTTCTTTCATGTGCCTTAGAATATATTGAATTTATATTAGCATTTTTTTTATATATAAATTTTTTTCTTTTTCTAAATCTATAAATTTACTCTCTTTTAGAATTAAAGGTCTCTCTAAATTATTCACATTCATTTTTATTATTTTGTAAATCTCCTTTGTATTCAGTAACACTTCTTCTCCTGTATAATAATCTAATATATGATCTAAAAATATTTTTACATATTCATAATCTAATTTCCCTAAACTTTCAGTCTTAAGTATTTGTAAAGCCTCAAACGGTAATTTTTTATCCTTATATTTTCTATCTGAATTAATTGCATCAAATACATCTGCTATAGCAATTATTTTAGCAAAAATATGTATTGCTTCACCTTTTAGTCCTAATGGATATCCAGAGCCATCTAACCTTTCATGATGCATTAACACTCCATAACTAACTGATTTATCTAAAAATTTAATTTCCTTAATAATCTGATATCCTATATTCGCATGTGTTTTTATTATATTAAATTCATTGGTAGTCAAAGTATTTTCTTTCTCCAGTAATTCTCTATTTATCTTTGTCTTTCCAAAATCATGAAGAATTGCTGAATATACAAGCAAATTCAGCTGCACTTTTTCAAGTCCAATCCATTTTCCTAAAAGAGCACTTAGTGCTGCAACATTTACTCCATGTCTATATATGCAATCTTCTCCACTACCATAAATTACTATATTTTTTATAACTATACTGCTTGGATTTAGCTCATTTTGAATCTTTTGTGAAAATTCTTTAATTTCATTCATAGCTATTTCATTTCCATTTGCTAATTGTCTAAAAGTTTTTTGTAAATTTAAAGCTATTTGATTAAATTCTTCTTCAACTTTATTATACTCATCTTCTTTTTTAGCTTTTCTAATTACTTGTTTATTTTCTATCTTCCTATTATAAACTTCTACCTTTGCAATAAAATATAACCTTTGTATTTTTTTTATCATTTTTTCAGTTAATGCAAGATCTTTTTTAAGCAACACTTTACCATTTTGTTCTACATTTCTAGCTACTATCATACCATCTTCTAATTTATTAAAATTTATTATTTTAGTTTTTTCTTCCATCAATATTATTCACCCCCATACTCATAATTTTTATAGTTTAAAATATAGGCTTGTCAGATGGACCTATTATTTTTTGATTGTGCCTTAATATTTTGAATAAAATGTATATTATGTATTAGTAATAGTGAAAGCTACCTATTATATAGATAGAAATAACATTACAGATTGCATTATATAAAATCTTCCTTATGCAATTCTAAATTTCGAACTTATTAGTCAAATCTGATAATTTTTCAGCTAGCTCTGAAGTGCTTTGAGCTTGTCTAGAAACTTCTTCAACTGCTTTAGTAGCCTCAGAGATATTTAAAAGTATTTCTTCTGAACTTGAAGCTGATTTTTCTGTTGTTGCTGATACAATAATCATTGAAGAATTTACTTCTGTTACGCTATTAGAAATAACATTTGCTGAAGTAGCTATTTCCTTTGACATTTTACTTAAAAATTCAGCATCATCTTGGTATTGCTTTCCGGCAGTTTTTATCATTTCGTAATCAGGTTTTACGTTACTATCTATAAATTCTAATATTTCATTAGTATTGTCTACTAGATTTTTAATAGCATTATTTGCATCTTCCACTATTCTTCTTATATTTGTTACTGTACTTCCAGATTGTTGTGCCAATTTTTTCACTTCCTCAGCCACTACGCTGAACCCTTTTCCTGCCTCGCCTGCACGAGCAGCCTCTATTGAAGCATTAAGTGCTAATAAATTAGTTTGTTCTGATATTTGTCCTATAGCTTCCGCCATATTACCAATCTCTTTGACTACCTTTATTTCCTCTATTGCTTTTTTTATTTTAATTTCTTTTTCATCATATAACTTGTTTGCAGTAATAGATGATAACTCTGCATTGTTTTTTATATCTAATGCTCTTTTCATTATCTCCTCAGAAGCCTTATCTCCATCTATAGCTTTACTATATAGATCTCCAGTAAGACTACCTATTTCTTCTGTAGTTGCACTTACTTCTTCTGTAGAGGCACTTAATCCAGAATTTCCTTCATAAATTTCTTTAGTTGATTGCTTTATATTCATCATTGTGGCAGAAACCTCTTCCATTGTAGCTGTTAATTCTTCGCTTGACGCGCTCATATCTTGAGTTCCTGAAATGATTTCAGAAATTACAATTTTCATATTTAGTGTTGCTTCATTTAAAGAAACAGACATTTTTCCTAGTTCATCATTCGAAGTAATCTTAATTTGTTGTGTTAAATCCCCATCCTTTAAATTGTTCGCGAATTTTGCCACATCATCTATTTTTCTTGTTATTTCCCTTAATATTTTTAATCCTGCAAAAAAATTGATCGACACCCCTAATAGAATAATTCCTATTAAAATTATGAATGAGCATTTAAAAACAGATTTATCGGTATCAGATTTAATTTGAGCAGAATCTATATTTTCTTGTATTATTGCCATTAAGCCTTCTTTTATTGGGAGTCTCAATGTTGAAAATTCACCAATATATTCTTTTGTAGCCTCATCATACTTACCACTATTAACTAGATCAACCATTCTCTTTATTGAATCCCTATACTTCGGTATTGTAGTTTTAAATTCATTATAATTAGCTTCCTCTTGTGCATTTGCAAATGGTATCTTTTCATATTTATCAAAAAAATCGTCATTTTCTACGCTAATATTAGTTATATCAGTTTCCATTGCAATTATGTCTTCTTTTAAATTAACATTAAGCATATGCTCTATATCTATTTTTTCCTTATAACTGTTTCCTTGAATAGTGTAGATATACTCTAATCTAGTCAAACTATTCTCATAAATATACTTCCCATTGTTGTTAATAAAATTCATATTGACTAGTCCAACAATACCAACAAGAATGAGAAAGACTGAGCTTATTATACTGGTAGCAAGTAGTTTTTGTGATATTTTTATATTTTTCAACATTTTAATTTCTCCTTAAACTTTCTAAATATTTATTTATATAGCAATGCCTCAGCCATTCCTATTGTGATAACATTATAGTTTGATTCTTTAATTTTTATTAATTAGAGTGTTACTAATTTTATCTTAAAGTGATGAATTAGCGAACTTATTCATGAAAGATCCTATTTTCATGAATTCTGAATTAAAACTATTATTTCGTATTAAATAAAATCTACTTTTTATGGACGATGGAGTTCTATTGACTCGTATCGATATTTCATCGAAAGAGTAACCTATCTTTATTAAATTACCAAGTAATTTATCTTCATCAATAGTCCATTGCAGATTATGGCGGTTAAACGATATTTTATTACTATCTTCTTGAATTTTAATTTGTAACCAATTAGGTAATGAGATATTAACTGAAAACGTATCATTCCTGGTTATATTATAATTGCTATAATAAGATTTTATAGTTTGCATATCTGCGACTTTGCTATCCCATATTGTTAAGTTATTTTTTAAAAAATCTAAAAACAAATCAACAGATATTTGATATTTGATTTTTTTTCTAACATTAAATTTTCTGAAATTCAATAGCCCATTAAACATGCAGTTATATATAATTCTAACGTTTATGTTGAGAATTTCACTAATACATTTTGGAGTAAGAAAATACCCATTTGCTAAAATTTGTTCTCTTAAAGATAGTTGACATGCTTTTAAAGAAACTGCATCTACACTTCTATTTAATTTTCTAGAAATACTTTTTATACTTTTTATTCCCCAATTTTCTTCTAAATAATTTATTTCATATTCATTCCAATGTCTCAATTTCAAAGTTAAATTAAGATATTGGGCTCTTTTCAGAATACTATAACGACTTCTGTTTAAATCATTCATTAGATTTTCTAATGATAATAAATTATAATTAGAAATCATATATTGATTTTCATCAATAGTCCATTTTTTCTTAATTATTTCATTCGGATCTTTACATATATTCAATCCCATTCTACCTGCTTTTCGAATAACGCTATCCTTTGTTTTATGTAAGAATTCCATAATTTGCGATAATGATTTAATTTTCCAATTCTCTATTAGATATTTTTCTTCTTCTTTTTTCCAGCTCATTAAGACAAAATCTCCTTTCAAATCATCTCAAAAATTTATTGTACTTATATTCTCCTTCATTTCAATATATTTCTAGCATAATATACAAATTATAGCCACATATTACAAATTTGTATATTATACTAAAGTATACTTTTTTAATTTATAAATAGACTAATCCTTTTAATATACACTGCATTGTATAAAAATAAGGATAAGCATTATTCAAATCTATGCTAATCCTTACTTATCAACTATTTAAATTTTTAATCGTATGAATATTTCCTATTGAAATTATTAAAATAAATATTTAAAGTATGCCTTTTTCTTTTAATAAATTTATTGCTATTGTTTTATTTTTTACGTTGATCTTAAGGTAAACCGATGTAATGTGTTTTTTTACAGTAATCAATGCAATGTTCAGCTTTTCCGAAATTTCTTTTTGTTTATATCCTTCGTCTACTAATTTCATCACTTCAAGTTCTCTTGGAGTCAATTCTACTTTTCCCCTATCACAATAATTTTTTTCATATATTTCTTTGAACCTTTCACATTTTGGCAGTAACATTTTCACATATTCATTTTCTTTTTCAAGATCTCTTAATATAGGTAATATGTGTGGTGCTAATTCCACAAAACACATTATAATATTATCCTCTTTTGCTAAATCTATGGCTTTTAACAATAACTTCTTAGCTTGTCCTTTTTCATAGAGATTGTACTTAGAAATTGAATCAAATGTATAAGCATATAATATTCCAAATATATTATTCTTTGGTCCATAAGATTCTAACATGGTTTTCACAAGAATTTCTAATTCACTATAATTACCTTTAAGTATTATTGCTAATCCCAATACAACATAACTCATACTTGCAACAGGTAAAATAATTGATAAATTAGGCATTTCTACATCTTTCATCCACCTAGGCATATCCTCTAGATTTCCACTAATTCCTTGAATATACCCCATAGCCATTTCAACTCCATTTAAAAAGCTTGGACTATTAAAATTTTCATATTCCTTAATTAAACGATTTAAATTATTTCTAGCTTCATTCCTATTATCCGTATTTACAAAAATTCTCATTAAAAGAAACAGTGAACAAATTATAATACTTGTTTGTTTGTTTTCCTTTGCCTTATATAGAGCTTTATATGCAAATAATTCTCCATTATAAACATCCCCTGTTTCAAAAAAATACTCTGCATTCATTAAATAGTTTGATCCTGCACCACCTCCATTTGATATACGAATGAAATATTTTACTTTTTGTTGAAAATTTTCAACAAGCTCTGTTAATTCACCTTTTTTATTATGGTAAAGATATAAAATATGTGGTGAACCAAATGTAAAAGGCATTTTAGGATTTACGATTCTAGAAGTGCCTCCATTGAAAAATTCATATGCTTTTTTATGAAGTTCATTCATCTTTCTTGAATTATTAAACATTATAAAACTTTCCACTACTGCTACTTCACCTAAAATCTGATTTTTCTCTTTAAGATTTTCATCTCTCTCATAAATAGCTTTTGCCTCATATAGAAGTTTTGCCGCAATCAGAGGTTTTCCATGAATTATGTAAAGAAATATGTAGATTAAATATGCTATAGGTCTATGTATCTTTTCATCTATACTCAGTTCATTAAATACTGAATTAATAATTTCTGGCACCATATCACTCAGATCTATTGTATAATTTCTTTCCATCAAATCAAGTATACGCTGAAATTTTTTTCCATTATAATAATATCGTATTGCATCTATATCTTCTAATCTTTTAGAATACCAATCACCACAAGAATTATTTATTTCATTTAAATCCAAATTCGATAATAAAAATTCATCTTCAAGGGCATTCCTCAAAATAGAATGTAATGTATATGTTTTTGATTTACTATTATACATTATAAAAGAGTTCTTTGATGACAAATCCATTATCACATGGTTAGCCTTTTTATCCCCAGTAATATAAATAGCTTGTTCTAATGTAAAAGTTTTAACTAGTGAAAGTTTTAAAAGAATTTGTTTTGTTGTTTCATCGAGTTCATCATATATAACCGTTTTTATGAGTTCAGTTGCCTTTGGTATATTATCAAAAGTATTTTTATTATAGTATTGGAGTAATGCAAGATATGTAGCTAAAATCCATCCTCCTGTATATTTATATAGTTCTTTTTTTTCTTTTTCTTTTAATATTATTCCATTAATTTCAAAAAATTCTACTGTTTCATTAAAGTTAAATTCTATGTCTGTTTGGCATATTATCACACACTTTTGCTTTAATTCAAATTCTATATATTCATCAGCTGGCCTATTTCGACTTATTATAACAATGTGCAAATTATCTATTCCCGCTAGAGCTATAGCTTTTATTAAATAATTAATATGAGTGGTTCTTTCATTATACCAATTATCAAGAACCATAACTGTCTTTTGTTTCATTCCATCACGAATCATTTCTATTATTTCGTGTGTATCCATATTGTTTTTAGGAAATCCATAATTACTAATTCTTTCACTAATTTTAAAATCTGTTCTTCTAATTGAATTGCAAAATTTATCCCACATCCAAACATCATTGTTTTCTTCATTTGATGTATCAAACCAAATAGTTTGTATATCTTTCTTCTTTTCTAAAAAGTTCTTGATCAAAGTGCTTTTACCATATCCAATAGCTGCAGAGATATAAAATATAGGTACTTCAAAAATTTGCGATAACATATTATTAATACGCTTTCTATGTAATATTTTGATTCTATTTTTTTTGTTTATCATAAGTTTTCCACCTTCATCTAATATAAATACTTCTGTACTATAATTTATATATATTCCATTTTCAAATATTGAAATAAGCTTTATTTTTATTTAACATCTAATTCTCAATAATTATACTACATATATTTAAATTAGCTTCTTATATTCAAATATATTAAACATTGCCAAAATATCAGATTTATATTATCTTAATTTAGGCACATGAAAGAAAATAACAAGTCTAAAATGCCATAATTATTTTTCCAATTCCTTGACAAGTCTATTCTATTCCCTTAAAATTTTTTATAATAAAATTCTTTCCTAATATTTCATAATCATGTAATTGGATGATTGAATTCCATTGTATAAAGCTATTCTCTATAAGCTTACCTGCTTCAAAGCATTCTTTGTCTTGCAATCCTTTAAATTTTCCTGTCTTTAATTTCGATGTCATATCATATTGAATTATCTTGCTTCCAGTTAATTCAATTTCTATTATATGATTTGGCAAAAATTTTATTTTCTCCATTTTCATACATTGCATTTATATCACCTTTATCCCACATATAGTCATTTCATCTTTTAACACTTTAGCCTTAGCTAAAGATGACTCTTCAAAAAAGCTATTCAAACTATTAAATTACTTTTTAGCAATTGATCTTGCTAAATTATCAATTAGATTTTATTATTTTCTAATTTACAATAAATTAAAATTAAGTAGTCTAATTTAATACTTAGCTCTAATATATTTTCATAATTATCCCTATAATTATCAATCATTAAACTATTTAAAATATCTCTTAGTTCATTAATTTCTTTGTTAGTTTCTTCAATATTCATCTTGATTATTCTATCCCCTCACCCTTACTACTTTTTATCCATATAAAATTATTTTTTCTTATCATCCATTTATTTAGTCTTTAAACAGTTACTTAGGCATATTTATACTACTGAAACTATAACTGTAGAAATTAACATTCCCTTTATCTATAGTTGCTTAACTTCTAAGCCTTTTGCTCAATAACACAAATTCTCTTCAATTACATAGTATCTAGATATAAAAAAATTGTATATTATACTAAAGTATATTTTTTATCCGATCTTACAAATTAATTGCTTTTTTTAATTATATATATTGATTAAACCGCAAAAAGGTACGAAATTAATTTCAGTACACAATATGGAGTGCAAACAGCTTTCATATATATATATATTGTGGATTAAAGAGTTCATTTAACCTTTTTGTGGGTTAATCATATATTCTAAATTTAAAAAATATTTACATGTAGTTACATAAATAGAGACAAAATAAATAGACTATATAACAAGTATATAATCCATTTTGCTTAACTATATTTATATGTATATCTAAATTATACCTTTTCGCTTTAATAAATTTATTGCTATTGTTTTATTTTTTACCTTCAGCTTAAAGTAAACAGATGAAATGTGTTTTTTAACAGTAATCAATGCAATATTTAGTTTTTCTGAAATTTCTTTTTGTTTATATCCTTTATCTACTAAGTTCATAACTTCAATTTCTCTTGGCGTTAATTCTATTTTTTCTATATTAGAATAATTTTTTATATATTTTTTATTAAATTCTTCACATTTAGGTAGTAACATTCTTACGTATAGATCTTCTTTTTCAAGATCTTTTAATATAGGTAATATATGTGGTGCTAACTCTACAAAACACATTATAATATTATCCTCTTTTGCTAAATCTATTGCTTTCAATAATGATTTTTTAGCTTGCTCCATCTCACAGAGTCTATACTTAGCAATTGATTTAAATATATACGCATATAAGACCCCAAATATATAATTTTCTGCTAGATTGATTTCTAACATTGTCTCCGCATTGATTTCTAATTCAATATAACTGTTATTAAGTATCATTGATAATCCTAATACTATGTAACTCATGCCTATAACTGGCAAAATAACTTTGAAATCAAACGTTTCCCTTTCATTAACCCAATTATGTATATTTTCTGAATTTCCAGTAATTCCATAAATATATGCTCTGGCTATTTTAGCTCCATTTAGAAAGGTTGGAATATTAATATTTTCATATTCCTTAATTAAACCATTAAAATCATATCCAACTTCATGCCTATTATCTTTATTTACGTAAATTCTCATTAATAGAAAAAGTGAGCAAATTATAATGCTTGTTTGATTATTTGCTTTTGCTTTATGCAAAGCTCTATATGCAAATGATTCCCCATTCTCAAGGTCTCCTGTTTCAAAAAGATATTCTGCTCTCATTAGATATTCTGCCCCTGTAGCGCCACCATTTGATATATGAGTAAAATAGACTATTTCTTTTTCAAAGTGGTCTATCATCTCTTTCAGTTCGCCTTTTTTTCTATGAAATAACCATAAAAAATGTGGTGAACCAAAAGTAACTGGTGTTTTATTATTTGCAATTTTTGAAGTTCCTCCATTGAAAAGCATATATGCTTTTTTATAATATCGAGTCATCCTTTTTACATCACTAAACATTAACGTACTTTCGACAAATGCAACTTCTCCTAATATCTGATTTTTATCTTTAAGGTTTTCATCGGCTTCGTAAATAGCCTTCACTTCACTTAAAAGTTTCTTACCTGTTATACGATTTCCATAAAGTATATAAAAGAATATATAGGTTAAATAAGGTATAGGTCTACTTATCTTTTCCTCCATATTTAGCTCATCAAACATTGAATTAATAATTCTTTTTCGCAAACTAGTAAGCTCTACTGTATAAATACTTTCCATCAAATCAAGTACGCGATCAAATTTTTTTGCCTTATAATAATATTCTATTGCCTTTATGTATTCAAATTTTTTAGAATACCAATCACCACAAGTATTATTTATATCACTTAAGTCTATATTTGATAACAGAAGTTCTTCTCCCAAAACACTTTTTAAAATAGAATGTAATATATATCTTTTTGATTTATTATCATACCTTATAAAGCAGTTATTTGATAGCAAATACTTAATTACATCATTGGCCTTGTTATTTCCAGTAATATAAATAGCTTGCTCTAATGTAAAATCTTCAAGTAGTACAAGTTTCAAAAGAATTTTTCTTGTTATTTCATCAAATTTATTATATACCGCCATTTTAATAAGCTCAGTTGCCTTTGGTATATTGTCAAATGTATTTTTATTATAATATTGAAGCAATGCAAGATAAGTAGCTGATGTCCATCCTCCTGTATATTCATATACTTCTTTCTCTTCTTTTTCTGTTAATTTTACTCCATTAATCTCAAAGAAAGCTACAGTTTCATTAAAAGTAAAGGCTATATCAGTTTGCCACATTATCATACACTTTTTCTTTAATTCAAGTTCTATATATTCATCGGCTGGCCTATTGCGACTTATTATAACAATGTGTAAATTCGGTATTGCCTCTAAAGCTATAGCCTTTATCAAATGGTTAATACAAATAGTTTTTTTATCATACCAATCATCAATGACCATAACTGTTTTTTGCTCCATTCCGTCACGAATCAGCTCTATTATTTCATGAGTATCCATATTATTTTTAGGAAATCCACAAAGACTAAGTCTTTCACTAAGCTTAAGATCAGTACTTTTAATTGAATCACAGAATTTATGCCACACCCAACTATCATCATTTTCTTCATTTGATGAGTCAAACCAAATAGATTGTATTTCTTTATTCTTTTCTAGAAAATTTTTAACTGAAGTGCTTTTACCGTATCCCATAGATGCAACTATGAAAAATATAGGTACATCAAAAATCCGATATAATATATCATTAATGCGCTTTCTTTTTAATATTTTAGGTCTAAATATTTTATTCATCATAAGAATTTCCACCTTAGTATATTAGCATTATTGTATAATTAGAATTATTATACTATTGCTTTTAATTATACTATATATTTATACACTAATCTTCTAATTCAGATCATTTTTGATATTATATAACAAGTTTATTTCAATTCCGATAAAATTATAAAAAAAGTAGTCACTAACATCAAATAATTTTCCAATTAAAATGTTATTGACTACTTATCAATATCTAGTTTTTAATATTTATTTTTATACATCTAATTACTTTAATTTAATAAAATAGCTTTGCTTAAGAGTTCATTATTTCTCTTTATGAACTCTTCCATTTCATTTGCATCTAATTCTTTATTAGCAATCTTAGCCAAATCTAAAATGTGTTCACAGATAAATTTAACTTCATCTTTTTTAGCATCATCCTTAGAAATTTCTACAAGTTTGTTAATTATAGCATTTTTATTGTTTACAACTAAAGTTTTTTCTTCATCAAACATCCCTGGCATGTTCATACCTGACTTTGCATACATCTTACTCATTTGGGCCATTCTTCTTGATTCTTCTGAAACCAAGATAAGTGCTGGAGTATCTGTATTTTTTAATCCTTTAATTGATAATTTACTAACCTTTTCACCAAGAGCATTTTTAAATACATCTTCTATTTCCTTATTTAATGCTTTTTGAGTTTCATCATTTTCATCACTTTCAGTTCCTAGTGTATCTGAAATATCAGAATCGATTCTATTAAATTTAACTCCAGATTCATGCATTTCTAAAAATGAAATAAAGTGATCATCTAGTGTGCAATCTAATATTATAGCATCTAAATCATATTCTTTAAACATCTTAATATATTGAGATTGTTGTTTCTCGTTATTAGCATAAAATACTTTATTTTCATGTTTTTCTTTATTAGCTTCAAGATAGTCCTTTAAAGTTATAAATTCATCCTTTAAGTTTTTAAATATTATTATATCTTTTATCTTTTCATAGAATTTTTCATCTCTTAAACAGCCATACTTAATAAATATTTGTATATTTGGCCAGAATTTATTAAATTCTTCTCTACTATTTTTAAATAAATCTACTAATTTATCAGCAACTTTCTTAATTATATGATTAGAAATCTTTGAAACTTCCTTATCATTTTGAAGGAAACTTCTTGATACATTTAAAGGAAGATCTGGGCAATCTATAGTACCCTTTAATAATAGTAAAAATTCAGGAATTACTTCTTTTATATTATCTGCAACGAATACTTGATTATTATAAAGTTTAACTTGACCTTCTGTTGCTTCAAATTCATGTGCTAATTTAGGAAAATATAATATTCCTTTTAAGTTAAATGGATAATCAACATTTAAATGAATCCAAAATAATGGTTCATTGAAATCCATAAATACTTTTCTGTAAAAATCTTTGTATTCTTGATCAGTACAATCTTTTGGAGCTTTTGTCCATAAAGGATTTGTGTCATTTAAGGGTTTTGGAGCTTCTGGTTCTAATAATTCTTGATATTCAGTTCCATCTTCCTTTTTCTTTGTTTCATATTTTGGTTCTTCTTTTGCTTTATTTTCATCTTCTAAGTATATTTCTATAGGTAAGAATGAACAATATTTCTTTATTATTTCGCTAACTTTATATTCTTCTAAAAACTCTACGCTTTCATCATTAATATATAATGTTACAGTTGTACCTCTTGTAGTTTTTTCTTCTGAAAGACCCATTTCATATGCTGTACCGCCTTCATCGCAAACCCATTTTACAGCTTCAGCTCCATCTTTATATGATAATGTGTCTATTTGAACCTTATCAGAAACCATGAATGTCGAATAAAATCCAAGTCCAAAGTGACCTATTATATCCTTGCCTTCATCCATCTTATCTTTATATTTTTCTACAAAATCTGTTGCACCTGAAAAAGCTACTTGAGTAATATACTTTTTAACTTCTTCTTCAGTCATTCCAATACCATTATCTATAAATTTAAGTGTTTTGTTTTCCTTATTTACAGATACTATAACTTTATAGTTCTCGTTTTCTTTTTCAGTAGCCTCTCCAAATGAAGCCAATCTTTGAAACTTACTGATCGCATCACATGCATTACTTATAACTTCTCTTATAAATATGTCTTTGTCAGAGTATAACCATTTCTTTATAATCGGAAATATGTTCTCTGTATCAATTGAAATATTACCATTTTCTTTTATCATTGTATAACCACTCCTCTTGTTTTTCCTAGAAAATATTTTAGCTCAAATAATATTAAGTGTCAAATTATAATTATACTCTTCTTTGCATATCTAGTATACAAAGAAGAATGTATATATTATAAATATTGGTTATTTTCTATTATATTTTAAATTTTTGTACCATATCATTTAGTAGTTGAGAAAGTTCTGCTTGATTTTTTGCAGATTTTGCAATGTCATTAATAGATGTTGTCATTTGATTAATATTATTTAATACTTTTTCAGAACCACTTCCTGATACCTCTGCTGTTGAAGATACAGTTTGCATTGCTTGATTTATTTGTTCTATAACTTCATTTATTTGATTTGATGAAGAAGCAAATTCTTCAGTTATGTCGCTAACAAATTCAGCATCTTTTTCATATTGAATACCGGTATTCATAAGTAATTCATAACTTGGTTTTACATTATTAACTATATAGTTAAGTATATCCTCACCACTTTGTGATAAATTTTCAAATGAATTTTGCACCTGCATTACCATACCTTGAATGCTTGAAACAGCTTCTGCTGATTGTTCCGCAAGTTTTTTCACCTCTTCTGCAACTACTGCAAATCCTTTTCCATTTTCACCAGCTCTTGCAGCTTCTATTGCTGCATTTAGTGCAAGCAGATTAGTTTGAGATGCTATATCACCTATAGCGTCCGCCATCACTTTAACTTCTTTTACTACTTTTCCATCTTCAATAGCCTTTATAATATTATTTCTCTTTTCTTCATAAATTAAATTTCCTTGTTTTATGTTTTCTGCTGCCTTTCTCTTTATTTCAAGAGAACGTTTCTTTATTTTATTTACAGAAACAGTTGCATCGCTTGATCTGCTTGCAAGTTCATTTGCAGTTGCTCCAATTTCTTCTGCTGATGCACTTACTTCTTCAGTAATTGCACTTAAATCCTGAGATCCTTTTGATATCTGTTCAGTAGATTCATCTATTACTAACATTTTTTCTGAAACCTCTTGTGTAGCAACCGATAATTCTTCTCCTGAAGAACTTATAATATTAGCTCCATCTATTATTTCAGTTATTAATTTTCTTATATTAATATTTGCTTGATTTAATGCTTTTGCAACATTACCTACTTCATCCTTGGTATTAATTTCTATTGACTGAGTTAAATCACCATTTTCTAATGATTTTGCAAATTCTAATACCTTTTTAAAGCTATTAGAAATAGCTGTAGATATAATAATTCCTAACAATATCGAAATAATAAATCCTAAAGCAATTATAATCAACATTGAATAAGAAGACTTATTATATATATAATTATTAGAATCATTTCTCTCACTTGCTTTTTGTTCAGTCATCTGAACTAATTTGTCAGCACTATCAGTTAGCTTCTCTCTTATCGTTGCACTTTCCTTACTAAGGTTCATTGCATCATCATATTTCTCATCGACTATTAAGCTTATTATTTTATCAGACGAGTTTCTATAGTTCCCTAACTCTGTTTCAATTTCTTCATATATTCGATTCTCATCATCATTTAAATTAGATTGTTTATAGTTCTTAAGAATTTCATCATTTTCTTTTCTGATACTATCTATACTCTTTTTTGTTTCGTTAGCTTTATTTAAATCTCTACTATCAACAATATTAAGTATTTCTATACGAATATGTAAGGTGTTTGAATTAAATTGTTGGAGATCTTTTAGTGATTGAAAATCTTCAGTATATAAATCATTAGAATTAGAAGTTATCTTGTCCATACTAGACATACCAATAATCCCTACCAACGCTATAAATAAAGATGCAATGAAAAAGCAAAGTACTAATTTCTGTTTTATTTTTAAATTATTAAACCACTTCATATTTTCTCCCCCTTATTAAAGTAGAATTTTCACGAAAAATCGTTAGAGCTTGTTATTACTCTCTTCTATTAATTTATTTTTTTATTTATCCCCCTATTTTTTGCATAAGAAATTTGATAAATGTATAAAAATTTGCGACCATCCTTCTATGAAATATATTTTTTTATAGGAATATCTTATGATTAAAAATTAGATGTTGCCTGCTCAATATCAGCAATTTATTATTTCAAAACTCTCTTCTTTCTACAAAACTTTTCCTAAAAGAATTGTAGACTTTGAACCTTCTAAATCTAATCTATATTGCTTATATTTAGATATTTTTGGAGCGATATCAAAAGCTTATTATTCTAATACTTGTAGGCCTGCCAACCTTCAACCAGAAATATATTTCGTTCGTTTCCCTTAATGCAGAGGATTTACTTGAAACCTGTATTGGTTGCACTAGCGATAAAACACCTTCACTTGGTGCTCATTACGATTTTATCTCTAGACTATGATTATCTTCCAACGACTTGCATAAAAATAATTTTTTATAAATTAGTTTCTGCGACTACTCAAGTAATCAACAAATTGTTTTTCTTAATAATAATTATTATAACATTTTTTTATATATTCCTGCACTTATTTTTATTTCAACCTAGTTATTTAATAACTACTTCTTTAATGTTTTATTTTTCCAGAAAATCACATAAGAAAATCATTAAAATTGACACTACGTAAAATAGTATATTAATTGTTATATTATCTCTATAATCCGTTCTACCCATTTACATAAATTAACTGAAGCTTTTTTAGCAGTTTCCACTACTCTTTCATGTGAATGCTTTACCTTTTGTATTCCTGTCGCCATATTAGTAATACATGCTATCCCTAGTACATCTATTCCCAAGTAATTTGCTACTATAGTTTCTGGTACTGTTGACATACCAACTGCATCAGCTCCATGCCTTTCAATCATTATAATTTCGGCTGCTGTTTCATAATATGGTCCCATAAAGCCTGCATATACACCTTCAGCATATTTTATATTTAACTCATCTGCAATTTCTTTAGCTTTGTTAATAAGATCTATTTTATATGGCTCTGACATATCTGGAAATCTCATTCCTAGTCTTTCATCATTTGCACCAATTAAAGGATTGTCTCCAAATAAATTTATAAAATCCTTAATAAGCATTAATGTTCCTGGCGCAAAGTTTCTATTGATTCCACCACAGGCATTAGTTACAATAATTTTGTCAATCCCTAACTTCTTCATTACATATATAGGATATGTAACTTCTTTCATTGTATATCCCTCATAATAATGAAATCTTCCTTGCATTAAGAGCACTTCTACCCCCTTAATTTTACCAAACACTAAGTTACCTTCATGACCTTCAACTGTTGATACTGGGAAATTAGGAATATCTTCATAATATATATTTTCTGTCTCCTTAACTACGCTAACTAAATCACCTAATCCAGATCCAAGTATTACTGCAATTTTGGGATTTCTATTTACCTTGCTTTTTATATACTCTACTGATTCCATTATTTTATCGTACATTTGATTTCCTCCTAATATTTAAATTATATATATACAATGTACAATATTTTAATAAATAAAGCTATATTTTATAATTTCATTAAATCGAAAAAGCATACTGAAATCGTTTGTATTTTACTATGATTTAATATTCTTGAGATTCAAATTGTATCTTTAACTGTTTTAATTATCAAATACCTTCATAGATGTATAAAAAGGTGTTTGATTTTTTAGTGCACCTTCTAATGAATTTTTACAGCTAATCCAGTTGATAAAGTTGCTAATAATTTTCTATATAAAAAAGAGTTATAATAAAATATTATAACTCTTCAAATAAACAAAAAC